>Ga0160495_100011_pt1 | contig 442405 bp, 404 predicted proteins | sample DID4MG_4_FD_108251 | JGI IMG/M metagenome (GOLD analysis project Ga0160495, IMG submission 108251) | Enriched soil microbial communities from UW Madison campus, WI, USA - DID2933_E24_FP4 MG | ecosystem: Environmental > Terrestrial > Soil > Unclassified | place: USA: Madison, Wisconsin...
CGTGCCGAAGACCGCCATGGACTTCTACCGCGCCATCGCCGCGGGCGATTCCGACACCACCAACCGCCTGCTGGACGATTTCTTCCTGCCCTACCTGGAAATCCGCAACCGCAAGGCCGGCTATGCCGTCAGCATCGTCAAGGCCGGCGCCAAGCTCGTCGGCCATGACGCTGGCCCCGTGCGCGCCCCGCTGACCGACCTGACCGGCGAAGAAATGGAAATGCTCAACGCCCTGATCAAGAAGCTCGGCCCCCAGTAAGCCACCGCCACCGCAAGACCCGACGCCCTCCCGACGGAGGGCGTTTTTCATTTGCGGCGCGCTTCCAAGCAAACAGGAGTTGGCGGATTTCGCGCTGTATGTTGTCATACGGCTATCCTTCTTGCGGTCTGCGGCCAGAGGCCAGACCGCCGCTTTCGGGCCGGACACCCGAAGGCGGCACAGCGTACACTTGCGGCTCCGGCCGCTGGACTACGGCCTGCTTTCCGCCTTACCCATAAGAGAGACGATGCAAACTCCTGCCCGGCCCCGCCCGCGTTCGCGCCTGACTGACGTGGTGATCGAGGAACTGAACAAGCGCCTGGATGCGCGCCTGTACCGCGCTGGCGACAAGCTTCCCTCGGAACATCAGTTGTGCGACGAGTTCGACGTCAGCCGCACCGTCATCCGGGAAGCGGTTGCGTCGATGCGCCTGAGCGGCCGCCTGGTCAGCAAACCGGGCATCGGCGTGTTCGTCACGGAAGACCGCGAAAAGCCCATCGACTTCGTCATCGAGCCCGCTGCGGATCCGCGCTGGGCGCTGCACATCATGGAATTGCGCGCCGGGCTCGAGGTCGAGGCCTGTGGGCTTGCGGCAGAGCGCCGCACGGCCACTGACCTGAGCGGCATCATCGAAGCGTTCGACGCCTTCAACCGCGCCACCCGCGACATGGAAGCGGCCGTCAAGGCGGATTACGAATTCCACCTGTCGATCGCCAAGGCCTCGAACAACCCGCACTTTCCGGCGCTGCTGAAGGCCGCGGTACGCGACGTGATGCTGGACCTGAACATCAAGCACGGCGGCAAGACGCCCGAAGAGCTTGAAACCTACGAGACGCGCAACGTGCGCGAACACGAAGCCATCCTGACCGCCATCATGCGGCGCGACCCCGGCGCCGCGCGTGCCGCGATGGCGCGCCACCTGGGCGACAGCATTGCGCGCTACCGCAAGCTGCTGTCGCAGGCGCCCGCCCAATAAGGGCACGGCGCGCTGGCGGCTCCCCTGCCGCCGACGTCGGGCACCGGCGCGGGCTCAACGCCTTGCGCCTCAAGCATCAGGCATAAGGAAATTACGGGATTCCCCTTACTTGCCTACTTGTATGACGGCTGCCATCATACGTCTTATGACTTAGCGTCGCGCTTTGCCGCCAGATGGGTGGCCCGGGCGCCCCGCTACCGTATGACCCTCGTTGTACAAGTGCCGCCGATGAGCCCGATCCTTTCCCTCCGCACGACGTTCCACCGCTACGCCACGCGCATCCATCGGCATATCACCTGACCGGCCTTCCGGTCATCTGCGGCCCTGCCGCAAATCTCCCCTTTCCGTACCCGTCCGCTTACGCGGCACCGCTTGCTCCGGCCCTTGTCCGGGGTGCGCCGGCGCACGCGTGAATGGTCCTGAATCCCCCGCTTATCCCAAGCGCTTTCCGACCTCCCAGGAGCAATCTCCATGCGTAAGTTTCTGACCACCGCCGTTGCGGCGACCCTGCTGTGCGTCGCCTCCGGCGCCCAAGCCGGCGTGACGTTCGATGCCGTCAAGAAGAAGGGCTTTTTGCAGTGCGGCTTTGCCGGCATACCCGGCTTTTCGGTGCTGGACAGCAAGGGCGAATGGACGGGCCTGGACGTGGACATGTGCCGCGCAGTGGCCGCCGCCCTGTTCGGCGACGCCTCCAAGGTCAAGGGCAACGTGCTGACCGCGCAAGCCAAGTTCACCGCGCTGCAATCGGGCGAAATCGACATGCTGTCGCGCAACACCACGCAGACGCTGACCCGCGACACCACGCTGGGCCTGATCGGCGTGGGCGTGAACTTCTATGACGCGCAAGGCCTGATCGTCAAGAAGTCGATGAACGTGAAAAGCGTGAAGGAACTGGACGGCGCCACCATCTGCGTGCAGCCGGGCACCACCACCGAACTGAACCTGGCCGACTACTTCCGCAGCCGCGGCCTGACCTTCAAACCGGTGCTGGTCGAGAACTACGACGAGAACTTCCGCCTGCTGGAATCGGGCCGCTGCGACGCCTACACCAACGACAAGTCGAACACCGCCGCCAACATGCGCACGCGCCTGGCCAAGCCGGAAGACTGGGAAATCCTGAGCGAAAACCTGTCCAAGGAACCGCTGGGCCCCATGGTCCGCCAAGGCGACGAGCAATGGTTCAACGTGGTGCGCTGGTCGCTGAACGCCATGCTGGAAGCCGAGGAGTACGGCATCACGTCCAAGAACGTGGACGAGATGCTCAAAAGCACCAACCCCAATGTGCAGCGCATCCTGGGCGTGACGCCGGGCATGGGCAAGAACCTGGGTCTGGACGACAAGTGGGCCTACAACATCATCAAGCAGGTCGGCAACTACGGCGAAAGCTATGACCGCGCCATGGGCAAGGACAGCCCGCTGAAACTGGAACGCGGCCTGAACAAGCAATGGACGCAAGGCGGCCTGATGTACGGCTGGCCGGTGCGCTAAGCCTCTCTCGTGCGCGGCTTTGCCGGACCGGCAAAGCCGCTTTTCTCTTTACCCGCAAGCCTGGCCGCGCGCCGGCCTGCCTATGCCTTATTACGTTGTAACCATGAACAGCATCGTCAACGCCCGCCTGAAACAGATCAAACCTTCGCCCAGCATGGCCGCCAAGATCGTCGTCGACGAACTGCGCCGCCAAGGCCGTGAAATCGCCGACTTCACGCTCGGCGAACCCGACATGCCCACACCCGCGCACATTGCGCGCGCCGGCCAGGAAGCGATCGCCGGCGGCGACATCCGCTACACCAGCCCCAACGGCACGGTGGGCCTGCGCCGCGCCATCGCCAATAGCCTGGAATTGGGGCTGGGCGTTTCCTACGGCATGGACCAGATCACCGTGGGCGCCGGCGCCAAGCAGATCATCGGCGCCGCGCTGACAGCCAGCCTGGAGCCGGGCGACGAAGTCATCGTGTGCGCGCCATACTGGGTGTCATACCCCGACATGGTGCTGCTGAACGACGCAAAACCCGTGGTCGTCACCGGCCCGGAGTCGCAGGGCTTCAAGCTGGACGCCGCCACGCTGGAAGCGGCCATCACGCCGCGGACCCGCTGGCTGATCCTGAACTCCCCCAGCAACCCCAGCGGCGCCGTGTACAGCGCCGCTGAACTGCGCGCCCTGACCGACGTGCTGCTGCGTCACCCGCAAGTCTGGATCTTGAGCGACGAGATCTACGCACCTTTCTGCTACAGCGGGCAGTCGCATGCGTCGCCCGTGCAGGTCGAGCCCCAGTTGATCCCGCGCACGCTGATCGTCAACGGCATGTCCAAGTCCTACGCGATGACCGGCTGGCGCATCGGCTACGGCGCCGGCCCGGCTGACCTGATCAAGGCGATGAGCACGGTCATGTCGCAAAGCACGTCGTGCCCCAGCGCGATCTCGCAAGTCGCCGCGCAGGCCGCCCTGGAAGGCGACCAATCCAGCGTCACGCAGATGGTCGACATCTTCAAGGCCCGCCGCGACCTGATCGTGCGCCGCCTGAACGACATCCCCGGCATCTCTTGCGCCATGCCCGACGGCGCCTTCTACGTGTACGCCAACGTGCAGGGCCTGATCGGACGCACGGGCCCCGCCGGCGAATTGAAGACCGATCTGGACGTCAGCCTGTTCTTCCTGCGCGAAGCGGGCGTAGCGGTGATCGACGGCGGTTCGTACGGCTTGTCGCCCTATGTGCGGTTTTCGTTCGCGACGTCCACCGAGGTCATCGAACAAGGCATGGACCGCCTGGCCGCCGCCGTCAAAGCTCTGATGGCGGACTGAACCGTGGCCAAGCACAGAGACCAACCCTCGGTGCGGCGGCCGCCGCACCGGGTCTCCTGGAACGACCCGGCCACGCGCGCGCTGGTCTACCAGGTGCTGGCCCTGACGCTCGTCGGGACCGGCATCTGGTTCCTGGTGCACAACACGCTCCACAACCTGTCGATGCGCAACATCGCCACCGGCTTCGGCTTCCTGAACCGCGAAGCGGGATTTGCCATCGGCGAGTCCGTGATCGCCTACGGGCCGGCGGACACCTATGGCCGCGCCATCTTCGTGGGCGTGCTCAACACGCTGCGGGTGGGCCTGCTTGCGCTAGTGGCCGCGACGCTGCTGGGCGTCCTGATCGGCGTCGGCCGGCTGTCCAAGAACTGGCTGGTGGCGAAGATCACGTCGGTGTATGTCGAGGTGATGCGCAACGTGCCGCTCTTGCTGCAGCTCTTCTTCTGGTACGCGCTGATCACCGAGAACATGCCCGGGCCGCGCCAGGCGCACAACCCGCTGCCGGGCGTATTCCTTTCAAACCGCGGCCTGAAAGTGCCCGGGCTGGAAGGCGCTTCGCTGGACTGGGTCCTGGGTGGATTGGCGCTGGCCATCATGGCTGTCCTGTTCCTGGGCCACTGGGGCACGAAGCGGCAGGAAGCCACCGGACGCGTGTTCCCGCTGGGCCGCGCGGCGCTCGGGCTGCTCGTCCTGCTGCCCGCGCTGGCTTGGCTGGCAAGCGGCGCATCCCTGACCCTGGACATGCCGGAATTGAAGGGCTTCAACTTCACGGGCGGCCTCACACTGACGCCGGAGTTCGTGGCCCTGTTCCTGGGCCTGACCGTCTACACCTCGGCGTTCATCGCGGAAGTGGTGCGTTCGGGCATCCAGGCCGTGAACAACGGCCAGTGGGAAGCCGCCGGCTCGCTGGGCCTGCCGCGCGCGAAGGTCCTGCGCCTGGTGGTGTTGCCGCAAGCCCTGCGCGTGATCATCCCCCCGATGACCAGCCAATACCTGAACCTGTTGAAGAACAGTTCGCTGGCGGTCGCCATCGGCTATCCGGACATCGTGTCGGTGGTGAACACCACACTGAACCAGACCGGCCAGGCCATCGAGGGCATTCTCATCATCATGGGCGCCTACCTGACGGTCAGCCTGTCGATCTCGATATTCATGAACTGGTACAACAAGCGCATCGCGCTGGTGGAGCGTTGAGATGAGCAGCACTACGCACTCCTTCACCGAAGCCCTGCCCCCGCCCAGCACCCAGGTGGGCGCCTGGGCCTGGGTCCGGTCCCGCCTGTTCTCGTCGCCGCTGAACCTGCTGATCACCGTGCTGCTGGCGTGGTTCCTGCTGATGGCGTTGCCGGCGCTGGTGGAGTGGGCTTTCCTGAAAGCCAACTTCACCGCCACCAACGCCATGGAGTGCCGGGCCTCGGTCGGCGGCGCCTGCTGGGCGTTCATCGTCGAGAAGCACCGCCTGATCCTGTTCGGCACCTATCCGTTCGACGAACAATGGCGCCCCCTCCTTGCCACGCTGATCCTCGTGGCGGTGATCGCCTGCAGCGGCATGCGCCGTTTCTGGAACGGCAAGCTGGCCCTTATCTGGATTGCGGGCCTCTCCGCCGTGGCGCTCCTGATGTGGGGCGGCGTGTTCGGCCTGACGTACGTCGAGAACTCGCGCTGGGGCGGCCTGCCGCTGACGCTGATCCTGGCCACGTTCGGCATCGCCTTCGCGTTCCCCATCGGCGTGCTGCTGGCGCTGGGCCGGCGGTCGAAGATGCCCGCCATCAAGGCGCTGTGCGTCGTATACATTGAGCTGATCCGTGGCGTGCCGCTGATCAGCCTGCTGTTCATGTCGTCGGTGATGCTGCCGCTGTTCCTGCCGGAAGGCTTCACCATCGACAAGCTCTTGCGCGCGCAGATCGCCATCATCATGTTCGCGGCGGCCTACATCGCGGAAACGGTGCGCGGCGGCTTGCAGGCCATCCCGAAAGGCCAGTACGAAGGCGCCGACTCGCTGGGCCTGAACTACTGGCAGCAGATGCGCAAGATCATCCTGCCGCAGGCGCTGAAGATCGTGATCCCGCCCTTGGTCGGCATTTTCATCAGCCTGTTCAAGGACACGTCGCTGGTGGTGATCATCGGCATCTTCGACCTGACGCTGGCGGCCAAGGCGGCCCTGTCCGATGCGGCCTGGCGGGGATTCGGGGTGGAGGCTTACCTCTTCATCTCGCTGATCTACTTCGCCTTCTGCTATTCCATGTCCAAATACAGCCAGGCGCTTGAAAAGCGGCTGGCCACCGGGCACGCGCGCTAAAGCCGCGCTACCCGGTAACCCTTTACGGAGACCAAGCATGTCGGATTCCATTATTCGATTGCAGGGCGTGAACAAGTGGTACGGCCAGTTCCACGTGCTGCGCAACATCAACCTGGACGTGGCGCCGGGCGAACGCATCGTGGTGTGCGGGCCGTCCGGCTCGGGCAAGTCCACGATGATCCGCTGCATCAACCGCCTGGAAGAGCATCAGCAGGGCCAGATCATCGTGGACGGCACCGAGCTGACCAATGACATCAAGCACATCGAGACCATTCGCCGCGAAGTGGGCATGGTGTTCCAGCACTTCAACCTGTTTCCGCACCTGACCGTGCTGGAAAACCTGACGCTGGGCCCCATGTGGGTGCTCAAGCAACCGCGCGCCCAGGCCGAAGCCACCGCCATGAAATACCTGGAGCGCGTGCGCATTCCAGACCAGGCGAAGAAATTTCCCGGCCAGTTGTCGGGCGGCCAGCAACAGCGCGTGGCGATCGCGCGCTCGTTGTGCATGAACCCCAAGGTCATGCTGTTTGACGAACCGACCTCCGCGCTGGATCCGGAAATGGTCAAGGAAGTGCTGGACGTGATGGTGACGCTGGCCCAGGAAAGCGGCATGACGATGATCTGCGTGACCCACGAAATGGGTTTCGCGCGCAAGGTCGCCAACCGGGTGATCTTCATGGACCGCGGCGAAATCATCGAACAGAACAGCCCCGACGAATTCTTCGACCGCCCGCAAAATGAAAGGACGCAGCTCTTCCTGAGCCAGATCCTGCACTGACCGGGACCCGCCGCCTTCACGATGAAGGCGGCATTTTTTTGGGCGCCCCCCCTACGCCCGATACGCCCGATACGCACGTATACCCATATACATATGTGATATCGGTATTTTCCAGAAGGATGGCAGTCTTCTAGGATTCCCGGATTGTTCGTTTCTCTTCCGCTGGAATCGCCTTGCCCCGCCTGAGCCCCCTGGATCCCGCCAAGCTGGATCCCGCTACTGCCACCCTCTTCAATCAACTGCTGCAGGACTACGGCCCCTACGCCAACATGCTCAGCGCCTTCGCGCCGCGGCCCCCGGCGCTGAAGCACTTCTTTTCCTACCTGGTGCAGTCGCGTGAAGACGGCTTGATCTCGCCGCGCCATCTGGAAATCGCGCTGCTGACTGCATCCAAGGCGCACGCCTGCCACTATTGCGTCACGCTGCACACGCCCAAGCTGGCCGCGCAGGGTATCTCGCAGGAGGCCATCGACCGCCTGCTCGAGCCCGAGGTGCCCGGCCTGGACGAAAAGGACCTGGTCGTGCGCGACTACGCGGTACTGGTCACGCTGACCCCGTCGCAGGTCAGCGACGCGTTCTACAGCCGGCTGCAAACGTTCTTCACTGAAGAACAGATCGTGGAACTGACCATCCGCATCGCGCTCTGCAGCTTCTTCAAGCGTTTCAACGAAGCGCTTGAGGTGCCCCACGAAGATGTGGTGGCGCTGGAACTGGATCATGGCGCGGCCTAGGGCGGCCTGAAGTCCATACCGCCATGAGCCCTGCCCCTGCTTTAAAGCTGGAGATCCGCAATCTCTCCAAGCGCTTTGTCACCGAGACCGGCCCCGTCCAGGTGCTGGACGACATCAGCCTGAACGCCGCCAGCGGCGAATTCATCAGCATCATCGGACCGTCCGGCTGCGGCAAGTCCACCTTGTTCAACATCCTGACCGGCCTGCTCGAGCATGACGCGGGCACGATCGCACTGGACGGCAAACCGCTGCCGAACCTGCGCGGACGCGTCGGCTACATGCTGCAACGCGACTTGCTCATGCCCTGGCGCACGGTGCTGGACAACGTGCTGGTCGGCCTGGAACTGCGCGGCACGCCGCGCGCGGAATCCGTGGAATTGGCGCGCGACTACCTGAACACCTTCGGCCTGCTGCCCTTCCAGGACAGCTATCCGAAGGCGTTGTCCGGCGGCATGCGGCAGCGCGTGGCGCTGGCCCGCACGCTGTTGCCCGACCCGGACGTGCTGCTGCTGGACGAGCCGTTTTCCGCCCTGGACTACCAGACCCGGCTGTTCCTGGAATCCATGCTGGCCGACACCGTCAGCCAGAAAGGCAAGACCGTCGTGCTGGTCACCCATGACATCGACGAAGCCATCGCGCTGTCCGAACGCATCTTCGTGCTGAGCGCCCGCCCGGGCCGCCTGAAAAGCGTGCACGACATCGCGCTGGGCACGCGTTCGCCGCTGGAGGCCCGCCACGACAGCCGCTTTCCTGCCTACTTCGACCTGCTTTGCCAGGAACTCGACATACAGACCGGCCGCAAGGACGGGACCCACGCATGAACCAGCCTTCCGTTTCCGCCGCCCCGCGCCTTGCCGCCGGCGGCACGCGCCCTGCGCGCCCGGCGGGGTTCCGCGTCCCGGTGCTGGCGACCCAACTGTTGATCCTTGCCGTGCTGTTCGGCGCATGGGAAGCGGGCGTGCGCACCGGCGCGGTGTCTGGCTTCCTGTTCGGCTCGCCCGCCGGCGTCCTGCAAGCCGCCTGGAAAATGATCCAGAACGGCGAATTGTGGGAACACGCCAACTACACCTTGTGGGCGTCGGCCGTGGGCTTCGTGGCCGGGACCTTTCTGGGCACCGTGCCCGGCCTGGCCCTTTGGTATTCGCCCTATGCCGCCCGCGTGGTCGAGCCTTTCCTGGTGGCGATCAACAGCGTGCCCAAGATCGCCTTCGCGCCGCTGGTCATCCTGTGGTTCGGCACCGGCGTCATCTCGAAAGTGGCCCTGTCGGTGTCGCTCACGTCCATCGTGGCGCTGCTGGCCGCATTCCAGGCCGCCAAGGACACCGACCCCGACATTCAGAAAATGATGGTGTCGCTCGGCGCTACCCGCCGCCAGATCTTCCGCAAGGTCGTCGTGCCGTCGGCGTTGCCCGCCATCATCAGCACGTTCCGCATCAACATCGGCTTTGCGCTGGTGGGGACGGTCGTCGGTGAATTCATCTCGTCCAAATATGGGCTGGGGCATGTGATCTTCGTCGCCTCGTCCCTGTATGACCTGAACACGGTCTGGGTCGGCATCTTTTCGCTGATGCTGCTGGGTTTTGTCCTGTATGCCGGGGTGGACATCGCCGAAAAGCGCCTGCTGCGCTGGAAAGACCAGACCTACGCCACTCAATTCAAACTTTGACCGCGCCTGCGCGGCGCTCTCCTCGACCATGAAAACAACGCTCTCCGTACGGCTGGCCACGGCCGCCGCCGCCTCGCTGCTGTCCGTCACCGCCTTCGCCGCCAACGACCGCGCCGTCGTGTCGGCCGCATTCAAATCCGTGTTCTACCTGCCGGTCTATTTCGCGGAAGAGCACGGCTACTTCAAGGACGAAGGGCTGGACGTGCGCATCGACGTGGCCTCGTCGTCGACCAATGCGCTGGCCGCCGTCATTTCCCGCAGCGCCGACTTTTCCCTCCACGGCCCCGAATGGACCGCCATTTCATTCGGCCGCGGCGCGCCCGTGAAGGTGGTGGGCGGCACCCTGAACCGCCTGGGCGTCTGGCTGACCTGCAAGCAGAGCTTTACGTTTGACGGATTCAAGAGCCTGAAAGGCGCCACCGTCGCCACCGGCGCCATGCCCACGACCAGTTCGTCGGCATTCCTGAAGCTGGTCAAGAATGCGGGCCTGGACCCCAAGCGCGACCTGGACCTGCTGGAAGTGCCGCTGGGCAACGAGATCGGCCCGTTGAGCTCGGGCAAGGCCGACTGCGCCGTGCTCTACGAACCGGGCGCGTCTCAGGCACAAGCCCAGGGGTTCAAGGTCGTGTCCGCGTTCTCGCGCGAGATCGGCCCCTACACGTTCTCGGCCATCTCCACGCGGCAGGACATTTCCCCGCAGGTGTCGCAGAAGTTCGTGTCCGGCATCGACCGCGCCCTGAAGGAAATCCGCAAGGATCCGGCAGCGGCGGTGGCAAGCGGACTCAAGCTGTTCCCCAACCTGGATCCGGCCGTGGTGCGCGCCTCGGTGCAACGCCTGATCGATGACGGCGTGTTCGCCGATTCCGTTGCCGTGCCCGAGCAGGCGCTGAAAGACGCGCTGCAAACGCAGATCGACCTGGGCAACCTGGACCGCATCCCGCAAGACCCGAAGTGGCTGGACCTGGGATACGCGCAGCAGATCTCGGGCAAGGCGTACTGAAGCCCCCGCCCGTACCGGTGACGCGCCCCACCGGTACGGCGAATCATCCATGAAACGGGTTCGCCCGCGCCTTAACAAGATCTTGAGATCGCCCTCCTTAGAATCCGGAACGATTCTCATTGAGGCACTCAAGATCCCATCATGGCGCAACAGAAAACGAACCCGCAGGGCCGCTATGCCCTGAAGACCCTGAGCATGGCGCTGGGCGCGGTGGCCACCAGCCAGGCCCACGCGCAGGCACAACCTGCCGACAATGCGCCGGTCCTGGCCCCGGTCACCGTGCAAGCCGACGCCCCGCCCTACAAGGCCGACCGCGTGCAGTCCGGCAAATTCACCGAGCCTATGCTGGATACGCCACAGAGCATCACGGTCGTGCCGCGTGCCGTCCTGGAAGAGCAACAGGCCAAGAGCCTGCAGGACGTCTTGCGCAACGTGCCGGGAATCACCTTCAGTTCCGGCGAGGGCAACCTGGGCTGGGGCGACATGTTCACCATCCGCGGGTTCTCGGCGGAACAGAGCATTACTGTGGACGGCATCCGCGACGCCGGCCTGTCCAGCCGCACCGATATCTTCAACCTGGAACAAGCCGAAGTGTTCAAGGGCACGGGCTCCATCGAGTCCGGCGTGTCGGCCGTGGGCGGCAGCGTCAATCTGGCCAGCAAGGAAGCCCGCCTGGGTTCCTTCTACAAGCTGTCCGGCGGCCTGGGCACCGACCACTACCGGCGCATCACCGCCGACCTGAACCAGGAATTGACGGACAGTTCCGCCCTGCGCATCAACCTGATGCGCCATCACAACGGCGTGGCCGAGCGCGACGTGACCGAGTTCGACCGCTCAGGCATGGCGGCGTCGCTGGCGATGGGGCTGGGCACGCCCACCCGCGTCACGCTGAACTACCTGCATCAGGAAGACGACAACATCCCCGACGGCGGCGTGCCGATCCAGCGCGGCACCGGCGGCAAGCGCATGCCGAACGTGTCGCGCAACGCCTGGTACGGCGACCCCGACCTCTACACCGAGCAGACCCGCACCGACCAGGCCACGCTGAAGGTCGAGCATGACTTCACGAATGCGGCGCGCCTGTCCAACATCAGCCGGTGGCAGCAGACGGACCGCATCGGCGTGCTGGCGCCCGCCCGTTTCAACTCCACCTCGCGCACGTCTTATGGCTATGTGGGCACGGGCCCCCTCGTCAACAGCGCGGACGGCATCCCGTCGTACAGCGGGTACGAGCCCGTCTCCGATCCGTCGCCTTACGCGCAACTGCGCGGCAACGATTTCGGGACGTCAAAGCGCTACACCATCCTGGCCAACCAGACCAACCTGAAGCTGGACTTCGAGACGGGCGGCATCAAGCATGCGGTGGTGACGGGCGTGGAGTTCTACAAGGAAACCTACGGCGATCACGAACGCACCATCCGCGCGCCGTCCAGCAACCCCGTGATCGACCTGCGCAACACCGGCGGGGTCGGCATGGGCGGGATCGATACGGTGAAAGGCGATGGCGGCAACAAGGCCGAAATCTTCAACACCGGCCTGTACGTCGGCGACACGCTGACCTTCAACCCGCAATGGATGCTGCAAGGCGCGCTACGGTACGACCGCTACCGCGTCACGCAGAAGACCGGCGCCACCACGCAGCGCGTCACCGACGGCGCCTGGAGCGGCCGTATCGGGCTGACCTACAAGCCGGTGGACATCGGCAGCGTCTATGTCTCGTACAGCCAGGCCGCCCAGCCCTCGGCGCTGGGCGCCAGCACCAACAACAATATCTATGGCGCCACCGGCTCGGACACCTACAAGCCTGCCGTCTCCAAGACCTGGGAGCTGGGCACCAAGTGGGACCTGGCCGGCAGCGACCTGGCGCTGACAGGCGCCGTCTTCCGCACCGAACTGACCGACTCCTGGGAGTACGGCGACGATGCCACGGACGTGGTACGCGCCCTGCCCGCCAAGCGCGTGGACGGCGTCGAACTGGGGCTGTCGGGCAACCTCACGTCGCGCTGGTCCGCGTTCGCCGGCGTCAGCGCCATGAAAAGCCGTATCACCAAGGGCGCGAACCAGGGCGAAGAGGCCAAGAACGTCCCCGACCTGACGCTCAACCTGTGGACCACCTATGCGGCCACCGAGGACTTGTCGCTGAGCTACGGCGTGCAATATGTGGGCAAGCGCCGCTACACCGACAATAAGTACGTCGGCGGCAAGAACAACAACAGTGCGACCGTATCCGGCCCGTCCGGCACGCATCCGGTCTGGGTGCGGGACAACGAGAAGGCGCCGTCCTATTGGCTGCATTCCGCGGCGGCGCGCTACCGCGTGAACAAGAACGTGACGCTGGGCATGAACGTAGACAACCTGTTCAACAAGTTCTACTACAGCCGCGTGGGCGCGTCCCTGGACGGGTTCCAGCTGTATGGCGTGCCGGGTGCGGGCCGCACCGTCACCTTCACGGCCGACCTGTCGTTCTAGGCGCTGGCCGGCGCGGCAAGATCCACGCGGAAGACGGTGCCGCGCCCCGGCGCCGATTGCAGCGACACGCGCCAGCCCTGGTGCGCGCAGATGCGCTGCACCAGCGACAGGCCCAGCCCCAGATTGCCGGCATTCGGTTGTTCGCCGCGCACGAAGGGGCTGAAGACGGCCTCGTGGCGCTCGGCGGCGATGCCCGGCCCGTCGTCCGCCACCTGCATGAAGTCGGGCCCGGCCGTGATCACGACGCTGGCTCGCGGACCGGCGTACTGCAGCGAATTGCGGATCAGGTTGGACAGCACGGCACGCAAGAGCGGCGCCGGGAATTGCAGCGCCGGGGCCTCAGCCTGCGCCACCTCCAGCGTCAGGCGCATGTCGCGGCGTTGTGCTACGGCGCTCCAGGCCGCCAGTTGCCCCCGCGCCGCGGTGTGGGCGCTTTCGCGTGCAAAGCGTTCAGCGGCGTCGCCGCCGCGGGCCAGCATCAGATAGGTATCCAGTCTTTCGCCCATGTCGGCCGCCGCCGCTTCGATGCGGGCCAGACGCGCCTGGCCGCTGGCGTCCAATGCCTGTTCCTCGCGCAGCAGTTCGCACGAACTGGAGATCACCATCAGCGGCGTGCGCAATTCGTGGCCGACGTCCGCGGTGAACAGCTGTTCGCGGCGCAGCGCCTGTTCCAGCTGGTTGTACGTCGCGTCGAAGGCGGCGGCCAGTTGGCCGATTTCGTCCGGCGGATAATCTTCGGCCAGCCGCGTCTGCGGCGGCTGCGCGCCCCGCGCGTTGACCTGCGCCGCCAGCCGCGACAAGGGCCGCAAGAGCCGACGCGTGGCCAGGATGCCCAGGATGAACGCCAGCGCCAGGCTACCCGCCAGCCCGCTGACGGCCGCCCAGTGCGACGCCACCTGGCTTTGTTCATAGTCCGTGTAGTCGCGCAGCAGCATGTAGCGCTGGCCGTCCTGGTCATCGACCATCACGTGCCAGACGCGGCCCTCGCGTTCGATCTTGTGGAAACCCGGGTTCAGCCGCCGCAGCCAGGCGGGAAAGGCTTCGCTGCCGGGGTCGCCATGAAAGAAGCGGTTGGGCCGGCCCGGGTCGATGCCCGCCAGGAAATCGCCGCGCACCCGCTCCACCGCCATCCCCATGTCGATGCGCTGCAAGTGGGCCTCCAGCTTGCCCACGCTCCAGACCGACAGCCAGGAAAGCAGCCCCGCCACCAGGAGGGCCAGCACCACGTAAGTCAGCACCAGATGGCGCGCCAGCCCGCGCCGGGCCACCGGCCCCGTCCGCTTAGGCATCGTCAGGCGCCCGGAGCTGATAGCCGATGCCGTGCACGGTGTGCAAGAGCGCCGTGCCATAAGGTTTGTCGACCACGTGGCGGATCTGGTGGATATGGGTGCGCAGGCTGTCGCTGTCGGGCGGCGAATCGCGCCACAAGGCCTCTTCCAGCCGCGCACGGTGGACGACCGACGGGCTGGCGCGCATCAGCAGCGTCAGCAGTTGCAGCGGCGACGGCGGCAGGCGCAGTGGCTGGCCGGCGCGAGCCAGTTCCAGCGTGCCCGTGTCCAGCGTCAGGTCGCCCACGCGCAGCACGCGCGTGGCGCCCGCGCCGCTGGCGCGATGCAGCAGCGCCTTCACCCGCGCGGCCAGCTCGGCCAACGCAAAGGGCTTCACCAGGTAATCGTCGGCGCCCGCGTCAAAACCCGTCAGCCGGTTGTCCAGCGTATCGCGCGCGGTCACCATGATCACCGGGGTATCGCACCCCGCTTCGGTCCGCAGGCGGCGGCAAAGTTCGTAGCCGTCCAGCCGCGGCAGCATCAGGTCCAGCACGATCAGGTCGAAGCTGCCCGAGGCCGCCATCGCGTAGCCACGCTGCCCGTCTTCGGCGCAATCGACGATGTAGCCGCGCCGCGTCAGGTGATGCGTGATGTTCGCCAGGATGTCAGGGTCGTCTTCGATGACTAGAACGCGCATGCAAGCCCGCAGGGAATGGAAATCAGTCTCATATTGTATGTGCCCGCCTGCCCTGGGGCGCCGCGCTCCGTCCCCGCTTGCGGCGCGCACACCACACCGCGCTCGTCTTAACGCTTTCTTGAGATGGCTTGGCGGACACTGCGTGTCGATAAGAATGGTTCGCGTTACCTGCAAGCCTGCGGGCAACGGCGCAACCCGGGATTTTGCGATGCGTGCGATCAAGCTCTTCCATGCGGCCGTGGCCGCCACTGCCCTGTTTTGCGCCCTGCCCGGTGCCCAGGCCCGCCAGGTCACCGATCTGGCAGGCCGCGTCGTCACGGTGCCCGACCACCCCAAACGCGTGCTGCTGGGCGAAGGCCGCTTCGTCTTCGCCATGGCCCTCTTGGACCGGAAGGATCCCGTGGCCCGCGTGGTCGGATGGCAAGGCGAGCTGAAGCAGCAAGACCCCTATTCGTGGACCCAACTCGTCAAGCGCTATCCCAAGGCGGCCGACGTGCCGCTGATCGGCAAGACGTCGGAAGCCAGCGTCAGCCCCGAAAAGATCGTGTCGCTGCAACCTGATGTGGCGGTGTTCAGCCTGAGCGGCCACGGCCCCGGCCGCAACAACCCTATGATCGCGGCGCTGCAGGCGGCCGGCATTCCCATCCTGTTCATCGACTTCCGCCAGCACCCGGTGGAGAACACCGTGCCCAGCATGCGCATCCTGGGCCAGGCGCTGGACAGGCAGGCAGAGGCCGACGCCTACATCGCGTTCTATGAAGACCATCTGGCCCGCGTGCGCAAGATCGTCGACCCCGTGCCGCAGGCGGAGCGCCCGCGCGTGTTCGTGGAAATGCTGGCAGGCGTGTGGCCCGCCTGCTGCCACACCACCGGCAACGGCAGCTTCGGCGACCTTCTAAAAACCGCCGGCGGCGTGAACGTGGCCGCCCCCGTGCTCCCGGGCGCCATTGGCGACGTCAGCCTGGAATTCCTGCTGGACGCCAAGCCCGACGTCTATATCGCCACCGGCAGCCGTTCCGAACCAGGCCGCCCCGGGCTGCTGGTCGGCCCCGGTGCCGCTGCCGCGATATCGGCGGACAGCCTGTCCACCCTGCTTGGCCGCGACGGCATCCGCGACCTGGACGCCGTGAAGCAGCACCGTGCCTACGGCATCTGGCACGCGTTCTACAACTCGCCCTACAACGTGGTCGCCATCGAAGCCATGACGAAATGGCTGTACCCGGAACGCGCCGCCACGCTGGACCCGCAAGCCTCGCTGGACGCGCTGTATCGCCAGTTCCTGGACGTGGACAACGCGGGCACCTATTGGACGGCGCCGGCCGCAGCCCCTGCCCGATAGGCGCATCATGCTCAGCACCACCACCGCGGCCGCGCCTGCCATTGCCGCCGCCCCGGAAGACCCCATCGCCGCCTACCGGCGCACCGTCCGCAAGCGCCTGCTGCTGACGGCCGTGCTGGTGCTGGCCATTGCCGCCAGCCTGCTGGCCGACATCGCCAGCGGCCCCGCCGCCCTCTCACCTGCCAACTTGCTGCAGACGCTGCTGCATCCCGATACGGCCAGCGCCGGCACGCGCGTCATTGTCTGGCAGTTCCGGCTGCCGTACGCCTTGATGGCGCTGCTGGTGGGCGTGGCGCTGGGCCTGGGCGGCGCCGAGATGCAGACCATGCTGGACAACCCCCTGGCCAGCCCCTACACGCTGGGCGTCTCGGCCGCTGCCGCCTTCGGCGCGTCGCTGGCCATCACGCTGGACTGGCACCTGCCCGCCTTGCCGCCCGGCATGGTGGTGTCGATCTCCGCCTTTGCCTGCACCCTGGTGTCGGTGCTGATCCTGGAACGCGTCGCGCGGTGGCGCGGCGGGTCGACGCTGGGCGTGGTGCTGTTCGGCATCGCGCTGGTGTATTCCTTCCAGGCGCTGGTGATGCTGCTGCAATTCGTGGCCAGCGAAGAAGCTCTGCAGGGCATCGTGTTCTGGACGATGGGCAGCCTGGCGCGCGCCAACTGGACGACCGTGGCCGTCATGGCCGCCGCGATCGCCGTGGCCGTGCCCTTCTCGATGCGCGACGCCTGGAAGCTGACCGCCGTGCGCCTGGGCGAAGAGCGCGCCGCCAGCTTCGGCATCGACGTCCGCCGCCTGCGCCTGGTCAGTCTGCTGCGCGTCAGCGCGCTGGCGGCGCTGGCCGTGTCGTTCGTGGGCACCATCGGTTTCGTGGGGCTGGTGGCCCCGCACATCGCCCGCCTGCTGCTGGGCGAAGACCACCGCTATTACCTGCCGGGCAGCGCGCTGGCCGGTGCCCTGATCCTGTCGCTGGCCTCGGTCGCGTCCAAGACCGTCCTGCCCGGCGCGTTGATTCCCGTCGGCATCGTGACGTCGCTGGTCGGCATCCCGTTCTTCCTCACCATCGTCGTGCGCGCTCTCAAGCGCGCCTGACGCCCCGCATCCCCTAAGGAGACCTCCCCGATGCAATCCCGCGTGTGCTTCACCCTGGCTGCCCTGCTGATGGCCGGCGCCGCCCATGCCGCCCCCGATGCGTGCGCCATCGACGTCGAAGGCCGACCCGGCAAGCAGTTCGGCCCCGACCATATCGTCGTGCCGGCCACCTGCCAGGAGTTCACGGTGCGCCTGATCCACACGGGCAAGAACAGCAAGGAAAAGGCCGGCCACAACTGGGTGCTGACCAAGACCGAAGACATCGATGCCGTGATGGTCGACGGCATCAAGGCCGGGGCGGAACACGACTTCCTGGCGCCTGGCGACGCCCGCATCCTGGCCAAGACCCCGATGCTGGGCGGTGGCGAAACCGCGACGGTGACGTTCCCCGTCAGCCGCCTGCGCGCAGGCCAGCCCTACACCTACTATTGCTCGTTCCCGGCGCACGCCCAGCACATGCGCGGCACGCTGGTGCTGCAACCCTGACGATGACCTCGCTGCACATACGTGGGCTTACCGCCGGCTACGGCGGCAAGCCGGTGCTGCAGTCGCTTTCCGCTGCTCCGCTGGCGGAAAGCGCCGTCACCGCCCTGCTCGGCCCCAACGGCAGCGGCAAGTCCACGCTGCTGAAGACGCTGGCGGGCTTGAATCCCGTCATGCGCGGCGAACTACTGCTGGACGGCGAAGACCTGGCGCAAGCGGCGCCTTCGCGCCGTGCCGAACGCGCCATGTACATGCCCCAGGCGCTGCCCAAAGGCGTGCACATGACGGTCTTCGAATCCGTGCTGGTGGCGGCCCGGTCAGGCCGCCACGGTGCAGGCGGCCAGGACCTGATGCGCGACGCCATGGCCGTCATCGCCGATCTGGGCATCGCCACGCTGGCCAGCCGCTACCTGGACGAACTGTCGGGCGGCCAGAAACAACTGGCCTCTTTAGCCCAGGCCCTGGTGCGGCGCCCGCGCCTGCTGCTACTGGATGAGCCCTTGTCCGCGCTGGACCTGAACTACCAGTTTCACGTCATGGACGTGCTGCGCCGCCAGACGCGCCAGCACCGGCTGATCACGCTGGTGGTGCTGCACGATCTGAACATCGCGCTGCGCCACGCCGACCACGCGCTGATGCTGCACGGCGGCGTGATCGAAGCCGAAGGCCTGCCCGCCGAGGTTGTCACGCCGGCAACGTTGCGCCGGGTCTACCGCGTGCGCGCCCGCGTGGAGCGCTGCCCGCAGGGCCAGGCGCAAGTCCACGTCGACGGACTTGCCGGGGCGTAAAGGCGATATCCGAAGGCGGTATATAGTCACCGCTTAGCCTTCCCAGGGAGTCGACCGATGTCGAGGGGCCGCACCATGGCGTTTTTTCTCAGCATGCTTGCCGCGCCCGCAGGCGCGTCCGTGATCTACGACAACCATGGCCTGGTGGTGGAAGTCACGACCAGCGGGCGCAGCGACTGGAATACCGGCCAGCGGCAGAACACGCGCAGTACGACGATCACCTTCCAGGGCAATAAGCTTTGCGGCCCGGAGGTCGGCAAACTGCTGTACCCGGGCGGCAAGGACACTGCCGCTGGCGCGTTCTTCTGCGCGGGCCCGGCCAAGGCGCTGGAGACGGATGCAGTGCTGGCCTACTTCAACAGTTCCAGCACGGATCCCGTGCTGGCCCATTTGCAGGTCGTCAACGGCGCCCTGCGCGTGAACCGCCTGGCGCTGTCCGACAAGCGCGACCGCGACCGCCCGAACGGCACGCGTTTCGAAGCGGCTCGGCTGCCGGGTTGGACGCGGGTCGAAACGGCCTGGAACGAAACCGTGATGATCCGCCACGCGCCGCTCAAGGCGCTGAACCTGGGCGCCGGCAAGCTGCTGGACGTGGACGGCGATGTGGCCTATCTGGCCATCCCGCCCGGGCGCGACGTGGTCGTGGTGCAGCCCGCCACGCACGTCAAGGACGCCCACGGCTACCAGCAGTACGTACCCGAAATCACCAAATTCGTGGATGCGCCGATCGCGTTCCGCGCCGTGCGCATGAGCGACGGCCGCGAACTGGCGCGGCTGGATTTCAAGGACACGTGCCTGAGCCTGCCCGCGCTCGGATTCAACCAGCCCGACCCGCTGGCCACGTCTTCCACCCGCCCCGACGTGGCCTTCGACGACGTGCCGGCCTGGCGCGCCCGCACCCTGCAACTGACGCAGGCGCAGGGCCGCGCCACACTGACATTGCAGCCCGGCGTGTCCCTGCCCACCAAGGCCAACTGCAAACCGGGCTGACGCCCGCCCCGCAGCCCGGCCGCGCGTTCAGATCAGGAACTGGCGATAGGCCTCGTTGCCGGTTTCCTCGAAATGGGCGTAGCCCAATTGCAGCAGGAAAGCGTCCAGCGCCGCGCTGTCGGCCAGCGGCGCCTGGATGCCCACCAGCGCCGAGCTGAAGTCCGCGCCCTGGTTGCGGTAGTGGAACAGGCTGATATTCCAGTTGGGCGCCATCTCAGACAGGAACTTCATCAGCGCGCCCGGACGTTCGGGGAACTCGAAGCGGAACAGCCGTTCGCCGGCCGCCAAGGGCGAACGCCCGCCCACCATGTAGCGGATGTGCTGTTTGGACACTTCGTTGTTCGTCAGGTCGTTGACCGAAAAACCTTGCTCTTCCAGCGCCGCCGCGATGTCGGCCGAGTCCCCGCGGCGGGCGATCTGCATGCTGACGAAGATGTGCGCGGTCTGCGCATCGGCAATGCGGTAATTGAATTCCGTCACGCTGCGCTGCCCCAGGACGCGGCAGAAGCGGCGAAAGCTGCCACGCTCTTCGGGCACCGTCACAGCAAACACGGCTTCACGCGCTTCGCCGACCTCGGCCCGGTCGGCCACGAAGCGCATGCGGTCAAAATTCATGTTGGCGCCGGACGTGATGGCTACCAGCGACAGCCCCTGCGCGCCCTCGCGTTCCACATACTTCTTCAAGCCCGCCACCGCCAGGGCGCCCGCGGGCTCCAGCACGCTGCGCGTATCCAGGAACATGTCCTTGATCGCCGCGCACACGGCATCGGTGTCCACCAGGATCACTTCGTCCAGATACTCGCGGCACAGGCGGAAGGTCTCTTCGCCCACCAGCTTGACCGCCGTGCCGTCTGAAAACAGCCCCACTTCCGGCAGATTGACGCGCTCGCCCGCCTGCAGCGATTGCGCCATCGCGCAGGAATCCTCGGTCTGCACGCCGATGACCTTCACAGCCGGGTTCACCGTCTTCACATAGGCCGATACGCCCGCCGCCAGGCTGCCCCCGCCGATCGGCACGAAAATCGCATGGAGCGCACCGGGATGCTGGCGCAGGATCTCCATGCCGACGGTGCCTTGGCCCGCGATCACGTAGGGGTCATCGAAGGCCGGGATGAAGGTCAGGTCCTGTTGCTGGGCCAGCGTTTGCGCGTGGGCGTAGGCATCGCTGTAGGAATCGCCCGCTTGCACCACGGTGACGGTCGGACCGCCGTGGGCGCGCACGGCGTCCACCTTCACCTGCGGGGCCGTTTGCGGCACCACGATGATGGCGCGCACGCCCAGCTTGGCAGCCGAAATGGCCACGCCCTGCGCATGGTTGCCGGCCGACGCAGTGATCACGCCGCGATCCAGCGCCGCTTGCGGCGTGTTGCGCATCTTGTTGTAGGCCCCACGCACCTTGAACGAGAAGACGGGCTGGTTGTCTTCGCGCTTGAGGTGGACCGTGTTGTTCAGCCGCGCCGACAGGCCACGCGCGGGGTCCAGTTCGGTTTCGCGGGCAATGTCGTACACGCGGGCGGTCAGGATCTGGCGCAGGTATTCGATGGGCGAAGCATTGCCTTGCTGGAAGTCCGTAGTGTCAGCAAGGGAGTCGGCGGGGGTGCAAGCGGGCATGGGGTTCTCTGCGTTGGGATACTTGCCTTGCAGAGGCGGCCACAAAAAACCCGCCTCGTGGGGCGGGTGGCTGTGACTGACTGCGGTCGCGCGCTAACCCACCATTCCAGGAATGATGGTAATAATCAGCGAAATGCGGACGGCGCGGGAAGTCATGAACCACAGCTTGCGCCCGCCGCGAAAGTTTGTCAAATCGCCCGCAACAGGCCGGCTTCGCCAAGACTCGATGCACCATTCGCGCGGGAAGCCGCCACGTTAGGCCCTATTCCCCACACATTGCCGGCCGTTGCGGCCGCATGCGCTTCCGAGCATGGCGCATTCGTTGCCAAAATTCGGCTATTGGGCCATATCGAGGCCGTATTGATGCGATATCGAGCCCATAAGACGGCCTTTTGCGGTCATTTCCCCGCGCGCCGGGCGTATCGCGGTATTACAATGTTCAATTCGTGGCAGTCGCACCATCCCAGAATGGCCCGTTAAACCGGCCATCAAATAAAGGGCGGGCGCCGGCCAATTTGGACAGATCCAGGTCGTTGATCCGCGTCTGCCCATACGAACCCACTCTCGATAACATCTACCGGCGTACGCCGCTTAGCATGTTCGGGTTTGCGCCAAAAGCGCCTGAAGCCGAACAGATTCAAGGATCATGTCTCTTACTCCGAAGATTATCTATACCCTCACCGATGAAGCTCCGGCGCTTGCAACCCGTTCGCTGCTTCCCATCGTCCAGGCTTTCGCCAAACCCGCAGGCATCACGGTCGAGACGCGCGACATCTCCCTGGCCGGCCGCATCATCGCCCTCTTCCCGGACTACCTCGAAGACAGCCAGAAGCTCTCTGACGCTCTGGCCGAACTGGGCGCGCTGGCGGTCAAGCCTGAAGCCAACATCATCAAGCTGCCCAACATCAGCGCCTCGATGCCCCAACTGAAGGCGGCCATCAAGGAACTGCAGGAACAGGGCTACAAGCTGCCGGACTACCCGGACGCTCCCGCCAACGACACCGAGCGCGACGTCAAGGCGCGCTACGACAAGGTCAAGGGCAGCGCCGTGAACCCGGTCCTGCGCGAAGGCAACTCCGACCGCCGCGCCCCGCTGTCGGTCAAGAACTACGCCCGCAAGCACCCGCACAAGATGGGCGCCTGGTCGGCTGATTCGAAGTCGCACGTGGCCCACATGTCCGAAGGCGATTTCTACGGCACTGAAAAGTCGGCCCTGATCGCCGAAGCCGGCGACGTCAAGATCGAACTGACGGCCGCCGACGGCACGAAGACCGTGCTGAAGGAAAAGACCCCGGTCAAGGCCGGCGAGATCATCGACGCCGCCGTGCTGTCGACCGCCAAGCTGAAGTCCTTCCTGCAGGCCCAGATCGACGACGCGCGCGCCACCGGCGTGCTGTTCTCGGTGCACCTGAAGGCCACGATGATGAAGGTCTCCGACCCCGTCATCTTCGGCCACGTCGTGTCCGTGTTCTACAAGGACGTGCTGGCGAAGCACGCCGCCGTGCTCAAGCAAGCCGGTTTCGATGCCAACAACGGCATCGGCGACCTGTACGCCAAGATCCAGTCGCTGCCCGCTGACCAGCAGGCCGCCATCACCGCCGACATCGACGCCGCCTACAAGACGCTGCCGCAACTGGCGATGGTGAATTCCGATAAGGGCATCACCAACCTGCACGTGCCCAGCGACGTCATCGTCGACGCGTCCATGCCCGCCATGATCCGCGACTCGGGCAAGATGTGGAACGCCGACGGCCAACTGCAAGACACCAAGGCCGTCATCCCTGACCGCAGCTACGCTGGCGTCTACCAGGCCGTCATCGACGACTGCAAGAAGAACGGCGCCTTCAATCCGGTCACGATGGGCAGCGTGCCCAACGTCGGCCTGATGGCCCAAGCCGCCGAAGAATACGGTTCGCACAACAAGACGTTCGTCGTGCCCGCATCGGGCACCGTGCGCGTCACCGACGCCTCGGGCAAGGTCCTGCTGGAACAAGCCGTTGAAGCCGGCGACCTCTGGCGCATGTGCCAGACCAAGGACGCCGCGATCCAGGACTGGGTCAAGCTGGCCGTCACCCGCGCCCGCGCCAGCAAGACGCCCGCCGTCTTCTGGCTGGACGAAAAGCGTGCCCACGACGCCCAGGTCATCGCCAAGGTCAAGCAGTACCTGAACGACCACGACACCAGCGGCCTGGACCTGCGCATCCTGGATCCGGTTGAAGCCACCAAGTTCTCGGTCAAGCGCATCCGCGAAGGCCTGGACACGATCTCGGTCACCGGCAACGTGCTGCGCGACTACCTGACCGATCTCTTCCCCATCATGGAACTGGGCACCAGCGCCAAGATGCTGTCGATCGTTCCGCTGGTTGCCGGTGGCGGCCTGTTCGAAACGGGCGCGGGCGGTTCGGCGCCGAAGCACGTCCAGCAGTTCCTGGAAGAAGGCTTCCTGCGCTGGGATTCGCTGGGCGAATTCATGGCCCTGGCCGAATCCCTGGATCACCTGGGCCGCGCGTACAAGAACCCGACTGCCCAGATCCTGGCCAAGACGCTGGATCAGGCAACCGCCAAGTTCCTGGACGAAAACAAGTCGCCGGACCGCAAGGTCGGCGGCCTGGACAACCGCGGCAGCCACTTCTACCTGGCAATGTACTGGGCCCAGGCCGTGGCCGCGCAAACCGACGACCGCGCACTGGCTGCCCAGTTCGCCGGTGCGGCGGGCGCGTTCGCTGAAAACGAGGCCAAGATCGTTGAAGAACTGAAGTCGGCCCAAGGCAAGCCCGTGGACATCGGCGGCTACTACCAGCCGAACGAAGCCCGCGCCAGCCAAGCCATGCGCCCCAGCGCCACGCTGAACCAGGTGCTGGCCTCCATCGGCTAAGCCCCCTCGCCCGGCGGCCACCCGCCGCCAGGACGACAAAAAAACCGGCAGCCCCCACAGGCTGCCGGTTTTTTTCTGGGGCCCTGGCTGTCTACGCGACGGCTAGCGCGCCGCCGGCCCGCCCGCGCACATGCGTTGGCGAAACGCCGCATCGATATCGATGCGCCACACCGCCCGCTTGTCGCCGGCGATACGTGCGGGCACGCCGGCAATCGCTGGGTAGCGCGAGGCGTCGTCGTCCCTGCCCCAGATCCAGAAGCGTGCGCCGTCGGCGGCCGCGCACAGGCGGGGCGTCAAGTCGCCGTTATCCACCAGCACGCGCTTGCCCACGACGGGATCAAACTGCGCCGCGTCGTACAGTTCCTTGCGCCAGTTGTCGCGCGTGGGGATTTCGGGGTCTTGCCAGTTGTCGACGATCCAGGCGGGTTGCTCGGCCTGCGTATAGAAGCCCAGGTCGAACGGCAGCGCATGCAGCGCGATCTGCCCGTCTTGCGGCCGCATTTCGCGCTGCAGCGCCTGCATGGTCGGGCCCGCGCTGCCCCGCGGATTGGTCGAAGCGGCAATGATCGCCCCCAGGCAGATGACGGCCGCCACACCCGCCGCGATGACCACCCACCGGCGCCTGCCCGCCGCCCAGGCCGGTGCAAGGCGCTCGCTGATCAACAGCGCCAGCGGCGGAAACACCGGCAGCACGTAACCGATCAGCTTGGATTGCGGAATGGAGAAAAACACCATCACCACGGCGATCCAGATGGCCATCAACCGCCGCAAGCCATGCGGGTCGGCTTCACGCCAGAATGCCGGCGTAAAGAGCGACGCGCCCCAGATCGACCACGGCAGCGACAGCCCGACCACGATGGGGACATAGAACCAGAACGGCTGCGCGTTGTTGAAGCCGCTTTGCGCGAAGCGCTCGAAGTGCTGATAGACGAAGAAGTAGTGATAGAAGCCGGGAAACTTCACCTGCATTAACCAGAACCACGGCACGGCCACCACCGCGAACGCCAGCAAGGCCGGCACCCACAGCAAGGCGCGCATGCCCCGCCAATCCCGCCGCAACAGCAGCCAGGCCAGCACGATGGCGCCGGGCAGCGCCAGGCCGATCAGCCCCTTGGCCAACACCGCCAGCGCCGCCAGCACGGCAGTGGCGATCGACATGGCGCGGAACGGCCGCCCGGCTTCTCGCCGCAATGCCGTATCGGCGGCGGCCAGCACGCACAGCGTGATCATGCTGGCTACCAGCATGTCCATATTGGCGAATTGCGCGGCGCCGAAGAACAAGGGCATCAGCCCCAGGATGGCCACTGCCCACCGCGCCTGCGCCACGTTCCGGTAGCGCGAGACAAAGGCGTAGAGCCCGGCCCCCGCGCTCCAGGCGCCAATCAGCGACGGCACCCGCGCGCTGAATTCGTGCACGCCGAAGAGCGCATAGCTGAGCTGCGCCAGCCAGTAGTACAGCGGCGGCTTGTGGAAGTACGGCATGCCGTCCAGCAGCGGCACCATGGGAGAGCGGCTGCGCAGCATCTCCCAAGCCACGCCGGCATAACGCCCTTCGTCGGGCAAGGTCAGCCAGCGCGCCCAGGCCAGGGCGGCCAACCACAGGGCCAGGCATAACAGCACCTGCCAACCGGGAATGGCCTTTTGCAGGCTGACCGGGCGGACCCCGGCGGCGGGCGTCATGACCGCGCTCACGCCCGGCGCTCCGGGTTGGCGTGTGCAGCGGCAAGGCCGATATGACGGGACGGAAGGGTCAGGCAAGACTCGAAGGGCATCGGATTTCGGAAATGGACATGCACAAGAACGGGAAGCTGGAGCCATTATCGAAAGCCCCCCGTCGATTTCTCATGAAATTTCCAGCCCGAATCCGCCTTTTTCAGCCTTCCGTAGGCGGAAAACGCCCTTATTTCGACGTTGCCAGCCGGTCCAGGCGCAAGCGTCCGCGCTCGTCCGTCAGCCGCCGCATGGCGCCGTACGCCGCGCCCATTGCCGCCATGCCGCTGGCGCCGCACAGCAAGAACATCAGCAGGATCTGATACTTGGCGGCATCGATCGGGTCCATGCCCGCGATGATCTGGCCGGTCATGATGCCCGGCAGCGTGATGATGCCCGCCGCCGACATCTGATTGACGCTGGGAACGATGCCACGCCGCACCGATTCGCGCAGCAAGGTAGAAAACGCCTGATGCGGCGTGGCGCCCAGCGACAGCCGGGCTTCGATCGCCAGCTTTTCCCGGCGCACGCCCGACAGCACCCCGTCCAGCGCCAGGCTGGCGGCATTCAACACGCTGCCCAGCACGATGCCGACCAGGGCAATGGCATAACGGGGGTCGTACCAGGGGTCCGGGCGCAAGGCGGTGTTCAAGATGAACATCGCCGTGATCAACGTGGTAGCGGCCACTGCCAATGTGCCGACCCAGCCGTTGCCGTGCCCGGCCAACCGCGCCTTGGGCCGGGCGGCCACCTCGCGCGCGGCCAGCGCCATCATCACCGCCACCACCAGGGCGGTCAGCCACGGCGCGGCGTGTGCGAACACCACGCGCAAAATATGGCCCACCAGCAGCAACTGCACGACGGTGCGCACCGCCGCCCACAAGACCTGCCGTTGCAGGTTCAGCCGCAGCGCAAAGGAAATGGCCGCGCACAGCAGCACCAGGCAAGACGCGATCACCAGATCCAGCGCCTGCAACTTGATCACGTCCATAACGGCTCCAGTCTGCCCGCTTCCATCCGCCAGCGCCGACGCGCCAGTCGCTGCGCCTGCTCGGGGCTATGCGTCACCATCAGTATCGCCGCGCCGCCGTCCAGATAGCGTTGCATCGCCGCCTCGACCAGCGCAGTCGCCGCCTGGTCCAGGGCCGCCGTCGGCTCGTCCAGCAGCAGCACGCGCGGCGCCTGCGCCAGTGCGCGCGCCAAGCCCAGGCGCTGGCGTTCGCCCGTGGAAAGCTCGTGCACCAAGGCGTCCAGCTTGTCGGAGGGCAGGCCCAGCGCCAGCATCAAGGCCTGGGCTTGCGCGCGGTCCGTGAAGTGCGGTGCGACATGGTCGTCCCACCAGCCCGCCTCGGCCTGGCAGTAGACCACCTTGCGCCGCCATTCGAATCCGCGCATCGCGGAACGGCGGGCCCCGTCCAGTTCGACTTCACCGTGGCCGGGATCCAGGTCCGCGACCTGACGCAGCAACAGCGATTTTCCCGACCCGGAGGGTCCGGTGATGGCCGCGCATTCGCCTGCAGCAAGGTCCAGGCTGACCGGGGACAGGCGCTGGCTGTATACGCCGCGCAGCCGGAGAACGGGAGCGGCGTCAGCCATGCGCGCGGCCCTCCGTCGCGTCTTCTGAATAGGCAAGGGACAAACCGGAATTCCTTTTCGATAGGACTTCCGCACGATAACCCGCAAAACACTGCGGCCGCGCCTTCCGCACTGAGATTAGAAAAACTATCTTCTGTTGGAAGAACTTATCGTTTCCGAATTGCGATAGCGCTGCATACCATTCCCGATCTTTCCAGTTGCACGTTTAGCGCAACTACATCGACTCTCTGAATGGACCCTATGTCTCAGCATTCCGCCCCCCCTCGGCCCCGCGCGGCGGCCAATCGCAGGCTCGCATTGGCCGCCCTGCTTGTGCTTGCCGCGATCGGCGGCCTTTATCTCTACGATGCCCAGCGCAAGACCGCCCTGGCGGCGCAAACGGCGGCCGGCGGCGATCCGGCGCCCGTTCCCGTCGTCGTCGCGCCCGCCCGCGTCCAGGCGTTGCCGCCGAGCTTACAGGCGATCGGCACGGTGCTCGCCGACCAGCAGGTTCTGGTCGCATCCGAAATCGCCGGCCGCGTGACGGCAATCCACTTCGCAAGCGGCCAGCACGTGGCGGCCGGAATGCCGTTGGTGCAATTGAACGATGGGCCCGTTCAGCGCGAACTGGAACGCCATCGCGCGTCGGCCATGCTTGCCCGGGCCAACCTGGAGCGCGCCAAGCGCCTGCACGGCCAGACAATGTCCCGCGCGGAATACGAACAGCATGTGGCCGCGTATGCCCAATCGCGGGCCCAAGTCGCCCAAAGCGAAGAAGACGCCGCGCACCGTCTGGTGCGTGCGCCCTTCACCGGCACCCTGGGGCTGCGCCAGGTCAATCTTGGCCAGTACGTCGAGGCGGGAACGCCATTGGCCACCCTGACCGATACGCGCGTGCTGCATGTGGATTTCACCCTGCCGCACCGGCACCGGTCCGCGCTGCGCCTGGGCTTGGACGTCTCCGTCACCGGCGACGGCGGCGCGCCGCTGGCCGGCAAACTTACCGCCATTGATCCGCAGGGGGATGCCGGCGATCGTGCCGTGCGGCTGCGCGCCACGCTAAGCGCCGAGGCGGCGGGACAATTGTGGCCCGGCGCCTACACCCCGGTCCGCGTGACGCTGCCGCCCCCGCCGGCCACGGTCACCGTGCCCGCCGTCGCGGTGCAAAGCAGTTTGTCCGGCGAAACGATCTTCGCGGTGCAAGGAAGCGGCGCCGACGCCCGCGCCCGCTTGGTCCCCGTGCGGACGGGCGCGCGCCAGGATGGCGTTGTGGCGCTTTCAGCCGCCGACCTGCGCGTCGGCGACCTCGTCGTCGTCGCCGGCCAGATGAACATCCAGGACGGCTCCCCCGTCCTGGTGCGCCATGCCGACTGAGCCCGCCATGACATTCACTGACTTCTTCATCCGCCGCCCGGTCCTGACCACCGCTTTCGCTCTGCTTATCGCCCTCGTCGGCCTGCGCGCGCTGCTCGACCTGCCGCTGCGCCAGTACCCTCGCATCGAAAGCGCTGTCGTCACCGTCACCACGGAGTACCCCGGCGCATCCGCCGACCTGATGCAGGGCTTTGTCACGACCACGCTTGCCCAGGCCGTCGCCACCACGCAGGGCGTGGAGTACCTGACCTCGTCTTCCGACCAGGGCCGCAGCACGATCAACGCGTACCTGCGCCTGAACACCGATTCCGACACCGCGCTGACCGAAGTCCTGGCGAAGGTAAACGAAGTGCGGTATCTGCTGCCCGACGACGCCTATGACCCCGTGGTTCAGCGCCAGTCTCCCGGCGCGATCGGCGTGGTGTATGCGGGTTTCACCGCGCCCGAAGACCAGCCGTTGACGGGCATTACCGACTACCTGATGCGCGTCGCGCGCCCCATGCTGACCACGGTCGATGGCGTGGCCGCGGTGAACGTATTGGGCGCTCAGGCGCTGTCGATGCGCATCTGGCTGGACCCGTTGCGCATGGCCGCCCACGGCATCACGACGGCGGATGTCGAATCCGCGCTGCGGGACAACAACTACCAGGCGGCGCCGGGCCAGTTGCGCGACGCGCTCGTGGTCAGCAACGTCCGGACGGACACCAGCCTGGACAGCGTCCAGGGATTCCGTGAGCTGGTCGTCAAACGCGGGATCCGCCTGGTGCGGCTGGAAGACATCGCGACCGTGGAAGTCGGCGCCCAGAACCGCAACCAGATCGCCGGCATGAACGGCGAACCCGCCGTGTACCTGGAAGTCATGGCGACGCCCGGCGGCAACCCGTTGACGATCTCCCGTGAAGCCCGGCGCATCCTGAACGGCCTGGATCTGCCGGCGGGCGCCAAGATGGCGATCCCCTACGACGTCACCGTCTTCATCGACGCCGCGATCGGCAATGTGCTCGGCAAGTTCGGCATCGCGAGCCTGGAGGTCGTTCTGGTGATCTTCATCTTCCTGGGCTCGTTGCGCGCGGTGGCCGTGCCGGTATTGAGCATTCCGCTATCCCTGCTGGGCGCGGCCGCGATCATGCTGGCGCTGGGTTACAGCCTGAACCTGCTGACGTTGCTGGCGATGGTGCTGGCCATCGGCCTGGTCGTGGACGACGCGATCGTGGTGGTGGAAAACGTGCACCGGCGCATGGAAGAAGGCGAATCCCCGCGCGACGCGGCCATCCATGGCGCACGGGAAATCGTCGGCCCGGTGCTGACCATGGCTGCGACGCTGGTTGCCGTATACGCGCCGCTGGGGCTGATCGGCGGCCTGACCGGCGCGCTGTTCAGCGAATTCGCATTCACGCTGGCCGCGGCGGTCTCCGTATCCGCCGTGGTCGCCCTGACCGTATCGCCGATGGTGGCCTCCAAGCTGTTGCGCCGGCAAGCGCCCAGCCGCTATGCCGTTGCGGTGGAGCACGCCACCGCAAGGCTCGTCGGCGCCTATGACCGCCTATTGGGCCGTGTGCTGCGCGACACCCGACTGGTCCTGCTGATCGGCGCGGGCGTGCTGGCCAGCCTGCCCATCCTGTTCAACGGCGTGCAATCGGAACTGGTGCCCGCCGAAGACCAGGGCGAAATCATTGTCGACATGAAGGCACCTCAAGCCAGCAGCCTTGAGTTCCTGGAAGGCGAGGCCAAACGCGTGGAAGCCGCGCTGCTTGCGTTGCCGGAAGCAGCCAACGTGTACATGGTGTCTGGCATGGGCGGCGCGCTGAACAAAGGCTGGGCGGGCGTGATGCTGACGCCCTGGGCCGACCGACACCGGGATGCCGCCGCCATCATGGCCGACCTGCAAGGCGCGTTGCCGGGCATCGAAGGCATTGCCGGATCCGCCTTTCTGCCCGCGCCACTGCCAGGATCGGTCGGCGGGTTTCCAGTGCAATTCGTGGTGTCTTCGGCCGCCGGCCACCAGGCCGTCTACGCGGCCATGGAAAAAGTCAAGGATGCTGCGCGCCGCAGCGGGAAGTTCGCCTTCGTGGACTCCGACCTGATCTTCAGCAACCCCACCACGCTAGTGCGGATCGACCGGTCCATGGCCCACGACCTGGGGCTGAGCATGAAAGAGATCGGCGACACCCTGGCGCGTCTGGTCGGCGAATCCTATGTCAACCGCTTCGGCGCCCAGGGCCGCTCTTACGACGTGATCCCGCAAGCACCGCGCCACTTGCGCCTGACGGCCGAATCGCTGGACCTGTTCCACGTGCGCACGGCCACCGGCGGGCAAGTGCCGCTCTCGACGGTCGTCTCGCTGGAGAATGGCGTCGAAGCCAATGCGCTGACGCAATTCAACCAGTTGAACAGCGCCACGCTGGTCGCCGTCCCCGCGCCCGGCGTGCCCCTGGGGCAGGCCGTCGCCTTCCTGCAAGGCGAAGCCGACCGCCTGCCCGCCGGATACCAGACCAGCTTCCTGGGCGAATCGCGCCAGTACCTGCAGGAGCAAGGCGGCTTTGCCCTGACCTTCGCCTTTGCACTGGTCTTCATTTTCCTGGTGCTGGCCGCTCAGTTCGAAAGCGCGCGCGACCCGCTGCTGATCCTGACCACGGTTCCGCTGGCGGCGTGCGGCGCCTTGGCGGCCATGTTCTTCGGCTTGGGCACGCTGAACATCTACACGCAGATCGGACTGGTCACGCTGATCGGCCTGATCACCAAACACGGCATCCTGATCGTGGAATTCGCCAACGTCGAGCAACGGACCAAGGGCCTGGACCGCGTGCAGGCCGTGCGCGCCGCGGCGGCGACCCGCATCCGCCCCATCCTGATGACCACGGCAGCCATGGTGGGCGGCCTGATGCCGCTGCTGTTCGCGAACGGAGCCGGCGCGGGCAGCCAGCGGGCGATCGCTACGGTCCTTGTGGCCGGACTGCTGGTGGGCACGCTGTTCACGTTGTTCGTGCTGCCCGCCGTCTACGCGCGGTTCGGCCGCGATCTGGCCGGGGCGACCGCCACTGGCCTGCCGGACCGCACCGTTGCCCCTTCTCCCGCCTTGCCCGGAAACCCCTGACATGCCTTTCCTCTTCCCTTCCCGCCCCGCCCTTGCGCTGGCGACGCTGGCGCTGGCCGGCTGCTCGCTCCAGCCCGCCTACACGCCCGAGACGGGCCCCGTGCCGTCGCATTACAAGCAGGCGGAGGCTGGCCTAGATGGCGCCTGGAAGCCGGCATCGCCCGCCGACGACGCACTGCGCGGCACGTGGTGGACCGTTTTTCAAGACCCGGTGCTGAATGCACTGCAAGGCGCCGCGCAAGACGCCAATCCGACGCTGCAAGCGGCCTACGCAAGATTGCAGCAGTCCCGCGCCCAGCACCGCCAGGCACGCGCATCGCTGTTTCCCAGGATGGACCTTGGGTTCGGTCCGACGCGCCAGCGGGAGTCCCCCGCCTCGCAGGGCGCGCCCGAGGGCGGGCCGGCTGCGCATTCGACGCTATGGCGGGCCGAAGGCGCCGTGGCCTACGAGGCCGACCTGTTCGGCCGGGTGGCATCGACCATCAGCGCAGCCTCCGCCGACAGGGACCGCACAAGCGCGCTGTACCTGCTGACCTTGCTGGCGCTGCAGGCCGACTTGGCCGATGCGTACTTCCTGATCCGCGAGCTGGACGCCGCGCAGCGCGTCTACCAACGCACGCTTGAACTGCGGGAACGCAGTTATCAGTTGAGCCGTATGCGCCATGAAGGCGGCGACGCGGCCGAACGGGATGTCGCGCGCGCCCGGCAAGAATGGGAAAGCGCACGCGCCGACGCCCTGGGCGCACAACGGCAGCGAGCGAATGCCGAACACGCGCTGGCCGTCCTGGTCGGCAAGGCGCCCGCCGAGTTCAGCTTGCCGTCGCAGCCGCTGACCCGCATCGCCGTCGCCGTGCCGGCCGGCCTGCCTTCAGACCTGCTGGAGCGCCGGCCGGACATCGCCGCCGCCGAACGCGGCATGGCGGCCGCCTATGCCCGCGTCGGCGTGGCCCGAGCGGCGTTTTTTCCCAGGTTGGAGCTGACAGGGTCGGCCGGATTCGAGTCCGCCGACCTAAGCCGATTATTCCAATGGTCCAGCCGGACTTTCTTGCTGGGGCCGTTCCTGGGCACCGCACTGACCCTGCCCGTCCTTGACGGCGGCAAGCGCCAAGCCGGTATCGACGAGGCGCAGGCCGTCTTCGAAGAAGAGGCGGCGCGCTACCGCGAGACGCTGCTCAATGCGTTCCGGGAAGTCGAAGACAACCTGGCGGCCCTGCGCCTGCTTGCCCCCCAGCAGGCGGCGCAAGACAATGCGCGGCAGGCTGCGGAGCGTTCCGCCCAACTATCCCGCCTGCAATATGAAACCGGCACCCATACGCAACTGGACGTCATCGATGCGGACCGGACGCTGTTGCAGCAGGAACTGGCCACGACGAGGCTGGACGGAGAGCGGGCACGGGCCACGGTGCGGCTGATCCGCGCCTTGGGAGGCGGCTGGGATACGGCCCTGCCCGGCGTGCCGGTCAGTGCGCCGCCAGCATCGACGGCGCTTGCGCCGGCTCCGCCGCTTCGGCCTTCACCCAATCGATGAACGCCTGCACTTCCGGCCGGGCGACGGCGTCCGGCCGGCTGACGATGTAGTACGCGAAGCGCGCGGGCCAGGGCCGGTCCAGCGCAAGAACGAGCCTGCCCGAATCAAGATCTTCCCGGGCGTGCGTGTCTTGCACCAGCGCGATGCCCTGCCCGGTGCCGGCGGCGCGCAGCAACAGCAGGTCGTCTTCAAAGCTGGGGCCGCGTTGCGCATCGGCCCCGGCGTCCACGCCATGCGCCTGCAGCCACAGCGCCCAATCGGCGCGGTCGGAATCCTGCAGCAACGGGTACTTCAGGCAATCTTCGGCTGACCTGATGGCCGGTCCTTGTGCCAGCAGCGCCGGACTGGCCACGGGCAACAGTACAGGCGTCATCAGCCTGAAGGTCGACAAGCCGGGGTAATGCCCCAGGCCGTGGCGCAACGCGACGTCGATGCGGTCGCGCCTGAAGTCGACCAGCTTGGACGACGCTTCCACCCGGACCTCGATATCGGGATGCAGCGCCGAGAATCTGCCGATGCGGGGCACCAGCCACGAGGACGCGAATGAAGGCACCGTGCTGACGGTCAGCGTGCGCTGGACGGAATAGGACTCCAGCAGCGACAACGATTTTTCGATCTGATCAAAGGCGCGCAGCAAGCCCGGATAGGCGCTGGCGCCCGCAGGCGTGAGCCGCACGCCGTGCCGTTCGCGCACGAACAGTGTCAGTCCCAAGCGGTCTTCCAGCAAACGGATCTGCTGGCTGACGGCGCCGGGGGTGACTCCCAAGGCCTCGGCCGCCGCTTTCAGGCTGCCCAGGCGCGCGGACTCGGTAAAGGCTCGCAAGGCAAGCAAAGGCAGTACGGCACCCACAGCGCTTTCCTTTAGAAAATCTATCTTCTGGTTCGGGGCAGAATATCACAGACCCAAGGAAAACATCGCCTGTAAGGTCTGATGTACGCACGAGATACAGGATAGGCAGACTAAAACAAAACAGCCCGCTTTCGGGCGGGCTGTTGTGGCCATGACTAACCGTATCGGCTATGGAATCAAAGCATGTGCGCCAGGAATTCCCGGCTGCGCGCCTGCTGCGGCGCCCGGAAGAAGTCCGCGGACGGCGCTTCTTCCACGATGCGGCCTTCGTCCATGAAGATGACGCGGTGCGCCACTTCGCGGGCAAAACCCATTTCGTGCGTGACGACGAGCATGGTCATGCGTTCGTCGGCCAACTGCTTCATCGTGCGCAGCACTTCGCCCGTCAGTTCGGGGTCCAGCGCGGACGTGGGCTCGTCGAACAGCATGATGTCGGGTTCCATCGCCAGCGCGCGGGCAATCGCCACGCGCTGCTTCTGGCCGCCCGACAGGCGCGTCGGATAGTTGTCGCGCTTGTTCAGCAGGCCAACCTTGCGCAGCAGCTCTTCCGCTTTCGGGATGATCTGGGCCTTCGACATGCCCTTCACCGTCAGCGGCGCTTCGATGATGTTCTGCAGCACCGTCATGTGCGGGAACAGGTTGAACGACTGGAACACCATGCCCATCTTGCGGCAGATGCGGCGCACGTCGGCGTCGCTGGCGTATTGGCTGCGGCCGCCATCGACGGCGCGTGCCATGGTCTCGCCTTCGACCTCGATGCTGCCTTCGTCGATGGTTTCCAGATGGTTCAGGCAACGCAGGAACGTGCTCTTGCCCGAGCCGGACGGGCCGATCACCGCCACGACCTCGCCCTGGCCCAGCGTCAGCGACACCTGGTCCAGCACGCGGTTGGTGCCGAACGATTTGATGATGCCGCGCGCCTGGATCATGACGGGGCGGCCGTGTGCGTCGGCGCCGGGCGTCGGATTACTGGTCATATTTGGCATAGCGCTTTTCCATGTGCTGGAAGAACCACGTCAACACCAGCGTCATGAGGAGGTAGAAGGCGGCGGCGACCAGAAAAGGCGTGGTCGTGAAGTCGCGCTGCACGATGCCGCGCGCGGTCCGCAGGATGTCGTTCAAGGCCAGCACGTAGATCAGCGACGTGTCCTTCACCAGCGTGATGGTCTCGTTGCTCATCGGCGGCAGCACGCGCTGCACCATCTGCGGCAGGACGATGCGGCGCAGCGTCTGCAGATAGGTCATGCCCAGCACCTTGCTGCCTTCGTACTGGCCCCGGTCCACCGACTGGATGCCGGCGCGGAAGATCTCGGCGAAGTACGCCGCGTAGTTCAGCGCAAACGCCACGACGGCCGCCGGAAAATCGGGCAGGCGCACGCCCACCACCGGCACGAACGGCAGCGCGAAGTAGATGAACAGCATCTGGAGCATCAGCGGCGTGCCGCGCATCAGCCAGATGTATCCGTTGACCAGGCTGCTTAGCAGCGGCCACTTCGAAATCCGCGCAAGCGCCAGCACCAGCCCCAGGGGCACGGCCAGGGCCAGGGTGATGAAAAACAGCGTCAAGGTCACTTTCGCGCCTTCCGCCATAGGCCCCAACAGGGAGAGTACGTAGTCCATTCAGTGGGATCGCGCCGCTTACGGCAAGAAGATTCACGAGCAAGCCCGCCTGGCGCCTGGGCGCGGCAGCGGGCTGCGGGACGGCTTGGGGCTCGCGCCCGGGCCGGCAGGCCGCGGGCGCCGCACGCCGCTTACTTGATGATGTTGGCGCCGAACCACTGGGTCGCGATGCGGCCGGCGGTGCCGTCCTGCTTCATCGAATCCAGCGTCTTGTCCAGCTTGCCCAGCAGTTCGGTGTCATCCTTGCGCACGCCGACGCCGTAGTCTTCGGTGCCGAAGTTCTCTTCCAGCACACGGTATTCGCCTGCACGCTTGCTGATCAGGTAGCGGCCCACCACTTCGTCCACCACGATGGCGTCCAGGCGACCGGCGGCCAGGTCCATCAGGGCCGTGACGTTGTCGCCGAACTTCTTCACTTCCTTGATCTGGGCGGCAACCGGGTCCTTGGCGATGGCGTCGGTGGCGCTGCTGCCGTCCTGCGCGCCCACGGTCTTGCCGGCCAGGTCGGCCTTTGCCTTCACGGGCGACGCGGTGCCGACGATGATGATCTGGTGGTTGGCCATGTACGGCGCAGTGAAGCTGATGTTCTTCTTGCGCTCTTCGGTGATGGTCAGGCCGTTCCACAGCACGTCGACGCGGCGGCCGTTGAGTTCGGCTTCCTTGGCGCTCCAGTCAATCGGCTTGAATTCGACTTCGATGCCGAGGCGCTTGCTGGCTTCCTTGGCCATGTCGATGTCGAAACCGACGATCTGGTTGCTCGCGTCACGAAAACCCATGGGCGGGAAATTGTCGTCCAGGCCCACCACGACCTTCTTGGCGGCGGCCGGCGCTTGCGTGCTGGCGGCCGGCGCGTTGTCGCTGGGGCCGCAAGCGGTCAGCATCGTGGTTGCGGACACGAGGAAAACAGCAGTCAGTTTTTTCATAGTTATGGGTGCGCCAGGCGCAGGAATGAAGAAGCCGGAGTGGCTGGACAATCAGCCGCGAGCCGACATTTTAGCGTCACTGCGCGACCCGCCCCTGGCGGGCCGGTCCGTACGCCGCCGCCCGCCCGCCTGGCCGCGCGGCAGCGCCCGCTATGGGGCGGGATGAAAGCGTTCCAGAAGGCGCAGGAACAGTTCCACGGCACGGGTGCCGGGCCGGGACACCTCGGTGATGGCGCTGATGGTGTTTTCGTAGACCGGGCCGTCGGGCAGCTGCGTCAAGGCGTGCCGTCGGGACACCGAATCCGCGTAATGCTGGGGCAGCATCCCGAGGTAATGGCCTGACGACACCAGCATGGCGATCGCCTCCAGCCCCGTGGCGTCCGGGCCGCGCGCGAACCCGTACGAGCCCAGCGCATCGTGCACGAAGGGGTGCGAGCGATACACCAGCGGCAGGTCGCGGGCGCGCTCCAGGCTGCCGCGCGCCACGAACAACCGGTGCCGCTCGACGAACAGGCGCTGGTAATGGAAGCCGCTTTCGCGGCGGTACATGCCCCGCACCGCAATCTGCACGCGTCGCTCGCGCAGCGCCTGGTCCAGGTCGTTGAAGGTCATCACCGTCAGTTCCACCTTGACGTCGGGCGCCGCCTCTCGCATGGCGCTCAACGCCCGGGGGATCTGGCAGTCGGCGTCGGTAATCACGTGCTCGACCATGCCGATCGACAGCGTCCCCGACAGCACGCCACGGACCGCATCGATCTCGGGCCGGATGCGCTCCAGCGATTTCAGGGCGTCGCGGGCCAGTTCCAGCGCCACTTTGCCCGCCTGGGTCAGCTCGAAGCCCGACGGCCCGCGGTCGCACAGGCGCACGCCCAGCGTTTCCTCCACCTCGCGCACATGGCGGCTGATGGAGGCCTTGGACATGTTCAGCTGCTTTTCCGCCGCGGCAAAGCCGTTGGCCTGGGCCACGGCGCAGAAGATGCGCAGGGAGCGCAAGTCGCGCTCGGTGAACTCCGGACGGGCCACGGTCGTTCCGTTTTGAAAGGTATTGAATTTTGAAACCATACCACTAAAAAAATCATTTTTCATGACCGATCCAGGGGAATACAGTTTCTGGAACCGCTGGCCAGGGAGCGCAGATTCCCGCGGCGGGCCCACACCGGGCCTGCCGGCCCAGCGGCCAAAACATCACGATATTTCAAGGGAAAAATCATGCAGAACCTGTCCAGAAGGCGCTTTGTCACGACCACCCTCGCCGCCGGGGCGGCGTTGGCCTTGCCCGCGCTCTCGTTTGCCGAGGGCGGATCGCTGGCCGACATCAAGAAGCGCGGCAAGCTCACGGTGGGCACCGAAGCCGCCTACGAGCCGTTCGAATTCGTCGAAAACGGCAAGGTCGTGGGCTACGGGCACGACGTGCTGCAATTGATGGCCGCCAAGCTGGGCGTGCAGCTGGAACAGATGAACCTGCCTTTCCAGGGGCTATTGCCGGGCCTGATGTCGCGCAAGTTCGACCTGGTCGCCACCAGCGTGGGCATCACCCCGGAACGCGCCAAGCGCTTCGCCTTCACCCAGCCGGTGGGCGTGGTCCGGTCGGTGCTGATGGTGCGGGTGGACGATGCCTCGATCAAGCAGGACAAGGACATCGCGGGCAAGATCATCGGCACCCAGATGGGATCGTCATCGCAGCCGGTCGCCGAGGAATTCGAGAAGCGCTTGAAGGAGTCCGGCGCCAAGGGCTATGCGGACACGAAGCTGTTCCAGGCCTATCCGGACGTGTCCAACGCGCTGGCCAACAAAACCGTGGATGTGGCGCTGATGCCGTCGAACATCGCCGCGGTCCAGATGCGCAAGCAGCCCGGCGCTTTCCGCATCGCCGGCGAGATCGGCCAGGCCAAGCTGCTGGCCTGGGTCGCGAACCCGCAGGACCTGGAGATCCGCCAGTTCGTCAACGACACTTTCGACGAATTGCGCGCGTCCAACCAGTTGCTGGAACTGCAAAAGAAGTGGTTCGGGGCGCCCATGGACATCCCGCGCGCCAACTACCTGCCTGCCGGCGCCATCTGAGCCCGCCGCCATGCTGGACTGGTTGAATCAAAACGGCGCGCTGGCGCCGTTCCTGCACGGCGTCGTCTCGGGCACGGCCATCACCATCGCGGCATCGGCGGCGGCCTTCGCCATCGGCATCGTGCTGGGCGTCGTCCTGCTGCTGGCGCGGATGTCGCCCTATGCGCCGGTGCGCGGCGTGGTCATGCTGTGGGTCAGCGCCATCCGCGGCACGCCCGCGCTGATCCACATGCTGATCGCCTACTACGTGGTGCCGCCGCTGCTGGGCATCTCGGTGTCGCCCATCGCCGCGGGCATCGGCGCGCTGGCCTGTAACACCAGCGCCTACATCGTGGAAATCCTGCGCGGCGCGCTGGGCACGCTGTCGGGCGGCCAGGTGGCCGCGGCCCGCGCCCTGGGGATGCGGCGCCGGCAGATCTGGCGCTATGTGCTGCTGCCCCAGGTGTTCTACCGCGCCATCCCGCCGCTGACCAGCGAACTGACCATCCTGCTCAAGGCGTCCTCGCTGATGTCCATCATCGCGGTGCCTGAACTGGCCACGGTCGCGCGCAACGCCACGTTGCAAAGCGACCTGCCGCTGCAGGTGTTCACGGTGACGGCGGTCGTCTATTTCATCATTCTGTTCTGCCTGTCGGCCGTCTCAAGGCTGTGCGAGCGGCGCGTGTCGAGGATGCTGCCCCATGCCCATTGATCTCTCCATCGTCGGGGAATCCATCCCCGTGCTGCTCAAGGGCCTGCGGATCACGGCGCTGGTCAGCCTCATCGGCATTCCGCTGGGCATGCTGATCGGCAGCCTGGCCGCCTACGCGGCGCAGTCGCGCACGCCCTTGCGCCCGCTTGCACTGGGTTACGTGGAGCTGGTACGCAACATTCCGTACCTGATCCTCGTCTACCTGTCGTTCTTCGGGCTGCCCAAGCTGGGCGTACCGGCTTCCGCCATGTCGGTCGCCATCGGCTGCACGGCGTTCTACACGGGTGGCTACTTCTGCGAAATCCTGCGCGCCGCCCTGCAAAGCGTGCCGCGCGGGCAGACCAGCGCGTCGCTGTCGCTGGGCATGACGTACTGGCAGACGCAGCGCCACATCGTCGTGCCGCAGCTGTTCGGCTACCTGATCCCGCCCACCACCAGCCTCGTCATCATGATGTTCAAGGACTCGGCGATCTTTTCGGTGATGAGCCTGCCCGAAATGACCTACCAGAGCAATCTGCTGACCGCCAACACCTTCGCGTACCTGGAAGTGCTGGGCACGACCGCGCTGATCTATTGGCTGTGCAGCGTGCTGATGGCCAGCATCGGCCGCCGCCTGGAATCCGTGGCACGCCGCAGCACCCACCAGGCCTGACTCCCTTCATCCTCCCTGCAACAGGAACCCCAGACATGAGCACCTATACCGTCCCCCCCCGCACCGGCCACCCCACCCTGCTGTATTCGACGCTGGCGCTGGACCTGGACAACCTCCAGGCCGACATCGCGGTCCTGGGCATGCCCTACGGTTCGCCGTATTCGGCCGCCGACTTCAGCAACGACCAGACGAATGCGCCCACCGCCATCCGCCAGGCCACCGACCGCGTCGTGCGCCGCCCCGGCCACTATGACTTCGACATCGACGGTCCGCTGCTGCAAGGCCGCGAGGACATCCGCTTCGTGGATTGCGGCGACATCGTCCCCGACCTGTCCAAGCCGCGGGGGGAACACTACGACCGCGCCGAAGCCGCCGTGCGCCGCATCGCCGCCGCCGGCGCCGTGCCCATCGTGCTGGGCGGCGACCACGGCATCACCACGCCCATCCTGCGCGGCCTGGACCAGAAAGGCCCGATCACGCTGGTGCACATTGACGCCCACCTGGACTGGCGCGACGACGTCAACGGCGTGCGCGACGGGCTGTCCAGCCCGATCCGCCGCGCCTCTGAAATGGCGCACGTGGACCGCATCATCCAGATCGGCCTGCGCGCCCAGGGCAGTGGCCGCCCGGAAGAGTTGGTGGCCGCCCGCGCCTATGGCGCCGAGCTCGTCACCGCCTACGAGCTGCACGACGTGGGCATGGACGCCGTGCTGGAGCGCATTCCCGACGGCGGCAACTACTACCTGACCATTGACGCCGACGGCATGGACCCGGCCACCATGCCCGCCGTAGCCGGCCCCGCCCCCGGCGGCGTCACCTTCGTCCAGGCCCGCAAGCTGATCCATGGCCTGGTGCGCAAGGGCCGCGTGGTGGGCATGGACATCGTCGAGATCCAACCGGAAAAGGACCTGAACCAGATTTCCTGCATCACCGCCGGCCGCCTGATCCTGAACCTGATCGGCGCCTCGATCCGCGCTGGACATTACGACAAATGAACGCCTCCGCACCCATCATCGACATCCGGGGGGTGGACAAGTACTACGGCAGCCACCACGTGCTCAAGCAATGTTCCACCCGGGTGGACAAGGGCGAGATCGTGGTGGTCTGCGGGCCGTCCGGCTCGGGCAAGTCCACCCTGATCAAGACGGTCAACGCCCTGGAACCCATCCAGAAAGGCGACATCCTGATCGACGGAGACTCCGTCACCGCGTCACGCGACCTGCCCAAGCTGCGCACCAAGGTCGGCATGGTGTTCCAGCATTTCGAGCTGTTCCCGCACCTGGACCTCACGCGCAACCTGACCCTCGCCCAGGAAATCGTGCTGGGACGCGACAGCGCCACCGCGCGGGCCAAGGCCGGCGCGCTGCTGGAACGCGTGGGCTTGTCAGCCCACGCCCACAAGCATCCCGGCCAACTGTCCGGCGGCCAGCAGCAGCGTGTAGCCATCGCCCGGGCGCTGTCCATGGACCCGATGGCCATGCTGTTCGACGAACCGACGTCGGCGCTGGACCCTGAAATGGTCAACGAAGTGCTGGACGTGATGGTGGAGCTGGCCCAAGAAGGCATGACGATGATGGTCGTGACGCACGAAATGGGCTTTGCCCGCCGCGTGGCCAATCGCGTGGTCTTCATGGAGGACGGCGCCATCATCGAAGACAGCCCGACCGACCGCTTCTTCCGCGACGCCGCCAGCCCGCAGGCCCAGCGCTTCCTTTCCAAGATCCTTCCCCACTGACCCGGCCCGGCGCCCCGGCGCGCCGGCCTTACGACAAGACACGCATCATGGCGCACACCCGCATTCGTAAATTCAATACCCGCGACACCTACCCCGAGCAGCAGCTGGATAACGACCTGTGCCAGGCCGTCGTGGCGGGCAACCTGGTGTTCCTGCGCGGCCAGATCGGCCAGGACCTGGATTCCCGCGAATCGGTCGGCGTTGGCGACGTGGCCGCCCAGGCCGAGAAGGCCATGGCCAACGTGGCCATGCTGCTGGAGGAATGCGGCAGCGAGCTCTCGCACATCTGCAAGCTGACGGTTTATCTTGTCGATGTGCGGTACCGCGAAACCGTCTACCGCGTCATGGGCCGCTGGCTCAAGGGCGTGTTCCCCGTGTCCACCGGCATCGTGGTGTCGGCGCTGGCGCGGCCGGAATGGCTGGTCGAGATCGACGTGACGGCCGTCATTCCCGGCTGAATGCCGGCCCGCTGACGCGGCATGCTAGGCTTTCCCGTTAACTCGGGAGGCCAGCATGCAATTCAACATCAAGGACCGCAAGGGCCAGACCATCGGCGTGGCGGACGTGCAGACCGGCGCCAACGCGCTGATGTCAGGCAGCTTTGCGCCCACCCCGCTATTCGCCCCTTACGCCCCCCTGTTCCATGCCTTGGAACAGGCTGCCACGGAGGCAACGACAGAAACGTCTGACCGCCTGCAACGGGACATCGACGGCCACGGCTTCCGTGCCGAGGGCCCCTTGCCGCTACCCACCAGCGCGCCCCTTGAGGCCCTGGCGATCACGCGCCACGGCGTCAGCTTTCGCCTGAAGCCGCCCGCCGCCGCGAAGGCCGGCGCATGACGCCTGCCATCCGCATCGGCCCCCTGGTCATCCCCTCCGAATTCGCCGTACTGCTCGTTGCGGCTGCCGTCGGCTTGCTGGCGGCGCGCCTGTTGAACCGCCAACGCAGCGAGGCCAATGCACTGAGCACAGCCTTGTGGCGCGCGATGCTGGTCGGCCTGCTGGTCGCCCGGCTGGGTTTCGTCTGGCAATACCGCGAGCACTATCTGCCCGACCCGATCAAGATATTGGATTTGCGCGACGGCGGCTGGGCGGGGCTGGCGGGTCTTGCCGCCGCTTGGGGTTACGTGCTGTTCGCCGCGGTCCGGCGCCACGCGCCGCGCGCCGCTCTGCTGGGCGCCGTGGCGCTGGCAAGTGTCGTGTGGGTCGGCGGCGGCCGCTGGCTTGCCCCCACGCCGCAAGCGCAGCCCGAATTGGCCGCGTTGGCGGTGCTGCGCATCGACGGGGCGCCCGCCGCGTTGTCCGCGTTCCACGGCAAGCCCACCGTCATCAATCTGTGGGCCAGCTGGTGCCCGCCGTGCCGGCGCGAAATGCCGGCTTTCGCCAAGGCGCAGGCGGCGAATCCCGACGTGAATTTCGTCTTCCTGAACCAGGGCGAGGCTCCGCCCGACGTCGCGCAATTCCTGGCGCAGCATGCGCCCGCCCTGCGCAATGTGCTGCTGGATCCGGCTGGCGAGGCCTCACGCAAGCTCAGCAACCGCGGCCTGCCCGCCACACTGTTCCTGGACGCTCAGGGTCGTTTGGTCGACCTGCGCGTGGGCGAACTGTCCACGGCGTCGCTGGCGCAACGCCTGGAAGCCATCCAGAAAGCGGACGGCGGCTGACGCAGCCTCATTGCGGCGTCGCGCTAGCCCAGGGCAACGCCAGCCCCTGCATCGTCCGTTCAAAGAGATGCAGGCGCTGGCCGATGTGCGCAGGCGGCGCGTCCAGGCGCGCCACCATCACCGGGCCGTCGGGCAATGCGCGAATAGTGGCGACCACGGCGGGCGCCGCCTCGCCGGGCTTGGCGGGCATCGTGGTCCACGCCAGCAGCTCGCCCGCTTCCACGGGGACGTGCCGCGCCTGGGCCTGATCCTGCCCGCACGCCGGGCACCACAGCCTGGCGGGATACACCCGGTGGCCGCAGGCGTGGCATTCAAAAACGTTCACGCTCATGCTCCCTCCGCCGACAGTACCGCCGCATTGGCGCACATTCCGTAGCGCAATTGCACCATGCCGTAGCCGGTCACAACGCCGTGGCGTAGTCCGGGCAACTGGCGCGCCCCCGCCTGCCCCAGCAATTGTCGCGACACTTCGACCAACCCATGCATACCGCCCGCCGTGCCTGCTTGTCCCGCAGACAATTGGCCGCCGGCCGTATTGACGGGCAACGCCCTTGTCGCGATGCGGCGGGCAATGAAGCCCGGCAGGTCATCCGCACGCGCGAACCCCAGATCGCACAATTGCGCCAAGGCCATCGCCGGGTAGTCGTCGTACACGCTGATCACGTCCATGTCTTCAGGCCCCAACCCCGCCCGGCGCCACAGGTCCGGCGCAAAGGCCGCAATACCGGTCGCCAACCCGTCGCCTTCCTGCTGGTCGTCGTTGTAGCGAGCGTCGCTGGCGATCAGCCGCACGCTGACGCCTTGCGGCTGCGCGCGCAGCACCAGCGCACTGGCCCCGCTGACGACGGGCACGCAGTCCAGCCGGCCCAGCGGCGGCGCGACAAGCGGCGCATCCAGGTATTGGGCCAAGGTCAGCGGCTGGCGGTAGGCAGCGTTCGGATTGTCGGCCGCCCATTGCCGTTGCGCCACGCACAACGCGCCATAGTCTTCGCGGCGCAAGCCGGTACGCGCCATTTGCCGCTGCGTCAGCATCGCGAACAAGGGATTCGGCCCCTCGCAGCCCAGGGGACTCAGGTATTCCTGCGCGCTGCGGTTGTAGCCGCGCACCAGCCCGGCGAAGTCGGCGCCGGTGAAGTGGTCGCCGGACACCAGCACGATCGTCCTGGCCTGGCCGGCTTCCAGCGCCAGCCACGCCTGCCGCAGCAGATTGATGGCGCTGGCGCCCCCCATTTCGTCCTGCATGCACCAATTCAGCCGCAGGCCCAGGCGCCAGCCCAGATCGATGGCGCGATCCGGCCGCAGCGTGAACGACGCCACGCCCAGCCCGTCCACGTCGGCGGGCGTCAACCCCGCGCCGCGCAGGGCATCGCCGATAGCCTCGGCCATCAAGCCGGCGGTGCTGCACGACACATCGGGATGCCGTAGCGCCGGCGTTTCCCCTACGCTGACGATGCCCGGGCGAGGGTCCCCACTCATTCCGTGTCCTCGCGCGGTGGCTCGCGCGTCAGCAGCAAGGTAATCACCGTGATGGCGGCCATGCCCACCAGGAACCACGCGACCGGCGCGGCCGATTCATACTTGCGCAGCAGCGCCATGGCGATCAGCGGCGACAGGCCGCCCGCGAACACGGACGCCAGTTCGTGCCCCAGCGCCAGGCCCGTGTAGCGGACTTCGGCCGGGAAAAGTTCAGCGAAGTACGCGGGCTGCGTGCCGATCATGGCGGCGTGGCAGACCGTGTTGCCCAGGAAGAAGGCCAGGAAGATCCATACCGGTTCCTTCGTCTGCACCAGCCAGAAGAAGGGAAACGCGACCAGCACCAGGCCGGCGGAGCCGATCAGGTACACCGCGCGGCGCCCGATGCGGTCGGACAAGTGGCCGAACCACACCAGCGAGCCCAGTTCGATGAACATCGACGCCAGCACGCCGCCCAGCATGACGTCATTGGGTATGCCCAGGAATTTGCCATAGGCCAGCGCAAACGCCAGGAAAATGTATGAGCCGCCGTTCTCGGCCACGCGCAGGCCCATTGCGGTCAGCACCTGGCGCGGATATCGGCGGAAGACTTCCACGGCCGGCATGCCGCGCTTGGCCGTCTTCTTGGCCTGCACGAACTCTTCGCTTTCGGGGATGTGCTTGCGGATGTACAGGCCCACGCCGAAGATCAGCACGCTCAGCAGGAATGGCAGGCGCCAGCCCCAGCTCATGAACGATTCCTGCGGCAGTTGCTGGGCCAGCATGAAGACCGCCGACGACAACACGAAGCCGCCTGCCACGCCCAATTGGCTGAACGACGAGAAGTAGCCGCGCCGCTTGCCGCCGACCGCTTCGCTGATGAGCAGCACGCCGCCGCCCCACTCGCCCCCGGCGGCTGCACCTTGCAGCATGCGCAGCACCACCATCGCCACGGGGGCCCAGAAGCCGACCTGCTCATAAGTAGGCAGCAAGCCGATCAGGAACGTGGCCGCCCCCATCAGCCCCAGCGTCCATTCCAGCGCGAGCTTGCGGCCGTAGCGGTCGCCGATGTGGCCGAAGATCACGCCGCCCAGTGGGCGCGCCAGGAAGCCCACGGCAAAACCGGCGAACGCGCCCATCGTGCCCAGCAGCGGGTCGGTGCCTTTGGGAAAGAACAGCTCGCCGAAGACCAGCGCCGCGGCCGTGCCATAGATGAAAAAGTCGTACCACTCCATCGCGTTGCCCGCGACGGAGGCCATCACTACGCGCCGGGTCCGCTTTCTTTTTGCCTCGTCGCCGGCGGACAACGCCGCCCCCTTGTATGCCATCGTCATTGCCGCCCCTTGGATTTTTGAATGTTCAATGGCGCGCAAGCGCCGGTTCACGCTATCGCGCCACGCGATAACCCGCGGCGTCCCGGTCCCAGGTGTCGCCGGTGATGCCTTCTTCCCGCAAGCGGAACTTGCGGACCTTGCCGTTTTCGGTGCGCGGCAGATCGTCCAGCACGCGCAGATAACGCGGCACCGCGAAATACGGCATGCGGGGCTGGCAGAAATCCAGCAGGGCCGCGTGCGTCAAGGACTGGCCGGGCTTGTAGACCAAGGCCGCCATCACCTCGTCCTCGGCCAGGTCGGAACGCACCGCGTAGACCGCCACGACCGCCACGGCAGGATGCGCCAGCAGCACCTGCTCCACTTCGTAGGACGAGATGTTCTCGCCGCGGCGGCGGATCGCGTCCTTCATGCGGTCCAGGAAACGAAAGTAGCCATCGGCGTCGCGGACCACGCGGTCGCCCGTGTGGAACCACAGGTTGCGCCAGGCTTCGACCGTCTTGTCGTCCATGCCGAAGTAGCCGGTCGCCACCGCAAAGGGCGGCGTCGCCCGCAGCAGCAATTCCCCGGGTTCGCCATCGGGCACGGGCGCGTCGTGTTCGTCGGCCACCATCGCGTCGAATTCCGGCGCGACGCGGCCCATCGTGCCGGCCCGTTGCTCGGCCAGGGTTCCGCCCAGCGCGAAATTGGTTTCGGTCGACCCGTAGCCCTCCAGCAACGCGATGCCGGTGCGTTCGGTGAAGGCGCCGTGAAAGCGTTCAGGCACGCCGGGCGCCAAGGCGATGCGCGTGCGGTGCCGGCGTTCCGATGCGGCGGGCTCATGCGCCAGCAGCATCGGCACCATCGCGCCCAGCAGATAGGTCACGGTGGCGCCGGTGGCCTCCAGGCGGTCGAAATAGCGGCTGGCGGAAAAGCGTTCGTCGCACACGATGGATGCGCCCGTGACCAGCGCCTGGAAGCAGGCGTTCAACGCGTTGGTATGGAACAGCGGCAGGCTGGTGTAGAGCACGTCCGCCTCGGTGATCTCCAGATTGCGGGCCGCGATCCTGCCCCACCAGTAGAACTGCGCATGCGGGCAGCACACGCCTTTGGACAGCCCCGAGGTGCCCGAGGTGTACAGGATGGCCAACATGTCGCCGGGCCGGATGTCGGCGGCGGGCGGCAGGGGCGCATCGGGCGGCGGTGGCGGCGCACTGGCCGGCGCATGCAGGCCATTGACCGGCGAGGCCTCGTCCAGCAGCCAGATCGCCCGCAAGCGCAACGCGTCTGCCGGCTCTGTGGCGGGCATGGCGGCCAGCGCCGACAGGGCCGGACAGGACGCCGCATCCGCCACCAGCAGCACGCAGCCGCTATTGGCCAGGATGTGCCGCAACTGCATGCCGCGGGACGCCGTATTGATGGGCACCACCACCGCGCCCAGCCAACCGCAGCCCAGGACGATGGACAGGAATTCGTGCCGGTTGCCGGCCATCAGGCCGACACGGTCGCCACGCCCGACGCCTGCCGAGGCCAGGCGCGCGGCCCAGCTTGCGGCGTGGGCCGGCGCATCGCCGAAGCGCAAGGCCCCACCCGGCGCCTGCACCCACAGGCGATCGCCCAGACGGGCGCCCTGCTCCACCAACAACGACGGCAATGTCAACGCATGCATGGCGACGCTTCCCCAGTTGTGCGGCCGCTGCCTGGCGTGGCGCGGCTCTATGGAATTAGTCTAGGAATCAACTATTTATGTGTCAAATTTATGGGTATTATTTATCTTATAAATCAGACTGATATCAAGGGCATGCGTGGACTTCGACTTGAATCTCATGCGGGTTTTCCTGACCGTGCTGCATGAACGCAGCGTGACGCGCGCGGCGCAGCGGCTGAACCTGACGCAGCCCGCGGTCAGCTATGCGCTGGCCCGGTTGCGCGAGCGTTTCGACGACCCCCTGTTCGTGCGCACCGCCACCGGCATGCAGCCCACGCCCATCGCCTTTGCGCTGGCCGGCCCGATCGAGCGCGGCATGAACAGCTTTGCCGAAGCCGTCAGCCTGCGGCAGCGTTTCGACCCCGCCACCAGCACCCGGCGCTTCCGGCTGTCCATGTCGGATATCGGTGAAATGGTCTTCCTGCCGCTCTTGATGGAACGCGTGCATGCGCTGGCCCCACGCCTGCAGGTCGAGGTGCTGGAAATTCCGCTGGAGCAATTGCCCCAGGCGTTGAAGGACGGCGAGGCCGATCTGGCCATCGGCAACCTGGCGGGCCTGGGCCGCCATACCCGCCACGCCGATTTGTTCAGCGAGCGTTACGCCTGCATGGGGCGGCGCGGCCATCCGGTGCTGTCGGCCGGCCTGACCCGCGGACAGTTCAAGCGGCTGGACCATATTCTGGTGGCCTCGCGCGCCAGCGCCCATCGCCTGCTGGACGACGTGCTGGGTGAAGCCGGCCTGCACCGCCAGCCCTACCTGACGCTGCCGCACTTTTCCGCCGCCGCCGAGATCGTGCGCCGTACCGACCTGACCGTTACGCTGCCCTATCGGGCGGCCATCTGGTTCAACCGCGACAATGCGTTCGAGATCCGCCCCCTGCCGCTCACCCTGCCGCCGCTATGCGTGACGGTGCACTGGCACGCACGCTTTGAAAGCGATCCCGGCACGATGTGGCTGCGGCGTCTGGTCGAAGACACCCTGGCCGACCGCAGCCCGGCATGATTTGATCGATTCATGCAACAGACCCTGGCACACGAGGGCGTAGATACGCGCAGTTCCTGCAACTAGACTGGCTCCATTCTTATTTCCCTCCAGGAGCCCGCCATGTCTATGCTTCCCGCCCTGCGCCGTCTGCTGCAGACCGCCGCCCTTGCCGCGCTGATCGCCCCGGCCCACGCCGCCGGCACCGGCCTGACGCTGACCCATTTCAACCCCGGCAACGACGCCATCTTCCCGGTGTCTTCGGTGCTGGTCAGCGGCCAGCACGACGCCATCTTGATCGATGCGCAATTCGGCAAATCGCAAGCCGCAAAAGTGGTCGACATGGTGCGCGCCAGCGGCAAGAAGTTGACCACCATCTACATCAGCCACGGCGACCCCGACTTCTACTTCGGCCTGGACACGGTGCTGGCGGCCTTCCCCGACGCGCGCGTCGTGGCCACCGAACCGACCGTGCACCACATCAAGGAAACCGTGGACGCCAAGATCGCGTTCTGGGGTCCGAAGCTGGGCGCCGATGCGCCGTCCAAGGCCGTCATCCCGCAAGTGCTGCAAGGCCGCACGCTGACTCTGGAAGGCCAGACGCTGGAAATCACCGGACTGGACGGCCCGCAGCCGGATCGCAGCTTCGTGTGGATCCCGTCGCTCAAGGCCGTCGTAGGTGGTGTGGTGGTGTTCGGCGACCTACATGTGTGGATGGCCGACACGCAAACGCCGCAGTCCCATCAAGATTGGCTGGCCACGCTGGCGCGCATCGAGCAACTGGCTCCCGTCACGGTCATCCCGGGCCACTACGCGCCGGGCGCTCCGCTCAACCTGGAATCCGTCCGCTACACGCAAGCCTATATCCGCGCCTTCGACACGCAAGCCGCGAAGGCCGGCGACAGCGCCGCACTGATCGCCGCCATGAAGGCGCAGTATCCCAAAGCGGGCGCCGCCGCGTCGCTGGACATCAGCGCCAAAGTTGCCAAGGGCGAAATGAAGTGGTGACAGGCGGTGCGGGCGGCTAAGGGGGGCCTTTGCCGCTTGCTCCTGCTCTGTCAGGCGCTACCCCATTGCCGCCAGCATCAGGTCCAGGTTCTGCACCGCCGCGCCGGAGGCACCCTTGCCCAGGTTGTCGAACACCGCGGTCAAGAGCACCTGGCCATGCTGCTCGTTGCCATAGACCGCCAGCCGCAGATCATTGGTTCCGTTGAGCGCCTGGGGATCCAGATGCGTGTGCGCCGCGGCTTCCTGGCGGTTCACAACCTGTACATGCGTCGTGCCAGCGTAGTGCCGTTGCAGGCAGTCATGCAATTGCTGGCTGGTCACGCCCGCCGGCAGCAAGCGTAGTTGCAGCGGAATCGTCAGCACGATGCCCTGGCGGAACGCGCCGTACGCGGGCACGAACACGGGACGTTGCGCCAGGCCCGCGTGCGCTTCGATTTCCGGCGTGTGCTTGTGCGCCAAACCCAGTCCGTACAGCTGAAACGCCGGACCTTTCGCGCCGTCCGGCCCTTCATAGGCGTCCACGCTGGCGCGGCCACCTCCCGAATAGCCCGACACCGCATGCACCACGGCCGGGTAGTCGGCAGGCACCAGCCCGGCCTGGATCAAGGGGCGCAGCAAGGCGATGGCGCCCGTCGGGTAGCAGCCCGGATTGCTGACGCGCTTGGCATGGGCGATCAGGTCCGCCTGCCCCGCGTCCATCTCGGGAAAGCCGTACACCCAGCCGGGTGTGGTGCGATGCGCCGAGCTGGCGTCGATCACCCGCACCTTCGGGTTCACGACGGACGCCGCGGCCTGGCGGGCTGGCTCGTCTGGCAGGCACAGGATGGCCACGTCGCTGGCGTTGATGGCTTCGGCGCGGCGTTGCGTGTCCTTGCGCTCGGCCTCCGGCAGCGTCAGCAGGCGCAGGTCGGTGCGACCGTTCAGGCGTTCGTGGATCTGCAGGCCGGTCGTGCCTTGGTCGCCGTCGATAAAGACAAGAGGATGGGTCATGACGTGCTCCGTCCCGGTCGGGAGGTGGGGTTGTGGCGGGCGCCGTCGCTGGCAATCCCAGCGGGGCAAGTCCGTATCATCGATCCGCAGGCAACATAAGAAAAGTCGAATATCATGATCATTGGATTCATCTTTTCTGAACGATAAAGCCATGCGCGAAATCAGCCTGGACCGCTTGCGCACCCTGGTGGCGATTGCCGATCTGGGGTCTTTCGCGGATGCCGCCCGCGCCCTGCACCTGGCGCCCCCTACCGTCAGCCTGCACGTGGCCGATCTTGAGGCCCGCATCGGCGCGCCGCTCCTGACCCGCAAGCGCGGCCAGGTGCGGCCCACCACCATCGGCGAGACCCTGCTGGAGCGCGCGCGCCGCCTGCTGGCCGAAGCCGACCAGGCCTTGGACGACGTGCAGCGCCAGGTGCAGGGCCTGTCCGGCCGGGTACGGCTGGGCGCCTCTACCGGCGCCATCGCCCACCTGCTGCCGCAAGCCCTGGAAACACTGGGCCGCCACCACGCCGGCATCGACGTGCAGGTCGCCGTGCTGACCTCTCAGGAAACCTTGCAACGCCTGCATGACGGCACGCTGGATGTAGGGCTGGTGGCGTTGCCGCAACCGCCCATCGACGGGCTGGTGCTCAAACCCTGGCGCCGCGATCCGGTCATGGCGTTCCTGCCCGCCGGCTGGCCGGCACCGGCGCGCGTCACGCCGGCCTGGCTGGCAGACCGCCCGCTGATCCTGAACGACGCCACCACGCGGCTCTCGCGCCAGACCGGCGAATGGTTCGCCGGCGCCGGTCTGAACCCGCGTGCCCGCATCCAGCTGAACTACAACGACGCCATCAAAAGCCTGGTAGCCGCCGGCTACGGCGCCACGCTGCTGCCGCACGAGGCGACCGCGCCGCAACCCGACGCGCGCATCATGATGCGCCCATTACGCCCCGCACTGTGGCGCCCGCTGGGCATCGCGCACCGCGCGGAAAAGGTGGAACAGGCGACCCGCCACGTACTGGACGTGCTGTGGGAACTACGCGCCGCAAGCGGCGGATGAGCCCCTCAAGCCGCGCGGCGGAAGTACGCCGTGCGCGCCGATTCATCGCGCAGCCGGCGCGCACGCGAGCGGAACAGGTCCTTGCGGCCCACGATGCCCAGCAAACGGCCCGTGGCCCGGTCCACGATCGGCACGCGTCCCACACCTGACAGCGCCATGCGGTCCGCGATCCGGCTGGCCAGTTCGTCGGGATAACCGATCACCTGCTCGCGTCCGACCAGCATCTGCGCCAGGGTGCGGGAATCGTCCTGCGCATTCAGCGCCCACGCCAGCGAGTCAGCGCGCGTGACCTCGCCCATCACGACGCCTTGCGCGTCCACCACCGGATAGCTGGTGTGCACGGGTTGCAGCGTCGTGAAATGCGCGACGGCCTGCGCCACCGTCGCGGTGTCCGGCAGCGTGTCGACGGCCTGCGTCATGATGGCCGACACCCGCACCAGGTCGAACGGGTCCACATGGTATTCGCGGCTGATGTGATGGCCGCGGCGCGCGATCTTCTCCGTCAGGATCGACCGTTTCAACAGCAAGACCGTCACGCCATACGCGAAGACGCAAGCGGCCAGCACCGGCAGCAGCGCCCCCATATCGCCCGTCAGTTCTACCGCGAACAGCGTGGCGGTCAGCGGCGCGCGCATGGTGCCGCCCATCATGGCGGCCATGCCCAGCAAGGCCCAGAAACCGGCGTCCGCCTGCGGCAGCCAGGGCGTGGCCAGCGCGCCCAGCGCGCCGCCGAAGATCAGCAACGGCGCCAGCACCCCGCCCGACGTGCCCGACCCCAGGGCGATAGACCAGATCGCCACTTTCACCACCAGCAGCAGCAACACCGCCTGGAACGCCAGGTCGCCCGCCAGCAGGTGGCGGATGTTGTCATAGCCCACGCCCAGCGCGGCGGGGTCGATCAAGCCGCCTATGCCGATCGCCAGGCCGCCAATGGCCGGCCACCACATCCAGTGCAGAGGCAGTTTTTCAAACAGGTCTTCGGCCGCATACACCAACGTCGTCAGCACGCCCGAGCCCAACCCCGCCAATACGCCCACAGCCGCGCAGGCCACAAGATGCCACGGGGTGAACGACAAGGCGCCCGCATAGGCGAAGACCGGTCCGGCGTCCAGCGCGAAGGCGCGCGTGGCTGCCGCCACCAAGGCCGCCATTGCCACGGGCAGGAAGCTGCGCGGCTTCCATTCGAACAGCAGCAGCTCGACAGCCAGCAACACAGCAGCCAGCGGCGTCGCGAAGATGGCCGTCATGCCGGCGGCGGCGCCGGCCACCAGCAAGGTCTTGCGTTCGGCGTCGTCCAGGTGGATGGTCTGCGCCAGCAAGGAGCCAATGGCGCCGCCCGTCATGATGATGGGCCCTTCAGCACCGAACGGCCCGCCGGTCCCGATCGACACCGCGGACGACACGGGCTTCAGGATCGCGACCTTGGGCTGGATCCGGCTCTTGCCGATCAGGATGGCCTCCATGGCTTCCGGAATGCCATGCCCGCGGATCTTCTCGGACCCGAAGCGCGCCATCAGCCCGATGATCAAGCAGCCCGCGACCGGAATGAAAACCGAGCCCCAGCCCAACGCCCCGGTCGTGATGGGCAAGTCGGCGAACGAGAACCGGCCGTGATACGCCAGATTGGTACACAGGGAGATCAGGCGCAGCAAGGCCCAGGCGGCGGCCACGCTGGCCAGGCCGACGGGAATGGCCAACGCCATCAACAGGACGACGCGGCGGTCGGTGGTGAAATCGCCCAAGCGGGTGGACGCTTGGGCGGACGATGGCGCTGATGCGGCCGGGGCTGATGCGGGAGAGGTGGGCATAGGCGAAACGGAAGTTCTGGAAAAAAGCGGGAATACAGCGGGAATACAGGGAGGGATGCGACAAAAAAACGCCGGCGTTTGAGCCAGGTCATTTATATCGTATCACGACCTATATTAGAATCGGCTCGTGAAAACGTCTCCGTCCCCCACTCCGCTGTCGCCCGCCGATTACGAATTGCTGGCCGACTTCCGTTACGCATTGCGCACCTTCGCCGCCTTCAGCGAAGGCGCCGCCGCTGAATTGGCGCTGACCCCGCAACAGCACCAGACGCTGCTGGCCATCAAAGGCACCCGCAAGAGCCCGGCCGGGCGGCGCGGCCTGTATGTGGGCGAAATCGCCGACCGCCTGCTGATCCGCCCGCACACGGCGGCCGAACTGGTGGGCCGGCTGGCCCGCCTGGATCTGGTCAGCCGCGAGGCCGATCCCGAGGATGGCCGCCGCGTCGAGGTCGTGCTGACCCCCAAAGCCGAGCGCGTGCTCGAAAGCCTGTCCGCATCGCATCTGGAAGAATTGCGTGCGATGCGGCCCCTGCTCGCCCGCTTGCTGACACGCATCGGCGACGAAGCCGCCTGATCGCGGCACGCGGGCTTGAATCGGGAGCCATCCGCCGTCGCGTGATAAATTGTCGTCCCGCGACATATTTGAAGCACGCGAGGAGATCGTTTTGGGTGTGGCAATCAAGCGCTGGCTGAGCTCGTTCGCGCCAGCGCCCGTCGGCGTCAACCGGCGCGAGAAGCTGTATGGCGTCGTGGGCGCGCTGGTGGGACTGTTCTGCACGGAATGGGTGGGCCGCCACGCGCTGGGCAGCGCCAACCCCTGGTTCATCGCCCCGATGGGGGCGTCGGCCGTGCTGCTGTTCGCCGCGCCTGCCAGCCCGCTGGCCCAACCCTGGTCCATCCTGGCGGGCAATCTGGTGTCGGCCCTGATCGGGGTGTTCTGCGCGCAGATGATTCCCGTGCCTGGCCTGGCGGCCGCCGTGGCGGTGGCCCTGGCCATCGGCGCCATGTTCAGCCTGCGGTGCCTGCATCCCCCCAGCGGCGCGGTGGCGCTGACTGCCGTGCTGGGCGGGCCGTCCGTCGCCAGCCTGGGTTATGGCTTCGCGCTGTGGCCGGTGGGGCTGAACTCCCTGATCCTGCTGTGCATCGCCGTGGCGTTCAATGGCGCGCTCAAGCGCAACTACCCCCGGCGCCACGCCGATCCGGCCCCTGGCCATCACACCCGCGACGCGGCGCCCAGCGCCCGGCTGGGCTTCAGCCGCGCCGACCTGGACGAAGCCCTGTCCCAGCGCGGCGAACTGCTGGACATCAGCAAGGAAGACCTGGAAGACATCGTGCTGGCTGCCGAACTGCGCGCCAGCCTGCGACGCTTCGGCGACGTGTCCTGTGCGAACGTCATGTCGCGCGATGTCGTCACGGTGCAGGAACAGGATCCGCTGGACTATGCGATCCGCCTGTTCGACAAGCACCGGCTGCAAGCGCTGCCCGTGCTGGATTCCGCCGGCCGCTACGCCGGCATGCTGGCGCAGGCTGACGTGCTGGCGCGCAAGAGCCGGCTCGTGACCGCCACGGTCGACGGCGTTCCCGCCCTGGATCTGCTGGTGGCCGACTGCATGCGCAGCGAAGTCCCCTTCGCCACGCCCGGCCTGCCGGTGATCGAATTGGCGCGCCCGATGTCCGACAGCCTGCACTGCGTGCCGGTGCTGGATGCCTCGCGCACCTTGCACGGCCTGATCACGCAGTCCGACCTGGTGGCCGCGCTGTACCAGATGGCGGTATCGGCCAGTTCGCAGGCCGCGGCGGGCGCAGACCCCGGCAAGCGCGTCGCCTGAGCCCTCCGTAGCCCTACGGATTCCTGTCCGCACTGGCCGCAAGGCATAATTTCAGGCGTGAATCCCCTATCGCGCACGCGCGCCCTCTTCTGCTGGCTCATCCTGTTCTGCCTGGGCGCCGCCTGGATCGCCCGCCAGGAATACGTCGACCAATACGACCGCTTCTTCCAGAGCACCAGCATCGCCCAGCGCATGTTGAGCCAGAAGACGGTCCAGCACGAAGCCGTGCTGGCTACGCTGGCGGCCCTGTCGCACCCGCCCGCGCCTGAACGCCTGTACCCCAGCCTGCAACCGGCCTTGCCGCAGTTGCTGGGCCTGGGCTATCTGGCTGACGGCGCCTGGGCCGGCAGCCTGGCCGCGCCGCCGGGCCTGTCCGACGCGCTGGAGCGCGCACGCCAGTTGGGGCGGCCCGTCGTCTTGCCGGAGGACCCCGCCCGGTATTGGTTGATTTCGCCATCCAGCTGGAGCCTGCTGCTGGATGCCCGCCAGTTGGTGCCCGCCGCCGACTTTCCGCCGGGCTTGGCCAACCTGAGCCTGACCGTGGACCAGACGTCGCTGCCGCTGCTGGACAAGCAGCCGGACGACGCGCCGGGCTTGACGATGACGCTGCAAAAGCCGCTGGGCGCGGCCAGCCAGCCCTTCCAGATGCGCAGCACGCGCACGTTGACGCCGGATGCCTGGCCCTGGACGGCCTGGCTGGCGTGGGCCGTGGCCAGTGCCTTGCTGATGGCCGGCGCCGCGGCCTGGCAACGTTCACGCGCCGACGCGCGCCGCCAACAGGAACAAGCGCGGCTGGCGGCGATGGCGCGCTTGAGCACGCTGGGCGAAATGGCCGCCGGCATCGCCCATGAATTGAACCAGCCGCTGACCGCCATCCTGGCGCACACCCGCGCCGCCGGACGCCTGCTGGACGACGATGAAGAACGCCCCGCTGTGCGCCACGCCTTGCTGGCCAGTTCGGAACAGGCCAAACGCGCCGCGGACATCATCAGCCGCATGCGCGCGCTGGTGCAACCCAGTTCGCCCGCGCGGCGCGAAGCGCTGGACCCGGACGCGCTGGTGGCGTCCTTGCGGTTCCTGCGTGAACCGGATCTGGCCCGCCAAGGCATCCGCATCACCTGGCACAACGCCAGCCCCGGCGCCCGGCCGCTGGGCGACCGCGTGGCGCTGGAGCAGATCCTGCACAACCTGGTCCAGAACGCGGCGGATGCGCTGGCTGACACCAACGGCCCGCGCCACATCCAGATCGAAGGCCGCGCCGACGGCGAGGAATACCTGTTCACCGTCAGCGACACCGGCCCCGGCATCGCGGCCGATGCGTTGCCGCGGTTGTTCGCGCCGTTCTACACCACACGCCCGCAAGGCATGGGCCTCGGGCTGGCCCTGTGCGATACGCTGGCCGGCTCCATGGACGGCCGCGTCGCCGCCCGCAACCTCGCCCCCGCCGGCGCCTGTTTCACCGTAAGCCTGCCACGCTCGGGAACCCCCGCATGACCACCCCAGACGCCCACACGCACGCGCTTTCCCCCCAGGTCTATCTGGTTGACGACGACGACGCCGTGCGCGATGGGCTGGCGCTGCTGTTGCGCAGCGTGGGCCTGCGCAGCACCGGTTTCGGCGACCCGCTCGCTTTCCTCGCGCAGCTGTCCCCGAGCGCCATCGGCTGCGTGGTGCTGGACATTCGCATGCCCGGCATCAGCGGGCTGGACGTGCTGAGCCGGCTGGCCGAGCAATCGGACTTGCCCGTGGTCATGCTGACGGGTCACGCCAACGTGGACCTGTGCCGCCGCGCCTTCAAGGGCGGCGCCATGGAATTCCTGCAAAAGCCGGTGGACGACGACGTGTTCCTGGATGCGGTGCAGGCCGCCGTCCGCACCCACATCGCCAGCCGCGAACGCTTGGCCGTGACCCAGGCCGCCGCCGAACGCCTGGCGCGGCTGTCGGGACGCGAACACGAGGTACTGGAACGCATCGTGCAGGGCATGAGCAACAAGGAAATCGCGCGCGAGTTCGACCTGTCGCCGCGCACCGTCGAAACCTACCGCGCCAACGTCTTCGCCAAGCTGGAAGCCGATTCGCTGGCGCAGCTGATCCGCCAGTACGCCACCTTGCTGGACTAGCCGCCGCGTAGCGCCCTCCGTAGCGCTACGGAGAGGCCCGCGTATTCGGGCGTATACCGCCCGGCGCGCGTTTTGGCCACACTAACTGCTCCTACCGAATGTTCCCGAAAAGGACGCAGACCATGAACCGTTTCACGCTTGCCACCTTGATCTCCACCCTGGCTTTTGCCGGCGCCGCCAACGCCGCCGTGCTGAGCGAAAGCAATCTGTCGATGGCCGATGCGCAGAAGCTCGCCACCGCCACCGTCGCCGCCTGCCAGGCCAAGGGCTACAACGTGAGCGCCTCGGTCGTGGACCGCGCCGGCCTGCTCAAGGCCTTTGCCCGCGCCGACAACGCCGGTCCGCACACCATCGAAGCCAGCCGCGCCAAGGCCTTCACCGCCGTGTCCGCCAAGACCCCGACGCTGACCATGATGGAAAACGCGCAGAAGAACCCGGGTGCGGCCAACCTGACCGACATCCCCGGATTCCTGCTGTTGGGCGGCGGCGTGCCGGTCAAGGCCGGCACCGCGGTCATCGGCGCGATCGGCGTGGCCGGCGCCCCCGGCGGCAACCTGGATGCCCAGTGTGCCGACACCGTGCTGGAAGAAAACGCCGCGATGTTCAAGTAATGCGTGGCTGGGCGGGCGCCCGGACGACCCGCAGCCCCGCCCAGATTCCCGCAAAGCAGGCCGCGCCGAAGACCCAGCCAGACAGCGCACCTGCCATCACCCCGGACAGCAGCGTGCCCACGGTGCATCCCAGCGCCGTCATGCCGCCCCAGCCCATCAGCACCCCGCCCGCAAAATTGCGGGCGATGTCCTTCACGGACGGCAATCTGGGCCGGAACGCGCCGGCCGCCAAGGCCGCCGCCCACGCCCCCGCCACCAGCGCCAGCACGAACACGCCGTTGTTCGACAGCAGCATGCGCTTGACCACGGTTGCGCAGCCGGCGAACGTGTCTAACCCTTCCAGCCGGTCCGGCAGCCAGCCCGTGCCTGCCGCAGCCGTGCGCGCCAAGCTGCCCAATTCGGCCGTCACGCCCAAGGGCGCAATGCGCAGATAGGCAATGACACCGATGAAGCCCACCAGGATGCCGCCCACCGCGGGCGGCCAGCGGTCGCGCAATACCGACTGCCAGGGCGAGGCGCCCGCATCGGCCGCACGTGGCTGCGCCCCGCCGCGACGGATCACGGCCCAGCCAATCACCGCCAGCAGCGCGCCCTGCAGCAGCAGCGTGCCGCCATAGCCCAGGCGCTGCGGCAGCCACACCACCGGCGCCTCCTGGATCAACGCCAGATAGAGCGCGTTCCATGTTGCAAAGCCCAGCACGAAGCCGACACCCGCGCCCAGCAAGGCAAACGGAGAGGCCAGCGCGCCTTCGCCCAGCCGGTAGAAATGCGCGCTGATGCAAGAGCCGGATACGCGCATTCCGACGCCAAAGACAAAGGCCCCCGCCACCAGCGCCAGGCTGACCGGGCCGATGTGCGCGCCCGGCGGCAGGCGCTCAGGCGAAGGCACGGGCAGGAACGCGCCGAACACCGCGTGATAGCCCAGCGTGCCTACGCCCAGCGCAATCAGCACCGCGAACATGCCCGACGTTTCTCTTTTGTCGATGAAGTCCCGCGCGATGCAATAGAAGCAGAAGCGCGAGCGTTGCAGCACGATGCCGAACGCCGCGCCCAACAAGACGGACAAGGACAGGTTGCGCCCGCCCTCGGGCAAGGGCGCCAGCAGCCACGCCGCCACGAAAACGGCCGCCATCACCGTGGCGGCCGACATCAGACGTAGGGTGCTCACTCAGGTCTTGCCCCACACCGTGCCCGACGGGTTGCTGATCGGCGATCCGACGCTGTTGCCGTATTCCGTCCACGAGCCGTCATAGTTGCGCACGTCGTAGCCCAGCAGCTTGCGCAGCGCAAACCACGAATGGCTGGACCGTTCGCCGATGCGGCAATACGTGATGATGGGCTTGGTGCCATCCACGCCGGCGGCCTGGTAGATCGCTTTCAGTTCGTCCGCCGACTTGAACGTGCCGTCTTCGGCCACCAGCTTGCTCCACGTGACGTTCACCGCCCCCGGCACGTGGCCGGCGCGCACCGCCAGTTCCGGCACGCCGTTGGGCGCAAAGATCTTGCCGTTGTATTCGTCGGCCGAGCGGATGTCGACCAGCACGCCGTCCTTGTCCTTGCGGGCCACGGCCAAGACGTCCTGCAGGTGCGCGCGCAGCGCCGCGTTGGGCTGCTTGATCTGCGCCGTGCCGGCCGACTGGATCTTGGCGCTGTTGGACAGGGGCCGGCCTTCGGCCTCCCATTTCTTGCGTCCGCCGTCCAGGATCTTCACGTTGTCGATGCCGTAGATGTCGAAGATCCAGGCGCCCCAAGCCGCAAACCAATTGTTGTTGTCGCCGTACAGGATGGTCGTCGTGTCGGGGTTGATGCCGGAGCGCGCCACCAACGCCTGGAACTGCTTGGGCGGAGCAATGTCGCGGTTCACTGTGTCGACCAGATCCGTATGCCAGCTGACGTTCGCCGCGCCCGGGATATGGCCGCGTTCGTACAGGCCCGGGTTCACGCTCACCTCTACCACCCGCACCTTCGGGTCGTTCAGGTTCTTTTCCAGCCACTCGGTCGTGACCAGGTACTTGGCATGTTGCGCCGTCGCCGGAAAGGCGATGAAAGTGGCCAGCGCGGCAAAAGTGCCGACCAGCAGCTTGCGTGGGGACATCGGATTCTCCTGAATTCGGCTACTGGGCGAGCCGTTTGAATCCGGACGATATCGGCTTGCCCGCCGCAGGCGAACGACATTGTTTTCATATTCTGATTACTTATTCAGCTTACAGTCAGGTGGAATCGACGCCATGCGACACTGCTGGACATTGCCGACCCTGAACCTCCGCCAATGCCCCTGCCGCCCTCCTCTGCGTTGCTGGATGACATCCTTCGCGCCGTCCCCCGCCGCTACCGTGTTCCCGAGACGCTGGATGAGATGGCAACGATGTTGAACGGCGGTTCGTCGACCGCGCTTGCTGTCACGGTGGAACAAGCCCGCCTGGCGCTAGCCGCCGGGACGGAGCCCGACGCGGCGACCAAGCAAGGATTCATCCAGGCGCTGGCAAGGTTGATCCATGAAGCGATGCGGACAGAAGGCGGGGACCCCGCCTTCCAGGCCATCGTGCTGCGGCATGGGGCGCCGCAAGTGCGCGAATTCGCACATCTGTCCACCACGGCCGATCAGGACCGCCGCCAGATCCATGCCGCCGTCAATGGGATCGCGCACCCCGCCAAGTTGCAGCGCATGGCGCCGAGCCAGGACCGGGACGCTCTGGCGGCGCTGCAGGCCGCCTCGGCCTCGGCGTCGTGGACGGCGCTGTCCGAGGCCGCGCAGCGGCTTCGCGCCATGCAGGAGAAAACCGTGGAGCCCGCCGTGCAACGCGCGCTGGCCCGCCTGCTGGACGATCCGGCCCTGGCACGCTTGCAACGCCTGGACGCCCTGGAGCCGGACGGACAGGTGCGGCAATACCAGTCCCTATGGGACCGCCACGGCCCGCGCTCCGGCAGCCAGACCGCGGCGGCCCAGGGCAGCGCCGCACAGCGTCGAGGCGCGGCGGTAGAAGCCGTGGCCACAGAGGCACTGGCCGCCCTGTCCCAACGACTGAACGAGGCCGAAGGCGGGCCGCTGCCCTACCGCGTGGTGACGTCGATGCTGGTGCCGGCATCAATACCCGCCAGCGCCGAACGCGCCAAGAGCGAGTGGGACGCCGTCCTGCTGCGCCAGACGCGCACGGACGCCGCCACGCCCGTATGGGATGTCTGTCTGCTGCTTGAAGCGAAGGCGTCCATCGACGCGGCAACAGCGGATCTGCCGCGCCTGCAGCGGGGCTTGCGCCTGCTTGCGCACGCCGACGACAACGCCGTCTATCCGTTCCAGACCCGGCAAGGCGTGATGCATCTGCGCGGCGCATCGCTCAGGGCGCTGCCGGCCGATTCGCCCGATCTGGCGAACACGGTGCTTTATTGCTGCGATGCGCCCGCCGAGACCGCGCCGCGCCTGCTTAGCGCGGCCAGCCGGATGCAATTGCTCTCTGCGCCGGCCAGCGTGGCCTACGCGTGCCGGTTGGCGGACAAGCAGCAGCCCGATCCCGACGCGCTGGAATCGGTCTGGAGACAATTGCTGGAGTCGCCCCAATGGGCGCCCGTGCTTCACCAGTATCCGACGTTGCGTCAGGTCCGAGCCTTGATGGTGCATGTGGATGACCTGTTGGCAGCGGTCTAGCGGCCCCGGCCGTCAACCACCCGTCACGCCACGCCTTTTCCGATCCCGTCCAACGCACGGATCTCCGCGTCCGGCAGCGCCAGCTTCGCTGCGGCCAGGTTCTCGCGCAGATGGACCACCGACGACGTACCCGGGATGACCAGGATGTTAGGCGCGCGCTGCAGCAGCCATGCAATCGCCACTTGCATCGGCGTCGCCCCCACGCGTTGCGCAACGTCCGTGAGCGTGGCGGATTGGAGCGGGCTGAAACCGCCCAGCGGAAAATACGGCACATAGGCGATGCCATCCTGCGCCAGCGCGTCGATCAGCGCGTCGTCATGCCGATGCGCCAAGTTGTACTGGTTCTGCACGCAGACGATCTCGCATAGCGCACGCCCTTCCTGGACTTGCGTGGCGGTCACGTTGCTCAGGCCGATGTGCCGGACCAGGCCGCGCTGCTGAAGCTTCACCAGCGCCGACAAGGGCCCTGCAATCGAGCCTTCCTCCGGCCCGTGCACGCCGAACATGATGCGCAGATTCACGACGTCCAGCACGTCCCGCCCCAGATTGCGCAGATTGTCCTCGACCGCGCGTTCCAACTCTGCCGCGCCATCGGCGCGTATCCACGACGCGTCTTCACCCCGGCGGGCCCCGATCTTGGTGACCAGCACCAGATCGTCCGGGTATGGCGACAGCGCCTCACGGATGATCTGATTGGTGACGTGGGGCCCGTAGAAGTCGCTGGTGTCGATATGGTTGACGCCGTTGGCCACGGCCTCCCGCAGCACGGCCAGCGCCCCGTTGCGGTCGCGCGGCGGACCGAAGACACCGGGCCCGGCCAGCTGCATCGCGCCGTAACCCAGGCGCTTGACCTGCCGGGTTCCCAGCGCGTAAATGTCTTGGTCCTTGTCTTCCTGGTGTAGCGGGGCCATGTCGGATCTCCTGGGCGAAACGCACAGATTAGCCCTTTCCGCAGCCTTGGATAATCAGGCAAAAATGGCCATGACGCACAGCGTGCGTCAAGGCCATCCCGTCCGATCCGCTCCTGCTCAGGCCGCCGCGATCAGCCGAATGCCGCCGCTGCCTTCCCGTTCCAGCTGCGCGACCAGCCCCAACTCCCAATCCAGGTATTCGCGGAACCCCTGGTCCCGCGCCGACAGGTCGTCAAACAGATACGGGCTGATGCTTTGGTCGTCGTCGCCGGTCAACACGCCCTGCGCGCCCTTGGCAAGTTCCAGGCCCTGCGCCTTCCAGGCCCGCGTACCGCCCAGCAGGTACTGCACCGGGCGCTTGATGCGCCAGGCCAAATCGGCCGCCACGGCGCTGGCCAACACGCCGTCCGACGACGTCAACACGACGGTGCGCTGGTCGTCCGGTGACAGGAATTCCGCCAGCCGGTCCGGCGCTGCGAAACGCGCGCCGGGCACATGGCCGCGTTCAAAGGCCACGCGCGACTCCACGTCGAACACGATGGCCTCGTCCGCGTCGAGCGCGGCACGCAGCGCCTCTGCGCGCAGGCCCGGGGCGTCCGGCCGATGACGCAGCACCCGCCGCGGCTCGGGGCCACTTTGCACGGGCGCCAGCGCGGACGGTTGATACAGATAGACCTCGACCGCACCCAATTGCGCCAGCCAGGCGCCGGTGGTCAGCGCGCGCACGCCGTCCCAATCCGCCAGCACGACGCGTGCGCGGCGGGTCGCCAGGTACTCGTCGGTCGCCTGCACCAGTTGCCCGCCCGGCGCCCAGCGCCAGCCTTCCAGATGCCCGGTCTCGTATTCCTCGCGGGTGCGCACGTCGAACTTGTAGAGCGTGCGCGTCGCCTGCTCCGCCTCGAACGCCGCGAGCGTCGCCGCGTCGATATACCCGATGCCGGCGCGTTGCGCCACGTCGCGGGCCTGTTCGCGCGCAGCGGCCAACGCGGCTTCGCCCGGCTCCGGCAAGGCGGCGTGGCGGCCATAAGCCAATTCCCGGCCCGACAGCAGCCATTCCATCGTGCCGTTGCGCAAGGAGGCGACACGGTTCGGGATGCCGGCGTCGATCAGCGTCTGCGCGCCGACGATGCTGCGGGTGCGGCCGGCGCAGTTGACCACCACAAAGGTCTTGGGATCGGGCGCCAGCTCGCGGATGCGGTAGACCAGTTCCGCCCCCGGCAGGCTGTGCGAGAACGGCAGCGTGAAGTTGTGGAATTCCTCAGGCGTGCGGCTGTCGACCACGACGATATCGTCGCCGCGCGCCACGCGCTCGTGCAGTTCCTCGACGTCGATCCAGGGCGTGTGCTTCTCATGTTCGATGACCTCGCCGAACGCCTTGCTGGGCACATTCGTGCCGGAGAACAGCTCCTGGCCCGCGCGCTCCCAGCCGTCCGTCCCGCCGGCCAGCACCGACACGTCGGTCCAGCCCAGGCGGGTCAGCTTGGCCGCAGCCTGATGGGCCTGGGTTTCGTCGTCGTCCACCAGCACGATGCGGGTGTCGCGGCGCGGCACCAGCCGGTCGGCCAGCAGTTCCAGGCGCCACAAGGGCGCCGGTACGGCATACAGCAGATGGCGGCGGGCATAGCGGCCGGCCTCGCGCACGTCCAGCACGGCGATCTCGGCCTCGCCACGCAGTTCGTCCTGCAATTCTTGCGGCGACAGGCGCGCGTGATAGATGGCTGCGGGCGGCGAAAACGTCCGGTACGTGCCGCCCGCGGTGCTTTCGAACACCACGCGGCCGTGCAGCCGGTCCAGCGCCAGGCCATAGAAGTGCAGATGCGCGCCAGGCTCGTCGCCGACCAATTCGATGGTGTGCACGTCGCCCGGCCCCAGCACGATCGAACTGCCAGGGCCGACATCCACGCGCCGCACATGGGTCAAGGTATCGCGCAGCGGATCCTGGCTGGAGGCGCGCGCATAGACCTCGTTGCGCTCGTTGCCGTCCACCCCGGCGATGATGGCCCACGTCGTATGGTCATGCGGCGGCTGTGCCTTGCCCGGTTCGCCCAGCGACAGGTACAGCGCATAGCCGCCGTCGATGTCCTCGGCCAGACGATAGATCGAGGTCGGGCGGCCCGGCACGACGGCAAAGGCCTCGGCGGAAAACAGGTCGCGGCGTTGCCCCAGCGCTTCCAGCAGCGTCGCTACCTGGGCCAGTTGCGCGGGCGTGGCTTGCGCCGCGTCGGGCGCCAGTTGCCGGACCTGGGCGATGAAGGCGCGCACGGCCCGTGCGCGTTCGGTGTGCTTGCTGAGGGCCGGCGCGGCCGTTTGGGCAGAGGTGCTCATGGGATGACCTGGACTTCCTGTAATGTAGAGAAGTCCAGGCTACGTGCGCGCCCCGGACGGGACAACGTAGAAATGCGTCTATGGATATGCGGCGCGCGGTTCGGCCCGGCGTCAGGCCTCGCCCTTCAACTCGCGGTCCACGACTTCGCGCGTCAGTGTCGGCACGAACATCTCGATGAAATGAAAGGCGTAACCGCGCAGCCAGGCGCCCCGGCGAATGGCCAGGCGCGTCAGGTTGATCTCGAACAAGTGGCGTGCATCGATGGCGGTCAGGCGGGTGTCGCGTTCGGCGTCCCAGGCCACCGCGGCCACGATGCCCACGCCCAGTTCCAGTTCCACATACGTCTTGATCACGTCCGCGTCCATCGCGGTCATCACGATGTCGGGCGTGATGCCTGCCCGGGCGAAAGCCTCGTCGATATGGGCGCGCCCGGTATAGCCGCGCCCATACGTGATGAGCGGATAGCGCGACAGCTGCGACAGGCTGACGCCGTCATGCTCGCGCTCCAGCGGGTGGCCGCGCGGCACGATGATGCTGTGGCTCCATCGGTAGCAAGGCAGGTTCACGAGCCCGGGATAGTCCGCCACGGCCTCGGTCGCCACGCCGATATCGGCCTCGCCTTCCAGCAGCATTTCAGACACCTGCTTGGGCGAGCCCTGATGCAGATGCAGCACCACGTCGGGATAGCGCTGCCGGAATTCCTTGATGACGGGCGGCAACGCGTAGCGCGCCTGCGAATGCGTGGCCGCGATCGACAGCACGCCCTTGCGGCTGTCGGCGTATTCCGCGCCCGCATGCCGGATGTTGTCGGCGCATTGCAGGATCTGCTCCACCAGCGGCAGGATCAGTTCACCGGGCGGCGTCAAACCGATCAGCCGCTTGCCCGAGCGCACGAAGATGTCGACACCCACCTCTTCTTCCAGCTCGCGTATCTGGCGGCTGACGCCGGGCTGGGACGTATGCAGGCTTTCGGAAACGTCGGTCAGGTTGAAGTCCTGGCGCACGGCTTCGCGCACCGACCGCAGTTGCTGGAAATTCATCGCGCGCCTTCAGCCCAGAAAGGCCAGTTGATTGCCTGACGGATCTTTCACGTACATGACGCGCGGCTGCGCGTCGGGCAGCGAACAGACAGGGTGATGCCCCGCCTGGCGCAGGCGCGCCAGGATCTCGTCATAGGCAGGGGTATTGATGGCCAGGTAATCGGGTTTGACGGCCCGGCTGACCTCCGCCACGGGCGACAGCGACAAGGTCGCTCCGCCCAGCGAAAAAAGCAGGCGCTGGTCGTCGGCACCCGCTACCTCTTCCAGCCCGATCACACGGTGATAGAAATCCCGGACCGCTTCCGTCCGGCGCGACAAGAACGGAAGCTGTACCGATTCAATCGAAAGAAATGGAGTCATGCCCTGCTGCCAGCCATGGAACAAGGCAAATTCTAGTACCCGGGGGTACAACCGGACAAAGAGGTTGTAATTGCTTCTACATAGCCAGAAACCCTAAAGCGCAAGGCTTATTTGCATATGCCTCACGCGCTGCGGCGCAGTGCGTCGCGGGTGGCGGCGAAGGCGCGATCCAGATCGCCGATCAGGTCCAATGGGCTTTCCAGGCCGATGTGCAGGCGCACAACGGAGGGTTTGCCCGCGCCCTGTTGCCAGAAGCTGTGTTCGGCCAGACGCTCGGGCGAAGCCTCCAGCGCCAGGCTTTCATAGCCGCCCCAGGACGCGCCGATGGAAAAGTACTGCAACGCATCGATGAAGCGCGATGCGGCCGTCGGACCCGGGTTGCCGAAGGCGAACGACACCAGGCCGCTTGCGCCGCTGAAGTCGCGCCGCCACAGCGCATGGCCAGGGTCTTGCGCCAGTGCCGGGTAGTAGACGCGCGCCACGTCCGCGTGCCGCGCCAGGTATTCGGCCACGGCCAGCGCATTCGTTTGATGGCGCGCCAGCCGCACGTCCAGCGTGCGCAGGCCCCGCAAGGTCAGATAGGCGTCGTCCGCGCCCACTGACAGGCCCAGCGCGTCGTACGTCACGCCGATCTTCTGCGCCAGTTCCGCGCTGTCGACGGTGACTACCCCCATCATTACGTCCGAATGGCCGGCCAGGTATTTGGTGGCCGCCTGGATCGAGATGTTCGCGCCCAGCGCCAGCGGCTTGTAGTACAGGCCGCCGCTCCAGGTATTGTCGGCCGCGACCAGCACGCCGTGGCGCCGCGCCGTGGCGGCCAGCGAAGGCAGGTCCAGCACTTCGAACAGCAGCGAACTGGGGGACTCCAGGTATAGCAGCCGCGTGTTGGGCCGGATGCGCGATTCCAGCGCATCCTGCGCGGGTGAGAAATATTCGACCTCGATGCCGTAGCGTTGCAGCAGCGACTTGTCGACCTTGCGCACGGGCGAATAGACGCTATCGGCCACCAGCGCATGGTCGCCCGGCGCCAGCGTCGCCAACAGCACCAGCGCAATCGCCGACAGGCCGGACGGTGCCAGCACGGTCCGGTAGCCGCCTTCCAGCGAGGCCACCGCTTCCTCCAGCGCCTGGTGGGTATCCAGGCCGTGACGCCCGTATGTCGCCACGCGATCGCCCGCGGCGCGCTGCTTGTTCAGGGCGGCATGGGTGGCGGTATCGGCAAAGCGCACGGTGCTGGTGCGCACCACCGGCACGTTCACCGGACCCGACCCGCCCTTCAATTCCGGCGACCCGGCATGCACCAGCCGGGTCTGCACTTGTGCGTGGTCGAGGCTCATGCGCGCACCTCTTGGCCGGGTTTCATCTGGGTGGCGTTGTAGTTCAGGATCTGGCCGGTGGCCAGGTCGATGCCGATGCGCCCGGACAATGTTTCCAGCGGCTGCCCGTAAAGGTGGAAATGCAGCGTCGGCGTGTCGCCGGTGACGTGAATGCTATGGATGTCGTCGGCCAGGAACGACACGGACTGCCCGGGTTGCACCACCACCTCGCGCACCTGCTCCAGCGTGGCGCGCCCTTCCTGCGAGCCGTCGTCGCTACGGCGGTACACGCGATTCAGTTCCTGCCCGGACAACGCCACGATGGCGGCCCAGGTCGTATGGTTATGCGGCAACGTGGTCTTACCCGGATTGATCGAATTCAGATACAGCGCCGGTACGCCCGGCGCATCGTCCGGGTTCAGCCGGTAGCGGGTGGACGCGCCCACGCCCTGCCCCGGTGCGGGTGGCGGGAAGTCGGACACGGGAAACAGTTCCTGGCGTTGCGCCAGTTGCTCCAGGCGCGCGGTCACCGCGGCCAGGCCCTCTCGGGTGACGGGGCCGTCGCCCAGCAGGTGTTGGATATCGGACAGCGCCGCTTGCACCTGCTGGCGGCGTTCTTTGGAAATTGCGGATTCAGTGCTCATGGTCACACTCCAGTGGGGATCACACCGCCAGGCGCAGCGGATCGAATGTCAGGTAGCTTGCAATAGGGTCAGGCGAGGATTGGCGGGCCACGGCGGCACCGGACGACCGTTGCAGGAAGGCCCGCGTGCGTTCGCTTTGCGGCGAACCGAAGATGCGCGACGGGGGCCCGGATTCCACGATGCGGCCCGCCTCGGTGAAATACACGGTGTCGCTGACCTCTTCGGCAAAGCGCATCTCATGCGTCACCAGCATGCAGGTCAGGCCGTCCTGCACCAGGTCGCGGATCACGGTCAGCACCTCCCCCACCATCTCCGGATCCAGCGCGGACGTCACCTCGTCGAACAGGATCAGCTCGGGTTGCAGCGTCAACGCGCGCGCAATGGCCACCCGCTGCTGCTGGCCGCCCGACAGCTCGCCCGGATAGGCGCGTTCCTTGTGGTCCATGCGCACCTTGGCCAGCAGTTCACGTGCACGCGCCTCCGCCTGGGCCCGCGGCTGCCCGCCCACCTTGATGGGCGATATCACCAGGTTTTCCAGCACGCTCAGGTGCGGGAACAGGTTGTATTGCTGGAAGACGAAACCCACGCGCTTGCGCAGCGCGATGAAGTCCGATTCCGTCTTCAGCCCGTCCACTCGCACATCGCCCACCTGGATCATGCCGCGCTGCGGACGCAGCAGTCCGGTGATGCAGCGCAAGATCGTCGATTTGCCCGATCCGGACGGCCCGATGATGGACACGGCCTGCCCCTGCTTGACCTCGACGTCGATGCCCTTGAGCACCTCGGTGTCGCCAAAAGCCAAGTGGACGTCGCGCAGGCTGACCAGCGGTGAAATATCAATAATGCTCATGGCGTCGTTCCAGATACCGCGTCCAACGCGCGATGGGATAGCAATAGGCGAAGAAAAGCGCCAATAGCGTGAAATAGACCAGGATGGTGAAGTCGCTGCGGGCGACGGTGTTGCTGGCGACAGTGGCCGTGTCGACCAGATCGTGCACGCCCACCAGCGAGGCCAGCGAGGTGCTCATCGTGATACTGGCCATCAGGTTCATCCAGGACGGCAGCATCCGCCGCACGCACTGCGGCAACACGATCATCCGGAAGATCTGCGTGCGCTTGAACGCCAGCGACTGCGCGGCCTCCCATTGCGCGCTGGGAATAGACTGGATCGCGCCACGGAAGATCTCAGCCACGTTGGCGCTGGCGGGCAACCCCAAACCGATCACGACTTTGATCCAGTCTGGAAACGGCAGATACCACCCAGCCAGATTCACCTCGAACGGGAACACATAGGTCGTGAAATACACCAGCACCAGGATGGGCGCGTTGCGAAACAGCAGCACGTAGGCCCGCGTCAGGCGCCGTAGCAGGCGCGACGGCGACAGGGACAGCGCACCCACCACCAGCCCGACCAGGGTGCCCAGCGCCATCGCCAGCACGCTGATCTGGATGTTCATCCCCAGCCCGCGCAGCAACGCCGGCGACCAATGCCACAGCGCCTGCACGGCGGCGGGCGTGGTGCCAGTCGCCGCCCAGACGACGCCCAGCGCCACCAGTGCCAGCAACAGCCCGAACCACGGGTCCCGCAGCAAGGCGGGCAGGAAGCGTCCGGAGGCCTGCGCGCGGCCGGCCTGCAATGCAAGATCATTGGCCATAGCCGGGCATCCTCAAACGGTCTTCCAGCCAGCGGCCCGCCACGCTGACCAGCCAGGTCAGCAAGCCGAAATACAGCAGGATCAGCAGCAGCAGCTCCAGCACGTTGTCGCGGTGCGACCAGATCATGATGGACTCATAGGTCACGTCGCCCACCGCGATGGCCGAGGCGATGGCGGTCATCTTCACCAGGTCCACCAGATTGTTGACCAGTGCCGGCAAGGCAAAGCGCACCGCCAGCGGCAGCTGCACCTGCGTCAGGATCTGCCGCCGCGAGAACGCCAGCGACCGCGCGGCTTCCATCGTCACCTGCGGCACGGCCTCGATCCCTGCGCGCAGGGCTTCCGCATGGAACACGCCCTTGTGCAAGGCCACCACGATCACCACCCACGCAAACGGGGTGATCGGATTGCCGCCGCCCAGCTTCTGCGTGATCAGCATGTTCAGCACCAGGAACGCGCAGTACAGCTGCACCAGCGTAGGCGTGTTGCGGGTAACTTCCACGAAGCCTTGCAAGGGCCGCGCCAGCCACGGCCGGCCGCTGGTCAGCGCGGCCGCGATCAGCACGCCGAACAGCAGGCTGACCGGAATGGTCCAGGCGCACAGCTGCAGCGTCACCAGCAGGCCGTGGCCAAACGCCGACAGTTCGCCCGGGTCCTGCACAAAGCTGTAATTCAGGCCCAGGGGCTTGAAGAACGCCACCCAGGCATGCAACACCGAATCGATCATGCGGCGGCCTCCAGCGTCTGCGGCAGGGCCAAAGCCGCCACCGCCCGGCCGATGCGTTCCAGCGCCGCGTCGATATTGGCGTCGGACGCGGCGAACGACAGGCGCAGGTACGGCGACAAGCCGTACGCCGCGCCGCGCACCACCGCCACGCCCTCGGATTCCAGCAGCCAGTCCACCACGTCGCCATCGTCTTCGATGCGCCGGCCGTCGGGGCGCGATGCACCGATCAGCCCGCCCACGCCGACCCAGGCGAAGAACGATCCCTGCGGCGCGTGCACCTGCACGCCGGGCACGGCGGCCAGGCCGTTCACGACCCGTTGGGCACGGCGTTCATAGGCCTTGCGGGCGTTATCGACGAAGCCGTCCGCCGCGCCTTGCAAGGCCGCCAATGCGGCCGCCTGGCCCAGCGAGCTGGGGCCGGAAGATACCTGCGACTGCACCGCTTCCAGCGCATGGATCAAGGCCTGCGGGCCGGTGCCCCAGCCAATCCGCCACCCGGTCATGGCATAGGCCTTGGACACGCCGTTGACGACCAGCGTGCGGCCAGCCAGGTCGGGCGCGGCGCGCAACAGGTGCGCGGGCGGCTCGCCAAACCAGATCTCTTCGTACATCTCGTCCCACAGCACCAACACATGCGGCGCGGCGCGCAGCACCTGCGCCAGCGCCCGCAATTCGTCGGCGGTATAGACGGCGCCGGTCGGGTTGCTGGGCGAGTTCAGGATCAGCCACTTGGTGCGTGGCGTGATCGCCTCGCGCAATGCGTCGGGCGTCAGCTTGAAACCGTCTTCGGCTTGCGTGGCGACGATCACCGGCACGCCGCCGTTGATGCGCACCGCGTCGGGGAACGTCGGCCAGTACGGGGCCGGAACGATGACCTCGTCGCCGTCGTCCAGGGTGGCGTTCAAGGCCAGGTAGATCACCTGCTTGCCGCCATTGGAAATGATGACGTTGGACGCATCGACCTCCAGTCCGTGCCGCTCGCGGTAGCCGTCCGCCACGGCGCGGCGCAATGCCGCCGTGCCCGCGGTGGGGGTGTACTTGGTCTGGCCGCGCTCCAGCGCGGCGCTGGCGGCATCCTTGATTGGGGCCGGGGTATCGAAATCGGGCTCGCCCGATGTCAGCACGATGATCGAGCGGCCCTCGGCCGCCAGGCGCGCGGCGCGGGCGCCGGCCGCGGCAATGGGCGACAGCTCCGCGCTGCGGGCACGGCGGGACAACACGCCGGGAAACAGGGTTTCGGTCATGACAGTACCTTTCCGGGATTCATCAGGTTCAATGGGTCCAGCGCCTGCTTGATACGGCGCATCAGGGCCAGTTCCAGCGGGCTCTTGTAACGAGGCAGCGTGTCGCGCTTGACCTGGCCGATGCCGTGTTCGGCGCTGATCGACCCGCCCTGCGCGTGCGCCTGCGCATGCACGAGGTCGTGGATGCGGTCTTCCAGTTCGAACAGATGGCGCACGGGCCGCAAGGGGTCGTGCGACACGTTGTAGTGCAGGTTGCCGTCGCCCAGATGGCCGAACGCCATCGGCCGCAGCCCCGGGTCCAACGCGCGCAATGCGTCGGCGGCGCCGCGCAGGAATGCGGGCACGCGCGAGATCGGCACCGAGATGTCGTGCTTGACGTTGCCGCCGTCGCGCGCCTGCGCCAGCCCGATCGCCTCGTCGCGCAGGCGCCAGAAGGCCGCCGACTGTTGCAGGTTGTGCGCGATCACCGCATCCGCCAGCAGGCCGGACTCCAGCGCCTCCTGCCCCAGCCGCAGCAAGGCGGCGCCTGCCCCGTCGGGCGTTTCCGACGCCGCCTCCAGCAAGGCGTACCAGGGCTGGCCCAAGCCCGGCAGCGGCTGGGGCTGTTCGGGCACATGGCTGGCCACCAGGTCCAGCACGGGCTGGCTGATCAATTCAAAACCCGTCAACGCCGCGCCCAGGCGCTGGCGCGCCAACGAAAGAAAGGCCAATGCCGCGTCGATGGACGGAAAGCCGACAAACGCACTGCCCTGCCCGCCCGGCAATGGATACAGCTTGAGCGTGGCCGCGGTGATGACACCCAGCGTGCCCTCGCTGCCGATATACAGGTCCCGCAGCGAATAGCCGGTGTTGTCCTTGCGCAGGCCGCGCAGTCCGTTCCAGATTTCGCCTTCGGCGGTCACGACCTCCAGCCCCAACGTCAGTTCCCGGGTATTGCCGTAGCGCAGCACCTGCGTGCCGCCCGCGTTGGTGGACAGGTTGCCGCCAATCGTGCAACTGCCTTCCGACCCCAGGCTCAGCGGGAACAGGCGGTTGGCCTGGCGCGCGGCCGCTTGCACGGCGGCCAGCACACAGCCAGCCTGGACCGTGATGGTGTCGTTGTCGGTATCCAGCCCCAGCACGCGGTTCAGGCGGCCCAGCGACAGCAGCACGGCCTGCCCGCCCGCGTCGGGCGTGGCGCCGCCCATCAAGCCGGTATTGCCGCCCTGCGGCACGACCGGCACGCCCGCCGCGCGGCACAAGCGCAACACCGCCGCCACTTCCTCGGCATCCGCCGGGCGCGCCACGGCCAGCGCCTGCCCGTGCAGGCGGCCGCGCTGGTCCGTCAGATACGGCGCGGCGTCAGCGCCTGTCCACACCCATTCCTGCCCCAGCCGGGCACGCAAGGCGGCCAGCAGGGAATTGGCGACGCCGGCCGTCATGGCTTGGCCTGCGCCTCGGGCGGCGCGCTGTCGAATTTGCCGGTTTGCGCCTGCGCGGTCGCCTGCTTCAGATAGTCCGCCGGCACGCCATAGCGGTCGGCCTCCTTGACCAGCAAGCCCGTCTTCAGCCAGTCCTGGATCACGCCGTCGACAAAGGCGCGCGTATCGGCCTCGTTGCGGCGGGTCCAGATGACCGTCGGCGACGGGATCAACTGGTCGGAGGTGGCCAGTTCAAAGTCGTTCCATTCCTTGCCGTTCGGGCCGTGCAAGGTCTCATACAGCGCCGGCTGGATGTGCACCGACGCGTCGCAGCTGCCGCCCTTGAGCGCCAGCAGCGATTCGGGGATGTTGCGCAAGCCCTTGACCACCGCGCCATAGGTATCCTGCAGGGGCTTGGCGAAGTTGCTGCCTTGCGACACGCAGGCCACCTTGCCCTTCAGGTCTTCCCAGCGCTTGATGCCGCTTTGCTTGGACACCATCGCTGCGCCGCCCACCAGGTTATAGGGCGTGGGCGCGTAGCTCAGGATCTCGCTGCGCTCCTGCGTCCACTGGATGTTGGCGATCAACAGGTCGACCTTGCCGGCCTGCAGGAACTGCACGCGTGTGGACGCTGTCACCCGCACGGTCTCCAGCGTCACGCCCAGGCGCTTTGCGATGTCCGCGCCCAGTTCGGTCTGAAACCCGCCGACCTTTCCGGTCGCCGGATCCAGGACGCCGAACGGCGGACTGGCCCCGTCCACGCCGATCACGATCTTGCCGCGTTGCTTGACCTTGTCCAGCGTGGCGTCCGCCTGCGCGGCACTGCTGGCCAATCCGGTCAGGGCGGCCAAGGCAACGGCGGCGGCCGTCTTCCATCCTGTTGTCTTCATGCTGATGTGCTTCATTTCTGCTTTCCGTTCCTGTCGTGGCCGCGCTCAACTGCCTTGCTTGTATTTCGCGTTCAGTTCCTGCAGCAGCGGTTGCGCCGGATCCAGCCCCAAGCGCTTTTCCGTGGCGATCAGCCAGCCCGTGCGGTGCCAGTCCTGCACCACCTTGTCGACGGCGGCGATGGTGTCGGCCTCGCCCTTGCGCGTCCACACCACGGAATTGGCCGGCAGCACCTCGGTGGCGATGGGCGCGTGGTAGTCGGCCCATTCCGGATTGCTGCGCAGCAAGGGGTGGATCAGCGTGGAATCGTGCACGGCCGCCACGCACTGGCCGCCGCGCAATGCCAATAGCGAATCGGATGAACTCTTGTAGCCCTTGACCACGGCGCCGTAGTCGGCCGACAAAGGCTTGGCGAAGCTGCTGCCTTGCGACACGCAGACGGGCTTGCCTCGCAGGTCTTCCCACTTGGTGATGCCGCTGGTCTTCAGGGTGGCCGCCGCGCCGCCGACCCGGAAGAACGGCGTGGGGGCATAGCCCAGGATCTCGGCGCGTTCCGGATTCAGTTCCATGGACGCGATCAGCAAGTCCACCTTGCCGGAAATCAGGAATTGCGTGCGGGTGGCGGTCTGCACCTGCACCAGCTCCGCCTTCACTCCCAGGCCGCGGGCCAGTTCACGCGCCAGTTCCGGGTTCCAGCCCACCAGCTGCTGCGTGGCGGGGTCCAGCGAACCGAACACGCCGCCATTGGCCAACACGCCGATTGTGACGGTGCCCCGTTCCTTGATCTTGTCCAGGGTGGCGTCGGCGTGGGCGGAGCCGGCGGCCAAAGCCAGCGTCAGCGCGATTGCGGTGCGGGCTGCGCCCGGTATCTTGCGGATTGCCATGTTGTCGTCTTGTCGTATGCAGTGAACGGAGGTCCATGCTGCGTGCCGCAGGCCGGCAAGACAAAGAAGACTTTCAGATATCAATATGCGGGGCGTCGTGTCCCCAGGGGAAGACGCGTCCGCGCATATAACGATATGACACGAAGCCGCGCTACTTCAGCTTCACTTCCGCCGAAGCGATCACGCGCCGGTAGGTCGCGATGTCGTCGCGCACCGTCTGGTCCACGGCTTCGGGCGACGTGGCCGCAATGGTGAACCCCAGGTTTTCCAGCAGCGCCGCAGTCTCGGGTTCACGCAGCACCGCCACCACATCGTGGTTGATGCGGTCCACGATGGCGCGTGGCGTCGAGGCCGGCACCGAGAACCCTTGCCAGCTTTCCACCACGTAGTCCGGCAGTCCGGCCTCCTGGATCGTCGGCACATCCGGCAGCGCCTTGGACCGGTACGGCGTGGTGACGGCCAGGGCCACCAACTTGCCGTTGCGGACGTTCTCGGTGGCCGCGGCCAGCGTGATCAGCATGGCGTCCACGTGCCCGCCCAGCACGTCCAGCGTGGCAGGCCCGCCGCCCGGGTAGGGAATCTGATTGGTCTTGGCGCCGATACGCTCGTTCAGCAGTTCCACTGCCAAATGCTGCAAGCTGCCGGTGCCGCCGGGCAAGGCCAGCGAAATCTCGCCCGGCCGCTGCTTGACCAGCGCCACGAACTCCTGGAAGGTCTTCACGCCCAGCCCGGGCCGCACCACCAGCAATTGCGGATTCACAACCGCCTTGGTCACCCCCTGCAAATCCTTGCCCGGGTCATAAGGCAGCTTGCCCGGCTGCAGGGCGTTCAGCGACAAGGCGTCGCCGCTCAGCAACAAGGTGTAGCCGTCGCCCCGCGCGTGCGCAACCGCCGCGTTGCCGATGGCGCTGCTGGCGCCAGGTTGGTTTTCGACCACCACGCTTTGGTGCCATTTCTCGCCCAGCTTCTGCGCCACCGTGCGCGCCAGCTTGTCCGCGCTGCCGCCGGCCGAAACCGGAACGATGATCTTGACCGGCCGGTTCGGATAGCGGTTGGCGTCTTCACCCGGCACGGGCGCCGACCCGGCAAAATTGCTCAACAGCCCTGCACCCAGCACCACGCCCGCCAGCAAGCCCACACCGGTACGCCAGGCCCGCTTGCCGGCCAATTTTTGCTTGATGCTCATGCCACCGCTCCCGTGTCCACGCCGAACGCGCTGAACGGCTTGCCCAGCACAGCATTCGAATGTCGGCCATCCACGCCCACGGGCACGTCGCCCTCAAGCGTGATGCGGTACAGCACGCGCTCCACGTCCAGATAGGCGAAGTCGCCCGGCCCCTGGTGCGCCGTGGCGCGGTTGTCCCAGAAGGCGATGCTGCCGGGCTCCCAGCGAAAGCGCGCGGTGTACTCGGGCCGGGTAATTTCCTCGAAGAACAGGTTCAGCAGGTGGCGGCTTTCCTCTTCGTTCACGTCCTTGATGCGGCGCGTGAAGCCCGGGTTCACGAACAGCGCGCGCTCGCCCGTTTCGGGCAGCACCCGCACCACGGGGTGCTCGGACACCAGCGGGCTGGCTTGCACGCGTTGCGCGTAGACGGTCTGGTTATCGAAATCGCCGTTGTAGCCGCCGAACTGATGGCGTGCCCACAGCGTGTCTGCCAGCGCGCGCAAGGCGGGCGACAGGTGTTCATAGGCCGCCACCAGGTTGGTGAAGACCGTGTCGCCGCCATAAGCGGGAACCTGATGCCCGGCGCGCAGAATGGATCCCGCCGGCGGATTGACCACCCCGGTCACGTCCGTATGCCAGCGCTCGCCGCGGCGGCCGGTCTTCGATGTGGACGAGATGGTGCGGATCTGCGGATAGCCTTCAGGCGGATTGGCGTCGTACGGATGCGCCGAAGTCGGCCGCCCGAAATACTGCGCAAACGCCAGATGCTGCGCGTGGTCGATGTGCTGGTCGCGAAAGAAGACCACCTTCCAGCGCAGCAGCGCGGCCTTGATCTGGTCGACCTCGTCGTCGCTCAATGGCCGGGTCAGGTCCACGCCGTGGATCTCTGCGCCGGTGAAGACGGAAAGCGGCCGGATATCCAGCCGCGTGCTTGCTAGCGTGCTCATGTGCTGCCCCTGTCTGTTTGGTAAAAACAGGATAGGTGCGGCCCATGCGCTCAACAAATACCGATACGCAATGTGAAAATAGCGCGCGGCGCGTGCCAAGTGTCGAAGCTCATTGCCGGCGCACGTTATTCGATACGGTACAGGCTGCCGAATCCCACCCCTTGCGCGGGCGTGCTGTCGGTGCAGCCTGGCATTGGCAGGCCCTCTCCCCATCCGGCGGCCAAGACCGCCACGTCACGCACAGGATCGGACGCCTTGGCCCGCTCGTTGCGCATGCGACAAGTTTCAGGATCGGTGGCGAACAGCCCGCGTGCGAAGACTCGACCTTGCTCCGCCAGCTTTGCAGTTTTGGGGCTGCGTACCTTCGCGAACGCCCGAAAGGCCTCATCCAGGCGGCCGCTCGCGCCATCCAGGCACCGGACCAAATGCCACGCATCCTCCAACGCCTGGCAGGCCCCCTGCCCCGACGTCGGCAACGGCGCGTGTGCGGCGTCCCCAACCAGCAGGACATTTGCCCGACTCCATGTATGCAGCGGCTCCAGGTCATGCACCGCTATCAGCCGGATGGCATTTGCGGGCGTGGCACGGATGATTTGCGCGACCGGTTCGGGCCACCCCGCGAACAGACCTTCGACCTCCTTGCGTATATCTGCGGTCGGCATGGCTTCAGATAGGGGCCGAGCCTGGGCTGCAGCCCAATACACCAGTTGGGGTCGAATCGCGACGCAACCAAAGCGCTCGCCCGCCCCCCAGAAATCCTGAATCGAAATATCGTCCACCAGCGCATGCTTCCCCTGCGCCACGCCAATCCAGTTCACGAAGCCCTGATAGACAGGCGTGTTGTCACCTGCGACAAACTTGCGAGCTACGGAATCCATGCGACCGTCCGCGCCAATGAGCAGATCCGGGCGGATGCTCGCACCGTTCTCGAAATGGGCCACAGCCCTGCCATGGGCATCCAGCTCAATACCCACCGCCCGGTGTCCGAACTCCACCGGTACCCTGGCCCGGGCTACATGATCGAGTAATACCTCCTGCAAGTGCCGGCGTAGCACCGTGTAGGTCGGGTATCCCATCGTCCGGTCCAGCAACGCAATATCGAGCCCTCCCAGTGCATTGCCGGCAGCGTCCTGGCGGTGCATGACCAGCGGTCGACCGCCAATGGCGTCGATGTCTTGCAGCAGCCCCAGTTCTTTCAGCACAAAGCTGGCATTGGGCCAAAGCGTCACGCCGGCCCCCATGGTTGCCGGCTCCGCTCGGCGCTCATAGACCCGAGGGTTGTAACCCTGCTTGCGCAAAGCAAATGCCACGCTCAGGCCTGCGATGCCGCCGCCAAGTATTCCAATTTCCAAGGTGAATCCCTCCTGTCCAACCGATGCTCGATGCAGGCTCACCACTTCGCATCGAACAAAATGGCATCTTAAATTCCTCCATAACGGAGAACTAGCGTGCAAAAATGGGACACTTTCATACCTGAATCGGGATAATCAATGCGCGATGCCCTCGATCTAAATACCGTCCGTGTCTACACAGCAGTCGTTGATGAGCAAAGCTTTGCTGGCGCATCGCGTCTTTTGGCTATTCCCTCGTCCAACGTCAGCCGCTACGTTGCCGCACTGGAACGTCAACTCGGCACACGCCTGCTGGAACGAAGCACTCGCCATCTGCGTATGACGGAAGCCGGTCGACTGCTCTATGAACGCGCCAAGCCCTTGCTTGACACCCTGCTCTCCACGCAGGAAGAGCTAGGTGCGGTACAGCGCGACCTGCGCGGTCCTCTGAAAATGTGCATGCCCGGCGAAGCGCCAAGGCTGCTGGCGCCCATCCTCGCCGAATTCTGTAGCCTCCATCCAGGCATCGAGCTGGAATGCGATACCCGGATGACCGGCCTGGAAGTGCTTCGAGAGGACGTTGATCTTTCCATCATCTTCCACCGGGGCCATCAGGAGGACAGCGCCTTCATCACCCGCGAACTCGCCACGCTGCCCAGCATCGTGGTTGCAGCCCCGTCCTTGCTGGCCAAGACCGGGATGCCACGCCACGTGCGCGAACTGAAGTCCCTGCCCTGTATCACTACCCTCAGTGCGCTGAAGGGCCAGCCCTGGCAGTTTCAGGATGCCTCCGGCGATATCGTCAAAGTGCCGGTACGCAGCCGCTACCGCGTCAACAGCGGAGAATTGGCAGTGGCAGGCGCACGCCAAGGCATCGGCTTCGCGATTGTCGCGGCCTATCCCTGCCAGGACGACCTTGCCACGGGCCGATTGCAGGAGGTATCACTGGACCTGTGTCCCGCACCCCTGCAACTGCTGGGGGCATACAGCCATCGTCATTCCGTGACTGCGCGTGTTCGGGCGCTGCTGGATTTGATACAGGTACGGTTGGCTGGATCGGCGAGCGTGAATAACCCCAATCTCACGAAGTCTTGATGTAAAGGGTGTCGAGTTGCCGCCTTTTCTATGAACGTCGACATCAGGCGCGGCTCTGCGTCAGGAACGCCAGCATGCGGCGCGCCAGTTCGCGTGGCTGCTCTTCGGGCAGATAGTGGCCGCAATCCTCCAGCACGCCGCCTTGGAGGTCTTGCGCCAAGGGCTTCAAGGCCTGGTGCAGATCAGGCGCGCTGCCCCGGTCGCCACCCAGCGCCAGCACCGGCACCGTCAGCGGCGTATCGCGCAGCGCCCGGTTCTGCGCCGCGTCTTCCACCGCCGCCCGGTAGTATCCCAACATGCCCCGCAGGCCGCCCAAGGTTTGATAGACGCGTTCGTACTCGTCGATGTCTGCACGGCTGAAAACCCCGGGCTTGTTGGCGGTCTTGCGCGAAAAGAACCATTCGATCAGGATGCGCTCGCGGCCGGCCAGCAAGGCTTCGGGCAGGTCCGGCACGCTGTTGAACAGGAAATGCCAGCTCTTCCAATTGTCGGGCCCAAGCTCGATGGCAGGTTTCAACGTCACACCGGGGATATTGGCGTCCAGCAGCACCACGCGCTCGACCTCGGCGGCGTAACGCGCTGCATACGGGTATGCGATCCACGCGCCGATGTCGTGGCCCGCCAGTGCATAGCGCGTCAGCCCCATGGTGTGGAACAAGGCGCGCAGCCGCTCGCCGGCGGTGCGCGTATCGTAGCCATCCAGTGGCTTGTCCGAATCCCCCTGCCCAGGCAGGTCCACCGCGAACACGCGAAAATGCGGGGCTAAAAGCGGCATGACCCGGCGCCATGCGTACCAGCTCTGCGGAAAGCCCGCCAGCAGGATCAGCGCCGGGCCAGCGCCGCCTTCCACCACGTGATAACCCAGGCCGTCCACCGATACCCGCCGATGCTGGAACGTCACGCCGTCCAACGCAAAGGCGTCCGGGCTTGCGAATGTGGTCATTGTCGATGGCTCCGTGTCAGTGCAGCGCGCCGCCGCCGACCTTGATGTCCTGGGTTACGGCGAGCGACGTCGCCACCATGATTTTCACGCCGTGCACCAGCACGTCCAGCGCCAGGCTGGGCGCACCCGGATGGCGGGTCGCCATTTCCGGCAGATACGGCACGTGCACGAAGCCGCCGCGCAGCGCGGGCCGCTCCGTGGCAATGAAATGGGCCAGTCCGTAGAAGATGGTGTTGCAGTTGTAGGTGCCCGCCGTCAGCGACACCGACGCCGGCACGCCGCCCGCGCGCAGGTCCCGCACGATGGCCTTGATGGGCAGCGACGAGAAATATGCCGCAGGGCCGCCCTCCACCACCGGTTCGTCGATGGGTTGGTGGCCGTCGTTGTCCGGAATGCGCGCATCCACCACGTTGATGGCTACCCGTTCGACAGTCACATCGCTACGCCCACCCGCCTGGCCCAGGCAGATCACCAGGTCCGGCTGCACGTCTTCGATCGCCTGCCGCAGCACGCCCACCACCTTGCCGATCACGCAGGGCAGTTGGCGCGCCACCAGGCGGGCGCCCGCCACCTCCTGGCCATCCAGGCGGCGCGCCGCCTCCCAAGACGGGTTCAGCGATTCGCCATCGAAGGGTTCGATTCCGGTGATGAGCACGGTGGGCATGGCAGGTTCCTTTTCTGTATCCATGCCGGCCATGGTAGAAGCGCGACGTGCAATTGTTGAAATCGATAATCGTTATTCGTATTATTGATGGCATGAATCTATCTGCCGTCGACCTGAACCTGCTGGTCGCCTTCGAAGCCCTGTACGAAACGCGCAACGTGACCCTGGCCGGGCAGCGCATCCACCGCGCCCAGCCTTCGGTCAGCAGCGCGCTCAACCGTTTGCGCCGTGTCTTCAATGACGAGCTTTTCGTGCGCACCGCCGACGGCATGCAGCCCACCGACCACGCTGTGGCGCTGATGCCCGCCATCAGCAGCGCGTTGGACCAGATCCGCCGCGCCCTGGAGCAAGGCGCGGGCTTCGATCCGGCCGCTGCCGACGGCCGGCGCTTCACGCTGGCAGCCAGCGACTACGCCGACGTCGTGTTGGTGCCGCACATCGTTGCCCGGCTGCGACGCGAGGCGCCCGCGGCCGATCTCCGCGTGGCCCGGCTGGACCGCGCCACCATCTATGAACAGCTGGACAACGGCAGCGTGGACATCGCCATTGGCGGCCACCTCACCGCGCCCAAGCGCATGCGCGTCACGCCCCTGTATGAAGAATCGTTTGTCTGCATCGCCGACAAGCAGCACCCTGGCCTGCGCGGCCGCAAGCTGACCCTGGACCGCTACGTGGCGCTGCCCCACGCGCTGTTCGTACCCAGCGACGACGGCTCGGCCCGCGGCGTGATCGACGCCAGCCTGGCGCGGCTGGGCCGCAAGCGTCGCGTCGCCTGCACATTCGCGCATATCGTCGCCTTGCCGCACGCGGTGGTCGGCACGGACTTGATCGCCACGCTGGCACGCCGGGCGGCGTTGCGATTGGCTGGGCAAGCCCTCAGCCTGCGGCCCTTGCCGCCTGAAGTGGACCCCGGCCCCTTCGGCATCGACATGGTCAGCAGCCGCCGGGCGCCGGCGGATGCCGCCCTGGCCTGGCTGCAGGGGCTGATCCAGCGCGCGGTCAAAGACCTGACGGATTGACCGCGGCTGGCGAGCGGCCCTGTGGCCTTATTCGACGCCCGAGAAGAACGCGCACTGGCCCGGATAGCCGGGCCGCGCATCGCAGGCCTTCAGGCATCCGGGTTCACCGCCCGGGAAGCTGGCGGCCACCGACATTCCGAAGCCATACGTCGGCGTCGTCACGTCGAAGCGGCTTTCGCATACCGTCTTCGCGCTGTAGGCGAACGTCATGCCCTCACGCCGGCCATTGATGGCAAACGCGACCTGAAAGCTGTGCATGCTGTTCCACCCCGGCCTTGGCAGCACAACGAAGCGGTAGCGGTTGGCGTCCAGGCGTTCGCCAAAGATCTTCAGCTGCGCGGACGTCGTCCGGGTCGTGGGCGACGGGTACGGCAAGGCCAACAGTGCCCGCGGGTCGCCCAGCACGCCCAGATCGAAGCCCACGCCCTTCTGGTAGAAAGGCACGTCCAGGCTGGGATAGCCGGCATACTCCACCCGCTTGACCTTCGACCCGAACTCATTCGTCTTGGGTTCGTAGTCGGGCGCCCGCGCAAACGTCACATCAAGCGTCAGCGCCACATCCGCCGGGTTGGCGTCTTCGGACCGGACATGCTTTTCGTACACGTCGGGCGAGCTCGCACACCCGGCAAGCGCCGCGGCACCCGCAAGGGCAAGCCCGCGCAGAACCTGGAACACAGGCGTTCTCATCACGTCATCGCTCCTGCCGGGATTGCACCGGCAGGGGAACCGCCTTCAAGCCCTGCCCCACGAATTGCCAGCCGTCCTTGCCTTCCTGCCATCGAAAATTCCTGTTGATCCATTCGGCCTTCATGTTGGCGTAGAGCCGGCGCTGGTCAATGCGCTTGCCTTCGGCCAGCGCATTGCGCGCAAGCTCCGAACTACCGTCCGACGCGGGCCTGAAGGCGGCGATCTGCATCGCCCTGGTAAACGGCACGCTGGCATACGGGCCTTCGTCCGCTTTGCTCAATCGGATCTCGTTATCCAGCAGCAACGCGCCATGGCGATTGTCTGGCGACACCGACACCAGAAGCGGAATGGAACGCTGATATTCCTTCGGCAAGGCGTGCTCAAACCACAGCACCTGTCCCGTGGACGTCACCAGCGCGCGCGACCCCGCGGTGAACAGCAGCAGGTCCTGCCGCCCGGGTTGCGCCAGGCCCATGTCCGGGTCGCGCATATCGACGGTCGGGCTCAGCACGCGCGCAAGCGGCGTGTCGTTCTGCACGGCGATCAGTATCGTGCCCACGCCCATGAAATCGTTGGACACCGCCAGCAGCATCGGCTGGCCCTCTTGAGTCGGACCCAGCGCTTTCACGTAGATGAACTCGTAGGCGTTCAACGGCCGGTAGGCCTTGCCGCGATACTTGATCTGCCGCAGCGTGGACGCCGGATAGCCTTCCAGTTCGAAGGCGCCGCCCAGCGGCTCGGTGGCCTTCAGGTAAGTGGGTGCGGCGGCGGGCGCCGCCTGCGCATGCGCGGCAGCCGGCATCCACAAGGTCAATCCCAGTACGGCGACGGCGCACGCTTGGGCGCACCGGTTAAGCGTCAGAACGGTTCTACGCAGATGAAGCAAGGCATCCTTGGCGGACAGCGCCGCATGAAAGAGGTGCCCGCATTCTAGGCCAAGCCTGCTGCCCGCGCTGACTGGCCTATGCGCCTGGCAGCCGCACGATGCAATCCGCGTTGACCGCCTTCACGTCCACCACGCCCAGCAGCCCCATGTTGCGCCGGACCTCTTCCACGATCAGGCCGATGGCGTGGGCCACGCCGCGCTGCCCCGCCACCGCCGCCGCATAGTTGAAAGGCCGGCCCACGAAGACGCAACGCGCGCCCAGCGCCATGGCCTTCAGCACGTCCGACCCGCGCCGCACCCCGCTGTCGAGCATCACGTCCATGCCGCCGGCAGCGTCCACCACCGCCGGCAAGGCCTGCAAGGGCGACATGCTGCCGTCCAACTGCCGGCCACCATGATTCGATACGATCACACCGTCCATGCCCTGCGCGCGCGCCGTGCGCGCATCGTCGGGATGCAGGATGCCCTTGATCACCATCTGCCCCTTCCAGCGGCGGCGGATGGCCGACACATGCTGCCAGTTCAGATGGCCCCGGTCGGAAAAATCGCGCAGCACATTGGCGGACAGGATCGGCGCGCCGCGCGTCGCGTAGTTGTTCTCGAAATGCGGCATGCCATGGCGCCACAGCGTGCGCAGGAAGGTGCCGAACAACCAGCGCGGATGCGTCAGCCCCTGCCAGGCCAGGCCCGCGCTGGGCCGCAGCGGCGTTGAAAAGCCCGCGCGTACATTGTTCTCGCGATTGGCGGCCACCGGCGTATCCACCGTCAGCACCAGCGTCGTCACCCCGGCCGCCGCCACCCGGTCGATCAAGGCCGCGATCTGCGCGTCGTCGCCCGGCAGGTAGGCCTGGAACCACGTGCCCGGCGCGGCCTGCATGACTTCCTCGAGCCGGATCAGCGACGATCCGCTCATGATGCACGGCACGTCCGCGTCCGCCGCCGCGCGGGCCAACACGATGTCGCCGCGGTAGCTGGACAGGGCCGAAATGCCCATCGGCGCCACGCCGACCGGCGCCGCGTATTCGCGGCCCAACACTGTCGCCCGCGTGCTGCGTTGGGACACATCCACCAGCACCTTGGGCCGGAAACCAAACTGGGCGAACGCCTGCCGGTTGCCGCGCTCGGACTGCCCGTCTTCCACCGCCCCGGACACATAGGCGTAGATCGGCTTGGGCAATCGCCGCTTCGCGGCCGCCTCGAAATCATGCAGGCTGAGCAAATGGCGCAGAGGGTCGGGCATGGGTTGGGGCTCCTCGCGGCGGTCGACCAGCCTGTGCAGGGGCCGCCGCGCTGTTGTCATGGGAATGGCGGATGACTATAGGCGCGGCGCCATTTTGAATAAAGTGACTTTATCGATATTGGTTATTACACTTTTATTCGCCCTCGACTCAATTTTTTGCCACCGCCCACCGCCGCCATGACGCTTAAGCAACTTGAAGCCTTCTACTGGGCCGCCACCTGCAAGAACTTCGCCATTGCCGCCAACCGGCTGAATATCTCGGTGTCGTCGCTGTCCAAGCGCATCGGGGAACTGGAGGCATCCATCGGCGCGGACCTGTTCAGCCGCAGCGCGCGCAGTGCCACGCTGACCGCCCTGGGCGAACAACTGGTGCCCCACGCCAAGGACCTGCTGCGCAACGCCGACCAATTCATGCAGCAAGCCAGCAACAACCTGACGTATTCCGGGCGCTGCCGGTTTGGCGCGGGAGAACTCACGTCCATCACCTGGATGCCCCGGCTGATCGAAGAAATCCAGCGCGCGCATCCCAATCTGCTGGTGGAACCGTACGTGGGCGTGGGCGAACTGGTGGAGCGCGGGCTGGAAGAAGGCGATCTGGATTTTGCCGTGATCGCCGGTCCGTCGTCGCGCGCGTCCATCGCATCGCACCTGATCGGCAGCGCGGACTTCGAATGGGTGGCGTCCTCCCGCGCGGTGCCCGACCCGGCGGCGCTGACCCCGGCCGACCTGCCGGGGCGGACCTTGATCACGCAGCCGCAGAGCTCCGGCGTGATCCGCATGCTGGACGACTGGCTGACCGAACAAGGCGTATCGCCCGGCCGCACCCAATGCTGCAATAGCTGGGGCGCCATTGCCGGCATGCTGCGCCAGGGCCTGGGGCTGGGTTTCCTGCCCACCGCCTGGGCGCGCATCCTGATCCAGCGCGGCGATCTGCACCGCCTGCCGGGGCTCGCGCCCCTGCGCCCCCTGCCCTACACCTTCCAGTGGCGACGCGACGACACGCGGCCCATGCTGGAAAGCCTGCGCGTGCTGGCGCAGGACACGCTGAATTTCGAGGCACCGGCTGGAATGGTGTGAGCGGGCCAACTGTTTACTAAAAGTCGCCCTTAACTCCGAAAATTATTCGCTTTATCTCCGGTTTTGGCACGGGTAGAGTCGCCTCAAAAGACACCATGCCTATACGGAGACCACGCGCAATGCCGGATTTCGGTTCCTCTCAGCAAGACTTCCCCAAACGCCTGTGCCGGCTCGACCTGTGGCTGAACCCGGTGTTCGACCAGCTTATCGACGCCGAGCCCGGCATCGGCTTGTCGGTGCTGCCGGCGCGTGGCGACGATGCGCGCACGTTGGCCGGCCTGAAGACCGCCCACGCCTATCACGTATCCGCCGCCCGCGATGAACTGCCCCGCCAATGGTTCGTGAACGCGGAACTGATTTCGCAATGCCCGGATCTGGTTTGCGTGTCTTCGGGTGGCGCGGGCTACGACACGGTCGACGTGCCGGCCTGCACGGCCGCCGGCATCGCCGTGGTGAACCAGGCGGGCGGCAACGCCGCGTCGGTCGCCGAACACACGTATGCGCTGCTGCTGGCGGTGCAGCGCCGCGTCGTCGAATCGCATCAACGCTTGCGCCTCGACACCGGTTTTTCCCGAGAAGACCTGATGGGCCACGAGATCCATGGCACGGTGATCGGCCTGGTGGGCATCGGACAAATCGGCTCACGGGTCGCCCGCATCGCGCAAGGCTTCGGCATGCGGGTCATTGCGCATGACCCGCTGCTGGACGCCGACACCATCCGCAGCCGCGGCGCCGAACCGGCTGGGCTGGCCGAGTTGCTGGCGCAATCGGACGTGGTGTCGCTACATTGCCCGCTGGACGCGTCCACGCGCGGCCTGATCGATGCGCGCGCCTTCGCCGCCATGAAACCGGGCGCCGTATTCATCTCGACCGCACGCGGCGGCATCCATGACGAAGCCGCCCTGTATGACGCCTTGCAGGGCGGGCACCTGCGCGGCGCCGGCCTGGACGTCTGGCAGCAAGAACCCCCTCCGCGCGATGCGCCGTTGCTGGGGCTGCCCAACGTGGTGGCCACCTTCCACACCGCAGGCGTCACCCACGAGGCCCGGCGCAACGTCGCGCAATCGTCCGCGACCCAACTGATCGCGATGCTGCGCGGCGAGCGCCCCCCGCAATTGCTCAACCCCGAAGTCTGGCCCGTCGCCGCGGCGCGCATCGCCAAATTGAAGTAACGCAGTGCCCGCAACGCCACCACGGCGTTGCCCCCTTAAAAACAGCGCGGCACCAAGCCGCCGACCCATCCCCCGAGGAGACACCATGCAACACCCCAACAAGCGCCGCATGCTGCGCGCACTGGCCGCGTCCGCCGCCCTGCTGTCGGGCGCCGCCTTCTTTGGCGGCAGCGCCCAGGCCGCCGGCTACCCGGAGCGCCCCATCAACCTGATCGTGTCCTACGGCCCCGGTGGCGGCACTGACCTGGTGGCGCGCATGATGGCGCCGTTCCTGCAGAAATACCTGGGCAACGACGCCCGCATCGTGGTGCTGAACCGCCCGGGCGCAGGCGGCGCCATCGGCTTCACCGAACTGGCGCGCGCCCAGGCCGACGGCTACACCATCGGCTTCATCAACACGCCCAACCTGCTGACGATTCCCATCGAACGCAAGTCCAACTTCACCTGGCAAAGCTATGACTTGCTGGGCAATCTGATCGACGATCCCGGCGCCTTCACCGTGCGCCGCGACAACGAACTGAAGACACTCGCCGACCTGTCGGCGTACGCCAAGAAAAACCCCGGCAAGGTCACGGTGGGCACGACAGGCACGGGGTCGGACGACCATCTGGCAATGCTGCGGTTCGAACGGGCGTCAAGCACGAAGCTCAGCCACATTCCCTACAAGGGCGCCGGCGAAGTGCGCGGCGCGCTGGCGGGCGGCGAGATCATGATCGGTGCAATCAACGTCGGCGAGGCGCTGCAGTACCAGAAAGGCGGCACGCCGTTGCGTTTCCTTGGACAGATGGGCAAGACGCGCTCGGCAGCCCTGCCCGACGTGCCCACCTTCAAGGAACAGGGTTATGACTTTGAACTGGCGTCCTTGCGCGGCCTGGCCGCCCCCAAGGGACTGCCGGCGGAGGTGCGCGGCAAGCTCGTCGACGCGGTCAAGCGCACGGTGGACGACCCGGAGTTCCAGGCGAAAGCCAAAGAGATGTTCGCCCCGCTGCGCTACCTGGCCCCCGCCGACTACGCGCGTGAATTGGCGGCCGGCGAGGCGGAATTCCAGACGCTGTGGAAGGAAGCCCCCTGGCTGGACAAATAAGCCGGGTGCGGCCAGACCGGGCCTGGGCCTGGGCCGCCAGCGCTTACTGCGCCTTGACGTCTTCGCCCGGGTAACCGTCGATATAGGCGCGGCCCGAGCAGCGCACCATGGCCACGCAAGCCGGCGCGCCCGTCTTGGCCGTGCAAGTGGTGCGCGACGTCTCGCGCGCCGACACCGCATCGGTGTTCACCGCCGTGAATCGCGTGCCGCGGCCTTCGCTGCCCTTGACCCAGGCCATGCCCACGCAGCTGTCCTTGTAGGTCAGCAGCTTGCGGCAGTCCTTGCAATCTTCCCACTTCAACAGCATGGTGACGGCCTCGTCTTCGGTGGGATAGCCGTCCGCATAGAGCATGCCCCCATCGCCGTTTTCAGCCACGGCGCCCCAGTAGCCGCGGCTGTCCATCTTGGCCGACAGCGCTTCCACGTCGGCGGGCTTGGCCCGCTTCGGGGCCGCGAGGTCTTCGGCGCTATAGGCCGGTCCCGCGCACAACGGCATCGTGGTCAGCCGGCACTTGCCGTCCGGGCTGCCTGCCGTGCAGCGGCGCATGGCCTTCTTGGCCGCCATTTCTGGCGACACGCTGTTGCCCGGGAACAGGTCCTGGCGCGAATTGCGCGCATAGACCATGCAGCTGTCCCAGAACGTGGTCAGCACCTTGCATTCCTTGCCGCCCGCCCGCTTGCACTCGGCGATCGCCCCCATATCGGCCCACTGCTTCGTCTTTTCCGGCATCACCCAATAAATCTTGTTGTGCTTGCCGTCGGTGGCAACGCCGCCATAGACCGTATCAGCCTGCGCCGCAGGAGAGGCCAGGCCCGCCACCAAAGCAAGAGCGGCGAACGCGGCACGGATCAGGGGAAGGAATCGGGCAGACATCATCGTCGGAGTCAGGGGTCGAGTGGAGAGCGGGGACGATCTTAGCAAGAAGCTCCCCTGGTCCGTCCCCCTGTGAATATCGCCTGCCGGCATATTACGTAACAAATTTCACAGACCGCGAGGGGCTACTGGCCCCGTTTTCCGGTAAAAATGTCGAACTTTTCTGAAAGCAGACCGACAGCGGCAGGCGCATGCGCCACCAACCGGTGTCTGCGGCTCAGACAGCCCTCGGTCACGAAAAGAAACAAACGCGTTGAGCCACCTTGATCCGCCACGGAGCATCGACAGCACGCCATGAAGTCGCCCCAGCCCTCCCCGATTCGCCGCAAACCGCTCTGGCAAGCAGCCAGCCTGATTGCCGCCGCCGCCAGCCTTGCCGGCTGCGCGCCGATGCCGACGGGCGGCAGTTCCGCGCTGCCCTCGTTGGGCAATGTGTTCAAGTCGGGCCTGTCCTTCTCGCCCAGCGTGAACGTGGCCAAGAACATGGAAGGCCGCTCGATCAATGACGCCATCGCGGCCCTTGGCGAACCGTCCAAGACGCGCACGGTAGGCAACACCGTCGAGCTGGAGTGGTCCGACTATCAGACCGCGCCCTACACGGAATGGGTCACGACCGGCTCCAGCCAGCAGGTTGTCGGCATGATCGCCGCCACCAACACCACCGCCGCCACCCCCGTCTTCCAGACCAACACGACCGGCCACTATCAGAACCGGTCGCGCGTCTATGAATGCAAGGTGCTGATGCAGATGCAGAACAGCGTCATCGTCAGTTCCAGCGTCGACGGCAACGTGTGCCCGGAGTTCATCGCCGCACTGCGTAAATGGGCAGGTGAAAACGAGGCGAACAACTACGTCGTGAAGTAAGCGGCGGGATCAGCCCTTGGCGGCTTCCGGCAGTTTCGCGATCACCTTGATCTCGAAGTCAAAACCGTACAGCCACGTTACGCCCACGGCGGTCAGGGTCGGATGCGGCGCCTCGCCCCAGTATTCCGGCACCACCTGCCAGATGGCTTCGAACTGAGACGCGGGATTGACCATGAAGACCGTCACGTCGACGATGTCGTCGAACGTGCTTCCGGCCGCTTTCAAGATGGCGTTCAGATTGTCGAACGCCCGCCGGACCTGCGTTTGAAGGTCCGGCTCCGGCGAGCCGTCCTCGCGGCTGCCCACCTGCCCCGACACGAACAGAAAACCATTGGACCGGATCGCCGGGGAATACCGGTTGCGTTCGTAAAGCGCCTGGCGGCCCGGGGGAAAAACGACGTCGCGCGTAGTCATCAGTAAGCTCCATCAATGGGCCGGAACCGGCCCGTCATTAACCATGGCTTCACTGTAAAGACCGGGCCGGGCCCGATAAACGGGCAACGTTGTCCATCACTGTTTGTAGAATCCAAACAATCTGCACACCCCCTGGAGCCGCCATGGACCGATTCGATGCGATGCAGGCGTTCGTCCGCGTGGTGGAAGCCGGCAGCTTCACCAAGGCGGCGGAAACGCTGCACATGAGCAAGACCAGCGTCACGCAACTGGTGCAGCAACTGGAGGCGCGCCTGCGCGTCAAGCTGCTGAACCGGACCACGCGCCGGGTCGCCGTCACCGCCGACGGCGCCGCCTACTACGAACGCGTCGTCAAATTGCTGGCCGACATGGACGATGCCGAAACCGGCTTATCCGCCGCCTCGGCCGCGCCCCGTGGACGCTTGCGCGTGGACGTGCCCAGCCCGCTTGCCCGCATGATCCTGATCCCCGCGCTGCCGGCTTTCCACGCCCGATATCCCGACATCCAGCTGGACATGGGCGTCAGCGACCGCATCGTGGATGTCATCGGCGAGAACGTCGATTGTGTCGTGCGCGGCGGTGAAATCACCAACCAATCGCTGATGGCCCGCCGGGTGGCCGACCTGCAACTGGGCGTCTATGCCGCCCCCGCCTATCTGGAGCGCGCCGGCCTGCCATCCCACCCGAAGGAATTGGAAAACACGCATCACCGGATCGTGGGCTACCTATGGTCGCGCATCGGCCGCGCCTTTCCCTACGCCATGCACCGCGGCGACGAAAGCGTCAACGTGCACGGGCGCTACGTGCTGGCGGTGGACGACGGCAATGCCTACCTGGCCGCCGGCTTGGCCGGCATGGGCGTGCTGTGGCTGCCGCAATACATGGTCCGGCCCTACCTGGCGCGCGGCGAACTGGTGCCGATTTTCGAAGACTGGCGCCTGGACCCCATGCCGCTATACATCGCCTTCCCGCCAAACCGGCACGTCAGCGCCAAGCTGCGCCTGTTCATCGATTGGGTGGTGGAATTGATGGGGCACTATGTGCCACCGCCCCCCGAGTCGGGCTCGATTTTTGTTGATGTTGGGGAAGGAATTGCAGAACTGACGGGGCCGGCTGAGCGGCAAAAAGGGAGCAGCTAGATCCGCATCGCAGGTGATACGGTCGCATCCTCGCTGAACAGCAAAGCTTCTCGCTGCTCCTCTCCGTAGTGCAGGGACAAGGGCAGCCACAGCTTAAACAGGGTGCCGCCAGACAGGGGCTGCCAAACGCACCGCGCGCCCAGTACCGCCACTCGATTGCGTATATTGGCCACGCCCCGCCGCCCCGGCAATGCCAACTCCGGCGGCGGTGGCATGAACGGCCGGCCATTGTCCTGCACGCACACCCATACGCCGACCTCACCCGCGCCGCTCGCAGCCGCCTTCGCCTCGGCGGTGGTCACAGTGATATCCGTTGCGTCGCTGTGCTTGACGATATTGGTCAGCACCTCCTGCAGGATACGCAGCACATGCAGGGCGCTTTGCGCATCGAGCCACTGCAGCGGCGGCAGGTCGCTCATTCGCCAACGCAGCGCGATCCCGGCGCCGGTCAACCTCGGCCCCAAACGATACCGCAAGGCCCCCAATAAGGCCAACAGGTCGGCATCGGCGCTTTCCAAGGAATCGATGGCGATCTTCAGATCGTCGATGCACTCCCTCAGAACCTGAGAGATGTCGAGCGGCGTGTGCCCCAGTTCCACCTGGCGCAACGCGCTCATCAAAGAAGACCCCACGCCATCATGCATCTCGCTCATCAGGCGCTGACGCTCGTTCAATAGTGTCTGCTCGCGCTCGGCGACGCGCAGGCGCTCGTGGGCCTGGACCAGTTCGCGCTCCTGTGCGGCCAGTTGCTCGGCCAGCACGACGCGGGCGCGCGCGGCCACGGCCAGCGCACGGGTGTAGCGCGTGAACGCGACATATACGAACAGAGTGAGTAAGCCCAGATTCACATAAGGCGTCAGGTAAATGCCTTCCATGTCCATCTTGAAGCTCTGCATGCGCAGGTCATGCCACCCCATCAGCAACGACACGGGTCCCCATGCGGCCAGCAGCACATTGGCGCGGCTGCGTTCATGCCAGGCGTTGGCGATGGCTGCATAGATCTGCGCCAGGGCCGGCGGCAGAATTGCCAGGCGTTGCACTGCAAGAATCCCGGGACGATCCGTCCACCAATAGGGCAGCGTCGCGAATACGACAATGGCCCAGTACACCAACAGGACGCGGCCCAAGCGCGGGCGCGGACGATGCTGCACCATGCCAAGAAAATAAAACCCGCAGACGGGTACGGTGACCATGCCCACCAACGTCACCCAAGAGAACCAGGCGAAGCTCATGGCCAGGCCTGCGTCGTCCACCAGGAACAGCAAGGCTGCCAGCGCCTGCGCAACCGCCATGCAGAAGAAAAGCGTGAACAGCCTCGGCCCGCTGGCCGGCGCCAAGCGGCTATCGCGACGACGGTTCGTGCGCAGCCAGATGGCAATGCCCAAGGCAAAGAATCCCAGCAGCAGGAAAGAGCCACGCCAATAAGTCGGCAGCGCCGTCTGCAGAAAAGTGCGCCAGCGCCAGGACGGCAGCAAATCGACCGTCGGTCCGATCCACATCGACGACAGCGCGCTGCCCGTATTCGGCTGGTTGGCCACGCGCACGTACACCCACGCATCCTTGCCCGGGTACAACGGGCCTCCTAGATCCACCCATAAAGGATGATTGAAATTGTTCCAGGCGCGGTCGCCGCGCGATTGCCAGGCGCGCTGTCCGTTCACGTATACCGCCAGCGTGCCGGTTGCCTGCCAGCGTGGGGCGTATAGCCGCAGTTGCGGCGTCATGAAGGCAGTGGCAGGAATGTGCATGCGGTACCACTGCACCTCGGCACGGTCCGCCGATCCCGGCGCAGCTCGCGGCCACGGCGCTCGCGGCCGGGCATGCGGCAAACGTACCGGCCGCCAATCGGCGTCAATGGCGTTCATGGCGCTGTCCCCGGCGTCCAGTTCAACCATCGAAGCCGGCTGCAGCCAGGTCGTGCTCGATGACGACCACATCTGCGCTTCGATGAGATGGAGAACGGGCGAGTGGGCTCGCGCCAATCCGCAAACAGCGAGCAGCACAAAGCCGAGCACTGACTTGAGCACAGCGTCCCAATTGCGAATGGTCACCCGAGGACACGCTGGCCTTGGAAGTTCAATCCTCACTCAGCCACCCGTGTCGCGCGCCCTCGCGCACCGCTTCGGCCCGCGAATTCACCTGCAGCTTGGTATAGATACGCCGCACGAAGGTCTGCACGGTGTGCGGTGAAACGCCCAAGGCGCTGGCGACTTCGTCTACCGTATAGCCGCGCGAGACCAAGCGCAGCGTCTCGGCTTCGCGCGCCGAAGGCGATACAAGAGGCACGCTTGCCGGGGCGGCGACGGCATCGACGGGCGCCGCCTGCACGGTGCGCCGCAATAGAAGCTTCCTGGCCACCATCGGGTTGATCGGGCTGCCTCCCGCATGCAGGCTGCGGATTTCGGCGACCAGTTCCTCTGCACTCAAGTCCTTCAGCACATAGCCCATTGCGCCCGCTTCGATGGCGCGCAGGACGTGCATCTCATCCCCAAAAATGGTGCTTACCATCACGGCGCAATCAGGCCAGGTTTGCCGCGCGGCTGTAATCACATCCAGGCCGGAGCCATCGGGCAAACCCAGGTCCACCAGCAGCACATCGAGCGGCTGGCGCGCCAGCAGGGACAACGCTTCGCGCCGGTTGGCCGCCATCCAGACCATGCTTAATCCCTGCGCGGTCTCCACGGCGTGTGCCAACGCCTGCAGGCAAACCGCATCGTCTTCGACCGTCGCGACACGTATAGGCGCCCCGTCGGCTGCCGATGCGCGGCTTGCGCGCGGCAGCGCTTCGTTCATGCCGGGAGTTTGCGCCGCCGGTTCAGACCTTTTTTGAATGTCTTTTTTTCGCATCAAATGACCATCGGACGGCTTCGGTTTATATCGACCATGGCGCACCGAATCCCTAGGATTAACCCCGCTCGGAACATAACTGGGGAGTCTGCCCTCATCGACTTGTTCCGTCATGTCCTCAGTTCTAGGGACATACAGTGTCGCACAAGTTTTTTATGCTGCGTCAGCCTCCCTCAGCGCCCTCTTGATAACCGGAAGAATATGACAAACCGCCGGGTTTACCTTCGTGTGACCACGCTCTCAGCCGCAATTGCTGGCGCCTTTTTGGGAGGTTTGGCGTCTGGGCAGACGTACAACTGCGGTGGCAGCAGCAGCGGGCTATCCTGCAACACGTCGGGCACTTCCCAGGAAGCGGTCATATTCCAGGCCGGAAACTACAACCCCGTGCCGCCCATGAACGCAAATGCCAGCGCGAACATCACGATGACGGTGAGTTCTTCAACAAACGCCGCGCTGCAAGCCTTGTCGATAGGTGGCAATGGAAATCCATCTGGCACGCTGACCGGTATTGATACACAAGGCCTGACCGTGATCAACACGGGCAATCTGACGTTGCTGTCAGGAGGAGGTTCGATCGTCACCGATGGCAACCTCTATGGGCTTTTCGCCCAAATGCAGGGCGGCAATGCCGCCAGCAGCAGCAACGGCGACTATGGCGGCAATGGCGGCGTGGCCGGCCGATCGCAGACCGAGATCCTTTCGGTGACCAATCACGGCGACGTCAGCATCAACCTGCCCAACGTCACGGTAGTGGGCGGCGCGGCCGTGGCCGCGCTGAGCCAAGGCGGCGCCGGTAGCGGTACCACGGACGACCATAATCCGAGCGGAGCAGGCGGCCAATCGGCGGGGGCGTCCATCGTCAATACGGGAAACATCAATGTCGACCTCGCTGGAACGGGACGCTACGCAGGCATCCTGGCCTCCAGCACCGGCGGCAATGGCGCCGATCAATACGACGGCGGCGCCAACATGGGTGGCGGCGGCGGCAGTGCTTCGGTCACGAATTCCGGCAATGTCGCATTGAATTGGGTCTGGGCCAACAATTCAGCCCCTTCGTCCGCGCTGTATGGCGTCCTGGCCCAATCCACGTCGGGCAATGGCGGCGATTCGACCGACAAGGGCCTTGGTAATGGCGGTGCGGGCGGCATCGGCGCGGCGGGCGACCTCAGCGCCAAGGTCACCCTGCTGAGCGGCGGTAACGTCACCGTCACCCAGGGCGGCACGCCGCCAGCCCCCGGCGCGGGCGTGGCAGCCATCATCCTGGCAGGCAATGGCGGCAATGGTCTGGCCGACGAAGATGACACTTTGGGCGGCAATGGCGGCAACGCGGGCAGCATCAACGGCTCGCAAGTTCCCTTGCAGATCAACGTGACCGACGCCAGCGTTTCAACGACGGGCAGCCAGTTGCCGGCGTTGCTGGTTTCAGCGCGAGGCGGCGCGGGCGGCGGCAACTTCAATAGCGGCAGCTATCACGATCGTAATGGGGGTCTTGGGGGGCAGGCGGGCGACGCGGGCGTATGGGTCACCACGGCCAGCGCCCCCATCACCTTGTCCACCATAGGCGACCACGCTTCGGGGATCCAGACCTCGCAAGTCGGCGGCGCGGGCGGTGCGGGCGGGGACTACGGCGGCGATGCGCTGGGGTTTGGCAGCAGCAACGCCGGCAATGGCGGCAGCGGCGGCAACGCCGGCAGTTTGACGGTCAAACTGGCGGGCAGCAAGGCCCTGCCCATCACCATCACCACCGCCGCGAACGACTCCCATGGCGTCTATGCGGTGTTGCAGGGTGGGCAAGGCGCCGACGGCGGCACGCTTACCGGAACGATCGGCGGCGGTTCGGGAGGCGATGGCGGCGCGGGCGGCTCCACCGGATCGATGAACGTGTCCCTTACCGGAACATCGATCTCGACGCGGGGCGCGAACGCATTCGGCATTCTTGTGCAGAACCTGGGCAATGATGGCGGCACCGCCGCGTCCGCGACAGGCACCGACGTCCAGGGGGGCAACGGCGGCAATGGTGGCTCGACGGGCACGGTAACGATATCGACGGATTCAAACACCGCCATATCGACGCAGGGGCAAGGCTCGCCCGGCATCCTGGCACAAACCGCCAGCGGCGCCGGCGCCAACGGCGGCAATGGCAACGGCCAGTTGAGCGGCGTGGACGGCAGCGGTGGCAACGGTGGCTCGGCGGGCGCGATAACCGTGGCCAACGCCGGTGCGATAACGACCGCCGGCACGGACTCGGTCGGCATCATGGCGCAGTCGCTGGCGGGCGCGGGCGGCGCCGGGTCGGTGGACTACGGCATTTTCTACAGCAAGGGCGGCACGGGCGGCGCAGCCGGTTCAGCCGGCGTCGTTACCGTGACGAACACCGGCACCATCCGCACCAGCGGCACCATGGCGATGGGCGTGCTTGCACAGTCCATCGGCGGCAGCGGCGGCGCGGCGGGAAGCGCCGGCGGCCTGGGTGTTTCGCTGGGGGGCGATGCCACCACCAATCCGTTCGAGTCCAATGCCAACACGGTGACCGTCAATGCGTCCGGAACCATCACCACGACGGGGCTGTCCGCGATAGGTGTCCTGGCGCAATCGATCGGCGGCGGCGGCGGCGCGGGCGGTGCTACGCAGGGGCTGATCAGCGTTGGCGGCACCGGCGGCAAAGGCGGCTCGGGCGGCACAGTGATCGGCACGCCCACCAACCTGACACTCGGCACCAGCGGCGACAACGCACATGGCCTGGTCGCCCAATCCATCGGAGGTGGCGGCGGTAATGGGGGCAATGCCAGTAGCTTTGGCATTTTCCATTCGGTGGCCGTTGGCGCATCGGGCGGCGACGGCGGCACGGGCGGGTCCGTCGTGTTGAACCTGAACAATTCCAATATCGTCACCCAGGGAACCAAGGCGGCAGGCCTGATCGGCCAGTCCATCGGCGGTGGCGGCGGCACGGGCGGGCAGGCGTTCGCTTATAGCGTCGGCCCCCTGGACACGGTAGCCGTGGCGGTGGGCGGACAAGGCGGCACCGGGGGCAACAGCGGCGTCGTCAGTTCGCAGATGTTGGGCGGCAGCATCAAGACGGGCCAGACCTCGCGGCTGATCAACGGCACCTGCGCCGACCCGTGCGTGACGGCGAACGCGCAGCCCATCGATTCGTTTGGCGCCGTCATCCAGAGCATAGGTGGCGGCGGCGGCCTAGGCGGTAATGCCACGGCGAAGGCGGCGGCAATCGGGATCCCGGTGACTGAAGCCGGCACACAGGTTTCGATTCCTGTTTCGGTGGCGGTCGGCGGCACTGGGGGTATCGCCGGTGATGGCAACTACGTGACCTTTGCCGCTGCGCAAGGCGCACAGATCGAAACGAGGGGCCAGGGCTCGCACGGTGTGTTGATCCAGAGCATCGGCGGCGGCGGCGGCGCAGGCGGCGACTCGTCGTCGCTGGCCGCTGCGCTGGATTACGGCGGTACGGTGCCCGAAGGCGCGTTCTCCTTATCCTTGAATGTGGCCGTGGCCGTGGGTGCGGACGGCGGCGCCGGCGGCAACGGCAATTCCGTCTGGAGCGCCCTTGGGGGACTGGTCAACGTATCCGGCGGGCAAGCAACGTTCACGCCCGATGCGGCCGGAACCGCAAGCAGCACTATCGCGACTTACGGCGATTATGCCAACGGCATCACCGCGCAATCGATCGGTGGCGGGGGCGGCAACGCCGGCTTCGGCAGTGCGAACACACAGGACTTCGGCACCGGGTCCGTCCTGACGGCGAGCATCGGTTTGGGCGGTTCCGGCGCCGGCGGCGGCAATGGGGGCCTGGTTCAAGTAGAGGTCTTGCCCACGGGACAGATCCAGACCGCGGGATCCGGCGCCATGGGTGTGCTGGCGCAGAGTATTGGCGGCGGCGGCGGTACGTCACAAGGCAGCTCGTATAACTTCGTTGGCCTGGCAAAGCACGTGTCGCCCTCAGTCGACGTCAAAGTGGGCAAGACGGGCGGGGCCGGCGGCGCGGGAGGCGCCGTTGGGGTGACGGTCGGCGGCAACATCGCCACCTACGGCGGCGACGCCGCGGGCGTGCAGGCGCAGTCCATCGGCGGTGGTGGCGGGCAAGGGGGATCGGCCGGGTCGGATGGTTCCGCGGACAATCCCATCGTGTCCATTCTCGATGGTCGGGTCGACGCCAAAGACGTGCTCCAGGATGTGTACCAGAAGCTCTTGAAAGAGAAGCCGCCCAACTATCAGCTCAACCTCAATCTTGATGTGTCGGTCGGCGGCGCGGGCGGCGCCGGCAATACCGGTGGCGCGGTCACGGTGAATCTGGATCCCACGGGCACGATCACCACCGCGGGCGATTGGTCCGCGGGGATATTTGCCCAGAGCATCGGCGGCGGCGGCGGAAAAGGGGGCGGCGCCCTTGCAACGGGCTCGGCCTGGGCCGATCCGACGAAAGCCGACCTGACGGCCAACTACAGCGTGGGCGGCGATGGCGGCAAGGGCTCAACCGGCGGCACTGTGACGACGGCGCTCAATGGCGGATCAATTGCCACCAGCGGCTATGGCGCGGCCGGCATCTACGCGCAGAGCGTGGGTGGTGGCGGTGGCCATGCCGCGGACGGCTCGGACGGCTTTTTCGGCACCCTCGCCGTCGGCATCGGCTACGGCGGGTCGGGCGGTGGCGCGGGCAATGGTGGGTCGGTCACGCTGTCGACCGCTGCGGGCGCCCCGGCCAATATCACGACCATCGGCACGCAGGGCGAAGCGGCGTTCGGTACGGTGTTGCAATCGGTGGGCGGCGGCGGCGGCTTCGCGGGTGCGGGAACCAGTATTCGGGTTGCCCTGGCCGACGGTCCCATTCCGGCCATCAAGCTGTCGAGCGGCCAAGCCCAGAATACAAGCGAAGGCAATGGCGGCGCCGTGACGTTGCAAGACAACGGCGCCCTGCGCATCACGACGCAGGGCAATAACGCCTTTGGGGTGCTGGCGCAAAGCGTGGGCGGCGGCGGCGGGATTGTGGGCAACTCGCAAAATCAACAGCTGACCGCCGGGATCAACACCAGCATTTTCGGTAGCGCACCGCAGGCCGGCGCGCAGGCTGACGGCGGCACGGTGACCGCAAGTCTGGGCGCTCAAAGCTGGATCAAGACTTTCGGGACCGGATCGCATGGCCTGGTCGCCCAATCGGTGGGCGGAGGCGGTGGCCTGGTCGGCCTGCCAGGCACCTCGCCCACCCTCACCGTCGATGCGAGCCAAGCCGGTACCTTGACTTCAGGGACCGGGCAAGGCGGCAATATCCGGGTGACCAATAACGGGGTCATCGCCGTGACGGGCGCCGGTGCGATCGGCATTCTCGCGCAGAGTGTCAGTGGCGCCGGAGGGCTCAAGCTTGCTGCGGACGGCAATACCGTCTTCGCGGGCTCCGGCTCTTCAGGCTACCTGAGCGATGCCACGGTCGATGTCACTGTCGGCGCCAATGCGATCGTCTCGTCAACGGCGGTCAATGGCATCGGCATCTTCGCGCAGAACGCGAATGGAAACGGAGTGACACTCACCATCGACGGCAGCGTCGCCGGCGGATCCGCCACCGCCGCAGGAACCGCCATATGGACGGACAGCGCGGCCGGTAGCATGATGACCATAGCGAGCACGGGCTCGGTGACCGCTGACACCGCGGTCCGGGCCACAACCGGCCTAATCAATATCAACAACGCCGGCCTGTTGATGGGCAACGTCTATCAAAACGGCGGTGGGATGACGAATACCGGCACCTTCTCGTCCGGCGCGGAATACGTCGGAACATCGCTGCAGAACAATGGCTTGGTTGCGCTGGGCGGACGCGAAGGCACTTACTGGGGTTATGACCGTACTCGCTTCATCGCAACGACCTTCAACACGACTTACACGCAATCCGCGCAGGGCACCCTCAAAGTGGGGGCGGACTTCGACAAGATGGCATCCGACTTCCTGAGCATCAACGGGCCTGTCACCCTGGATGGAAAATTGCTCGTGGCGCCGCTCGCGCTGTTGCCGAACCGAGAGTTGGCCGTACTGAACGTCAATGGAGTCCAGACCGGCGCATTGACCGCATCGGATTCGCCGGTGGTTGACTACGAAGCGCGCCAGGATGGCGGCACGACCCACGTGCGCGCTGTCAGCGCCAACTTCAACGCGGATTCGATGCAGTTAAAGCGCAACGCGACGAATCTGGCCAGCCACCTGCAACGTGACTGGGATCAAGGCGGATCCGCCGAGCTTGCCAAGCTGTACGCAGTGCTGGACGCGGGCTCGCGCCAAGGGGCCGGCTCGTATCAGAATCGCCTGTCGGACCTGTCGCCCGGCGTTGCACTGGCCCCCGCCGCGCAAATGCATCTGGGCATGGCGCGCTTCACCGGCGCGATGATGTCCTGCCCGACGTTCGTGGCGGACGGTCCAATGACAAAGGAGCAGGATTGCGTCTGGGGGCAGGTCACCGGGCGCAATACCAACCAGGACGGCGGCAACGGCTCGTCGGGATTCTCGCTGGACAGCGTCACGTACCAGCTGGGCGGCCAGCGACAGATTGCACCGGACTGGTATCTGGGCGGCTCGTTCGCCTACCAGAACTCGCATCTCCGTGGCGACGATCATCGCGTCAGCGGTTCCGGCAACACGGGGTATGCCGGTCTGGTGCTCAAGCGCGAAGCCGGACCCTGGATGATTTCGGGCGCGCTGGGCGCAGGCTATGGGTCGTATGACCTGAACCGCAATCTGGCGATTCCCAATTTCAAGTCGCAAGCCACGGCCAAGCCCGACGTGTACAGTTTCGGCGCGCGCATCCGCGTGGCCAGGACCTTTACCGAGCACAACGTCTACGTGAAACCCTATGTGGATCTGGACGCGACTTACTCGCGCATGTCCAGCTACGAAGAGTCGGGTGACGCCCTGCATCTAAAGGTTGCCGGCAGTGATCAAATGGTCTTCGGCCTTGCCCCCACTTTGGAAATCGGCGGACGCAGCAAACTAACGGGCGGCGCCATGTTGCGGCCCTTCGCCTACGCAGGCGTGTCGCTGCTTTCGGAAGATGGCTGGAAAACCAAGTCTAAGATCGCGGGCGCCTCTAATGGCGTGGGAAGCTTCGCCACCACGATGCCTACCGACAATGTGGTCGGACGCATCGGCGCGGGCCTCCAGGTCACGCACGCCAACAAGCTGGACTTCAGGCTGCAGTACGACGGCGAGTTCGCGTCGCGAGGCAACAGCCATTCGGGATCGCTGAAGGCAGCTTATCGGTTCTAGGGGCCGGCGCACGGCCTATGGTGTAACCATCGTGGCATCTATCAGGGGCTGATACCGGTCTTGTTCCGAAAACTCTGAAGGTGATTCAGTCGCCGAGTGCCGCCGCGACAAAGTATTTGACACCACCGTCGCTCCGGCCTGTAGGTGTTCTATTCCTTCTTCTGACGTCCAATGGATTGACGATTGAAAGTGTATCTGGCTAAAGGGACGCCCGGGGTCATCGAGATCGACCGCAATGCCCTCACGGCTAATAACTGGGTCAAGTAGCGCTGGATGAATGACCGCCGCCGGCCAGGAGCGGCCATGCTCAGTTCGGACAGCCTGCTGAACAAAATTGGCATCAACAAACTGCATCGCAGACTCTTGGTCTCACCTCAATCTTCCGGGGGAGACCAATCATGGACGGCAAGGAACCGCTCGGATTCTGGACGCTTCTCAAAGACGCTACCCACTGGGGCATCAAGGAGCGGAACGATACTCGAGTCGAAATTAGCAATCGTATTGACGTCATGGACTCCATGATTCTTGGGATCGTCCATGTAAGCGTTATCCTCAAAACCGCTCAAGAATCGCCAACCGCTATCAACACTGTTGTCTGGTGCCTCCCGGTACATGAACCGAACCGGAAAACCCTCTACTGTTATCCGGTCGGTGGCAATGCATCCACCTCGGCCAATAACCAAGGGTTTGATTTCTTCCGCGGTCAGCTTGAATTTCTTTTCCATCTGTCTCTCCGAGTTGAGGGTTAGCAATACCTGCCGGTTATGCTTGTCATCCAGTTCATAAAACGCCGCCATGTCGAGAATCGTGGCTGGATTAGTGCGATTATTGACATCATCAATGTTCAAGACATGCTTGGCCTTGCCGACGTTCGGATTGACATCAAATGCCGGGGCCGGGTACACCGCCGCCGTGCCGTCCATCACTCCTTTTACGCCGATTCTCGACAGGCAATCCGAATCATGAAAATCTTTGCAGCAGCGTTGCTAAGCCTTTCGTTCCTGGTGATGGCTCCCTCCGTCGCGGAGACTGACGTGGATCAAGCGGAGCTCCTGGGGACGCTAACTGGCGGAAGTTGGCATTCCCGCGACGGGCAGGGCTCCTACCGGGTGATCTTGGAGAGCGTGGGCTTCGAGCATGTGAGCTGCCATGTCTGGATCGAGTGGCTGGCCACTAAGACATCCGGAAAGAAGCAACCCGGGCAACCGCCGCGTCTCGTCGCCAGGGCGTCATACAACGAAATCTCCAGCGGCTTCTGGTCTTGCAATCCAAAGAAGGTCGGGTTGGCCGGTGCCACGCTGACCATCCACGCCAAGCACACCTATTCCGGCGAAAACCGCAAGTTTTGCGCCGTGCTGGGCGCACCGGGTGAGTACCGCGATCAGGGCTTATGCTGAGCCTGCTTCCATATCGCGCGGGTTAGTGCCTGCGGCACACCACGAACATTCCGATCTGTCTGTATATCTCGGCCCAGTAAGGGGCACGAACGCGGCAATTACCGGGTCTTCGTGCACTGCTTCAACACGGCCCACGACAACGGCGCTCTAACGCAGGTCAACCGCTCTAAGACGTCCTGCGGACATTGGTGAACGGCACCTATAGGCAAGGCACAAGGACCGCTTTGGGTCGGGAGCGGTCTGTCGCCGAGGACGGCTCTCGGCCAGAAGCGGACGCTGGGCGCGTGCGGTCCATTAGGGTTATTTGAACGAACTGGACCGCAGGGAGACTTAACGGGTTGCGTCATTTTCGGGTCGGTCCGGTGCCTTACTGCTGAGAGGTGAGGCTTTACTCCTTCGGCTTGGCCGCACCCTGGCCGCTATGCCCCCCGCGCCAACGGATAGGTTGCGTACCTACAAAAGGACACTGGCCGCGCTGGCGAAATTTGAGGGATCAACGTCTTTTACGCAGAACACCAGAAGGGTGAAACTTCGACATTGCCTATGCGAAGGCTGACGTCTTCGTCAAAAAGAGAGCGATGTATGAATGATCTTTCAGGAAAGCGCGCGATCGTCACCGGCGGGGCCCGGGGGATCGGCGCGGCGAGTGCGCGGGAGCTATCTGCTTGCGGCGCGGACGTCGTGATCACCTACAAGAGTGCCGTCGCGAAAGCTGTGGCCTATCTTGCGGGCCCAGACGGACGCCACATCACAGGCACCGGCCTGGTCGTTGACTGGGGAATCAACGCCTGACGAGTTCAATCTTCATCGCTCATTCCAGGATAATGCAGATGGCACCCTGCCATTCTCAGCAAATAGCGCGGCCCACATTGCTGCTAACCGGCGCGAGCCGTGGTATTGGGCATGCGACAGTGAAACTGTTTCACCACAGAGGGTGGCGTGTCTTGACGGTATCGCGGGCGAGCTTTTCGAGTGAATGCGCGTGGGTGGGCGGCGTGGACGACCACATTACCGCCGATCTGGCGAACCCGAGCTCGTATGAACTGATCGCGGCTGAAGTCCGCCGGCGCCTGGGTGGCGCGAAACTGGCTGCGATTATCAACAATGCCGCGATTTCACCGAAACTGGCGAACGGCGGGCGCAAGGGCGTCAGCATGACGGCATATGAAGAGTGGCTTTCGCTTTTCAACGTCAATCTTTTCTCCGCAGCGATGATCGTCCGTCTACTCCTGCCGGAACTCCGCATAGCGCAAGGCGCGATCGTCAACGTGACATCGATAGCGGGTTCTCGCGTTCATCCCTTCGCAGGAGCGGCTTATGCCTGCTCTAAGGCGGCCCTCGCAGCGCTCACGCGCGAACAGGCTTTCGAGTTCGGTCCGATGGGAATCCGGGCCAATGCGATCGCGCCCGGCGAGATCGACACCTCCATCTTGTCTCCAGGCACCGAGGCCATGGTTCAGGCGAACGTGCCGATGGGCCGGTTGGGCGACCCAACAGAAATCGCAGGAGTGATGTTCTTCCTTTGTTCGAAGGGAGCCTCGTATGTGAATGGCGCGGAAATCGACGTGAACGGAGGCCAGCACGTTTAATCGCCTGGATGACCGGGGCCTTCCGCGGCAACAATCGCTGGGCACCTACTGGGCATGCCAGTCCGGACGGCCGCCGGATTAAAGGATTAGCTCCACTCCCGAGTGGGAACCATAGTCAGGCAAGCGGAGACGCTTCCCGGGATGCCATGCGCCGGATGCTCTGCGGCGGATGGCCAAGCACGCGAATGAATGCCCGGCGCATTCTTTCGGGATCGGTGAAACCAATTTTGTGGGCGATGATTTCGATAGGCTCCGCGCCACGCTCGACGCGCTGCCTGGCCACCTCGACTCTCAGGCGCTCGACGGCCTTGGCCGGCGTCTCCCCCGTTTCGGCAAGAAAGGCGCGGCCGAACTGCCGGGGGCTCAGGCAGGCCACGGAAGCCAGGAGCTCGGTCGACAATGATTCGTGCAAGTGTTCACGTATATAAGTAAGCACATTACGAATTCTGTCCGACTCGGGCTCCATATCGGCGATGGCCGAAAACTGGGATTGCCCGCCGGGCCGGCGATGGTAGACGACCAGCATCTGGGCGACCGCGTGAGACAAGTCGGCGCCATGATCCTCTTCGATCATTGCCAACGCCATGTCGATGCCAGTCGTGACGCCGGCAGACGTCCAGATGCCACCTTCTCGGGTGAAGATCCGATCGCCATCCACTTTCACCCGGGGGTACTCCCGTTGCAGACGGGCGGCGTATTTCCAGTGTGTCGTCGCGCACCGGCCGTCCAAGAGGCCGCTCGCAGCCAGAATGAAGGCCCCTGTGCATACGCTTGCGATGCGGCGAGCGCCCTTGGCGACGACGTGGTTCAAGTAGTCGCAGGTTTCCGGCAATGCGTCATCGGGGTAGGCGCCAAGGCCGGCTCCCGCCACGATCACGGTGTCGTAGGCGGAAAATCCGGCCTTCCCCGTGGTGACTTCCAGGCCCGCCGAACTTTGAACGGGTCCTCCAGCGAGCGATATGACCTGGCATCTGTAAGCATCGTCGTCCAGGAGCCTGCTGGCCACCTCGAACGCCGCCAGCGGCCCGGTCACGTCCTGGATCTGGAAGTCGCGGAATACGAGGAAAGCGACGTCCCGCGAAGCGGGACTCGCGCTTGATGATGTTGGATTCATAACACTCTTGCACAACGCTCGGAAGCAGGCTCCACCGCCTCCTGGCTACCGGCCGGAGCGTGGACGAGATCTGATGGTACACAGCCAGCATGGTGGCGGGTAAGACATATATACCTCAAAAACCGCCACGCCAGCGCGACAAGGCACAGTCTGCCAGACGTAAGCGCGCCATGACGCTAAAGGAGGGAACTTAGTCCTTTTGGCATTGGCTCTCCGGCCGGAGAATCTGCACTCGTTGAAAGCCTGGGATAACCCGGATTCACATCGCTCGACGCGACTCCCTCACGCGCCGGGCGGATTGTCTCGGGCCAACGAAAGCGTCTGTGCCAACGGATAGGCCGTGGAAGCGTGGCCGACGTACGCATGGCGCATTCGAGTCCTCTTACATAGCGATATCCAACATGAAGCATAGAGAGTTCAACCCTGCGTGGAGTGCAGCCGCATGACCCGTCCACGCCTTCCCTCCCGCACGGGAGCAAAACCGACCTTCCTGCGCGTGGCTCTGCTGGCCGCGGGGCTCACCGCCGCAACGGCATGCGCCTTGTTTCTACTGCCCGGCAAGAAGTCGTTGTCGGCCGGTACCTTCGAGCCTCCCACGGTATCCGTCGCATTGCCGATGCAGCGCACCGTTATCGAATGGGACGACTATGTCGGCCGTTTCGAAGCGAGCCGCCGCGTGGAAGTCCTTCCCAGGGTGTCGGGCCAAATCGTAGGGGTGCATTTCAAGGACGGCGAAATCGTCCAGCAGGGCCAATTGCTTTTCTCCATCGACCCGCGCCCCTACCAGGCCGCCTACGCCGAGGCGCAAGCCGGCCTCGCGAGCGCGACCAGCGAGCTCACGCTGGCACGCGCCGACCTCGCGCGAGCGCATCGACTGGCGGGCGACAGCGCGATTTCAAAGAGCGACATCGATCAGTTGCAGGCGCGTGTGCGGACGGGAACGGCAAACGTCGCCGGCGCTCAAGCCCGCGTCGCGCTGAAGTCACTTGAGCTGGAATTCACCCAGGTACGCTCGCCCATTACGGGCAGAGTCTCTGACCGACGCGTCGACCCGGGCAACCTGGTCATGAGCGGAGAGGCCGGTAGCGGCACCCGCCTGACCACCATCAACGCGCTGGATCCGATCTATTTCACATTCGACGCGTCGGAAGCCTTGTACCTCAAAGCTATGCGCGCACAGGAACCAAGCGCAGCCCAAACCCAGGTCGAGATACGTCTTCAGGATGAGCCTGACTACGCCTGGCGCGGCAGGCTCGACTTCACGGATAACGGGATCGACCCCCGCTCGGGGACCATCCGGATGCGTGCCGTGATCGAGAATCCGAGATTGTTCCTGACACCGGGATTGTTCGGAAACATGAGGTTAGCAAGCGGATCCGGCACGCCTGCCTTGCTGATCCCCGATTCCGCGGTCCAGATGGACCAGACGCGCAAGACGGTTCTTACCGTTTCCGCAGAAGGCACCGTACTCGTCAGGGCCATCGAACTCGGCCCGCTCATTGATGGGCTCAGGATCGTACGTGGCGGCCTGGCCGCCGACGACCGAGTGATCGTCGCCGGGCAACAACACGCCATTCCAGGCGCAAAAGTTCAAACGAAGTCGGAACCGGCGGCCTCCCAAAGCGGGATGGGGAACTCGACCCCTCTCATTTCCGGCAGCAAGCCCGCGTCCGCGTCGTAACGATGCGCTGGCGGCTGTCCTAAAGGAAAAATCTCATGCGCCTGTCGCGCTTCTTCATTACGCGCCCGATATTCGCCGCGGTGCTGGCGATCGTCATCACGATTGTGGGTGCGATCTCCTATTTTGCACTTCCCGTTGCGCAGTATCCGGACATCATCCCTCCCACCGTGGTCGTTTCCGCGACCTACCCTGGCGCGTCGGCGGAAACCGTCGCGGAAACCGTTGCCGCTCCTATCGAGCAGGAAATCAATGGCGTAGAGAACATGCTCTACCAGTCCAGCCAGTCCACGGCGGACGGGAAGGTGTCCATATCGATTACGTTCAAGGTCGGGACCGATCTCGACGCGGCCCAGATGCTCGTTCAGAACCGGGTGGCAGCGGCCGTGCCTCGCCTGCCGCAAGAGGTTCAGCGCCTGGGCGTCACCACCCGCAAGACTTCGCCCAGTGCCCTGATGGCGATCAACCTGGTTTCTCCAGATGGCTCGCGGGATCAAACCTATCTTTCAAACTATGCCCTGACGCAGTTGCGCGACAAGCTGAGCCGTATCGACGGAGTCGGCGAGGCTCGAATTTTCGGCAGCCGTGAAGTGGCCATGCGCGTCTGGATTGACCCCCGGCGCGCCGCCGCGCGTGAGCTGACGGCCGGCGAGATCGTCGCCGCCATCCGTGCCCAAAATGTGCAGGTTGCCTCGGGAGCCCTAGGCCAACCGCCCTCCCCGAGTGCCGACGCCTTCCAGCTAAACGTTCGGACACAGGGCCGGTTGAGCGAGCCGGAGCAGTTCGCCGACATCGTCATCCGCACGGATCTCGCTGGCCGGCAGACTCGCGTTCGCGACGTCGCCCGCGTGGAGCTGGGTGCCGACGACTACGGAACCAATGCCTATTTGTCAGGCAAGCCATCCATCATGATCGGCATATTTCAACGGCCCGGGACCAACGCGCTTGAAACCGGCATCACTCTCGAACGCGAGATGCAGGCAGCGGCCAAGGCGTTTCCGCCAGGGCTTGAATACCGGATTATGTGGAACTCAACGCGTTTCATCGCGCAGTCTACCGAAGCCGTCCGGGATACGCTTTTCGAAGCCGCGGCACTCGTTGTGCTCGTCATCTTCATCTTCCTGCAGAACTGGCGCGCCGCCATCATCCCCGTCGTGGCGATTCCCATCTCGCTGGTCGGCACCTTCGCCTTGCTGGCGATGTTTGGCTACAGTCTGAACAGCCTGTCGCTGTTCGGGCTGGTCCTCGCCATCGGCATAGTGGTGGACGATGCCATCGTCGTGGTTGAAAACGTGGAAAGAAACCTCGCTCAGGGCCTGAACCCGCTAGAAGCGGCTCGCCTCTCGATGGACGAGGTTTCGGCGGCGCTGGTGGCCATAGTGCTGGTGCTTTGCGCGGTGTTCATTCCCACGTTCTTTCTGACCGGCCTTTCTGGGGCGTTCTACAAGCAGTTTGCGCTCACCATTTCCGGCGCCACCGTCATTTCGCTCGTTTTGTCGCTAACGCTCTCGCCGGCCTTGGCTACGGTACTTCTGCGGGCGCACACGAAGGAGAAAAGTCGGCATCAGATGATTCGGCGTATGCAGTTTGCCGGCGACTGGTTCAACGAACGATTCGACCGGTTCAGCGCTAGCTACGGCCGATTGACGCAATGGCTCGTGGTGCGCCCGAAGCGTGTCTTGATCAGCTACTGCGCACTTGTGCTCGCGACCATAGGCATTTTCTGGATAACGCCCACCGGCTTCGTGCCCTCGCAAGACCAGAGCTATCTAATATCGATCACTCAACTTCCACCGGGAGCCTCGCTGGCGCGGACCGATGCCGTCGTGCAAGAGGTGTCCAAGCGCTTGTTGAAGATCGATGGGGTCCGAGGCACGATCATGCTGCCCGGCTACGACGCCGCGTCGAACACGAATTCCCCGAACACCGCCACCGCCTTCATCCCGCTCAAGCCATTTGAACAGCGGTCCCGCCCCGCCAGCGACATCCTCGATGAAGCACGCAAGGCCGTCTCGGACATTGATCAAGCACGGGTTCTCATCATTCCTCCTCCGCTGATCGACGGCATCGGTTCGGCGGGCGGCTACCGGATGATGGTGCAGGATCGCGGCGGCCACGGCTACAAACCGCTGGGGACGATTTCCGATCAACTCATGGCCAAGGCGAACGGCACCGAAGGTTTATCGCAGGTCTATTCATTCTTCAACACATCAACCCCCCGCATCTTCGCCGACATCGACCGGCGCAAAGCCGAGGTGCTGGGCGTCCCGCCAGATCGCGTCTTCGAAGCGCTGCAGGTCTATCTCGGCTCGGCCTATGTGAACGACTTCAACCTACTAGGGCGCACGTTCCGGGTGGTTGCCCAGGCCGAGCAAGGCCAGCGCAACAGCGAATCCGACATTGCCAATCTTAAGACGCGCTCCGATAGCGGCGCCATGGTGCCCATCGGCTCGGTCGCCACGTTCAAGAGCGAAACGGGGCCGTTTAGGGTCGTGCGCTACAACCTGTTCCCCGCGGTCGAGGTCGACGGAGACACGGCGCCGGGCTCTTCCACGGGCCAGTCGCTAGCTTCGATGGAAAAGCTCGCCGACCAGATGTTGCCCCCGGGATACGGCTACGAATGGACGGGCATCGCGTTCCAGCAGAAGATCGCGGGCAACACGGCCGGCCTCGTCTTCGCGCTGGCGGTGGTGTTCGTGTTCCTGGTGCTGGCGGCGCAATACGAAAGCCTCACTTTGCCCCTGGCCATCATCCTCATCGTCCCCATGTGCCTCTTCGCGGCCATGGTCGGCGTGAATCTTCGCGGAATGGACAACAACGTCCTGACGCAGATCGGGCTCGTGGTGCTGATCGCCCTTGCCGCGAAGAACGCGATCCTGGTGGTCGAGTTCGCGAAACAGGCGGAAGAGGAAGACGGCTTGATGCCGGCCGCCGCGGCGGTGCGCGCCGCGCAGACCCGCCTGCGCCCGATCCTGATGACGAGTTTCGCCTTCATTCTTGGCGCTGTGCCGATGCTCCTAGCCTCGGGCGCAGGCGCCGAGTTGAGGCAGGCCTTGGGCACTTCCGTTTTCTTCGGCATGGTCGGCGTCACCGTCTTCGGCCTGCTCTATACCCCGACGTTCTACGTCGTTTGCCGCAAGCTCGGAGATCGGCTGTCCCGGCAGACCGGCGCCCGTTCGCTGGAATCGCGGCACGAACAATCAGGAAGCATCAAGTGATTCGATTGCACACCCTATCGATGCTGGTTGCGCCGCTGCTCTTGAGCGCGTGCGCGGTCGGCCCGGACTATGAGACACCGCCGTTCCCGGCTTCCGCGGCGGGGCCGTTCCTGACCCAAAGCGATGCGACCGCGCCCGACGCCACGTCCGTTTCCGCCGACTGGTGGAAGCTCTACCACGACCCGGTGCTGGACAGGCTGGTACAAGATGCGCTCGCCTCGAATACCGACCTGCGCGTGGCGATCGCTCGGCTCGCCCGCGCGCGCGCCCAACTTCGCCAAACGTCCGCCGATCGGCTGCCCAGCACTGAGATCGCCGCAGGCGTGAACCGCCAGCGGCAATCCGCCATCCAGGCCTCGCCCGGCGTCGATCGCGAGAATACCGTTGTCGATGCGGGCCTGTCCGTCGCGTACGAGGTAGACCTTTTCGGCCGCGTACAGCGGAACATCGAAGCCTCGCGGGGCGACTACCAAGCGGCACAGGCCGAGCTGGACGCCGTGCGGGTATCGACCGTAGCGGCGACGACCCGCGCGTATCTGGGAGCCGCCAGCGCCGCGCACCGTCTGGCCGTGGCGCGACAGATCGTCGAGTTGCTGGACCGCTCGGTCGGCGTGACGAGCAGCAGGGAGGACGCCGGACTGACAACTTCGCTCGACACCGCGCGTATCGCGGCGCTTCGGGAGCAGCGGCGATCCGACATTCCCAGGATCGTTGCCGAGCGCCAGGCCGAGCTGTTCCGGCTCTCCCTGCTCACCGGCCGAGCGCCCAAGGACCTCCCCTCTGAGGCCAGCGCCCTCGCGGCACCGCCCACGATCCTGCAGCCCATCCCTATCGGCGACGGGATGGCCCTCCTCACCCGGCGTCCGGACGTGCGCGCTGCGGAACGACGGCTCGCGGCGGAAACGGCCAGGATAGGCGTGGTGACGGCGGATCTGTATCCGCGCGTCTCCATCGGCGCGTCGGTCGGCTCTACCGGGTTACGCCTAGACGACTTCTTCGGAAGTGGCCCGCTACGCTGGCTGGCTGGATCGCTCCTCTCCTGGTCGTTTCCGAATCAGGAAGCGATCCGCGCCCGCATCGACGGCGCGACCGCCGACGCCCAGGCCGCGCTGGCGGCGTTTGATGGGACGATATTACAGGCCTTGAGCGAAACGGAAACTGCGCTCTCGAACTACGCCCAAAGCCTGGACCGGCGCTGGTCGTTGGCCGCGGCCAGGGACCAAGCGGAGAACGTGGCGCGCATCGTTCGGGCACAAGCGCGGGAGGGACGCGCCGACAGTCTGGCTCTGCTCGACGCCGAGCGCACCTATGCTGACGCGCAGGCACAGCTTGCCGAAAGCGAAGCGCGGGTCGTGAATGCTCAAGTGGACCTGTTCAAGGCGCTCGGCGGTGGCTGGGAGTCGGCCCGCGCTGACCGCGTGGTTGCCAAGTAGTTCCCCGTCTTCTGGATGGGCTCAAGGCGGATTATCCGTGGATGGAGGGCGTGGCGCATGAAGGCAGATATCCCGACGGCGATTCTTGGCCCGGCCCGCTCGTCATCCAACGCGCTCCGCGCGAACATACAGCTGAACGACATTGCCATGTTTATTGAGGTCGCGAGGCGGGGCAATTTCAGCCTGTCCGCCGCGGCGCTGGGAGTTCCTCCGTCGACGCTCTCCCGCCGAGTGAGCGGATTGGAACGCGATCTGGGAGTGCAGTTGCTCAGGCGCAGCACTCGGAAAATCGGCCTGACCGAGGCCGGCGCGCTCTACTTCGAGCGTTGCCGGGACCTCATCGATGAAGCTCGTGTTGCGCATGAGCAGCTGCATACAAGCATCGCCTGCGCCAGCGGGCAACTGAGCGTGTCGCTACCCGCCTCACTGGCACAGGCACTCGTACCTAAAGTGATCGACGCTTTCCACCGCCGGTATCCCGATATCCATTGTCATTTCGAGTTGGGCAATCACCACGTCGACCCGATCAGCAGCACCTGCGACGTCGCGTTGCGCTTCGGCCATCAACCGAGCTCCAGCCTGATTGCCCACGTAATCAGCGCGATGACGCCGCACCTTTACGCATCCGTTGACTATCTTGATAGGCATCGCGCGCCCCGGTCACCGGCCGACTTGGCCAGGCACCAATGCCTTGCCGGCGCGCGCAGGGGCGAGTTCGAATGGGTGTTGCGCTCCGGGGCGAGAGTGGATCGAGTGCGGGTATCGGGCAAAGTCGCGGCTAACGATTCCAGCATGATCCGATCATTGGTCCGCGCAGGAATCGGCATTGGGCCCCTCATGAAGTTCGAGGCCGCAAAGGCCGGCGGCGACGACAAGATTTCCCAGGTTCTGCGGCAATGGTCTTTGCTGCCTGTGCCGCTCGTCGCCTTGCTCCCTAGCCGGAAGGTGCCGGCGCGAGTCAAGGCGTTCCTGGATTTCATTCATCCTTATCTGCAGGATTGCTGATGTCTTCAATTGGCATCTATAGCCATTGCCACGCTGATCAGCACGACTGCAGCGATGGAAGTCGCGAACACCCGCCGCGCCCAGCGCACATCGTCCCCGGCCGTAAACCCGTCCACGGCAATTTTCAGCCAGTACAGTCCGCTTAATAGAACTATAGAGATATAGAGATTTCCCACGTATCCAAGCGCCGCCAGGGAAAGCGCGGCCACAAGAAATGCGGCAATGTACAAAACGATGCGCTTCTTCGCTTGATGCCGCCCCTTCACCAGGGGCAGTATGGGGATACACGCCGCTTCATAGTCCTTCCATCTAAACATGGCGATGGCGTACGAATGAGGCATTTGCCATATTCCGAAGATCACGAAGAGCGCGACAGCGGCCGTGTCGATGGTTCCGCGTACCGAACAATAGCCCACGACAGGCGGGATCGCGCCCGATATGCTGCCGACCAACGTGGCGTGGACCGATCTGCGTTTCAGGAAAAGCGAGTACAGGCCTACATAGACAATGTATCCGATGAGCATCAGGACCAGCGGCTCAATTCGACGCGTGGCGGCATACAAAAGCCAGAACCCGACGAAACCCAGAATACAGGCAAAGGTCAGAGCCGACCTTATCGAAATGCTGCCGGCGGCCATCGGGCGCGTACAGGTGCGTTCCATGAGCCGGTCGATGTCACGGTCAATCACGTTGTTGGCGGCGCATCCGGATCCGATTACGAGCGCGACTCCAGACATCACCAGTGCAATATGAATGGCATCCACGACGCCTCGCGATGCGAGCAGGTAGCCGCCGACGAGAGATACCAGGTTACCGGCCACGATGCCTGGCTTGACCAATTCGAAATAAGTGCGATGCATAAAATTTTGTCGGGTCGGACTGACCGCAGACAAGGAACAGCGGAACAGGCTTGGATGACAGGAAGAACCGTGATCACGCGATCGGTGGGCCAAAGCCTGGGCCTGTCGGATCAACCGGAAGTCACTGCGATACGGTCGAATGTGGCGGAGGGGTCCCTGAATTACGGAACGCTTCGTTGCAACTGAAGCTTTATACCTTCTGGACGAGAGAGCACGAAAGTGAAATGCCGGACAAAGATCCCGCAGATACCGACGCCACGAATGACCGATGACGACGGCCGTCTTGGGACGATTTTGTTGCTACCTCGCTGTTCGGCATCATCGCTCCGAGACAGGCTTAGCCCGGCCCGGCCACAGCAGCCCCCCGGGCCGGCCCACGAGCCCACCACCATGTCATCAGACCGGCAGCCAGCACCACCGGCAACATGGCCGCGTTCAGCGCTTCCCACCCGAAGGCGTCCAGCGCCGGTCCGGCCGCCAGCGTGGCGAGCGCGGTAGCGGCATAACGCAGTATCTCGGCCGCGCCTTGCGCGCGGGCGCGTTCCGAGGGACGGTAGGACTGCGCCAGCAGCGTGGTTCCGCCGACGAACATGAAATTCCATCCCACGCCCAGACAGAACAGCGCCGCATAGAACGCGGGCAACGACGCCGAGGCCATCGCGATCAGCGAGCAGGCGACGTTCAGCAGCATGCCGGCGCCCAGCACCCGCGGCAGGCCGAGGCGCTGGATCAGCGCGCCCGCAAAGAAAGCCGGCGCGTACATGCCGACCAGGTGCCATTGCATGATGTTGGCGCCGTCACCGATGCTGTGGCTGCATGCCACCGCGGCCAGCGGCGCGGCAGTCATGATGAACATCATCGAGACCGATCCGACTACGTTGTTGGCGAGGGCGGCCACGAACACGGGCTGGCGCGCTACCTCGCGCAGCGGTCGCGCCGGCAGACCGGCCTGAGCCAGGCCGCCCGTAGTCGGCACTTCGGCGTCGCGATAGCCGCCCCAGAGCAGTGCTGCGGACAGCAGTGCCAGCAAGGTCACCATTAGATAGGCGCCGGCGAAGGTCACTGGTGCGAACAGATCACGGCTCCAGGTGGCCAGCGCGGGGCCGACAACCGCGGCGATGACACCGCCGGCCATTACCACCGAGATCGCGCGGCTTTTGGCTGCGGGTTCGACGGCGTCGGCCGCCGCTAGGCGGTAGTACTGGGCAAAGGCCTGGAACACGCCGACCAGTGCGGTGCCGACACAGAACACCCAGAAATCGGCGTGGAACACGGCCCAAACCGATAGGCCGCCGCCCGCCGCGCCGGCCAGGGCGCCCAGCGCGAAGCCATTTCGCCGGCCGATGCGCTGCATCAGCAACGAAGCGAACCAGGTGACCACAGCGCCCGCTACCGTTATCAATGCAAATGGCAGCGTCGACAACGTTCTGTTGGGCGCGAGCATATGGCCGGTCAATGCCGTCAGCGTCAAGTCGATGGAAATGGCGGCGACGAATAGGCCCTGGCAGATAGCCAAGATACGGGCGTTGCGACGGCCTTTAGTGTGGGAGGCTGATAGGGGCATAGCGCGATCGGTGGGAATGAACGGAATGGGGAGGCCGGTTCGGCAAGCGCGGCCTGGTGGGGTTGACGGGTTCGACAGGCCCGACTTTACCGAAGCACACACCAGCGCAAATGACGTAATTCCCTTAAAAACAGCCGTGCCAAACAGCGTCATATGTCCAGCGCCTCTAAGTCGGCGTCACTGAACTGTGTCGTTGATGCGTCGCTATCGGGCTTGAAGTCCAGCCAATCGAAGAACCACAACTTGCGCGAAGCCGCCGTCAAGCTTTCGCTTTGAACTTCCGCTTTGGGTCGGGTGCGGTCTGTCGTCAATGACGGCTCCCGGCCAGGAACGGTCGCAGGAGATCTGGGTCCATATGGTGTGTAAAGCGCACTCAAGAGCTATTCGTGCCAGAGGCATCCAAGAGCGACGTGTCGCCCGCAATGCGTTGAAATGCGTTGAAATGCGGCGTGATAGGAAGGTCTGGGCAGCGTCCATGCTCCCGTGCTAATGTGAGCTCCAGTGCACGGGAAAAGCGCCCGTTGCACCGTAAGCGTTCACGTCAACCAACGCACCTGGGACCGCCTTCGCCGCGGACCGGTGCGGCTGCGTGCTCGCGTGGGCCAAGCCTCTCGGCGTGGGCGTTTCCTTCTCGGAACCGTTATTCATGGCTCACGATTCTGCCCCCGCAGCCCCTGCTGCGCCTTTGGCCGCTGACGCGGACAAACGGCGAAATACCTGCACCGCTCTACTGGTCGCCACGGCGTTCTTCATGGAAAACCTGGACGGCACGGTGATCACGACCGCCGTGCCGGCGATGGCACGAGATTTTGGCGTCAATCCCACGGACCTCAGCCTGGGCGTCAGCGCCTATCTGCTGACACTGGGCGTGTTCATTCCCATCAGCGGTTGGATGGCCGATCGATTCGGCAGTCGCCGCGTTTTTTCTTCTGCATTGATCCTATTCACCCTTGCTTCTCTGGCTTGCGCACTGGTCAGCAACCTTTGGGGCTTTGTGGCGCTGCGGGTCCTGCAAGGGATCGGAGGGGCGATGATGGTGCCCGTGGGGCGCCTGGTGCTACTCAAGAACACACCCAAGAGCGACTTGATGCGCGTGATGTCCATGCTGATCTGGCCGGGTCTGTTTGCACCGGTGCTGGGCCCTCCGTTGGGGGGCTTCATTACGGAATACGCGTCGTGGCAGTGGATCTTCTATCTCAATATTCCGATCGGCATCGCGGCGCTGACGGCGGCATGGGTCTTGATCCCCGCCGAAGACGGTAATGAACGGCGCCCTTTCGACTGGACGGGGTTCTTCTGGATAGGCGGCGGGCTGACCAGCCTGCTGTGGGCCCTGGAACTATTCGGCCGGCCCGTTCTGCCATGGGGGCAGATCTTCCCTTGCCTGGCCATGGGGCTAGCCTTTCTCTACAAGGGAATCAGGCACCTGAATTGCCATCCCCATCCTATGCTGTCACTGGCTCCCATCAAAAAGCACACCTATGCCGTCAATATCTGGGGCGGATCGTTGTTCCGCATGTCGGTCGGCGCGGTGCCGTTCATGCTGCCTCTGATGTTTCAAGTGGGGTATGGCATGGATGCGTTCCGTGCTGGGCAACTGGTGCTGGTGGTGTTCGCGGGCAACCTGACGATGAAGCTGTTCACCACGCCGGTGATGAAGCGGTTTGGCTTTCGTCGGATTCTGTTGTGCAACGGCGTATTCAACAGCCTGGCCCTGGCCGCATGCGCGTGCATCGGACCGGAAATGGGTTTTGTGCCCACTGCGATCATTCTTTTTATCGGCGGCCTGTCGCGGTCGATGCAGTTCACCGCTTTGAATACCTTGGCATTTGCCGATATGCCCAAGGAAGACCTCAGCGCCGCGAGTTCGCTGTTCTCGACCATGTCGCAGTTGGCGCTGGGTATGGGCATTGCGCTGGGAGCCATTGCCATTCGCCTGGGCGACTGGGCCGTGCCGCTGCTTGGCCTGCGGGAGTCCCCGGGGGCCGCTTATCGATTGGCGTTCCTGTTCGTGGCGCTGGTGTCTCTGCTGGGCATGCTGGATCTGCTCGGCTTGAAACACGACGCGGGAAACGCGTTAAATGCGCCTGAAGAAGAGAAGAAGGCTTAGGGAATTTGCGGGCCACGATGGCCCCGCCGCCCACCGCCCGGGCCAGGCTGACCGCGCCCACGATGGCCGTGAAGATGGCGGTGGCGCGGTCGGTTGCCTGCGCCCCGCCGCCCAGCGCGGCGGCAAACGTGGTCGATCGCAAGCTTGTATACAATCGCGCCCCCGGGAAACCACCACGCTTTATCGGGGTATTCCCCTATACGGAACGAGAATCGTCTAGTCTCTGGCCAGCCTGCCCTTATTCCAAGCTGCAGCGACACCCCACGCCGACCCGGTCGGCATTTGATCCACTTTTGCCCGATTGCCTGATCCCGGCGCATGTTCCCAGCCGCCCGGGCGGCCTTTCGCGTGCTTGACCGCCACGGAGGTGCCCACCCCTGTCTATCTGTAAGTCCCCATAAGAAAAAAATAATCCTTTGAACCAAAAGGTCTCTAACCCATGAGAAAGTTCCTCAAAATCGTGGGCAGCCTGGCTGCATTGCTGGTCATTGCGGCGGCGCTGTTTCTTTATTGGCCGCTGCACCAGCGGTCAGTCCCGGCAGCCGAGAACGACAAGCCGGTCGACGCCGTGCTCGTCGGCGGCGGCATCATGAGCGTGACGCTGGCCACCTATCTGCAGGAATTGCAGCCGGACTGGCACGTCGAGCTCTTCGAACGTCTGGACGGCGTGGCACTGGAAAGCTCCAATGGCTGGAACAATGCGGGTACCGGCCACTCGGGCTTTGCCGAACTGAACTACACCCCCGAAATGCCCGATGGCTCGGTCGACATCAAACGCGCCATCAACATTGCCGAGCAGTTCGAGATCTCGCGCCAGTTCTGGGCGCATCAGGTCAAGGCCGGCCGCCTGGGCCAGCCCTCAGACTTCATCAATCCTACGGGCCACATGAGTTTCGTGTGGGGCGATGACCGCATCGAATACCTGCGCAAGCGCCGCGACGCGCTGGTCAAGAGCCCGCTGTTCTACGGCATGCAATATTCCACCGACACCGCCCAGATCAAGCAATGGGCGCCGCTGTTGATGGAAGGCCGCGACCCCAATCAGAAGGTTGCCGCTACCTACATGCCGCTGGGCACCGACGTGAACTTCGGCGTCATCACCAATCAGCTCACCCAGGGCCTGCAGCGCAACCCCAACTTCAAGCTGCAGCTGCAGCATGAAGTCACGGCCCTGCGCCAGAACGACGACAAGACCTGGAACGTCACGGTCAAGGACCTGAAGACCAACCAGGAACGCACCACCAAGGCGCGCTTCGTCTTCATTGGCGCCGGCGGCGCATCGCTGAAGGTGCTGCAGATGTCGGGCATTCCCGAATCGAAGAACTACGCCGGCTTCCCGGTGGGCGGCCAGTTCCTGGCCTTTGACGCGTCGTCCATCGCCGGACGCCACGACGTCAAGGCTTACGGCATGGCCGACACGGATTCCCCGCCGATGTCGGTGCCCCACCTGGACGCGCGCAAGCTCGACGGCAAGCCGGTGGTGCTGTTCGGACCGTTCGCGCTGGCCACGACCAAGTTCCTGAAGGAAGGCTCGGCGTTCGACCTGTTCTCGTCGGTGAACCACAACAACGTCACCAGCATGGTCGACGTTGGGCTGGAAAACCTGGACCTGGTGAAGTACCTGGTCAACCAGGCCCGCCTGACCGACGAAGACCGCCACGCCCAGCTGCAGAAGTATTTCCCGCAAGCCAAGCGTGAAGACTGGCGCCTGGTGACGGCCGGCGAACGCGTGCAGGTCATCAAGCGCGATCCGGAAAAGGGCCCGATCCTGCAGTTCGGCACCGAAGTGGTGACCGACAAGGACAACACCATCGCCGCGCTGCTGGGAGCTTCGCCCGGCGCATCGACCTCGCCCCCCATCATGCTGAACCTGTTGGCCAAAGCCTTCCCGCAGCAGATGGAAGCCGGCTGGAAGGCGCGCCTGAAGGAGATCATCCCGTCGTATGGCCAGAAGCTCAATGACAGCCCCGCGCTGACCAACCAGATTCGCGCCATGACCAGCCAGACGCTGCACCTGCCGTACGTGGAAGTGCCGATGACGGACAACGCCGCGGCCAATACGGGCGTGCCGGCGGTGAACCCACCCGATGCGCCCAACCCGGCCGCAGCGCAACCGGCCCGCAACGCCAACACCGAGATGCAGGCCCTGTAAGCTAACGGGCACCGCCATCACGAAAAGCCTCGGGGGGAAGCCGGCATGCGCCGGCTTCCCCCCGATTTCTTTGCAACGCGGCGCCAGTCAGATGTCGTTCGACTTGAACCCCAAGGCCTTCATGGCGGGCACCTCGCCCAATTCATCATCCCAGGCCAGCCGCGCCGAAGGCGCGCAATCGCACGGACTTCTACAATCGAACCTAGACTCAGGCTTTGAGAGCTACCCGCCCTTGCGGCGATGCGATAATCCCCCCGCGGCGCAACGATTCTGGACGAATCGCTCGCCCGGCGTTAAGTAAACATCTAGTAGCTAGCATAGGAAACATCGACATTGTCACGCGCCCTTCGATATCTCTCGTTGCCGGCCTTGCGTTGGGCATTGCCGACGCTGGTCCTTCTGGCCGCCGCCGGGTGCGGGTCTAATTACGCCGATAGCTCGGCCAAAGCACCGCTGCGCAAGCTGAACCCCGCTCCGACGCAGGCCTATGAGATACGGCTCACCCTTGCTAATGCGTCCGATCTATCAAGCCCAGCCGACGGCAAATCGCCGTTTACGGTAGTAGAAGGCACTGTGCAGTTCGACGCCAGCAACGGTGCCCGCTGTGGAAAATCCAACGCCCTGTCCGGCCACGTGCCGACATTGTCCAGCCACGAAACGTTCCGCCTTTCCCGTATATCCCCCACCGAGTACGTGGGCACCGTGTATGCCGACATGTTGCTCGATGAGGACTATTACGCGCGCGGGGTATGCCATTGGGCATTGACAGAGGCCCGCGTCGCTTTGCGAGCGCGAGCGGACATCGCCGATACGCGATTCGTAGCCGGGCTGCCTGCGAAAGAAGTGCTCGCGGGCGGTACACAGGCGCGCTATTTCTGGAAAGGGTATTACCCTCGATTCGAGAACGGGCAACATTCTGATTATGGAAGGAGCCAGTTGGATGCCGTTCCGGCCGATAAGGTGAGCGAGTTTTTCACCGTGACACTGAAGGCCAGGAAGATCGGTGACGACGGGCAAGGCAAGTAAATAACAGGCCGGAGAATACCGGAGCCGCCCCCGGGCGGCCCCGGGGAACGGCAGCGGCAGCGGAATGAACGTCTGCATTACGCCCCTGACAATCGGCGACTGGCCGACCTGGACGCCGGCCGCCTCGTCACGTTGCGGATCGAGCACTTCCAGGCGCGCACGGCACCGCCGTGAGCGTTGCGGCCATATCGCCGCGGTGCTATAAAGCCGTGTCGGAAAAGGCAGACTTGGTCTGGTAAGCCCAAGTCCTTTCGGTAACGAAAGCTCTGGTCTTTGGCCTCGTGCATGAGATCCCCACGACGAACATCGGGCGCTATCCCAGCGTCCAGTCGTTCGTCGGCGCGGGTGTCTGCTTGAGAAACGCTCCGGTCGAACCTCGACACCGGAGTCTTTCATGCACGATCTTCCCTCCCCCATCCATGACGTCATCATCGTCGGCGCCGGCCCCGTTGGCCTGCTGCTTGCTTGCGAACTACGCCTGTCGGCCCTGTCAGTCCTGGTGCTGGAACAGGCCCACGATCCGCGCTCCGCGTTGAAACGTCTGCCGTTCGGCCTGCGCGGCCTGTCGATACCCACCCTTGAAGCCCTGCACTGCCGCGGCTTGCTGGACCCACTGACCGCGGCGCAACACGCGAATCAAGGCGCCAGCAAGATTGCGGCCGCCGCCCATTGGACCGGCCAGCCACGCCAGCCGGCCGGCCATTTCGCGGGCATCCAGTTCTTTCACGACGACATCGACACGTCGACGTGGCCGTACCGCTTGCCCAGCTCGGCCGGCACGGGCATGGCTGTCGATATGGAGACGCTTGAATCCGTCCTGGCGCAGCGCGCCGGCACCCTGGGCGTCGAGCTTCGGCGAGGCGTTCCTGTCGATGGCTTCCTTGCCACGGATGACGACGTGACGGTTCAGTCAGGCCCGGAAACCTTTCGCGGCCGCTGGCTCGTGGGCTGCGATGGCGGGCGCAGCGCCGTGCGCAAGGCAGGCGGCATCGCGTTCACCGGCACCGAGCCCGAATTCACGGGCTATTCCGCAGAGGTAGAACTGGACGACCCGAGCGGGCTGCGTGCCGGCCGCCACTACACGCCTAACGGCATGTACACCTTTGCGCCGCCCGGCACCCTTGCCATGGTCGACTTCGATGGCGGCGCCTGCCATCGCGCCCAGCCCATCACCTTGGCGCACGTGCAGGCAGTGCTGCGCCGCGTCACGGGAACGGACGCCACGCTTACCGCGCTGCGGCTGGCTGCCACCTGGACGGACCGGGCCTATCAAGCGGCCGCGTATCGCAAAGGGCGGGTGCTGCTGGCCGGCGACGCCGCCCACATCCACTCCCCTTTGGGCGGCCAGGGGCTCAATCTTGGACTGGGCGACGCGATGAACCTGGGTTGGAAACTGGCGTCCACGATCCGCGGCGACGCGCCTGCCGGCTTGCTGGATACCTATCACACGGAACGGCACCCGGTGGGCGCACGCATTCTGGACTGGTCGCGCGCGCAAGTCGCGCTGATGCGCCCTACCCCAAGCACGCGCGCCCTCGAAGCCATCGTCCGGGACCTGGTCGGCACTCGCGACGGCGCGGCGTATTTCGCCGAACGTGTCTGGGGCGTATCCCAACGCTACGACTTGGGCAGCCGCCATCCGCTGGTCGGCCGCAGCATGCCCAATTTCGAACTGGCCGACGGCACAAGAGCGGGCACCCTGCTGCGCCAGGGCAAAGGCCTCTTCCTGAACTTCGCGCCTGACGCCTCGGCGGATGCGTCTTGGGATGTGCTGACCCGCAGGTGGCGCCAGCAAGTCAATTATGTCGCGGGTGACGTCCGTGAACGGCTGGGTTTGCGGGCAGTGTTGGTGCGGCCTGACGGCATCGTCGCGTGGGCCACCGATTCCCACCCGGACGAAACCGGGGCAGCGCAAGCGCTATCGCGTTGGTTCGGCGGCGCGTAGGAAGCTCGGCCTTATGCCACGCGTTCCAGCAAGCGCGGAACGGAAGACGCCAGCAAGGCAAGCCCGGACGCGGTCAGCAAACCCAACACGATCTGCCGGAAGCGCGCCTCGCTGATGCCGATGTACAGCTTGGCGCCCAGCAGCGTGGGCACCAGCATGGCCGGCGCCACGATGGCGAACATCGGCAGCATGTCGCGCGTCACGATGCCTGTTGCCAGGTACGTGCCCATCGTCACCGCCAACATCGACAGGTTGAAGTTCTGGATGATGGCGCGTTGCTTGTCCTTTTCGAAACCGCGCAGCGTGCACCAGAGCGTGGGCAATGTGCCGGAAAAGCCACCGATGCCGCCCAGCACGCCGCCGGCGAAGCCCGCGGTTCCGTCAGCCAGACGACCGCCAGCCGTGATCTTCGGCATGTTCTTGGCCAGCAGCATGGCCGGGCACCAGACGATCAGCAAGGCGCCCAGCAGCGCCTTGAACCAATCCATGTCCAGCGTCGGCAACACCGCCACGCCGATGGGAATGCCGGCCAGGCCGCCCAGCACGAACGGCAGCAGCTGCTTGAAATCGAACCCGCGCCGAACCGTGATGGCCGCCAGCACTTGCCCCACCAGCGCACCGAACACAGCCAGCGTGGCCGCCAAACGCGGCTCCAGCGCCCAGGCCCAGAACGACATCGCCACCAACCCGAAGGCAAAACCCGACAAACCCTGCACGAAACCCGCGACCACCGCGCCCAGCGCCACCACCAGATACACCGATTCCATCGTCATCCTCTTATGTTCTATTTTTAGCCCCGCCCAGGGTTTGGGGCGGACGGTATGCATTGTGGTTCATACCCATAAGAGAAAAATTCCCTTTCTTGATGGCCGAATAAGGGTTTGCTTATGGCGCGCCCGGGCCCCCGCCGCCAAAACCCGGACGCGGGGTGATAACGTTCACTGCAAGCACCTGAAAACTCCGCCCCATCCGCTAGCAGCAAGACACACATGACAGCAGCCCCGATCGCATTGCCCAGCGCCCTCGCGGCCTCCCTGCGCCCGCTTCAGCCCCATGACGCGGCGGCGTGGTCGGCATATCTGAACCGCCCCGGCGTCATAGAACACACAAGCTGGGGCGATATCAGTCCGGCCGCCATCGCAGCCCTCATCGGCAGCTACGCCGAAAACCGCGACGCGCTCCGCTGGGCCATCGTGGACACAAGCGGCCGCCTGTTGGGCACGGTGGGTTTGAACGAAATAGCTCGCGCACATGGACGCGCTGAACTAGCCTATGACCTTGACCCGCTTCACCAAGGCCGCGGCTTGGCGACGCACGCTGCGCTTGCCGTCATGAATTGGGCGCACGATGCCCTGGGCGTGCAACGCATCCAGGCCACCGTCCTGGACAGCAACGCATCCTCCATTGCCGTCCTGGAGCGCATCGGCATGCAGCGCGAAGGAATCCTGCGCCAGTACCGCAAGGTGCGCGGCCAGGCGCGCGACTACTGGATGTACGCGGCGGTTCGGACGGGCCAAGGAACAGCCGCTCCCCACCCGTCGCCGCATCAGAGCACTTGAATATCCCTCGGCCGCAAGGTCGGTCACGCCACTGGAGTCCCGTATGGCACTGAAGCACGCGAATCCGCTGGAAGTCATCGACCTGTTTCATCGTCCCAGCCTGGAGCCCGCCCCGCCGGTCAGCGTCAGTCTGCTGCGCACGGCAGAATTGCAGATCATCCGGCTCGTGCTGCCCGCAGGGCACCGGATGCCCTCGCATCAAGTCCAGGGTGTGGTGACCCTCCAGTGCCTTCAGGGACGCGTCGACATCGATGCCTCAGAGGGCCGATGCACGCTGACAGAAGGCCAACTGGTGACCCTTCCCGGAGATGAGCCCCACAGCCTGTACGCCGACGTTCCGGCCATTGTGCTCCTGACCTTGATACACCCGCTTCCCGGCAAATGGCGTCCCCGAGACGAATAGGGTCGCCTCGCCGTGCCTTGGCGCACGGCGGTAATCAGGCTTGCCCTACTTGTCCAAGCCCGCCATCAGCACATATTTGACCTCGACGTATTCTTCGATCCCGTAATAGCTGCCCTCGCGGCCGTAGCCCGAGTGCTTGATGCCGCCAAACGGAATCGATGCGGTGCCGACGGAGCCGGAGTTCAGGATCACCATGCCGGCCTCGATGTTCCTGGATAAGCGGAAGGACCGCGCCAGATCACGCGTGAAGACGTACGCCACCAATCCATATTCGGAATGGTTCGCGCGCGCGACGACCTCGTCTTCGGTGTGGAACCGATACACCGCAAACACCGGCCCGAAGATCTCGGTGTGCGCCACGCGCATGTCGTCGGTCAGGCCGGCCAGTACCGTGGGCTCGTAGAACAGCCCGCCCTTCGCATGGGGTTTACCACCCAGCACCACCTGCGCGCCGGCGCGTTTGGCGTCATCGACCAATTCGGCCACCTTGTCGATGCCCGCCTGGTTGATCAGCGGCCCCACTACGAACGCTTCCTGCATGCCTTGGTCCACCCGGATCCGGGCGACTTTCTCGGCTACCGCCGCCACAAAGCGGTCGTGGATCGCATCCTGCACGTAGATGCGGTTGGGCGAAATGCACACTTGGCCCGAATTGCGCAGCTTCGCGGCAACCAGGCTTGTGGCCGCATCGTCGATGCTGGCGTCGTCGAAGACGATGAAGGGCGCATTGCCGCCCAGTTCCAACGTCATCTTCTTCAGGTCGTTGCCGCAGGCGGCAGCCAGCATTTTGCCGACAGCCGTGGAGCCGGTGAATGAGATCTTGCGGATGCGCGAGTCGCCGGTAAACAGTTCCCCGATCTCTTTCGGATTGCCGGTGACCATCTCGAACACGCCTTCCGGGATGCCGGCCTTGCGGGCGTACTCAAGCATCTTGTACGCGGTCAAGGGGGTCAGTTCGGACGGTTTGATGATCATGGTGCACCCCGCCGCCAACGCGGTGGCGATCTTGCGGGCGATCATCATGAACGGGAAGTTCCACGGCGTGATGGCTGCGGTGGGGCCGGCGGGCTCCTTGAACACCAGGATTTCGGCGCCGGCGGCGTGCGACGGAATGGTGTCGCCATAGACGCGCTTGGCTTCTTCGGCATACCACTCGATGAAACCCAGTCCGTAATCGATTTCGCCCAAGGCTTCGGACAGGCATTTGCCGTTTTCCTTGACCATGATCTCGGCGAACACGCGCTTGTCCGCGCGAATCAGTTCAAACCAGCAGCGCAGCAGGTCACCACGCTCCTTGGCGAGTTTGCGGGACCACTGCGGGAAGGCGCTGCAGGTCCGATCGATGGCGGCCTGGATGTCGGCTGCGCCCAGTTCGGGCGCTTTGCCGACGATCGAGCCGTCGGCGGGATTGAATACGTTGATCATGATGGTGTTCCTGTCGGGTTGAGGAATGCCTGAGGCACGGATGTAATGCTAGGATTTCCCACACGATCGTTCGATGGCCTACGGTCTTTGTTTATTGCCTAAAGCTATTTGGCTGGATATTTTTGGCACTTCCATGGCAAGCTGTTAACCCACCGCCCGAACCTGTCCCGGACCATGCCCGACAACCCCAAACCCGACGACTTGCTGGCCCCCGTGCGCCAGCGGATGGCCCGTCTGCTAGACGTGCTGGCGCCCACCGAGGGCTACAACCTGACGGTCCTGGAAGACGTGCGGCTACTGCGTTCCAACCGCCCGCTGAAGTCCGTTCCCGTGCTGTACGACCCCGGCATCGTGATCGTGTGCCAGGGCAAGAAGCGAGGCTTTTTCGGTGGGCAGACCTACCTGTACGACGCGCATCAATGCCTGGTCGTCTCGGTGCCGGTGCCCTTCACGATGGAGACGGACGCCAGCGAAGCCGAGCCCTTGCTGGCCCTCTACATGCATCTGGACTTCAAGCTGGCGGCCGACCTGATGTTGCAGATCGACCAGTTGGGCGGTTTTGTGGCGGCCGAGCCGAAAGGCATGATGTCCAGTCCGATGGATCCGCCGCTGACGGATTCCGTGCTGCGTCTGCTGCAAGCGCTGGGCGACCCCATCGAGGCGCAGGTCCTGGGGCCCGCGCTTGTGCGCGAAATCTACTTCCGCATCCTGACCGGTGCGCAGGGGCCGGCCATGCGGGCGGCACTAGCCATGCAGGGCCAGTTCGGCAAAGTCGTCCGGGCATTGCGCAAGATCCACGCCGCTTTCAAGGACGACCTGACCGTAGACCAACTGGCGCGGGAAGCGGGCATGAGCGTGCCGGCGTTCCACGTGCATTTCAAGGCGGTGACCAACACCTCGCCAATGCAGTACCTGAAATCCACGCGCCTGCACCACGCGCGGCTGCTGATGGTGCGCAATTCCATCACGGCGGCCGCGGCCAGCGCCGCAGTCGGCTATGAAAGCCCGTCGCAGTTCAGTCGGGAGTTCAAGCGCCTGTTCGGACGCAGCCCGGTCGAAGAGGTGAACCGGATGCGGGCGGATTTTGCCGTGCCGCCGGCCTTTGCCGCGTCGGCTTACGTCTCGTCCCATTGAAGGGGCAAGGGAATCCAGGGCGCGATAGGCTACAGTGCGAAGGGTCGAGCGACATTTCGCGCTCCCAAGCAGCGCCCTGCCCGCTGAATGATTGCATCGGCCTGATGGGCCATCGCAACAGTCGAAGTCAGCCGCAGCGCCGCGCGCACACGAATCCAGGAGAAGTACAGCAGTGAACGACACCCGCACAACGGATACTGATACATCGGAAGACCGCAAGGAACAAGAACCCCGGCTTTGGCGTGATGACGGCTGGACCGCCCGGATCATCAAGAACGAGGACGACGACGGCTGGGCCGTTGAAATGACCCTGGACGGCCAGGCCGAGCCGGCCCTGGTAGGCCCGTGGACCATGGGCCGCGACAAGAAGAACCCCAAACCGCTCGACTCCCCCGCCTTCTTCACCCTGGTCAAGACGGCCAACGAAGTCCTGCGCCGTCACGAACAGCAATTGCATGCGACGCTGCACAAGAGCGTGAAGATCGACGCCGCCGCCGGCCGCCTGACCGTCAAGCTGGACATCGTTCCCGACGAAGACGAACCCTACGCCGTCCTGAGCGCCTACGACGAACTGGGCGAACAACTGGCCCAGGTCAACGTTGCGCCGACGTACAAGCTGAACGTGCAACGCGCATCAGAGTGGGTCAGCAACGGCTTTCCCAAGCACGGCTGACCCCGCCCGCGGTCATTGCGCCAGCGGCCCCACCGCAATCGCGATTTTTCCTTGAACGCCGTGGTTGGGGCTTTCAAGCCGGGCATGCGCCAGCGGAATATCGGCAAGCGAATAAACAGCGCCTACGTGTGGCCGCAGCTGACCGCGCGTGACCAAGGCGCTCAGCTCATCAAGCTTGCCGCGGTGCTGTCTGGTGAACACGAAGTGGTAGCTCGCGTTCTTGCCCCAGGCCTGAACCAGGTTTTGGGGCTGCGCAATATCCACGATCGTGACCACGCGGCCAAGTTGCGCAAGCGCGTCGGGGCTGCGCGACAACGTGTTGCCGCCAATGGTGTCGAACACGACATCGACGCCACGCCCGCCCGTTTCCCGCATGATGGCGTCGACGTAGTCTTCCTTTTCATAGTCGATCACCACATCGGCGCCCATACGCCGGGCGAACTCGAAGCTTGTTTCACGCACGGTCGTGAACACCCGCGCACCGATCGCTTTTGCCAGCTGGATCGCCACGTGCCCCACGCCCCCTGCTCCGCCGTGCACCAAAATGCTCTCGCCCACCCTGAGCCCCGCACGCACGGTCAGCGCTTCCCATGCCGTCCCGCCCACCAAGGTCAGGCTTGCCGCCTCAAGATGGCTTAGCGACGCCGGCTTCTTTCCGACGATGCTTTCCGCGGCAACGTGGTATTCGGCATAACTTCCCGGCCCGTCGAATATTTGCGGGGTGTACCAGACTTCGTCCCCGGGCGAGAACGCCGTGACACCTGGCCCGACGGCTTCGACAACGCCCGATACGTCGTGGCCGGTGATGGCCGGCAACGGCACCAGGTCGGGATAGTCGCCACGCCGAACCTGGTAGTCCAGGGGATTGATCGAGGTCGCCTGTACTCGAACCAGGACCTGCCCCGTGTGCGGCACGGGCGTGGGCAGGTCGCGAAGTTCGAAAGCGTCCGGGCCGCCAAAAGAGTTGAGTGTTATCGCTTTCATTGCAATCCTTCGTTTCGGTAAAACGGGATATCGGGAATTATCGATATCATGGAGTAAAAAATTACAGCTCTTTCCCGATCACCTGGGCCAGAGCACGGATGGTTGCTTCGTTTCGCTTGTAGTAGGTCCACTGCCCGATGCGCCTGGCTTCGACCAGGCCAGCACGTTGCAGCGTCGCAAGATAATCAGACACGGTGGATTGCGACAGCCCAACGCCTTCTTGAATACTGCTGACACAGACGCCGACCGTATGCACGTCACCTTCATCCTGCGGAGGAAAGTTCTTGGCCGGATCCTTCAGCCCTTTCACGATGTCCAGGCGGGTGCGGTTCGAGAGCGCTTTGAATATTTCGAGCAAATCCATAAGCGGATTGTATCGGTATTTCCCGATATGTCAATACAGCTACAATCGACGGCTTCACCGCCACCCAAGCCAACACAGGAGCCCGCGCCCCCGATGCAAAATTCAACGCCTTCACGTTTGGTCGCTTGGTTGCACCGCTCCGCCCTCATTCTTCCCGCCATCCTGCTGGCCGCTTGCGCCGCCCCCACCACCTACCGTCAGGATGTCAGGGGAATACCCGTCAAGGGGCAGCCGCTTACCCCCGATCCTCCATTCGCTTTGGAAAAGCTGGTGCCCTTGCTGTCCATCACCAGCGGATGCAATGAAATGCCTAAAACCGTGGCGGTAGCCCTGGTCAGCAAATCCGACGACATCCGCACCAATGCCGCCGGAACTGCGCTCATCTCAGGATCGGCCAGAGAGGCCTGGAATTTCGACGCCTGCGGTCGGACCATTCCGACGTACGTCGTGTACACGTTCATGCCTGACGGGCAGACGGCGTACAAGTTTTCGGCCAACTGAGCGCTTACGCGCAACGATGCTTCCGAATACCGGGATGGCGGCGCCCCTTACGTCGCGAAAATCCGCTTGACCCCGAAGGCGCCCCCGATCAGCAGATCGCCGTCAGCCATGATGGTGGTGATTCCACCAAAGGCATTCCAGAGCAGACTCTGATCGGGGAAGATCCAGCGTTCTCGGAGTTCGCCGGTTTCCCAATCCAGTCCCACGTACTGGTAGCGGCCCTTTTCCTTGTGCGCGCAATACAGCAGGCCGGTCGCGGCCGAGACGACGGGAACCATAATGTCCGAATTGTCGACCTCCGCATTCACCCATGCTTTGTCAAATCGGCGTGCTTGAGGGTTCCAGATGAATTTCTGTACACCCTTGGGCGCAGGCCTTGTTATGCCAGCCGTAAACGCGTTTGGTGCACCCGGTGTTTTCAGCGGTCTAGGATAGGATCCATTGATGAATGTGACGCCATAGCCAAGAGCGTTCGCCGACGGCTCGATTGTGAGTTGCGAGATTTCGATCCGCGTCTGGTCTGCAATCCGTCGGGATTTGGTGCCTGGCTTTTGCGTAAAGTCCGCAGGGATTGCGTCGCGCCAGAAAGCAACGGCATTCGTACCTGTTTCGGCGGCGTCGGCGATGACGACCAGTTTGTCCGGATCATCGCCGAAGCCGACCAGCGTTGGCGTGGTGCCAGACCCGCGCGATATTGCGCCGGCGGCAAGGGCTTTTTCGTCTGGCGTCCATTCGTAGCCGGATTCCCAAGCTCCGTCCTTTTCGTCGGTAGAAAGAGATTTCCCGTTCCAGATCACCTTCAACATTCGCCGCGAAGTCACGACGTAAATACCGTTGTTCTCGTCGATTGCAATACTGTTGTCGACGGCCTCGCCTGAAAACGTAATGTAAGAGACGATATTCAGGTCACGATCCAGCACAACCAGCGCCCCTGGCGCAGCCGCGGCGATATAGCCGTCATACGTCATGTTCAAACCGATGATACGAGAGACAGACTTGGCCGCGGCAGCGGGCATCCCTTGCGCGACGTCCACGGACCGGACCACTCGCACGGGGCCATCTGCAAGATTGTCGTCTGTGGTTTTCAAGACTTTGGTTCCCCCGTACACGCAGTAGTGGAAGCCATCACGGTCGAACATGTTGTAGACGCCATTGATGCCATCCACATGGGTCACCCCAAGTGCTTCAAAGCCGCTTACGGCAGCCAATATGGCAGCTTCGTCCTTGGCTGCGCGCGCTTTGTCAAAACGCGCAAGCAGGGCTGCGACAGCATGGTCATCCGCCTTTCGCGCCTTGTCTTCGTATCCCGGGTACGGCAAGAAATTCACGGACTCCAGCCGCTTGCCGGTGGCGATGATTTTCCGAACCCCCAACGTCCCGCTGGCAAAAAGCACCGTGTCCGCGCCGACTTGCTTGATTGTCGGGTTCGACACCATCAGATTTGAGACGACCTTGAGGTCCTGCTCTACCGTCAGCATCCGTCCCTTGACGGGACCCGGAATAAGCACCGAATCAGTAGCTCCGCCATTGAAATGAGACGTGGGGTATACGCTATTGGTCAGCCACGGATTCTTCGCGGGCATATTCGGAACGGCGCCTCGGGGGGAACTCGCCGGCGTGGCGCAACCCGTTACGGCAAGGGGCGCGAAAGCAAGACTGGCACCCGTTAACAGAAAGTCGCGTCGCGTCGTCATGGCTTGCTCCGGGTTACATCGCTGAGGGTAGGCAGATCCCCGATGAGGCGCTTGGCCGCATACGTCCAGACACATTATTCGGATATTCGGCGTGAAGCAATCCAGCACGGACTTTCCCGGACGGCATGACGTCCCTGAAAACATCGTCTTTTCATTGCTGCATGCACCGTTGTCGCCACGACACATTCAAGTAAATAAGAAGTGAGTATTCGTAAGATTAATGCGAATATTTGCAAATAGTCTCACGCTCAGTCGTGGCGACGACAGCGTAGGTCCCAATCTATTTACGTCGTATGCCCAATTCCATTGGGTACTGATGAAGCGCGTCCCGGCGTTGCGCCGATGCGCCTTCGAGGAGACGAGTCAGATGGCGCACTTCGCATGTTCTTTCAAATACAGGGTCTCACGTTCGGCTGGCGTGGTTGCGTGGCTCGTAACAGCGACCGCCTGGGCAACCAACTACACGCCGTTCACTGTGCCCACTGGCACGACCTTCACCTTGAATGGGGGTGACAGCGTCACAGGTACTGGTTCAAGCTCCGCCATACGCGTAGGTGGCGCTACCCTGAACTTCGGCCCTGGAAATATCGCCATCGGGAATGTCGACCTGGGCGTCTTTGCGACGAATGGCCCCTCGGCGAACGTCAATTTCCAAACTGGCACAAACGTCACGATCACAACGGTGACCCCAACGGGTCTCGGTCTGCAATCAACCGTAAATTCGCAGGCGCTGTTCTCGTTGGCGCCCAATTCCACAGTGACGATCCGTGGCTTTCAGGGCATCAACTTGGGCCATACGCCTTTCGGCACGTTGAGCCAACTGAACATCGGCAATGGCGCCACGTTGAAAATCGAAACGGCGCCGGCGGGTGGCAACCCATGGCCCAAGGGCGTGATGACGAGCAACAACACCGCGATTTCGATCGCTGCAGGTGGGGTGCTTGACGTGCAGACCACCGGCGGCCAATACGCGCGTGGCATCGAATTGGGCTATAGCCTGACGTATCCGACATCGGTCGAGCGCAAACTCACGTCGGCTCCGGGCTCGACACTGCGCGTCAGCACGACGGGCCAGACGGCGGATGGCCTATATATGCTGGGCGTGGGGGAATCTGTACTGCAAGGCACCACCGACATCCATACAACCGGCGCCGACAGCAGCGGCATTTTCCTGCGCAGATATGTCAGCCCGACAAACCACGTGGTTGTGGCCCCGCAGGGGGGATCCACCGCAAGCATTTTGACTGAAGGCGCCGATGCCTATGGCGTGATTGGCATAGATGGGTCCCGCGCAGAGCTCTCGGATGTTCGGCTCGAGACGCGGGGTGCTGACGCCGTAGGTCTTTACGCATACACCAGCACAGGCGAAACGCCCACCGTCTTCCAGGCGACGCGCAATACCATAACCACCACGGGACCAGGCGGATTCGGGATCCTTGCGCAAGGCGCTGGCAGCAACATCACCTTCGATAATGGTTCGGTGCAGACGCAAGGGACGCAAGCGCATGGCGTGGTGGTGGCTGGCCAGTCAAGCTTTGCTGCCACGAATAGCACCGTCACCGTCAACGGCCCACAGGCAATCGGCCTATTGCTGGCCAGCGACACAGGAACCCAAAGCGCCACCATCAACGGCGGCAGTATCACAAGCGCGACCGCGAGCGCGATCGGCGCTGACGGGGGGACGGCAAATATCCAATTGACGGGAGCGACCGTCACCGGCGCGACCAACTGGCTGCAGGTGGCCAGCGCTGGCACGTTGCTAAGCAGCCGGAGCCGCGTACTGCATGGCGTGGATCCCAGCCTTGCGCTGGACGCCGGCAATCCGGCGGCGGTCAGTAGTGCTGGCGCGCTGGCCGGCGCAGCGGCCACCGCTAACGTCCTTGCCCGGAATGCGACGCTAACCGGCGCCGCGATCACCGAGGCGGGCAGCACGTCGAATGTGACCTTGATCGATTCCACATGGACGCTGACCGGTAATTCCAATCTGACCACGTTGGTCAATGATCCCAGCCTCATCGATTTCACGCCTCCGCAAGCGGGGGCCTACAAAACCCTCACGGTGCGCAATTACAGCGGAGATGGCGTCATCGCGCTGAATACTTTCTTGGGAACCGACAATTCACCGTCGGACAAACTCGTCATCGATGGTGGGAGCGCCACGGGCGCTTCCCAACTGCGCATCAAGAACGCGGGAGGTCCCGGTGCGTTGACAACAGCAAGCGGGATTCAGGTGGTGGAAGTTGTCAACGGAGGCGTTTCCGGAGCGGGAGCGTTCGCCCTGTCCGGCCGCGCAGTCGCTGGCCCCTACGAATATCGGCTCTACCAGGGCTCCGCCGCAGCCCCGACCGATCAGAGCTGGTACTTGCGGTCAGAAAAGGAACCGGAGCCGCCGCCCGAGCCGCCTACCCCACCGGTCCCGCCAGTCCCGCCGGGCCCTCCCGGCCCGACGCCTGAGCCCGAGCCCCTGTATCGCCCGGAAGTTGCGGCCTACCTTGCCAACCAGCGCCTGGCCGCGCAGATGTTCGTGCAGAGCATGCACGACCGCTTGGGCGAACCCCAATTCATCGAATCGCAGCAGTTCGCGGATGACGACAGCAAGCGCAGAGCATTCTGGCTGCGCGCGGTAGGAAAGTGGGAAGGTTCCCACAGCCGCGATGGGAACTTTGACGTCAGCACGGACCTTTTCTTGTTGCAAGGTGGCGGGGACCTGGCGCAGTGGAAGCTCTTTTCGGAAACCGATCGATTGCACCTTGGCGCCATGCTTGGATATGGGACCGCCGACAGCACTGCCCGCGCCGACGGTAACCCCTATAAAGCGAAGGGACGCGTCAACGGATACAGCGCAGGCCTGTACGGCACCTGGTTCCAGAATGACGAAACCAAACTTGGCGCCTACGTGGACACCTGGTTCCAATACGGCTGGTTCAATAACAGAGTACAAGGAAGCGATTTGCCGCGTGTCGACTACGACTCCCAGGCTTGGGCGGTGTCGGCGGAGGCCGGCTACGCATTCAAACTGCGAGAGAACTGGATACTGGAACCGCAGGCTCAAGTGATTTACGTCGACTCCAACACCGACAGCATCACGGAGCAGAATGGCACCCAAGTGGACCGCGCCGATTCGAATGGAACAATCACCCGTCTTGGGGTGCGTACCTACACCACCCTTGATCTTGGCAACAACCGCAAAGCCCAACCCTTCGCGACCGTAAACTGGTGGCACAGCAGCGTCGACAGTTCCGTGTCTTTCAATCAGCTACCCGTCGGCGGCTTGTATCCCAAGGACCGCTACGAACTGAAGGTGGGCGTACATGCCGACTTCACGAAGGGCTGGACAGGATGGGTCAACGCGTCAGGCAGCTGGGGCGCGCAGGATTATCACCAATATGTCGGGCGAATCGGCGTGAAGTACACCTGGTGAGCGCGACCCAGGGTCTCAAATCGTCATGAAAGACCCGTTGGATATCAGCGACTTGAGGCTAGTCCTCCCGCCCTGAAGCTCATCGGCTTTTGGCAATCACGCCACTCATGTACTGATTCAGATCGCGAAAATCCTGCACCGTCCAGGAGTGTGGCGCCAGCTTCACGCCGTTCTCCCGCAAGGTGCGGGGAATCAGGTCTCCATTGGGCCGAAGGATTACCGAGGAAACAATGACGCCCGGATAATCATGGAGTCGTTTCTTGAAAGCGGCGGTGGTCAGATCAGGGGTGGGAGGATTGCTTTTCTTGGCCAACGGCCCGGTCCCCTTGATATCCGCGCCATGGCACATGGCGCATCTCTGGGTAAAGAGATTCTTTCCATTGACATTTTGCGCGAAGGACACTGATGCTTGAGTCAGCAGCACAGCCCCTAGCGAAGCAATGCAGAATGCGCGTACTTTCATTTCGCCTTGTTGTATAAACCTGAGCACTATCAAGAGCAAACTCCGGGGTGTACATTCCGGAGTGCCTGGCACGGCCGGCGGGCCGTGGCTCATTGTCGGCCGCCGCGCGGGCCGCATTATCGCAGACGGCAGCAGCGTACGCGAACAAAATAGGCATACCCCGCCTATTGCCCTTCTATGCGCTGACTTCGCGATGGCCTCCCTATCAACATGACACCCCCGGCCAGCACAAACTGCCTGCTGCCGGCGAGCAGACTCCGCATGCAACGACATTTTTCAAGTGCCCTGTTCTTTGCCCTCATTGCCAGCGTCGGTGTTTTTAGTCCTCCGGCGCACGCCCAGCCCCCATCGACACCAAAGGTACAAGCCGGCGAGGGGCGCCCATACGAAATCGCGGACAGCGAGGTCTGGGACGTGCCCGACCCGGTGTCGGGGCGCGGCTACCAGGTCTTCGTTGCCTTGCCGCCGTCCTATGCAAAGCAGCCGCAGCGGCGCTACCCGGTGCTGTATGTGACCGACGCCGATTACGCTTTTCCGATCATCCGGCAATTGGGACGCCGCCTGAACGTCGAAGGGCCCAAGATAGAGGAATTCATCCTGGTCGGCTTGTCTTATGGCAAGGGTGAAGATGGCGGGCCGAGCCGCCAACGTGACTACACCCCGACGCCCAATGGCCCAAGCTCGGCCCCCGCCAACGCCGTCCATGGCCAGTCGCGCGCCTATCAAGCGTATCTGCGCGAGCAGGTCAAACCATTCATCGCGGCTCGCTATCGGGCCGACACTGCCCGCGCAATCTTTTTGGGGCACTCTTACGGCGCCCTGCTTGGGACGCAGATCCTTTTCACCGAGCCCAGCTTGTTCAGCGGCTATATCCTGGGCAGCCCGTCTCTCTGGTATGACAAGCGGTATGCCTTCACGCTCGAAGCGCAATACGCCAAGCGGAATCAGGACCTCGCGGCAAATGTCTATCTGTATGTCGGCGCCTTTGAGGCCCTGCGCAAAGGGGATCGGCGCTACAACCAGACGGTGGACATGGTCGCCGACAACCGGGCGCTGGAAACGGCCTTGCAAGGCCGCAAGTACCCGGGCTTGAAACTGAAATCAGCGGTCCTGAACGACGAAGACCATCTCAGCGTCGCCCCGCGTGGATTCACGCAGGGCCTGAAATATCTGTTGCCTGTCCGCTGAAACCAATGCCGTCCCCACGCGCCCATCAGCGCCGGGACCGGCTTCCCACATGAATGTTTACTACCGGACAGCAAGGTTTCTGATACATTGACGCCCAAAATCAATACAAGCGCGGCCATTTTGCGGCCCCGCTTGCGCCGGGCATGACGGCGGCGCGCAGAAGGTCTTTTCCCAGGCATGCCGCGCTGAAGGGCTCAACTCTCAACAGTAGAACTTTGGGGTAACGGTCAAAATGAGAAAATTGGCACTGCTTGTTGTCTTGCCATCGCTGCTTGTGGGGTGCACTCCAGGCCAGATGAACATGCTGAATGGCACGCGCTATAAAACCTATAACGACGTCAATTCAATCTGGGTCGGCAGTACAGAAGAACAACTGATCTCGAAGTGGGGTCCCCCAAAAAAGAGCTATACGCTTGGAAGCGGTGCAAAAATCGTTTCATACGAAGAAATCTGGGGCCCTATGTCCGCGTATCACGTATGCATCGAAAAGTTCATGATCGACAAAGGCGTGGTGACCAAGTGGGGAATTTCGGATTGCCCATCGCGCATTTCGGGCACCCTGCCGAAAGACAGCCCTATTCCGCAACCTACCATGTAGGAAAAAGCTTCCTTGCGCGACACGCGCAAGGATTAGCCGGGCTGCGTCGGGCCTGCAAATAGATTCACACCCCTGCCCACCCTTGGGCTGTTTGCTGCGCCCGCCGCGCCTGTTTGTCCGCATACATAAGCCGGTCAGCTTCCTTGAGCGCGGCTTGTAGCGAACTGACAGCGGGATCCACGCTGACAATGCCAAAGCTTGCGCCTCGATAGTCGAAACTGCACTCATCTGAGGTATAGGTACCGATCAGCGGCAACGCCAGCCGGCTGCGCATCTCGTCGACGACCCTTTGCGGATCGTCGGACGCGGACTGGGTCACGAGTCCAACCACAACGAACTCGTCGCCACCCCAGCGCCCCAGCATATCGCTTGCCCGCAGAGCGGCCGACATGCGCCGGCCAACTTCGATCAAGAATCTGTCGCCGGCCTCATGCCCATAGGTGTCGTTGATGGGTTTGAATCCATCCAGATCGATAAAGGCCACCAGCACCCATTGCTGCGTGCGCTTCGCCAGAGCGAACAACCGCTCCAACTCGGCCAATACTGCGCGTCGATTCGGCAGGCCGGTCAGCGCGTCATAGTTGGCCGCATACCGTTCATCCTGTCGGCGCATCACGATTTGGCGGGCCACATGGCCAGATAGCAGGATCACGATCAAGCCAAACACCGCAACCAGCCCCGCCATCCAGACATGCTGTCTGCGCATGGGAGCAAGATGCTCCAAACTCGCCAACGTGAGCAACTGATATTGGGTACCCGACAACGGCTGTTGCCGCAGCAGATAGGGCTTGCCATCGATGAGCCACTGGTCGGCACTGTCTGACCCGTCTGCCGCGCGCACATCCATGAGCTCGCCTGGCTCTTCTTCGCCGTCCGGCGGAAGAACCGTGCCTGGCGGAAGAAGCGCCGCGACGTTGCGTAGCATGAACGGCTCCGACGAAGCCGTGATCACGCGCCCCTGGCGATTCACGATCAGCGCAACATGGCGCCCTGTCAGATAAAGCGCCACCTCTGGCGCGTCGAACTTGACCGTGACTGAGCCCAACGGCACGTCGTTCGAGTCCTCGATGCGACTGGCCACGAAATAGGATGGCGATTTATTCAGACGAGCAATACCGAACGAATGGCCATTGCCGGTGCGCAACGCATCAATGAGGTAGGGCCGGCCCGAGTAGATCATGCCCACGATGCTGTCCGGTTCGGCCCAATTGCTGGCCGTCACCGTATCGTCCGACATATTGTTCATGTAAATGCGCGCGTAACGCAGATCACTGGCCAGTGCGTTCATGACGTCGCCCACCCTGCGCACCAAGGGGTCTCGCGCAAACTGAGCAGCGCGCTCCTGCCGGCTCAGCTCGGCGACGCCTGGCGGGTCTGTGCGATAGCGAATTGCGAGCTCAATCACCAGACTCTGCCGCGCCACCATATTGGCCACGCTCACCATCTCGGTAAACAAGCGGTCCATCACGCGCACGGTCGTTTTAGACTCGTACTCGGCGCTAGCTGCCAGTCTAACCAGCTGCGCAGTCACGATTCTCTGTGAAACCCACCACCCCAGGCCGGCCACCAGCGCTATCCAGACGACGGCCAACCACAGTGTGACCCGGCGCACGGAGGGCCGCATCTGTTGTTCACGCCTGCCTTGCTGCAGCAACACGTCGTTCCCCTCACGAAACAAGCGTCCAAAACAACTTTCTGTATCGTTCGTGGCCCTCTTGCTCCTGGCTGGAGTATAAGCGTCGGCTCTCTGGCGATCCTATGAAAATCCACTATTCAATCGCCCAATATCCCCCGGGCCTTAATAATCTTCACGTGGCAGCTATGCCTGGCAACACAATATCGTGAGAAAAGCTCTCCGGCGCTTTTGTTGACAATCCTTGACGGTGGATTCCGGCGATACACGCCACACACGGTCTCCTGGGGATGATCGGGGGGTAAACGCCTATAAAGTTGAGCACCCCACGTGCCGTATTAATTGCGTGGTTTGCATCTACTGACAGAGGAATGGTCGTGTTTAACAAGAATAGCAATCGGCCGGGATGGTCAAAATGGATAATCCTGGCCGCATCCGCGGCCAACTTCACGAACCCGACGTACGCGCAGTCAGTCGTCGGTACCGGCGAGATATTGCCCGGCCCGGTCCAGACGCCGGATTGGGCTGTCGGAGGCGACCTGACTGTTGGCGATTCCCTCACCGGGACGTTGACCATCACCGATGGCGGTTCCGTAACCAATGACGGGGCGTACATTGGAAACCTGAATGGCGCCGTGGGAGCGCTGACGGTGTCGGGCCGCGACGCCGGTGGCACAGCGTCCACCTGGACCAGCCTCGGCTCCGTGCTCGTCGGGGTGGATGCTGGCAGCAGCGGCACACTGACGATCCTGGATGCAGGCATGGCCCAAAGCGACTCGGGCACCATCGGCAGCAATAACGGCAGCGTCGGGAGCGTTCTCGTTTCCGGGCCGGGGTCAACGTGGAATCTCTCGGCGGGCAGAGCATTCATGATCGGCGAAAGCGGCCAGGGCACGCTGCGGATCGACGACGGCGGCGCCGTGCACAGCGGCCAGGGCATTATCGGCTGGCTCGCCGGCAGCGATGGCAGTGCTATCGTGTCGGGCCGGACAACAGTCTGGAATCCCTTCAACAATATCTACGTAGGCTTCGAGGGTCTTGGCGACCTGCGCGTCCTGGAAGGCGCCACTGTGCGCACGGTCGGATCATCCGCGCCGGGCGCCGCCGCAACGATCTACATCGGCAACCAGGCGGGCGGCGTGGGCACGGTGACCGTTTCGAGCACAACGGCCGATATCTCTACGCTTGCCGCAAGCGACCGAATCGAAATCGGCTCGGCCGGCACGGGAACATTGACTATCGACAAGGGCGGGCTGGCGGTCGCCGGTAGCGATACGTGGCTGACCGTCGCCAGCACCGCCACCGGTACGCTGAACCTCATCGGCGACGCCAGCGGCCGCGGCGTGCTGGAGACCGGCTCGGTCATCAAGGGCGCCGGCAACGCCACTTTCAACCTGAATGGGGGTGTCCTGCGCGCCAACCGTGACGAGGCTGACTTCTTGAATGGCTTCTCGACGCAGGCGATTGGAAGCGAAGGTGCTTGGTTCGATACCAACGGCTACGAGGTGGGAGTATTGACCGCGTTCTCGGGGACCTCCAACCTCAACAAGCTGGGCGCCGGCAGGCTGACCTTGTCGGGCAACAGCGCCGCGTTTACGGGAACCACTGATATCCAGGCCGGCACCCTTCAGGTCGATGGTGTCCTCGGCGGCCCGGTGACCGTTTTCTCGGGAGCACGGCTGACCGGCACGGGACGCGTCGGTGCGACGGCCAACCGAGGCACCATCGCCCCGGGGCCGCGCAGTGGCTTCGGCACCCTGACGGTCGCCGGTGACTACACGGCACAGGGCGGCAATCTGGAAATCCGCACCCAGCTTGGCGGGGATAACTCGCCAACCGATAAGTTGGTCGTCACGGGCGACACCGCGGGCGCGACACCGGTCACCGTGAAAAACATGGCAGGCGCTGGCGGGTTGACCCAACGGGGCATACAGATCGTGCAGGTCAACGGGGTCTCGGCGGGACAGTTCGACCTGGCTAACGGCGACTACGTCATCAATGGGCGTCCAGCCCTGGTGGCCGGCGCCTACGGCTATGTCCTGCAGCAGGACTCCGCAGACGGCGGCTGGTATCTGCGATCGTCCCTAACCGATCCCGGCACACCGCCAACCGATCCAGGCACGCCCCCAATCGGCCCCGGCACACCTCCGACCGGTGGCGTTTCGCCGGGCGTCGAACCGCCCTTGCTGTATCAGCCCGGTGTGCCGGTCTATGAAGCCTACGCCAACACGCTCCTTAACTTGAGCCGGCTACCCACCCTGCGCCAGCGCGTCGGCAACCGCCTCTATGACTCGGCGGACGTCGGTCGCAACGGCGTATGGAGCCGGATGGAGGGCACGACAAGCCGGCTCGAACCTTCCACGTCCACCACGGGCGCACGCCAGGACATCGACAGCTGGAAGGCGCAATTTGGTGTTGACCGTATCCTGGCGGGTCAAGAACAAGGGTCCCGCTTAGTGGGCGGCATGGCCTTTCACTACGGCAAGGCCGACACACACGTGTTTTCGGCGTATGGCAACGGCACGATCGACACTACCGCCTATGGCCTGACACCGACGCTGACCTGGTACGGCAAGAATGGCCTCTATATCGATACCCAGGCCCAGGCAACCTGGTTCGAGAGCGACCTGAATTCCCGGCTGGCCGGCAAGTTGAAGGGCGGCAGCCGAGCCAACAGCTACGGGCTGGGTATCGAAGCGGGCAAGGCGTACGGACTGAACGAGCGACTGGCGCTGATCCCGCAGGCGCAGTTGACCTACGCATCGACCCGCTTCGACAGCTTCAATGACAAATTCGGCGCGCACGTTGAAAGCGACAAGGGGGACAGCCTCCTGGCCCGCGTCGGTATTGCGCTGGACTACAAAAGCAATTGGCAAACGGGTGGCGTGAGTCGGGAATCCAGCGTCTATGGCGTCGTCAACGTGAAACATGAATTCCTGGACGGAACCCGTGTGCGCGTGGCCGACGTGCCGGCGGCCACGCGCATGGCGCGAACCTGGGGCAGCGTTGGCGCGGGAGCAAACTACGGTTGGGCGGAACGTTATGCGATCTATGGCCAGGTCGACGCCGATGTGGACTTCTCCGGCAGCTATATCGTCACCGCTACGGCGGGCTTCAGAATGACGTTTTAGTGAGTTGCCCACCGCAGGTGTCCGCCGTGGCAAAAACCGCTGTACCGCTGCTATGCTTGGCTCACTGGCCGCCACGCCGCAGCGCCGGGCCATGGCGACAGCCTAACCGCAACCCAGGAGCATCGACATGAAGCTATCCAAACGCGCGTTATTGGCAGGGCTGACGATATCCGCGCTGTCGGCAGTGGCCCCCGCAGCCATGGCGCATCACGGGTGGTCGTGGGCGGAATCCGAACAGATGACCTTGCAAGGCACGGTTGAGGAGGTTCAGGTCGCGCCGCCTCATCCCACGTTGAGGGTGCGAGCCAACGACGGTGTCTGGGTGGTCGAACTCGGCAATCCCACCCAGACGAAGGAAGCGGGATTCGTCGAGGGGTCGGCCAAGCCGGGCGACCCCATCACCGCTATCGGCAACCGCGACCAGGACGCCGGCAACAAGCGCATGAAGGCCGTCCAGGTCATGGTGGGCGGCAAGACCTACGACATCTATCCCAGCCGCATCAAGAAACCCTGAGCCCCACGGCCTTCAGCCATGCCCGAACTGCTTCGGTTGGCGCTGGAACAGCTTACGGCCCTGCCGCCGGCGCTGTGGCTGCGACGGTCCGCAACGCTCTACCTTTTGGTCAACGCCGCTCATATCGGCGCCATCGGCCTGTTGATCGGTTCGATCGTTCCGCTGGACTTGCGCCTGCTCGGCGTCCTCAAGCCCACCTCCTTGGCGCTCCTGGCGCCCGTGCTGGCCAGGACAGCCTCGCTCGGCCTTGCTCTTGCCGTACTGACCGGCGCCACGCTATTCACCGTGCGGCCGCAGGAATATCTGCAGAATCCGGCATTCGTGGTGAAGATGGGTTTGCTGGGCGCGGGCGCAATCAACGCCTGGCTCGTGCGCCGGGGCGGAGCATGGGGGCAGGTTTTACAGGGAGGCCGCCCATCCAGCGCGCTGCGCTGCCAGGCCGCCGTCTCGCTGCTGCTATGGACTGGCTGCCTGGTCGCGGGCAGATGGATCGGGTTCCTGTAGCCTGCTGTTCGCCTGAATCGGCCGGGTCAGGGACTGGCGACGCACTTGCTACGCCCAGTCCGCTTTGGGTCGGAAGCAGCCGGCGGTAAGCGACGGTCTGGGCGGCGACATGCTCTGCTGTGACTACGCCACGCGTCGATTCGCCGCTGCGTGGTGGCGCCTCACCCGCGTTGCAACGTTGCTGCGAAGGCCTGCAATGGCGTATTGAAGCGCGCGTCAAATGCCGTCTTCACGTCGACCTTGCTCGGGATATAGCCCGACTCGGCAAATACGTCGGCGATGCCTTGCAGCTCTTCGAAGACCGGCCCCGCGATCAACGAGGGCTCGCCGCCGCCGGGCGTGCGGCGCGCGACCAGTCGGGAGACCTCGGCGTCCAGCCCTGCGCCGACCTGCGCCGCGGCCCATTGATCCGGATGCGCCTTGACCCAGGCATGCGAGCGCAGATCGCGCTTGATGAATTCCAGGATGGAGGCCTCGCGCGCCGGATCATCCAGGCTGTCGCGATTGGCATAGTGGAAGTTGTAGGCCGGGCGCGCGGGCACCGCCAATTGGCGCCCGCCGTGGCGGATTTCGGCGACGGCGGCGCTAGGATCCCAGATTGCCCACGCGTCTACCGATCCGTTGATAAAGGCGGACATGCCATCCGGCGGCGACAGGTAGACGGGCTTGATGTCTTCCCATTTCAGGCCGCTTTCTTCCAGCATGTAGCGAAGCTTATATTCAAAGCCCGCGCCCTTCACCAGCGACACCCGCTTGCCCTTCAGGCCCGCGACGTTCTGGATATCCGACCCCTTCGGCACCACGATTTCATGGAACAGGATGTTGGCGTAGGCGCTGCAGGCCACGGCTTTGCGCGGACGCGTAGCCAGGGCGATGACGTTGCCATCGCCGCCCGCCGTCATGTCGATCGCGCCCGAGGCCAGGGCCTCCAGCGCGGCCGGCGACGTGGGAAAACGCGACCATTCGATCTCGAAAGGCAGGTCCTGCAACTGGCCGGCCAGCTTCATGCGCAGGTCTGCGGCCAGCGCGCTGGGCACGCCGAAGCGCAGCTTGGCGTATTTGACGGCGGGCCGCGGTTGAGCGAACGCCAGCGGGGCGATCGCGCCCAACGCCAGCGCGGCGGAAGTCTTGAACAAAGTACGTCGATTCATCATGACAAAAAGGCAGCCAGGGCCGGTTAACGCTAAAGGAATCCTCGCGCGGGCCTAGGCCGCGGCAGAGAGTGTGGGAACGCCCAATGCCGCCAGCAACTGCTGCTTGAGCGGCAACATGCGCGCATCGTCGCGCTGGCGCGGGCGCGGCGTCGAAACCGTGTGGTCCTGCACGATGGCACCGTCCTGCAGCACCAGGACGCGATCGGCCAGCATCACGGCCTCGTCCACATCGTGCGTGACGAGCAACACGGCGGGCCGGTGGTCTTCGAACAGCTTTTGCACCAGCACATGCATGCGGGCGCGGGTCAGGGCATCCAGCGCTGCGAACGGCTCGTCCAGCAACAGCAACTGGGGCGATCGCACTAGCGCGCGCGCCAGGGCCACGCGTTGCGCCTCGCCGCCAGACAGCGTCAATGGCCAGGCGTCCAGGCGATGGGCCAACCCGACCTCCTGCAGCGCACGCTCGGCCAGCGCACCCGAATCCGCTGCGCGCAGGGCGAAAGTGACGTTCTCGCGAGCACGCATCCAGGGGATCAGGCGGGGTTCCTGGAACACCACCGTGCGTACGTCGGGCACCTCGGCCCGGCCACTATCGGCGCTGTCCAGCCCGGCCAGGATGCGCAGCAAGGTGGACTTGCCCGAGCCGCTATGGCCCAGCAGGGCAACGAACTGGCCGGCCGGAATCTCAAGGTCAAGCGCGTCCAACACCGGTTTGCCGCCGAATGACTTGCTTAACCGCGCAATGCGCACCGGGCGGTTGCCCGGCCTGTAGCGTGCGTCTGCCATCAGTGCCTCACAAACGACGGACGCCAGGCGAACACGCGCCGGTCCAGATAGCGGATCAACATATCGGTGCTCAGGCCCAAAAGCGCATAGACGATGAGACCGACGAAGATCACGTCGGTTTGCATGAATTCACGGGCATCCATGATCAGGAACCCAATACCGCTGGTGGCGTTGATCTGCTCGCCCACGACCAGGCTCAGCCAAGCCGTGCCCACCGCCAGGCGCAGGCCGACCAGGGCCGACGGCAGTGCGCCGGGCAGGATGATGTGGCGGATCATCTCGCGCCGTGTCGCGCCCAGTGTCCGGGCCGCTTCCACGATCTTGGCGTCGACGTGCCGGATGCCCGAAAACAAATTGATGTAGATGGCGAACGTGACGCCCAGCGCAACCAGCGCGATCTTGGGCGTTTCACCAATGCCGAACCACAGGATGAACAGGGGCACGATGGCCAGGTGCGGCAAGGTGCGCAGCATCTGCACCGTGGCGTCGACGATGTCCTCACCCTGGGTGCTAAGCCCGGCCATCAGCGCCAGCGTGCCGCCAACCGCGATACCAATCAGGAGGCCCGACGCGGCACGCGCCAGCGAGACCACCAGATGATGCGGCAGTTCGCCGCTGGCCGTCAGCCGCCAGAACGTGTGCGCAATCGCCAGCGGCGACGGCAAGACCTCGGGCGATATCAGCCCGGCCCAGGCCAGGCCCTGCCAGACCAGTACCAGCAACAAGGGGGTTGCCGCCTTGCGCCAGCGCGACGATGCAAATGCCCGGCTCATGCGCGTCCTGCCGCGTGGCGGGAACGCGGATGCGGCAGTCCCAGGTTTTCGCGGAACGTCTTGCCCTCGTAGGCCGTGCGATACAGGCCGCGGCGCTGCAATTCAGGCACCACCAGTTCCACGAAATCGTCCAGCGCGTCGGGCAGGTACGGAGGGATGATGTTGAAGCCATCCGCCCCCTCGTTCTTGAACCATTGTTCCATCTCGTCCACGATGGTTTGCGGCGTGCCGATCAATGTGTGGTGGCCGCGCGCGCCGGCTGCCTTCAGGTACAACTGGCGGATGGTCAAATTGCCCTCGCGCGCCGTTTGCAGCAGCAGTGCCTGCCGGCTCTGCCCGGCATTGGAGCTGCCCAGGTCAGGCACGGGACCATCCAGCGGATAACCGGACAAATCCAGGCCACCCAGCAATTCACGCAACAGGGCCAGCCCCACGGACGGATGGATGCGATCCTGCAGCAGGTCGAACTTGGCTTGCGCCGCTTCTTGCGTGGCGGCGACGAAAGGGACGATGCCGGGCAAGACCTTCACATGGTCCGGGTCGCGCCCCTGGCCGGCCACGGCATCCTTGATGCCGCGATAGAACGCCTGCGCCGCACCCAGGCTGCGCTGCGCGGTGAAGATGACGTCGGCATGGCGCGCGCCCAGCCGCTGCCCGGTGTCGGATGACCCGGCTTGCAGGCGCACCGGATAGCCTTGAGGCGGGCGCGGCACATTCAGCGGGCCGCTGACGCGAAAGAGTTCGCCCTCATGGCCCAGCGTATGCAGCCGGGTCGGATCGAAGTACACCCCGCTGTCGCGGTCATACAAGAAGGCGTCGTCGTCCCAGCTGTCCCACAGGCCTTCGACAATTTCGACGGCCTCATGCGCCCGGGCATACCGCTGCGCATGCGCCACATGCTCGTCGCGGCTGAAGTTGCCGGCTTCGGCCTGATTGGCCGAGGTGATGATGTTCCACCCCGCCCTGCCCTTGCTCAGGTGGTCCAGCGACGCGAACTTGCGAGCCAGATGAAAGGGTTCGTTGTATGTGGTCGTGGCGCTGGCAACCAGGCCGACGTTTCGGGTAAGCGCCGCCAACGCGGACAGCAACGTGACCGGTTCCAGGTGGCTGACCAATGCAATGCGGCTCATGGCCTCGCGGTCTTGCCCGTACATGATGGCCGAGCTGTCGGCCAGGAAAAGAAAGTCGAACAAGCCGCGCTCGGCGCTGCGCGCCAATCGCGCGTAATAGTCGATATCCGTGGCGTCGGCCAGCGGTGCGTTCGGATGCAGCCACGCCGCAATATGGAATCCGGTGGCGTTGATGAGGGCGCCGAGCTTGAGTTGTCTGGACATGGAAAACGCCGTGCTTGATAGCGGTACGAGTCTTGAGGTCTGGGCATGATACGTATACCTATGCGCATTCTTTAAATTGATTCGAGCAATTAGCAAACGCCAAAAAAGCCATGTTCTTTCAAGCCCTTTGTGCTTCAGAATGACGCCTCATCCAAACAATGCAACCACGTATTCCTATTTGAAAAGGCGTCCTCATGACCACACTCGTTACGCCCCTGCCCTCCGACATCCTGCGCTCGATCGACGCCAATGCGGCCGATGGCTTCCAGGCGTTGCGCGTCGCCGTGCGCGACGCTGGCCCCATCGACGAAGCCACGCGTGAGCTTGTTCTGATCGCCGCCTTCGCCACCGCCGGCAACGAAATCGCCGTGCGCGCGCACACCGAACGCGCACTGGGCCTGGGCGTGACGGAAGACGCCTTGCGCCACGCCGTGCTGCTGACGCTGGGCGCCACCACCACGCTGATCCAGACCGTCAATGGCCTGAAGTGGATTCAGGAAGCTGCGCGGGCCGTCCAGGGCCAGCAGCATGGCTGACGCGCTGACGGTGGTATCCGCGGACGGCACTGCGCTGCACGTCGAAGTCCATGGCAACGCCGGCCCTGCGCTGCTGCTGGTGCACGGGTCCACGGCCACGGCCGCACGTTGGCGGCCCGTGTTGGCCGCACTGTCGGCACGGCACCGGGTGTACGCGCTGAACCGCCGTGGCCGTGCCGGCAGCGGCGACGGCCCGCAATATGCGATTGACCAGGAAGTGCAGGATGTGCAGGCGGTCATCGCCGCCCTGCCCGGCGAACGGCTGGTCCTGGTGGGCCATTCCTATGGCGCCATCTGCGCACTCGAGGCCGCCCTGCGCGAACCCCGGGTGCAGGCGTTGTCGCTGTACGAACCCCCGCTGCGCGACGCTGCCTCTGACGAAGACATGACCGCGATTGCCCAGGCCCGAGACGCCTTGGCCGCTGGACGCCCCGAAGACGCCCTGCTGCTGTTCTATCGGCTGGTGCTGAAGCTGCCCGAAGTCGCCATCGACGGTCTGCGTGCCCAAGCCAACTGGACGCAACGCGTGCAGATCGCCCACACCGTGGTGCGCGAAATCGCAGCGGTGCAACACTACCGCGCTCCTTGGCCGGCGCTCAGCCGCTTGAACATTCCCGTCCAGCTGTTCCTGGGCGAACTCAGCCTGCCACGCTTTGCCCAAGCGACGCGCCAATTGGCCGACGCGCTGCCCGATGTGCAGACCGAGGTACTGACAGGCCAGGCGCACAATGGCATTGATGGCGACCCCGCCGCCTATGCCAATGCTTTGCTGGCGTTCATCGACACCCCGCAAGACGGCGTACGCAAACCCGACCTGACCGACCCGCGTTTCGCGGCGCTGTATGACCGGCCCGGATTCCTGATCCGGCGCCTGCACCAGGTGTGCAATGAGATGTTCGGCAGCGCATGTCGCAGTCTCGACCTGACCCCCAACCAATACAGCGTGCTTTTCCTGCTTGATCGTTGCGAGGTGCTGGACATCGCCGGTATCGGCCGGCTGGCTGACCTGGATCGCACCACCACGGCGCTGGTGGTCAAGATCCTGGCGGAACGGCGCTTGATTGAAAAGCGCCGCAGCAAAATCGATCAGCGCAAATACGACGTCAAGCTGACCGTGGCCGGACGGCGGCATCTGGAGGAAGCCGCCGCGCTCTCGCAAGCCTCGGTGGAACAACTGCTGGATGCCTACACCGAGCAAGAGCGCGAGTCCCTGATGATGCTGCTGCGCAAGGGGGTGCGACACTTCAGCAGAATGCTTTGACGGGTCTCGATCGAGAATATCCCCAAGCCGTTCAAAGACGCAGTGGCGGTGCCGGGACTACAGGCAATCAAGCTTCAACCGTGATGCCAGAAAATCGACGAAAGCCCGCACCTTGGCGGGTGGGAGCCTGTTCTCTTGCCAGAGCGCATGGATCGGCACCGGTTTGGGCTCGAAATCCTCAAGTATGGTTTCCACCTGTCCCGTGTCCAACAGGTGCCTGATCTGCCACATCGGCGAATAGCCGATGCCGAGTCCGGCGCTTGCTGCGGAATAGATCGCCGCCATCGTATTCGTGCGGAATGGCCCGCGGACCCCGACGTTGCGCGGCTTTCCGGCAATCTGAAAGGCCCACTGCCCTGGCCGCTGGTCAACGGCCCTGACGATACAGGCGTGCTGGCGCAATTCTGAAGGATGCGCGGGACGGCCGTGCGCTTCGAAATACGAGGGCGCGCCAAATACGACCCTGCGCAACGCCCCTAGCCGCTTGCCTTGCAGGCCGGAATCGGGCAGGTCCGCGATACGCACAACCAGGTCGAGGCCAGCGCCCGAAAGATCGACAAAAGAATCCGTCAATTGCAGATCGACTTCGACCTGCGGATACGCCCGCATGTATTCCGCGATGATCGGAACCAGGAAGTCGGGGCCGAACAGTATCGGCGCCCCCACACGCAATGTGCCGGAGGGCGCCTTCCGGCGATCAGCGACTTCCAGCCGAGCCTCCCCTATTTCCTCTAACGCCGGCTTTACCCGGCGAAAGAAAGTCTCGCCCGCTTCGCTCAGCGCCGAATGCCGCGTCGTGCGGTGGACGAGCTGAACGCCGACGTCCTCTTCCAGCGTCGCCAGGGAGCGGCTGACGGCCTGCAACGTGCGATTCAGGCGGCGAGCCGCCTTCGTGAGGCTTCCCGCTTCGGCAATATGAATGAATGCTTCAAGGTCTTCGAGGCGGCTCATTTTTCTCTCGGATATCGTGATTCTCTTTCAATACTGGAGCGTATTGTTCCACCAAACTTGAGAAAATACACTGGCTTCACTCATTCATCGATATCGAGGAGAAGCCCAGTGGAAAGCAATCAACCCGTCGTTCTGGTCGTAGGAGCCACCGGCAAATTCGCACGCATGGTCGTTCCTGAATTGGCGCGGCGCAACGTTGCGGTCCGCGCGCTCGTCCGCGACGAGGCACGCGCGGCTGTCGCCCGCTCGATGGGCGCAACAGAGATCGCCATCGGAGACCTGCGCGATGCTGGCAGCCTTGCCAGCGCTGTCCGGGGCGTCGATGGCATATTCCATATTGGCCCCGCCTTCGCTTCCGACGAAGCGGCAATGGGTGTCGCCCTGGTCGAAGCCGCGCAGCAAAGCACGGTAAGAAAGTTCGTATTCTCGTCGGTGATCCAGCCGACAAACACGCGTCTGGCAAATCACGCCAGCAAGATACCGGTCGAGGACGCGCTTTACTCGTCCGGGCTGGAATACACGATCCTGCACCCCGCCAACTTCATGCAGAACATTGGGTTGGCGTGGCCGTCGATCCGCGACCATTCCCGCTTCGGCGAACCCTTTCCCAAGGACACACGGATCGCTCGTGTGGACTACCGGGATGTGGCGGAGATAGCGGCCATCGCCTTGACCGAGGACAGCCTGGCGTTCGCCACGTTGGAGCTATGTGCCGGCATGTACAGCCGCATGGACATCGTGGCGGCCCTGTCCGAAACGCTGGGGTATCCGGTCGCCGCCCTGCAGCCCGGATTCAGCGAATGGGCAGCGAATGCGCGTCTTCCTTATAGCGAGGACCAACTGCTTCTGCTGTCAAAGGTCCTCGACCACTATCACGCCTATGGACTGGGCGGAAATAGCCTTGCGCTGCGGGCTGCGCTTGGACGGGAACCGCGTTCGCTAAATGTATACATCAACGACCTGATCGCCGATAAAAAACCGGCTATTGACCATAAGGAATATTGAAATGCGCAAAAGTCCGCCCCGACCAATCTTGCGGAAACTCCCGCAGGGCTATACCCGCTTCTTGATGCCGCTGCTTCTTTCAGTTTTCATGTCGGCCATCGTTTCGGCGGTGGCCACCGCCACAAGCGTGGGTTTTGGCCCGGGCTTCATCACCAATTGGCCTAACGCCTGGGCCGCCTCCTGGATCGTGGCGTTTCCCAGCCTATTGCTTTTACTACCGCTCGTGCGCCGGATTGTCGCTTGGATGGTTGTGCAGCCGTAGCCACGTTAAGTGCTTTGGGGCGCATGGCCAGGGCTTTCCCATACTACGAAGGCGCTGACACTCAGAAAACTTCCTTACTCGACGGCTCCGGGCTAAAGTGGCCCGTTGCTATGGACCGAGGAAGGATCGGTATGCCCAACGTAAGCCCGGATTTGAACGACAACGCGTTGTACAGAACCCTGCTGGAGTCAACCAAGGCGATTCCTTGGAAGATCGATTGGGCGACGTTGAAATTCGCCTATATCGGCCCTCAGATCGAGGCGTTGCTGGGTTGGAGCGCTGAAAGTTGGGCAAGCGTGGAAGACTGGGCCATGCGCATGCATCCCGAAGATCGCGAATACGTGGTGAATTTCTGCGTCACCCAATCCCAGGCCGGCGCAGACCACGAGGCGGACTACCGCGCACTGACCAAGGACAATGGCTACGTGTGGATTCGCGACGTTGTGCACGTCGTGCGCAACGATAAGGGCGAAACCGAAGCGCTGATCGGCTTCATGTTTGACATCACCGAACGCAAGAAGACGGAAGAAAATCTACTGAGCCTGCAAAAGGAGCTGGAAGTCCTGTCCTTCAAGGATGGCTTGACGAACATTGCCAACCGGCGCCGCTTTGACAGCAGTTTCGAATTGGAATGGGAGCGGGCGCGCAGCGAACGCCGGCCGCTGTCCGTATTGCTGCTCGACGTGGATTTTTTCAAGCAATACAACGACTTATATGGCCATACGCAGGGTGACAAGTGCCTGGTGGATATCGCCCAGACGCTGAATTTGGCTTTGGATGGCCCTCGAGATCTTGTTGCGCGCTACGGTGGCGAAGAGTTTGTCGTGTTGCTGCCCGACGCCGATGCCGGGGTGGCGTTGAAGGTCGCTGAACGTTGCCAACGATTGCTTCAGAAGAAGAATATCCTGCATGCACTGTCGCCACACGGCAGGCAGGTCACTGTCAGCATAGGAGCGGGCACGGTGGTGCCAGAGGGAGAAGCGGAGCGCGCTGGCTTCATCAAAACCGTGGATCAACAGCTATATACGGCCAAGAACAACGGGCGGCACCGCATTGAGCATGTGCAGTGTGAGGCTTAAACACGCCAGCCTCCGGACCAGCCCAACCCTGCGGCTTGAATGAAAATCAACCTGAATGGACACGGCCCCTAACGGACACCGTCCAGCTCTGCGTACACCTGAGCCGCAGTCGTGACTTGCCGGAAATGATGCTTCCACAAATCGGTGCCAAGCCGCCCTGTCCTATCCAATGACGAGCCGACCGTCAGGTCTGTCAGCAAGGTGGGCGTGAGCCCGGCATCGAACAATGCAAAGCCCGCAGCAAGCACGCAGGTTTCGGTTTGGATGCCGCACACCAACACCCGGTCGACTTGAAGGCGCTTGATGTAGTCGATGGTTTCGGGCGTCTGCGCATAGCCATGCTTGACGAAAACCCTCTCCGCATTCACCAGGCTCTGGTCTTCGATCGCCGGGTGCCAACCCAGTTGCCGTTCAAAGGGAGTGACCTGCTCGTCGTGAAGCTCGATCGACGCGATCGTCGGCACCTTCTCGGCAAGCGCGCGAATACCGTCTACCAGCCACTGCGGAGGATTGAAGGTGGATTGGACGTCGACGACAAGCAATATCTGTCGCATGGAGGCTCCCTGCCTGATACCAAGGGGGCACTATACCGTTTACGATACTCGAATCGCTTTCCGGCTGTCAGGAAAGCTCTAGAATCGCTACCAATCCTTGACTCCTCCAGGAGGGCCCAATGATTGACCACACCGGTATCGGCGTGGCCGATGTCGCGCGCTCCGCCGTGTTCTACGACTCGGTCTTGGGAGCCCTTGGCCTTCGGCGCGTCATGCAGATTCCCAGCGACGACGGAAGCGATGCCATCGGCTATGGCATCGAGTATCCGGTTTTCTGGATCGACAAGTTTCATCCTCATAGCGTGCGCCAGCACACTGCCTTCGCGGCGAAGAACCGCGCCGACGTCGACGCTTTTCATGCAGCCGCCCTGAGAGCGGGCGGAACCGATAACGGTGCGCCCGGGCTGCGCGACATCTCCGACGGCTATCCGCCAGGCTACTATGCCGCGTTTGTACTGGATCCCGACGGCAACAACATGGAAGCGGTCTTCCGTGGCGGCTGAAGCCGCTCGGCTGCAAGCTGCAAGTTGCAGCCGATAGCCCACGCACTTGGACATTCGACGCTGCGTTCAGGAGAAAAAGACCAATGGGAATGGAATACAAGATCAAGTTCACCGTCCCGGCCAACTACGATCCCTCGCTGTTTGCCAAGAAGCTGCCAAGCCCGATCGACCTGCCGTCAAGCGCGGAAATCTACAGTTATTCGCTTGAGCAGGACGGGTTCTACTTCGTGGACCACCTCGTAGACCGGCCGATTGCCTCGATGGCGCTTCGGATAGTCATTGATGAAGCGCTGAGCCACTCTGGGCATATTGAAGTCTTCGAACCCGGAGAACCCCCGCGCCAGTTGTTCGCCGAAGACCGTCTCGACGCCTGGTTCGACGGTTCCGCCATATGTGTCGTTGCAACGGGCACGCACGGCGACCCGCTGGATTTGGGCGAAGCCGAGGTCCGGGCGCTTATCGCCAAGCTTCAGCGCTGCCTCGCCCAATCCCAAGCAGCGGATCAATAAATCGTGGATCGCGCAGTCGCGACTTGCCCCGCAGCAAACCTGCGCGCAGTCGGCGGCATGCCACTTGCTGCTGGACAGAGCGGCGCGTGAGGTCCCAGTGCGCCGCGGGTCACCTCCAAGGGGCCATCAACCAGGAGCAACCATGGCGACACTTAAAGATCTGAACGTGGCGATTCTTGCAACCGACGGCTTCGAACAGGTGGAGTTGACCGGTCCGCGCCACAGCCTTCAGGCGGAAGGCGCGCGAACGGTGCTGATTTCCGCGCGTACCGATCCCATTTTGGGGATGCACCACGACAAGCCGGGCGATCGCTTCCCGGTGGATCTGACTTTTCTGCAAGCGGCGACAGAGCCGGGCGTGTTCGACGCGCTGCTGCTGCCGGGCGGTGTAGTCAATGCAGACGAGATCCGCATGCAGCCCAAGGCCCAGGAATTCGTGCGGGCGATGTTCGATGCCGGCAAGCCCGTGGCCGTCATCTGCCACGGCGCGTGGCTACTGATCTCAGCCGGCGTGGTGAAGGGGCGAAAGATGACTAGCTGGCCGTCACTGCAGGACGACCTGCGCAACGCCGGCGCGGAATGGGTCGACGAGGAGGTCGTCGTTGACGGCAAGCTGGTCTCCAGTCGAAAACCGGACGATATTCCGGCCTTCAATCGGGCATTCATCGAAGTTCTGAAGGCAGCGCGTCGCTGACGCCTGCCCAGAGCCGGGCGGCGGGACCGGCCCCGTATACGAACGGCGCTACAATCCTCGGCGGTTTTTGCCCTTGGGCCTCCGCTCAGGAGAGACACCGCAGCCCGCGTCGCGCCTGCCCTGCCTCCCTCTGATTCTTCATGGCAGTAATCCGGCCAGGCCGGATGCATTCCGCTTTTCGCGATCGAGGATTTCATGTCTCGGCAGTTGTTGGCTCTTGTCCTGGGGCCGCTTCTTGGCTTGTTCGTTGTCTGCATCGGCAACGCTTTCATTTCTTCCCTGACCACCCTTCGACTGGACGCCGCCGGCGAGTCCGCCACCGTCATCGGCTGGATTTCGTCGTCGTACTTCATCGGCCTGACGCTGGGCGCGATCTTCAACGACCGGCTGATCGTGCGCATCGGCCATATCCGCGCCTACAGCAGTTTTGCGTCGCTGATCGCGGTGACGGTGCTGCTGCAGGGCCTGATCTTCGGCGCCGGGCCGTGGTTCGTGTTGCGGCTGATCAACGGCTGGGCAAGCGTCGGCGTCTTCCTGGTGGTGGAAAGCTGGCTGTTGCTGGCCGGCGATCCGAAAATGCGCGGGCGCCTGCTGGCGTTCTACATGATCTCCCTGTACGGCTCCGGCATGCTGGGCCAGATCCAGCTTGGCGCCCTCACCCAGCTGGGCGACATGGCGCCCTTCATGGTGGCGGGGCTGCTGGCCTCGCTGTCGGTGATGCCGATGGTGATCATTCCGCGCATCTCGCCCTTGGTGGAACGCGTCGAACCATTGATGCCGCAGCATTTGATCCGCATGACGCCCACCGGAGTCATGGGCTGCTTCGGGTCGGGGGTGGCCATTGCGGCGGTCTACACCTTGCTGCCGCTGTACCTGCAGCGCATCGGCCTGGACGTGGCCGAAGTGGGAAAAATGATGGGCGCCGTGATCCTGGGCGCCATGGTGCTGCAGTATCCCGTTGGCCGCTGGTCCGATTTGCGCGACCGCCAGGTCGTGCTGATTGCGCTGGCGGTTTTCTGCACGGTGTTGAGTCTGTTGATCCTGCTGCTGCCCGCCGGTTCGCCGCTGCTGATCGTCTTGCTGTTCCTGTTGGGCGGCGGCGTATTCGCCATCTATCCCGTGGCGGTCAGCCACGCCGCTGATCGTGCGCCCGCGGATGCTCTGGTGCGCATGATCCAAGGCTTGTTGCTGATCAATTCGCTGGGGTCGGCGCTGAGCCCGCTGGCGATTTCGCAGGTGATGGCGAAGTACGGCGCAGCCGGGCTGTTCTGGTGTTTCGCCGTGCTGAACGTGAGCCTGATGGCCTTCTTCATGTGGCGCCGCCGCGAACGCCCTGCCCCGTCACCCGTCGCGCCCTTTGCCGCGGCCGCCCAGATGTCGCCGGCCGGCGTCGAGCTGCGCGTCACCGAGGATCTGGTCCAGGGCGCCCTGGACCATGAGATGACCGAAGACCTGACCAATGTGGTGCCCGGCATGGATGCCGCGGAACCCGTGCTATCGGCCGCACAGGAAACGCCGCCCGTATCGGGCGGCGGATGACCCGTCCATCCGGCGGGGACGCCGATCCCCGCCGTAGCCTTACGCGATTTCTGGCGGATCCAGATAGATCGGCTGGGCGGACGCCAGGCTCCCCTTCACTTGGCGCGTGAAATCATCGACCAGCACTTCTTCCTGGCCGGCTTCGATTCCCGCCAGGGCCGCCTCGGCCACCACGGCGGGACCGGTCTTTTTCATGTCGAAGCCGTGCGTCATGTCGGTATCCATGAAACTGACATGCAGCCCCAACACGGCGGTTTTCTGGCTGCGCAGTTCAATGCGCAGCGCATTGGTAAAGCTCCATGCCGCGGATTTCGATGCCGAATACGCGGCGAGCATCGGCCGCGCAAACCAGGTGGCATCGGACAGCACATTGATGATCGCGCCGCCGCCATGGCGGGCCAGCACCGGGGCGAAGGCCTGGCTGACCAGGACCGTTCCATAATAGTTGGTCTCGAAGATCTCGCGGCTAAGGTCCACCATCGACGCGTCCAGCACGCTGCTGTTCAGGCGGGCGATGCCGGCGTTGTTCACCAGCAGCGTCGTGTCGCCACATTGCGCTGCCGCTTGCGCGATCGATGCCGGGTCGGTCACATCCAGCTTGACCTGAACGATGCCCGGTGTCTGGCTCTTGCCCGGCGCCCTGACGCCGGCATACACCTTTCGGGCGCCGCGTTTGAGTGCCGCCTGCGCAAACGCCAGGCCCAGACCGCGGTTCGCGCCCGTGACGAATACCACCGAATCCTTGATGTCCATGCTCAGGCCCCCTGATAGCGCGTGGCGGCGGTCTGCTTGGACAGGTTCGGAATGAGCTTCTGGCGCGCCGCCTCGTAGGCATCCCAATCCGCCACGTCCGGCAGCGCAGGAATGGTGACCAGTTCGCCTTGGTCGAAGCCGGCCAAGGCCGCATCCACCATGTCTTCGGCCCGCATCACGATGCCGGCGGGCAGGTGCTCCAGGGGCACGCCCGCGGTCTCCCAGAATTCGGTGGCGGTGGCGCCCGGGGCAACGGCCTGGATGCGGATGTTTTTGTCCGCCAATTCATGCTTGAGTGATTGGCTGAACGCCAGCACGAACGCCTTGCTGCCCCCGTACACGCCGTTGAGCACTTCGGGGTTGATCGCGACGATGGACGCGATGTTGATGACCGCACCGCCGCCGCGCGCCACCATGCCGGGCACCGCGGCATACGTCAGCCGCGTCAACGCCGTCACGTTCAGGTGGATCATGTCGGTCATCTTGCCGACGTCTGCTGTCAACAGCGGGGCGCTGGCGCCAAGCCCCGCGTTGTTTACCAGCAGGGTGATGCTGGCGTCGGTTCGCAGTACCTCTTCTACCCGCGCCAGGTCCGCCCAGTCGCTCAGGTCGGCAGCGACGACTTCGATGCTGCGGCCGGTCTCATCGGCCAGACGGCTTGCCAATGCATCCAGGCGCTGGCGATTGCGCGCCACCAGGATCAGGTTGTAACCACGACGGGCAAGACGCTGTGCATAGACGGCGCCGATGCCGGAAGACGCGCCCGTGACCAATGCGGTGCCGGGGGAAGATTGGAGGGACATGGTTTGCTCCTTGGGACTCTTGAAACGCCGGGAGTGGCGTCGATGCAGGAAGAATAGGGAATTCCTGCTTTGTCCTAAAGGTCATATATGCCACTCTTTAGGACAGCGCTATGATGGCGGGAGTCCATTTGCGCGGAGACCGCCATGCAACGCATCGGTTTTGTCGTATTCCCCGATTTCCAGGTAATGGGCTTTGCCGCCCTGACCGCCTTCGAGATCGCCAACGTGATTTCGGGCCAAGCCTATTACCGCATTCAACTGCTGTCCGAGCACGGCGGCCCCATCCGGGCGTCGGCCGGCTTTACCGTGGAGACGACCGCCATCGGCAGGAAGTCCTTCGACACCGTGGTCATCGGTGCCGGCATGGAGCCCTATCCGGCCTCAACGGGCATCCTGGATTTCGTGCGCCGCTCCGTGCGCACGGCCCGCCGTGTGGCCGCGCCCTGTATCGGCGCCTTCACGCTGGCCGAGGCCGGCGTGCTGGATGGACGCCGGGCCACCACGCACTGGGCCTTTGCGCGCGAGCTGCAAGCCCGCTTTCCCAAGCTGAAGGTCGAAGAGGATCGCATCTTCATCATCGACGGCCCCGTGTGGACGTCGGCCGGGATGAGCGCGGGCATTGATCTGGCGCTGGCCATGGTGGAGAAAGACCTGGGTCCGGAGATCGCGCGCGACACGGCGCGCAAGCTGGTCGTTTATCACCGCCGAGCAGGCGGCCAGTCGCAGTTTTCCGCTTTGCTGGAACTGGAGCCGAAATCAGACCGCATTCAAAAGGCGCTGGACTTCGCCAAGCAGAATCTGCGCCGCGACCTGACCGTGGAAGACATGGCCCGCGCCGCCAACCTCAGTGCCCGCCAATTCAGCCGCGCCTTCCGCGCCGAAACCGGGCAGTCTCCCGCCAAAGCCGTCGAGAACCTGCGTGTGGAAGCGGCTCGGGTATTGATGGAGCAAGGCCGCCTGTCGATGGATACGATCGCCGACGAAACCGGATTTGCGGATCGCGAACGCATGCGCCGCGCCTTTCTGCGTTCGTTCGGCCAGCCGCCTCAAGCCATGCGACGCCAGGCGAGGATGACGGGCTGATTAACCGCAGATGTAACAGGGTAGAAATACCTGCAATATCGTGAAGCCTGGACAATAAACAGGCCTCGTATACTCGCCTCCGCACCGAATATCTTGCCGGCCTTCAACGTCAGTTAATGGCGGCCTGCGCCAGAAGATCGATCGTTCTATACAGAAATAAACAATCAAAACGCTTTTATAGAAATTCGACAGGACGTTTCCTAACTCATGAGAACCCTTCTGAAGGTCAGCCCGAGTATGCGCCAATGGTGCGTCCGCACCGCCATGGCCGGTCTGCTTGCCTCCACCTTCGCGGTATTCGCCGCGCCTGCGCTGGCCGCCGACGACAGCGCGCCCGTCATACCGCGATCCACGGCTGCCGCCGTGCCTCCTCCCGACGCGGCCACGGTGATGTACTTCATCTACCAGATCGACGGCAAGGGCGAGACGACGTATGAAGTGGCGAACGGCAGCATCGCCACATACTGGTTTGGCCATGCCTTCGAATCCGAAGGCAAGCACTACTACACCGGGTTTGTTTGGGAAACGGCGGAACGTTACGGCAAGCCGGGCGAAGACCAGGTCGGCCCCGAGACTCGGGTCAATCTCGCCGAATCCACCTTCGTGCTGAACGATCCCGCCTCGGAACGCCCCTGGAAATTCCGCGGCTTGGAGCACACCATCGGCGAATTCGGCGCGTATGAAAGAGCGCCGGACGTCGACACCCGGCGCAAGCCGATCGAGCACCGCACGCCCGCAGGCAAGCTGTTGCTGGCCGTGCCGGACACCAGCTTCGAAAACGGCATCACGAGCGACGGCTATTCCCTTCTGGTATTCGACCCCGAACGGTTGAAGCAAGACTCCGACAACAAGGTCTGGACTTACGTGGGCAACGTCCTGACGGGCGAAGACAACAGCGCCGCCTGCGCGGACGGCGAAGTCATGCCGTGTACCAGCAGCACCGGCGAATTGGTGTTCTCCGCGGACGGCACCAACGACATGCCGCGCGTGACCGTCAAACCCAGTGGCACCACCATCTCGGGGCCGAACAAGACCCGCCAGTTGGGCGCCGCCGACGTCACGAATTACGCGTACGACACCAAGACCAAACAGTACGTCAGCCGCTGACGCACAGCCGTAACACACAGCCGCTAATACACAGCCGCTACGCACGTAGCGGCCTTCACTGCCCCCACGCCATGAACCAGTTCCTGCTTGCCTTGATCGTGCTGCTTGCGGCGGCAAGCGTCGTCTATCGATACGTACGCCGCCGCCCTCACGACACAGGCCGCGCCATTGCCCGGGACGTGCTTGCCGGCGTCGCGGTCTATGGGCTGATCGGCCCGCTGATCGGCTTGCTGGTCGTGACGTTCACGATTTCGCTGCCGGCCACCCTGTTCAGCCTGGACGGCGTGCGCACGGCCTATCTATTCGGCGCGATGCCCGCCGTGCTGTGCGGCGTGACGGCCGGCGCTTTCAAAGCGGCGCGCACGTCGTGGCGCACGCCGGCATGGATATGCGTCGCCGGCGCGTTGTACGGGTTTCTTTTCATCCTGTCGGTCTTCGGCGCGCATCGCCTGGGCTACGTCATCGACGCCGCGAAGGCGGGCGCCCTGCCCGGTCTGGCTGCGGCAATCGTGTGCACGCTACTGTTCTACGGCAGGCCGCGGCAGGCGATCGGACCTGCCGCGCAAGGACAATGACAATCCGCTGAAACCCCGCAGGGATGGCGCTTTCGCGCCCTCCGCTTAAAGGTGTTATTAAGCCTGCATGACTACAATTTCCGAATCGCATTCCCGATTCACCCGTCATGCCGTTGCAGCAGTTTTCATCGATACATCCCGACCGCGGCGGCATCCGTATCGCACCGCCCGATCCGCGCCAAGCCCCCTTGGCATTGCAAGCCATCCAGCGCTTTCTGTCGGAACTGGGGCTTGGCGATACGGCAAACTGTTCGGGCGTAGCCGGCGCCGCGCCGGGCGCGCAAGCGTGGCTTAATGCCGCCTTCGCCGCGGCCTGCATGCCGGACCACGACACCACGCGCGTCGCGCACGCATTGAACCTGTGCACGCACGCAAACGACATCGACCTGGACCGCGAGATCGTGTTGGCGATGCTGGCCAGCCCGGTGGCGTTTTCGTTTCCCACCATCGCGGAACTGGAATCGGCGGTACGCATCCGCCGCTATATCGTTCAGGCTGCCCGCAAGACCGCCTTGGCCTTCGATACCGAACACGCCGAACGGCCGTCCGACTACTGGACCTATGACGAGGCGCGCGGCTTTACCGTGTTGCCGGGAAAGTCGCTGATCGAAGGCCTGCGCAAGGCCACGCAGCCCGAGGCCTCGGGCCAGTTGTATGCCTTCTCTTGCTACCGGGCCACGGAATATGTGACGGTGCTTGGCATTGCGCAGGAACTGCAGCAGGCCAATCCCGAACTGGGCCGCCGCCTGCAACGCCAATGGGAAACGCGCGCCGTCATGTCCGGTCGCTTTCACGAAGCCTTCCTGCACGAATACGGTTCGCTTGCCGATCCCCTGCCCCATCGCTTTTACGTGCCGGGCGACCGGCTGTGGTTCCGCAACCCAGATGCCGCCTCGTCGGACGTCGAGGGGTACGAGGGCTCATGGGTGTTCTATCTGGGGAATGGCGAGTTCAATAATTTCTGGGAACGCGGCAAGCCGTTCACGCTGACGACCAAATGCGTGGAGATCTTCCATTGGCGTCATGGTTTGAGCACGGACGCGGCCGGCAAGCTCTGCATCGACGAAGGCATCGTCAAGGAACGCGTCAGGCAGACCCTGGCGGATCCCGAAGCTACAGCAGACGTCCTGGCGCGCATGACGCGGATCCGCGATCCGCAAGGCGTCTATGAACAAGGCGGCTGCATCGACGCGACGCGCGAACGGGTACGCTGGGTGCGCCCGGGCCATGCCGACATCGCACTGCCCGAGTACCCGACGCCGCTGGCGTTGTGGTCGATCGCGGCCTGATCCCGCCCGGCCCCTTCAGGCACCGGAGCAATAGGCGGCCCAGCCCTTGAACGTGAAGCCGGCGTAGAACAGCTCTACGGATTCGAAGCCGGCTTCGTGCAGCAACGCGACGTCTTCTTCTGGCGTCAACAGGGGGAGCCGGGTGCTGATGGCTTCACTGGCGTTCTTGGCGTTGGCCGCCGGAATGCCCGAGGCCGCCCCGAACGCCGCATACCGGTCCAGCCAGCGCTTTTTCTCGCGCGCCGTCTGCGGAAAGCTATGGTGCGCCACCACCAGCGGCGCCCCCGGTTTCAAGCGGCGCCGCAATTCCTTGAGCGTGTGCAGCCGTTCGTCCGCGGCCAGGAAATGCAGCGTCAACAGGCACGTCGCGGCATCGAACGGGCCCGCGGGCGCCGCATCGACATATCCCTCAAGCAGATCGACACGCCCGGCCTGCGGTCCCAGCGTCGCCTGCGCCAGCGCCAGCATCTGCGCGGAAGGATCCACGCCCACAAAACGCCATCCCGCATGGGCGTCAGCGAATACCTTCAGCTCCAGGCCGCCTCCGGCGCCCAGCACCAGGACGCAGCCATCATCCGGGACGGCTTCTGCCAGCAGCAGCGCCGCCATCTGCTGAAGCGCAAGAAAGCCCGGGACCTGCTTGACGGGGCCTTCGGCGTAACGGGCGACGGCCTGGGGATCGGAGAATGAGGTCATCGACGCGGCTATCCAGAAGCGAAACCGTCGATGCTATCGCATACGGATGGATGGCAGGATGAATTCGAATTTCAGGCGGCGGGTGGCAAGCATTACCGCCGCCAGCACGGCGATGCCGGAAAGAATGCCCGACAGCCGTAGCAGCGCGGGCATCGGATCGTTTGCCCACTGGTGGTCCTGCACGAACACCATGATGAACGCAATGGTGAACTGGCGGCCGACATAACTGGCGCCCTGTGGGCCGGACTGCACATGGCATCCCGTCCAGACGCCCAGCGACAGCACCAGCATGGACAGCACGGCCTGCCCCTGCGTCACCGGCAGCAACGCCATTCCCAGTGCGCCGGCCAACAGGCAGCCGATCACGCGTTGCACCATTTTTTCGATGATGGGCTGGCGCGTCCCATCCACCAGTTTGCCGGCCGGCAGCATCAGCACGGCAATCGCCGTCACCAGTGATTGCGCGAAGCCGGGCATATCCAAAAAGTACGTGGCCGCAGCCAGCAAGACAATGGCCAGGGCGGCCTGCATGCCCAGCACCAGCCGGTTGCGCCGCAGCGATTCGGCCGACGGCGCCGGGATTGCCGCGGGCGGCGTCGCGCCCTCGCCCTCGCCCCCGCCAAACGCCGTTGCCGATGCGGTTGGCGGACGGATGCGCCGATACCAGCGCGGCCCGAAATGGAACACGCTGGCCACCACCACGCACGCCAGCGTGCCGATCACGACTTCGGCCGCCCGCAAGGCGGCGAACACGGCCGTCGATTCCAGAGAATTCAGTACGTGCGCTTCGTAGGTCACCATCAGGGCCGTCACCCCGCCCAGCATCCAGGCGTAAGGCGCCTTGGATCCGTTGGCGTGATACGCCGCCACGCCGCCGATCACGCCGAGCGCCGGCACGAACAGCCAGGGGCGATCACCGATCAACGGACCCGCGATGGCGCCCAGCGCCGCGCCCATCAAAGTGCCGATCACGCGATGCCCGGCGCGCTCCACCGATCCTGCGAAACTGGTCTGCATCACGGCAAAGCCGCTGATGGCGGCCCACCAGGTATAGGACAGATGCAAGGCGTTCGCCAAAGCGACGGCAAGCGCGACCGACAGCACCGCTTCGGCACTGAAGATCGCGCGGTCCCGCGACGGCTTCCAGGCGGCCAGTTCACGCATCAACGCGGTAACGGCCGCCCGGCAGGTGCGTAGCAGCGTGCTGGCCAGGTTCATCGTATTCATCCTAGCGCCCGGCCATCCCGCCGGGCAAGCACGGCGTCAATCGGCCAACCCCGACTACATTCGCCGGCTACTTCGCCAACCCAGCCGCCAACGCCAACGCGCGCTGCAGGAACGCGGACTGGTCATCCTTGCGGTAGCTGACGATGACTGGCGACACGAAGGCGTCGCCTTCGATCCGCACGTGGGCCACATCCTGTCGTTGCAAGCGCTGCACCGAAGCCGGCACCACCGACACACCCAGGCCCGCCGCCACCAGCCCAATCGCGGTCTGCAATTCGTTTGCCTCCTGCACGACCTGTAATGCGTAGCCCGCGGCGCGGAAGAGCCCCAGCACATGGTCCGCGAAGTTCGGCCGTGGCCGCGCGGGGTACAGCACGAAAGGCTCTTGCGCCAAGCGCTCCACCGAAACGCTGCCCATCGCCGCCAACGGATGATGCAGCGGCACGGCGGCCATCAGCGGTTCGGTCATCAACACCCGGCGTTCAATCGCCGGATCATCCAGCAGGATCCGGCCGATGCCCAGATCAATGCGCCCTGCCTTCAACGCCTCCAGTTGCGGCAGCGTCGTCATCTCCGTCAGGCCCACTTCCACTTGGGGATCGGCGCTGCGCAGTTGGCGGATCAGTTCCGGTACGAAGCCATACAGGGTCGACGGCACAAAGCCGATGCCAAACCAGCGCCGCTGCGTTTGGCCCAGGCGGCGCGTGCCTTCCAGCACTTCCTCCAGGCGGGCGGTTAACAGCCGCGATTGCTCCAGCAGGAAGCGGCCGGCTTCGGTCAGCCGCAAGGCACGGGTGGTGCGTTCGAACAGCTGCACGCCCAATTCTTCCTCGAACTGGCGAATTTGACGGCTGAGCGGCGGCTGGGCGATGTGCAGCCGGGCGGCGGCACGCGTGAAGCTGCCCTCTTCCGCCACGGCCTGGAAGTAGCGCAGGTGTCTGAGCTGCATGGCTATTTAGACGATATAGGTATGAATCGGAACCCATATAGTCTTGGACTCAAGGCGAAAGCGCAAGCCATACTGGGACCATCGCTTAATTTCTGGCAATAAAAGTATGAATCCGGCAAGCATTCTCTCGGTTGAAGCCATTCTGGTGGATCTGCCCACCATCCGCGCCCATCAACTGGCCATGGCGGTCATGCAGCGGCAAACGCTCGTGATCGTGCGCCTGACGTGCAGCGATGGCATCGAAGGCATCGGCGAAGCCACTACCATTGGCGGCCTGTCTTACGGCGAAGAAAGCCCCGAGGGCATCAAGCTGGCCATCGATACCTATCTGGCCCCGGCTTTGGCCGGCCTGGACGCCACCAACATCCACGCGGCCATGCAGCGCCTGGAAAAAGTGGCCCGCGGCAACCGCTTCGCCAAGTCCGCGCTGGAAACCGCGCTGTTGGACGCCCAGGGCAAGCGGCTGAACGTGCCGGTGTCGACTTTGTTGGGCGGCGCCGTGCGCACCCGCATGCCGGTGCTGTGGACCCTGGCCAGCGGCGACACCGCCCGCGACATCGAGGAAGCCGAGTCGCTGCTGCAAAGCCGCCGCCACAACACGTTCAAGCTGAAAGTGGGCCGCCGCGCCGTGTCGGAAGACGTGGCGCACGTGTCGCGCATCAAGCAGGCGCTGGGCGACCGCGCCCGTGTGACGGTGGACGTGAACCAGGCCTGGAACGAGGCCGATGCCGCCGGCGCCATCGCGCGTCTGGAAGCGGCCGGCGTGGACCTGATCGAACAGCCCATTCCGCGTGCCAACCTGGCGGGCATGGCGCGCCTGGCCGCCCGCTTTGTCGTGCCGATCATGGCGGACGAAGCTGTGAATGGCCCCGAAGACGCGCTGGACATCGCGCGCCACGGCGCGGCCGACGTGCTGGCGCTGAAGATCGCCAAGTCGGGGGGCCTGTATGAGATGCTGCGCACCGCCGCGGTGGGAGATGCCGCCGGCATGTCGCTGTATGGCGGCACGATGCTGGAAGGCTCGGTGGGGTCGATCGCGTCGGCGCACGGCTTTGCCTGCCTGCCGCGCCTGTCGTGGGGCACCGAGCTATTCGGCCCGCTGCTGCTGAAGGACGACATCGTCGCCAACCCGCCGCGCTATGCCGATTTTGAACTGGAACTACCCGCCGGCCCCGGCCTGGGGCTGACGCTGGACGAAGACAAACTGAATTTCTACCGGCGAGACCGCTGACGGCCCGCAGGAACGCAAACCCCGACACCCGGCCGCGCCCGCCTTGAAGGGCGCACCCACAATAATTCAAGCATCACGGAGACAACCATGCGCATGCGCCATGTATTCAAACCCTTTGCCCGCGCCATGCTGGCCCTGTCGCTCTTGGGCGGCGCGTCCGCCGCGCTGGCCGACAGCTACCCTGACCGCCCGGTCAAATGGGTCGTGCCCTTCCCGCCCGGAGGCGCCATGGACAGCATCGCCCGCACGCTGGGCGAATCCATGGGCAAGCAGCTGAACACGTCCTTCATCGTCGAGAACCGCGCTGGCGCGGGTGGCAACATCGGCGCGGCCACCGTCGCACGCTCCAAACCCGACGGCTACACGATCCTGATCGTGGCCAACGGCATGGCCGTCAACCCCGCGCTGTACGCCGACCTGAACTACGACCCCATCAAGGACTTCACGCCGATCTCGCTGCTGGCCGTTGTGCCCAATGTGCTCGTCACCAATCCGGCCCGCACCGGCGCGACCAGCGTGCAAGACGTGATCGCCAAGGCGAAAGCCCAGCCCAACCACTACACCTACGCCTCGGCCGGCGTGGGCACGTCGATCCACCTGGCGGGCGAACTCTTTGTGTCGATGACGGGCGTCGACATGCTGCACGTGCCCTACAAGGGCAGCGGCCCGGCGGTGGCCGACCTGCTGGGCGGCCAGGTGGACTACATGTTCGACAGCATCACATCGGCCAAGCCGCATGTGGCCAGCGGCAAGCTGCGCGCGCTGGCCGTCACCACCACCAAGCGCTCCGCCGCCCTGCCTGACGTGCCCACCCTGCAGGAAGCCGGCGTGCCGGGCTATGAGTTGATGCCCTGGTTCGCGGCGTTCGCCCCCGCTGGCACGCCGCCGGAAGTGGTTGCCAAGCTGAACGAAGCCATGCGCAATGCGCTGGCTGAACCGAAGGTGAAGGCAACGCTGGATTCGATCGGCGCCGAGTCGATCGGAAGCAGCCCGGACGCGCTGCGCGACCATCTGGCCAAAGAAACCCAACAGTGGAAGACCTTGGTCAAGGAACGCAACATCAAGATCAACTGAGGCACCGGGGCGGGCCTGTCCGCCCCGACTCCTCAGGCCGGCGCAAGCGTTGCCGACGCATCCAGCAGATGATCGACAATGGCCAGTATCTGTTCGGCCGCTTGCCCGATGTGCCGCTCCAGCGCGGCCTCGGCCTTTTCCGCCTGGCCTTGGCGGCTTAGCGCGATCAATTCCTTGTGCTCGTCGTGGGCCTGCTGGCGGATGGGCGCATTGACGATCTGGAAGCGGAAGTAGCGTTCGGATTTCTCGTGCAGCGCGCGGACCATGCCTAGCGCCGCCGGCCGTTGCGCGGAACGGTACAGCAGTTCGTGCAGCTGCCAGTTCAGGCGCCCCCACTGCTCGGGCGCCGCTGAATCCATCTGCGTCACCACTTGCTCGGCGCGGTCCAGATCGCCGTCGTCATGCTGATGCACGGCCAAGCGGAACAACCAGGGTTCCAGCCGCATGCGGATATCGAAAAACTCCTGGACTTCCGTGCGCGATAGCATCGATACATAGGCCCCGCGGTGCGGAATCATGTCGATCAGCCCTTCGGCGCTGAGCTGGCGGATGGCCTCGCGCACCGGCAGCCGGCTCACGCCCAGCTCTTCCGCGAACAGCTCCTGGCGCAGCGCCGAACCGGGCGGGATGAGGCCGGAGAGGATGCGGTCGCGCAATTCATCCACGACCAGATCGACGGCGGTCTTGCGGACAAGCCGGCCGGCGGGTCCAGTCTGGGGACGGGGCGAAGAAACGGAAAGCGGCGAATTCTGAGACACGTAAAACCTGCCTGGTTGGGCCGCTCGACAGACGCCAAGCGGCATGGAAATACCGGCACCGGGCCCGTTGTGCCCAGGAAAACCCCGAGAGACAGCCGGTACCCGCAGCCCTTTTAATACGAGTATATTGGATCCATGATCCAGTTGGTACCGCCCGTCCCCGGGCGTGGCGGTTCGAGGCCAGTCGCCTCGTTTTTTTGGCCTTTTCTTTTTGGATCCAATATCCAATAACCAATATCCGCCTGTACACCAGCAGGCGACCACGTACCAGGAGCCGCAGCATGAGCATTCAATGGAAAGGCGTTTTTCCCGCCGTCACCACCAAACTGAACCCCGATTTCTCGTTGGATCTGGAGGCGTTGCGCCAAGGCCTGGAGCGGCTGATCGCCAATGGCGTGGGCGGGGTCGTCATGATGGGCATGGTGGGTGAGAACGCCCAGTTGTCGCCGGACGAGAAACTGACGGTCTTGCGTACGGCCGTGGAAACCGTGCGCGGACGCGTGCCGGTCATCTCGGGCGTGGCCGAAACCGGCACGGCGCGTGCCGCGGCGTTCGCCCAGGAAGCCGCGAAGATCGGCGTGAATGGCTTGATGGTGTTCCCCGGCCTGACCTACAAGTCGGACAACCGCGAAACGGTCGCCTTCTACCGCACGGTGGCAGAGGCCACTGCCCTGCCCATCCTGCTGTACAACAACCCGCGCGGCTACGGCGTCGACCTGACGCCGGACGTGGTGGCCGAATTGCTGGAAGCGCCGACCATCGTCGCCATCAAGGAAGAGTCCTACGATACGACCCGCGTAACCGATCTGATCACCCGTTTCGGTGATCGCCTGGCGGTAGTGTGCGGGGTGGACGACCTGATTCTGGAAAGCGCTGCGCTGGGCGTGACCGCCTGGGTGTCGGGCATGGCCAACGCCGTTCCCAAGGCCTCGGTCGATTTGCTGCGCCTGGCCGTCGAGGGCGATTTTGTGCGCGCCCGCAAGCTGTACGCGGCGCTGACCCCGCTGTTCCACCTGGATACGGTGGTCAAGCTGGTGCAGCACATCAAGCTGGCCGAGCACCTGATTACCGGCAGCGCCGAAACCGTCAAGCCGCCGCGCCTGGACCTGGCCGGCGCCGAACGCGAACGCACCATTGCCATCACCAAACAGACGCTTGCGGACCTGTCCGCCCTGGGTTACTGATCACTGATTCCGGAACCGCCACCATGCGACTCATCCGCCTGCCCGCGCTGGTCATCAGCGCCCTGATTGCCCAGTCTGCCGCCCACGCCGCGGACTATCCCACCCGCTCCATGGAACTGGTGGTCGCCTACCAGCCTGGCGGCGGTAGCGACAACACCGCCCGCGCCATCGCCGAAGCGGTGCGCCCCCCGCTGCTGGCGCAGCCCACGGTGGTGATCAACAAGCCCGGCGCAAGCGGCTCCATCGGCTGGGCGTACGTGGCCAACGCGCAGCCCGACGGCTACAAGCTGGTCCTGATGACGCCGGAAATGCTGGTGGTTCCGCTGATGGGCATCGGCAAAACGACGGTCAACGACTTCCAGCCGATCGCGCGCTTCACCGACGACCCGTCTTCGGTGACGGTGCGCGCCGATGCGCCGTGGAAGACGGTGGAAGAGTTCCTGGAATACGCGAAGAAGAATCCGGAGCGGGTGGCGGTGTCCAACGCCGGCATCGGCACCGTGCCGCACATGGCGGCCGCCGCACTGGGCGAACAGACCGGCGTGAAGTTCGTGCATGTGCCCTATCAAGGGTCGGCGCCCGCCATCATGGGCCTGCTGTCGGGCGACGTGCAGGCCACCACGGTCGCCTACGCCGAATTGCAGCAGCACGTCGACACCGGCAAGCTGCGCACGCTTGCCGTGATGGCGCCGCAGCGGCTGGAAAACCTGCCCGCCGTGCCCACCATGAAGGAACGCGGCGCCGACCTGCAATTCAGCGTATGGCGCGGCATTGGCCTGCCCAAGTCCGCCCCGGCGGACGCGGTGGCGAAATGGCGCGCCGCCGCCAGCCAGGTGGCGCAATCCAAGGAGTTCCAGACCCTCATGCGCAAGCAGAACCTGACGCCCTCCTATGCCGACCAGCCGCAGTTCGCCGCCGATGTGGCGCGCCAGGAGCAGGCCTTCAATACGCTGGTGCCCAAGCTGAACCTGAAACCGTAAGTCCAGCCGGGTCCCAAGCGCGTCACTCCACCGTTGCGCCGGACGTCTTCACGACTTCGGCCCAACGGGGGATCTCGGTGGCCATCAAGGCGCGCAACTCGTCCGGCGTGCTGCCCACGAGTTCCATGCCCATGGTCTTGCCCAGCTTCTCCTGCACGTCGGGTTCCTTCAGGATGACCGCGATTTCCTGCGCCAGCTTGTCCAGGATCGGCTTGGGCGTGCCCTTGGGCGCGTAGACGGCCTGCCAGGACGCCATCTGGAAGCCCGGCACGCCGGCCTCCTGCATGGTCGGAACCTCGGGCGCCAGCGAAATACGGTCCTTGGTGGTGACGGCCAACAGCTTGAGCTTGCCCGTCTGCAGCAGCGGCAAGGCGGCCGTCATCTGATCGAACATGAACGTCACGGCGCCAGACGACACGTCCACCATCGCCGGCGGCGTGCCCTTGTACGGCACGTGCGTCAGCGGCACGCCGATCATGCTGGAAAAGAGTTCACCCGCCAGGTGCGTCGAGGTGCCCGCGCCCGAGGACGCAAACGTACGCTTGTTCGGGTCGCGCTTGAGCAAGGCGATCAGGTCGGCAACCGAGTTCACGCCCAGGTTGGGATCCACCAGCAGCACGTTGGGCAGGTAGGCAATCAGCGACACCGGTTCAAAGTCCTTCACCGGGTCGTACTTCAGGTTCTTGTACAGGCTGGCATTGATCGCGTGCGTGCTGATGGTGCCGCCGAACAGCGTGTAGCCGTCGGGCAGCGCCTTGGCCACATAGGTCGCGCCGATGCCGCCGGCCGCGCCAGGCTTGTTTTCGACGATGACGTTCTGGTGCAGGCGGTCGCCCAGCTTCTGGGCCAGCACGCGCCCCACCACGTCGGTCGAACCGCCGACCGTGAACGGCACCACATAGGAAATCGGCTTCTGGGCGGGCCAGTCGGCGGCGCTGGCCGACATGGCCAGCGTGCTTAGGACGGCGCCAGCCAGCAGCGCGCCCAACGCGCTGCGTCGTTGAGATTTCATGTTGTCTCCTGCCTTGATTTATAGGTATGGTTCGCCGGCCGGGCGGCCCGCGGCAAGGCTCAGCGGCCCTGTTCTTTGCGCCAGGCGGCGAATTTGTCTTTGGTGCCCGGGTCGGTGGGCGGATACAGGCCCAGGATCGACGCCCCTTCTCGCACCTGGCTGGTCACGAAGTCTTCGAACGCGGTCATCTCCACGGCCTCGATCGAGATCTCGTCGGCCAGGTGCGCGGGAATCACCACGACGCCCTCGCGGTCGCCCACCACGATATCGCCAGGCCACACGGCCACGTCGCCGCAGCCGATGGGCGCGTTGATGTCCAGCGCCTGGTGCAGCGTCAGGTTGGTCGGCGCCGAGGGCCGCTGGTGATAGGCGGCAAAACCCAGTTCAGCGATTTCGGGCGAATCGCGAAAGCCACCATCGGTGACCACACCCGCCACGCCGCGCTTCATCAAACGCGTGACCAGGATGGAACCCGCGGACGCGGCACGCGCGTCCTTGCGGCTGTCCATGACCAGCACCGCGCCTTCCGGGCAGGTCTCGACGGCGACGCGCTGCGGGTGCGAGCGGTCTTCGAACACCTTGATGGTGTTCAGGTCTTCACGCGCGGGGATGTAGCGAAGGGTGAACGCCGGGCCGACCATATTGGGCAGATTGGCGTTCAGCGGGCGCACGTCCTGGATGAACTGGTTGCGCAGGCCGCGCTTGAACAGGGCCGTGCACAGCGTGGCCGTGCTGATGCCGGCCAGGCGGGCGCGGGTTTCGGGATTCATTTGGGACACGATGACTCCGGGGTCGATAGACGATGAATAAGGGGGCACGCGGCGGGCACAGCCCGCCTGGCGTCTTCAGAAGATTTCGGGTTCCGGCACGGGCGCGCCGAATTCGGTTTCCAGGAAGTCGAAATCGCAACCGTCGTTGGCTTGCAGGATGTGCTTCGAATACATCCAGCCGTAGCCGCGTTCATAGCGCTTGGGCGGCGGCGTCCAGGCGGCGCGGCGCGCGGCCAGCTCTTCGTCGCTGATGTTCAGGTGAATGCTGCGGGCGGGCACGTCCACCGTAATCGTGTCGCCCGTCTTGACCAGCGCCAGCGGGCCGCCGATGTAGGCTTCAGGCGCCGCATGCAGGATGCAGGCGCCGTAGCTGGTGCCGCTCATGCGCGCGTCGGACAGGCGCAGCATGTCGCGCACGCCCTGCTTCACCAGCTTGGTCGGAATCGGCAGCATGCCCCACTCCGGCATGCCGGGGCCGCCTTGCGGGCCGGCGTTGCGCAGGATCATGATGTGCTCGGGCGTGACGTCCAGGTTCTCGTCATCCACCGCGGCCTTCATGCTGGGGTAGTCGTCGAACACCAGCGCCGGGCCGGTGTGCTGCAGGAACTGCGGCGCGCAGGCGCTGGGCTTGATCACGCAGCCGTCGGGCGCGATATTGCCCCGCAGCACGGCCAGCGCGCCTTCGTCGTAGATGGCCGTGTCCAGCTTGCGGATCACGTCGTCGTTGTAGACCTCGGCGCCGGCGATGTTCTCGCCCAGCGATTTACCCGTGACCGTCATGGCCGACAGGTCCAGGTGGTCGTGCAGGCGCGACATAAGCGCAGGCAAGCCGCCCGCGTAATAGAAGTCTTCCATCAGGTAGGTGTCGCCGCTGGGCCGGATGTTGGCGATGACCGGCACCTTGCGGCTGGCGGCATCGAAGTCGTCCAGGCTGACCGCATGGCCGGCGCGGCGCGACATGGCGACCAGGTGCACGATGGCATTGGTGGAACAGCCCATCGCCATGGCGACGTTGATGGCGTTCTTGAACGACGCCAGGCTCAGGATGCGATTGGGCGTCAGGTCGTCCCACACCATGTCGACCACGCGGCGGCCGCATTCTGCAGACATGCGCATGTGGTTGACGTCCGCCGCCGGGATCGACGAGGCGCCCGGCAGGGTCATGCCGATGGCTTCGGCGATGGCCGTCATGGTGCTGGCCGTGCCCATCGTCATGCAGGTGCCGTAGCTGCGGGCGATGCCCCCTTCCACTTCGGTCCATTGTTCTTGCGTGATCTTGCCCGCGCGGCGCTCGTCCCACAGCTTCCAGGCGTCCGAGCCCGAGCCCAGGATCTTGCCCTTCCAGTTGCCGCGCAGCATCGGGCCCGCCGGCACGTACACGCACGGCAGCCCGGCGCTGATGGCGCCCATGAGCAGCCCCGGCGTCGTCTTGTCGCACCCGCCCATCAACACAGCGCCGTCGACCGGGTGGCTGCGCAGCAGCTCTTCGGTTTCCATGGCCAGGAAGTTGCGGTACAGCATGGTCGTCGGCTTGACGAAGGATTCCGACACCGAAATCGCCGGCAATTCCACCGGAAAGCCGCCCGCCTGGAACACGCCGCGCTTGACGTCTTCGACGCGTTGCTTGAAATGGCTGTGACAGGGGTTCAGGTCCGACCACGTGTTGATGATGGCGATGATGGGCCGGCCGACCCAGTCGTCCGGCGCATAGCCCATCTGCATCATGCGGGAACGGTGGCCGAACGAACGCAGGTCATCCTTGGCCATCCAGGCGGCGCTGCGCAGACTTTCGTAGGTACGTTTCATAGGGGAATGGGAGTGAGGCGTGGTGGGTATGGGATCATTTAAACACTAATACATTAGTGCGTCAGCTAGGTAAAAACCCGCTACACTGCGGGCTTCGACCACCGTACTCCCGACACGCCTTCGGATGCAAAGCCAAAAGCTCAGACTGGACCGGTCGCGCCACGCCGCACCCCAGGTCTTTGAACACTTACGCGAACAAATCGTGTCGCTGGAACTCGCCCCGGGCACCGCGTTATCGCGCGTCACGCTGGCGGAAACCTACGGACTGAGCCAGACGCCCATCCGCGACGCCCTCATGCGCCTGGCCGAAGAAGCGCTGGTCGAGATCTATCCGCAGCACACCACCGTCGTCAGCCGCATCGATATCCCCGCCGCCCGGCAGGCCCATTTCCTGCGCCAATCCCTGGAACTGGAGATCGTGCACCTGTTGGCGCAACGGCCCGACCCGGTGCTGCACAAGCGCCTGCAAGCCAGCATCGACCTGCAACGCGTCAGCCATGCCAATGGCGAATACCAGCAGTTCATCGACGCCGACCAAGCCTTCCATCGCGACATGCATGCGGCTGCCGGCGTGACCAGCCTTTGGGAACTGGAGCAACGCTACAGCGGCCACCTGGACCGCCTGCGCCGACTGCATCTGCCCGAGGCCGGCAAGGCCGAACGCATCATGGACGACCACCAGCGCCTGCTGGATGCCATCGTGGCACAGGAGCCTGGGCGTGCGCAGCAAGTGTTGCGGGAACACCTGTCCGGCACGCTCAGCCAGGTCGCAGAGATCTGCAAGCGCTATCCGGAATACGTGCTGGCGGAGTGATGCGTCGGGCGCCCCCTCGGGAAACCGGGGCGTGTCATGCCCGGCCTTGTACGGCGCCGCCGCCGGCTTTCCTGCCCGAAGATGGCTTTCGCACCGGTCGGCGGGCCGGAATGTCCTCGTGCCCGAAGATGTCCTCCTGGGCGGCCTTATTGAGGGCGATGATGGCAGGATGCTGCAGTTGCCGCTCGGTCGTCAGCGCGTAGAGCTGCTCCTTGACGTCGGCGGTACTACCAATAGCGCGCACACGATATTGCTTGACCAGATAAGCAGTGGTGGCGGTCGGCGCCACGAAAAGGCCGACCCCGGTTTGGCCGAACGAGTTCAACAAGGCACTGTCGTCGAATTCGCCGACGATGCGAGGCCGGATGTCGTGGTCATCAAACCACTGCACCAGGCGCGGACGAATAGCCGCGTCTTCGCCCGGCAAAAGAAATGGGGCTTGGTCCAGCATCTTGGGAAAGCGGCGCGGCAATTGTTCAAGCAAGGCCGGGGCGCCAAAAAAAGTCAGGCTGCTTTCGCCCAGCAAGTGGCTAAACCCACGGACGTTCAATTGGCTGGGCATGGGACGGTCCGCAATCACCATGTCGTACCGGTGCACCGCCAGATCCGCCAACAGGAAGGCAAGCCGGCCCTCGCGGCAGATCAGCCGCACGTTCTCTTCCAGTCGCAGCACGGGTTCGATCATCCGGTACACCAGCGATTTGGGCACACCTTCCGCAATTCCTATCCTGAACTCCACCACTCGGCGCGCTGGCCGGTCACGCAGATCGTCCAGCAGCTCGTCGCCCAAGGTGAAGATGCGGTCCGCATACTGCGCGGCGCGGCGGCCGACATCGGTCAACTCAAGCCCGCGGCCCACCCGCCGGAACAGCGCGGAGCCCAGCGACGACTCAAGTTCCTGCAATTGGCCGCTGATCGACTGCGGCGTGCGCTGCAATTGCTGCGCCGCGCGCGCAATACTGCCGGCCTTGGCAACCATCCAGAAATAGCGCAGATGCTTGTAATTGAGAGAGACCATGGCCGATCACTCCAAAAAATCTGACTATCACTTCATGATATGCGAATTGTCCGACGAATAAGCGTGTTCTAGACTGGCTTCGTATCTTGCATCGATCAGGATTTCGGCCGCATTCCAGCGGTTGGAAACGATGACGGGAGGCGGCAAATGGGTCACGTCGAGACTTTTGCCACAACGCCGATGTGGGTGGGATTTGTCGGCCTCGTGCTGGCGATGCTGGCGCTTGACTTGTACGCGTTGGGCGGCCGTCGCGCGCACCGGGTATCGCCCAGGGAAGCGCTGGGCTGGGTGCTTGCCTGGGCCACGCTGGCGACGCTGTTCGGATTATCGATGTGGTGGTTTCTCGACGCGAACGCCGGCCGCGCCGTGGCCAACCAGAAAACCCTTGAATACTTCACCGGCTACCTGATCGAACTGTCCCTGTCTGCGGACAACATGTTCGTCTTTTCACTGGTGTTCACCTATTTCGCGGTGCCTCCAGAGTTGCAGCGCCGGGTATTGCTGTACGGCGTACTGGGCGCTATCGCAATGCGCATCGGGATGATCCTTGCGGGCGTCTGGCTGCTGTCGAAATTCGTCTGGCTGTTCTATGTGCTGGGCGCCTTCCTGATCGTAAGCGGCGCCAGGATGCTCGCCACGGCCGGACGCCAGCCTGACATCGGCCAGAACCCGCTGGTCCGCTTCATGCGGGCACGCATGCGCATCACTTCCGACTACCACGGGCAATCTTTCTTCGTCCGTATCGACGGACTGCGCCATGCGACGCCCATGTTTCTCGTCCTGCTGGTGATCGAGGCGACAGATGTCGTATTTGCCGTCGACAGCATCCCGGCCATCTTCGCCGTCACACGCGACCCGTTCATCGTCTTCACCTCGAATATTTTCGCCATCATGGGCCTGCGGGCGTTGTATTTCCTGCTGGCGGACATGGTGGACCGCTTTCATTATCTGAAGTATGGGCTGGCGATCGTGCTGATCGTCATTGGCGGCAAGATGCTGGCGGCGCAGTGGATCCACGTGCCGGTGCATTGGTCGCTTGGCGTTGTCGGCCTGGTGTTGGCCGCATCCATCGGCGCCAGCCTGCTGTTGCCCCGGCGGAAGGCTGCGGCCAACTGCCAATCCGTAAAGAAGCCACACACCCAGGAGCTGCCATGAACACGATCATTCTCGCAACCGACGGATCGACTTACAGCGATGAAGCGGCCCGCTACCTGGTCGCCAGCCCATTGCTGAACCGCGATTTTGTCGTGCACGTCGTGCATTGCGAACCCGAGGTATCGGGCGACGTGCAGTCGCTGATCGGCAAAGCCGAAATCGAAGCCTGGCACCACGAAGAAAGCGGCAAGGCCATGCACTCCGTGGTGGACATCCTGCGCAGGGGAAACGTGAACTACGAGTGTCACGAACTGACGGGGTTTACGCCCGGAAAAATCGTCAAGTACGCCGAAAGCGTGAACGCCGACGCCATCGTGCTGGGATCGCACCACCGCAACCCGCTGGTCAATGCCTTGATGGGATCGGTCAGCGGAAGGATTCTGGCGCATGCGCCCTGCCCGGTGCTAGTCGTTTGAGGCTTGACCGCTTGCGCGCGGGTCCAGCGGGCTGAACAATGAACACCGCGTTCAGCGCTTCGAACGCGCAGGCCAGCGGGAGGGGCGCCGCGTGCCCCCTCAATCCAGCGGATACCGCCGGATCACCGTCTTCCCATCCCGCTCCGCCAGCGACAGTAAGGCTTCGCCCGACGCGTCCATGCCCAGCAAACCCGTTTCCACATCCTGCGGAACCTGGAACGGACGCCAGGTCTTGCCCTGGTCTCGCGTCGTGAAATAGGTTTTGGTGTATTCGTTGAATGAAAACAAATGGTCGGCGTAGGTCTTGATCACCCAGGCCTTGCGGCCGAACCAGGCGTCGCCGATCCAGCTGGGTTTGCCCTGCACCGTGGGCGACGCCGAACGCTCGTTCCAGACGCGTTCGGCCTGATCCAGTTCATAGATGGCGTTGCCCGAGGTCTCGAACACAGGTTCCCCTCGGGTATAGCGCGCATCGGGCGCCGGCGCGGGGACCGGCGGCACGTGCGGCGTGATGCGGAAGGCGGGTGAGGCGCCGTCCTGGAACTCCACTTCGAACCGTCGGGTTTCCAGCACTTCATTCTTTTCCGACGCATTCAGGCTGATCCGGGTGCGCCAGCTCCAGCCTACGGCGCGTCTTTCGTCCAAGGGGTACAGCGACCAGTCATAGGCCAATTGGCCGCCGTCCTTGCCGGCTTTTTCCTGGAAGGCGCGGTCGAAGGCTTGCGCGTCGGGCCAGACCTGCTCGTCCAGCAAGGTGGCCGACCAGCGTCTGGCGCCGTCTTCGCTGACCAAGAGGCGCTGGCCGGCGTCGTGCCGCTCCAGGGCGATGACGCGATCCTGGGTCAGGAATACGGTGAACTGCAGCGGTGGCCCCAGCGTCACGTCCGGGTCGTAGGTCCAGGTCTTGCCCAAGTCATCAGAACGCAGCGTTTCCCAGGCGGCTGGGGGCTCGCCCCCGGTTGGTGCGGCGGCGCTGCGCGGAGTGCCGGTGATCAGGTACAGCGTACGGCCTTGGGGCGAACCGATCAGGCTGACGCCCGTGTCGCCGCTGATCGAACCCAGCAGTTCAAACACGCCCGTGCCCTGCCCGCCATAGATCAGATTGCGCGTGTCGGCCAGCTGCCACGGATTCTGAGGGCGCGTGTTCAGGGCAGGCACCAGCGTGTCCAGCAGCGGCGCCTTTTCCAGTGCGGCCATCTCTTTGCCCGAGACCAGCCGTTGGCCGATCAGCAATTGGCGTTCGCCGAACCGTTGCAGGGACACCCGGGACGACAAAGCAAATGGCGGGCCGTTGAGTTCGCCGATCACCTCGCTGCGCGCAAGCGGCTGGCCCAGGGGCACCAGTTGATAGATGCCATAGCCGATGATCCCCGCGACCGCGATCGCGGCGCCGCTGGCAAGCAGTCTAAGGTTCATGGCTGCAAAGCATCCTGATGCGTGGGCGCCCGCCATCTGGCCGGCGACTTTTAGGAAATTGACGAAACTATAGCGTGTCGCACATCGTTCTCTATACTGGCGTGACATACTCTCACGCCGCACCCGGCTGCACACGGAAACCCGACATGATCGCAAGGCACGCACGCTTCGCCCTGGCCCTGGCTATGCTAGGGACGGCCGGTTGGATGCAAACGGCAACTGCCGCGCCGCCCGACGTCTGCCAGGCCGTGACCGTGCGTGAAGGGGACCCGATTCCGCCCGATGCCTGCGCCGTCAATATCGTGCCTCGGAACCTGGACGTGTCGAACATCATCTTCGGCGACGGCCCGGCATGGACGCCACTGGATCCGCAGGCGATGCCCGGCGTCTTCTACGACACGGCGTCGATTGCGCCGATGACCGACCGGCCGGTCGTAATGGCGGTGACGGTCGCGTGGTTCTATGCGCAGCCGCGCGTGTCGGAGACGACCGGCCAGTCGTATGGTTCGGTGTCGCAGCCCGTTCTGCTGAACTGCAGCGCCAACACCTATACCGTCACGGAAACCCGGCATTACGCCGGCAGCAATGCCACGGGCGCGCTGGTGGAATCGATTCCGGTGGCGGGCATCCACAACGCGCCGGTGGCGCGCGACCCCGTCCAGCGCAAACTGCGCGCGATGGTCTGCCCGCCCCCGGGCAAGACCGTGCGCAAGTAGGCTTGACGCCCTACCCGCGCCAATAGCGGTACAGCGCCCGCGCCGCCGCATCCAGCAGGAAGCCCAGCACCCCGATCATCAGCACCATGGCCATCAGCTCGGAATAGGCCAGCCGATCACGCGTGTCCAGGATGAAATATCCCATTCCCGCAGACACGCCCAGCATCTCGCAAGGCACCAGCACGATCCACAGGATGCCGATGGCCAGGCGCACCCCGGTCAGGATATGGCCCAGCACGCCGGGCAGGATCACGCTGCGCAAGGTCTCCCAGCGCGTGGCGGCCACGCTTTGGGCCAGTTGCAGCCAACGGGGATCCAGCTGCTGCACGCCGGCCGCGGTGTTCAGCACGATGGGCCAGACCGCCGCGAAGGTCAGCAGGAAATAGACGGGGTCGTCGCCCACGCCGAACACCATCACCGCAATCGGCATCCAGGAAAGCGGCGAGATCATGCGCAGGAACTGCATGGCGGGCGACACCGCGGCCTCCAGCCGCCGCCAACTGCCGATCGCCAGCCCGAGCGGCACGCCGATCAATAGCGCAAAGCCCAGTCCCACGGCGATGCGCCGCAGGCTGACCAGGATATGCATGGGCAAGTCCGATGCGGTCAGCAGTTCGCCCAGGCTGACGAACGTGGCGCCGGGCGAAAAGCGCCGCGCCATGCCGCCTGCGGGCGAGAAGACGTCAGTGCCTAGCCACCACAGCGCCAGCAAAGCCGCCAAGCCGGCCAGCCCCAGCGCGCACCGCCCGCCCAGGCCCAGGCCGGCGTTACCGGCACGACTGGCCGGTTTGGCGGATGATCCGGCCGGAGCAACGGCGGCGTGCCCTTGCGAGCCAGCGACGGACTCGCGAGCCGTCACGCCTGCACCATTTCGGTCCGCGTATAGGCGTCCGGGAAGCCGAAGCGGTTCAACCCGCCCACGGATTCGATCGCGCGTTTGACGTAACGGTCGTCAACCAGCTCACGCGCGGCGCGTGCCGGGTCCAGGTCGGCCAGGAAACCCCGATCGGCCTCGATCAGCGTGTCGCGCAGGCGGCGCACCAGTTCCTCGGTATAGCTGGGGAACGGATAGGGTTGGAAGTCGATGCGCCGTTCGTCCCAGTCGGCGTGGCGGATGGCGCCAGTGCCCAGGTACCCCTCGCGGTCGGACGCGGGCGGCGCCAGCACCTTGGTCAGCGCCGGCAGGCCGTGCGGCGTGTAGCGGTTGATGCCTTCCTTGGACAGCAGCTGGGCGGTTTCGGCGCGGTTGTCGCGTATCCACAGTTGCGCCTGCACGATGGCGTCCACCACCTTTTGCGACCACTCCGGGCGTTGCTCCAGGTCGCGCTCGTGCATGAAGACCACGCAGCACGCATGGTTGCGCCAGACGTCGCCGGTAAAACGCAGCACCTTGCCCACGCCCAGGGTCTCAGCGACCGCGTTGAAGGGTTCGGCCACGATGTAACCGGCGATGCGGTTCTGCGCCAGCGCGGGCGGCATGTCGGCCGGCGCCATGACGATTAGGTTGACTTCGTTTGCGCCGACCGACCCGTCTTTCCGCGCCACGGGCGTCAGGCCGTTCTCGCGCAGCAGATACTGCAGCATGACGTTGTGGATGGAATACCAGAAAGGAATGGCGACCGTCTTGCCGCCCAGTTCCTTGACGTTGTTGATGGCGGGCGCCACCGTCAGGCCCGATCCGCCCACGTGGTTCCAGGCCACGACCTTGGCCGGGACCTTGCTGCCGAAGCGCGCCCAGACCGTCATCGGCGACAGCAGATGCACCACATTCACCTGGCCCGAGATGAAGGCCTCGATCACCTGCGCCCAGCTGCGCAGCAGCGTGGGCTTTTCCGCCTTGACGCCGGCCTTGTCGAACAGGCCGTTGTTATGCGCCACCAGCAGCGGCGCGGCGTCGGTGATGGGCAAGTAGCCGATGCGCACTGGCGCGTCGGGCTCGCTTTGTGCACGGGCGTTGAACGCCGACAGCAATGAGGTTGCGCCGCCTGCCGTCAGCAGGGCCGAGAGTTTCAACCAGTCGCGACGCGACATGTGTTCCAGGCACATCAATGAGCTCCTAGCAAGGGGTCAAACGTCAGTTCAAACTTGCACGGCATCGCCGCGCACGGCCCGCAGCGCAGCACGCAAGCGGGTCAGGATTTCCAGGCGCAGCGCGCCCATTTCGGGCAACAGGTCGGCGCGCGGGTGCGGCAGATCGACCTGCCATACGCCCAGGATACGGCCAGGCACGCCGCCCAGCAGCACGATCCGGTCGGCAAGCACCAGCGCTTCGTCGATATCGTGCGTGATCAGGACGGCGGCGGTCTGGAAGTCGGCCACCACCTTGCGAAGCAGCGCCTGCATCTCGCTGCGCGTCACTTCATCCAGCGCGCCGAAGGGTTCGTCCAGCAGCAGCACCGACGGCTGCCGAGCCAGGCATCGCGCCAACGCGGTGCGCTGCGCCATGCCGCCGGACAACTGCGCCGGGCGCAGGTGCCGCGCGTGCGACAGGCCAACCTCGTCGATGGCTTGGTCCACCCGCGTCCGGCGCTGGCTGTCTGTCAGCGCGGGTTGATGCTTGAAATCCAGGCCGAAGGCCACATTGCGTTCCAGAGACAGCCAAGGCAACAGGCTGGGGTCCTGGAACGCCACGGCCACGCGGGGATGCACGCCCGTCAAGGGCGAGCCTTCCATCAACAGCGACCCAGCGGTCGCGGCCTGCAACCCGGCCAGCACGCGCAGCAGGCTGGACTTGCCCGCCCCGCTGGCGCCCAGTACGGCTACCACTTCGCCGCGTGCCAGATCCAGGTCCACGTCATGAAACACCGGAGCCGCCGCGCCGGGATAGCGCAACGCCAGGCCGCGCGCCTGCAATACCGGCGGCGCGCCGCCCGTCATGCGGCGGCCTCGGCAGCGAGTTTGGCCTGACGTTTGGCCAGCTCGGTCTTCAACTGGACCAGACTCGGCGTGACGATCGGCAGGAACGCGGCTTCGCGCCAGCGCCGGGCGAAACCGGCACCGGCAGGCTTCAGATAGGCCGCGCCGCCGCTGGCCTGCAATTCCAGCTGCACCGCTTGATGGGCCGCTTCCGCCAGCGCGATGCGGATTTCGAACAAGGCCCAGGGTTCGGCCACGAAGCGTTCGCTGCGCACGCCGGCGATCAAGCTGGCGCTCAGCGCTTCGACCTGCGCGTGCAGGGCTTGCAGCGGCTCGCCCAGGATGCCGCGCGATGCCTGGCCTTGGCCAGTTTGCGTGGCGGCCTGCAGGGCGCGGCGCGCCAGTCCGATGGACAGGCCGCATTGCAGCCCGGCGAACGCGGGCCGGGCGCGCGGCAAATACTGCCGGGCATCCGGATGGATCAACCATTCCGGGCCGATACGCACGCCCTGCACTGCCAGCGCCGCCGTGTTGCTGGATTGCAGGGCCAGTAAGGACAGGTCGGGGCTGCGGGCGAGGCCGGCGATGTCGTGCGGCAGCGCCACCACGGCAGGCGTGCCATCCGGCGCGGTGACGGCGGCGGCCACTAAAAAGCCTTGCAGGCGCAAGTTGGTCACCCACGGCATGCGGCCATCCAGCACCCATTGGCCATCGGCTTGCCGGGCGCCGATCTGCAGGGACTCGATGCCCGACAGGAATTTCATGGCGTTGGAGAGCGCGGTGGCGCCGGCGTGTTCGCCAGCCAGCAGCGGCCTCATCCAGGCGTTGGCCAAAGCCGTATTCGGGCTGCGCAGCAAGTATTCGATGAAGACGCGCTGGCTCCAGGCCACGAAGGCGCTGGCGACCGACCGCTCGGCCACCTGGGACACGGCCTCGATCGCATCGCCGATGTCGGTGCCCGGCAAACCGCCCTGATCCGCCGGCACGCCGATTCGGAAGAGGCCTGCGTCGGCCAGCCGGGGCAGCACCGTGGCGGCGTCCAGGCTGCCGTCGTCCAGAGCATCGGCATGCTGGTCCAGCCATGCCGCCAAGTCCGGGGGCAAGCTCCAGCCCGAGGTGGAGACTGCGCTAAGCGGTTGCCCCGCCATCACGCGCCGCTCCAGGCGTAGTCACGCAATTGGTCGTTCAGCGGCGTCTGGGCCAGGTTGTTGCCGAAGTTGCAGATGGTGGCCAGCCCGACGCCCACAATCACTTCCAGCGCGTTGCCGTCCGTGTAGCCGGCTTCGCGCAGGGCCTGCAGGGCCTCGTCACTGACACGGCCGCGCGTCTGGATCACGGCTTCGGTGAAGGCCGCCAACGCCTGCAGGCGCTCATCGGGCACCACGCCCTGGGCGCGCAGCGCGTCCACGACTTCGGGCGACAGCCGCGCCTTGTTGCGGGCCAGCGCCGTATGGCCGGCCACGCAGAACGTGCAGCCATGGCGGGTGCCCGCCACCAGTTGAACCACTTCGCGTTCCTGCAAGGTGAGGCCGGCGCGCGCATTGATCTGCGACAGCGTCTGGTAGGCCTCCAGCGCGACGGGTGCGTTGGCCAGCACCCCCAGCAGATTGGACAGGTATCCCGAAGCCTGTTCCGCGGCGGCCAGCGCGGCGCGCGTGGGTTCGGGAGCGCTTTGCGCGGTATGGACGGGCAAACGGGCCATGAAGATCTCCTGGAGTATCGTGGAAAAGCATATTGTGCGGGTGCCCGGCGGCAAGCGACAATGCACGAAGATCGCAACTTGATGCTAGATCTTATCGACTTTCAGCTATGCGCTTATAACCGGATTCGATCTTCCATCATCCTCCCAAACTGCGACGGCGTTCCGACCGGATCAGTTTGACGCCCCTACCCGGCCCTCTACTTTGCCTTTCACACCCGACCATACCGACCAAGCCGCCGTCGACGCCCTGTTGCTGTCCAGCCTGGAAGTCCAATCCAGCTTGTATCACCTGGGGCAATACTGCGGCAATTGGTCCGCCAGCACCAGCGGGCGGGCGCGCGCCAGTTTCCATCTGATCCTGCACGGCCGCTGCCGAGTCGACTTGGGCGACGGGCAAGATGCGCTGACGCTGGCTGCGGGCGACGGCATCTTCTTCCTGCGCGACATCCCGCATGCCTTGACGCCGCTGGATCCGCCCGCCTCCGCCAGTGCCTTGTGCACGGCCATGGAGCCGCTGCTGCCGCGCCAGGCCGACAGCACGGGACTGGCCTGCGGGTTTTTCCAGTTCCGCCCCGGGTTGGCCGACCTGCTGGCCGATACGCTGCCCGACTACCTGGTGCTGCGCGCCGACGACGAACGCTTCCGCACGGCACGCGGTGTTTTCGAATTGATCCTGGGGGAAACGGCGCGCGAACCGGGTGCGTCGCCCGTAGTGCTTGAACGGCTGACGGACCTGCTGATCTTCTTCATGCTGCGCCATCTGGCCATCCACGACCGGCAGGCCTATGGTTTGTTCGTGCTGGCGCGGGATCCGGCGATGGCGGGCCTGCTTCAGGCCATCCTGGAGGATCCTGCCGCCGCGTGGAGCATGCAGGACATGGCGGACCGCCTGCATATGTCCAAGGCGACTTTCCATCGGCGCTTCACCCTGCAAAGCGGCACGACACCCGCGCAGCTGCTGCAACGATTGCGCATGCGCGTTGCGCGCCGCCACCTGAGCCAGGGCATGGGCATCCAGGACGCGGCCGAACGTGTGGGGTATCAATCCCAAGCCGCGTTCAGCCGCGTGTTCCAGCGTACGGAGGGGGTCGCGCCTTCGGCGTGGCGCAAGCGCGGCCCCGCCGTGGGCTAGAACCCGCCGGGGTTTTAGCCCAGCTTTAGCCCAAGCCCAGCAGCAGTTCCGCCAACACGCCGGGATGCGTGATGTGCGCCTCGTGCGGGGCGGCGATGTCCACCCACTTCCAACCCTGCTGCGACTTCACCAGCTTGCGCGATTCTTCCAGCACCGCCAGTTCAGGCTGCGTGCAATGGATATAGGTGCGCGGACGCCCGTTGCCGATGGGATTCTTCAACGTCAGCGGCGTGGTGTAGCTGGCCAGCGGATGCGCGGTCAGGCGGCGCTTGACCCATTCGTAGTCCGCGCTGCCCGGGGTGAAGCCCCAGGCCGCGGGAATCGGATCCGGGATCGGCACGGCGAGGCCGCCGGTGGCCTTCGAGGCTGCGGCGATGCGCGCGTCGGCATCCGCCTTCGGGTAGACCGAAAACGCATTCTGGCCGCTTTGCAGCACGATGGCGTCGAAGTACACCAGGTGCGCCAGGCGCTCGGGAATGCGGTCGGCCACGCCGGTGATGGGAATGCCACCGAAGCTGTGGCCCACCAGGATCACCTCATTCAACTCTTCCGTTTCGATGACCTGCACCAGGTCTTCGACGAAGGTATCGATGGTGATGCCCTTGTTCAGCAGGTGGGCGCGGTCGCCCATGCCGGTATAGCTGGGCGCGTAGACGCGGTGGCCGGCCGCCTGCAGGCGATCCGCTACCGGGCGCCAGCACCAGCCGCCGTGCCAGGAACCATGCGCCAGCACATAGGTCTTGGCCTTCTTGGCCGGCGCGGCGGCAAGCGCCGCCGACCCCGCCGCCAGGGCGGGCAGCCCGGCGGCCAGTTTCAACAGGGTTCTGCGGGGAATCATCGTCATTGCGTTACACCTGCGCCAGCGCCTGTTCCAGGTCGGCGATCAGGTCGTCGATGTGTTCGATGCCGATAGACAGGCGGACCGTCTCTTCGCGCACGCCGGCCTTTTGCAGCTCTTCGGGATTCAGCTGGCGGTGCGTGGTGGAGGCGGGGTGCGTGGCCAGCGACTTGGAGTCACCGATGTTGACCAGACGCGTAAACAGCTGCAAGGCATCCTGGAAGCGCGCACCGGCGTCGCGGCCGCCCTTCACGCCAAACGTGAACAGGCCCGGGACCTTGCCGCCCAGATACTTCTTCGCCAACGCGTGGTCGGGGTGATCCGGCAGACCGGCGTAGTTCACCCATTCCACCTTCGGATGCTCGCGCAGGAAGTTGGCCACCTTGACGGCGTTCTCGACGATGCGGTCCACGCGCAGCGCCAGCGTTTCAATGCCTTGCAGGATCTGGAACGAGTTGAACGGCGAGATCGCGGCGCCCGTGTTGCGCAACGGCACGACACGCGCACGGCCGATGTAGGCAGCGGCGCCGAAGGCTTCGGTGTAGACCACGCCGTGGTAGCTGACGTCGGGTTCGTTCAGACGCTTGAAGCGCGCCTTGTGTTCGGCCCACGGGAACTTGCCGGAGTCGATGATGGCGCCGCCCAAGCTGGTGCCGTGGCCGCCCAGGTATTTGGTCAACGACTGCACCACGATGTCCGCGCCGTGCTCGATCGGGCGCAGCAGGTACGGCGACGGCACGGTGTTGTCCACGATCAGCGGCAGGCCGTGGCGGTGGGCCACGTCGGCCAGCGCGGCGATGTCGGTGATATTGCCCAGCGGATTGCCGACCGATTCCGCGAAGATGGCCTTGGTGCGGTCATCGATCTGCGCTTCAAAAGCGGCCAGATCGCTGGGGTTGGCAAAGCGCGTGGTGATGCCGTACTGCGGCAGCGTGTGTGCGAACAGGTTGTAGGTGCCGCCGTACAGCGTGCTGGACGAGACGATGTTGTCGCCCGCTTCGGCAATCGTCAGGATGGCGTAGGTGACCGCGGCCTGGCCCGAGGCCAGCGCCAGCGCGGCGATGCCGCCTTCCAGCGCCGCCACGCGCTGTTCCAGCACGTCGGTCGTGGGGTTCATGATGCGGGTATAGATGTTGCCCGGCACCTTCAGGTCGAACAGGTCGGCGCCATGCTGCGTATCGTCGAACGCGTAGGCAACCGTCTGATAGATGGGCACGGCAACGGCGCGCGTCGTCGGATCGGGGCGGTAGCCGCCATGCACGGCAACGGTTTCCAGGCGCCAATTGGGCTTCTTCGGTTCAGTCATGTGTCTCTCCAGGAGATGCGTTATTGATGATTCAGATCAGACGGCAAGCGCGCGCGCGGCGCGCAAGATGCGTTCAACGTCTGCATGATTGTTATAGGCGCCGACGGACAAGCGCACGTAACCATACTCCACTACGCTGGCCACCACGCCCGCCTGGCTCAAATGGGCCAAGGCGGCGGCGGGATCGGCCACGCGCAATGCCGTGGTGGTGCTGCGCAGCGCGGCGTCGGGCGGCGACACCACGTGCGCGCCCAATGCGCGCAAGCCCTCGCTGAGCGCTTGCGACAGTTCCAGGACCCAGGGTTCGATGCGCTCGGGTTGCGCGCCTTCGATCAGGTCCAAAGCGCCGGCCCAGCCGGCGATGCCGGGATAGTTGAGGTTGCCGGTTTCCAGCCGCCGGGCATCGCCCGCATCGGTCACGCCCACCTGCCATTGCAGGCCGGTCTTGTCCAGCGTGGTCACGCCCGACGGGCCGATGTACAGCGGATCCAGCGCGTCCAGCAGCTTGGGCGACACATGCAGCAGCCCCACACCCAGCGGGCCCAGCAAGCCCTTGTGCGCACCGCAAGCGAAGGCGTCCACACGCCATTCATCGACGTGGGCGCGCAACAAGCCCGCGCCCTGGATGCCGTCGACCACCAGCCATATGCCGCGTTCCGCGCAGCGGCGGCCCAGTTCGGCGATGTCGGTGCGCAAGCCCGTGCCGTACTGCACCCAAGACACCGCGATCAGGCGGGTGCGAGCGTCCACGTGCTGCCACAGATCATCGACCGTGTAGCGGTGCGACTGGGCTTGCGCCACCCGCACCTGCACGCCGCGGCGGCGCAGGTTCAACCAGGGCAAGGCGTTGGTGGGATGTTCCTGGTCGTCCACGATCAGGTTGTCGCCGTCCTGCCAGGCCAGGCCTTGCGCAACGGTGTTCAAGCCTTCGGTGGTGTTCTTGGTGAAGGCCAGCCGGCGTGCCTCTCCGCCGATCAGGCGGGCCAGGCGCACACGCAGCGCATCGGCGTCGCGCAGCCATTGCGGCTTGTCGCTGCGGGCGTGCGTGATGCCATCGAAGAAGGCCGCGACGGCGTCCGCCACCTTGGGCGACAGCGGGCTGGTGTAGGCGATGTTGGCGTAGGCCTTGTCACGCGTGATGGGAAACAACTGCCTGAATTCGTCCTGCCAGCTCATGCGCGACCTTCCGTGTGAATGCAACTTGGTATGCCGGAATTCTAGGTATATGACGCGAATCTGGATAAGGCTAAGTTCTTATATTCATATGACCATATAGTCGCTCGAAAAACGCCGTCGGCCCCATAGAATTCATGCCTTTCTTGCATACACACAATACGGGAACGGCATGCGATTGACTCAACTCTTCAAGGCGGCGGGCGTCGCCGCGGCGCTGACGATTGCCGGCGCGGCGCACGCCGGCACGGTGGACACCATCAAGAAGCGTGGCGAACTGGTGTGCGGCGTCAGCCAGGGTTCGGCGGGGCTTTCCATTGCCGACAAGCAAGGCCGCTGGACGGGCCTGGACGCGGACCTGTGCCGTGCGCTGGCCGCCGCCGTGTTGGGTGACCCCGAGAAAACGCGCTTCGTCCCGCTGAGTTCGCAGCAGCGCTTCCCGGCGCTGCAGTCGGGCGAGATCGACGTGCTGAACCGCAACACGACCATCACGTCCAGCCGCGACGCGGGTCTGGGCATCGTGTCCGCCGGCATCGTCTTCTATGACGGCCAGGGCTTCCTGGTGCCGCGCAAGCTGGGCGTGAAAAGCGCCACCGAACTGGATGGCGCGCAGGTCTGCGTGCAGCCCGGCACGGTCAACGAACAGAACCTGGTCGACTACTTCAAGAAGCAAAAGCTCACGTACCGCCCGGTGGTGATCGAGAACCTGGTGGAACTGGAGCAGGCTTTCTATGCGGGCCGTTGCGACGTCTATCTGTCGGACGCCTCGACGTTGGCTGCCAGCCGCGCGGCGCGGGCCGGCAAGCCCGACGACTTCGTGATCTTGCCCGAGCGCATCAACAAATCGCCGCTGGGTCCGTTCGTGCGGCAGGATGACGCCAACTGGGCAGCCATCGTGCGCTGGACCGTCAACGCGCTGGTCGCCGCCGAAGAGCTAGGCATCACGGCGAAGAATGCCGACAGCCAGACGCAAAGCACCGACGCGCAGGTGCGCCGCCTGCTGGGCGTGGAGCCGGGCATCGGCAAGAGCTTCGGCCTGGACGAAAGCTGGGCGAAGAACGCCATCAAGGCCGTGGGCAACTACGGCGAAGTGTGGGACCGCAACCTGGGCGCGGCCACGCCGCTGAAGCTGGACCGCGGCCTGAACGCGCAGTGGAACCAGGGCGGCCTGCTGTATTCGCCGCCGTTCCAGTGAGTGTGATCCCCTGAACGCGGCAGGCGGGCCTTTGGCCCGCCTTTTGCATTGGCACCGGCCATCATGACTGCAACGACCCTTCCCTTCCCCCCTCCTGGCCCGCTGCGCCGCTGGCTGCCGTCGGTAGCCTGGATCCTGGCGCTGGGCGGCATGGCCGCCGTGCTGCTGCTGCACATTGAATCCGTACAGACGGCGCGCGGCATCCAGGGCGGATTCGGCTTCCTGTTCCAATCCGCGGGCTTTCGCATTTCGGAAAGCCTGCTCGCCGTCTCGCCCGACGATCCTTACTGGATGTCCATCGCGGCCGGCCTGGTCAATACGCTGACCGTGGCGGCCGTGGCCATTCCGCTTGCGACCGCGTTGGGCATCGCGCTGGGCCTCATGCGCCTGTCGTCCCATGCCTTGGCCGCGCGCTGCGCCGCCGCCATCATCGCGCCGCTGCGCAACACGCCGGTGCTGCTGCAACTGTTCGTCTGGTACGGCTTGCTGCTGCGGCTGCCGGACATGCGGCAAGCTTGGTCGCCGCTGCCTTCCGTGCTGCTGTCCAACCGTGGGTTGGCGCTGCCCGCCGTGCAGGGCTGGCTGCCGTACGCCGCCGTCCTGCTGCTTGCCGTGGCGCTGGGCTGGCGTGCCAGGCGCCGCTGGGGCAACGGCGCCGCACTCGCCGCATTGGCCGTCGCCGCCTTGACCTGGGCCTTGCTGCCCGCCATGCAGGTGGACCTGCCGGTCAAACGCGGCTTGGGGCTGCAAGGCGGCTGGCAGCCCAGCATCGAATTCGCGGCGCTGCTGATCGGTTTGGTCGTCTTTCATGCGGCCTACATCGCCGACATCGTGCGCGCCTCGGTCTGCGCGGTGCCCGTCGGGCTGGTCGAGGCCGGCCAGGCAATGGGCCTCGCGCCTTGGGGCGTGCTGCGGCTGGTGATGGCCCCCTACGCCACGCGCGTCGCCCTGCCCCCCTACGCAAACCAGTGCCTGGCACTGGTGAAGAACAGCACGCTGGCGATCGCGATCGGCTACCAGGAATTGATGGCCGTCATCAACACCGCCATCACCCAGACCGGCCTGGCGCTGGAGGGCATTGCATTGGCCGTAGCGGTCTATCTGACGCTGGCGCTGGTGCTGGGCGGGGGCCTGTCGGCCTGGAACGCGCGCAATACCCGGCACGGCCCTGGCGACACGCACGGCGCGCGACTGAGCGACCGCCCCTTGTGGCGCGCAACGGGAAGCAACCCGCATCCGTGGCGCGGCAAAGTCCTGTCGACGGTGTTGGCCGTGCTGCTGGCCGCGGTGGCCTGGACAATGCTGGACTGGGCCGTGTTGCGGGCCGTCTGGCTGGGCGACCCTGCGGCCTGCGCCAACGCTGCCGGCGCCTGCTGGGCCGCCGTGGGGGAAAACCTGCCGCTGCTCTTCTTCGGCACCATGTCGCCCGCCGACCGCTACCCGGCCTTCATCGCCTGCGCGGCGCTGCTGGGTGGAATCGGCTTGACGCTGGGCGCGCGCCGCCTGCCCGCCCGCGCGCGCGCCGCAGCGCTGACCATCCTGTTGCTGATCGTCATCAGCGCCCTGACCGGTTGGCCGTGGGGTGGCGCCCTGATCGGCCCGCAGCGCTGGGGCGGCTTGCTGGTGACGTTGATCCTGGCCATCGCCGCCTTGGCCGCCGCCGTGCCGCTGGCCTTTGCGCTGGCCCTGCTACGCCGCTCCGGCAGTCGCGCAGGTTCGCTCGCTGCCGCCGGCCTGATTGAAGCCGTGCGCGGCGTTCCGCTGGTGACGCAACTGCTGTTCGCATCCTTTGTGCTGCCCATGCTGCTGGGCGGCGGGGTCTCGAAGTTCAGCATGGCGCTGGCCGCGCTGACACTGCACACGGCTTGCCTGCTGGCCGAAGTGCTGCGCGGCGCGTTGCAAGCCATCCCGCCTGGCCAGATGATGGCGGCGCGGGCGCTGGGCATGCGCCCCGCCACGGCCTATGCCTCGGTCATCTGGCCGCAGGCCCGCCGCATTGCCGCGCCGGCCGCGCTGGGCGTCTTCGTGGGCGCCGTCAAAGACACATCCCTGGTCAGCATCATCGGCGTGTTCGACGTGCTGGGCGCGGCCAAGGCGGTGGTGGCCGGAACCGAATGGCGGCCCTACCACGTCGAAGTTTATCTGGCGGTGGCGCTGCTGTATTTCGCGGCCAGCCTGGCGTTGTCGAAGGTTGCGCGGCGGATGGAGGCCCGCGCCGCCTAGAATGCGTGCCGACTCAGCCCTTGTTCAACGCCACGGCGGCCTTGATCAAGGCCTTGAACGCCTTTTCATCGATGTTATCGCTTTCATGGATGTCGATGGCGCGGCGCGTGTTGCCCTCCAGGCTGGCGTTGAACAGCCCCGCCGGATCGGCCAGCGCCGCTCCCTTGGCGAAGGTCAGCTTCACCGCCGCCTTGTAGGTTTCGCCCGTGCAGAGGATGCCGCCATGCTCCCATACCGGCACCCCGCGCCATTTCCAGGTTTCGGCCACGTCCGGGACGGCCTGCTTGATCCACTTTCTGGCCTGGGCCAGCGCGTCGCCGCGCCAGTCGTCCAGTTCGCGAATCCTGGCGTCGATCTTCTCGGAAGCGGTAGCGTCCTGCTCCGCGCCGGCTGCCTTGCTGGTCTTTGTTGCCATGCCTGTCGCCCTCCTCGCCGGAATGGAATCAGCCCGCCCGCGAACCGAGCGGCGTGCGGTTCAGAAATCGGTCGAAGGCGCTGAGATACGCCGCCTCCGCCGCGGTCAGCTTGCGCTGCTTGTGCCACGTCAGGAACACGTCCATCTCGGCCACGGATTCGGCCGGCGGCAGCCGCCGCAGTTCACCGTTGACCACATCCTGGCGGATCAGGTGTTCCGGCAGGAAGCTCAGCCCGATGCCGGCCACCACCATGCGCCGAACCTCTTCGATGTTGGACGAGGTGCCGACGATCCGGCCGGTGAAACCCTGCTGGTCCCGGAAGATGGTCAGCGGTGACAGCGTGTCGCCGATCTGGTCGCTGGCGAAGCACACGAAGTTCTGATCCATCAGGTCTTCGATGCTGACCCGCTGCTTGGAGAACAGCGGATGATGGCGCCCGCAGACGACGGCGTAGTGGTGGCGCAGGAACAGGCGCCGTTCCAGCCCCTCGACGGGTTTGCGGCACAGGCAGATGCCCAATGCGGGCACGCGTTTGGTCAGCGCGTCCAGGATGGCCGTGCTGGGCAGCACGTCCATATGGAATTCGATCTTGGGGTAGCGCCGATGAAACTGCGCCAGGAAGTCGTCGTAGGCCGGGCTTTGCACCTTGCTCATCACCAGCAAGCGCAACGTGCCGGCGATTTCGGCCTTGTCCTGGATAGCGGCATTTTCGATGCGCGCCATGGTGCCGTACATGTCCCGGGCGATCGCGTAGACCTCGTCGCCCAGGCCCGTCAGCCGGAATTCGCCATTGCGGCGATGCAGCAACATGCCACCCACTGCGTCTTCCAGCCGCTTGAGCGCCTGGCTGACCGCGGGTTGGCTCAGATGCAGCGCCTGCGCGGCGCGGCCGACCCCGCGTTCCTGCACCACGAACATGAAGGTGCGCAGCAGGTTCCAGTCCATGCGCTCGGGCGCAAGCGGCAATGAGGTGGGATTTCGGGCGGGCGGCTGGGGCATGGCGTCGCGTACGGGGTCCGGGAAAAGACAGGATCGAACCCACGCAAGCGACGCCGCGTCCCAGTGCTCAGACGCCGGCCAGCCCCGCAAAAAACCGCGACGCGTTGGATTCCAACCCTTCGATATAGTAGCCGCCTTCCTGCACGATCAGGGTCGGAAGCCGCAGGCTGCCCACCTCGCGGCCCAGGCGCTCGAAGCCGTCTTCCGTGACGCTGACCATGGCTTGGGGGTCTTTCTCGAAGATATCGAAACCCAGCGACAGCACCAGCGCGTCAGGCTGGAACAATTCGATCGCGCGGCGCGCCTGAGCCAGGCGTTCGAAGAACACCGATTCTGGCGACCCGTGCGGCATCGGCAGGTTGACGTTGTAGCCATAGCCCTCGCCCGCCCCGCGTTCGTCCTCGAAGCCCGCGACCACGGGATAGAAGTTCTCGGGATCGCCGTGGATCGACACGTACAGCACATCGCTGCGTTCGTAGAAGATCTCCTGGATGCCCTGGCCGTGGTGCATGTCGGTATCCAGGATGGCCACGCGCTGATACTTCGAACGCAAGCGCTGGGCGGCGATGGCGGCATTGTTCAAATAGCAGAACCCGCCAGCCGCGTCACGACGCGCATGGTGGCCGGGCGGCCGGCAGATCGCGTAGGCGTGGCGGTCGCCCGCCAGCACGGCCTCGGCCCCGGCGACCGCGCACTGTGCCGACCAATAGGCCGACTGCCAGGTTTGCGGACCTACCGGGCAACTGCCATCGGCCAGGTAGCGGCCGGCCTTGGCCAGCACGCCGCGCAGCGCGTTGGGTTCGCGCACGAACACGTTGGAGACGACTTCGCCGCCCCAGTCGCCCGGCAGCTTCATCCAGTGCTCATGGGCGCTTTGCAGGAACTGCAGATAGTCCAGGGAATGCACGGCCGACAACGCGCCTGCCCCATGGTCGGCCGGCGCCTGCACGTCGAACCCCAGCTTGCGCGCCGCCTGCACCAGGCCGTCCAGACGCGCCGGCACTTCCTGGGGCGTGCGCATCTTGCCGCGCGAAAAATACGTCTGTGGATGGTGCAGCTTCTGGTCGTCGTGAAAAAATGCCTTCATGCTTGCTGATCCTTCAGTTGGAATTGCTCGGTGCGCTGGCCCACATTGCCCAGCAGCAGGACGGAAACCAGGGAAAGCAAAGAAATCGCCGAAAACAGCAACGCCAGCGGCCACCACTGGCCTTTGAAGTTCTCGGCCAGCACGGTGCCCAACAAGGGCGTCAAACCACCGAAGATCGCGCCCGATAGCTGATAAGCCATCGAGATGCCGGTGTAGCGGATGCTCGTCGGAAAGCTGTCGCTGACGTAGCCCGCGATCACCGCGTAATACGCGCCCATGAAGAGTACCGCCACCCCCACGCCCAGCGTAATACTGGTAAGCGAGCCCTGGTCGACCAGGTTGAACATGGCGTAAGGCGTGAACATCGACACGAAGGCCATCGCACCCAGGAAGCGCAGGTTGCCAACGCGACTGGCGATGTAGGCGGCCAGCGGCGTGATGAAGAACTGCATGATCGACACAACCAGCAGGCAATCCAGGATCACCGCCCGGTTCAGCCCGACGTACTGCGTCGTGTAGGCAATCATGAACGTGTTGGTGAAGTAGAAGCCGGCAATGCCCAGCACGTTGGCGCCGACGGCCAGCGCCAGCAGACGGGGTGCACCGCGCAACACCTGCGCAAGCGGCGCCTGGGCGGGCTTGGCCGGTTTGTGGGATGGCGCGGACTTGGCGCGGTCGGCCTGCGCCTGCTTTTCAGCCAGGAAGTCCGGCGATTCGTTGACACTTAGCCGGATCACGAAACCCACGACCAGCAGCACCGCCGAAAACAGGAACGGCACGCGCCATCCCCAGCTGAGGAACGCCGCGTCGTCCAGGCCCGTCACCAGCTTGAACATCAGCATCGACAGGATCAGCCCGGCGGGGCTGCCCAATTGCGCGAAGGACGCGAAGAAGGTGCGCTTGCTCTTGTCCGGCGAATGCTCGCCGGCCATCAGCACCGCCCCGCCCCATTCACCGCCCACGGCAATTCCCTGCACGATCCGCAGCAGGATCAGCAGCACGGGCGCCCAGAAGCCGATGGACGCATAGGTGGGCAACAGGCCGATCAGCACCGTCACCGTGCCCATCATGACCAGCGTGATCACCAGGGATTTCTTGCGGCCGATCTTGTCGCCGATATGGCCGAAAATCGCGCCGCCCAACGGCCGGGCGAAGAAGCCCACCGCGAACGTGCCCAAGGCGGCCAGGGTTCCGTAGAAGCCCGTGGCCGACGGGAAAAAGAGTTTGCCGAACACCAGCGCGGCGGCGGTGGCATAGATGTAGAAGTCGTACCACTCGATCATGGTGCCGACGAAAGCGGCGGTGGACGCGCGCACCGGCTGGTGCCCCGTCGCAGGTTTTCCCCTCATGTTTATCTCTCTTAAGGTAGGTTGAGGTCTATCAGCCCGCTGTTATAGCCCTGGCCCAACCATAAGAAAAATTCTTATTTCTTATCCGCCGAATTACTTCGGCTAATGAGTAAAAACCCTTATCACGTATTTTCGCGCCGCCGTCTTGCAGCTAGCCCGCGGCCCCGCTCATCCGCTGCAACCACGCCGGCCGCGGTGCCGCATCCAGCCAGTTCTTCACGATCAGCCCCAGCTCGGTATCGCCCGATATTCGCAGCCGGCGCTGGAAGAACAAGGTGTCCGCGTCGGTCTCAGCCCGAATCAATCGGAACAGGTCAGCCAGCTTCGCGCCCAGTTCCAATTCACATGGTGCACGGCTCCACGCAGGCCGGAACGCGCTGTCGCGCACCGTAAAGGCACTGCGCAGGCCCAGGTCTTCGATGGTGATGGCGAAACTGCGGCCGTCGAGTTCCGGCGGCGGGGACAGCCATTTGAGCCGTCTTGCCAATTCCAATCCCGCCACGAAGTGCAGGGATACCACCGGCGTGGGCACACGCCGGCCCAACTGCGCGAATAGGGCCGGCGGGTTCAGGTTCCAGGTCGCGCTCATGCCGTGGCCTCCAGCAATTCGATGCCGGAGCGGCCGTGGTAATAGCCGTTGCACCGTCCGATACCCGCAGGTGGCGCGACGGCGGCGGGCCTGCCGCCGCGACGCGTCGCGTCCAGCGCGGCCACGGCATCCAGCGTGCCCGCCGACTGCGGGCTGACACGCAGCACGTCGACGCCCATGCGGGCCAGTTCAGGCGCCTGCGCCAGCAAATCCAGGCAGGCGGCGGACTGCACCTGGATGCCATTGATGCCCAGGAATTCACGCGACTCGCGCGTGCGCATGTCCAAGCCATCTGGGTGTTCGATGCAGCGGAACCCGCAATCGTCCTTCTTCAGCCGAAAATGACGCGCGGTGAAGCAGCGTGCGGAAAAGGCCAGTGCCATACGGCCCCACACCATCACTTCGGCCGCCATGTCTGCCGGCCGCTCTTCCAATAGCCGTGCGAGCGTGCCGCCGTCCATTTCCAGCGGCGCCACGAAGCGCACCGCGCCCTGGCTTGCCAGCCATTGCAGCGTGCCGCCGTGATAGGCGTTCACGTGCGGGCCCGCCACGAAAGCACGGCCTGCCAGGTGCCGCACGGCGCCCAGTTCGCCTGCTTCGACCATGAAGTCATCCTGGTCGCAAAGCTTCTTCAGCGCGTGGGCCTCTGCCCCGGTTTCGATCAGGGTGCGCCCGGACAGCACCACGGTCTTGCCTGCGGCGCGAAGGTCGCGCGCCAGGCCCAACCAATCATCCGCCCGCAATTCGTGGCGTCGGCTACAGACGGTTTCGCCGATATAGAGGATGTCGGCCGCGCTATCGGCCAGGTCGGCGTAGAAGTCCAGCGTACGCTGGCGCGGCCAGTAATACAGCAACGGGCCTACGGATATCTGGAATGCGTTCGATTTCATTTCCATGGACGTTCAAATGCGCCTTGGGTGACTTGGGATCCTTCCGCGTGCCGCGCCAGCAAGGCGTTCCATTCGGGTCGCGGCGAGAAGCGCGCAGCGTCGGTATGCACGCTGTCCAGCGCCGCACGCAAGGTCGACACCACTTGCGTGACATAGGCCGGGCTGCGCTGGCGGCCTTCGATCTTGATGGCGGACACGCCCATTTCGGCCAGGCGCGGCAACAGACCGATGGCGTTCAGGCTGGTGGGTTCTTCCAGCGCATGGTCGGCCTGCCCGTCGATTTCGAAGCGGCCTTTGCACAAGGTGGGATAGGCGGCGGGTTCGCCGGGTTCGTAGCGGTCGATCAAAATGCCGGACAGGCGCGCGTCCATGCGGCCGTTTTCTTCCACCCAGCGCACGGCGTGCGCGGGCGAACAGACGCCCTTGTTGTTGGGCGAATCACCGGTGGCGTACGACGACAGCAGGCACCGGCCTTCGGCCATGACGCACAGGCTGCCAAAGCCGAAGACTTCGACTTCCACGCTGACGTTGGCACAGATGCGCGCGACTTCGGCCAGGGTCAGAACGCGTGGCAGCACCACGCGGCGGATGCCGAATTGCTCTTTCATCAATTCAATGGCGTCGGCATGCGTGGCGGAACCCTGCACGGACAAATGCAGGCGCAAATCGGGATAGCGGTCGCAGGCGTAGGCCAGCAGCCCGGGGTCGGCCATGATGACCGCATCCGCGCCCAGCCCGTGCGCGGCGTCTACCGCGTCGCGCCATTCCTGCGCGCGGCCCGCCTGCACGAACGTGTTGATGGCGAACAGCACCTGACGCCCCTTGCGATGCGCCAGTTCGACGCCTGCGCGGATGTCGTTTTCGGTGAAGTTGAGCCCGGCGAAATTGCGGGCGTTGGTCGCATTCTTGAGCCCGAGATAGACGGTGTCGGCGCCCGCCTCGATGGCGGCTTTCAAGGCGGCGAGGCTGCCGGCCGGGGCCACGAGCTCGATGGGAGAGGTTCGAGTTTGCATGCCGGCCAGTCTAGGGTCCGGCGGGCATCCCGGCCTTGTCGCAGATCAAACGGGGGTGCGGCCGCAAGCGTGATGGCGCGGCGCTATTCCTCGGAATGCAGCCCGTGTTCCACGGCGTACACGGCGACCTGCACGCGACTGGTCAGGTTCAGCTTTTTCAGCACGTTCTGAACGTGGATCTTGACGGTGCTTTCGCTCACATCGAGCTCGCGCGCAATGACCTTGTTGCTGGCGCCGCGCGCCAGGCATTGGACGATTTGCGTTTCGCGCGCCGTCAGCCGGTGGCGTTCGGCGCTGCCAGAAGCCTGGGCCGCCTGCGAGGCCGCCCCGCGGAACTGGTCCACCAGCTTGGCCGTCATGCTTTCGGCGATGACCGATTCACCGGCGGCGGCGCGGCGGATGGCAGAGGTCAGGACCTCGGCGTCGATGTTCTTCACCAGATAGCCGCGGGCGCCGTCGCGCAGCGCCTGGCCCAGTTCGTCGGCCTCTTCCGAGACCGTCAGGATGATGACCGCACAGGACGGCAGGTCCTGCGTCAGTAGTTGCAGCGTTTCCAGGCCGGACAGGCCGGGGAGGTTCAGGTCCAGCAGGATAACGTCGGGCTTGAGTTCCTTCGCGCGCTTGATGCCTTCCACGCCGTCGCCGGCTTCGGCCACCACTTCGAAATCGGGTTGGCGTTGCAGCAGCAGGCGCACGCCCGAGCGAAAAAGCGTGTGGTCATCGACAAGCAGGATACGGATAGGCATGTTCAGAACGTGTCAGGCGGCCTGGCGTTCGCTGCCAGGCAAGGTCAGCGCCACGCGCGTGCCGGCGCCGGGCTGGGATTCCAGTTTTATCACGGCGCGCATCCGCGCGGCGCGCTCCTGCATGATGTGCAGGCCCACGTGGGACTCGCCGCGCGCAGCCACTTCGGCGGGGTCGTAGCCCTGCCCGTCGTCCTGGATCAACAGCGAGAAGTCGCGTTCATTGTTGACCGACACCTGCACCTGGCTGGCCTCGGAATGCTTGCGCACATTGGACAGTGCCTCTTGCAGGATGAACAGCACTTGCAGTTGCTGCTCGGGCGGCAACGGACCGCCCTCGTCCCCGCCGAAGCGCAGCTCCGTCTGGATGCCGGTCTGTCGGCGGAAGCGCTCCACGGTGGATTCAATGGCGGCTTGCAGATCGCCCTGCCCCAGCTTGCTGCGGAAATTGGTCAGCAATTCGCGCACGTCCTGGTAGCTTTCGTCCACGCCCGTACGCAACAGCGGCAGGATCTCGGTGATCTCTTCCTGGTCGCCACGCTTGACTGCCGCGTCCAGCATCTGCAGTTGCAGGTTCAGGAAGTTCAGGCCTTGCGCCAGGCTGTCGTGCAGGCCCTGGGCGACCAGCCCGCGCTCCTGCACCACCGCCAGTTGGCGGGCCTGCGCGCTAAGCCGCCGGTTATCCAGCGCCACGCCCAGGTGCTGCCCCAGGGTTTCCAGCAACTGGGAGTCCGACGGCGCCAGACGGCGTTGCTGGCGGAAATGCAACGAATACGATCCCAGCACTTCGTCGCGGGTCACGATGCGGAACACCGCCACGCTGGCAAAGCCCTCGCGTTGGCAGTTCAGATCCAGTTCGGGCGGCGAATGACGGAAATCCTGGATGACGATGACGCCTGCCTGGCGCGTGGCGACGCCGCAGTAGCAGTCGTCCACCTTCATGCAGTGCTCGGATTCCACAAGCTCGTTCGACAGCCCCACCGACACCACCAGGTTCAGCTTTTCATTGGTGGGGTCCAGCGCGCGGATGCTGCCGCCTTCGGCGTCGAACTGCAACATGACGCGGCGCAGGAAGCCGTCGCACATGGCTTCGATCTCGTTGGGCTGGTTCAGGAAGGCCGCCATGTCGTACAGCGCGCCGATATCCCGGTTCTGCGCGGCCAACTGCGCCGTCTTGTGCTCGACGCGCTGTTCCAGCCCGGTATACAGGTCTTGCAGCTCGTCCGCCATGCGGTTGTAGCCACGGGCCAACAGGCCGAATTCGTCCTGGCTTTCCACCGGCAGCCGCGTGCTGAATTCGCGTTCGGCCATGCGCTGCAAGCCGTCACGCAACCGCAGCACCGGCGCGATGATCCATAGGTAAAGCAGATAGATCATGGCCAGCGTGCCGGCGCTGGCCATGGCCGCCAGAATGCCTTGCGACAGGCGCAGCGACGTGGTCTTGCCGGCGTTGTCCTGTTCGATCATCCGTACCAGCGTGTCGGCGCGCGACACGAATTCCGGCAGGGTCTGCAGATACGCGGCCGCATCGGGCTGCGCAATAGCGCGCAAGGCGGCAGGCCGCATCACGTCTTGCCAGTAACTGGCCACATCGTGCCATTGCGCACGGATCGCCTCGTCACTGGGGATGAACAGCGGACGGGCGGGGTTGCCTCTTGCCAGCCGCGCAATGGTCTCGTCCAGCACCGCGATCTGTTCCTGGGTGCGGACTTCTCGGCCGGCTTGCGGGCGCATCAGCTCCACTGCCACGCGGTTGGCGCGCATGCGCAGGCTGCCCGTGTCGTTGATGGCGGCGCCCGCCCCTTCCAGTTGCCACGACAGCCACAGCGTCCAGCTGATCATGGACAGCACCACCACCAGCGCCACCAGCGAACTGGCGATGATGCGCGTGGACAGGCGATGCCGGGGGGAAGGCAGGCCGTCAAGTCCGGAGATGGGTGAAGAAGACGTCATGAAGATCGGTGCGGGCGGCGCGGTACGGTTAATAGTGTAGTCGCCTTCAACCCAGGCCCAGCGCGCCGCACAGGAAGTCCGCCACGTGCGCCGGGTCGTTCAGCGGCAGGCAGGGCAAGGCGGTGTCCAGCGGCGCGTCGGTCACGATCGCCAGGAAACTGCCGTCTTCAGCGTGCAGCGGCGGCTTGCCCAGCGCGGGGCGGTAGACCTCGATGCGCGGGATTGCCGCCTGCTTGAATCCTTCCACCAGCACCAGGTCGGCCGGTGACAGGCGTGCCAACTGGTCCGCCAGCGACGGCTCCGGCGCATCCCGCAGTTCGTGCACGATGGCATACCGGTACGGCGAGGCCACCATCACCTCCTGGGCGCCCGCCAGCCGGAAGCGCGCGCTGTCCTTGCCCGGGGGCTCCATCTGGAAGTCGTGATGGCTGTGCTTGATGACGTTGACGCGCAGCCCCCGCGCCGCCAGCAAAGGCAGCATCGCTTCGATCAACGTGGTCTTGCCGCTGCCGGACCGGCCGGCGATACCGAAAACTGGGCTCATGCATGCTCCGTAAACAAGGGACAGACCATAGGTAAAAACGCGTCCGCCCGCGGCGAGTATGCCAGCAAAGCCCCGGCCACCAGGTCGAAATACCAGCCATGCAGCGTCAGATCGCCCGCCTGGACGGCGCGGCGCACGAAGGGCAATTCCTCAAGGTTGCGCAGCGAAATCAGGATGGACGCCTGCTCGCAGGCGCGCCGGCGTTCGGCGTCGGTGGCGTGAGGCATCTGGCGCAGCACCCGATGGCGGGCCGGCTCGGCGATATCCATCCAGCGCTCCAGATAGTCGGTTTCGCCGTCGCTCCGCGTGCGGCGCTCCATCAGCGCGCGGATGCCGCCGCAGTGCGCGTGCCCCAGCACGATGACGCGGCTGACCCGCAGTTGCTCCACCGCGAACTGTATGGCGGCCAGCACGCCTTGCAAGCCGCGGTCGGCGCTGGTGGGCGGCACCAGGTTGGCCACGTTGCGCACGGCGAAGATGTCGCCGGGGTCGCAGCCCAGCATCATGGCCGGGTCCACGCGGGAATCGCAGCAGCCGATCAGCAAGGTGCTGGGGTGCTGGCCGTCACGCAGGTTGCGGTACAGCGCGGGCGCCTCTTCGTAATACTGTTGTTGAAAGCGCTGAAAGCCGTCGATGAAGCGTTCGATGTCTCCCATCTCAGCCTCCCGTCTGCGCCATGAACCGGACGATGCGCTCGGGGCGCGTGACGAAATCATGGCGTTCCGGCTTGGCGGCAATGCCCGCCAGGATCGCGCGCACCAGTTCGGCGTCGCTGGCTCCGCCGCGCAGCAGGCGGCCCAGCGGCACCTGGGCCTCCTGCCCCAGGCACAGGTACAACGTGCCGTCCACGCCCAGCCGCACCCGGTTGCAGGAGGCGCAGAAGTGCCGCGACATGGGCGTAATCACGCCCAGCACCGGCGCGCCCTCGCCCGCCGTCCAGTACCGCGCCGGGCCCGTTCCCGAACCCGCCAACGCCGGCACCAGACCCGCCTCGCCGGCCAGGCGCGCGCCCATGGCATTCAAATCCGTGTGGGTGAAGCCGCGGCCGCATTCCCCCATCGGCATGGGTTCGATCAGGCGCAGGACAAAGCCCTGCCCCATGGCGTAGTCCAGCAGGCGGCGCACATCGGCCTCGGGCGTGGCGGCATGCACCACACTGTTCAGCTTGATGGGCGAAAAGCCTGCCCGGCGGGCGGCCGCCAGCCCCGCCAGCACGGAATCCAGGCAATCGCGCCCGGTGATCTGGCTGAAGGCGGCGGCGTCCAGCGTGTCCAGGCTGATGTTCAGCCGCGTCACGCCTGCGGCGCGCAGGTCTTCGGCATGACGAACCAGTTGCGTGCCATTGGTAGACACCGACAGGTCGGTGAGGCCCGGCATCGCCGCGATGTCACGGGCCAGGCCCGCCACCCCGCGGCGCAACAGCGGTTCGCCGCCCGTCAGCCGGACCTTGCTGACGCCCAGGCGCACGAACAGGCCCACCAGCCTGGCCATTTCGTCATGGCGCAGCCAGTTGGCCGGGGTTTCGAAGCCCTTGAAATCCTTGGGCAGGCAGTAGCTGCAACGCAGGTCGCAGCGGTCCGTGACCGAGACGCGCAGGTAGTCGATCCGGCGTCCGAAGCCGTCTGTCAGGGGGCCCGCAGCAGGCTCGTCCATCATGCGGCGCTCCCGCCATAGACCCGTTCGGGCTCGCCGCCCGCCTCCAGGTCGATCCCCTGGACGTCGGCGCGTTCGACCAGCAGCTTGGTGTATTGCCGCCAGGCGGTGTCGCGGCTCATGGACGTGAGCGCCATGGCGATCTGCTGCGCCACGTGTTCATAAGGCAGCAGCCGGCCTTCGATGCGGCGCGTCACCCGCACGATGTGCAGGCCATGGCGGGTCTGCAGCAGTTGCGGCAGCAGGCCGCCCGAAGGCAACGCGAAGACGGCGCGCTCGAACTCCGGCACCGTGTCGCCACGGCCCAACTGACCCAGGTTGCCGCCCACCGTCGCCGACGGGCAGTTGGATTGCTCGCGCGCCACCTCGGCAAAGCGCGAGGGGTCGGCCAGCAGCTCCTGCAGCACCACGTTGGCATGGGCGCGCAGCATGTCCAGGTTCACGGTGGGTGTCACCTGGAACAGGATGTGGTCGGCCTCGACCAACTCTCCCACCATGAAGCGCTGCGGGTGCATCTGGTAGAAGCGGCGACAGGCGGCCTCGTCGGCCTCCGGCGCGGGCGCCTGCGCGGCGAGCAAGGCGCTGATGGCGCCCTCCTCGTCCTCGGCATCCAGGCCCAGACGGGCCGCTTCGTCCAGCAGCACCCGGCGCAAGACCAGCGCGGTGACCGCGTGGCGCATAGGGTTGCCGGCTTCCGCGTGCAGCGGCAGTTCGCGTTCCAGATCCGCGTCGTTCAGTTCGACGCCATTGACGATGACAGGCATGTTCGGCTCCTGGTGCGTGGGTTCAGCGCGGGCGGACCAGCTGCCAGGCGCGGCCCAGATAGCCCAGCGAGGCAAAGCCGCTCCAGACGTGGACGAGACGCGTGAACGGGAAGATCACGAACAAGGTCAGGCCCATGAACAGGTGCGCCTTGAACAGCAGCGGCACGTCGGCGATATGGCTGGCAGCGTCGCCCTGGAAGGTGACGATGTGCTGCGCCCACGTCATCAGGCGCACCATCATTTCACCGTCCATGTGACCTGCGGACAGCACGATGGTCGACAGGCCCAGCAGCAAGGTGACGAGGATCCACAACAGCAGCAGCTTGTCGCCGGGACGCGTCGTGCGGGCGATGCGCGGATCGGTCAGGCGGCGGTGGATCAGGATCAAGAGGCCGATCAGGCAGATTCCGCCCATGACGCCGCCGGCCACCATCGCCACCGTCTGCTTCAACGTGTGCGAAACGCCCAGCGTGTCCCACACCACCACCGGCGTCAGCAGCCCGGCAAGATGCCCGAAGAACAGGCCCAGGATGCCGACGTGGAACAGGATGTTGCCCAGCCGCAATTGGCCGCGGTGCAGCAACTGCGAGCTGTCCGTCTTCCACGTGTATTGTTCGCGCTCGAAACGCGCCAGGCTGCCCAACAGGAAGACCGTCAGCGCGATGTAGGGGTAGATGCCGAAAAGAAACTGATTCAGGGAATTCATGATGCGTCTTCCTGAGCATTAATGGGCGGCCGGCGCCCGGGGGTAGAAGCGCACGGTTTGCGCGCCATCGCCCGAAAACGGCCGCAACAGCGGCTCAACGCCGTCCTGGCTGACGCCGTAGGTCTCCATGGCTTCGTCCATGTCGCGCACGGGTGCTTCGGTCTGTTCCCGCGGAATCACCCGGGACTCGGCGCGCAGCACCGCGAAGATGCCAGCGTAGGGGCTGCCGCCCTTGGCCAGCCGCGCGCCGATGGCCGCCAGCACGTGAATGGCTTCGTCCAGCAGGTCCTGCGCCTGGGCCGGATCGATCACGCCCAGGAATTCCAGGAACAGCGGCACGTGGTCCGGCAGTTCGGACACGACCGGCTCGAACCCCTGGCCGCGGTAGGTCTCCAGCAGGTCGACCATGGCCTGGCCGCGGTCGCGGCTTTCGCCGTGCACGTGTTCGAACAGGTGCAGCGAGTGCGAACGGTTGCGGTCGAACGTCGCCACGTAGTTCTCCTGCACGGCGATCAGGTCATTGGTGGCCAGGTAACCCACCAGGGGCTGCAGGGCTTCCTCGGCGTCGGGGAAGTCAGCCAGCATCGACTCCACGTCGCCCAAGGCATCCAGCAGTTCAGGCTCGGGGTAGCTGAGCAAGGCGGAAAGCAAGCGGTACAAATTCATGGTTTTCTCCTTTCCTAGCGGGCCAGCGCGGCCTTCTTGCGGGATTTCGGCATTTCGATGAAGATCTCGCTGCCTTGGGGCTTGCGACCGAACAAGGTGCCTTCGGACACGCCGCCCGAGCAGCCGTTGCCGAAGGTGAATCCGCAACTGCCCTTCTCGTTGAAGCTGTCTTCCACCACTTCCTTATGGCTGCTGGGCACGACGAAACGGTCTTCGTAGTCGGCAATGGCCATGATCTTGTACATGTCCTGTACGGTTTCCTCGGTCAGGCCGACCTGTTCCAACAGCGCCGTGTCGCGTTCGCCGTGCACGGTCTCGGACCGCTTATAGGCGCGCATGGCCAGCATGCGCTCCAGGGCCTGCAGCACGGGGGCTTCCTTGCCCGCCGTCAGCAGGTTGGCCAGGTAGCGCACCGGGATGCGCAGGCTGGACACGTCCGGGATCATGGCGCTCTTGCCCACGGTGCGCTGCGGCATCTGGCCGGCTTCGGCTGCCGTCTGGATGGGCGACAGCGGCGGGATGTACCAGACCATCGGCAAGGTGCGGTATTCAGGGTGCAGCGGGAAGGCCACGCGCCATTGCACCGCCATCTTGTAGACGGGCGACTGGCGCGCAGACTCCAGCCACGATTCCGGAATGCCCTGCTCGCGGGCGGCGGCGATCACTTCCGGCGAATGCGGGTCCAGGAACAGGTCCAGCTGCGATTCGTACAGGTCCTGCTCGTTGGCGGTGGCCGCGGCGCGTTCGATCTGGTCGGCGTCATACAGCATGACGCCCAGGTAGCGGATGCGGCCGACGCAGGTTTCCGAGCAGACGGTGGGCTGGCCGGCTTCGATGCGCGGATAGCAGAACGTGCACTTTTCCGCCTTGCCGCTGCTCCAGTTGTAGTAGATCTTCTTGTACGGGCAGCCCGAGATGCACATGCGCCAGCCGCGGCACTTGTCCTGGTCCACCAGCACGATGCCGTCGTCTTCACGCTTGTAGATGGAACCGGACGGGCAGCTGGCGACACAGGCCGGGTTCAGGCAGTGTTCGCACAGGCGGGGCAAGTACATCATGAAGGTGTTCTCGAACGTCGAGTACATCTCTTTCTGCACGCCCTCGAACAAGGCGTCGCGGCTGCGCGAGCTGAACTCCCCGCCCAGGTCGTCTTCCCAGTTCGGGCCCCAATGGATCTTGTCCATCTTCTTGCCGGTCAGCACCGAAATGGGACGCGCGGTGGGCGGCGTCTGCAGCAAGGGCGCGTTCTGCAAATGCTCGTAGTCGAAGGTAAAGGGCTCGTAGTAGTCGTCAATGGCCGGCAGGTTCGGGTTGGCGAACAGGTTGGCCAGGATGCGCAGCTTGCCGCCCTGGCGCGGTTCCAGCTTGCCGGCAGCCGTGCGCTTCCAGCCGCCCTTCCACTTGTCCTGGTTTTCCCATTCCTTGGGATAGCCGATGCCGGGCTTGGTTTCCACGTTGTTGAACCAGGCATATTCGACACCGTCGCGGCTGGTCCAGACGTTCTTGCAGGTGACCGAGCAAGTGTGGCAGCCGATGCACTTGTCCAGGTTCAGCACCATGCCGATTTGGGCGCGTATCCTCATGATTGCTTCTCTTCTTGTTGCGTTGCCTGCGTGGCGGGGTCTTCAACGAGCGGGCCTTCCAGCCAGTCCACTTTCTTCATCTTGCGCAACACCACGAACTCGTCGCGGTTGGCGCCGACCGTGCCGTAGTAATTGAAACCGTAGGCCTGCTGGGCGTAGCCGCCGATCATGTGCGTGGGCTTGAGCACCGTACGCGTGACCGAGTTATGGATGCCGCCGCGCTTGCCGCTGGTTTCCGCCCCCGGCACGTTCACGATCTTTTCCTGGGCGTGGTACATCAGGCACATGCCCACCGGCACGCGCTGGCTGACGACCACCCGCGCGGTCAAGGTGCCGTTGACGTTGAAGACTTCGACCCAGTCGTTGTCCACCAGCCCGGCCTGCTTGGCCTCGGCTTCCGACACCCACACGTGGGGGCCGCCGCGGCTGAGCGTCAGCATGCGCAGGTTGTCCGAATACGTGCTGTGGATGCCCCATTTCTGGTGCGGCGTCAGCCAGTTCAGGACCAGTTCCTTTTCGCCGTTCGGGTAGCGGCCCAGCATGGGCGCCACCGTCTTGGTGTCGATGGCCGGCTTGTAGACGCAGGAGCCTTCGCCGAAATCCAGCATCCAGCGGTGGTCCTGGTAGAACTGCTGGCGGCCGGTCAGCGTGCGCCATGGGATCAGTTCGTGCACGTTCGTATAGCCGGCGTTGTAGCTGACCTCTTCGCTTTCCAGGCCCGACCAGGTCGGCGCCGAAATGATCTTGCGCGGCTGCGCCTGGACGTCGCGGAAGCGGATCTTGTCGTGCTCGCGGCCGATGGCCAGATGGGTGTGGTCGCGTCCGGTGATCTTGCCCAGCGCTTCCCAGGCCTTGACCGACACGTGGCCATTGGTCTCGGGTGCGAAGGTCAGGATCATTTCGGCCGCGTCGATGGCGGTATCCAGGCGCGGACGGCCCTGGCTGACACCAGCGTCAGAGACGCTTTCATTGATGCCGGCCAGCTCGCGCACTTCGTGCTCGGTGTTCCAGTTGATGCCCTTGCCGCCATTGCCCAGCTTGTCCAGCAAGGGGCCGACCGACGTGAACTTGCGGTAAATGTCGTTGTAGTCGCGTTCCACCACCGTCATCGACGGCGCGGTCTTGCCCGGCACCAGATCGCACTCGCCCAGCTTCCAGTCGCGGGGCTCGAAGGCCTGACCCAGTTCCCCCGGGGTGTCGTGCATCAGGGGCGTCATCACCAGGTCGCGGCGCTTGCCCAGGTAGGGGCCACCGATCTCGCTGAACTTCTTGGCCAGCAGCTTGTAGATCTCCCAGTCGGTCTTGCTCTCCCACAGGGGTTGCACCGCTTCGCTCAAGGGGTGGATGAAGGGGTGCATGTCGGACGTGTTCAGGTCGTCCTTTTCGTACCAGGTGGCCGTCGGCAGCACGATGTCGCCGTACAGGCAGGTTGTGCTCATGCGGAAGTCCAGCACGGTCAGCAAGTCCAGCTTGCCTTCGGCCGCATCGTCCTGGAAGGTCACTTCCGTGGGCTTGATCGCGTCGCCTTCGTCGCCGAACACCGCGTTTTGCGCGCCCAGCAGGTACTTCAGAAAGTACTCGTGGCCCTTGCCGCTGGAGCCCAGGATGTTGGAACGCCAGACGAACATGTTGCGCGGGAAGTTGGCCGGATCGTCCGGGTCTTCGCACGACATGCGCAACGCACCGGACTTCAGCTGTTCAACCGCATGCGCGATGGGGTCGCGGCCTTCGGCCTCGGCCTGGGCCACCACATCCAGCGGGTTGGTGCGCAGTTGCGGGGCCGACGGCAGCCATCCCATGCGCTCGGCGCGGGCGTTCAGGTCGATCATGCTGAGTTCGCCGTACTTGGCGCGGTCGGCGGTCGGGCCCAGAATTTCCTGCACGTTCAGCTTTTCGTGGCGCCACTGGCTGGTGTGCGCATAGAAGAAGGACGTGCCGTTCATCTGGCGCGGCGGGCGCGCCCAGTCGGAACCGAATGCCAGCGGAGCCCAGCCGAACTGCGGGCGCAGCTTTTCCTGGCCCACGTAATGCGCCCAGCCGCCGCCGCTCTTGCCCACGCAGCCGCACATCATCAGCATGTTGATGATGCCGCGGTAGATCATGTCCATGTGGTACCAGTGGTTCAGGCCGGCGCCCACGATCACCATCGACTTGCCTTCGGTGTCGTGCGCGTTTTGCGCGAATTCGCGCGCCACCTGGATCACTTGCGCGCGCGGCACGCCGGTGTGCTTTTCCTGCCAGGCCGGCGTGTAGGGCACGTCGTCGTCGAACGAGGCCGCGACGTTGCCGCCGCCGAGTCCTCGGTCCAGGCCATAGTTGGCCATCTGCAGGTCGTACACCGTGGCGACCAGCGCGTCGGTGCCGTCGGCCAGACGGATGCGGCGGGCCGGCACATTGCGCACCAGCAATTCGTCGTGTTCGCTGCCGAAGTACGGAAAGCCCACGCCGACGACATCGCTGCCAGCGTCCAACAGGCTCAACGTCGGTTCAATATCGCGGCCATTGCCGCCGTCCTTGGATTCCAGGTTCCAGCGGCCGACCTTTTCGCCGCCGTTGACCGCGCCCTCGCCCCAGCGAAAGCCGATGCTGCCGTTGGGCGCAACCAGGTCGCCGCTCTTGGCGTCCAGCACCAGCGTCTTCCAATCGGGGTTGTTCTGTTCGCCCAGCGCGCCGTCCAGGTGCGAGGCGCGCAGGAAGTGGTCGGGGGCATAGAAGCCGTCGCGGGGTTTCAGCAGCACCAGCATCGGCATGTCGGTATAGCGCCGCACATAGTCCTGGAAGTAGGGCGACGGGTTCGCCGACAGGTGGAATTCCTTCAGGATCACGTGGCCCATGGCCATCGCCAGCGCGGCGTCGGTGCCCTGCTTGGGCGCCAGCCAGATGTCGCCGAACTTGACCATTTCGCCAAAGTCGCTGGAGACGGCCACCGTCTTGGTTCCCTTGTAGCGGACCTCGGTGTAGAAGTGGGCGTCGGGCGTGCGGGTCTGGGGTACGTTCGAGCCCCACACCATCAGGTAGGTCGAGTTGTACCAGTCGGCTGATTCCGGCACGTCGGTCTGTTCGCCCCAGATCTGCGGGCTGGCCGGCGGCAGGTCGCAATACCAGTCATAGAAGCTCAGGCATACGCCGCCCAGCAGGCTCAGGTAGCGCGCGCCGGCGGCGTAGCTGACCATGGACATCGCCGGAATCGGCGAAAAACCGATCACGCGGTCGGGACCGTACTTCTTGATGGTCAGCGCGTTGGCGGCGGCGATGATCTCGGTGGCCGTATCCCAGTCGGCGCGCACGAAGCCGCCCAGGCCGCGGATCGACTTGTAGCGCTTGGCGCGCACGGGGTCCTGGCTGATCCACTCCCACGCGGCGATCGGGTCCATGGTCTTGCGCGCTTCGCGCCACATTTCCATCAGGCGGCCCCGGATCATCGGGTACTTCACCCGCTGCGCCGAATACACGTACCAGCTGTAGGACGCGCCCCGGGGACAGCCGCGAGGCTCGTGGTTGGGCAGGTCGGGACGCGTGCGGGGATAGTCCGTCTGCTGCGTTTCCCAGGTGATCAGGCCATTCTTGACGTAGACCTTCCACGAGCACGAGCCTGTGCAGTTCACCCCGTGGGTCGAACGCACGACCTTGTCGTGCTGCCAGCGGGAGCGGTATGCGTTTTCCCACTTGCGGTCTTCGTTGACCGTTTCGCCGTGGCCGTCCGCAAACGTGGACTTCACCCGCGACATGAACTTCAACCGGTCCAGAAAATGACTCATTGTGTTTCTCCAAGAACGCCGGCCTGGCCGGCGCGTACTGCGATCGTTGCCGTTGAATCCACTTTAGGCGCCGCTCTGTCCCCCGCCTATTCGCCAGTGGCACAGGCGGCGCACGGCAGAGTGACTAGTCACCCAGTCAGCAAGGCACCGGGGCATTGCGGCGGGCGTAGAACCACCAGGTGATCACCATGCAGGTGGCGTAGAAGCCGATGAAGCAATACAGCGCGGCCTGCACGCTGCCCGTCATTTCCAGCGACGTGCCGAAGCTGCGGGGAATGAAAAAGCCGCCGTAGGCCCCGATGGCGCCGGAAAAGCCCAGCACGGCCGCCGATTCCTTGGCCGCTTCGCTCATGGCCTGCTTCTGGCCGGCGGCGCCCTTGCCTTTGGCCGCCTGCGTGCGTTCGCGCAGGAAGATCACGGGGATCATGCGGAAGGTGGACCCGTTGCCCAGGCCGGTCAGCGCGAACAGCACGATGAACATGGCCAGGAAGCCGTTGAAGTCGCCCCCCTGCCCGCCCACGGGCAGGAATATCACCACACCCAGCACCGCGGCGATCATGCCGGCGAAGGTGAACAGCGTGACGCGCGCGCCGCCCAGCTTGTCGGACACCCAACCGCCCACCGGGCGCGTGAGCGACCCCACCAGCGGCCCCAGGAAGGCATAGGCCATGGGGTCGACCTGCGGGAACAGGGTCTTGGTCAGCATGGCGAAGCCCGCCGAGAAACCGATGAAGGAGCCGAAGGTGCCCACATACAGCCAGCACATCAGCCAGTTGTGCTTGCGCTTGAAGATCACGGCCTGGTCGGCAAACGACGCGCGGGCGTCGGCGATGTCATTCATGCCGAACCACGCGGCAATGGCCGCAATGGCGATGGGGATCACCCAGATGAAGCCCGCGTTTTGCAGCCATAGGTTCTGCTGCGCGCCATTGACGGTGATTTCCTGCGGGGCGCCGCCGGCCACGCCGAAGACACCCACCGAGATCACGACGGGCACCACGAACTGCACGAGCGACACGCCCAGGTTGCCGATACCCGCATTCAGGCCCGTGGCCAGACCCTTCTTTTCCTTGGGGAAAAAGAAGCTGATGTTGGCCATGCTGGAACTGAAGTTGCCGCCGCCCAGGCCGCACAAGAGCGCCAGGATCAGCAAGGTGGGAAACGAGGTGGTCGGGTCGCGCAGCGCGAAACCCATGCCCAGCGCCGGGATCAGCAGCGAGGCCGTGGAAATGGCGGTCCACTTGCGGCCGCCGAAGACCGGGACCAGAAAGGAATAGAAGATGCGCAACGTGGCGCCCGACAGCGCCGGCAGCGCGGTCAGCCAGAACAGCTGGTTCTTCGACAGCATGAAGCCCGCGCGATCCAGGTTGACCACCACCACGCTCCACAGCATCCAGATGCTGAACGCCAGCATCAGGGCGGGGATGGAGATCCAGAGGTTGCGGTTGGCGACGCGCGCGCCGGTCTGCTTCCAGAAGCCGGGATTATCGGGCTCCCAACGCGACAGGACTTGAGTGGACATGATGAAGGCTCTTTGTAGGGGTGGGAGGGATCAGGCGGATTGCTTGGCGACGGCCGCCGACGCGCTGGCCGCGCTTTCGGGTCGGAAACTGAAGTGCATGAAGATCAGCGATACGCAGACCGTGCCGTACAGCAGCATGAAAGCGCTGGAGCGCACGCCGGTCAGGTCGAGCAGCACGCCGAACAGGATGGGCAGCACGAAGCCCCCCAAGCCGCCGGCCAGGCCGACGATGCCGGACACGGCGCCGATGTTCTCGCCGAACTCGTCCGAGATGAACTTGAAGACCGAGGCCTTGCCGATCGCCATGGCGATGCCGACGATGAAGAGCAGCGCCGTGAACGACACCGGCCCCAGCGCGATGCCGAAGCTGCGCGGACCATTGGCGGTCATGACGGTGAATTCGGTTTGCGGATAGCTCAGCAGGAAGAACGCCACCCAGCACACCCACATCACCCACCAGGTGGTCTTGTAGGCGCCGTGGCGGTCCGAGATCCAGCCGCCCAGGGCGCGCAGCACCCCGCCCGGCAACGAGAAACACGCAGCCAGCAAGGCGGCCAGCTTCATGTCGAAGCCGTATTCGCCGATGTAGTACTTGGTCATCCACAGCGCCAGCGCCACATAGCCGCCGAACACCACCGAGTAGTACTGGCAGTAGCGCCAGACGCGCGGGTCCTTCAACATGGCGAACTGCGCCGACAGGGACGCACCACGTGTGACGCGGTGCGCCGGGTCGGAGGCCGAGAACATCCAGAACAGTACGGCCGTGACCAGAAGCGCCACCGCGTACACCTGCGGCACGATGACCCAGGCGCCGCCGGCGGCGGCGATCAGCGCCGGCGCCACGAACTTGGTGATGGCCGACCCCGAATTGCCCGCGCCAAATACGCCCATCGCCAGGCCCTGCTTGTTGCGCGGAAACCAGCGCGCCACATACGGCGTGCCGACCGAGAACGAGCCGCCCGTCAGGCCGACGAACAGCGCCAGCACCAGAAACTGCCAATATTCGGTGGCGTAGGACAGCAGCCAGATCGGCACCACCGCCAGCAGCATCAGGATGAAGAACACTGGCCGGCCGCCGTAGCGGTCAGTCCAGATGCCCAGCGGCACCCGTACCAGCGAGCCGGTCAGTACCGGCATGGCGGCCAACAGGCCGAATTGGGTTTCGGACAGGCCCAGTTGCGCCTTGATGGGGATGCCCAGCACCGCAAAGATCATCCAGACCGCGAAACAGATGGTGAAGGCAAACGTGCTGGAAATCAGGACCCGCATCGGCCTGCCGGATGGGGAAGTTGCTGCTGTCATGGTTACTCTCGCTTGGCTCACGGATACAGGGAATTCAGGGCTCTAGCCTAGGGACCGCATGCCCGTGCCGCCATTCGCCGGCTGACCATCCGGCCCCGCCAATGTGCCTAGTCACTGCCGGGTTCCCGGGCAGGTTTGCGCCAGATCAAACAATCGCGCTGGCGGGCGGGCAGGCGCAGGATTAATATGCATTTCAAATACACCTTTAATCCGACAGACCGCCATGCCTCCGCTGCTGACCATCGACGAACCCGCTGCGCCCGCCCGGCAGCCCCGCCCCCAATGGGGCGCTTTCACCGAGATGGGGTTCCGTCCGCTGTATCTGGCGGGCTGCTTCTGGGCGCTGGCGTCCGTATGGCTGTGGGTGCATGCGCCGGCCCGCATCACGGGCGTCATGGGCGGCATGTTCTGGCACGCGCACGAGATGCTGTGGGGCTTCGTTGCCACCATCGCCGTGGGCTTCCTGCTGACGGCGGGCGCCAACTGGACGGGCAAGAATCCCTTGCGCGGCAACGCGCTGGCGGGCCTGTGCCTGCTGTGGATCGTGGCGCGCGCGGGCTATCTGGTGCCGGGCCGGCCCGCGTTCCTGGTGGCCGCCGCGGCGGATCTGGGCTTTTTCCTGTGGGGCGCCGCCGCCTTGGGCCGCGCCGTATGGGTGACGCGCAACCAGCGCAATGCGGGGGTGCCTTTCCTGTTGCTGGGGCTGGCCGCCGCCAACGCCATGTACCTGTGGGCCGTGGTGCAAGGCGATTATCTTGCCCTGATGCGTTACTTCAACGCCGGCCTGCTGTGCATGGCGGTACTGACGCTGCTGATCGCGCGCCGCGTCCTGCCCTTCTTCGCCAAACGCGCCGTGGCGGGCCTGGATATCCCCGCGCACACGCGCAGCGGACATTGGCAACTGGGGCTGGGCGTGGTCGCCATCGCCTGCCTCACGGCCGACGTCCCGCGTTTGGCCGCGCTGGCGCTGGCGGCGACCGGACTGATCGCGCTGGCGCAATGGGTATCCTGGAAACCCTGGGCCGTGCGCCGCGTGCCGCTGCTATGGATTCTGTATGCGGGCTATCTGGGCGTGGGGATCGGCCTGCTGGTGGGCGCCGCGCATCTGGCCGGCTACGTCGTGCGCCCGGCCTGGCCAGCGCATGTGATCGGGGTGGCCGGGTTTTCGGTGCTGATACTGGGCATGGTCACCCGCACCGCGCTGGGCCACCTGGGACGGCCGCTGCAGACCGACCGCAGCATGGTGGTCAGCTACGCGTTGATGATCCTGGCGGCGTTGCTGCGCCTGGCCGCCCTGCTGCCCACTACCGCCACGGTCGGCTTGCTGCATGCCGCCACGACGGCCTGGGTGCTGGCCTTGGCGCTGTACCTGTGGCGCTTTTTCCCGATGATGATCCGCCCGCGCGCCGACGCCGCCAAGTCGGCGGCACCCGTCATGCGCGTGGTGCCCGTGGCCCGGCGCACCTGACGCCGGGCGCCGCCCATCAGTCGCGGCCTTCGCGGCGCTCGATGGCTGCGATTTCGCGCTTCATCGCCTTGAGCCAGGACTTCAGCAGGCCCTGGTCCGAGAACTGCATGACCTCGTGTTCCAGTTCGCGGATGTATTCCTGGATGTCGACGATATCGGCGTCCAGGTCTTCCATCACCGTTTCCGGGTCGAACGAGGCGAACGGATCCAGGTCGTAGCGCAGCTTGAAGCCTTCTTCCGCGTAGGCCGCCTGATGCAGGACTTCGTCCAACTGGGCTTGCAGGACGGCGTTGACTTGCGGCAGGCGCGCGTCGTCGATGTCGGCGGCCGTGTCCACATCGGCTTGAAGGTCGGGATTCTGCGCAGCCCGGCTGACGCGCACCTGCTCGGCGTCCTGCAGCGCTTGCCATGCCACGGCATTCGGCGTGTTGCTGCGGGTGGCCAGACGCGCCAGCGCCAGCAGCTCCTCCGCTTCGTCGTCTACGTATTGGTCCTGGATCAGGGCAAGCAGCCGGGCTGGCGACAAGGCGCCCGGGTCGCTGTCCGGATCCAGCCCCAATGCGTCAGCCAGTTCCACCTTGGCGTCTTCGGTCTCGTCGGCCGCATCCGCGTCATAGTCCGACCCGCCGTGCTTTTTATAAAGCACTTTTAGGCGCCCGGTGTCGCAGGCCGCCGGCAGCTCGCTCTTGGCGGCCAATTCCAGCAGCTCTTCGGAAAACTCCACCACCAGTTCAGACACGAATTCGCGTTCCGACTTGGACAGCCCCATGTTCTTGTGCGCGTGGTCGAAGCACAGCACCAGCTTCATGCGCAGTTCTTGCAGCTTTTGCTCCAGCGGCGACAGCCCTTCGGAATACTTGCGCTGGTAGTCGGCCTCAACCGCCTGCCATTGCCGCACGCGGGCGCGTTCCGTCTCCAATCGGGCTTGAAGGCGTTCGAACAACTGCCGCGGACTTTCGAGGGGATGCTCACCCATGGACCTGCTCCTTGCTGACCTGCTATTGAAAATAGCCGCCACTATAACGACTAGCCAGTCACGCCGCGGCGGAACTTGCGCCCAGGCGTGCCAATTCGACGCGATTGCCGCCCAGCGCCTTCGCGCGATACAGCGCATGGTCTGCCGCGGCAAGACCGGCGGCCAACGGCGGCACGTCGCTGTCGAACTGCGCCAGGCCGACGCTGACGGTGGCCGGTATCCCCACGCCCCGCGCGGGATCCACCATCGTCTCGGCAAAACGCCTGACGATGGCTTCGGCCAGCAGGTGGGCGCGGCGCGCGTCGTCGCCCGACAGCAGGCACGCGAACTCTTCGCCGCCGATCCGGGCCAGTACGGCGGCCGGGCCGACCGTGCCCTGCGCCACGCCCGCAAATGAGGTCAGGACCTTGTCGCCCGTTTCGTGGCCGTGCAGGTCGTTGATCGATTTGAAATGGTCAAGGTCGAACGCAAGCATGGCAACGGGGCCCTGCCCGGCCGGGCCGCCAATGACGCGCGCGCCCTGCTCGAAGAACCATCGGCGGTTGCCCAGCCGGGTCAGATAGTCGGTCTGGGATTCCTGCAGCAATTGGCCATGCGTTTCTTCGCGGATCAGCTTGACCAGCGTCATGGGCAAAATGACCGAATACAGCACGCCCTCGTACATGGTGATGTTGCTGGCGGCCCACAACACCTCCTGGCCGAAGGTCGCCACCATCCAGGGCAGCACGCCCGCGCGGCCGGCATACAGCAACGCATGAATGGCCGTCACCACCACGATAATCCGTCGGGCCGGCAGCGCTTGCATGGCTCGGCACCGCAGCATCTCCAGCGACGTCATGCCACTGATCAGGGCAATCGGCACCGCGCTGGCGTAGGCCCACACGACATCCTGCCATCGCGTCCCGGCCACCGCCCACACCAGCGCCATCACCGCCAGCAGCGCCACGGATCCAGCGCGGTATTGACGCCCCCGCAGGGACGCCACGCCGTTGAGCACCAGCAGGTAACCCGAGAGAATGACAAGGTTGCTGAGCGCCGAGCCGAACGCTCCGGGAAGATCCCGCCGGAACAGGACCAGCACGCATCCCATCGCCAACGTGGCAAAGCCGGTTCCCAGCATGCGCAGCGTCTTGCTGCGCAGGGGATGGGCCCGAAGCTCCCAGAAGATCATCCCCGCGCTGGCCAGCAGCGTCCCGATGATAAGGAGATATAGGGTATGGAGATCGACGTACATGCCGTAGAAGAGGCGCATTGCGCCGGTACTTCGCGGCGACGGCCGGATTTTACGTTGAATTCCAGACAACCATATGGCGAAAACCCCTCTTGAAAACCTTCGTTAATAACGCTAATCATTATTATTAATATAGAATCTCGGCTGTCCGCAACATCCTGACTGGCAGCCCAGATGTCACTGCCCTCTTTCGCGGGCCACCCTTCCCGAACCCAGCGCCTGATCCTGGTCGCCGCCGCCCTGTTGCTGGCCGTGCTGATCGCGGTTGCGTACGGGTTGATGGGGAGTCAAGGCCCCGCCCCCGCTCGCCCGCCCGAATACGGGCAAATTCCCGTGGCTGTCAGCGTAGCCGCCGCCCGCATGGGCCCGCTGCAACGCGATCTGCACGCGCTGGGCACCATCACGCCGCTGGCGCAGGTGACTTTGCGCAGCCAGGTCGACGGCGAACTGGTCCGCCTGCATTACACCGAAGGCCAGACCGTCATCCGGGGCCAATTGCTGGCCGAGATCGACGCCCGACCCTATCTGGCCGCGCTCGCCGCCGCCGAGGGAGAACTGGCGCGCACCCAGGCGCTGCTGGACAACGCCCAGGCCGATTTGCAGCGCTACCGGCGCCTGGCGCGCCAGGAATCCGTGGCGGGTCAGCAACTGGATACCGCCGAAGCCCAGGTGCGCGCGTACACCGCGCAGCGCCAATTGAACCGGGCCCAAGTCGCCGATGCCGAACGCCTGCTGGGTCATACGCGCATCGTCGCCCCGCAGGACGGCCGCATCGGCCTGCGCCGCATCGACGCCGGCAACCACGTGCGGGCCGACGATGCCAACGGCCTGACCACGCTGGTGCAGACGATGCCGATTTCGGCGATCTTCAGCATTTCCGAGACCCGGCTGGACATCCTGCGTCGGGCGCAAGCCAAGACGGCGGTGCTGCGGGTGCAGGCCTGGGACGCGGACGACCGCCGCATCCTGGCCGAAGGCACCCTGGAAGCGCTGGACAACCGCATCCAGGCAGCCAGCGGCACCGTGCGCCTGCGCGCCCGCTTCGACAACGCCGACGAATCGCTGTTTCCCAACCAGTTCGTGAACATCAGGCTGGCCGTGGTGCAACAGGACAACGTCATCACCATTCCGTCGGCCGCCGTGCAGTATGGCTCCGAGGGCGCTTTCGTGTTCGTCATTGGCGACGACCAGCGCGCCACGCGCCGCGTCCTGCAACTGGGTTCCGCCAACGCCGGCCACGTGGTCGTGGAAGCGGGCCTGGCCGTTGCCGAGCGCGTCGTAGTCGAAGGCGTGGACCGCCTGCACGACGGACGCGACGTCCAGATCGTCGAGCCCCTAGCCGTCCCGCCCCTTACCTGATCCGCGCATGAGCCTGTCACGCCCTTTCATCCTGCGCCCGGTCGCAACGTCCTTCCTGATGATCGCCTTGCTGCTGTCGGGCATCCTGGCCTGGCGCATGCTGCCGGTCGCCGCCCTGCCGCAGGTGGATTACCCGATCATCCAGGTCACGACCCAGTACCCCGGGGCGAGTCCGACCGTTACGGCGCGCGCGGTCACGGCGCCGCTGGAGCGGCGATTCGGGCAGATCCCAGGCTTGAAACAGATGTCGTCCACCAGCGGCAGCGGCATTTCGGTGATCACGCTGCAGTTCTCGCTGGACGTATCCCTGGGCGTGGCCGAACAGGAAGTGCAGGCCGCCATCAGCGCCAGCGGTTCGCTGCTGCCGACGGACCTGCCCACGCCCCCCATCTACCGCAAGGTCAACCCCGCCGACGTGCCCATCCTGACGCTGGCCGTCACGTCCGATTCGCTGCCGCTGCCCAAGGTCTACGACCTGGTGGACACGCGTATGACGCAACGCCTGTCGCAACTGTCCGGCGTGGGCATGGTCAGCCTGGCCGGCGGACAACGCCCGGCCGTGCGGGTGCAGGTCAACCCGATGGCGCTGGCCGCCCGCGGCTTGCAGCTGTCCGACGTGCAGGAAGCCATCAGCAAGGCCAATTCGAACCAGCCCAAAGGCAGCTTCGACGGCCCGGTGCGCTCGGTCATCATGGACGCCAACGACCAGTTGCAAAGCGCGGAGGAATACCGCGAGCTGATCGTCGCCTGGAAGAACGGCGCACCGGTGCGGTTGGGCCAGGTCGCCACGATCGAGGACGGCGCCGAAGACCGCTACCTGGCCGCCTGGGTCGACAAGCAGCCCGCCGTGCTGGTCAACATCCAGCGCCAGCCAGGCGCCAACGTCATCGCCGTGGCCGATCAGGTCAAGGCGTTGCTACCCCAGCTGACGGCAAGCCTGCCCGCCGCGGCACAGGTGCGCATCCTGACCGACCGCACCGAGAGCATCCGTGCGTCGGTCCGCGGCGTACAGTGGGAACTGGTGTTCGCCGTGGGCCTGGTGGTGTTGGTGACCTTCCTGTTCCTGCGCAACCTGCCCGCCACCCTGATCCCCAGCCTGGCGGTGCCGCTGTCCCTGATCGGCACTTTCGGGTTCATGCATCTTGCCGGGTTTTCCACCAATAACCTGACGTTGATGGCGCTGACCATCGGGGCGGGCTTCGTCGTGGACGACGCCATCGTCATGCTGGAGAACATCGCGCGCTACCGCGAGCAGGGCCACAGCCCCATGTCGGCCGCGCTGAAAGGCGCCGGCCAGATCGGCTTCACCCTCGTGTCGCTGACGCTGTCGCTGATCGCCGTGCTGATTCCGCTGCTGTTCATGGAAGACGTGGTGGGCCGGCTGTTCCGGGAATTCGCCATCACGCTGGCGGTGGCCATCCTGATATCGCTGGCGGTGTCGCTGACCCTGACGCCGATGATGTGCGCGCGCCTGCTGCCCGCGCACGTGGAATCCCGTCCCGGGCTGCTGGACCGCGTGCAGGCCCGCTACGCCGGCTGGCTGGACGTGACCTTGCGCCACCAGCGCCTGACGCTGCTGGTCATGGTGGCCACCGTGGTGCTGACGGGCCTGCTGTATCTGGCGGTGCCCAAGGGATTCTTCCCGGTGCAGGACGGCGGCGTGCTGCAAGGCGTGACCCAGTCGTCGCAGAACACCTCATTCGACGCCATGTCGCGCCGCCAGCAAGCGGTGGCGCAATCGCTGTTGGCCGACCCGGACGTGCAGAGCCTGTCGTCGTTCATCGGGATCGACGGCATGAACACCACGCTGAACACCGGCCGCCTGCTGATCAACCTGAAGCCCTGGGCCGAGCGCAGCGCCCCGCTGGCAGACATCATGGCCCGGCTGGACTCCCGCGCTCGCGAGGTGCAGGGCATTTCGCTCTTCCTGCAGCCCGTGCAGGAACTGAACATCGAAGACCGCGTCAGCCGCGGCCAGTACCAGTTCACGCTGACCTCGCCCGACAGCGCGCTGCTGACCCAGTGGAGCCACGCGCTGATGCAGCGACTGGCGCAATCGCCCGAATTGGCCGAGGTCTCGTCCGACCTGCAAGGCGACGGCCGCCAGGCCTTCCTGCAAGTCAACCGCGACACCGCCGCGCGGCTGGGCGTGACGATGGACGACGTGGTGCAGACGCTGTACAACGCGTTCGGCCAACGCCAGGTCGCCACCCTGTTCACCCAGTCCAACCAGTACCGCGTGGTGCTGGAAGTGGACCGGCGCCTGGCCTTGAGCCCCGACGCGCTGGAACGCATCCATCTGCAGACCGAGGACGGCCAGGCGATTCCGCTGTCGGCGCTGGCCACCGTCAGCGAACGCGCCGTGCCGCTGGCCGTGAACCACCTGTCGCAATTCCCTGCGGTGAACCTGTCGTTCAACCTGCCGCCGGGCGGCTCACTGGGCGAGGCCATCGCCGCCATCGACACGGCCCAGCGCGACATCGGCATGCCGCCCAGCGTCGAACTGCGCCTGCAGGGCGCGGCGTCGGCGTTCCAGGCGTCGCTGTCCAACACGCTGTGGCTGATGCTGGCTGCCGTGGTCACGATGTATCTGGTGCTGGGCATGCTGTATGAAAGCGCCATCCACCCCGTCACCATCCTGTCGACCCTGCCGTCGGCCACGGTGGGCGCGCTGCTGGCGCTGCTGCTGACAGGCCGGCCGCTGGACCTGATCGCCGTCATCGGCATCATCCTGCTGATCGGGCTGGTGAAGAAGAACGGCATCATGATGGTGGACTTCGCGCTGGAAGCCGAGCGCGCGCGCGGCCTGCCGCCAGAAGCCGCCATCCGCGAGGCCGCGCTGCTGCGCCTGCGCCCCATCCTGATGACGACGCTGGCCGCCTTGTTCGGCGCGTTGCCGTTGATGCTGGCCACGGGCTCCGGCGCCGAATTGCGCCAGCCGCTGGGCTGGGTCATGGTGGGTGGGCTGCTGGTCAGCCAGGTGCTGACGCTGTTCACCACCCCCGCGGTCTACCTGTTCTTCCACCGCCTGGGCCAGCGGCGTGGCGTTGCCGCCAAGCCCGCCCGGACTGACGGGCCCGCGGCATGATCCGGGCGTTGCTGCACCGGCCGGTCGCCTGCATCTTCCTGGCGCTGGCGCTGACACTGCTGGGCGCGGTGGCCTGGCGCCTGTTGCCGGTGGCGCCGCTGCCCCAGGTGGATTTCCCCACCATCGAAGTGCGTGCCGACCTGCCCGGCGCCAGCCCCGAAAGCATGGCCAGCACCGTGGCCGCGCCGCTGGAGCGCGCCTTGGGCAGCATCGCCGGCGTCAGCGCCATGACCTCGTCCAGCAACCAGGGCGCCACGCGCGTCCAGTTGCAGTTCGACCTGGACCGCGACATCAACGAAGCGGCGCGCGACGTGCAGGCCGCCATCAACGCGGCCCGCGCCGAATTGCCCGCGGGTATGCCGGGCAACCCCAGCTACCGCAAAATCAACCCGTCGCAGGCGCCCATCATGGCGCTGGCGCTCAGCTCCCCTACCCGCCCGGCCGGCCAGCTCTACGATCTGGGCGCGACGGTGCTGGCGCAGAAGATCTCGCAGATCAACGGGGTGGGCGAAGTGACGATGGGCGGCAGTTCGCTGCCCGCCGTGCGAGTGCAGGTCAATCCCAACGCACTGGCCCACTATGGGGTGGCGCTGGATGAGGTGCGCGCGGCCATCTCGGATGCGGCGCCCATGCGGCCGCAGGGCCAGCTGGATTCGGCCGGCCAGCGCTGGGAAGTCGGCACGCCAGCCCAGCCGCGCACCGCCCAGGAATACGAAAGCCTGATCGTGCGCCACGAAGACGGCGCCGTCATCCGGCTGGCACAGGTGGCGAAAGTCAGCGATTCGGTGGAAAACCGCTACAGCAGCGGCTTTCACAACCGTAACCCGGCCGTCGTGCTGACCATCAGCCGCCAGCCTGGCTCGAACATCATCGAAACCATCAAGGCCATCAACGAGGCCCTGCCCGGCCTGCGCGCGCTGATGCCAGCCGATGTGGACCTCACCGTGGCGCTGGACCGTTCGCCCGGCATCAATGCCACGCTGCGCGAAGCGCACGTCACGCTGGCGCTGGCCACGGCGCTGGTCATCCTGGTCGTGTGGCTGTTCCTGGGCAATGCGCGCGCGGCGGCGATCCCCAGCGTGGCCATCCCGGTCTGCCTGATCGCCACTTTCGCCGTCATGTACGTGTGGGGCTTTTCGCTGAACAACCTGTCGCTGATGGCGCTGATCGTGGCCGCCGGCCTGGTGGTGGACGACGCGATCGTCGTGCTGGAGAACATCTCGCGGCACATCGAACGGGGCCTGTCGCCCAGAAAGGCGGCGCTGCGCGGCGTGCGGGAAGTCGGTTTCACGCTGGTCGCCATGACCGTGGCGCTTAGCGTGGTGTTCGTCTCCATCCTGTTCATGGGCGGGCTGGTGGAACGGCTGTTCCGCGAATTCTCGATCACGCTGGTGGCAGCCACGGTGATTTCGCTGGTGGTGTCGGTGGCCATCATCCCCGCCCTGTGCGCGCGCTGGCTCAAGCCGGGCGCGGCGCACCAGGCGGCCCCCCCTCGCCCCTCTCGCATGCAGGCGGCGTTTGCACGGGTGCACGACTGGTACGGCGCGTCGCTGGCCCGTGTGCTGGGCCATGCGCGCCTGACGCTGTTGCTGCTGGCGGGGGTCATCGGGCTGAACGTCTACCTGTATGTGGACGCCCCCAAGGGCTTTTTGCCGGTGCAAGATACCGGCCAGCTGGTCGGCTTCGTGCGCGGCGACGACGGGTTCTCGTTCCAGGTCATGCAGCCCAAGATCGACCAGTACCGCCAGCTGGTGCTCAAGCACCCGGCCGTGCAGGACGTCATCGGCTACAACGGCGGCGGGCTGGGCATCAGCAATTCGCTGTTCCTGATCCGGCTGAAACCCGTGTCCCAGCGCGACGAGTCCTCGACCGAGGTCATCAACTGGCTGCGTACGAACTCTCCGGCGGTGCCGGGTGGCATGTTCTTCCTGAACGTGGACCAGGACTTGCGCATGCCCGGCGGCTTCGGCAACTCGGGCGACCACGAACTGGCCATCATGGCCAGCGACGTGCCCGCCCTGCGGGAATGGTCGCGCAAGATCTCCAAGGCCATGCAGGCCATCCCGGAACTGCGCGACGTGGATGCCGAAGGCGACGGCGCCACCCAGCAGGTCGTGATCAACATCGACCGTAGCGCCGCGCAACGCCTGGGGGTGGACATGAACACGATCAGCAGCGTGCTCAGCAATTCCTTCAGCCAGCGCCAGGTGGCCACCCTGTACGACGCCATGAACCAGTACCGGGTGGTGCTGGAACTGGACCCCCGCTACACCGAAGACCCCGAGGTGCTGGAACAGGTGCAGGTCGTGGCCGCCGACGGCACGCGCGTGCCGTTGACGGCGTTCGCGACCTACGAGAACGGCCTGGTCAACGACCGCGTCTTCCACGACGGGCTGTTCGCGGCCGTAGGCGTCGGCTTCTCGCTGGCCGAAGGCGTGTCCCTGGAACAGGGGCTGGCCGCCATCGACGCCACCATGGCAAAACTGATGGTGCCGTCATCCATCCAGACGCGCCTGGGCGGCGACGCCCGCAACTTCCAGCAAAGCGTGCAAGACCAGCCCTGGCTGATCCTGGCGGTGCTGATCGCCATCTATCTGGTGCTGGGCATCCTGTATGAAAGCCCGCTGCATCCGCTGACCATTTTGTCGACACTGCCTTCGGCGGGCGTGGGCGCACTGCTGGCGTTGCGCTTAGCCAACATCGAGTTCACCCTGATTGCGCTGTTGGGGCTGTTCCTGCTTGTCGGCATCGTCATGAAGAATGCGATCCTGATGATCGACTTCGCGCTCAGCCTGGAACGGCGTGAAGGATTGACGCCTGAACAGGCCATCCACCGCGCCGCAATGCTGCGCCTGCGGCCCATCGTCATGACCAATCTTGCGGGGCTGCTAGGCGCGCTGCCGCTTGTGCTGGGCATGGGCGAAGGCTCCGAACTGCGGCGCCCGCTGGGCATCGCGATCGTCGGCGGCCTCATGATCAGCCAGTTCCTGACGCTGTACACGACGCCGATCGTCTACCTGGCGTTGGAACGGCTGCGGCTGAAAGTCCGCTCCACACGGGCCCGCACGGCTTAGTCACATCGCCCTAGTCCGGCAGGACCAGTGCTTCGCATATCAATCCCCAGGCGTACATGGTAATGTCGCTGCGTGTATTCCGATAACAGCGCGTAACCACGGCGTTCCGGCGCCGACGCAGAAAAAGGGGACTATGCACGCGTCCACGCTACTCATTGTTTTTCCGCATCAAGTGGCGAACCCATCCCCGGTTTCTGATTCGTTGAAGCTTCAAACGCTGTTTACGTGATTGATCAGGCCGAAGAGACCATGACTGTGCAAACGGAATTTCCCATTGTGGGTATTGGCGCTTCCGCTGGTGGCGTCGAGGCGTTGGAAGGCTTTTTCCGCGGCGTGCCCCCGAAGCCGGGGTTGGCGTTCGTCGTGCTCACCCATTTGAGCCCCGTGCGCGAAAGCCACCTGCCCGAGGTGATCCAGCATTACACCGGCCTGAAGGTCCAGACCGCCACGCAGGACGCGGAAGTCCTGATCGACAACGTCTACGTCCTGCCCCCCGATGCCGTGATGTCGATCCATGAAGGTCGCCTGCGGTTGCGCCAACGGGTACCCGAGCAGCGAGGCCCCCGTCCGATCGACCTGTTCTTCACGTCGCTGGCGCTGGATCGCGGCGAATGCTCGGCGGGCGTGGTGCTGTCCGGGGGGGATTCCGACGGCACGCTGGGCATCAAGGCCATCAAGGAGCAAGGCGGCCTGACCCTGGCGCAGTCGGCCGATGGATTCGGCCCGAGCAGCCCGGAAATGCCCGGCAGCGCGATCGCCACCGGCCTGGTGGACTTCATCGTGCCGGCGGATCAGATGGGCGCCAAGCTGGTCGATTTCGCGGTCGGGCTGGGCCACCTGGACGATCTGGACGACGCTGCGGCCCAAGGGCCGGAGCGCGGCCGACTGGAAGCCGCCAAGCACGAGATCTACGCCTTGCTGCGGACCCGCATCGGCCACGATTTCAGCGGCTACAAGAGCAAGACCTTCATGCGCCGCGTGCAGCGCCGCATGCATGTGAACCAGATGCCCACGCTTGCCGCCTATGTCGAATTCCTGAAGCAGAACTCCCAGGAAGCGGGCGCCCTGTTTCGCGACCTGCTGATCAGCGTCACGAATTTCTTTCGCGATGCCGAGGCCTTCGAATCGTTGCAGGAGCAGGTCATTCCGCAACTGCTGAAAGACCGCGGCGCGTCGGAAACCATACGTCTATGGGTGCCGGGCTGCGCCACAGGCGAAGAGGTCTATTCCCTGGCAATCCTGCTGCGCGAATATCTGGATACCCTGCCGACCGCGCCCCGAGTGCAGGTTTTCGCCACCGACATCGACGACCGCGCCCTGGCCGTCGCGCGCGCGGCGCGATATCCCGCCGCCTTGCTTGACGGGGTATCGCAGGCGCGGCGCGAACGCTATTTCGTGGCCGATGGCGACAGCTATGTGGTCAGCAAGGCCGTGCGCGACCTGTGCATTTTCTCGCCGCACAACGTGTTGCGCGACCCGCCGTTTTCCCGGATCGACCTGGTGTCGTGCCGCAATCTGCTGATCTATTTCGGCGGCGGCATCCAGAAGCAGGTCATTCCCACCTTCCACTATGCGTTGCGGCCGGGCGGCTATCTGTTCCTGGGCATGTCGGAAAACGTCACCCAGTTCAACGACCTGTTCAGCCCGATCAACAAGAAACACCGGATCTTCCAGCGCCGCACGGATATCGGCGCGCAGCCACGCCCTACGATCACCCTGCCCTCCATGCATAAACCGGACCTGCCCCATTCCGCGCTGCGCCGCGCGCAGACCGGCGCTTCGGCGCTGCGCCAATCCGTCGATAGCCAGGTGCTGGCGCAACATGCGCCACCCCACGTGCTGGTCAACCGCGACGGCGACATCGTCTATTACTCCGGGCGCACCGGCAAGTACCTGGAGGCCGCGGCCGGCGTGCCGACGCGCCAGGTGCTGACCCTGGCGCGCAAGGGGCTGCGCCTGGACCTGCGCACGCTGTTGCACGAGGCCGCGGAAACCGGCCGGCCCGCGGTACGTGAGAGCGTGGCCATGGAAGGCGAGGACGGCCGCGTCCAGATGGTGACCCTGACCGTGGAGCCCCTGGCCGACCACAAGGAAAACGAGCCGCTGTTCCTGATCCTGTTTGCTGACCACGGCCCCCCGCTGAACCGCGACGACGCCCACACGCACAGCAGCATCACGCAGCAAGGCGCCGCCCAGCAGATCGAGCTGGAACTGCGCGACACGCGCGAGCGCCTGCAATCCATGATCGAGGAATACGAGACCGCGCTGGAGGAACTGAAGTCTTCCAATGAAGAGCTGGTGTCGGTCAACGAGGAATTCCAGTCCACCAACGAGGAATTGGAGGCCTCCAAGGAAGAGCTGGTATCGCTGAACGAAGAACTGCACACCGTCAACGCCGAACTCCACGGCAAGGTCGACGAGCTGGACCGCAGCAACAGCGACCTGCACAACCTGTTTGAAAGCACGGCGATCGCCACGCTGTTCCTGGACCGCGACCTGATTATCCGCAGCTTCACGCCGGCCATGGGCGACGTCTTCAACATCCTGCCCAGCGACTGCGGCCGCCCCATCACCGATCTGGCCAGCCGTTTCGACCTGCCCTCCTTCGCTAACGACATCGCCCAGGTCTACACCCACTATCAACCCATCGAACGCCGTATCGCCGGCACCCTGGACGGCAAGCACTACCTGCTGCGCCTGGTGCCTTACCGCAGCAGCGACAGCCAGGTCGACGGCGTCGTCGTGACGTTCATCGACATCACCCTCATTACCCGTGCCGAACGGCGCCACCGCGTCCTGATATCCGAGTTGCAGCACCGGACCCGCAACTTGCTGGCGCTGGTGCAGAGCGTGGCGCGGCGCACCTTGGGCGACGGCGAACCCTTCCAGCGTCTGGACACGCGCCTGGCCGCCCTGAGCCGCGTACAGGGCATGCTGAGCGAAACCAACGGGGAAAAGATCGAATTCAGCGGCGTCGTGCATCGCGAACTCGACGCGGTCGGCAACGAACGCCAGGTCACGATCAACGGCCCCGAGGTCCGCATCAGTCCGGAACGCATCCAGACGCTGGCGCTGGCCGTTCACGAACTGGCGACCAATGCCGTGAAATACGGCGCACTGCGCTATGAATCGGGCCGGCTGGACGTCAAATGGCGGATCGAACGCCGCGACGGCGACACCGAGCACCTGGTCCTGGATTGGACGGAGTCCGGCCTTCCCGCCGCGCCGGACGCGACGCATCAGGGCTACGGCCGTGAATTGATCGAGCAGACGCTGGTCGTCGCGCTACGCGCGAAGACCGCCATGGAGTTCAAGCCTGACGGCATCGCCTGTCATATCGATATGCCGCTTGAGCACGCAAACGAGGCCAACGACGACGCGACGCCCAAGTAATCCTGGCCCCCGCGGCCGTCTTCACTCGCCGGAGTCGATTTGGCGGGCTTACTCCGGCAACCGCGTCGCCGCCGTCAACCGTTCGGCCATGAACGCCAGGAACTCGCGCGCCAGCAACGGCAAGGTCCTGCCCTGCAATGTCAGCACCTGGATGCTTCGTTGCCGCATTTCCGGATTCGTGAACGGCACGCCCGCCAATTTGTCGCTGCCCACCTGGCCCATCAGGGTTAGATACCCCGTCAGCGCCACGATCCGGCTGCCGGGCAGCATCGGCAGGAACGCCGCCGAATGGTTCGACACATAGGCCGGTTCGATGTGCAGCCCCGCGTTCGCGCAGGCCGTATCGAACAGTTGCCGCACCGTCGTGCCCTGGTCGCCCAGCGACAGCGGATAGTCCGCCAGGTCCCGCATGCCCACGCTGCGCCGGCTGGCCAGCGGATGATCCCGGCACATCACCGCGTACACCGGCGCCCGCGTCAGCAGTTCGGTCTTCAAGCGTTCGTCCTGCACTGTGGAATAGCGCAATGCGATCTGCGACAGGCCTTCCAGGATCTGCCGGCTGACCTCCTCGGGCCGCTCCACGTGCAGATGAAACCGCGCCTGCGGCCGTACCTGCTTGAATTCGGCCATGCTGAGCGGCAGGAAGCGATGGGCGAAACCTTCGGTACACGCCAGCCGGATGGTGACGTCGCCCACGTGGCCGCGCTGGCGGATCTGGGTGGTGACGCGCTCGGCCTCCAACGCGGCGGCGTTGGCGTAAGCCGCAAGCTGCCGGCCGGCTTCGCTAAGCGCCATGCCGCGCGCCTGGCGCTCGAACAGCACGATGCCCAGGTCGTCTTCCAGCTTGGCGATCTGGCGGCTGATGGCCGAAGCCGCCACGTGCTGGGCGGCGGCCGCGCCGGCAATCGATCCGCAACGGACGACTTCCAGAAAATACCGCAAGGCCAGTGAAATCATGATGGGCTCCAAATCCATGCCTTAAAAGCATGGGAAAGATGCTAATTATCTAATTGTGGCACGGGGTGAAGCGTAATAACTTTGTGCTTCCTTTGCGTACCCGAGAGCCGATGTGATTCGCGAACAAGCCGTCCTCCATGCCGTTGAAGCCTTTGATTCCGGCGCCCTGCTGGCCACGTTGACGCGTCGCGTCGCCTACGCGACGGAAAGCGAAGTGCCGGAACAGGCGCCCGCGCAGCATGCCTACCTGAACGAAGACCTGATACCGCTGCTGACGGCGCTGGGCTTTTCCTGTGAGGTCCACGCGAATCCCGCCGGGGTCGACCTGCCCATCCTGGTCGCGCGCCGCATCGAACAGCCCGGCCTGCCGACCGTGCTGATGTATGGCCATGGCGACGTCGTGCGCGGCAACGCCGCCAAATGGGAAGCCGGCCGCGATCCCTGGCGCCTGCAAGTCGAAGGCGACCGCTGGTACGGCCGCGGCACGGCCGACAACAAAGGCCAGCACTCCATCAATCTGGAAGCGCTGCGGCAAGTCATCGCCGCACGGGACGGCAAACTGGGTTTCAACACGACCTGGCTCATCGAAACCGGCGAAGAAGCGGGCTCGCCCGGCCTGGCCGCCTTCTGCGAAGCCCAGCGCGACGCGCTGGCGGCCGACGTGTTCATTGCCAGCGACGGCCCGCGCCTGAATGCAGAACGCCCCACGCTCTTCATGGGATCGCGCGGGGCAGTCAATTTCGAATTGAAGCTGCGCGCACGCGAACGCGGTTACCACTCCGGCAACTGGGGCGGCCTGCTGGCCAATCCGGCCATCGTGCTGATGCACGCCATCGGCACGCTGGTGGATGCCAGGGGCCGCATCACCGTCGACGGCCTGCGCCCGCCCCCCATCCCGGCCGCGGTGGCTGACGCGTTGGCCGACCTGCACGTTGGCGGCGGCGAAGACGACCCCGAGATCAACGCCTGGTGGGGCGAACCCGGCCTGTCCGCGCCCGAGAAGGTGTTCGGCTGGAACAGCCTGGACGTCCTGACCTTTGGCGCGGGCGATCCCGCCAAGCCCGTGAACGCGATCCCGGCGGAAGCCGTGGCCTGGTGCCAGCTGCGTTTCGTGGTGGGCACCGACTGGCGCGCGCTGGAAACCCATGTGCGCGAACACCTGCGCCAGGCGGGGTTTGCAGACGTGCAGGTGCGGATCGGCATGCAGGCCGGCGCCACGCGATTGTCGCCCGACAATGCCTGGGTGCGCTGGGCCGCCGCGTCGCTGGAACGCACGACCGGCAAGCGGCCCGCGCTGTTGCCCAATCTGGGCGGCTCGTTGCCCAACGATATCTTTGCCGACCAACTGGGTTTGCCCACCCTGTGGGTGCCGCACTCCTACCCCGCCTGCGCGCAGCATGCGCCCAATGAGCACCTGCTGGGCAGCGTGGCGCGCGAAGGGCTGGCCATCATGGCCGGCCTGTTCTGGGACCTGGGCGACCAGGGCCCCGCCCTGCGCGACGCGGCGGCGGCCTCGGCTACCGCTTGAATGCGTCTTCCCTTTTTCGCTTTCCCCTTTTGACTGATCGAGAGCTTTGCCATGACCGCTAGATTTTGTGCCGCCGTGATGGCGTTCAACCTTGCCGTCGCCGCCTATGCGGGCGAGGCCCATGCCGCGTATCCCGAACAGCCGATCAAGATCGTCGTGCCGTTCACGCCGGGCGGCGCCACCGATGCTGTGGCCCGGCTGCTGGCCAACAAGCTGTCGAGCAGCCTGGGGCAATCCGTGATCGTCGAGAACCGCCCTGGCGCGTCCACCGTGATCGGCGCCGACGCCGTGGCGCGCGCGCAGCCCGACGGCTACACCCTGCTGTTGTCGGGCAGCACGACCTATACCGTGCTGCCGGCGTTGAAATCGACGTTGCCCTATGACCCGATGCACAGCTACGAACACATCGCCATCGTTGCGATGGCCCCGGTCGTGCTGCTGGCGCAGAACGGGCTGGCGGCCAATACGGTGCAGGAAGCCGCCGCGCTGGCCAAGCAGCAAAGCGACAAGGGCGGCCTGATGTACGGCACCTTCGGCCCCGGCTCCGCGCCACACCTGGCTGGCGAAATGTTCGCCGAAGCCGTGGGCGCCAAGATGATGCCGGTGCCTTACAAGGGCAGCGCGCAATTGATCACGGCCATGATCGGCGGCGAGGTCGCGTTGGGCGTGGACACGGTGTCGTCGGCCGCGCCGCAAGTGCGCGCGGGCAAGGTCCGCGCACTGGCCGTCACGGGCGAACACCGTGTACCGCAGCTGCCGGACGTGCCCACCTTTACCGAGGCGGGCATTGCCCAAGTGTCCTTTGTGGGCTGGTACGCGCTGGCCGCCCCCGCGCGCACGCCTGCGCCGGTCATCGACACGCTGAACCGCGAGGTCGCCAAGATCATGGAAGATCCGCAGGTGCGCCGCGCAGTCTCGGATCTGGCGCTGGAGCCGGTCTACCTGCCGGGCCAGGCGTTCCAGGAGCAGATCGCCCGCGAACTGCGCACGTTCGGCGACGTAGCCAAGCGCGCGAACATCACGCTGGACTGATCGGGACGGCCCAGCCGGACACGGCGTCCGCCCGGGCCCTGCCGGATCAATACTTGTAGTTCACGCCCAGCATGGCGCTGAACGGCGCGCCATAGTAGTTGCTGTAGACGTTGGTGCTGGCGTAGTACTTCTTGTCGAAGACGTTGTTCAGGTTCAAGGTTGCCGACCACTGCCGGTTGAACTGGTAACGCGCCATCAGGTCCACCAGCGCATAACCGCTTTGCGACGACTCCAGCGGCTGGCCGCCCGGGCCGCGGCTGGAATAGTTGCTGCCGCTTTCCCAACGCACCCCGCCGCCCACCGTCAGGGCGCTTAGATCGCCCGGCAGGCGATACGTGGTGTACAGCTTGGCGATGTGGCGCGGCAGGCCGACTTGCGTGATGAAACCCTGCGGCAGGCGGCGGTCCACATAGGCGTAGGACAGCTGCATCTGCCAGCCCGGCGTCAGTTCGCCGGTGATTTCGGCTTCCACGCCCCGCATCACCGCGCCGTCGGCGGCCACGTAGGCATTGTCGCCATTCGGGGCCAGACGGTCGCCGTCCAGCATGGCGTAGTTGTCCTGACGGGTCCGGAACAAGGCCAGCGAGCCATTCAGGCGACCGTCCAGGAACGCCGACTTCAGGCCGATCTCATAGGTATTGCCCTTGATGGGTTCCAGCACGCCGCCCGTCACGCTTTGCGCCTGCTGAGGCTGGAAGATGCTCGTGTAGCTGGCATAGGCGGACACGGTGCTGGTCAGGTCGTAGACGATGCCGGCATAGGGGGTGTAGACGCCCTGCTCGCGCATGTTGTCCGGGTAGGACGACCCATCGGTGTAGTTGTAGGACGCCTGTTGATCCCACCACGTCACCCGCGATCCCAGCACCACGGACAGCGCGTCGGTCGGACGCAGCCGGACCGCGCCATAGATCGACGCCTGCTTTTCGGTGTAGTAGCGCTTGCCGGTCGACTGCCAGTCCGGTTCGGGCATGTCGCCATTCCACTGGCGGATGTCGGGAATCTTGGGGTCGTAGCCCGGCGCGGTCCAAAGCGGATAGGTGTCGTAGTCGCCCTTGGTGCGCGATGCGCTGGCGCCCACCACCAGGTCATGCTGGCGGCCGAAGGCGTCGAAGGCGCCGGTCAGGCTTGCGTCGACCGCGTTCTGGGTCTTGGGAATGGGCCATTTGGCCACCCACACCGACGCGCCCTGGCCCGTCGTCGGGTTGGCCCAGCCGTTGCTGCTGAACCAGCCATAGGTGCGGTCGTTGTCGTCGCCGGTGCGGGACACGGTTACCGACCCCTTCCACAACGGCGCGAACTCGTGGTCCAGCGTGGCGAACACGTTGTAGCGCGTGCGGTCCTGGCGGCTCCATTTGGTCGCCGAGTTGAAGCGCTGCGGGAAATCCGTTTTCGTGCCGTCCGCATACGCGGCCGGAAAGCCGAAGTACGAGCATGCCGTGCATTTCTTGCGCTGATATTCCGCGCCGAGCGTCAGCAGGGTGCTTTCGGCCAGATCCGCCTCGACCACGCCGTAAAGCAATTGCGAATCCTGCTTGACGCGGTCAACGAACGAACCGCCCTCCTGCCACGCGCCGACCAGCCTGCCCCGCAGTTTGCCCGATTCGTCCAGCGGGCTGCCCAGGTCGAATTCCGTGCGCTTGTAGTCCCAGGAACCGACGGCCGCGCCCACGCCCGCCTCGAACTCGCGGGTGGGCCGCTTGCGCACCAGGTTGATCGACGCCGCGGGGTTGCCCGCGCCGTTCAACAGGCCGGTGGAACCGCGCACCACTTCGATCCGGTCGTACAGCGCGGTGTCCAGCCCCAGGGCATTGAAGTCCTTGTGCGTGGGCACACCGTCCACCTGCATGTTGGTGATTTCCATGCCGCGGGCGTACAAACCCTTTTCGTTGTCGTCGGCCGACCCCTTTTTCTTGAAGGTCAGGCCCGGCGTGTTGGCGATGGCGTCTTCCAGGGTGTTAAGCCCCTGGTCCGACAGGCGCTGGCGCGTCATCACCGAAACCGATTGTGGTGTCTCGCGCAGGGTCATCGGCAGCTTGGTGGCGGTGGTGGACAGGCCCACCGTGTACGAGTCCGTGCCTTCGCTGGGCGCGGGCTCGCGCGAGCCCAGCACTTCGACCGGGGCAAGCGTCTGCGCACCGGCCACGCGCAGGCCGTAGTTGTTGCCGCCCTGGCTGACAGCCTCCAGCCCGGTGCCCGCCAGCATGGCCGCCAGGCCCGAGGCAATGCCGTAATCGCCTTGCAGGCCGGCGCTTTGCTTGCCTTGCGTCAGCTGGGCGTCGAAAGACAGCACCACGCCCGCCTGGGCGGCAAAGCGGCCCAGCGCCAGGCCCAGCGGGCCCGCGGGCACATCGTAGCGGCGGGCAGCGTCGGCTGACGGCGCGGCTTGCGCCAGCGCGGGCGGCGCCGACGCAAGCCCCATCAGGGCGACAAAGACGGCGCGCGCGATCGGCGCCAGCGGACCGGGATGGCGATGGAAAGACGTAGTGAAAGGCATAAGCTCGAGGTTTTCCGTGAATCAAATCCGACGTAATCCCTGCTAAGTCGGACGAGCACGGAAAAAGGACAATGCCAGGTGAAAATAAATCAGCCGCGGGCGACGACCCGGGTGTAATAGCGGGTGAAACGCGACACCCGGACGGGCAGTGCGCGTTCCACGGCGGCCAGCGCGCGGTCGGTGTCGTCGATCGGGAACGCGCCCGACACCCGCAGCGACGCGACCGCCTCGTCGCAGCTGAGGCGACCGGGACGGTAACGGTCCAGCTGCGCAATGAAGTCGTCCAGGCGCAAGCCATCCACGATCAAGAGGCCGCGGGTCCAGGCGTCGGGTTCGCCCGTGACGGCGCCGTCATGGCGGGCGCCCGCCCCTTCCAGCACGCCCTGTTCGCCCGCATTCAGCACCAGCGGCGGCCTTCCGTCCAGCGGCAGCAGCTCGACCGCATGCCGGAGCACCGCGACGCGCGTCTGCGTGTCTTGCCGGTTGACGGTGAAACGCGTGCCCAGCGGGCGCACCGTGCCATGCAGCGTTGTCACGCGCAAGGGCGGCAAGCCCTGCGCGGCGTGTTCGGTATCAATCAGGATCTCGCCCGCGTGCACGGTGATATGGCGGCCGCGCGCGTCCACGGCCACGTCCACCGCGCTGGCGCTATCCAGCCACAGCAAGGTGCCGTCCGTCAGGACCAGTTCGCGGCGTTCGCCCGTTCCCATGCGGTAGTCAGCCAGATAACTGGCCGCCATCCGCTCGACCGGTAGCGTGCGCCAGGCCACCAGGCCGCCGGCGCCAAGCAGCGCCACCGCCCCCAGGCCGTTACGGAGCACGGCGCGCCGCCGCGTGAAGTGATGGTCGGCCCGGTACAGCGTATCGGCGGCCAGCCGCGCAGGCGCCGCGCCCAGCGTGCCGCGCAGCCGCTCGACCTGCCGCCAGATGCGGGCATGTTCGGGGTCGGCCGCCAGCCAACGACCATGCGCTGCCACATCGGCCGCGCTGACGTCATCGGCGCATAGCCGCGCATACCATTGCGCCGCCGCGGTAATTGTCTTGTCCGCCATCGCCGTCTACTGTCGTTCCAGGGCGTAGACCAGGCAGTGCTCGGTCGCGCGCGCCATGTACTTCTTGACCGAGCTGACCGTCACGCCCAGCTTGGCCGCGATGTCGGCATAGCTTGCGCCTTCCAGCTGCGACATGAGGAAAGCGCGCCGCACCTTGTCGCCCAGGCCGTGCAGCATGGCGTCGATTTCGCGGATGGTTTCCAGCAGGATGGCCTGCGTCTCGGGCGAGATCGCGTGGGCCTCGGGCTGCTGCGCCAGGGTTTCCAGCCAGGCCCGTTCCAGCACCTGGCGGCGGATGTGGTCGACCAGCGTGCGTTGCGCCACCGTGGCCAGAAAGCTGCGCGGCTGCCGCACGCCCTGCAATTGGGCCATGGACGCGGGCGAAGCCAGCAGGCGGAGGAAAGTGTCTTGTGCCAGGTCGGCGGCCTCGGCGGGCACGCTCAGGCGGCGCAACAACCAGCCGCGCAGCCAACCGTGATGGTCGCGATAGAGCAAGCCCAGCTCGCGGTGCTCCAGAGATTCCGAGGACGACATGGCCGTAGCGCGACCGCTTCCTGATTTTTAAGAATGGGAATTGTAATCATTATTGATGATGGCGGGCAATTGCCCGCCATCTTCCCGGATGCCTGCCCGCCGCTACACCATGGGCGGCACCGTTTCACGCTCGGGGTGCCGGTGCTTGGCCAGCGCCTCGATGAACAGGCCCGCGCTTTTCGCCGGCGAGCCGCCGCCCATCAGCAGGCCGCCGTCCGACTCGTCAGGCGCAATGCCCGCCGATCCGAACAACTGCCCGCCCCGTCCCAACGCCAGCAGCGTCTTGCCGTGGCGGAAGGCGTCGCGCAGGAATTCCAGCGCCCGCCCGTCCGTCTGCAAGCGCCCCACGGCGCCCTCGCCGCCCGGGACGATGGCCCCATCGAACAGCCCCGAAGGGTGGTTGTCCAGCGACGCGTCCGCGTCCAACGTGCTGCCGTCCTCGGCCTGCACGGGGCCGATGCGCTGGCCCACCAGCCGCACCACCACGCCTGCCTTGATCAGCGCATCCGCCACGGCCGACACGGCCGCGCCGTCCACGCCTTCGGCCACCAGGATGGCGACCTTGCGCGTGGCGACGCCACCATCGCCCGGTCTTGCGGTAAGCGACAGCGTCGGCGACACCTCGACCTCGGGCTTGGGCGGCTCGGCGATGGCGCGCGGCAAGGGCTCGGGCAAGGCCATGCCCAACTGGTCGGCCACGGCCATGGCCAGCTCGTCCGACACGTTGCGCAGCGACGCCACCATGCGCTGCCGGATTGCCGGCACCGTCAGCTTGCTTAGCTCAAAGGCGAAAGCGTTGATGATGTGCTGCTGTTCCCAGTCGGTCTGGCTATTGAAGAACAGCGTGGCCTGGTTGTAGTGCTCGGCGAACTTCTCGGGATGGCCGCGCAGTTCGTCGCCCGTCACCGGTTCCGGGAATGGCACGAAACCTTCCATGCCGGCCTGGAACGGGCAGCCGCCCGCCAGCGAATTCGGTTCATAAGCCACCCGTCCGCGATGGATGGCCTGGCGATGCATGCCGTCGCGCTGGTTGTTGTGCACCGGGGCAAGCGGCGCATTGATGGGGATCTCGTGGAAATTCGGGCCGCCCAGGCGCGAGATCTGCGTGTCCACGTAAGAATGGATGCGCCCGGCCAGCAACGGGTCATTGGTGAAATCCACCCCCGGCACCACGTGCGCCGTACAGAAGGCGACCTGCTCAGTCTCGGCGAAGAAGTTGTCGGGGTTGCGGTCCAGCACCATCCGCCCGATGGGCCTGACCGGCACCAGTTCCTCGGGCACGATCTTGGTGGCGTCCAGTACGTCGAAGCTGAAGCGTTCCGCCTCTTCTTCGGTGAAGACCTGCACGCCCAGTTCCCACTCGGGGCCGTTGCCGGCGTCGATGGCTTCCCACAAGTCGCGCCGGTGAAAGTCGGGGTCGGCCCCCGAGACCTTGACCGCTTCGTCCCACACCTGGGAATGCGTGCCCAGCACGGGATTCCAGTGGAACTTCACCAGCCGCGATTCGCCCTGGGCGTTGACGAAGCGGAACGTGTGCACGCCGAAGCCCTGCATCATGCGGTAGCTGCGCGGAATGCCGCGGTCGGACATCACCCACATCAACATGTGCGTGGATTCCGGCATCAGCGACACGAAATCCCAGAACGTGTCATGGGCGGATGCGGCTTGGGGCATGCCGTGATGCGGCTCGGCCTTCACCGCGTGCACCAGATCCGGGAACTTCATCGCGTCCTGGATGAAGAAGACGGGGATGTTGTTGCCCACCAGGTCCCAATTGCCTTCATCGGTGTAGAACTTCACCGCGAAGCCGCGCACGTCGCGCGCCGTGTCCTTGGAGCCGCGTTCGCCCGCCACGGTCGAGAAGCGCACGAACACCGGCGTGCGCTTGCCCTTTTCGGCGAACAGCGACGCGGCCGTCAGGTCGGTCAGCGCCTCGTAGCATTCGAAGTAGCCGTGGGCGGCCGAGCCGCGCGCGTGCACGATGCGTTCAGGGATGCGCTCATGGTCGAAATGCGTGATCTTCTCGCGCAGGATGAAGTCTTTCAGCAAGGCCGGGCCGCGCAAGCCCGCCTTGAGCGAATGCTGGTTGTCTGCGACGCGCACGCCCTGATTCGTGGTCATCATCTGATCGCCAGCATCCGAGCGCACGCGCGCCAGCCGGCCATCCACGGCATTCACGCCCGGGGCGGCCGCGTCGACGGTCTTGTCCGAGACCTCGCTTTCCGACAAGGTGCTGGCGCCCACGGACGGATCGGCAAGGGGTACGTGCGCACCGGTGACCGGGCAGCGTGCCGCCTCGGCGCCGTATTCGGCAGCCTTGTCGGCATTATGGGGGATGGCCGCCACCGTGGCGCCCACGGCGGCGGCTCGCTTTAGAGCAGGATGGCCGGGCTTGCCGGCGGGACCGGCAGCGGGACCGCTATCGGTATTCATATAAGCGGTGTCGAGTGCACCGCCGCCCTTGCCTGCTGGGGGCTTGCCTGCGGGTTTCTTGCTTGCCATGGTCGGTCTCCTAGTGTTTCAGCATCTTGTCGCGCGACTGTTCGGCGCGGGATGCGCCGATCGCGGATTCCACCTGCTTGACCTCTTCGGGCGGCGGCAGCACGGCCGGAAAGCCCAACGACTCGATCCACAGTTCGCGGGACCAGCCTTGCGTGTGATACAGGTGATGGTCTTCGTCGGTCGCAACGGCGTCATAGGCCTGCTTGAGGATCTTGGCTTCCTTGCCCGTGTGCTGGTCGGCAATCACCCCGATCAGCGACCAATTCGCGTGATCCTTCGTTTCAGCCAGCACCACGCACTCGGTCGCCACCAGCTGCGCGGCATCCGGGTCGCCTGCACTGACCGCCATCTTCATGGCCTTGACCAGCGATTCGCCCAGATGACGGACGACCCCGCGGCCCGGTGTCTGGGTTTCGGGGTCGAGTCCCAGTTGTTCAAACACGGTCAAAAGGACGCGGTGGTGCGTGCGCGTCTCTTCCAGGTATTCCTTCCATTCTTTCTTCAGGTCGTCGTTGATGGCACAGGACACCGCGGTCTCGTAGACGGACAGGCCGCCGATCTCGGTCTCCAGCGCCTGATAGAGCAGTTCGTGGATCTGCTGGGCGTTTCCGGCTTTGTGTTTCATCAGGGGGCTCCTTGTTCAGTGGCACCTGCGGCCTGACCGGCCAGGGGCGGACAGTCAAGCGGATGAGGCGCCACTACAGCAATCCCCATGCCTGATCGCGCAACGCCTGCCCTCGCGAAACGGAAGGCCCGGAATCCTTAGCATCGCAACTCCGGCCCCAATTCGCTTAGAATTGGAACCATTCTCAATAAAATCAAAATCCGTCCGGCTCGCGGCGGCAACAACGAATAAAGAGGCTCGTTCTGAAATCCGGTTTCCGCCTATCCATGGCCTGGTTGCATACCTGGGTCGGCCTGTGGTTTTCCTGGCTGCTGTTCACGGTGTTCCTGACAGGGTCGCTGGCCGTGTTTTCCGAGCCCATCACCCATTGGATGACGCCCGAGCACCACGCGGCCGAAGCCCTGGCTGCCCAGCAGGAAAGCGCGCCCGTGGACCGCGCCCGGCGCCTGGAGCTGGCGATCGACTACATGTCGCGCAAGCACGCAGGCGCCGAGATGTGGGAGATCTGGCCCGTCAACCGCTCCCACGAAAACAGCCTGTCGGTCTATTGGTTCGACCAGAACGGCCAGTATGCCGATGCGGAACTGGACCCCGCGACCGGCGCCGAAATGGATGACCATCATGACGAGGAAGGCCGCGCCACGATGGGCGGCACGCACTTCGTGAACTTCCACTACACGCTGCACGAAAGCCACTACGGCCTGTGGATCGTGGCCTTCGCCACGATGGCGATGCTGGTGGCGCTGATTTCGGGCGTGGTCACCCACAAGCGCATCTTCAAGGACTTCTTCACGTTCCGCGTGAAAAAGGGGCAGCGTTCGTGGCTGGACGCGCATAACGCGGTCGCCGTGCTGACCCTGCCCTTCCAGTTCATGATCGCGTACACCGGCATCGTGATCTCCAGCGCCGAACTGATGCCCGCCCCGGTCGCCGCCCAATACGGCGCCGGCATGGAAGGCACCCGCCTGTACCTGGCCGAGATGCAGGGCGAAGTCAAACCGCTGCGCACCGGCACGCCGCTTGCAATGCCTAAGCTGGAACCCATGGTGGCCCAAGCCGAAGCGCTGATCGGCCAGGCCGCGCGCGCCATCGTCATCAACAACCCCGAAGACAGCTCCATGCGGATTGCGGTCTACGGCTGGAACGAAGACCGCGACACCTTCCACAACATCAGCGCCACCACCGGCATGGCCGAATTCTCGGGCGCCACGGGCGAACTGCTGCGCACGCGGCCCGCCGGCGGCGTCAATGGCGGCACGCCCGCGCTGGTGCGCCAGGTGATGAGCGACCTGCACATGGCGCGCTTTGGCGGGCTGGCCATTCAGTGGCTGTACTTCATCTGCGGGCTGGCGGGCGCCGCCATGATGGGCACGGGCGCCGTGCTGTTCATGGTGAAGCGGCGCGCCAAGCTGGGCAATGAGTTCGGCGGCGCCACGGCGCGCATGTACCGGCTGTTCGAAGGCCTGAACGTAGCCGCGCTGGCCGGCCTGGCCGTGGCGTGCGTCAGCTACTTCTGGGCCAACCGCCTGCTGCCTGTGGCGCTGGAGAACCGGGTGCTGTGGGAACTGCGCTGCTTCTTCGGCGTATGGGCGCTGATGCTGGCGCTGGCCTGGCTGTGCAGCCCGCGCCGTGCATGGATCTCGCAGCTGGGCTTATTGGCAGCGCTGTGCCTGCTGCTGCCGGTAATGTCGTTCGCGACGCTGGGCGACCATGTGTTCGCGCAGATCGCACGCGGCGATTGGGAAAGCGCCGGCGTTGAACTGACGGCTGTCGCCTTTGGCGTACTATCCGCCTGGGCGGCCATCCGTTTGTGGAAGAAGCCCCTGTCCGCGCCCGCCCAGCGCAAACCCCGCGCGAACCAAGAGGCAGCGGCATGAACATGAACGACGTATTCGCCATTGTGATGGCTTTGCTGCTGACCTACTCGGGCATGGCCTGCCTGAGCCTGGCGATGCCGCGCCATTACGACCAGGTCTGGGGCCGTGATCCGTCGGCCGGCCATACGCGCGTGCTGCGCGGCGCCGGCGTGCTGTTGCTGGCGCTGGCGCTCCTGCCTTGCGTCGGCCTGTGGGGCAATACGGTGGGCGTGGTCGCGTGGCTGGGCTGGCTGTCCGCGGGCGCGCTGCTGTGGGTGGGCATGCTGTCCTGGGCGCCGCGTCCGGCCGCCAGCACCGCCGCCTTGGCGGTGGCCATTTCGCTGGCGGGCATCGGCATCGGCTTCTGAGGTCCACTGGGCATTGCGCTTTGCGCGGGCCCCTTCCCTGTGTTTGACCCGCATCAAACCAGGCTGATATCGCGCGCAAGCTACGCGCCGATAGCACCATATGTGGTGGTAGAGTTTTCACACCCCACTACATATGGTGTCAATAATGCCTATCCAACACATCCTCAAGCGTGACGGCCGCGTCGCGGACTTTGATCGCGACAAGATCGCGCACGCCATGGCGGCGGCCGGAACCAGCACCGGGGAGTTGGATCTGGCGGGCGCGCAGGCGCTGACCGATATCGTCATCGGCGCCTTGGCGGACCAACCCTGCCCCGGCGTCGAAACCATCCAGAACCGCGTCGAAGAAGCCCTGGTCCAGGCGGGCCACTGGCGCACTGCCCGCGCGTACATCGTGCACCGCGAACAGCATGCCCGGTTGCGCTCGCTGCGCCACACCCTGGTGGATGTGGAAAGCGCCATGGAGGAATACCTGGACCAGCGCGACTGGCGCGTCAACGCCAACGCCAACCAGGGCTACAGCCTGGGCGGCCTGATCCTGAACGTGGCGGGCAAGGTCACCGCCAACTACTGGCTGTCCAACGTCTTCACGCCCGAAGCGGGCCAGGCGCACCGCGACGGCGACATCCACATCCACGACCTGGACATGCTCAGCGGCTATTGCGCCGGCTGGTCGCTGCGCCAGCTGCTGACGGAAGGCTTCAACGGCATTCCCGGCAAGGTGGAATCCACCCCACCCAAGCATATGTCGGCCGCCATCGGCCAGATCGTCAACTTCCTGGGCACGTTGCAGAACGAATGGGCCGGCGCGCAGGCCTTCAGTTCCTTCGACACCTACATGGCGCCCTTCATCCGCCGCGACGCGATGACGTACGCCGAGGTGAAGCAAGCCATGCAGGAACTGATCTTCAACCTGAACGTGCCCAGCCGCTGGGGCACGCAGACGCCGTTCACCAACCTGACCTTCGACTGGACCTGCCCGGCCGACCTGAAGGAACAGGTGCCCTACGTGGGCGGCCAGGAAATGCCGTTCTGCTATGGCGACCTGCAGGCCGAAATGGACATGATCAACCGCGCCTACATTGAAGTGATGATGGCCGGCGACGCCAAGGGGCGCGTGTTCACCTTCCCCATTCCCACCTACAACATCACGCCCGACTTCGACTGGAACCATCCCAACACCGACCGCCTGTTCGAAATGACGGCGCGCTACGGCCTGCCCTATTTCCAGAACTTCCTGAATTCGGACCTGGAACCCCATATGGTGCGGTCCATGTGCTGCCGCCTGCAGCTGGACCTGCGCGAACTGCTCAAGCGAGGCAACGGCCTGTTCGGCTCGGCGGAGCAGACCGGATCGGTAGGCGTGGTCACCGTCAATTGCGCCCGCCTGGGCTACACCTGCCAAGGCGACGAGGCGAAGTTGATGGCGCGCCTGGACACGCTCCTGGGCCTGGGGCGCGACGTGCTGGAGACCAAGCGCAAGGTGGTGCAGCGCTACATCGACCAGGGCCTGTACCCCTACACCCGGCGCTACCTGGGCACCTTGCGCAACCACTTCAGCACGCTGGGCGTGAACGGCATCAACGAGATGATCCGCAATTTCACGAACGATGCCGAAGACGTGACCACCGCCGCCGGCCATGCGCTGGCCGTGCGCCTCCTGGACCGCGTGCGCGACCGCATGACCGAATTCCAGGAGCAGACCGGCCACCTCTACAACCTGGAGGCTACGCCCGCCGAAGGCACGACCTACCGCTTCGCGCGCGAAGACAGGAAGCGCTATCCCGGCATCCTGCAGGCGGGGTCCGACGCCCAGCCCTACTACACGAATTCCAGCCAGTTGCCGGTGGGCCATACCGACGACCCGTTCCACGCGCTGCAACTGCAGGAAACGCTGCAAAGCAAGTACACGGGCGGCACCGTGCTGCATCTGTACATGAACGAAGCCGTGTCGTCCGCCGAAGCATGCAAGCAGCTGGTGCGCCGCGCGCTGTCGAATTTCCGGCTGCCGTACATCACGGTCACGCCCACGTTCTCGATCTGCCCCAACCACGGTTATCTGGCCGGGCATCACGAGTTCTGCCCCAAGTGCGACGCCGAACTGTTGGCCAAGCAATCCGCGTGCTGCGCACCCGCCTAGCGCGCGACATCCCGCCGGGCGCAAGCCCGGCATTCACCCCAAGGAGTCCTCGATGCAAACCTTGACCGTCCCCGCCCCCACCGCCGCGGCACCCGCCCTGCAACTGGACGACAGCCAGCGCGTGCGCTGCGAAGTCTGGACCCGAGTGATGGGCTACCACCGTCCCGTCTCTTCCTTCAACACCGGCAAACAAGGCGAATTCAATGAACGCCGCTTCTTCGTCGAGCAACGCGCCTGAAGGCGCGCCTCAACACGCTGAGTCCGGTACGCGCAGGCTGGCCGCAAGGCCGGCCTACGCGGCCCCGCCCCAGCCCGTTGTCCAACCGCTGCCGCGGCATTCGCCCGCCATCGGCGGGCTGGTGCCCTTTTCCACGGTGGACTGGCCCGGGCAACTGGCCGCCGTCGTCTTTATCTCGGGCTGCCCCTGGCGCTGCCATTACTGCCACAACACCGAATTGCAAACCCGCGCCGCCCGGTACGACTGGCGCGAAACGCGAGCCTTCCTGGCCACGCGCACCGGCCTGCTGGACGCCGTGGTGTTCTCGGGCGGCGAGCCTTTGAGCGAACCCCGGCTGCCGGCGCTGATCCGCGACGTGCGGCGCATGGGATATCGGGTGGGCCTGCACACGGCGGGCATCTATCCCTTGCGCCTGGCCGATGTGCTGCGCCATCTGGATTGGGTCGGGCTGGACATCAAGGCCGATGCGCAGGGCTACGACGACATTACCGGCCGCCGCGATTCCCAGCGCCCCGCGCTGGCCTGCCTGACGCAACTGCTGTCCGCCGGCACGGAGTTCGAATGCCGCATCACCTGGCATCCCGACTGGCTGGATGAAACGCGGCTGCTGGCGCTGGCCCGCGAATTGGCGCGCCGCGGCGTGCGGCGCTTTGCGGTGCAAGGCGCGCGCAGTTCGCCCGGCACCCCGCCCGGCCGTGCGCTTAGCACGCAGGGGCAAGCCCGGCTGACTGAGTGGTTTGCGGAATTCGCCTATCGCTGAGCCAACAACGCCGCCAGCGTCGCATGAAAGCGTGGCGATCCGATCGCCCCGACGTTGCAGCGCGACCAGGGCGATGTGGCCGTCGGGTCCACGCTGAACACGCGGCCGGGCGCCATGATGACCTTTTCGGGCATCAGGTCGGCCGCCAACGTCAGCGAATCGGACACGCCGGGAAACGCCGACCACAGGTAAAGCGAGCTCCCGGGCCGCGCAAAGACCTCGGCTCCCAACGAATCCAGCACCTGCAGGGCATGGCCGGTGGAGGCCTCCAGCCGTTGCCGCAGCCTGACCAGATGCCGCTCGTAATGCCCGTCGCGCAGCATCACATCCACCATGCGTTCGCAGTATTCCGAACTGCTGACGTGCACCAGGGCTTTCAGGTCGGCCAGGTCGCTGGCCAGCGCCGCGTTGCAGGCGATGAAGCCCACTCGCAGCGCCGCTGAAAACGATTTCGAGAAGCTCCCGATATAGATGGTGCGCTCCAACTGGTCGAGTGCCGACAGCCGGACCGCGGACGTGGGTTTGAAATCGGCCAGCGAGTCGTTTTCCACCACCATCAGGTTGTAGCGCTCGGACAGCTGCAGGACCTTATAGGCCTTGGCCAGCGAAATATCGGAACCAGTAGGGTTGTGCGCCAGCGACTGCGTGAAGAACAGCCTGGGCTTTTCGCGCTGCAACAAGGCTTCCAGCGCCACCACGTCGGGCCCATCGGACAGGCGCGGCACGCCCAGCATGCGCACGCCCGCCAGCTTCAGCTTGCCGAACAGGGGGTAGTACCCCGGGTTGTCCACCAGCACCGTCGCGCCCGGCGGCACGAAGTAGCGGATCACCAGATCCATGGCCTCGTTCGCGCCGTGCGTCAGTACCAGTTGCCGGGGCGCCACGTTCACGCCGACGTCGCCCAGTTTGCGCACCAGGCTTTCGCGCAGCGGCGCGTAGCCGAAGCGGCTGCCATATCGGAACAAGGCGCCCAGGCCTGTGCGCACCACCTTCTGGTGATAGCGATCCATGCGCATGTCGGCCAGCCACTCCACGGGCGGAAAGCCGTCGCCCGCCTGCACTGCGTCAGGCTGCGTCTTGAGTTGCTCGCGCATCAGCCACACGATGTCCATCGCGCGGCTTAGCTGCCCGGGTTCCTCGTCAGCCGTCTTGCGCGCGAAATCACCGTCCAGCACGAAGAAGCCGGCGCCGCGCCGCGGTTCCACCAGCCCTTGGGCCACCAGCATTTCAAACGCCACGACCACGGTGTTCTTGGCGTACCGGTGCAGCTGCGAGAGCTCACGCAAAGACGGGAGTTTGTCCCCCGGCCGGTACACGCCGTCGGCAATCTGCTGGCCGATCAGCTTGGCCAGGCTTTCGGCGATGGGCGCGGCGCGCGGCCGCCTGCCCGGTTTGCTTACGTCTTCCATGCGTTGTTTTCCGCTTGAGTCCGGGCCAAAATTGGTGCAGTGCGATGGTACTGTTTGCCCAAACTGTACCTCTCAATAGCGGTACAGTTTACCTAGAATCAGGCCACTTAATTCTTATACGGAGACCTGCCATCGTGGCCGATTCACGCTTGCCCAACTTTCGCGCGCTGACCCCTGCGCAACGCCTGGCCGCGATTGCGGACGCCGCTTCGCTGACCCCTGAAGAACAGCAGTTGCTGGCCCGCCCGGGCGCGCTCGGCCTGGACCGTGCCGACGGCATGATCGAAAACGTCATCGGCGCCTTCGAACTGCCGCTGGGCGTGGCGGGCAACTTCCAGGTCAATGGCCGCGACGTGCTGGTGCCGATGGCGGTGGAAGAACCGTCCGTCGTGGCGGCAGCCTCTTTCATGGCGAAGCTTGCGCGCGAATGCGGCGGCTTCGAGACGTCCAGCAGCCGTCCGCTGATGCGTGCCCAGGTCCAGGTGCTGGGCTTGACGGACCCGCATGGCGCGCGCCTGGCGCTGCTGCGCGAACGCGAGCGCATCGTCACGCTGGCCAACAGCCGCGACAAGGTGCTGATTGGCCTGGGCGGCGGCTGCCAGGACCTTGAAGTCCATGTCTTTCCCGACACCCCGCGCGGCCCGATGATCGTGATGCACCTGATCGTGGACGTGCGTGACGCGATGGGCGCCAACACCGTCAACACCATGGCCGAGGCCGTGGCGCCGCTGGTCGAAGCAATCACCGGCGGCTCGGTGCGCCTGCGCATCCTGTCCAATCTGGCCGACCTGCGGCTGGCGCGCGCCCGCGTGCGCCTGACGCCCCAGGTGCTGGACACCAAAGACCGTAGCGGCGCCGAGATCATCGAAGGCGTGCTGGACGCCTACACCTTCGCCGCCGTCGACCCCTACCGCGCCGCCACGCACAACAAGGGCATCATGAACGGCATCGACCCCGTCATCGTGGCAACCGGCAACGATTGGCGCGCGGTGGAGGCCGGCGCACACGCCTATGCCGCCCGCTCGGGCCGCTACACGTCGCTGACGCAATGGGAAAAGGACACCTCCGGCGCGCTGGTCGGCACGATCGAGATGCCCATGCCCGTGGGCCTGGTGGGTGGCGCGACCAAGACGCATCCGCTGGCCAAACTGGCGCTGAAGATCATGGACGTGAAATCGGCGCAGGAACTGGGCGAAGTGGCGGTCGCCGTCGGCCTGGCGCAGAATCTGGGCGCGTTGCGCGCGCTGGCCACCGAAGGCATCCAGCGCGGCCACATGGCGCTGCATGCCCGCAACATCGCATTGGTGGCCGGCGCCGTGGGCGCCGAGATCGATACCATCGCCAAGCGCATGGCGGCGGAGCAGGACGTCCGCACCGACCGCGCGCTGGCCTTGCTGGAGGAACTGCGGCAGTCGCGATAAGCCCGGCCGGCCCCGGCCATATAAGAACAGAGGCGGCGCGCGGCATGGCCCGCGCCGCCCGACCACAACGGAGAGAGACATGGAAGCAAAATCCCCGGCGCCATCCTGGCGCCTGGCCGAGGTATGGAGCGACACCGTGGACCTGCGCCAACTGGCGTGGGCCATCGGCATCGGCATCACCATCAGCGTGGCGGGTTTCTATGCCGCCAGCCGCTGGTTGCGCGGCATGGTCGCGTCCCCCGAACTGGCGCACGCCTACGCCATGCTTGCGGGGTTGGCCGGCTGCGTGATCGCCGGCGTCATCTGCGCGCGCCTGTTCCCGCCCAAACGCGAAGTCATCGAACACACCTCCACCCATGACCCCGCCTGGCGCGCCGAAGTGCTCGCCGAACTGGCCGAGCAGCCGGGCGGCCTGGGCACGCTGGCCGATCTTCCGGAAGCCGTCGTGCGCGAACTGAAGGAACTGGACCTGTACGACCTGTTCACCGAGCCGCCCGCCGCCCAGGCGTCCGCCGCGCCCGCCCGCCCCCTGGGCGCATCCAAGGAGGCACTGGCATGAGCGATCCCGCCCTGCTTGAACAAATCATGGTGGCCGCCGCGATGGGGCTGCTGGGCGCGGTGGTGTTCGCCGCGATCGGCCTGGTATCCGGCACCGACGAAACCACGACGCTGGCCCCTTTGACCTTGCTGGTGGTGCTGCTGGGCGTACCGCCCGCTGGCGTATTCACCTTCTTCCTGGCCGGCGCGGTGGCCAAGCACATGACGCACGCCGTGCCCACTGCCCTGCTTGGCATTCCCGGCGACACGCTGGCCACACCACTGCTGCAGGACGCGAACATGCTGCGCAAGCTGGGCGTGCCGCACATCGCCCTGCGCAAGATGGTGTCCGGCGCCATCGTGGCCGCCTTTGTCGCCGTGCCGCTGGCCGTGCTGTTCGCCGTGCTGCTGGCGCCGTTCGGCGCCGCCATCACCAAGTCCGCGCCGTGGATCTTCCTGGCGGCAGCTGTGCTGATCGCCTATTTCTCGGCTGGCCGCTGGGCCGCGGTGGCGCTGCTGGTGCCCTTCGTGGTCGTCATCATCGCGCTGCAAAGCCTGACGGCCAAGTACGGCGTCAAACTGAGCATCAGCTATTTCCTGGGCATCGCCATCGGCCCGCTGATCGCAGACCTGTTCACGGTGATCTCGCCGATGGGCCGCGCGAAGATGATGCGCGACAAGGTGCGCACGTTCTCGCTGGCGCCTGACGTCAAGGGCTGGTCGGGCTACTTCCCCAACCCCTTGAAGGTGATGGACCGCACGCAGACGCGCTGGACGCTGGCCACGGCGGCGATTTCCAGCGCCACCTTCGTGTTCAGCCCCGTCGCCATGACCGTGGTGCTGGGCGAACTGGTCGGCTCGCGCATCAAGCACGCCTACCATCGCCTGACGACGGTGCTGTCGGCGCGCAATGGCGTCACCGAAGCCACCTACATCGCCGAGGCGCTGATTCCGCTGATCGCGTTCGGCCTGCCGCTAAGCCCGGTTGCCGCCGGCCCTGCCGCCCCGCTCTTCAACGCCCCGCCGCGCTTTACCGTGGATGCCGCCACGGGTCAGACGCACAACCTGCACAACTTGCTGAACCACTGGGAATTCCTGGGCTACGGCATGCTGGCAGTGCTGCTGGCGGCGCTGGTGTCCTACCCCTTTGCGATGAACTTCGCGCGCCGCGCCGCGCTGTTCGTGTCGCGCAAGGTCAGCCACGAAGCCATCATCGCCACGTTCGTGGGCCTGATCATCGTGATCAGCATCTGGGAAGGCCAATTCCTGGGCCTGCTGGTGATCCTGACGATGGGCCTGTTCGGCGGCCTGCTGTCGCGGCTGTTCGGCTTCAATACCGGCGTGCAGTTCATGGGGTACTACACCGCCGTGCTGTCTGTGCCCGCCATCGTGAAGTTGATGGCGTAGGCCTCCCTAGTCCGGCAACGGCGCCTCCAGGATCGCCCCGGTCGCGGATTCCGTCATCACGACGGAACCGCCGCCGGGGCGTATCGCCACATTGGTGACGGTGCTGGCGCCGAGTGGGCTTTTCAGGAAGTGCGTGACCTCGCCCCGCGCATTCAGCACGAAAACACCTCCCAAGCTGGCGTGGGCCACCAGCAACCGGCCGTCCGGCGTGGTTGCCAGGCCATCCGGGCCGCTGGTACCGAAAAACGTCCGGAACGCCCCCATCTTGGTGATGGAGCCATCCGGCATCACGGGCGCCCGCCACACCTGATTGGCCCGGGTCACCGCCACGAAGATCACCTTTTCCTCGGCGTCCAGGGCGATGCCATTAGGACTGGGCGCGTTCGCCAGCAGCAAGTCCAGGCGGCCGGCGTCGGCGTCGTAGCGGTAGACGCGCCCCTGCGGGTCGTGCAGCCCGGTCTGCCCCTGATCCGTGAAATACAGCCTGCCGGCTCGATCGGAAACCAGGTCATTCACGCCCTTGAACGACTCGCTGTTGCGGTGCCCCAGCACCGTTTCCACCTGGCCGCTCGCCATGTCGCAGCGCAGGATGCCCAGCCGGTAGTCAGCCACCCACAAGCTGCCGTCGCGATGCAGCGCCAGCCCGTTGGGCCAGCCACCGGTGTCGGCGACCGTGTGCCAGTCGTGCATGCCGTCGACCCGCAGAATCCGCCCATGCGGAATGTCCGTTACATAGAGCGCGCCCGACGCGTCGAACACCGGCCCTTCCAGAAAGCAGTCGACGATATGGCCCGCCTTGTTGGCGTCGGCCCAGGCGCTGCGCTGCTTGCGCCGCAAGCCGTCAGGCAGGATGGCGATGACGTGTGCCTCGATGACGACGGGCGGCGTGAAGTCCAGATTCCACATGGCAACCCCCTTATTCCGGCTTGATACCGACGCGTTTTCCCACGTCCGCCCAAAGCACGACCTGCTGCTGGACATAGCCGCCGAACTCGCCCACGGTCATCGACCGGTGCTGCGCGCCTTGGCGCGCCATGTTCTCGCGCATCGCCGGGTCGCTCATCACCTGGGAAACCAGACGATTCATCTTGTCGACGATGGCAGGCGGCGTGCCCTTCGGCGCGGCCAGGCCGAACCAGTTCAGCACCTGATAGGACGGCAGGCCCGCTTGGGCGAACGTCGGTACGTCAGGCAACGTCGCCAGGCGCGCGTCGCCGCTGACGGCAAGCGCCCGCACGCGGCCGCCTTGCACAGGCGGAATTGCGGTGGGCGCCGCCGTGACCAGCACGTCGATCTGCCCGGCCATCACGTCCGCCAGCGCCGCGCCGGCGCCCCGGTACGGAATATGCGTCAGCGAAATGCCGGCTTCACTCTTGAACATCTCGGCCGCCAGATGCGTCGAACTCGCCTGGCCGCCGGACCCGTAATTCAGCTTGCCGGGATGGGCGCGCGCATAGGCCACCAGCTGCTCCATCGTCTTGAAGGGCGACTTCTCCGGCACCAGCAGCACCAGCGGCGTTTCAATGATCTCGCTGACGTGGATCAGGTCGTTCCGGTAATCCCACGGCAGCTTCGCGAACAGCAGCGGCAGCATCGTGTAAGTGGTGTCCGTCACCAGGAAAGTGCTGCCGTCGGGCGCCGACCGCACCACTTCCTGGGTGGCGATCGTGCCGGACGCGCCGGTCTTGTTATCGACGATGAACGTCTTGCCCGTCGCCTCGGACAGCTTCTGCGCGACCTGGCGCGCGGCGTAGTCCGTCGTGCCGCCAGGCGAATACGGCACGACCAGCCGCACGGGCTTATCGGGCCAGGCGGCCGCGTCGCCCGCGGCGTGGACCGGCAGGCAGGCCATGCCGATTACGGCGGCGGCCAACAGGCGGGGCATGGCGCGCGCGCGCTTGAAAATGGATTTCATCGGGTTGTCTCCTTCGGGTTCTGACTGGCCGCTTCAAGAGGCGGTCTGGATGTTGGCCTCGCGGATCAGGCGGGCCCATTTCTTCTGTTCCTGCAGGATGTATTGCTGCGCCGCCTCGGGCGTGCCGCCCATCGCGGTGCTGCCTTCCGCGGTGAAGAGCGCCACCGTGGCCGGATCGGCCAGTACCTTTTCCACGACGCCGTTCACCGCCTGGATCACCTCGCGGGGCGTGCCGGCCGGCGCCACCAACGCCTTCCAATCCAGCGCTTCGAAGCCGTCGAAGCCGGACTCGGCCACCGTGGGAACGTCGGGCAGGATCGGCAGCCGCGCCCGCGCGGTCACGGCCAAGGGGCGCAGCACTTTACCTTTCAGCATTTCCTGCGCGGCCTGCGGCGTGGCGAACATATAGTCGGTGTTTTCGCCCAGCAGGTCGTTCAGGGCCGGCGCCGCGCCGCGGTACGGCACATTCAGCACTTCGAACTTCGCCTGGTACGCCAGCAGCTCGCCCGCCAGATGGCCCACCGTGCCCGACCCCGCCAGGGCCTGCTTGATGGAGCCGGGCGCGGCGCGAGCGTCACGCACCAGATCCGCCAGCGTGTTCCAGCGCGCGTTGGCCTTCACCACCAGCACCACGGGCAGCGACGCGATCAGCGCGACAGCGGCGAAATCCTTGCCCGCGTCAAACGGCATCTTCGGCATCAGCGCCGGATTGATGGCCAGGTTGGAGGTCTGCCCCAAGCCCAGCATGAATCCATCGGGCTTGGTCTTGGCCACATAGTCCAGGCCGATGTTGCCGCCGGCGCCCGGGCGGTTTTCGACCACGACCGACCAGCCGGCCAGGCCGGTGATCTTGGCGGCGATGGCGCGGGCCACGGAATCCGTGCCGCCGCCGGGCGTGTAGGGCACGATCAGCCGGATCGGCCGGCCATCGGGGTAGCCGCTGGCCGTCTGCGCCCGCAACGGCAACGCGGCCGCGCAGAGGGCTGCACCCAGGAATGAGCGTCGGGATAGCGTGATCATGAGGGTTTGTCTCCTTGTGTAATGTGCCTTGCCTTCAAGGCCGCGATTTCATCGTCGCGATAGCCGGCGGCGCGCAAGAGCTCGTCGGTGTGTTCGCCCACGGCCGGTGGCTGCAGGCGGATGGGCGGCTGGACGCCGTCCAATGTCAGCGGGGCCAGCGGCACCCGGGTTTCGCGGCCGTCCGGCAACGTGACCGGCGCAAGCCCGCCCGTGGCCTTCAGGTGCGGATCGTCGAAGAGCTGCTCGGGCCGGGTGATGGGCGCGAACGGCAAGCCCTCTTGTTCGAACCGGGCCGCCAGTTCCGACGCGCGGTAGCCGGCCAGATGCGAACGCAGCTGCGGCATCAGCCAATCGCGGGCCTGCACACGGTCGTTGTTCGTCTTCAGGCGCGGGTCCGCCAACCATTCCCCCAGGCCGAACGCGCGGCAGAAGATGTCCCATTGCTTGTCGCTGACGACCGCCAGGAACACCTGTTCGCCATCCTTCACCGTGAAGACGTCGTACACGGCCCATGCGGAAATGCGGCTGGGCATCGGCGCGGGCGCATTCCCCGTCATGGCGTGCTGCATCATGTGCTGCCCCACCAGGAAGACGTTGTTTTCGAATAGCGAGGCCTGCACTTCCATGCCTACGCCGGTATGTTCGCGTTGGGCCAGCGCCGCCATGGCCCCCATCGCGCCGAACATGCCGCCCATGATGTCGTTGACGCTGGCGCCGGCGCGCAGCGGATCGCCGGCGCGGCCCGTCATGTAGGCCAGCCCGCCCATCATCTGCACCACCTCGTCCAGGGCGGTCCGGTTCTCGTACGGGCCCGGCAGGAACCCCTTGTGGCTGACATAGATCAGCCGGGGGTTGCGCGCCTTCAGCGCGGCGTACCCCAAGCCCAGTTTTTCCATCACGCCGGACTTGAAGTTCTCGCTGACCACGTCGGCCGAATCGATCAGGCGAAGCGCGGCCTCGATGCCTTCTGGCTGCTTCAGGTCCAGCGCGATGCTCTTCTTGTTGCGGTTGAACATGGGGAAGAAACCCGCGCCCGAGCCCAGCAGCCGGCGCGTGGAATCGCCCCCCATCGGTTCGACCTTGATGACCTCGGCGCCCAGGTCCGCCAGCAGCATGCCGCAGGTGGGCCCCATCACCATGTGGGTGAACTCGATGACGCGGACGCCTTCGTACGGAAGACGGGACGGGGAACGGCTGGACATATGAGGCACCTTAAAAAGGAATGGATCGACGCCCTGCGGCAGGCTTCAGGCAAAGCGCCGCCCTGCACGGCAGGCGCGTGTAGCGCCCGGCCGCGTTGGCATCGCGATCGGTAAAGGGGGCTAGCGCGGCGGCGTGAAACCCTTGGGTAATCCGGCGTCGGGCGTCATGCCGTACAAGGGCTCGCCCGGCAGGCCGGCGGCAAGCGGCGCGCGCGCCGCGATGATGTTTTCCAGCGAGATCCCGGTACACACGCCCATCGCCTCGAACATGAACACCAGGTCTTCCGTGACGACGTTGCCCGACGCGCCGGGCGCGTAGGGGCACCCACCCAATCCCCCCAGCGAACTGTCGAAGGTGCGCACGCCCTCGTCCCAGGCCGCCAGGCAATTGGCCAGTCCCAATCCGCGGGTGTTGTGCATATGGGCCGCGCCGGCATGCGAACCGATTTCGCTGCGCAAGCGCCGGAACAGGCGACGCACCTGAGCGGGGTTGGCATAGCCCACGGTATCGGACAGGCCGGACTCATCCGCGCCGGCCGCGACGCACATTGCCGCCAGCCGGATGACGTCGTCCTCCGGCACCAGGCCTTGCAAGGTGCAGCCGAACGCCGTTGAAATGCCCGCTTCCAGCTTCACGTCGGGCGCGATGGCGTCGCGCAGTTGCGCGATGGCGCGGACTTCTTCGACCATGTCTTCGGGCGTCTTGCGCACGTTGGCCAGCGAATGGGCGCGGCTGGCGGAAACCGGCATCGTCAGCTTATGGACGCCGGCGTGCAACGCGGCTTCGGCGCCGCGCAGATTGGGCACCAGCGCCATCACCGTCACCCCTGGATGCCGGACCGCGTGGGCGACCACTTCCGCCGCATCGGCCATTTGCGGCAGCAGCCGGGCCGGCACGAACGACGCCACTTCGATTTCGCGCAATCCCGCCGCGACCAGCGCATCGATCCACCGCAACTTGTCCGCCGTCGGCATGGTGGCCTTCACCGATTGCAGCCCGTCGCGCGGTCCGACTTCGCTGATCAGGACGTCGGTGGAATTTGGGGCGTCATGCGCCATGCTTGCGTCTCCGTGATATTCTATCTAATAGAATGATGTTCTTTAGAATAGAATTAAATGCGAACAGGAAATCGCTGTCAAGCGCGTTTTAGGCACAACGCCAAGCGGCCCTATGCCTACAATGGCCGCCAATCGTTCTAAAGGATGGAATATGCCGACTGTTGTCCGCCGCAGCGCCGGAGCTGGCCATGCCCCGTAAAGCCGTCACCGAATCCGTGGCAGACGCCGATGCCGCCGCAGGCGGCGTCGCCGCGGTCGACCGGGCGATGAGCCTGATGGCGGTCTTCACGCCCGCTGACCGCACGCTGTCGCTGGGCGAACTGGCCGACCGCACACGGCTCTACAAGAGCACCGTGCTGCGCCTGCTGGCGTCGCTGGAGCATGCGCAATGGATCCGCCGCCTGGACGACGGCCGCTACGCGCTGGGCCCCGAAGTGGCCCGCCTGCACAGCATCTATTCCGCCTCGTTTTCGCTGGAGCACGTGGTCATGCCCGTGCTGCGCGAACTGGTGGCGACGACCGGCGAAAGCGCGGCCTACCACGTGCGCCAGGGCGATGCGCGCCTGTGCCTGTACCGCGTGGATTCCCCCCACCCGGTGCGCGACCACATCCGCGCGGGCGACCTGCTACCGCTGGAACGCGGCAGCGGCGGGCGCGTGCTGACGGCCTATGACGACATCCTGGGCCATGCGCCGGGGCCGGATCAGGCGCTGTATGCCCGAATCCGACATGATGGCTATTTCGCCGCGATGGGCGACCGGCTGAGCGAAGTGGCGGGCATCTCCGCCCCCGTTTTCCTGCTGTCGGGCGGCATCGCGGCGGCGGTGACGCTGACTGCCCCCGCCCACCGTTACAACCCGGATCACCTGACGCCCGTGCGGGAGGCCGCCCGCCGCCTGACGGGCCGCGTCGGCTGAGCGCAAGCGCCCTGCCATTGCCCGGCGGCTTGATCCCGCGCAAGGCGACCCGTCATCCCTTGTTCTAGCCTCTGTCCACTTGACCAGAGGAAAGACTCAACATGACGTGGTTCAAATCACTCAAACTCGCCGGACGCGAATTGCTGCCCATCGTTCAGGGCGGCATGGGCGTCGGCGTGTCCGCTCACCGTCTGGCCGGCACCGTTGCCAGCCAGAACGCGGTGGGCACCATCGCCAGCATCGATTTGCGCCATCACCACCCGGATCTGCTCGAAAAGACCGACAAATGCAATGACCGCGACGCCATCGACCGCGCCAATCTGGAAGCGCTGGACCGCGAAGTGCGCGCCGCGCTGGACACGGCGCAGGGGCGTGGCCTGGTCGCGGTGAACGTCATGAAGGCCGTGCGCGGCCACCCGGCGCTGGTGCGCCAGGCCTGCGAAAGCGGCGCGCAAGCCATCGTGATGGGCGCCGGCCTGCCCATGGACCTGCCCGAAATGACGGCCGACTTTCCAAAGGTTGCGCTGGTGCCGATCCTGTCGGAAGCGCGCGGCGTGGCCGTCGTGCTGAAAAAGTGGATGAAAAAGGGCAAGCTTGCCGACGCCGTGGTCATCGAACATCCGGGCCACGCCGGCGGGCATCTGGGCGCCGCGCGCCTGGACGATATCCACCATGAACGTTTCGATTTCCAACGCGTGCTGACCGAATGCCACGCATTGTTCGACGAGCTGCAACTGGGCCAGGACGCGCCCCGCCTGATCGTCGCCGGCGGCGTGGGCAGCCATGACCAGGTACGCCACTGGCTTGCCAACGGCGCCGATGGCGTACAGGTGGGCACGGCGTTCGCCGTCACCCGGGAGGGCGACGCGCACGAGAACTTCAAACGCGTGCTGATGGACGCCGACCCGTCGGAACTTGCCGAATTCACCAGCGTGGCCGGCCTGCCCGCGCGCGCGGTGGCAACGCCTTGGCTGACCCGCTACCTGCGCCAGGAAAAGACGCTGCAGGACGGCACGCGCGCCGATCCGCGCCGGTGCAGCCAGCGCATGGATTGCCTGACGCAATGCGGGCTGCGCGACGGCCTGTCGAAATTCGGCCAGTTCTGCATCGACCTGAAACTGGCGGCGGCGCTACGCGGCGAGGTCAGCCGCGGCCTGTTCTTCCGCGGCGCGTCCAAGCTGCCGTTCGGCGGCGCCATGCGTTCGGTGCGCGAATTGATGGACTATCTGCTGCACGGGCAGATGCCCGCCACCGCCTGAGGGGCGCCTTGGGGCCTGCCGGCCCTAACGCGCCGCCGACAGTTCGAACTGGAACACCGCGCCGCGCTCGGCGCGCTCCACCAAGCGGATCTCGCTCTGGTGCAGCTGCAAGATGCGCTGCACGATCACCAAACCCAGGCCGCCCCCGTCGCGCGGCCCGCGGCTCAGCGCAGACGCCCGCGTGAACAGGCCGGCGCGCAGTTCGGGCGGAATGCCCTGTCCCGAATCGCTGACCTGCACCTGCACCCGGCTTTGCGCCACGCCCAGTTGCAGTTCGATCCGGCCGCCGGGCGGGCTGTGACGAATGGCGTTGTCCAGCAGGTTCGTCAGGACGCGTTCGATCAGCCCCAAGTCCGCGCGCACCAGCGGCAGCGCCTGCGGGATGTCGGTGGTCAATTGCTGCTGGCGCGCTTCGGCAGCCAGTTCGAATTTCTGCAGCACGTCCTGCACCAGTTCCGGCAGCGAAAACGTTTCCGGCTCCAGCCGCACCAGACCCGATTCCAGCCGCGCCAGCTCGAACAACTCCTGGGCCAGCCGGCCCACCTTGCGGCTTTGCGCCAACGCGATGTCCAGATAACGGCGGCGTTCGCCGGCATCCAACGTTTCGTCTTTCAGGCGCAGGGTTTCCAGGTAACCATGCAACGACGTCAGCGGCGTGCGCAGATCGTGCGAGATATTGGCGACCAGGTCGCGCCGCTGCTGGTCCTGACGCGTCAACTCGCGCCATTGGTCGGATATCCGCCGGCCCATCTGAACGAAGCTGCGCCGCAGCACCGAGATCTCATCCCCGTTGCGGTCCGACGCGTCGCCCGGACGCTCCAGCGCGGCCAGCGCCTGGCCGTCGTCGCCATCAAAGGCCCGCACCGCCCGGGTCAGGCCGCGCAATGGCCGCGTAATCAGGGCAAACGCCGTCAGGCCCGCCACCAGCCCCAGCAAGGCCACCAACGCGATCGACCACAGCGTCGTGCGCAAGACCGAGCTGCGCGACACGGACATCGCCAGCGCATCGTGTGCCTGGCCTTGCAGCACCACGTAGACATAACCCTTGTCCTGCCCCGCCACCCGCACGGGCGCCGCGCTGAACACCTTTTGCACCCCGGCATTGCGCGGGTCGTCGCCCACGATGGGCAGCATGCCGCCCTCCAGCAGGCGTTTGACTGGCGCAAGGTCGACGTGGTCGCGCTTGATCTGGCCGGCGGGGGCCGCGTCGCCGACAATGCTGCCGTCGTTGGACAGCAGGTAGACCTCGACCGCGGGGTTGACGGCCATCAGCATGTCGAACAACGAACGCACGGCATCCGGCTTCCACCCGTTGGTGTCCATCAGCTCCGTCGTGCCCGCGATATGCTGCGCCAACCCGCTGGACAGGCGCTGCACGACCTCCTGCTCGTAACGGGAATTGGCGGCGATCTGCAGCCAGGCCGATGCGCCGCAGCAGGCCAGCAACAGCAGCGCAAAGACGCCGGACAGGCGTTGGGTCAGGGTAAAGCGTTTCATGATGCGCCTCCCGTCGCGCCCGGCGCTGCCGCGAACTTGTAGCCCCTGCCCCAGACAGTCAGGATGCGCTGCGGGTTGGAGGGATCGGCCTCAATCTTGGTGCGCAGCCGGTTGATGTGCGTGTTCACCGTGTGCTCGTAGCCTTCGTGCTGGTAGCCCCACACATGGTTCAGCAGATCCATCCGGGAAAAGACCTTGTCGGGATGGCGGGCAAAGAAATGCAGCAGGTCGAACTCGCGCGGCGTCAGGTCCAGCCGGCGCTCGTCGACGTCCACGGTACGTGAAATCGGATCGATGGATACGCCGTGCACGGCCAGGCTGCCGGCATCGATGCGCGCATTGCGTTCAACGGCATCACTACGGCGCAGCAGCGCCCGCACCCGCGCCACCAGTTCCAGCATGGAAAACGGCTTGGCGAGGTAGTCGTCCGCGCCCAGTTCCAGGCCCAGGATGCGGTGCACTTCGCTGGACCGGGCGCTGGTGATGATGATCGGGGTGTAGCGCGCCATGGCACGCGCCCGCTTGCAGATCTCAAGCCCGTCGATGCCGGGCAGCATCAGGTCCAGGACCAGCGCGTCCCAACTGCCCTCTTCCAGCCGCCGCATGCCTTCGTTGCCGTCGGCGGCATGTTCCACCGCATAGCCTTCGTCGCGCAGGTGCAGGCGCAGCAATTCGGCGATGTGGGCGTCATCTTCAACTATCAGCACGCGTCGGGGCGTATCCATGTGGGGGCTCGGGCCAGTTCAGTACCGCCATTGTCGCCAATCCACCGGCGGGGAGTTATCACAAATATTTTAAGTTTGCGTGAGGACTCCGATATCGGGCCCGGGGAAGAATGGCTTCAACGACAGAACGCCCCGGAGACCCGCCATGTTGGCAAGCCCCGCAAGTCACGATACACCGGCCGCCCCGCGCCCGGCCGGCGCCATCCATCCCGGCTGGTTGCGGACGATGCATTGGATCAATGCACTGGCCGTCGTGATCATGGTGATGAGCGGCTGGCGCGTCTATAACGCCGCCCCGTTCTTCGACTTCACCTTCCCCAACGGCATCACGCTGGGCGGCTGGCTGGGCGGCGCCCTGCAATGGCACTTCGCCGGCATGTGGCTGCTGTTCGCCAACGGCCTGCTGTATCTGGCGCTGAACGTGGCCACCGGCCGCCTCTGGCGCAAGTTCTTCCCCGTCAGCCCCCGCGGCGTGGCCGCGGACCTGGGCGCCGCGTTGCGCGGCAAGCTCGCCCACGACGACCTGCGCCACTACAACCAGGTGCAGAAACTGGCGTACCTGTTCGTCATGGCCGACATCGTGATGCTGGTGCTGTCCGGGCTGGTGCTGTGGAAGTCGGTGCAGTTCGATGGGCTGCGCGACCTGCTGGGCGGCTATGAATTTGCGCGCCGCATCCATTTCTTCGCCATGGCGCTGCTGGTGGCGTTCGTGGCAGTCCATCTGGTGATGGTGGCGCTGGTTCCGCGCAGCCTCGTCGCCATGATCCGCGGCAAATAAGGAGCCCTTCGTGAGCCAGAAAAGACGCTTGTCGCTGTTGGGCCTGGACGGCCCGGCCATCCTGAAAGAAGCCAGGAACCTGCTGGCCAAACGGGTCGAGCAGCCTTCGCGCCGCACGTTCCTGCGCAACAGCCTGACGCTAGGCGGGCTGGCGATGCTGTCGGGCTGCTCGCTATCCGACGACGAGAACGTGGAGAAGGCGCTGGCCACCGTGTCCCGCTTCAACGACCGCGTGCAAGGCTGGATCTTCGACCCCAACAAGCTGGCGCCGACCTACCCCGAATCGATGATCACGCGGCCGTTCCCCTTCAACGCCTACTACGGCATCGACGAAGTCCGCCAGGTCGAGGAAGCGTCGTTCCGGCTGGAAGTCACCGGCATGGTGGCCGACAAGCGCCAATGGCGGTTAGAGGAACTACGCGCCATGGCCCAGATCGACCAAGTTACCCGGCACATCTGCGTGGAAGGCTGGAGCGCCATCGGCAAGTGGGGAGGCGTGCCGTTCTCGACGTTCTTGAAGCGCGTGGGCGCCGACCTGTCCGCGAAATACGTGGGCTTCAAGTGCTCGGACGACTACTACACCAGCATCGACATGCCGACGGCGCTGCACCCGCAGACCATCCTGGCGTTGACCTATGACGGCAAGACCCTGCCCCCCGAATACGGCTTTCCCATGAAGCTGCGCATGCCCACCAAGCTTGGCTACAAGAACCCCAAGCACATCCGGGCGATTTTCGTCACCAACACCTACCCAGGCGGTTACTGGGAGGACCAGGGCTACAACTGGTTCGGCGGCAGCTAGGTGGAAATCCTGTTTGACCTCTCATTCTCAAAGGAATACATCATGAAGACACTCACCACCGCCGCTTTCTCCCTGTGCCTGGCCTTTGGCGCCGTGGCCGCCCATGCCGCCGACACCATGGGCAAAGACAATATGGCCAAGGATTCGATGTCCAAGGACAGCATGTCGAAAGACGGCATGTCCAAGGGCGGCATGGCAAAGGATGGGATGGCGAAAGACGGCATGGCCAAGGACGGGATGTCCAAAGGCGGCATGGCGAAGGACGGCATGTCGCACGACGGGATGAAGAAGGATTCCATGTCCAAGGACGGTATGTCGAAAGACGGTATGTCCAAAAGCGGCATGACCAACGACAGCATGAAGAAGTAGGCCACCAAGTCAGACCGGCGGCCGGCCCCGCGCCGCTTGCCCGCACGCGGAACCCGCCCCCACCCTTCTCCATTAGCTGGAGCCATGCCATGACATTGAATCGCAGACATTTCCTGAGCCTGGGCGGCGTCGCGGCCCTGGCCGCCGGCCTGGCCCCGTTGCTGGCCGCACGCAGCGCGCCGCCCGCGGCCTCGTTCCCCTACGCCTTGACCGACGCCCAATGGCGCGCCCGCCTGACGCCCGCGCAGTTCGACGTGCTGCGTCGCGAGGGCACCGAAAGGCCCTACACCAGCCCCCTGAACGATGAACACCGCACCGGCACGTTCTCCTGCGCGGGCTGCGAACAGAAGCTGTTTTCCTCAAGTACCAAATTCGACAGCGGTACCGGCTGGCCCAGCTTCTGGCAACCGCTGGCGGCCGCCGTCGGCGAAACCCGGGACAGCAGCTTCGGCATGGTCCGCACTGCGGTCCATTGCGCCAACTGCGGCGGCCACCTGGGGCACGTCTTCGACGACGGCCCCCGCCCGACCGGCCTGCGCTACTGCATGAACGGCGTGGCGATGACCTTCGCCCCGCAGGCTTAACCACACCGCCCGATCAGGACCCCACACCATGAACATCCCGTTTCGCAAGCTCTGCGCCACCTTGGCCGCCGCCTCCGGCCTGCTGGGGGCTGGTGCGTCCCAGGCGGCCGAATCCGCCTTCATCATTCCGCCGCCCGCCGTCGATCAGGCGAAAGACGCCGCCCCGCAGGAAAAGGCCGTCATAGCCGGCGGCTGCTTCTGGGGCGTGCAAGCCGTGTTCCAGCACGTCAAGGGCGTGACCAGCGCGGTGTCCGGCTATGCCGGCGGCAAGGAAAACACCGCCAACTACGACACCGTCAGCAGCGGCCGCACCGGCCACGCCGAAGCCGTGGAAATCACCTACGACCCCAAGCAGGTCAGCTATGGACAGCTGCTGCAGATCTATTTCTCGGTAGCGCATGATCCTACCCAGCTGAACCGCCAGGGCCCGGACAGCGGCACACAATACCGCTCAACCGTCTTCCCGGCCAACGACGGCCAACGCAAGGTGGCCGAGGCCTACATCGCGCAACTGAACCAGACGGGCGTGTATTCGAAGGCGCTGGCGACCACGGTGGAACCGCTGCAGGGCTTCTATCCGGCCGAGGGCTACCACCAGGATTATCTGGTGCGTCACCCGTACAGCATGTACATCATGGTGAACGACATCCCCAAGGTGGAGAACCTGGCCAAGACCTTCCCGGACCGGTATCGGGACAAGCCGGTGCTGGTGAATTGAGGGTGTGCTTGCCCCTCTGGGTCCAAAAGGGCGAGCAATCGCCCTGCTGGCGCGTTGCCGTACTCTTTGGGCATAAGGCTTGCTGATAAGAGAAAGCGCCACGGCCCGCCGGGGAACCCGTTCTGGTCAACTCTGCCGCCATCGTCCTCCCGTTACACGGAGGGCGACTGCCGCGCGCAACATAAAGTGCCAAAGGCGAAATTCCAAAGGAGATCAGCGATGAGCGAAAAAACTGCAATGGTCGGCTTGGCCGTCCTGCTGGGCGTCTTCTCAAGCGTGCCGGCCGCTTCGGCGCAGGGCTCGCCGCAGTCGGTAACCGAAGTCCGAGTCGACGTTGCGAAGGTGGACGCGGGATACCGCGCGTCGAAGATGAGCGGTTCCACCGTCTACAACAGCAAAAAGGAAAAGATCGGCACCGTCGACGATCTGATCCTGGGACCTCCCGATTGGGTGCCGTACGCCGTCCTTTCGGTCGGAGGCATACTCGGCGTGGGCAATCATCTCGTCACTGTGCCCCTGGCAAAAATGCAAATCACCGACGATCAGTTAGTGCTGCCGGAGGCAACCAAGGACACGCTGAAGGCGCTACCCGAGTTCAAGTACATGAAATAGGGGCGTGTCCTCGCATTGCGTCGTCCTTAACCGCCGGTCGGCATCGGCAGCCACTCCTCTAGTGTGACTTCAAACGTCATGCAGATGGGGTTGGCGCCCGGTACGAAGGGGCCTCCATGCACCTGACCCTCCGGGTCCGCCACCACGCCGGACAGCGACGCCGTCAAGGAACCGTCCGGCTGCGCGCGCACTTCGCCCGCGAGACTGACGATCTCCACCGCCGGGCCCGCTATGTGGCGATACCCGCCTTCGCGGGTGTAGAGGCAGGCATCCACCAGGCTGCCCAACGCCCCGCGCACGAACGCATTGCGAAAACCTTCAGCCAGACAGAGTTTTTCCACGCCCTGAATCAGGTCCTCGTTGGGACCGATTCGCGCATAGGCGACGCGGCCCATGCTGCCGCTTTCGATTTCAGGCGAGTTCATGATTGCCGCCTCCTTGGGGCTGCAACAGCCGTAGATTGGTTTCTGCGTCGTAGGTTGCGCGCAGCTCGAATCCCTCTAGCGAGGTGACGAGCACCGGCACAGGACGGTCCCCGACGATGCTCGTTTGCGGGATGATGTGGCCGCCCAACGGCGCGCCGTCATCGCAGCAGAAGGCGGCATGGCAGTGCACCAGGGGCGCGCCGGCATCGGTCTTGCCCAGCGTGGCGTTGCCAAAAATCAGGTAGGCCGGCCCGGCGGGAATGGGTGCGGTGTAGGCCACCACCATCCGATGCTGGGGATCTGGCGGTGCCGTGCAGTAGTCGATGTGCCGGAAGGTGCCACCCAATATGGTCATTGAGGCGTTGGCAACACCGGCGATGGCCAGCGCATCAACCATGGCGTCAAACAGGCTGGCGCCGGGGCGCAACGACAGGCGGATATGGCGGCCGTGTCCGGCCGAGCGGCTATGAATGCGTACCGGGTTGAAAGCCCCCGGATGTATCAGCGTTCTGGGACGGGGCAGTGCTTGTATTCCCCGCAACGAACGATCCACGGTGGTGTATCGCATGGTCTGGACTCCGTGCGCTTGTGGCGCAATAAGTGGAACCTGGGCAATGACAAACTCAGTGCATGGCGGGCAGCATGCCTGCGGCCGTGAACCCTCCATCCACGCAGATAATCTGCCCGGTAACATAGCTGGACTTGGACTCATCAAGCAACCACCCGATGGTGCCGTTGAGCTCTTCAGGCGCGGCGTACCGGTGCTGCGGCACTACCTGCTGCCAGGCTTGGCGGGCTTCGGCGGTATGCATTTGCCCGACCAGCGGCGTTTCGATCGGGCCGGGCGCCACGGCGTTGACCCTGATGCCATAGGCCGCCAGCTCGACCGCCATAACGCGGGTCAAGGTCACCACGCCACCCTTGGACGCGCCATACGCGGCGCGCCCCGCATTGCCACGTATGCCGGACACGGACGCGATGTTGACGATGGACCCGCGCCGCCGTTCCCGCATCCGCCGGGCGGCCTCTCGCGCAACGACGAAAGAACCGATCAAATTCACTTCCAGGATGCGCCGCAGCAAGGCGGTGTCGGTGTCCAGGAACGGAATATCGCGCCCGATGCCGGCGGAATTCACCAGACCCGATATGGGACCGAAGTCGAGCTCCAGCCGCTCCAGCGCATCCACCACCTGCGCCTCGTCCGAGACATCCATCCGCACGCAGCCCAAGCGTTCGGCCGGCGCCAAGTTACGCATATCGTCCAGCCGTTCCTGGGAAACATCCGCCACCAGCACGCATCGCCCTGCGTCCAGCAAGCCGCGCGCGACTGCCAGCCCGATCCCGGACGCGCCGCCCGTAACCAGGATTGCCTCTTGCATCATCTCCATGATCCAGCCTCCTCGTTCATTGGTGTAGTTGTTGTGTTGCCGTTGTGCTGCGAATTGCGCGGCAGCATGCACTGCCGTTCAGGGTGACTAACGCACGACTTCGGTGGCCTCGGCCAGGCAGCCGCGCTCATAGAGGGCATCGCGCACCAGCTTCTTGGTGATCTTGCCGTAGCCCGAACGCGGCAAGGCATCCCAGAAGAAGATCTGGCGCGGGAGCTTGTAGCGCGCCATGCGAGGCGCCATCCAAGCCATCAATTCTTCGGCGCTCAGCGCATGGCCTGCGCGCAACACGCACACCATCACGCCGACTTCTCCCCAAGTCGGATCCGGCACACCCAGCACCGCAGTTTCGGCGACCGCGGGATGTGCCAGCACTTTCTCCTCCACCTCTCTAGGATAGATGTTCGAGCCGCCCGAAATGTACATATCAGACTGCCGGCCGGTGATGTAGAGGAACCCCTCCTCATCCATGCAGCCAAGATCCCCGGTACGGAACCAGCCATTGCGAAACGCCTTCGCATTGGCTTGCGGATTGGCGTAATACCCCGCGAACACTGCGGGGCCGCATACGCATATTTCCCCCGTTTCGCCGGCCGCCACCGGCCGGCCGGCATCGTCCTGGATGCTGATCTGCATGCCTGTGCGTTCATAGCCGCAGGTGCCGACACGCGCCCCCGGACCATCCGTACCGTCGTGCAGAGCGGGCGGCAGCACGGTAATGTTGCCGGTGACCTCGCCCAGGCCGAAGTACTGCACCAGCACCGGCCCCAGCTTTTCCAGCGCGCGCTTCTGGTCTACGCGGTACATCGGCGCTCCGGCATAGATGACGTACCGCAGGCTGCGGTGGTCCCAGGCGTCCACGGAAGGATGTTCGACCAGCATCTTCACGATGGTGGGCACGGTGAACATATTGGTCACCCCATGCCGCTCGACCAGCTGCCAGATCTCGTCGGCATCGAAGCGCGCGCCCGGGGGCAGCACGGTGCAGGCGGCCCGCGCCACCTGGGTCAGGAAATGGATGCCGGCGCCATGCGACAGGGGCGCCACCACCAGGCTCACATCGCGCTCGGTGGTGCCGGGCATGAGGTCGCACAAGTGATTCGTAATGACGAAGGCCATCTGCCCATGGGTCAGCACCGCCGCCTTGGGGTGCCCGGTGGTGCCGGAAGTGAAAAAGAACCAACATGGGTCATCGTGATCCACATCGGCGCAAACGGGCGTCGCGCCGGGCCGCGCCTTGATCAGGTCGGCCACATCCCGCGCAGGGAAATTGCCGGGCCCCAGCCGCGCCAACAGCGACAACTGCGGCATGGCGTCTGCGACAGCCGCGGCATGCCCGGGGTAGTCGCCATGGCACAAGAATGCCTTGGCGCCCGACGTCCTGGCCAGATACACCGCTTCATCCGGAGAAATCCGGAAATTGGTCGGCACCCACACCGCTCCCAGCCGCAAGGTGGCGAACAGGGTTTCTACGAACTCGAAGCAATTGCGCGAGTGCACCAGCACGCGGTCGCCCTTGCCTATGCCATGATCGGCCAGCGCCTGCGCCAGCGCCGCCGTCCGCTCATCGAGTTCGCGCCAGGTATAGCGGCTGTCACCGCAGATCAGGGCCGGCTGCAAGGGATGGCGGCGCGCCGCCTGCACGAGAAAGTGGGCCAGGTTCATCACCCGCCGCGAGACCGGCGCAACACCGCCCGGCGGTGCGGCGGGCGCTTGGCCGCGCCCGGGGGAAAGTGCGGGATGCGGGGCAGTCATTTGGCGCGCTCCAGGATGCTGACGTAGTTGGCCACGGCCGCGCCACCCATATTGAAGACGCCCGCCAGCGCAGCGCCTGGAATCTGCATGCCTTGCGCGGCCCCTGTCAGCTGCAGGCATGCCATCACATGCATGGAAACGCCTGTCGCACCCACGGGATGCCCCTTGGCCTTCAGCCCGCCCGAGGGATTCACCGGCAGCCGCCCCCCTTTCTCTACCCACCCTTCCTTGAGCGCCTTATAGCCTTGCCCGCGCGGAGTGAGGCCCATCGCCTCGTATTCGATAAGTTCGGCGATCGTGAAGCAGTCATGCGTTTCGACGAGGCTCAGGTCATCCAGCACCAGTGCGGCGTCAGCCAGCGCCTGGCGCCAGGCATGCGCAGCGCCCTCGAAGGCGATGGGATCGCGCCGGCTCAAGGGCAGGATGTCGTTAACCTGGCGGCGAGCCCGGAACGCCACGGCATGCTTCAGATCGGACATCAGGTCCGCGTCTGCCAATACCAGGGCGGCGGCACCGTCCGAGACCAGGGAGCAGTCCGTGCGCCGCAGCGGTGCGGCAACATAGGGATTTTTATCGCTGACGGTATTGCAGAACTCAAAGCCCAGGTCCTTACGGATCTGGGCATAGGGATTGTCCACGCCATTCTTGTGATTCTTGGCCGCGATCCGGGCCAGCGTTTCGCTTTGATCGCCGTGGCGTTCGAAATACGCCGACGCGATGCGGCCGAACACACCCGCGAAGCCGCCTTCGATATCCGCCTCTTCCTTGCGGTAGCTGGCGTTGAGAAGAATGTCGCCGATCTCGGGGTTGGGCCGCGCGGTCATTTTTTCCGCACCGACGACCAGCGCTATCCGACCCCGTCCGGACTCGATGAAATCCATGGCGGCGTAGAGGGCGGCGGAGCCGGTTGCGCAAGCGTTCTCCAGGCGCGTGGCCGGTACGTGCGCCAACTCGGGATGCGCCAACGCCACCAGCGCCCCTTGGAAATCCTGCTTCTGAAACCCGCTGTTCATGACGCCCACATAGATGCCGTCCACGGCGTCGGCGGCCACGCCCGCATGATCCAGGGCTGCGCCGGAAACCCTTGCCATCAGGCTTTCCGTGTCCGGATCATCGAGTTTGCCGAAGGGGATGTGCGACCATCCCGCGATCACGGCACGCTTGCTCATTGCTGTCTCCTCAGTGTGCAGCCCCTAGCCCGCATCTGGCGGACTCAGGACTTGGGCTTGGGCGACGGCGGACGCGGTCGCGCCCCCGTCCCCCCGGAACTGGCCTGCGTGAGCAGGCGCTTGGCCTCGCGCGACAACAGCTTGGCCAACTGAAACTGCCTTTCCTCATCCATGCGTGACTCCACCGCCGCAATGCTCAATGCGCCAAGCACATGGCCTTGCTCATCGCGCAGCGGCACGCCGATGCCCCACGACCCCGGCACCACCAGGCCACGGTTCACGGAATAGCCCTGTTCGCGCACTTCGTCGACCAGGGTGCGGATCAACGGCACCGAGTATTGCGGATAACGGCGCGCGATGAGTGCGGCATTGGCTTGCAGAGAGGACTCCACTTCGTCGTCCGGCAATGCGGCCAGGATGGCGAGGCTACCCGCGCCGATACCCAGCGGGTGGCGATCGCCCGGCAGCAACACATGCGTCTTCAAGGGGTAGTCACCGTCTTCGCGCAGGACACACACCGCGAATACATCGCGCCGAAGGGAAAAGAAGGCGGAATCACCGCATTCATGCGCTAAGCGTGCCACCACGGGCGCGGCCAACCGGTTGATCCCGAACCGCTCGCTGGCGACATGGCCCAGCACATGGCATTCCGGCCCCAGGAAATAGCGCCGACTGGCGGGATCTTGCTCGACCATGCCTTCGGCCGCCAGAGCCGCCAGGATGCGGTGCACGGTCGGCTTGCTCATGCCTGTGTCGCGCGTCAGCGCGAGCAGCCCCGCGCCGTCGCCACGCGTGCGCGACACGCCGCGCAGCACCTGCATGGCACGCGAGATGGCCTGCGCGCCGCCAACCGGCGCAGAGCTTTCCACCACGTCGTCTCCCTGAAGTTCTGCAGCGGACTCACCGATGGCGGTTTTTGATGGTCCACTAATTGGACCATTGTTCTTAGTCTGATTTTTCATCTTGTGCCTATTTTATTGATTTACTCTGGATAATCAATATGATTAAATTATTCCAAGGGAAGTACATAGGTCCATATATTGGACCTCATGCAAAGATAAAGCAAGAAGCCGCAATCGGCGCTTTATCCGGCCACCCTCGATGGCGGCCGGATCTCATAACCAAGGAGACAGCATGAACACGACTCGACGCAAACTCATGAGCGCCGCAGGAGGCGGCGCGCTCTTGGCGCTGGCGCCCTTTCACAAGGTATTGGCTGCGCCCGAGTTTCGCTACAAATACGCGAACAATCTCCCCCCGACCCATCCCATGAACCTGCGCGCCAACGAGGCCGCGCAGAACATCGCGCGGGACACGGGCGGCCGCTTCGAACTGGCGGTATTCCCCAGCAGCCAGCTGGGCTCGGATACCGATACGCTGAGCCAGTTGCGAGCCGGCGCGGTCGAGTTCTTCACGCTATCCGGCCTGATCCTGTCCACGCTGGTGCCCACCGCCTCCATCAGCGGCGTGGGATTTGCGTTTCCCGACTACGCCAGCGTCTGGAAGGCAATGGATGGCGAACTGGGCGCCCATATCCGCAAGGAAATCAATGGCAAGGGCCTGTTCGTGATGGACCACATCTGGGATAGCGGCTTCCGGCAGATTACGACCAGCAATCGCGCCATCAACGGCCCGGACGACTTCCGCGACCTGAAAATCCGCGTGCCCGTCAGCCCGCTCTGGACATCGATGTTCAAGGCCCTGGGCTCCTCGCCCGCCAGCATCAACTTCAACGAAACCTATTCCGCGCTGCAAACCCGCGTGGTGGACGCCCAGGAAAACCCCCTGGCCATTATCCAGACCGCCAAGATCTACGAAGTGCAGAAGTACTGTTCGATGACCAACCACATGTGGGACGGCTTTTGGTTCCTGGGTAACCGCCGCGCCTGGGAAAAACTGCCCGCCGATATCCGTGAAGTCGTCGCCAAGCACATCAACGCGGCCGGCATGGGCGAACGCGCCGACGTCCTGGCGCTGAATAACCAACTGCAGAATAAGCTGGCGGAACAAGGACTGGCCTTCAATACGCCGGACCCGGAACCGATCCGCGCGGCACTGCGCAAGGCCGGCTTCTATAGCGGCTGGAAAGAAAAGTACGGCGAACGGGCCTGGGGCCTGCTGGAGCAATCCGTCGGGAGCCTGTCATGAGAGTGGCAATGACGCACACCGGGGACGTGTTGGCCGATGCCGGCGCGCCCGCGGCCGTCAGCCGGCCCTGGGCGGCCGCCCTGGACCGCACGCTGGGCCATCTGGTCGAAATCCCGGCGGCCATCCTGGTGGTCGCCGAAATCGTCATTCTGTTCTCGGGCATCGTGGCGCGCTATGTGCTGCACACGCCACTGGTCTGGTCCGACGAGCTGGCCTCCATCCTGTTCCTGTGGCTGGCCATGCTGGGCGCGGTGGTCGCATTCCGTCGCGGCGAGCACATGCGCATGGCCGCGCTGGTCAATAAGGCATCGCCCTCCACCCGGGCAGTGCTGGACATGGTATCCATAGCCGCTGCGCTGGCGTTCCTATTGATGCTGCAAGGCCCCGGCTTTGAATACGCCTCGGAAGAGCGCTACGTCACCACCGCCGCAATGGAAATCCCCAATGTCTGGCGCGCTGCGGCGCTGCCCGTTGGCACGGCGCTGATGCTGCTGATTGCATTGCTGCGGCTGGTTGAAAAGGCGCAGTGGCGCACCACCGGGCTGGCGATATTGTTGGTGGGCGGCGTGGTCGCCATCATGGCTGCGCTGCAACCCGTGCTGGCCGGCCTGGGCAATGTGAATCTGCTGATCTTCTTCGTCGGCGTGGTCGCAGCCACCGTGTTCGCGGGCGTGCCGATCGCCTTTGCTTTCGGGCTGGCCACCTTTGGATACCTGTCGCTGACCACCGACCTCCCCATGATGGTCGTGGTGGGCCGCATGGATGAAGGCATGTCGCATTTGATCCTCTTGGCCGTGCCGCTTTTCGTATTCCTGGGCGTGCTGATTGAAATGACGGGAATGGCGCAACGCATGGTGGCCTTTCTGGCAAGTCTGCTGGGCCACGTCCGGGGCGGCCTGTCCTATGTTCTGATCGGCGCCATGTATGTGGTGTCTGGCATATCCGGCGCCAAGGCCGCCGACATGGCGGCGGTCGCTCCCGTGCTGTTTCCGGAAATGCGCAAGCGTGGCGCGGACGAAGGCGATCTGGTCGCGTTGCTGTCGGCCACGGGCGCGCAAACTGAGACCGTGCCGCCCAGCCTGGTGCTGATCACCATTGGGTCGGTCACTGGCGTATCGATCACGGCGCTGTTCACCGGCGGCCTGCTGCCGGGTCTGGTCCTGGGCGTGATGCTCTGTCTCGTCGTCTGGTGGCGCAATCGCCGCGAAGACCTGAGCAACGTTCGTAAAGCCACCGGCCGCCAGATCGGCCACGCGTTGCTGGTGGCGTTTCCCGCACTGGCGCTGCCCTTTGTGATTCGCGCCGCCGTGGTCGAGGGCATCGCTACCGCCACCGAGGTCTCGACCATCGGCATCGTCTACGCCACGCTGGTGGGGCTGCTGATCTACCGTTGCTTCGACCCCAAGCGCCTCTTGCCGATGCTGGTCGACACGGCCTGCCTGTCAGGCGCCATCCTGCTGATCATCGGCACCGCCACCAGTATGGCCTGGGCGTTGACCCAATCGGGGTTCTCGACGCAGTTGGCCACCCTCATGGGAGGGTTGCCCGGCGGGGCGGGCACCTTCATTGCCGTGTCCATCGTCGCGTTCGTGGTGCTGGGCAGCGTGCTGGAAGGGATTCCGGCCATCGTGCTATTCGGTCCTCTGCTCTTTCCGATTGCACACCAGATGGGAATCCATGAAGTGCACTACGCGATGGTCGTCATCCTGTCCATGGGCATCGGGCTCTTCGCGCCGCCCTTCGGCGTAGGGTATTACGCGGCCTGCGCCATTGGCAGGGTTGCCCCCGAAACCGGCATCCGGCCTATTGCGGGCTATCTTTGCTCGATTGCGGTCGGAATCGTGATCGTGGCCGCGGTACCGTGGATTTCCACGGGCTTCCTGAAATGATGGAGCCTACGGCAGGTGTGACGGCTTCATAATGGTTGCCGGACGGGCCGGAAGGCCTGTCCGGTACTGCGCAGGATGCGGATGCACTGAATTTCATTGCGCATTCCGATATATAGACGGTGATGTCCAAATAGGGACTATTTTGGTTTGCCCATCCATTTAGCTGCCTTCTCCATCAATAGCTGAAGGCTGAATCAGCTTGATGCCACGCGCGGCGTTGTAGCCGTGAATTTCTTTCACATCGAGTTTGCGCATGAATTCAATGGTGTCTGCGTCGATGATCTGGCCAGGAACCATGATCGGGAACCCGGGTGGATACGGGATGACGAAGTTTGCGGATACCAACGCCGGACCGTTCGCCAAGCGATCATCCAGTGCTGGACTGGTAAGCGGCAAATATTCGCATTCGTCCTCGTTATAGGCAGCGAAGAATGCGGTCCGCATGTTGCCTTCGGTCGTAGCGCTGGCCGGGTTGTCGCGATATCCGTCATGAAAGCAACTGAAATTGGGCAAGTTCGGCACGTCCTCCATCAAGCTGGCTACCTTTGCCACGAACGCCGCCCTACCCGCTTCGCCCTCAGCGCGGAGCCTCGCCTCTATACCTTCAGATATTTCGACCAGCACCTTGATGAGCGCGGCGACATCGCTGCGGGTATTGTTGATATTGCTTTGCAACAGAACGCTATTGCGGGAAGTCTTGTTCAATTGGATGTTGTATTTGGACGCCAGCAGATTCTTGAAAGCGGTACCGTCAAAGCCTGCTGTGCCGCACACCAGCGTCAGCCGCGTCGGATCCAGGCAGAACTCATCGTCCTTCAACGCCTTCACCGCGGTCAGCCAGTTCATGCCGGATGCGAGATAGTCCGTGAATCCCGATTGGCGGAATTCTTGGGGGATCATCTTGTCCGCGCCCAGAACGCTGAAATAACGCGAGATAAGCGGATGCCGCGCAACTTCACGCCGGATAGCCAACGCGACTTCAACGGCACGCATCACCAGTTCGTAACCCTCCAGCTCCATTTGCCGACGGGCGATATCCAAAGAGGCGATGATCTGCGCGTTGGGCGATGTCGACGCATGAATGAATACTGCTTCGTGGAAGGCGGAAACGTGATGATCGTAATCTTCGTCGCGCACGGCCACAATCGATCCCTGACGCAGACTCGACATGGATTTATGAACAGAGTCCGTCTCATAGACTCGTATGCGCATGGCCTGGGGATTGGGCACCAGTTGCCGCTCAAGCAGGCGCGGATCCCTGGGGTCCCATTGCGCTCCAAGCTCCTGAGTCTGGGCGTCCCAAGCTTGCTGGGCCGCAGGGTCGTCGCGCCACTGCGCGAGCGCGGCAGCCGCACCCATCGCCGTGCGTGGCCGCAAGAACGGTGACCAGCGCGCGAATCCGAACCAAGCCTCGTCCCACAGGAATATCAAATCGGGTTTGATAGCCAGGCATTCCGCCATCACCTGACGAGTGTTGTAGATGTGGCCATCAAATGTGCAGTTGGTCAGCGTAACCATGGCGACCTTGTCCAGCCTACCCTCTGCCTTCAGGTCCAACAGCGCCTGCTTGATCGTGCGCAGCGGCACGGCGCCGTACATCGAGTATTCCGTCATGGGAAAAGCCTCTACATACAGTGGCTGCGCCCCGGAAAGCACCATCCCATAGTGATGAGACTTGTGGCAGTTGCGGTCAACGATGACGATGTCGCCCGGTTTGGTCACGGCCTGGTAGACCATCTTGTTAGACGTGGACGTTCCGTTGGTCACAAAAAAAACGTGGTCCGCACCCACCGCGCGCGCGAACTTTTCCTGCGCAACCTTGATGTTGCCGGTGGGCTCCAGCATGCTGTCCAGGCCACCGGTCGTGGCGGATGTTTCCGCCAGGAACAGATTCAGGCCATAGAACTCGCCGAAGTCGCGGATCCAGTTTGACTTGATGATGGACTTACCGCGAGCAATCGGCAGCGCATGAAAGGTGCTGATCGGCCGCGCGGCGTAGTGCTTGAGATTGTCGAAATGGGGTGTCGTCTGGCGGTCCCTGACCCCTTCGAGAATATTGAGGTGTACCTCCATCGGTTCCTCGGCCTCGTAGAACACGCGGCGAATAACCGACGCTGCGGGATCCCCGGCAAGTTGCTCGACCTGTCGGTCCGTCAGCAGGTAGATATCGAGCTCCGGCCGTATGTTGGCGATGAAGCGCGCCAGCGTGACGCCGGACTCGGCAGACGGAGCACCCGTGAAGGTGCCCAGGTGCTGGTACGCCTCCAAGAATTCGCGCAACAAATGCGTATCGTGCCTGGATTCAAACGGGATGCCATCATAGATGACGACGGCCTCAATCTTGCCGTTCAGTATCGTGGCCAGCACCGCATCCTCGAAGCTTCCCACGAGCACGGGTTCATAGACAACGGGGTCATCCGGCCGCCGCAATTGACGGATCTCCTGGCAAATGGAAGCCGCGCGTGTGGCGGCCATGGAAGAAACGAACAGGGTTTCAAAGTACGGCCGTCGCGTGCCCGCGCCCAATCCTGGCGGCAAACGGTCGGGCGCCTCCGCTGATGTCTCGTCGGCCTCGTCCCACTCGCTAGCGTCATAGCGATAAGTGCCCGACAGCAAAGCGTTGCTCATGCGAAGCACGAGGCGGGCCGTGCCCAACGCATCGCCGTCCGCAAGCCGGTCATCAAGCGCCCGCAGCAGCTGGACGCCTGGACAAGCGAAGTAGGCTTCCATGGCGCGAAGACCGGCCAAGGCTTCCTGCACGGGCACGGCTCCTTCCTGGCTTTTTCCCGCCCTGGCCTGCGCTGCCCATCGCTTCGCCTGCGCGTTCAGATCTCGCCATCGGTCCAGCCGCGCGGCCGAGTTCGAAAACAGGTGGTCCAGATGGCTGCCGTTCATATCACGACTCATGGTGTTCCCCTGTTGGTGTAGGCGAAGCGCGCCTTGCACGTAATGGATAGGATGGCAATGACTGGGACATCAAGCGGCATCACGTCGCCGAAAGCGGCTTTAAGCCAGCAGCATGATGACGACCATCCCCCAGATCGTGAGCAAGGTGTTGCCCACGGCGTAGGTGACCGTGTAGCCCAGCCCTGGCACCTGGCTCTTGGCCGCTTCGCACACCATGCCGAGCGCGGCCGTCGTGGTGCGGGATCCGGCACAAATGCCGAGGATCAGCGCAGGATGAAAGCGGAAGACAAACTTGGCGAGCAGCATGCCGACGATGAGCGGAACGGTCGTGGCGAAGATGCCCCAAAGGAACAGACTGATGCCCAGCTTCTGCAAGCCGACGACGAATCCTGGCCCGGCAGAGATCCCCACCACGGCAATGAACACGTTCAGCCCGACGGAGTTCATGAACCACAGCGTGGGTTCCGGAATCCGGCCAAAGGTCGGGCGAATGCCGCGAAACCATCCGAACACGATGCCGGCGATGAGCGCTCCGCCCGCAGTGGACAGCGTCACCGGAATCCCACTGATGTTGATGACGAATGCGCCGACCAAGGCGCCGATCGTAATGGCAAGCGAGACGAACGCCACGTCGGTGACATTGGTGGGCCGATCCACGTACCCCACTTCCTTGGCTGTGGCGTTGATATCCTGCGTACGGCCGACCACCGTGATGACGTCGCCGCGATACAGTTTGGATTTTGGAAGGACGGGTATGGACGTTTCGGTCGGTCCGCGCCGAATGTGCTTCAGAAACACGCCGCGAGCGCCCGGCCAACGCGAGAGTTCCTCCAGCGTCTTGCCATCCACCTTCTTGTTCGATACGTAAATGTCGACGCCTTCAGTCTGCATATTGAGCAGTTCGGCATCTTCAACTTCGCGACCACTTGGCCCCAGCCGGGCGATCAGTTGATCCCGCTTACCGCCGATGGCGACGATGTCACCGGCTTCGATAAGGGTGGTCCGGTCCACTTCCATGATGGTCCCGCCGCGGCGCACCCTTTCCACAAAGGCGCGCACGCCGTCCTGGGTGCCGGCCTCGATGTCTCCGATGGCCCTGCCGATGAAGGGGCTCTGCGCCGCGATCGAATAGGCTCGAACCTCGAAATCGTGCCATTCGGTCGCGCCCTCCCCGCCTCGGCCCGCGCCCAGCATCGCTTCATACTCCTTGCAGGCTCCGACCAGATCGATGCCCAGCAGCTTCGGACCGATCTGCGCCAGAATGATGGCGGAGCCGACCGTGCCAAAGATATACGTCACGGCATAGGCGATGGGCATGGCGTCCAAAAGCGCCTGGGTTTCCTCGGGCGTGCGGCCCAGCCGATTGATGGCATCGGTTGCCAGGCCCATCGAGGCCGAAATCGTCTGGGATCCGGCAAACAGGCCCGCAGCGGATCCCACATCGTACCCGGCGAGCATCGCGGCGACCACCGCTGAACCCAGGGACAGCAACGCCATGACGACAGCGAAAAGCGCCTGCGGCAAACCATCCTTGGCGATGCCGCGCACGAACTGCGGCCCGACGCCGTATCCCACCGCAAACAGGAACATCAGAAAGAACACCGACTTCACATTCGGCGATATCTTGACCCCCAGAACGCCGATGCCGATGGCGACCAGCAAGGTGGCGGTGACGGCGCCCAGGCTGAAGCCCTTGAAGCTCTTGCCGCCAACCCAATACCCGATGCCCAAGGCCAGGAAGATGGCAATCTCGGGATAGGCTTTAAGTGTAGAAACGAACCAGGTCATGGCCGGCTCCTTGATAGAGACCATGCATTGGCGAGCGCACGGCGTGTGCGCGCGCTAAGTTGCTTCTAGATTGCCTTGGTAGTCGTAGTGGCATCAGGAGCCTTGCCGTTGTCCTTGCCACCCTTGCTGCCCTTGCCGCCCTTGCTGCCCAGCGCGCGATATCGCTCCAGATACTCATCGCGCAGGTTGCGCACGCACTGGCCGATTTTCACGTAATCCTGTTCGTTCAAATTCGCCAGCGAAACACGGCCAGAAGGATGCACCGTCCCGAACCCTTTGCCCGGCAGCAGCACCACGCCTGCTTCTTCGGCCAGCCGGAACAACAGTTCGTGGGGCTTGATATTGGCGAGTAGCCATTTGACGAATTCCGGACCGACCTCGCGGCTCATCTGCTCCACGTCGAGCAGCGTGTAGTAATCAACGACGTTCTCGTCTACCGCGTCGGGTGCAGCTCCCATGCCGCGATACAGCGCGGCCTTGCGCCCTCGAATCAGCCGCTTCATGGCTGCCTTGTAATGGTCCGCGGTATCCATAAGCGAAAACAGCGAAAACAGCACCATCTGCACTTGTTGGGGCGTCGATAGGCCCGCAGTGTGATTGAGGGCCACGGTGCGGCTGTCGGCGACGATCCGGTCGATGAACAGCAACTTCTCGGGAGCGGTCGTGATCGATGCATAGCGCGCATTCAATCCGTCTTTTTCCGTCTTCCCGAGTTGCGCGATCTTTTCATCGAAGAGATTAGATTTATGCGCGGCAATTACGCCCAAGCGCCAGCCCGTTGCGCCAAAATATTTGGAGTAGGAATAGACTAGCAGCGTATTGCGCGGGCATAGCGCGAAAAGTGAGACAAAGTTGTCGGCGAATGTCCCGTAGACGTCGTCGGTCAGGATGATGAGGTCGGGACGATCCTTGACGATGTCGGCGAGATACCGGAGGCTTTCGTCACTGACCTTCACGGACGGTGGATTGCTGGGATTCACCAAAAAGAACGCCTTGACCTTGGGATCACGCAGCTTGTCGAGCTCAGCTTTTGAATACTGCCAGCCATTGGCTGGATCGGCGTCGATCGACAGTTCCGCCAGGCCAAACTCGGCCAACTCGGGAATTTCGATATAGGGCGTAAAGATAGGCTTGCCCAGCGCGATGACGTCGCCTGCCTGAAGCAGATGATTGATCTTCATCGAATTGAAGAGATAGGTCATGGCCGCAGTTCCGCCTTCGACGGCATAGAGGTCGAAGTCCCCGGCAAACGGGTGGCCCCCGATCATCTCCCTGCGGATGTACTGTTTCACGATCTTTTCGCTAAGCCGTAGCATGCGGTCCGGCACGGGATAGCTGCACGCGAGAATGCCCTGACACATCTCGTAGATGAAGTCGCCTCCATCAAGGCCCAGTTGGTCCCGGACGAACGACACAGCCCCGGAAAGAAACTTTACGCCGGGAACCTCATGATGGCTGCGAGTGAACAGATCGAAGCGCTCTTCAATCCCCTCGCGTCTGGGAAAGCCCCCTACCCCTTCGGCCAGATAGGAGAATGATCGCTCGGATTCAGTCATGGCAAACAGGCCCAACTGCCAGAATCCATGACGGGGGACCGTAGCCACAAAATTGGGATTCCCTCTCCCTGCATTGAGCATCAGCCGGTTGGTGACGCTGCCGGCCAGGGTGATGAGTTCGTCTTTTAGTTCGAAGGGAGAAAGGCTGGCGGTGGAGGACGCATGCTTGATATCCATTGAGCTTCTCCAGATCATGGACGCAACAAAACACGCCGCGAAACATGGCGTTCGAGCGTCGAACCAGGAAACGCTGGATTGCGTAGAACCTGGCAGATCCCCCGTTGTACAGGGAATATCAAACCAGCTTAGTGAATGGGTTGTAGCCGGTACATACGCAGTTTTGAGTATGGATGCCGCGGTCGCTGGCGCAGCGGCAGGCAGCTCCCGCCGCCGCCGTGCCTTGAGTTACTCCAACCGGAACTGCGGCAAGGCAATCTCCGGGGAGGCCTGCACGAAGCACACGCACACACGGCTTCCTATCCGGACCGCCTCGGGCGGACTTTCGATGATGTTGGCCATCATGCGCACGCCCTCATCCAGGTCGATCATGGCCACGACGTACGGCACTTTTTCACTCAGGGCCGCATTGCTCGGGCGCCGGTTGATGGTGTAGGTGTAGACGGTTCCCTGGCCTGCGGATTCGATCCACTCGATGCTGTCCGACAGGCAGGCCGTGCAGAATTCGCGCGGATAGAACTGGCGCGCCTTGCAGCAGCCGCATTGCTGGATGACCAGGCGGCCTTCCTTCGCTGCATCCCAGTAGGGCTGGGTGACCCGGGTCGGTTGCGGCAGCGGGCGTTGAACGTGGTCCATGGTCAGACTCCGAGAATCAGGGTGGTGTTGCAGGAAAAAACCAGCCCGGGCGCATGGACCAGAGCCAATTCGGCCTTGGGCAGCTGGCGCTCGCCGCATTCCTTGCGCAACTGGTGCACGGCCTCGAGCAGCAGCAGCATGCCGAACTGGCCGGGATGGTTGTAGGACAGACCGCCGCCCGAGGTATTGATGGGGAAGTCGCCTCCGGGAGCCAGGCGTCCGTCTGCCACGAAGGCCCCGCCCTCGCCGCGCTTGCAGAAGCCCAGCTCCTCCAGCGACTGGATCACGCCGATGGTGAAGTGGTCGTAGATCTGCACCACATCGATGTCCGCCCGCGTGACGCCGGCCATCTCCAGCGCGGCGTCCGCCGTCTGCGCCACATTGGTGTCCAGCCAGTCCGCGGTATTGAAGGGCGTGTAATGATGCGAGAAGGATTCGGCAATGCCCATCACGTAGACTGGTGGGCGCTTCAGCGTACGAGCGCGCGCGGCGGATGTGACGATGACCGCTCCGCCGGCGTCGGTCACCAGGCAGCAGTCGCGCTGGCGCAAAGGATCGGCAATCATCTTGGAAGCCATGACTTCCTCGATCGAGGTTTCCTCGCGCCGGTAGGCCTTGGGATTGAGCTGCGCCCATTTTCGCGCCGCCACCGCCACTTCGGCCAGGTCCTTGTGGGTGGTGCCATAGCGCTGCATGTGCAGCTGCGCCACCATCGCGTAATAGCCGATGGGACTCAGCTGCCCATAGGGCGTGATGAACTGTCCGCGCGGCATGCGCATGTCCTCCGGCGTACCGCCCACCTTGCGCGTGCCGTCCGACAGCTGGGTGCTGCCGTAGGCCACCAGCGCCACCTCGCACATACCGGCCTCGATCGCGGCCATGGCGTGGCGGACGTGCATGACGCTGGACATGCCGCCCACGCTGGTTGAATCCACGTAGCGCGGGCGTATGCCCAAATATTCGGCCAGATGCAGTCCGGCGAACTTGTCGTCAACGTGCGCGAACACGCCATCGACGTCCTGGAGAGTCAATCCCGCATCGCGCAGGGCGCGGGCCGCCGCCTGCGCCTGCAGGTCCAGCGAGGTCATCCCGGGTACTTTCCCGAGGTCGGATTCGGCGGCGCCAACGATGGCGACCGATTTCGAAAGATGCTTGGTCATGTAGGAATCTGCTCCTGTCGAAGTCCAAAAATAGGGCTCAAAGCGTCCGGGCGATCAGCTCGCGCATCACTTCCGAGGCGCCGCCATAGATCCGATTGGGCCGCACGTCGGTATAGGCGCGGGCGATGGGATACTCGCGCATGTAGCCGTAGCCGCCGTGGAACTGCAGCAGATCGTCGATGGCGCTGGTGGCTTCGGACGCCCACAGCTTGGCCATGGCGGCGCCCCCGGCGTCGAGTTCGCCATCCAGGTATTGCTGCACGCAGCCGTCGACGAAGGCTCGGGTGGCGGCGGCCAGGGTCTTGATGTCGGCCAGCTTGAAGCGGATGTACTGGTTGTCGATCAAGGCCTTGTCGAAGGCACGGCGTTCCTTGGTGTAGTCGACGGTCCACTGCAGCGCGCTCTCCAGCGCCATGGCGCAGCGCACCGCGATCATCAGCCGTTCGCGCACCAGCTCCTTCATCAGGTAGCCGAAGCCCTGCCCCGGTTCTCCCAGCATGTCCTCGTCCGGCACGAACATGTCCTGGAAGAACAGTTCGGCCGTGTCCTGCGCCTTCTGCCCGACCTTGTCCAGCAGCCGCCCGCGCGTGAATCCGGGCGTCGCGGCATCGACCCAGAACAGGCTGATGCCGCGCGATCCGGCGCTGGGATCCGTCTTGGCCACCACCAGCACGCGGTCGGCATGGAAGCCATTGGTGATAAAGGTCTTCTGGCCGTTTATGACGTAGCCGCCCTGCGCCCGGGCCGCCGCGGTGCGGATCGCCTTGACGTCGCTGCCCGCGCCTGGCTCGGTCATCGCGAGAGACGCCACGATGTCGCCCTGGGCCATGCCGGGCAGATCGCGCCGCTTCTGGCTTTCGGTGCCGAAATTCAATAAATACGGCGCCACGATGTCCGAATGCGTGGTGAAACCCGTCACGCCCGTAGCCAGCGCGCGGGCGATCTCCTCCACGACGATGATGGTGTGCAGGAAATCCCCGCCGCCGCCGCCGTATTCTTCAGGCGTGCTAGGCAGCAGGATGCCCGCCGCGCCGGCCTTGCGCCACAGGTCGCGCGGCACCAGGCCTTCCTGTTCCCATTGATAGTGATGGGGCGTGATCTCGTCCGCAATGAAGCGCGCCACCGTGTCGCGGAACAATTCATGGTCCGCCGAGAAGAGCTTGCGTTGCTGGTTCATGCTGCCTCCTGATCTGTCATGAAGGGCCTCCTAGGGCCAGTAGCGCTGCTTGACCAGGCGCTTGAGCAGCTTGCCCGTCTCGGTGCGCGGCATGTCGGTGGAAAAATCCACACTCTTCGGGCACTTGATGGGCGAGATGCGCTCGCGGCAATAGGCGATCAGCTGCTGCGCCAGGTCAGCGCTGGCAGCCCCGGGATCACGCAATTGCACGACCGCCTTGACCTCCTCGCCGAACTCGTCGTTCGGCACGCCGACCACCGCCACATCGGCCACGGCGGGGTGCGTGCAAAGCAGGTTCTCCGCTTCCTGGGGATAGATGTTGACTCCGCCCGATACGATCATGTTGGACAGGCGATCGGTCAGGTACAGATAGCCGTCCTGGTCCAGGTAGCCGATATCGCCATAGGTGGCCCAGCCGCGCGTGTTGTAGGCGCCGCGCGTCTTGTCCGGATCTTTGTGGTATTCGAACGAACCGCCCCCCGAAAAGTAGATGACCCCGGGCTGGCCCGCCGGCAGTTCGGTCAGCCCGTCCTCGCTCATGATGTGCGCCTGGCCGAACTCCGGTCTGCCCACCGAGCCGCGATGCGCCAGCCATTCCTCGGAACCCAGCGACGTACGCCCGACCAGTTCCGTGCCGCTGTAGTACTCGTACAGGATCGGTCCCCACCACGCGATCATGGCTTCCTTGACGTCGGCCGGGCACGGTGCGGCCGCATGCACCGCGTAGCGCAGCGTGGACAGGTCGTGGCGCGTGCGCTCTGTCTCTGGCAGGCGCAGCAGACGGATGAACATGGTCGGCACCCATTGCGAATGCGTGACACCGTAGGCGGCGATGGCCTCCAGCGCCGCGGCCGCATCGAATTTTTCCATCATGACGCAGCTGCCGCCGGCGCGCAGCGCCGCCATGTTCCAGCGCACCGGGGCCGCGTGATAGAACGGCGCCGTGGACAGATAGACCGTGTCGCGATCGAACGCCTTCCAGGCGCTGCTGGGCGAGTCGCCGACACGGAAGTAGCGGTTGGCGACCGATAGCGGACGCTTGATTCCCTTGGGCAGGCCGGTGGTGCCCGACGAATAGAGGAAGTCCGTGCCTTCCGGGGTTTCCGGTAGAGCCACGTCGTCGGCGTAGCGGCCGACCCAGGCCTCGTACTGGATTGCACCGGCGTCCGCGCCATCCATGCAGACGCGCAGCACGCCGCGTCCATCCAGGCTGTCCACATCGGTTTCGGTCTGCGTGCAGCCGGAATAGAACAGCACGCGCGCGTCGCAATTCTCGATGATGTAGCGCGCTTCCTCGCGCTTGAGATGCCTGCTGATGGTCGTGTAGTACAGGCCGACGCGATGCGCGGCCCACAGCAGTTCGAAGAACCGCGGATGGTTCTCCAGGAATACTGCAATCCCGTCGCCGGCCTGCAGGCCGGCATCCAGCAAGGCCGCGGCGCATTTGCGGCTGCGCAGCTCCAGCTCGCGCCAGGTCACCGTGATACCGGACGGAATCATGCGGTAGGCGATGCGATCGGGCATCTCCCGGGCATGGGCTTCAAGTGCAGACATGGTTCACCTCTGGTTTGCTCAATTGGCCAGGCGGGCAACGCCGTTGCTCAGCACCACTGTGCCGCGCTCGTCGGCCAGCGCGCGAAATTGCAGGCGGTCACCATCGCGCCAGATTTCCACGCGCAGCGTCTCGCCCGGGAAGAACGGTGCGGAAAAGCGCGCGGCGATCGCACCCAGCCGTTGGGGCGACGCAGCTGCGCAGGCCTGCAGCAAGGCGCGCGCAGCCATTCCATAGGTGCACAGCCCGTGCAGGATGGGCCGCTCGAAACCGGCGGCGCGCGCCATGTGCGGCAGCGCGTGCACCGGATTGAGGTCGCCGTTCAGGCGGTACAACAAGGCTTGCTGCGGCAGCGTGGACAGCAACACGACCTGATCGGGTTCGCGCTGTGGCGTGGCCGGCAACGCCTCCGGCGGCTCGTCGCCCTGGCCAAAGCCGCCATCGGCGCGGCAGAACGACACGTGCTCCACCGTGGCCAGCGGTGCCCCGCTATCGGCGTCGGAAATGTCGCGCACCGTCACCACCAGCGCGCCCTTGCTGGCACCTTTGTCCACCACCCGCGTGACGCGGGTCTGGCTGCGCACTGCCCCGGCCGCGGCCAGCGGGGCGTGAAACGTCATGCGGTGCTCGCCGTGCAGGATCTTCACCCAGTCGATGCCGGTGGCCGGGTCGGCTGCCCAACCGTTGGGCGCGCCGAGGGTGGCCAGGAAGGTCGGCACCACGGCCGTCCCCTCTTCGTGCACGTAGCGCAGCTCGTCTTCATTGGCCGGATCAGTGCCGTAGCCCAGACCCAGCGCATAGATCATGCAGTCGCGCGCGGTGTAGCGGTCGACGCGGTCCTCGAACTTCCAGTTGCGCAGGCGTTGATAATCGATTGCCATGGATCATGCCTCCCTAAGCATGCCGGCGGCGACCTTGTCGCCGCCGGCGTACAGGTCATTCCGCCTTGATGCCGGCGGCTTTGATGATTTTTTCCCAGCGGTCCTTTTCCGACCGGATGAAGCCGTCGAACTCGGCTGCCGTGCCGCCCAGAGGAATGCCGCCCTGCTGCGCCAATTGCTTCTTCACGTCTTCATCGGCCAGGACTGCATTGAGCTCCGTATTCAAGCGCGCCACCACGGCCGGCGGCGTGCGCGCTGCGACCAGCACGCCCAGCCAGGCACCGACATCCACATCGGGATAGCCTTGCTCGGCCAGCGTCGGCACGTCGGGCAATATCTGGCTGCGTTCACGGGTGGTGACGGCCAGCGCCCGCAGCCTGCCGGCCTTGACCAACGGCGCCACGGTGATCACGTTCTCGACCGTAAAGTCGACCTGGCCCGCGACCAGGTCGTTGGTTGCCGGCGCCGCCCCCTTGTACGGCACGGTGACGGCCGTGAACTCCAGGCGATTCTTCAGCAGTTCGCCGCCCAGGTGTCCGGAGGTCCCGATCATCGACACCGCCATGGACAGGTTGCCCTGTTTGCCGCGGGCATAGTCACGGAACTCCGCCAGCGTCTTGACGGGCGCGTTGGCGTTGACGACCAGCGCATTCGGCATGGTGATGATGCGCGCCACCGGCGCAAAGTCGGACATCGCATACGGCAGCTTGCTGTACAGCGTGTAATTGACCGCGTTCGGCCCGCTGCTGCCCATGACCATCGTGTACCCGTCGGGCTCGGCCCGAAGCAAACTCTGCATGCCCAGAATGCCGGCCGCGCCGGGCACGTTTTCGACCACTACCGGCTGCCCCAGCCGTTCAGACAATTTCTTGCCCACGATCCGGCTGGTGATGTCCAGGATGCCGCCCGGCGAACTGGGCGCGATCAGCCGCAAAGGTCTGTTCGGGTAGCCCTCCGCCGCTCGCGACATCTGCGGCAAGGCCAATGGAGTCATCAGGCTGGCAAGGACTGCCAGCGCGACTCGCCTGCGTTTGTTCATGTCTGTCTCCTGATAGTTTTCGTCTCGCGGGCTTGTGGCGCCCGCTGTCTGGACTCCGCTGGGCGGATCCCTTACTGCGCGTCAATCCACCTTCATGCCGGTCGCGTCGACCACGCCCTGCCACTTCCGCACTTCGGTCTTCAGGAAAGCGCGGGCCTCCTCCGGGCCGCCGGTCAGGGGCCGGGCATAGATCCGGTCCATGAACTCCTGCACATCGGGTTGCGTGTTGATGTCAGCGACGGCGTCGGCCAGTTTCTTCAAGACCGGTGCCGGCACCTTGGCGGGTGCCGCCATGAAGTACACCGCTTCCACGTCGTAGCCCTTGAGGCCGGCCTCTTCGATGGTGGGCAGGTCCGGCATCGCCTTCATGCGTTCGCGCCCGGTCACCGCCAGCGCCTTCAGCTTCTTGGACTGCACCAGCGGGATCGCGGTGGAGACGCTGCCGAACATCATGTCTACCGTGCCCGACATCAGGTCCACCTCGGCCGGGCTCACCCCCTTGTAGGGCACGTGGGTCATGTCGACGCCGGCCATGACCTTGAACAATTCGCCGGCCAGATGAATGGAAGAGCCCATGCCGGCCGACGCGAAGGTCAGCTTGTTGCCGCCGGCCTTGGCCTTGCGAATCAGGTCGTCGACGCCCTGGATGCTGGAGCCGGGCGGCACGACCAGGATGTTGGGTGTGGACGCCACCATGCCGATGGGCATCAGATCGCGCTCCCAGTCGTAGGGGTTGCGCTTCATGGCGGCGTTGGCAGCCACATAGTTGGCCGCCATCGCGATGATGTAGCCGTCGGCCGGCGCCTGCGTCAGCGCCTGGATCGCGATGTTGCCGCCGGCGCCCGGACGGTTTTCCACGATGAACGTCTGATTGAAACGCTCCCCCAGCTTCTTGGCATACAGACGGGCGAGCAAGTCGGTGGCGCCGCCCGGCGCGAAGCCCACATAAACCCGCACCGGCTTATCCGGATAAGCGTCGGCCGCGCCCGCTGCTCCGACAGCAGTCAGGCTCAGCACCGCGGCCAACAATCCCTTCAACATTTCCATGAGTCGATCTCCTTCCGTTTTTTTTAGAGATAGGGGAACGTCGGGCCAGCTTATTCCGACATGCCGAACAGTATAACGACGTGCCGATATTAATTGTCAATATTTCCGGTGGTGTGTATATTTGTTCGGAACCTCGGAATAAATTCGAACCTGCTCGTCGCCTATCCCGAGATATCGGATTTCGGGCCCAGGGCGGTGGGCACTATCAGCTACAGAAGGGGAATGGAGATGGACCTGCAACTCACCGGTAAAGTCGCTGTCATCACGGGCTCCGGCCGCGGCATCGGCTACGCCTCGGCGCTGGCTCTGGCGCAGGAAGGCGCGCGGATTGTCATTACCGATATCAACCCCGAATCGGTGGAACAGGCGGTTGGCGGCCTGAAACAGGCGGGCCACGATGCCATCGGCGCCGTGCTGGACGTCTGCGATCCTGATCAAGTCCAGACCATGGCCGAGCTGGCGGCGCACGCGTTCGGCGGCATCGACATCCTGGTAAACAACGCCGGCTTCACGCGCGACAAGTACCTGCTCAAGATGCCGGTGGAAGACTGGGACTCGGTGGTGGACACCATCCTCAAGGGCGCCTACTACTGCACCAAGGCTGCCCTGCCCTCGATGATGGAAAGGAAGTGGGGCCGCGTCATCAACATTGCCTCGCGCGCACACTGGGGCAATCCCGGCCAGACCAACTATTCGGCCGCCAAAGCCGGGCTGATCGGATTCACCCGCGCGCTGGCGCTGGAACAAGGCAAATTCAACATCACCGCCAACGCCATCGCCCCGGGGCTGATCGAAACGCCGCTGGTGCGCGGGCTGTCAACCTATGACACGCTGCGCGCCAATGCGTTGGCGCGCCAGCCGGTGCCGCGTCTGGGCGCGGTCGAGGACATCGCCAATGCCGTGGCCTTCCTGGCTTCAGAGCGGTCCTCTTTCATCACGGGTGAACTGCTGCACGTGACCGGCGGCCGCTACGCTTCCTGATATCCCTTCCCCGCGCCCCCACTCCGGAATCCGATCAACCATGCAAAGCGCAAGCCCTGCCAGCCCGCCCCCGCTTCCCGTCCAGCAGCCCCTGGAAGTCGGCCATCGTTTCGAATCCGCCGGCCGCACCATCACCGAGAGCGATATCGTCAACTTCGCCTGCCTGTCCGGCGACTTCAACCGCCTGCACGTCGACCACGAATACGCCAGCGCCACGCCCTTCGGCCAGCGTATCGCCCACGGCCTGCTGGTGCTGTCCGTGCTGTCCGGACTGACCACCCAGTCCAGCGGCTACCGTCAGCTGGAACCTTATGTACTGGCTCTGATCGACATCCATTGCCGCTTTCCCAAACCTACCTTCATCGGCGACACCATCGTGGTGCGGGTGACGGTGGCGGAAAAAACCGGGCAGTACCGCCCAGGCAAGGACAAGGTGGTGTTCCGACGCGAAGCCATCAACCAGCGCGGCGAGGTAGTGGTTCAGGCAGACTTCGCGATGATTCTGCGGTCCATGGAGGGTGCAGCATGAAACCGTTTGCAGATCTGAGCCGCTTCATCAATCCGCGCAACGTGGCCGTGGTCGGCGCTTCCGCCCGCGAATCCAGCCAGGGGCGCCGCCTGTACGACAACCTGGTACTGCATTCGTCGGTGCCCGGCGAGGTGTACGCGGTCAACCCGGCCTACCAGGAAATCGGCGGACGGCCGTGCTGGCCCTCCATCAGCGCCCTGCCCGAGGCCGAGATCGACGTAGCGCTAATCATGATCAACGCCACGCTGGTACTGGATGCCTTGCGGCAATGCGCGGCGCGCGGGATTCCCTTCGCCGTGGTCATGACATCCGGCTTTTCGGAAGCGGGCGAGGAAGGCCAGCGGCTCGAACGCGAGATCGCCCAGCTGTGCGAGGCCACCGGCCTGCACGTCTACGGACCGAACTGCCCCGGCTTCGTGAATGTGCGCGACCGCCTGGGCATGACCTTCTCGCCCGCTTTCAAGGACGATCTGAACGCAGGCTCGATCGGCCTGGCGACCCAGGGCGGCGGACTGGGCCGCAACCTGCTGCAGGGCCTGTCTTTCGGCCAGGGCGTGGGCCTGTGGTTTTCCGCCGGCAACGAGGTGGACCTGGAAATTCCCGACTTTATCGCCCACATGGCGAACGATCCGAAGATCAGCGTAATCGCCCTGCTGATGGAAGGCGTCAAGCACGGCCGTCGGCTGACCGCCGCGCTGGAACTGGCGCGTGCCCGCAATAAGCCTGTGGTGGTGCTGAAGGTGGGGCGCTCGGAAGCCGGGGTGCGTGCGGCGCAGTCGCACACGGCGTCGGTGGCCGGCACTGCCGCCGTGAACAGCGCCGTGTTCCGCCAGTTCGGCGCCATTGAGGTGGACGACCTGGACCAATTGCTGGCGGCCTCGCGCCTGCTGACCCGGATCACGCCCAAGAGCGGCAACGGCTTGTGCATCTATACCTTCTCGGGCGGTACCGCCGCGCTGGCGGCCGACATCGCCGGCGCGGCCGGCCTCCCGATGGCAGTGTTCGCGCCCGAGACCAAGGCCGCCCTGCGCAAACTGCTGCCGGATTTCGCCAGCATGGACAATCCCGTCGACACCACCGCCGACATCCTGCGCAACCCGGAGGCCTCGGCCGCATGCCTGCGCGCGATATGCGCCGACCCACAGGTGGGCACGGTCCTGTTCCCTATTCCCATGGATTACGGTTCCATCACCGACGGCATGGCCCAGGCCATCGCCACGGTGGCGGCCGAGACCGACACCTTGATCGTGCCGGTCTGGATGAGCCGGCGCCTGGGCGGCGGTTTCCAGTTGCTGGAGACGGCCGGCCTGCTGCCTTTCCTGTCGCTGTCGGACGCCATCGCGGCCCTGTCCAAGGCCATCCCGTGGAAGCTGCCCGCGCACGAGAGCGCCGCCGCTCCCCAAAAAATGGCAGCCGCGGCCGGCAAGGGCTGCATGCTTAGCGAAGCCGCCGCCAAATCCCTGCTGCGGGAAGCCGGCCTGCCCATACCCGAAGGGGTGGTGGCCGCCAGCGCCGCGCAGGCGGCCCAGGAAGCCGAGCGCCTGGGCTTTCCCGTAGTGATGAAGGTGGTCAGCGCCCAGATCGCGCACAAGACCGAAGCGGGCGGCGTCAAGCTGGGCATCGCCAGCGCCAGTGCGGCGCGGGATGCCTATGCCGCCATCCACGAGTCCGTCGCGCGCCATCGCCCCGACGCCGCTATCGACGGCATCCTGGTGGAGCGCATGCTGCCGCCAGGCGGCCGCGAGGTGCTGGTCGGCGTGCACAGCGACCCGGCCTTCGGCCTGGTGCTGACCTTCGGCCTGGGCGGCATCTTCGTCGAGACTATCCGCGACGTGGCCCACCGGATGATTCCGCTGTCGCGAGACGACGCGCGCGCGCTGCTCGGCGAGATCCGCTACGCCGAAGTGCTGGACGGCGTGCGCGGCCAGGCGCCTGCCGACCTCACGGCCCTGGAGGACCTGATCCTGCGGGTATCGGACTTCGCCTGGAGCCACCGCGACGCCTTGCAGGAAATGGAGCTCAACCCGGTCTGGGTCGGCGCCGAAGGACAAGGCGCGATGCCGCTGGACGCGTTGATCGGCTTGCGCCCCGGCGCCGACCCCGCCCTGGGCCAACGCCAGCCATGAGCGCCATTGGACTCTCCTTCCCGAACATACTCGCCTAGGACACGCATGGACTTCTCATTGGACTCCACCCAGATCGAATTGCGCGACTCGTTGCGCCGGTACCTGGCCGCCGAAGTCGCGCCGATCGTCAACCGCTACGAAGCCGAAGCCCGCGTGGTGCCGCAGGACATGGTCCGTGCCATGCGCGACTTCGGCCTGCTGGGCGGCATGCTGCAGGAAAAGGACGGCGGCTATGGCTTGCCGATGACGACCTACGGCATGCTGATAGCCGAGCTGGCGCGCGTCTGGCCTTCGCTGCGCAGCATCGTCAGCACCAGCAATCTCGCCGCCTCGGTGCTGAGCGACGGCGGCTCGCCCTACCTCAAGGAAAAGTACCTGCCGCGGGTCCTGTCGGGCGACGCGATCGCCAGCTTTGCCCTCAGCGAACCCAACATCGGTTCGGACGCCGCCAACGTCGAAACCCGCGCCGTCGAAACCGCGAGCGGCTGGCGAGTCAACGGCCGCAAGCTCTACATCAGCCTGGGCACGGTGTGCGAGCTGGGCGTGGTGTTCGTGCAGACCCAGCGGCAAAATGGCGAGCGCGGCGTTTCCTGCCTGCTGTTCGAGCGCGCCATGGCGGGCTTTTCGTCCAGCCCCATCCACAAGATGGGCATGCTGAGCTGCCCGCTGGGCGAACTGCTGTTCGAAGACGTGGAGATTCCGGCGGCCAACCTGATCGGCACCGAAGGCAAGGGCTTTGCGCTGGCCAAGAAATACCTCAACATCGGCCGTTGCGTGGTGGCGTTCTCGGCGCTGGGCATTGCCGAGGCCGCCTATGAGGCGGCGGTAAAATACGCCGGCGACCGGGTCCAGTTCGGCCGGCCCATCGGTGGCTTCCAGCTGGTGCAGCATATGATCGCCGACATGATGACGCTGGTTGAGACCTCGCGCCTGCTGTGTTGGCGCGCCGCCGACGCGCTGGACCGCAACGCCGCCGACAGCCAGATGCTATGTTCGATGGCCAAGCGCCACGCCACCGACGCCGTGCTGCGCGTGGCGGAACTGTCCATGCAAGTGCATGGCGGCGCGGGCTACACCACGCTTTTCCCGGTCGAGCGTTATTACCGCGACGCCCGCCACCTGAGCATTGCCGAAGGCACCAACCAGATTCAGGCCTTGCTCATGGCGCAGAGCGTATTGGGCATATCCGCCTTGAAATGACCGGCTACGCCAAAGCCCCGGCCGGCTCCCCACTCAACTCCGACATCCTATGCCGCAAATTCTCCCTACCGCGCAACGTGTGCTGCAAGTCTTCGAAGTCTATGCGCGGGAACGCCGTCCCCTGACGAATTCGGAAATGGCACGCTTTCTCGATCTGGCCGACAGCAGCTGCTCGGATCTGCTCTACACGCTGCGCCAGGCCGGCTATCTGCTGCGCACACCGAAATCGCGCTACTTCCACCCGACGGGCAGGCTCCTAGACGTGGCGCAAGGCATCTCGGCGGCCGACCCGCTGCAGGCCTTCGCATCCGAAGCGCTGGAGATCCTGACGCGCCAGTCCGGTGAGTCCTCCATGTGCGGCCTCCTCGACGGCAACAAGGTGAAGATCTACGCCAGCCAGGAGAGCCCGCGCGCCTTGCGCTACGTGGTGCAGCCCGGCACCACCTTCGACTTGCAGGTCGCCGCGCTGGGCAAGGCCTTGCTGGGCGAGATGGACGCGACGGAACGCAACGCACTCATCGACACGCTGCCGTTCGAGCACGTCACGGCCAGCACCATCACCAACCCCGACACCTTGCGCGCGCAGATCGAATCGCAGCGGGCCAAGCACTACTTCAACAGCCGCGACGAGGGCAATGAAGGCGTGTCGGCCGTCGGCATCGCGGGCCGCGTGGGCGGCCAGCTGACGGCGCTGTCCATTGTCGGCCCCACTCACCGCATGGATGCCAACATGGACAAGTACATCCAGATCATCCTGGACGCGCGCGCCGAATTCTTCGAGTCCTGAAACACGCAATCATGGAGTGACGATAGACATGGCTGGTGCTCTGAGCGGATTTACGGTGGTGGAAATGGCCGGCATAGGGCCCGGTCCGTTCTGCGCCATGATGTTGGCGGACATGGGCGCGGACGTGATCCGCATTGACCGGCTCACGCCCGGATTCCTGGGCGGCGGCGGCACCATCATCGACAGAGGCCGCCGCACGATCGCGCTGGACCTCAAGCAGCCCGGCGCGGCTGATATCGTATTGCGGCTGCTGGACAAGGCCGACGCCCTGCTCGAAGGGTTCCGGCCGGGCGTCATGGAAAGGCTGGGCCTGGGGCCCGACGAATGCCTGGCGCGTAATCCGCGGCTGGTTTACGGACGCATGACCGGCTGGGGGCAGGACGGTCCGCTGGCGCAGTCGGCCGGCCATGATCTGAACTACATCGCCATCACCGGCGCCCTGCACGCCATGGGACATGCCGAGCTGCCGCCCGCGCCGCCGCTGCACCTAGTCGGCGACATGGGCGGCGGCGCCATGATGCTGGCCTTCGGCGTTCTTTGCGGCCTGCTTGAAGCCGGACGCACTGGCCGGGGCCAGGTGGTGGACGCGGCCATCTGTGACGGCGCCTCCCTGCTGGCCAGCGCCTACCACGGCAAGCTGCAGGATGGCGGCTGGGTCAACCAGCGCCAGTCCAACATGCTGGATGGCGGCGCCCACTTCTACGGCTGCTACACCTGCGCCGACGGCAAGTACGTCTCCATTGGCGCCATCGAACCACAGTTCTACCGCCTGCTGCTGGAACGCTGCGGGATCGACGACCCGGATTTCCAGCAGCAATGGGATCGCGCGCAATGGCCGCAGCTGCGCGCCAAGCTGGCGGGCATCATCGCCGGCAAGACCCGCGAGCAATGGTGCTTGCTACTCGAAGGCACGGACGCCTGCTTTGCGCCCGTGCTCGACTTCGAAGAAGCGCCGCGGCACCCGCATCACCAGGCGCGCGGCAGCTTCGTCGAAAGCGGCGGCACGCTATACCCCGCCCCCGCGCCGCGCCTGTCGCGCACGCCGGGGCAGGCCCGCGCCGTACCCAAGCCGGGCGAACACACGGAAGAACTGCTGGCGGAACTGGGTCTGGCGCAAACCGAGATCCAGGCCTTGCGCGAACGCGGCGCCATCGCCTGACGGGCCCGCGGCAGCTTGCGGCCAGGCTCGCGTGCGCGGCCCGGCCATCATGGAGTGCAGACATGGAGAACGATACGATGCAAGTCATCTCTAGCGAGTTCAAGACCCTGCTCTATGCCGTCGAAGGCGGCGTCGCCACCATCACCCTCAACCGCCCTGCCCAGAGAAACGCGCTGGACCTGACCATGCGCGAGGAGCTGGCCCACCTGGTGGACGCGATCCGGCGCGACCGCGGCGTTCGCGTCGTGATCCTGGCGGGCGCCGGCGGCGCCTTCTGCTCGGGCGGAGACATCTCCACCATGGGGTCCGGTGGTTCCGCCGAGGAAGCGCGGGAGCGCATGGCCAGCCTGCTCCTGACGATAGAAGGCCTGATCACGCTGGACCGGCCGGTGATCGCGGCAGTCGACGGCCCGGCCTATGGCGCCGGGCTGGGCCTGGCCCTGACCGCCGACCTGGTCCTGGCGTCGCCGCGCGCGCGCTTCTGCCTGTCGTTCCTGCGGCTGGGGGCCATTCCCGACTGCGCCACGATGTACACCCTGCCGCGCATGGTGGGCCTGCAGCGGGCCAAGGAGCTGGCCTTTTCCACCCGCGAGTTCCAGGCGCAGGAAGCCAAGGAAATGGGCATCGTGTTCGAGATCCAGCCGCAGGAGCTGATCCACGAGCGCGCGCGGCAGATCGCGCTGTCCATGGTCGAACTGCCGATGGCGGCGCTGGCGATCACCAAGCGCGGCTTGAATGCATCGCTCAACAGTGATCTGAACACCATGCTGGACATGGAGGCCGCAGGCCAGGGCGTGGCGCGCTCTTCCGAGTACCACCGCGAAGCTGCCGGCCGCTTTCTCGACAAGGTGGCACAGCGCTTCCAATGGCCGGTGGCGAACGCCTGATAGCCCATTGATCACCGGATCGACTTCTTCGAGCATGGCCAGAGAATCTCCTCCATCCCGCTCTGCACGCTGAACGGTGGCGCAAGCATTGCGGGGAATGCATTGTCTAGTAGACTTCTCTAACGAATCCACTACCCGATGATCCCGGTTGCGCATGCACAAGCCCTCTTGGCCTTTCGCTCGACAATGACGGCAAATCCAACGTCACGTAAGCCACGTAAGACTGCCACCCCGGCGCGGCAACCGGGAGTCGCGCGCGTCAATGCTCGACGCGACGGCGACGAGACGCGCGAGCGAATGCTGAACTCGGCGGAAGCGCTTTTTGCCGCTCATGGCTTTCATGGCACTTCCATGCGCGACGTGGCTGACGACATCGGATGCGGTATCGCGCTTGTGACTTACCACTTCGGCACGAAAGACGTGCTGTTCAGCACAGTCATCAAGCGGCGCGCAGCCTATATGGCCCAGCAACGGATCCTTGCCCTGGACAATGCGCGGGCCAAGGCCAAGGGAAACCCGGTACCCGTTGAGGACATTGTGTCTGGCTACGTGTGGCCGTTCGTCGAGAGAAGCGCTGCGGGCGGAAAGGGATGGAAGAACTATTCCCTGTTCATCGCGCGCCATGCGAACTCGCCGGAATTCGCGAAAGTCATCGATGAGCACTACGACCCCGTCGCAAAGCAATACCTGGACGAACTCAAGCGCACGTTTCCCCGCATGCCGCAGACCGATCTCTACTATGCGTTCAGCCTTATGGTGGGCGGCATGGTCTCCATCGTCGCCGAGCCTGGCCGGGTGGAAAACCTGTCGTCTGGCCAGATCAAGGCCAGCGACGTCGAAGCCGCTTTCAAGCGCATGCTGCCGTTCTTCAGCGCAGGGTTCAAGGCGCTGCAGCCCCCTTCCCCCTGACCGGCCCACGGCTTACGACCAGAAGTCGCCTACGCCAGGCCCGCCGCCCGCTCCGTGCACCGAATGATGGCCGCATAATCCGCATCGGCATCGCCATGCGCTGCGGCGGCGTGCAGGGATTGCAAGGTCAGTGCTGTCTGCGGCAGCGCCACTTGCAAACGCTCGGCTTCGCCCAGGATCAGCTTCACATCCTTGGCCATCTGGGACACGGTGAAGGTGGGCGTGTAATCGCGGCGCACCAGCTGCGCGGACTTGGCCTTGACGATGGGAGAAGCCACGGCGCTGTCGGTCAGCACTTCCCACATGTCTTCCCAGCGCAGGCCTCCCTTGGTGCCCAGCGTGAGCGATTCGGCCAGCATGGCGCTGGTCTGCGCGATCATCAGGTTGACCACCAGTTTCATCAGCCGGGCTTCTTCCGCCTCTCCCAGCCAGTATTGGCTGGGACCGAATAGTTCCAGCAGCGGCAACATACGGTCGTAGGCTTGCCGGGGGCCTGACACAAGAAGCGTCAACAGCCCTGCCTCAGCCATCTTGTTATTGCCTGAAAGCGTCGATCGCAAGTAGCTAATACGGCTATCGCTCAGCACCGTGGCCACACGGGCCGACATCTCGGGCGACACGGTGCTGGTGTCGATATAAAAGGTCTCTGGCCGCGCATGGTTCGCCACTTCTTGCGCAACCATCCATAGGGCGCTGTCATGCGGCAATGAGGACAGCACCACATCCGCCTGCGCGATCCCTGCCGCCCCATGCGCCGCCTTCATTCCCAAATCGATGGCGGCTTGCAACCTGGCGACGTCCAGGTCATCAACGCTCACTTCATATCCCGCCGCCAACAGGTGCTTGCCCATCGGCAAGCCCATCTTCCCTGCCCCGATCAAATGTATCTTCATGGTCTGAATCTCCTTCACTCTGCTTCGATGCCCAGCTCGGGCAGCACTTTCCGAAAGCGCGCCACGTCTGCCTCCAGGGCCTTGGCGAATTGCTCCGGCGTCATCAACACCAACTGGGCCTGGCTGAGTTTCAGGTAGTCCTGGAATACGGGCTGTTTGGCAGCCTGGGACACTTGCTCATACAGAGCCTGCGCCTTTTCCGGCGACAAGCCACGCGGTGCCAACACCCCTGACCACGCCGGCACGTCCACATCCTCGTAGCCCAGCTCGCGGAAGGTGGGCACTCCCGGGAAGTTGGGATCCTGAGACTCCGACGAGATCGCCAGGGCCCGCACCCGCCCATCCTTGATGAGCGGCAGCGCCGTCGATGCTCCCATGAAGACCATGTTCACGTGTCCGCCCAAGAAGTCCGACACTGGTGACTTGTACGGCACATGCAGCAGTTTCAGGTTCGCCGCCCGCGCAAACAGGGCGCCGATGACGTGGGTGGTGTTGCCGATGCCAAACGAGCCGTAGCTGATCTGGTTTGGACGCGCTTTAGCGCCGACGATCAGGTCCTGGATGGTTTTGTAGGGGGAATCCGCCTGAACGAGCAGAACGAAGCCGGAGGATTTGCTCACGATCGTTATGGGCGTGAAGTCCTTGACGGGATCGTAGGGAAGGTTCTTGTAGAGGCCTGCGTTGGTGGCGTGACCCGCCGTTGTGAACAGCAACGTCGCGCCGTCGGGCTCGGCGCGGGCCACATCCGTCGTAGCGATGCGTCCGCCTGCCCCCGCCTTGTTCTCGACGATCACGCTCTTGCCGCTGACCTTAGCCAAGCCTTCGGCCAGCGCGCGCGCCGATGAGTCAAAGGGATTTCCCGCTCCGACGGGCACGATGATGCGAGTCAGAGCGGGCTCGGCGATTGCCGCCCCCGGAAGGATCGCCGCGGCAAGCGCCACGGTTGCGAACCTGTGGAAAATGGTCTTCAACATAGTAGGTCTCCTCGCTTTTTTTTGATCAAAACTTATTTCAGGACACCGGCGATCCAATCCGCCATGGCGTTCGTCGCCAGGCTCATGTTGCCAATGCTGCAATGCTGTTCGCCGCCTTCTTCAGCCGAGAAAATGTGCAGCGCCCGCGTAGGCGCGTTCACGCACTCATCAAAGGTCCGGGTGGCGTCGGCCACGGGAATCTGCCGGTCGTCGGCGCCGTGGGTGATGTAGACCGGCACGCGAATGCGGTCCAGCACGCCCTCAAGCGTGAAGCGGTCGGTGATCTCCAGGCAGTCCTCGATGCTTTCCTGCCCCAGTACCCACTTGACGTGTTCGAAGTAGTGAGGAACCGACTTCTGCGCCGAAAACGTGCCCTCGATGCGTGCCCGGAAGCGGCTGCCCCAGTCATAGTTGGCACCCCAAGCGACGCAACATGCAAAGCGTGGTTCGAAGGCAGCGGCGCGCGGGGCGTGGTAGCCACCCAGGCTTAGCGCCATCATGCCGATGCGACGTTTGTCTACATCGGACCTGGATTCCAGATAGTCGATGCATGCGCCGGCCGGCAATTCCGCGTCCGGGGCGTTGTACAGCTTGTTCTTGCGCAGCGCCTCTCCTACTCCAGGGTTGTCGACCAGCAGGATGGACACGCCGCGTTGCCCCAGCATGGCGGGCAGTCCGCACAGGTACAGGTACTCTTTGACGCCGTCCAGGCCATTGAAGTGCACGATGCATGGCTGCGGTGCCTTGTCGCTGCCCACCGACGCCATCAAGGCGGGCAAAAAGGAGTTGCCGAACGGAACCTTGATTCGCTCGCAATTGACCCCGGCGCACTCGATGTACTTGCCGAAAGTCCGCAGCAACTCATCGTAGGCGGCCTGGCGCGGGGCGTAGTCGTGGGCGGGAATGCGCTCGCCCGTGATGTACATGATGCAGGCGCGGCGGTACTTCTCCCCCGCCGACAGCAAATTCCCGGCCTTTTCGTCTTCGGCCGCCGCGCGCGCCAGCCTGGCTCCGCCGTCGACCCAGGCCTGGAAGAAGTCGTTCGCGTGCTTCTGATCGTCCTCCACATGGCGCAAGGCGCGGCAGGCGCGATCGACCTCGTCCATGTTCGCGCCGGCATCGAGCGCCATGGAGAGCGCAAGATTCCATGAGTAAACCTTGAAATATTCGAGCATCTGAAAGTCCTTATGAATGAATCGCAGGCGGCATAGGCGCCGATGACTTAATGGGATTACGCATGCGCCGGCTCCTCAAGCCTGATCCGCTCAGCGGCCATCTCGGCCAGCATCAGCGTGGGCAGATTGGTATTGGCGCTAGGGATGCAGGGCATAACGGATGCATCGGCCACGAAGAGGTTGCGAACGCCGCGCACGCGAAAGTTCTCGTCCACGACCGCCATCGGATCCATTTGCCCGCCCATGGCGCAGGTGCCCACGGGATGCCCCATGGGCGAGATGGATGACAGGATCTCGGCGTCCGGGATCTGGCGCCCGCCGCCCGCATAGGCGACCGGGGCGCCGCTACCGAATGCCTTGCTGAATATCATGCGGCGAATGGGACCGGGAGCATTGGCCGCCGCTTCCGCGGCCAGCGAGAGCGCTTTCCCGGCCAAGCCGGGGCGATTGAATTGCTTCACGGCCAGGGCCCCCGGCAGCAGGAACGCTTCGTGATAGTTCGCTGCAACTTGCGGCGCGCGCAGCAGCCGTTCTGCCCGCCGGGCAGCTTGCAACAGGCGCGGCGGGTCGCCAGGATCCGACAGGAAGCGGAAGTTCACTTCCGGATGCACCAGCGGATCGGCGCTATTGAGCCGCACATGGCCCCGCGACCGGGGTCCATAGAGCGCGCTGCCCACCAGCGCAAAGCCGGTACCGAACCCCGCGCCGCTGACGCGGCCGATCACGAAGTTGAAAAGATCCCCGCCATATCCGCCCTGCATGCCGGAGGATGAGCGCAAGCCCGCGATGGCGAAGCGCCGCAAGTCCGCCGCCACGCGCTTGCCTCGCGGCAGGCTCAGCGCAAAGAACATATAGGGATGGTTCTGCAGATTGCGGCCAACGCCCGGAAGATCCAGCGCGACCAGGATGCCAAGGCTCGCGAGTTCAGACGCAGGCCCGATGCCGGAGCGCAGCAAGATCGCTGGCGAGTAAATGCCTCCCGCCGAGACGATCACCTTGCGCGCCTTCAGTTGCACGGGCTTGCCGCTCCGCAGCGCGTCCACGCCGGTGGCCAGTCCCTGGTCCAGCCGCAGCCTGACAACCTGCGTGTCCGGCATGATCCGCAGGTTCGGCCGGGTCCGAACCCGCTCGGACAGATAGCAGGTGGCGGTGCCGACTCTCTCCTCCCCACAGATGGCGTTGGGCATCGCGAAAAAGCCATCGCTCGGCTGCTCGTTGATGTCTTCGACAAAGGGCAGCCCTTCTTCCTGCGCCGCCTGCTCCATCGCCTGCGCGAACGCCGGCCACTGCGCCTTGGGCGTTCGTTCGATCGCATGAAGCCCTGCTTGCGAACCGAGACGGTCGCGATCGTTTTCGATACGGCGGAAATACGGGAGCACGGTATCCCAGGAAAAAGCTCCGGCGCCAGCCCGCGACCAACGCGCGTAGTCCGAGGGCACGCCGCGCAATGCGAACAGGCCATTGATGCTGGAGCCTCCGCCCAGCACGCGGGCCTGCGGGTAAGACGCGGCCTGCCCGCCGTCTCGTCCGACTGCGCTCAGGCCGCCCCAGAAGTAGCCCGGGTTGAGGGTCGCGCTCGGAAAAGCATCCCGGATATCGGCCGGGACCTGCCCTGGCCCGACATCGGGCCCCGCCTCAACCAGCAGGACGCGATGGGCGGGGTTTTCCGAGAGGCGCGAGGCCAGGACCGAACCGGCCGTGCCGCCGCCCACGACCAAGAAGTCGTATTCCGGGCCCGTGCTCATTTTTCCGGCCTCACGCCATTCCAGGCGTCGTCCAGAAGCCCGGCCAGCGCATCGGTTTGCAGTGGCCTGGGGTTCCAGTAAGGATGAGACAAGGCGAGCTCCAACGCGCGCGACAGCCCTTCTTTGGGCATGCCGATGTCGCGCAGCGCGGTCGGCGCGCCCAGTTCACGTGCAAGATCAAACATACCGCCAGCGGCGCTGGAAGCCCCGATCGCCGCAGCGATGCGCGCCATGGCTTGCGGCGCGGCAGGCGCGTTGTAGGCCAAGGCGTGGGGCAGAACGACGGTATGGGTTTCGGCGTGAGGCAGGCCGAAGCTACCGCCCAAGGTGTGGCACAGCTTGTGGTGCAACGCCATGCCCACATGCCCCAGCACGGTGCCACACAGCCACGCGCCGTACAGGCAGTCGCTTCTGGCCTCGATGTCCTCGGGCACGTCATGAATGCGGCGCAGGCCCCGCGACATTGCCCTGATCCCCTCTTCGGCCATCAGCGACATGACCGGATTGCCGTCCTGCGCATACAGCCCCTCGGCGGCGTGGGCAATGGCATTCATGCCACTGACGATAGACATCGGCACCGGCAGGTGCAGCGATAGCTCGGGATCGTAGAGCACGGTCCTGGGCAGCACACGCGGATCGCGCCCGGTCTTTTTCACACCCGCTTCGGTGATGCCGAAGACCGGCGTCATCTCCGAGCCAGCATAGGTGGTGGGTACCGCGATGATAGGCAGGCCGGACTCCAGCGCAATGGCCTTGCCCAGGCCCACCGTGGACCCGCCGCCAATGGCCACCGCGCAGTCCGCGCCGACTGAGGCCGCGTGCGCGCGAGCGCGCCGCGCCGACTCTATGGGCACGTGCATCTCGGCCCCGCTGAAAACGCCCGCGCTGGCCCCGCCCAGCGATGCCGACGCGGCCTCTGCCATCTCCGTCTGATGGGGCGTGCAAAGTACCAGCGCGCGGCGCGCACCCAGCGCCTGTACCTCCTGCGCCAGCCGCTGGACGCTGCCCGGGGAAAATATCACTCGGGACTGTTGGGCGACGTAGATGAACTCACGCTGCATCGATCCGGCGCTGCGGGGGGAAGGAGTGGTGTCTGACATGTTCATGAGCCCTCTTGAAAGCGTCTGCGGCGCCAGGCCTTTCAGACGATGGCGTAGTCAACTTGGTGGCGGCTGACGCGCAGGTCGCTCAGTTCATCCCGCACGCGCAGGTGAGCGGGATGGGTCGCGTAGGAGGCCAGGGCTTCCTGGCTGTCGAAGACGCTGTACAGCACGACGTCGCAGGCGTAGTCCACTCCGCTCGTATCCACGCCTATCTCCAGGTGCAGCAACCCGGGGATCCTGCCGCGCAGGCCCTCGAACCGGCTGCGCAGGAAGTCGATGGCCCGCGCCTTCTCCTGTGCCGACTCGCCTCGCAGGTTCCACATCACTATGTGCTTGATTGCCATGGGGGTCAGGTCGGAGGAAAACCCGTTCTTTGGGGCCACAAGTTGACGAACGGCAGCACCGACGCGGTCTGATACAGACCCGCCTTGGTGAAGGGTTCGTCGGCCATCCAGCGCTCGGCAGCAGCCCGGTCATCGAAGTCGATCACCAGCAGGCTGCCCAGCATGGTCTGGCCATCGTCCTGGGTCAGCGGGCCGGCAAAGGCGATCCGGTCGGCCACGGCCGTTAGATAGGCCTTGTGCTCGGGACGCACCCTTTGGCGCAATTCGGCGGCGTCGGGACGGTCGATCAAGTGAAATGCGAATATCAAGAAACTCTCCTCGTTTGAAGGCGTGTCCGTAGCGGCCCGTTCAGGTGGGGGTCGCCGTGTTCAGTACAAAACGGAAATCCAGCGTGTAGAACGGCGCCTGGCTTCGGGAACCGTCCGGAGCCGGCCCGGGCGGGTGCTCAACCCAGTCGGCGATAAGCGAAGACCGCACGCCGAAGACGGCATCCGAGTCCAGGTAGCGGTCTCCATTGCGGAACACGTGGGTAATCAGGCGCTCGTAGCCGGGCGCAGTAATCATGAAGTGCAGATGCGCCGGCCGCCACGGATGGCGCCCAAGCGCCTCCAGCATCTTGCCCACCGGGCCGTCGTGCGGAATCGGATAGGCTTCGGCTCGGATGGTCTTGAAATGGAAGCGCCCTTCCACATCCGCCACCAGCGTGGCACGTGCGCGCTGTGGCGCTTCGTCCCCATACTGCACGTCGTAAAAGCCGGCCTCGTCGGCCTGCCATACCTGCAGCTCCGCGTGGGGTACCGGACGATTGTCCAAACCCACGACCACGCCGCGCACGTAACAGGGTTCGCCCGGCGCGCCGTTGGCCACATCGCCGCCAAGATCCACGCGCCGGGAACCTTCGACATGGAAGGGGCCGAACACGGTGGCTTCGGTGCACCCCTTCGGCTTCTTGTTATTCAGCGCGGTCACCAGCATGGACAAACCCAACGTGTCCGACAGCAGGATGAACTCCTGGCGCATTTCGCTGGTGATGTGCCCCACTTCAGTAAGAAAGCGGACGCCCTCAAACCACTCGCCCTCGGTCAACGCAACGTCGCGGGCGAAAGCGTGCAGGTGCTGCACAAGGCTGGTCATGATTTCACGCAGCCGCGGGTTGGCCGCGTTCGCGTGCATGCCGATGACCGCCCGGGTGATGTTGTCTTCGTCGAGGTTTCTCACTCGCGTCTCCGTTGAGTTACGGTACTGATTTTGTACACTTGATAAACTTAACGCAATCGAATTGCCGTAAAAGCGATTTCCGCCTAGCGAAAAAGCCAGGGTTTCCCCCTATACGTGCATGAGCGACGCCGCGACACAAGCGGCAGCAGGAGACGCGATGGACCGTTGGACAGAAATGGAACTGCTGGTGCAGACGACCGAGCTCGGCAGCATGTCGCGGGCGGCGGAAGCGCTGAACATGTCCAATGCGGCGGCAAGCCGCCACCTGGCGTCGCTGGAATCCAGAATTGGGGTGCGGCTGATGCGGCGCAGCACGCGCGGCCTTTCCTTGACGGAGGCCGGCCAGAACTTCTACCAAAGCTGCAAAAGCATGCTGGCCGATATGAAAGACGCCGAGGCGGCCGCCAGCGCCACCGTGCTTAACCCAACGGGCACGTTGCGCGTCACGGCATCGCTGTCATTTTCGGTGCAGCACATCGCTCCCTTGTTGAAGGAATACACGGCCCGCTATCCGAACGTGCGGGTGTGTGTCGAGGTCTCCAACCGCTACCACGATCTGATCGACAACAACATCGACGTGGCCATTCGCACCCGCGAATTCGAGCGCGACTCCAACGTCACTATCCGGCGCCTGGCGGCTACGCGACGCATCCTGGCTGCGTCGCCAGGCTATCTCAACGCTTATGGCACGCCTCACAGCGTCGAAGAATTGGCGGGTCGTCCGCTTTTGCTCTACACCTATGCCAACAGCCCGAACGCGCTGAATTTTCACCGTGGCGACGAAACACGGAGCATTCAGGTCCAGGGCCTGCTGGAATCGAACGACGGCCAGGTGCTGCGTGCCGCTGCACTCAGCGGCATGGGCATCCTGGTGCAACCCAAGTACATCCTCTACGACGATCTGGTCGCGGGGCGTCTTGTCTCGGTGCTCGACGATTGGGATCTGCCCCAACTGACCGTCAACATTGCGTTCCAAAGTCGGCGCCACATGTCCGCGAAGGTGCGAACTTTCATTGATTTCTTAGTCGCGCATTTCGAACGGATGAACTATCACCGAAAGTGGACCGCGTTCGATCACGCCTCTGGATGATTCGTGGCGGCCCGAACCCTTCCGCTGGCTAAGTCCTTCGCCGTCTAGACCGAATGCCCGAAGCGATGGAGGTGCGGCGCCGGTTGTGGATATCCTGGGCTTCCAGACCATATGGTCACGGGATCAACCCGGCCCGTCGCTCGCCGCGGCCAGCAGCGGCACGATGATGTCGCTGATCGGCGTCGGGATGCCGTGGGCCCGGGCGCGACGCGGGACGACGCCGTTTCGGATGTCCCATTCGAGGGGCCGGCCGGCTTCGCGGTCTGTCAGGATGGACGTGCTCAAGTCGGCGGAAGCGGCTTGCAACTTGGCGAGGATTTCCTGCGGGACCTCGTCGCCCAGATTGGCTCCCTCGGCGCGCGCCACGGCCAGGCATTCTCGCAAATATGCCAGCGAGAGCTCGGCGATGTCGGGCCGGACGAACATGCCGGCGCGCCGATGCGTCAGGGCCATCAGGCCGGCCACCGCGTTCTGCAGCAGTTTGCGCCAGGCCACGGACGGGAAATCCGGGGAGATCTCCACGGCGCACCGGGTACCCCGGAGCCCCTCCGCCACCACGCGGGAGGCCGGCGTGTCCGGCAGGCTCAGGCGAGCTTCGCCTCGCAAGCGTACCGAGCCATCGGCTTGAGCCTGCGCAGGAAACCACACGACAGCCGGGACGACCCGCGCACGCGGCGCGTGCTTTGCGACCGCTTCCAACTGTTCGACGCCATTCTGCAGAACGCACACGACGGTATCCGGACGGCACAATGCCGCAAGCCATCCTGACGCCGTCTCGGTCTGCGTCGCCTTGACCGCGAGAAAAACCAGGTCCGCCTTGCGGTCGATCCGGTCGGGATCCGTCTGCACGGGGCCCGGAACAATGACGCGACGATCGCCATCATGCAGCGTGAGCTGGTCGCGGGGCGTGCGTCCGCACAACAGCTGCGGGCGGCCAACCTCGTGCAGGGCGGCGGCGATCGTTGTGCCGATGGCGCCCGGGCCCACGATGGCAATGGCGATATCTTTTGCGGGACTCATGAGCTGGATTCCTTCGTAGCGCGTGCGGCCAAGATGTCGTCTGACTTCAAGACGGAAGAGGCATACCTTAAAGCAGAAATGTCGTCTGGCACCTTAAAGCCCTGCACGTTGAAGGGGGGGGAAATACCGCTGTCCGCACGCAATGAGTGCATCAAACGCAAGGGTCCACTCATGCCCTCGCTGCACGGTATAGGGGTAGGATTCTGCTTTTTGCAGCAGATGCGAGGCACACCATGGAGCACCCCGACCTGAACCTTCTGCTCGCGTTGGACGTGCTGCTGGAGGAAGGCAGCGTGAGCGGCGCGGCCAGGCGCATGAATCTGAGCCCACCCGCCATGAGCCGCACCCTGGGCCGCATCCGCGAGACCCTGGGCGACCCGGTCTTCGTGCTGGCGGGCCGCAAATTGGTACCGACCCCCAGGGCATTGGCGATGCGCGAGCAAGTGCGTGTGGCGGTCGAGCACGCGACCCAGGCGCTCGCGCCTGCCTCCGAATCCAATTTGACGACGCTGGAGCGGCGCTTCAGCGTGCGCGCCAATGACGAATTCGTGGGCATCCACGCTGGCCGTTTGCTGGAGGCGATGGCACGGGACATGCCCCGCGCCATGCTGCGTTTTTCTCCTGAGGAAGACGATGTGGACGTCGAGGCGTTGCGCAGCGGTCGTATTGACCTGTTTATCAGTGCATCCCGCAAACTCGGCCCGGAAATCAGGGTGCAGCCGTTGTTCACCACCACGTTCGTCGGCGTCGCCCGCGAGAACCATCCGATTTTCGAGGACGACATTACGCCCGAACGGCTCACGCGTTGGGGGCACATCGGCATTTCCCGGCGCGGCAAGTCCGCGGGCCCTCTCGACGCCGCATTGGAGGCCCAAGGCCTGCAACGGCATGTGTCCCTGATCGTGCCCACGCCCTCTGCCGCCCTGTTCACGTTGCAAGATTCCGACCTACTGCTGCCCATGCCCGAACATCTCGCGCGCAGCGCGCTCACCGCCGGGCTGCGCATCCGGCTGTTCGATCTGCCCGTGCCGCTGGAAACGGTGCTGCTTACTCAGGCCTGGCACCCCCGCTTCCAGAGCGACCTTGCGCACCAGTGGCTGCGGCGCACGATCCTGGGCCTGTGCCGCGGAGATGGAATTCCGATTGCCCCCCACGGCTAGCTTCCAGGTGATCGCCGCGCCAGGCGGGTTGCCGTAAACTCAGCATCACATCGCCATCCGCCTGGCGGTGGGGCCACGTTACATCCCCAGGCTCCGCCCCCGGGCCGCCCCATACGGCCAACGCCCCAGTCCCATGTTCCAACTACGGCAGCTGAAAATCTTCGTCGCGGCAGTGGAAACGTTGAGCTTCACGCAAGCCGCCAAACGGGTACACCTGTCCCAGCCTAGCGTGACGGAACAAGTGCGAGCGCTTGAAGAAAGCGTCGGCCAGGCGCTCTTCATCCGCCAGAACAATCGCCTGCAACTCACCGCGGCCGGAGAAAAACTGGCCATCCGCGCGCGCGAGTTGCTTGCCATGGCCGATGATGCCTACCGGGAAGTCCGCGACAACGTCGACGACCCACGCGGCACGATCCGGGTCGTTGCCCCGCAGACCTTGTGCACCAGCGTGCTGCTTCCGCAACTACTGCACTTTGCGGGCATGCATCCCGACACACAGGTCGCGATGCAGGAAAGAAACTCCCAGGCGACGGCCCAGGCGGTGCTCGATGGAACGGCCGACCTTGGCCTGGTGCACGGGTGGCCGGCGCACGACGTCAACCTGCGGGCGGAAGTCATTGCCCGGGACATGCCGGTGGTCGTGCTGCCCCCTGGCCATCCCCTCAGCCAGACAGCTCGCATCAGCCCTGACGCGCTTGCGGCGTTTCCGCTGATCGTCACGATGGAAGGCTGCCGGTATCGGGAATACCTGGAGGCCCTGTTGCAGGATGCCTCCGTGCGGCCCCGTATCCGAGGTACTGCCGACAGCGTACCGGCCTTGATGCAGATGGTGGCCGCGGGACTTGGGGTATCGATCCTGCCACGGATGGCGCTGGATCCGGCGGCAACCGCGGCACGCGTCCAGTGGCGGCCATTGTCGACAGGGGGAGAAGGTCTTCCCATCTGTCTTCTCACCTTGCTTCGCGCGCCCACGCGCCAGGTGGCCGCCTTCATCGAGATGATCCGGCTTGCGGCGACTGCTTCAGACGAGCCGATGCCCGCCATCGACATGCAGCACGGTGCCGGTCGTGTAGCCATTGCCAAGTAGGAAGACGATGGCATCGGCGATATCGTCGCTGGTGCCGACCCTGCCCACGGGAAGCTGCTCGGCCATCGATGCCAAGAGCGGCTCGCTGTCGGCGCCGGCCACATCCTTCCAGATCGGCGTACGGACCCAGCCCGGCGATACGGCATTGATCCGCAACGGCGCAAGCTCGACGGCCATCGCACGTACGACCCCTTCCAGTGCGGCATTGATCGCCGCCACGGCCACGCCCTTGGGCCTGGGCCGATAGGCGGCGATGCCGGAAGTCAGGGTGATGGAGCCGTGTGCCGGCATGCGCTGGGCGCCATGCTTGGCCAGCAGGATGGGCGCGACGACCTTCGAGCGGATGGCCCGGTCCAGCGCGTCCAAGGAAAGCTGCGGCAGTAACTCATAGGCGCCACGTATGTCGGCAGCCGTGCAGACCAGGTGATCCACCGGGCCGGATTCCTCGAACAGCCGCTGCACTTGCGCTTCGCTCGTCACATCCACCTGATGCAGGCGGGGCGCGCCAAACGCCCGCAGCGCCTCGCGAGCCGCATCAAGTTTGTCGCGGGATCGGCCCACGATCAGCACCTCGCAATGCCTGCGCAGCAATTGCGCACTGACGGCCAGCCCCATGCCCGAGCTGCCGCCGACGACCACGATGCGTAGTCCCGCAAGACGGTTACCCATGCTCATTTCCTTGAAAATCGTGATTGGAAGTTTGGAATGAGCGATGGTGGCGTGACGCGCAGTCAGGCGCCAGAAGGAATGTCTGATCGAGGCATCGGCCTATCCGATGGGGATCCGCATCTGCGGTATTCTCAAGGCGGTCCGTCCGACGCCAGCCAGTCGTTTCGTCGAATAGCATCAACCGACCGACAAGGAAATCATCATGAATAACCCTTTGCGCGCGTTCATCATTGCCGCATCCGTCTCTGGGCTTGCCGCTTGCGCCACCCCGCAGGCGAACGTCCCCATCACCGGCAACACGCACGCGGGCGCAACGTTGAAAGCTGACGTCGCCCAGAACCTTTCCATGCAGGCCCAAATACAATCGAATTGCCAAAAGATCGACGCGATTCAAACCGAGGTCGTGAAGATCAATCCGGTCGGCACCGGCAATTCGGCCGCGTCCCGACAGTACGGAAGCGTCGATGAACGATGGATTGTGCAACTGTGCAACCAGCAGATTCCGTTCAAGGTGACGTTGACACCGGATGGCCAAGGCGGAACGTTCTTTTCCACGTCGCGAGACAAGTAGTACCCAACCCCGAACCCGTAGGTTCGGCTTCTATGCAGGAATTTATTCAATGAGCAGCATTTTTCCAGGCGATATGTGGGCCGTGGGCGAAACCCGCGTCAACGGTCTGTCGGTCATCGTTCGTTTTCGTACCGGGATGCCGTCGGCGCCTGATCGTCAGATCCATGAGAACCTGATCATCATCTCGTGGCCCTATACCGGCATCGAGTCCGGCATGCCCAATGACGAAGACAAGCAGCACACCAATCGCTTTGAGGAGGCCATCGAGCAAGCCTTCGAGAACTCCCCCGTCGGTGTGCAGGTGGCTTGCATGACAGGCAATCATCTGAAGGAGTGGCGGTACTACACCGATAACGTCGAAACCTTCCTCGACGCATTCAACGCCTGCCTGGCGGGACATCCGGTCTATCCCATCAACCTGCGCATGTTCAAGGACCCCGACTGGAATGCTTTGTCGGAACTGCAACCCGCAGGCTCTGAACAGATTCACTGAGGGACGTTCGGCAGCGCCTGCCCTACATGGACCGGCGCTGGCTTTTCAGATCTGCTTGCCGCCGCAAGGCGGCAAGTGCGGGCACCGGTCAACTCTCGGAGCGCGCCTTCATCGAACTCAGAAGCTGGGCTTCCTGGCGTTCGACTGATTGATGAATTCGACCCGCGCGTCAGACCACGCCGGGTCATAGAGCCGGATGCTCACGCCCGTGTAGTTCAAAACGGCCTGCTTCATATCGATCGAGCAGCCCATCCCCAGGTTCGAGCTCGGCTTCTGGCACCATTCCAGGGAAAGGTCATTGGGATAGTTTGACTGCCTCCCGTACTTCTGTACGACTGCCTGGCCCATGGCGGCCTTGTTGGCGGGGGTCCACGGCATTTCATAATTGATCAGCGACACCGCCAGGGGCCGTTGTTTATCGACGGGAACTCGCGGCTCGAAGTGAACCACCAGCTCGACGCCGTCTTTCCGATAACTGAAATCCAGTGGCGTTTTCGTGTTGGTGACGGGGTTCAGCGTCGCGTATCCCGCCTTCATTTCGCTTTTGCTGACTTGGAAATTCTTCGCCGCTGCGGCGACGGCCTCGTCGTAATCCATACCGGTCTTGACCCCCGCGATATCAAAGGTCCGCGCGTCCACAGACCGGGGAGCTTCAGCGTGCGCAGGGGCGAGCACGGCGACGTTCAGAGCGGAAATCAGGAAAGCAGCTTTCAACTTCAAAATAAAATCCTCGACAAATGGTGCCGCGGATTATCCATTCAGGACGCCATGCCGCCCCCAATAAAATGCAACGGAATTTATCTGACGATTGAATCCGGCTGCGTGGCGGTTATTCCCGATGCGCCGCCTGTGCCCGCAACCATTGCGCCACCGCCTGGACCGGCGCCGAGCGCGGCCGGTCGGCGTGCGTGGCCAGGTGATAGGTGTGCCCGTCGATCTCCGGGCCGAAGGGCTGCACGAGGTGGCCGGCCTGCAGTTCGTCTGTTACCAACGCCAAGCTGACCAGCGCGATGCCATGGCCGGCGACGGCCGCCTGTATGGCATGGCCTTCGTCCGAAAAGCGCAGGCCGCTTGCCTGAGGCGGTTCTGCCCGTTGCGCGACCTTGAACCAGCGTTCCCACGTGGGGTTGTCGGGCTGCGGCCGCTTCCAGTCGAAACGGATCAGTGGCACGCGCGCCAGGTCTTCCGGGGACGTGACGCCCAGGCGCGGGTTTGACACCGGCGCGAACCGGTCGTTGAACAGGGGCTCTGTCACCAGACCGGGATATGGCCCGCGGCCATAGCGAATTGCGATATCGACCGCCGTCGATCGCAGGTCGACGAGGTCGTCGCTGGCCAGCAACTGCAAGTCGATGCCGGGATGCAGGGCCCGGAAGTCGCTCATGCGCGGCACCAGCCATTTCACGGTGAAGGCATTCGTCGCGGAGATGCTGACCTGGGTCCGCGTTCGCTGTTGCATCAACCGGGCCAGCGTCGCCTCGAACGCGTCGAACCCGTCACGCAGCACCGGGTAAAGCAGCATCCCCGCATCGTTCAGCGACACCTTGCGTACCTGGCGATCGAACAGTTCAAGACCGGTCTGCGCCTCCAATGCCCGGATCTGGTGGCTGACGGCGGTCGGGGTCACGGACAGTTCGTGGGCGGCAGCCTTGAAGCTGCCCAGGCGCGCGGCCGCTTCGAATGCGCGAAGCGCAGAGAGCGGAAGAAATCGGCGTTGCATGCGTAAAGCCTGACCTATAGATGAGAAATTCTCTTCTTATAGCTGACAAATGAACCTTTGTCACGAGCGGTGGCGGTGCCTACATTGTAGGCCTGAACCGGCCATTCCCTGGCTGACTTCCCCTCCCCCTACAAGTGAAGGAAATCGCATCATGCTGCAACGCGTCAAGACCCAACCCGACAATTACGAACCTTTCCTGCTGTCGCAAGGCATCCAGTACGGGAATCTGCTCTTCATCTCCGGGCAAGCCGGCGCCGCCGACGACGGCAAGATCGTCTCGGGCGGCTTTTTGGCCCAGGGCGAGCAGGCCTTCTCGAATTTGCGCCGCGCGTTGGAAGCCGGCGGCTCCAGCCTGGCGGACGTGATCAAGGTCACCATCTTCGTAACCGACATGGGACATTTCCAGGACGTGGTGACGCTGCGCCGCCGCTTCTTCTCGGCGCCCTACCCGGCCGACACGATCGCGGAGATCAAGGCGCTGTACGACCCGGCCGCGATGATCGAGATCGAGGCCATCGCCGCAGTACGCCACCCGGAGGGCCGCTGACATGGACACGACTGTTGATCGTTCGACCGACGATGCGCACACTGCGCACGCCAGATTGTTCACGCCGCTTCGGGTGGGACGGGAATTGCGCGTGGCCAACCGTCTGGCTGTGGCGCCCATGACCCGGGTCAGCGCCACGGCGGAAGGCCACGCCACCCCGCTGATGGCCGACTACTACGAAGCTTTCGCCGCCGGCGGCTTCGGCCTGGTGATCACCGAGGGCATCTATACCGACAAGGCCTATGCGCAGGGCTATCTCTTCCAACCCGGCCTGGCCGATGACGCGCAGCGCGATGCGTGGCGCACCGTGGTGGACCGTGTGCATGCGCACGGCGGCCGCATCATCGCGCAATTGATGCACGCCGGTGCGCTGTCGCAGGGCAATCCTTATCGCACCGGGACGAAGGGCCCGTCGGCGGTGTTGCCGGCGGGCCAGCAAATGGCCTTCTATCGGGGTGAAGGGCCGTACCGCTTGCCCGACGCGATGTCCGCCGATGACATCGCCCAAGCGATCGAAGGTTTCGCGCAGGCGGCGCGTCGAGCGCAGGAAGCAGGATTCGATGGTGTCGAGATACACGGCGCTAATGGGTACTTGCTGGACCAGTTCCTCACCGCCCACACGAATCTGCGCCAGGACCGCTACGGTGGCAGCCTGGAGAACCGCCTGCGCGTGACGGCGGAGGTCATCCAGGCCGTCCGGCAGTCGACGACACAGCCCTTTGTCGTGGGCGTGCGCAGCTCGCAGGGCAAGGTCAACGACTTCACGCACAAGTGGGAAGGCGGCGAGGCCGATGCGGCGCAGATCTTCGGCACGCTCGGCGCGCTACCCATCGATTACCTGCACACGACCGAGTTCGAAGCCTGGAACGCCGCCTTCGGCGCGCCAGGGGCCAGCCTCGCCGCGCTGGCGCGTCGGCATGTTTCGGTGCCGGTGCTGGCAAACGGGTCGCTGCATGACGCGACGCAGGCCGCCGGGATGCTGGCGCGGCAGGAGGCGGACTTCGTGTCGCTGGGCCGTGGCGCGCTCACGCACGCCGACTGGCCCCTGCGGCTGCGCGCTGGCCAGGCGCACGAGGCGTTCGATCGCGGGTTGCTGGCGCCGATCGCTGACTTAGCCAATGCGGCTCGTCATCGTACGGCCCGTGCAGAGGCGAAGTAGCCAGTCGCATGAAAATGCCATTGCCTACACCGAGCGGACGAACAGGCCTCGCAGCTTGTTCCAGAAGTCGCCGCCCAGCACGAAAAAGCTCGCGATGAGCATGACGTCTCCCAGCAGTTGCAGCTGCCAAAGGTTGGGCCTGAGCCCAGGCCAGATCTGGTCGATGTAGGGTTCAAGCATCGACGTCAGCAGCGGCAGGACGAACATCACCAGGCCAATGGCGTGGCGGACAGGGCCAACCTTCTGCACCGGCGCCAGGCGCTTGGCGTGGCCGAAGACGATCGCCTTGAGCTGCTGGAATCCTTCTTTCCCCATGACGGCGATGCACGAGATCAGCAGTACTTTGTTGGCGATGAAGATCGCGCCCGTCAGGGCCGCGATGCGCGAACCCGGCGTGTCCATCGAGGCCGCGATCGGAATCAGGAGCCACAGCGCGAAGGCCAGGATGAACATTCCGATGCCGCACTTGAAGCGCCATCCGGCGGGGGAGGCAGCAGGGGGTTGAGTGTCTTGCGGGGTCATGGTGGGCTCCTTTTGAGTCTTCCAGGCGAATAGCGGTGAAGAAGGCCAGGTTTGCGCGGCGTCCGGGGTTGCGGTTCAAGCAGGCGCAGCATCAGGCAGGCATAGAGCGTGACGACGATGAACAGTCCCATGCGCACCGCGAAGGCGGTGTAGACGTCCTTGCCCGCGACACTGTCCTGCACCGATTGGCCAAGCAGGATGATCAGCGTCACCAGCGTGTTCAACCAGAAGCTGGGCGGATGCCGCGTCGGGGCCAGTCGATAGAGTTTGCGCGCGGCCACCAGGCCAAACAGCAGCATCCACAGGAAGAACATCCACAGATTCACGAACAGGCTCAGCGCGCACCAGAAGACGATCGCCAGCGCACCCCCCAACAGCGTCGAGCCCAGCAGCTCGCGCGCAGCGCCCTGCGCTGCGGCAACACCACTCTGTCGGCCCAGGCTGATCGATTTCAGGATGATGGGCATGTAGCCCAGCGGATCGGTCAGCGCCAGCAGAAAAGCCGGCAGCACGACCAGCGACGCACGCAGCGCCAGCCGGCTGGCCTCGTTGTCGGGCAGGACCGGAGGCGGCGGCGGCACCGGCGCGTTGGGCGGCTCAGGAAGCAGCCAGTGGCAGAACCCCAGAACCAGGACGGCGACGAACAAGCCCTTGACCAGCGCCTCGATCACGATCGCAGCCAGCCTGAAATCGATGGTGCCGGCGGCCGAAATCATGGTCAGGCCGATGGCCAGGAACAGGGACACGAGGTTGTTGCCACCGCGCATGCCGAAGCGAAAGGCAAGAAAGAGCCCCAGGCCGATCAGCAGCACGCCGCTTAGCGGGTAGTAGCGCAGCACCGGGCTGAGCAACAGGCCCAGGGCCGTGGTCACGAGGACCACGACGATCAGGCCCAGGCCGGCCTTGAACGACAGCGGGCGGTTCATTGAGGCCAGCAGGAACAGGCCGAGCACCGGCGCGACCATGGGAATCGGCAGGTCCAGGCCGAAACCGATGGCCAGGCAGAGCGCGGTGCCGATGGCCAGGCGCAGCGCCCGCAGGGCACGGGGGTCGGGATCAGCATGCGTAGCGTCAGAGGGCATAGCGTCAGTAGGCATAGGAAAGCCAGCTCATCAGGCGTAAGTACACGCGGCCCAGCGGGTTGAGCGGATTGCCCGGAAAAGGAAACGCCATGACCTCAGCCTGGCCCCCTACGCGCACGCCGCGCGAATTGGGCAGTTCCCCCGGATTGATCTCGACCGCGACCGGAAAGCGTTGCGCCGGGCGCAACCAATCACGGCTGTTCTGCACTGTCGGCAGGCTGCCGGGCGGCGTGCCGGGCGCGACGCTGACGCCATATCCCACACTGCGCACGCGGCCCTCGAAGATTCTGCCGGGCAGCGCATCCAGCACCACCGACACGGGCGTGCCGGCTTCGACATGGCCCAGATTGTTTTCCGTCATTTCCGCGTTGATCCAGACGTCGTGGATGGCGATCAGCGTCATCACCGGGTTACCGGCGGCGGCGAATTGACCAACGTCGGTGCGCAGGTCGGTGACCAGGCCCGCCGCTCGGGCGCGCACCTGCGTGTTGGCCAGATCCAGTTCTGCCTTTTCCACGGCGGATGCTGCGCTGCGCAGCTTGGCGTTGTCTTCCTCGTTGCCGCCCTCCTGTTCGCGCGCCCGCTGCACTTCCGCCCGCGCCGCCGCGACCTGGCTGACGGCCTGCGCCAGGTTCGCCCGTGCGATCTCCAGCCGGCGCAGCGAAATCGTGCCCTGGTCGTCGCGGTACAGGCGCTCGAGTCGGCTGCTGTCCTGGCGAGCCCTGACCTCATTGGCCTGCGCCGCGCGCAACGACGCCTGCGCGGAATCGATGCCGGCCGTGCTGGCGCCGATCTGCCGGCGCGTCGCTTCCAGGTCTGCGCGGGCGCGGTCCAGGGCGATCCGGTAATGCTCAGGATCCACTTCGAACAGGATGGCGCCGGCCTGGACGTCCTGATTGTTCCGCACATGCACCTTGGCCACGCGGCCCGACACCTCCGAGGCCACGGATACGACAAAGGCCTGCACGCGCGCCTGCTGCGTGTAAGGCGTGAACCGGTCGGCCAGCAGATACCACACCAGGCTCACCACGATCAGCAGGCCGACCCACTTGACGCCCTTCCGGGAGGGGTCGGAAGGAGGTGGCGGCGGCGGAGCCGCGGGTGGCGCTGAGGGCGTTGGGGTCGCGGGAGCGGCGGGGGGACGGGGCGTGTCACTCATCGGATCGCACCTTCTGCACGGAAGGACCCGCGGCGGGGCCGGTCGGCTCGGACAACAGATCGCCCCAGTCGGTGCGCTGCCGCATCTGGTCGCGCGTGGCCGGGTCGAGCACGGGCGCGTCGCTGTGCCAGCCGCCGCCCAGCGCCTTGTACAAAGCAATCAAGTCGCTTACGGCGGCGCCCCGGTTCACCACGTAGGCGTCCTGCTGGGCGGCCAACGCGCGCTGGGCGTCCAGCACCCGCTGGAAGTCGGAATAACCCTCGCGATACAGCGCGTTGGCCAACGTCAGCGAGCGCCCGGCAGCCTGTGCCGAGTCATGCAGGATGCCATCACGCTCCAAGGCCTTGATCAGCCCGCTGGCGGCGTCGTCGGCCTCGCGCGCCGCTTGCCGGACCGCGTCCTGGTAAGCGACGATCAGTTGCTGAAGTCGGGCGTCCTGCACCCGCACGTTGTTTTTCAGGCGGCCGTAGTCGAACACGTTCCAGCTCAGCGTGGGGCCACCCAGCAGCGCCATCCCGCCCGACGTCCCGGCCAGCGACGTGGCGGACCAGACGATGCTGCCCAACAGGGCCACCGAGGGATAGAGGTCCGCCTCAGCCACGCCGACCAGCGCCGACTGCGCCGCAATACGAAATTCCGCGGCGCGGATGTCGGGGCGTCGCAATAGCAAATTGGCGGGAACGTCCTGCAGGACCGCCCGGTCGATCAACGGCACGACGGCCGCCTTTTCCGACTGCGCCGGCAATTCCGGCATGGGGCCTGGCGGGCGGCCAATCAAAATGGCCAGCGCGTTGCGCGTCCGCGCGATCTGGCTTTCAAATTCAGGGATGGTGGCCAGGGTGCTCAGATACTGGGTCTTTGCCTGCTGCAGGTCGAGTTCATCCGTCTCGCCGCTTCTGAACAGCCGTTCGGTAATTTCGTAGCTGCGCTTCTGGATGACGGCGTTATCGCGGGCAATGCGCAACCGCGCCTCGGTCGTGCGCAGGGCGAAGTAGCTTTCGGCGACTTGGGCATGCAGCAAAACCAGCACGTCTTCACGATGCGCCTGGGCCGCAAAATATGACGCATCCGCCGACTCGATAGCGCGACTGAATCGCCCCCAGAAATCCAGTTCCCAGCCAATATCGAATCCCGCGCTGTATTGCCAGAAGCTGCTGGGGCGCGGGTTCCCCTCGGCCGAGCGCGAAGACCGGCGCTGATACAGGGCGTCAGCGCCCACGATCTGGGTTTGGGGATAAAGACCGCTGCGGGCAATGCCAAGCTGCGCGCGAGCTTCCATGATCTGCAGCCCGGCGATTTGCACGCCCGGATTGTTCGCATCGGCCTGCGCGATGACATATTCCAGGACCGGGTCGTCGAAAAGCCGCCACCATTCTCTGGCATCTGGTTGGGGCCGCGCCTGGGTGGCCAACTGCAACGCCGGCGTGTCCCATTGGCCGGTCCATGCCTCGCGCGAAGGTTCGAAGTCCGGGCCAAGCTTCACGCACCCCTGCAGGCAGAGCGCGCCGGCCAGCAGCAGACGACGGTAACGAGTCAGCAGCGACATTGGGCTAAAGCTCGATCAAAAGCCGAACCGCAACAATTCAAGCTGCCGCGCGTACTGCGGCGCGTGCCGCGTGAACGCCCTTACACCCCGCGTCTATGCGTGCCAGCCCTTTCCTGCCGGCGGCGCTTGCGCCTGGCGGTCAATATCGACGGTGCCTTTTCGCCTTGGCGAGTTGCCTTCGTTTGGTCAGTGCAAACATGCCCGCAAATGATTCGGTTCTTTTACTGCTTCCCGCCGCCCGCGCCTATTGGATAAAAGCCTTAGTCGCGGCGGGAAAACGCGGGCGCCGCAGGCTATGCGTCCCGAATTAGGGGTCCGGCTACGGTACTCTCGCCAGGCCGATACGGGGTGAACGTTCATGGGCCAGAAAATGAGCAAGCCGGGGGCATAAAAAACCGCCCAGGCCGTCATGGCTGGGCGGTGGTTCGTGCGCGCGGGGTGGCCGCCTATTTCATGCGCGTCGAGTGGGCGCCGGGATCAATGGCCCGTGGAGTCGCCCTGGCGGCTGGCTTCGAACAGGAACCAGGTGCGGCGTTCGGTCTCGTCGATCCAGTTCTCGATCAGGCTGGAGCTGGCGATGTCGCGGTGCTCGTCGGTAATGTTGTGGGCTTCGCGCAGCGAGGCCGCCAGCACCTTGTTGTCTTCGCGCAGCTCGGCCAGCATGTCCAGGGGCTGGACGTAATCGGCGTCGTTGTCCGAAATGCGCTGCGTGCGCGAAATGTGCCCGATCGAACGCAGCGTGGTGCCGCCGATCTTGCGGATGCGTTCCGCGATGGGGTCGGTCATGGCGAACAACTGGTCGCCTTGCTCGTCAAGCAGCAAGTGATAGTCGCGGAAGTGCGGACCGCTGACGTGCCAGTGGAAATTCTTGGTTTTCAGATACAGCGCGAACACGTCGGCCAGTAGCTGGTTCAGTGCGGCGGAGATGTCGCGGGTGGCAGCAGCCGCCAGGTCGGTAGGCGTTGCCAGCGGAAGTTTGCGCCGCTCTTTGAGCGTCTTGGTGGTCTTCTCATTCAGTTTCTTGGCCATGAATTGCCGCTCCTTGGAATGATAGAAAGTACGCAGTCTCGGCATGGACTACGCCATGCGAGATACCCCAGGGTAATCCCGCACGCGGCCTTTGCCAATGGCTTGAATCAACTGGCGGCAAGCTGAACGCCTGAGGCCGCCCAGCCCCCTCAGCCATTCAGCGCAAACCCAGGCCCGTCGCCGGTGCGGCTTGCGGCAAGCAGCGCAAGCGCCGCCTGGATGCGGTCGCTGACGGAACCCTCCGGCAACGGCGGCGCCAGGCCCAACGCCATCTGCCGCAGGGGCTCGGCGATCACCATGGACAGCAGCAGGCCAGCGGTGACGTGCGGCTGTCGGATCTGGATCAGGCCGCGTCCGCCCAACCGGGCGAGCCAATCGCCCAACATCACCGTGCCCCGTTCGATGCCGTTCTTCTGATACACGGGCAGCAGCGCCTCGCGCGCCGGGAAGTCCGCCGTCAGCAATCGAAACATGCCCACTGCGTCGGCCGACAGCGCACGCGCTGCAATCACGTCCAACACGCGGGCCAAGGCGGGCAACACCTCGGCGGACGTCTGCACTTCCTGGGCCATCACGGGTTCAAAGGCATCCGTCCAGCCGCGTACCACCTGCGCCACCAGATCCTCTCGATTGGCGGCATACCGATAGACGGTTTTCTTGGCCATCCCGGCGCGCTTGGCAACCGCTTCCAGCGTGGTCGCGGCATAGCCGGCGTTCAACAGCAGCCACGTGGCGGCTTCAAGCGCCGCCGCCAATTGTTCCGATTCCGGCCGGGCCGGACGCCCGCGCGCACGGGGCGCGGCGATCGGGGGTGTTTGCGGCATCGACGCCGTCCTCCTGAGTGTTCCGGATGCGATCTTACACGTCCGCTTATTTAGGAAACGTTTAACGTTTCTTTATTATAGAATAGGTGCTCACTCAACCCGGAGACCCTCCATGGCCACCCCGCACCCCGACGATTCCCACATCCTGGCAGACATCGACACCCTGCTGGCCCCCTCCCCCTTGCGCCTGGAAACGGGCATCACCCGGTTGCCCGGCGGCGGACTGGTGGTGGCCGCGCGCACCGACCTGCACGGCTGCAAGGGCCGCATGCTGGACTGGTGGTTCACGTTTTTCGAAACCACCCAGCACATCAAATGGTGGCACCCGCAGGACCATGTCGAGCATCGTGGGTGGGACGCCCGATGGCGGCGCGGCGAAAGCTATATCGGCGCGTCGATCCACGCCGTGGAATCCCTGGCAGACATCCCGCCCGTAGCCGCGAAGCTGAAATTCCACGACCCGCGCGAATGCTTCGATCCGGTGCGGCTGCAGGCGGCCCGCGAATGCCAGGACGTGTCGGCCGCAATCTATGCACGCATTGGATTCGGCGAACACGTCACGCTGGACGCCGACGGTGATCCGCTGGACGGCGACATGATCCATCTGGCGCGCGACACACCGTTCGGCTGCGTGTTGCGCAGCCGCTTCTACCTGGGCAAGTCCAGCGCGCAACCCGAACACGACGCCCCCGATGCGCTGGGCCTGAGCCTGCTGCGGCATTGCTATACCGAATTCACCTACCTGTCGCGCTTCCTGCCGTCGATCTATTACGGCGAACACGCCAACGGTGAAAAGGCCCCGCTGCCCTGGTAGCGCCCGCCGCGGGAAGGAGTATGCTACGCGCCTTCGTCTCAGCCAGATTCACACCATCGCTATGCGCGGCAATCCCGACGCCAGACAAGGCGCCATCGCGTTGCACGGGTTCTACTTCCTGTATTACGGCCTGCAGGGCGTCAGCATCCCTTTCCTGCCCTTGTGGTTCGCCAGCCGCGGCGTGGATCCCGCCGTCATCGGGTTGATCGTCGCCACCTCCTTCCTGCCCAAGATCCTGTCCACGCCGGTCGTGGCCCATCTGGCCGACCAGAGCGGCCGCGCGCACGCGCTGATCGCCTCGGCGCTGGCGGCGTCGCTCGTGCTGTTCATCTGCTATCCGTTTGCGCAGACGGCAGGCTGGATGCTGGCTATCACGCTGCTGCTGAACGCCGTCTTTCCGGCCGTGCTGCCGCTGATGGACCGCATGGCGATCGCCAGCGGCAGAAAGCAAGGAAACGCCTACACCATCATGCGGGCCTGCGGATCGCTGGGCTTTGCGGCAGTCACCGTCATCGGGGGCTACCTGATCAAGACCTTCGACGCCGACTGGGTGATGTGGCTGTCGATCCTGCTGATCGTGGCCTGCCTGGCTTGCGTGCGGCTGCTGCCACAGGCCGCGCGCCCTGCCGCCGACGAGGCCCCCGTCGAACGCGTGCGCCTGCCCATGCTGGCGGTGCTGCGCGACCGGCCGCTGCTGATGTGCATCGCGGCGGCTTCGCTGGTCCAGGCCAGCAACGGCTTCCTGTATTCCTATTCCACGCTGTATTGGACCGCCAACGGCCTGACAACCGCACTGATTTCGCTGCTGTGGGTCGTGGGCGTCAGCAGCGAAGTGCTGTTCTTCTTCCTGGCGCCCAAGGTGCTGGCCCGGACCGGCGCGCAATGGCTGATCCTGATGTCGGCCGTCATGACGGCGATCCGCTGGGCAGGCCTGTCCGCCACCACCGACCCGGCGCTGATCGCCGCACTGCAACTGCTGCAGTGCTTCACGCTGGCCGGCAACAACGCCGCGATCATGTGGTACATCACCCGCCACGTCCCCGCCGCCTGCAAGACCTCGGCGATCGCGCTCTACGCGCTGCTGTCGGGCGGCGTGTTCATGTTCGGCAGCATCCAGCTGGGCGGTGCGCTGTACCGCAGCTATGCGCCGGGCGGCTTCATCGTGATGGCCGTGTGCGCGCTGTGCGCGGTGCCGCTGGTGATCTATTCGGAAAAGCTGCGACGGGTCTCGTAGGATGGGTGAAGCGCGAGAATCCTTAAGGAAGAACCCCGCTGCCCAACGCGCGTAACCCATCAAGCAGCGGCGGATTCTTTGACAACGCAGCCATGGGGACATCGCTGCATGATGGGTTCTTTCCCCCTTCGGCCAGGGAACCATCGCTGCTTGATGGGTTACGCGCGGCCGAGGGCGGCGCTCTGTTGGCGGAATTGGCGCGCTCCACCCATCCTACGTCCTTGCATACGCCCCAATTCCACGTCCGTGCGTGCACCCAATCCCGCCTTGCGTACGCTCCGATCCCACGTCCGTGCGTACGCCCCGATCCCACGTCCGTGCGTACGCCCAATCCCGCGCCCTCTCGTACGCCCCAATCCCACAACCAAAGAAAAAGCCCCCGAAGGGGCTTTCGTCAGCAGCAGCCGATCCGTTTCTTGCCGCCATAGCGCGCGTCCTGGCGCTCGCGGAAGAAGGCCTCGTACGTCATCGGCTCCTGGTCAGGGTGGGTACGCCGCATGTGTTCCACATACGTCTCGTAGTCCGGCACGCCGACCATCAACCGGAGCGTCTGCCCCAGGTAACGGCCGGCGGCGCCGGCGGCTGAACTCATGTTGCCAAACAGCATGCGGCGCCTCCTTGGCGGTCAGTCGGCGCCCGCGGCGACGGGCAGCGTTTCGTACGGCGTCTCGCGCGAGGTCGGATTGTTCTCGGCGCGGGCGCGCTGCACCGACTTCAGGCCGAACACCACGATGCTGACCACCACGAACATGAAGATCGCGCACAGGCCGGCGTTGATGTAGTCGTTCATCACTACGCGCGACATCTCGCCCAACGACTTGGCCGGGGCCAACACCTTGCCTTCGGCGATGGCCGCGTTGTACTTGGCGGCGTGGGCCAGGAAGCTGACGCGCGGGTCGGCGTCGAACAGCTTCTGCCAGCCGGCCGTCAGCGTGCAAGCCAGCAGCCACAGCGTGGGCAGGATCGTGACCCACGCGTAGCGGTCGCGCTTCATCTTGAACAGCACGACGGTACCCAGCGTCAGCGCAATCGCGGCCAGCATCTGGTTGGCGATGCCGAACAGCGGCCACAAGGTGTTGATGCCGCCCAGCGGATCCACCACGCCCTGATACAGGAAGTAGCCCCAGGCCGCCACGCACAAGGCGGTGGCGATCAGGTTGGCGGGCAGCGAATCCGTGCGCTTGAGCGACGGGGCGAAGGTGCCCAGCAGGTCTTGCAGCATGAAGCGGCCGGCACGCGTTCCCGCGTCCACGGCGGTCAGGATGAACAGCGCTTCGAACAGGATGGCAAAGTGGTACCAGAAGGCCATCATGCCGGGGCCGCCGATGGCCTGGTGCAGGATGTGCGCCATGCCCACGGCCAGCGTCGGGGCGCCGCCCGCGCGCGAGATGATCGTGCTTTCGCCGACGTCCTTGGCCGTCTGGATCAGGTCTTGCGGCGTCACCACGAAGCCCCAGCTGGACACGACCTGGGCCACCTGGTCCGGCGTGGTGCCGATGACGGCCGCCGGGCTGTTCATGGCGTAGTAGATGCCCGGCTCGATCACGCAAGCCGCCACCAATGCCATGATGGCCACGAACGATTCCATCAGCATGCCGCCGTAACCGATATAGCGGGCCTGGGTTTCGTTTTCGATCAGCTTGGGCGTGGTGCCCGACGAGATCAGGGCATGGAAGCCCGACACGGCGCCGCAGGCGATGGTGATGAACAGGAACGGGAACAGGTTGCCCGACCAGACCGGGCCGGTGCCGTCCACGAACTGCGTCAGCGCGGGCATCTTCAGTTCAGGCGCCACGACCACGATGCCGATCGCCAGACCGAGGATGGTGCCGATCTTCAGGAACGTCGACAGGTAGTCGCGCGGGGCCAGCAGCAGCCACACGGGCAGCACGGCGGCGATGAAACCGTAGATGATCAGGATCCAGGTCAGGCCCTTGCCATCGAAGTCGAACATCGGGCCCAGGACCGGATGCGCGGCCACGTCCTGGCCAAAGGTGATGGCGGCCATCAGGCCGACAAAGCCGATGATGGACACTTCGCCGATCTTGCCCGGACGGATGTAGCGCAGGTACACGCCCATGAACAGCGCGATGGGGATGGTGGCCGCAACCGTGAACGTGCCCCACGGCGAATGCGTCAGCGCCTTCACCACGATCAGCGCCAGCACGGCCAGGATGATCACCATGATCATGAAGGCGCCGAACAGCGCGATCACGCCGGGGATCTTGCCCAGCTCGGACTTGACCAGATCGCCCAGCGAACGGCCGTCGCGGCGGGTCGAGATGAAGAGAATCGTGAAGTCCTGCACGGCGCCGGCGAACACCACGCCGGCCAGGATCCACAGCATGCCCGGCAGATAACCCATCTGCGCGGCCAGCACCGGGCCCACCAGGGGGCCGGCGCCGGCGATGGCGGCGAAGTGGTGGCCGAACAGCACGTGCTTGTTGGTGGGCACGTAGTCCAGGCCGTCGTTGTGCTTCCAGGCCGGCGTCATGCGCGAGGCGTCCAGCTGGAAGACGTTCTTTGCGATGAAACGGCTGTAATAGCGGTATGCGATCAAATAGACGCATACGGCGGCGATCACCACCCATAGCGCGTTGATGGTCTCCCCTCTGGCCAGCGCCACGGTGCCCAGCGCGAATGCGCCCAGTACCGCAACCGCCAGCCAGACCAGGTGCTGACCCAGTCCCTTACTGCTGGTATGCATAAGTGCTCCTCTTGCCTCCCGCCATGCTTGTGGCGTGAAACGCTTTTTTCGTCCCGCGGAAGGCAGACTCATTGTTGTGGGGTGGCGGACGCGCACGCGCCCGCACTGCGTCCTGGGGACGCGGGCGTTAGTATTTCGTTTTGCCCCCCCGGCAACAAGCGCGAAACTACGCAAACGAGCTACGTGTTACTACGCAATGCGCCGCAGCATAAATCGCCGGGAACCGTAAAATCCGGCACGTGAACGGGTCGTTTCCCCGCGGAGCCGGCCGTGATGCATCGCACCAATCGCTACCCGGGCTGAACCCCACAATATGAAGCTGCGCCTGAAAATCCTGCTGCTTGCCGCGGTCCCCCTGCTGGTGGCCGTGGCCGCCATTACCGTGGCTGTCTACGTGCAGGGCCTGCAGCTGGCCCAGCGCGAAAAGCAGGTCGTGGAAAGCGCCTGGCTGGCCAGCAAGGAAAGCGAACTGCGCCATTACGTCAGCCTGGCCTACAGCGCCGTCGCCCCGCTGCAGGCGGCGGGCGACGACGAGGCCTCGCGCCAACGGGCGCTGGAACTGCTGGCGCAAATGGAGTTCGGCCACGACGGCTATTTCTTCGTCTACGACCTGCACGGCAAGAACCTGATGCACCCGCGCCAGCCCGAGCTGGTGGGGCAAGACCTCTGGAACCTGCGCGACACGCGCGGCCAGGCCGTCATCCAGAACCTGCTGACGGCCGCCCGCCGCGGCGGCCAGCAAGGCGAAGTGGTGCACTATCTGTGGGAGAAGCCCTCCACACACCAGACCGTGGAAAAGCTGGGCTACGTAGTGGTGCTGGACCGCTGGGGCTGGATGCTGGGCACCGGCATCTACCTGGACGACGTGGAACAGGCCCTGGTGCGCATCGATGCCGCCGCGCAGGCCAACATCCGCAGCATGTTCGCCTGGGTGGCGGGCATTGCGGCCGTTTCCATCCTGGGGGTGGCGGCTTGCGGCCTGGCGCTGAACATCAGCGATCACCGGCAATCCGACGCCAAGCTGCGGCTGATGGCCCAGCAACTGGTGCGCTCGCAGGAAGACGAACGCGCCCGGCTGTCGCGCGAACTGCACGACGGCATCAGCCAGGTGCTGGTGTCCATCAAGCTGTCGCTTGAAGCCGCGCGGGAACGGCTGCGGCAATCGTTGCCGGAACAACCGCAGGCGCTAGCCCACATCGACCGCCCGCTGGGCGGCGCACTGGACCGCCTGAACAGCGCCGTGGGCGAGGTGCGCCGCATCTCGCACAACCTGCGCCCCACGCTGTTGGACGACCTGGGCCTGCCCGCGGCGCTGGAACACCTGGGACGGGAATTCGCCATTCCCAGCACGGACGGGGCGCCGCCCTTGGCCGTGCGCCTGCGCACCACCGGGCGCCCCGTCAAGCTGCCCGACGCCTACGCCACGGCGCTGTTCCGCGTCACCCAGGAAGCCCTGACCAACGTGATGCGCCATGCGGGCGCCACCCGCGCCGACATGACGCTGGCCTACAGCGCCCACGACCTGCGCCTGACGATTTCAGACGACGGCCGCGGCTTTGACTTCGCAGCGGTCCAGCAAGACCCGCGGCGCGGCATCGGCCTGCGCAACATGCGGGAACGCATGAGCGCGCTATCCGGTAACCTGAGCTTCCATTCCACCGCCCAAGGCACCACCTTGCAGGCCTGGCTGCCCCTGCCGGGGACGGCTGCCCCTACCGCGACGACCCAAGCATGACCGACACCCCCGACGCCATCCGACTTCTGCTGGTCGACGACCACCCCCTGGTGCGCGACGGCCTGCGCCTGCGCCTGGAAACCGTGCCGCGCCTGCGCGTGGTGGGCGAAGCCGGCAATGCGCAGGCGGCGCTGGCCTTCCTGGCCGCGTGCCTGGCGCAAGACCCCCAGGGCGACACCCTGCCCCATCTGGTGCTGATGGACCTGAACATGCCGGGCGTGGGCGGACTGGAGCTGACGGCCCTGCTGCACGAGCGCTATCCGCAGATCGCAGTGCTGGTGCTGTCCATGCACGACAACCCCGAGTACATGGTGCAGGCGGTGAAGGCCGGCGCCCGGGGCTATCTGCTGAAGGACGAGCCCGCGGAAGAAATCGTCACCGCCATCGGCGCCGTCGTCGCGGGCCGCAGCTATTTCAGCGCGGCCGCCGCCGTGCGCCTGTCGCAGGCCAGCGCCCCCGCCACCCTGCTGACGCAGCGCGAACGCGACGTGCTGCGCCACATCGCCGACGGCCAGGCGAACAAGCAGATCGCCCTGGCGCTGGGCCTGTCCGTGCGCACGGTCGAGACCCACCGGCTGAACATCAAGCGCAAGCTGGGCATCGACGGGCAGGCCGAACTGATCAAGTACGCCGTGGAGAACCGGGGCGTCTGACCCGCGGGGTTCGACCCGGGCGCCTGACCCGCCGCCCCGGCTGCGGTAGACTTGCCTGCATTCCGGCGTCCCGACGCCACACGACACAACGCCACGACGAGCGCGCTGCCCCAGGAGTCCCCCCATGTCATTGGAAAAGAATTACACCGCCATTCTCGAAGCACTAGGGGAAGACCCGTCCCGCGAAGGGCTGGCCGATACGCCCGCCCGCGCGGCCAAGGCCATGCGCCACCTGTGCCGCGGCTACAGCCAGAACCTGGACGAAATCGTCAACGGCGCGCTGTTCACCTCCGACACCCGCGAAATCGTGCTGGTCAAGAACATCGAGCTGTACTCGCTGTGCGAGCATCACATGCTGCCCTTCATCGGCAAGGCGCACGTGGCCTACCTGCCGGCCGGCCGCGTCCTGGGCTTGTCCAAGGTCGCCCGCATCGTCGAGATGTATGCCCGCCGCCTGCAGATCCAGGAAAATCTCAGCCGCCAGATCGCCGAGGCCGTCCAGACCGTCACCGGCGCGGCCGGCGTGGGCGTCGTCATCGAAGCCCAGCACATGTGCATGATGATGCGCGGCGTGGAAAAGCAGAACTCGTCCATGGTCACGTCCGTGATGCTGGGCGAATTCCACGACAACCCGTCGACCCGGGCCGAATTCCTGAGCCTCATCCGATAGCAGGACACGCCCCCCTCTTTTGGGGCATATCGCGGGCCCGCCCGCTGCGACGACGATGCCAGACATGGCAGCGCCGGCGCGGCAGGCGGGCCCCGCCGCTTTGGGCTCCCGGCTTTTGGCTCCTACTGATCCAGGCATCTGGCCCTAGCGTTCTGGTCCCATCCGGGCAAACTGGCATCCAGCAAGCCGGCCGCGCCGGGGCGCGGCCGATCCCTCCCGGAGACCACCATGAACGCGATATTCCGCCACATCCGCCGCTGCACCCTTGCCGGCCTGGCCGCCGCGCTGCTGGCCGCACCCGCTTATGCCCAGACCAAGCTGGTGGTCGGATATCAGCTGATCGTGGGCCCGTTCCTGTCCGCCATCGCGGACGGCAGTTTCGATTCCGCATTGAAGGAAGCCGGCTACCAGGTCGACTGGCGCCAGTTCACGTCCGGCGGTGATATCTCCACGGCGCTAGCCTCCGGCAATGTGCCGGTCGGCGTCCTGGGGTCCACCGGCATCACCTCGGCCGCCACCCGGGGCGTGGACATGCAGCTCTTCTGGGTCCTGGACAACATCGGCAAGTCCGAAGCGCTGGTCGCGCGCAACGGCTCCGGCATCAACAGCACCGCCGACCTGAAGGGCAAGCGCGTCGCCACCCCCTTCGTATCGACCTCCCACTTCCACCTGCTGGTCGGGCTGGAACAGGTGTGGAAGATTTCGCCGCGCGACGTGCGCATCCTGAACATGCAGCCGCCGCAGATCGTGGCCGCCTGGCAGCGCGGCGACATCGACGCCGCCTATGTCTGGCCGCCCGCGCTGACGGAAATCGCCAAGAGCGGCAAGATCATCGCCGACTCCCAGCAGATCGGGGCGGCCAGCGTGCCCACCTTCGACGGCATCGTGGTCGACCGCGCCTGGGCCGCCAAGAACCCGAAGTTCATGGCCGCCTTCACCAGCGTGCTGGCCAAGTCCTACGCCGACTACCGCGCCAACGGCGCCAAGTGGACGGCCGAGTCCCCGCAGGTCAAGGGCATCGTGCGCCTGATCGGCGGCAAGCCCGACGACGTGGTTGAAGCGCTGGGCCTGTTGGTGTTCCCCACCGCGCAGGAACAGGCCTCGAACGAATGGCTGGGCGGCGGCAAGGAGTCGGGCGCGGCGCGGGCGTTCGCGGCTAGCGCCACATTCCTGAAGGACCAGAAGCAGATCGACCGCGCTTTGACCGACTACAGCCCGCACGTCACGGACCAATACGCGAAGGCCGCGGCCAAATAAACGGCCCGGCGCGCTACAAGGGGAGCCCGCATGACCATGCCGTCCACCTCCACCGCGCAGCGGCTTTGCGCGGAACAAGTCAGCGTCACCTATCCCGGCCTGCACGACAGCGGGCCGGTGGTTGCGCTGCAGAACGTCAACCTGACCATCCAGCCGGGCGAATTCGTCGTCGCGCTGGGCGCCTCGGGCTGCGGCAAGACCACCTTGCTCAGCCTGCTGGCCGGGTTCCTGTCCCCCACCGAGGGGGAAATCACGCTGGGGGGCCGCCCCATCGTGGGGCCGGGCGCCGACCGCGGCGTCGTCTTCCAGAAGCACGCCCTGCTGCCCTGGCTGAACGTGCTGGAGAACACGGAATTCGGCCTGAAGCTGCAGGGCGTGGACAAGGCGACGCGACGCGCCCGGGCCCGCCGCAACCTGGAACTGGTGGGGCTGCAGGACTTCCATCGCCACATGATCTATCAGCTGTCGGGCGGCATGCAACAACGCGTGGGCATCGCGCGCGCGCTGACCTGCGACCCCGCCATGCTGCTGATGGACGAGCCGATGGCGGCGCTGGACGCCCTGACGCGCGAAACCATCCAGGAACTGCTGCTGGATATCTGGCGCCAGACCAGCAAGATGTTCTTCTTCATCACCCACAGCGTGGAAGAGGCGCTCTTCCTGGGTTCGCGGCTGATCGTCATGTCGCCTCGCCCGGGCCGCATCACGCACACCTTCACGCCGGACTTCAACCGGCGCTACCTGGAGACTCGCGATGGACGTGGCATCAAATCCAGTCCCGACTTCATCGCCATGCGCGAAGAAGTCCTTGGCATCATCTACGGCGACGAGCGCGCCGCCGCCTCGCCCGAAGCCGTCCATGTCTAGGAACCGGTCGGGGCACAAGCCCGCGACGCCCGGGATGGTCTACGGCGCCCCGGGCGCGGGCTACAGCGGGCACATCAGCCTGTTGACCAGCCTGGCATTGATCGCCCTGTGGTTCCTGGTGACCAGTGCAGGCTGGGTGCGGCCGCTGTTCCTGCCGTCCCCCATTGCGGTCTACGACAAGTTTGTCTCGGCCATGACGGACGGTGTTGCCAATTCCACCCTGGCCGAGCATGCCCTGGCCAGCCTGACGCGCGTCTTCAGCGCGTTCTTCCTGGCCTGCCTGACGGCGATTCCCGTGGGCATCCTGATGGGCGTAAACCGCTATGCGCGCGGCATCTTCGACCCGCCCATCGAGTTCTACCGCCCGCTGCCGCCGTTGGCCTACCTGCCGCTGATCATCATCTGGTTCGGCATCGGCGAATTCCCGAAGATCCTGCTGATCTACCTGGCCATCTTCGCGCCCATGGCGATCGCCGCGCGGGCCGGCGTGCGCTCGGTGTCCATCGAGCAGATCCATGCCGCCTACGCGATGGGCGGCACGCGGATGCAGATCGTCTGGCACGTGATCCTGAAGGCAGCCATGCCCGAAATCTTCACGGGCATGCGCATCGGCATCGGGGTGGGATGGACCACGCTGGTCGCAGCCGAAATGGTGGCCGCCGACCGGGGCCTGGGCTTCATGGTATTGAACGCCGCCCAGTTCCTGGCCAGCGACACCGTCATCATGGGCATCATCGTGATCGGCGTGTTCGCCTTCGCCTTCGACCTGCTGGTGCGCTACCTGGAGAAATTCGCCATCCCCTGGAAGGGACGCATCTAGGACGTTTTCCAACAGGGCAATCCCCCATTTCTTCCCCCTGGCCGCTCCTCTATCCTGAGGCACAGATCCGGACCCCGCCCGCAGCGTGCGGCGGGGTCCGCATCGCCGTCACAAGGAGCCGTCATGTCCAGCCAGGCCTCGATGCTCAAGCCTGTGTTGTGGGAACGCCTGTTCGAAAGGGAAAGCGCACCCAACCTCAGCCTGCAGGGCCGGGTGCGCCAAATGCTGGTGTCGGCCATCCTCAGCGGCCATCTGCCGCCCGGCATGCCAGTGCCCTCCAGCCGGCAACTGGCCGATCAACTGCACATCGCCCGCAATACGGTCGTGTTCGCCTACCAGCAACTGGTCAGCGAAGGGTATCTGGTGTCGCGCGAACGCAGCGGCCACTTCGTCTGCGATTCCGTCATGCAAGGGCATTCCGGTTCGGCCGCGGATGCCGCGCACGCGGCGCCGCCGGATACCGTGCCGGACCCGCAGCGCGTGCGTTGGGACGAACGGCTGCGCTTCCGCCCGTCGCGGCAACGCAATATCACCAAGCCGCAAGACTGGCAGAAGCAGCCCTACCCTTTCGTGTACGGCCAGTTCGACCCCGACCTCTTTCCCACCGCCGAATGGCGCGAGTGCTGCATCAAGGCCCTGTCCGTGCTGGATATCCGCAGCTGGGCGCCCGACCTCATCACGCACGATGACCCGACGCTGATCGAACAGATCCGCACCCAGGTACTGCCCCGCCGGGGCGTCTGGGCCGACGCCGAGGAAATCGTCATCACCGTGGGCGCGCAACACGCGCTCTACCTGCTGGCCGATCTGCTGGTCAACGACGACACCGTGGTCGGCATGGAAGACCCCGGTTACCCCGACGCCCGCAACATATTCGCCAGCCACACGCGCAACCTGCTGCCGCTGCCGGTGGACGAACGCGGCCTGTGCACGGGCACGCACCTCTTGGGCTGTGACTACGTCTTCGTCACGCCCGGCCATCAATGTCCCACCACGGTCACGCTGGCGATGGAGCGCCGGGAAAACCTGCTGGCGCTGGCGCGCCAGGCCGACAGCATGATCATCGAAGACGATTTCGAAAGCGAAAGCCGCTGGGGCGAAGGCGCCATTCCGGCACTGAAAAGCCTGGACCGCGACGGCCGCGTCATTTACGTCGGCAGCCTAGCCAAGTCGTTCGCGCCGGGCCTGCGCATTGGCTACATCGTCGCGCCGCGCGAACTGACGCGCGAACTGCGGGCGTTGCGCCGGCTGATGCTGCGCCACCCATCCGCCTATATCCAGCGCGCCTTCTCGCTGTTCATTTCGCTGGGCCATCACCATTCGCTGCTGCGCAAACAATCGCAGGCCTACCAGAAGCGCGGCGCCGAGCTTGCCCAGGCGCTGGCCCGCCACCTGCCCGACTTCAAGGCGATCCCCATCACAGGTTCTTCGTCCTGCTGGCTGGCCGGGCCGCCCTGGCTGGACGCCGCCGAATTGTCCGAGGCCGCGCTGGCCGAAGGCGTCGTCGTCGAACCCGGCAACGTGTTCTTCATGAACGGCACGGAGGCGCCCCGCAACTACCTGCGCGTGGGCTTCACGTCGATCCGGCCCGAGCATATCGGGCCGGGCATCGAAAAGCTGGCGCAAGTGGTGCGCCGGTACCGCATGCGGGCGGCGGCGTAGGGCTTGCCCTCTGGTCCGGGCTGCAATGCCCGGCTACAGGTGTTCGTCCCGCAGGTGGTACCAGCGGTACAGCAAGCCCTGCCCGATCCGCCGAAAGGGCGCGAACAGATGCCCCGGCAACGGCGAATCGTAGATGGGCAGGTCCCAGGCGGGCCCGTCCTTACCCATCATCCGTTCGGCCAGGCGCTTACCCGCGTGCGCCGAGAACGCCACGCCGTTGCCGCCATACCCGAACGCGTAATACACCGGCAGCGCGGGGTCGGGCTGGGTCACGCGCGGCATCATGTCGTGGCTGACGTCCACCCAGCCCCACCAGGAATAGGCCACGTCCACGCCCCGCAGCGACGGAAACTTGCGCGCCAGGCCTTCGCGCAGCAGCGCCAGATGCCGGGGATGCTGCGCATCGGCGCCGCGCAAGGCGCTACGGCTGCCGATCTGCATGCGGCCGTCCGGCAGCAGGCGGTAGTAGAAGCGCAAGGTGCGCGTATCGGTGATGAACACGGTGCTTTTCAATCCCGCCGCCTCGCGTTCGGCGGGCGACAGCACACGCGTGACCAGCGAATTCGACAGCACCGGCATGATGCGGTTGTCCAGCAACGGGTTCACACCCTGGGCGGTATAGCCACCGGTCGCGAACGCCACGCGGCGCGCCCGCACGACGCCGCCCGGGGTCTCCAGCAGGATCACCCCGTTTTCCACACGCCAGCCCAGCACCGGACTTGACGGGTGCACGCGCACGCCCAGGGCCCGCGCCTGACGCAGATAGCCGTATGCCAACTTCAGCGGGTGCACGCCCACGCCGTCGGGCTCGTGCATGGCGCCGACCGCTTCGTGGTCGTCGACGTAACGCTCGCGCAGTTCCGCCTTGCTGAGCATCTTCGCGTCGTAACCGAACACCTCGCGCATCACGCGGGCCTCGTTTTGCAGAAAGGCCATCTTCTTCTGGCGGTGCGCCGTGTATAGATGCCCGCCCGGCTGCGCATCGCAATCCACCTGCGCGACCAGGCTCTTCCAGTATTCGAAGCCTTCGCGGATCTCCGCGTCCAGGCGGCGGGCGGTATCCAGCCCCCAGCGCGCAATCCACTGCGACCGGTACAGACGCCCCGACGCGTTCTGCCCCTGGCCGCCGTTGCGGCTGGTGCAGCCCCACACGACGCGGTTGGCTTCCAGCACCACGGCGCGCACGCCGAAGTCGCGCGCCAAGGTCAGCGCCGCCGACAGGCCGGTGAAGCCCGACCCCACGATCACCATGTCGGCGTCGACGTCGCCCTGGATGGGGCCGTCGTCCTCCGGCGGCTCGCCGGCGCTGGCGACCCAGTACGTAGGCGCGTAGTCCTGCCCCCGGCCGGGCGGCGACACCAGGGGGTCATAGGTCGGGTTGTAGGCGTTGGCCCCTGGGGTGGCCGCGCGGGGCGGGCGGGAGGTGTCGAAGGGCATTTGGGTATCCATGCTTCGAATCCGAGTCCTGGGTGTGTCCGGGAAGGTGCCGGGGGGTGTCCGAGGCGAGACGGGCCGGGCCTCAGGCACGGGCCGGCAGCGCCGGGCGCTGCTTGCGGAATGCGTTCTTCACGCGGATCTTGCCGTCCTGGAACGTGAAGACATCGACCATGTCGGCCTCCACCCGCGAGCCGTCCGCGGCGGTGCCGGTGAACGTGCATTCGGACACGCCGCGGTCGCCCGCCACCCAATGCCTGCCGTTGTTCCATTGCGCGTCGGGAAAGTTCTTCCACGCCGCGGCGAACGCGGTGCGGACCGCCTCTGTTCCGGTGTGCCGGCTGCCGCAGGCCTCGGGGCCGCCCACGGTCTCGAACACGCAGTCCTCGCTCATAAAACTCATCAAGGCATCGATATCGTGGCGGTTCCAGGCAGCCGCGAATTCGGCCAGCATTTCCACGGTGACGGTCTTGTGCATTGCCAACCCTCCGATAGACGCCGGCGCGGCATGCGCCCGCGTACAGGATCCAAGGTAAGTGAGCGGTCCCGCAGGGTCTAGAACCAGAAAAGGGAAATCGCTTGCACCAGTCATGACGCCGTGGCGGGCGCAAGCATCGCGGACACTTGCCGAGGATCGATCGCGTCGCGCAAGCCGATGAACACCAGCCCGGTCGCACCCAATTCATCGGGCGGCGCGGCCTGCGTGTCGTAGCGCACGCGGCGGCCCGCCCATTGCACCAGCACCAGGCCGTGCCGGTCAGTGCGGACCCATCCCTTGGCCCTCAACAGTTGACGGGGCATTTGCCGCAACTGCCCCGCCAAGTGGTCGGCATTCAGCGTACCGGGCGCTTCCCAGAGCCAGCTTTGGAAGGGATGGTCGGGGTCCTGCCCAGGCATCGCGCCGCGATGCCCGGCGTGGCCGCAGCCCGCATGCACACACTCGTGGACAGACGCGCCCGGCATCGCCTCGCCCGACAGATAGCGCAGGTCGACGCGCCCTTCCCGCGCGGCAATCATGGCCGCGCCCTGCGTCACGTCCTTCAGCCACCCCTGCACCTCGGCCAGCGCTTGCGGCGTCGCCAGGTCTGTCTTGTTCAGCACCAGCAGATCGGCCGCCTTCAACTGCCGCGCCACGGTATCGCTCAGCAAGGGATCGGCGGCCAACGCCCGCACGTTAGCCACATCCACCAGTACCACAACGCCTTCCAGTTGCAGCAAGGGGTCGCACATGCCCACCTGCGCAATCCGAGAGGGATCCGACACGCCGCTGGCCTCGATGACGATCCATTCCGGCAGCGGGTCCAGCGCCAGCACACGCGCCAGCGCATCATCCAGGCCCCCAGCCATCGAGCAGCACACGCAGCCGTTGGCCAGGCGGATCACCGCGTCCGCGCGTTGCGCGACGAGACCCGCGTCGATATCGATCGGCCCGAAGTCATTGACCAGCACCGCCGCCCGGCGGCGGCTGGTGCTCAGCACATGGTTAAGCAGGGTCGTCTTGCCCGCGCCCAGAAAGCCGCCGACGACCGTCAGCGGAATGCGCGCCGCGCCGGTGGCGGCCATCTCAAGCGCCTTCCAGCGCCAACGGCCGTCCGCCGACGACGGTTCCCAGCACGGCGACGTCCTTCAACCGGTCGGGGGGCACCGTCGTGGGATCGTCTTCCAGCACGCAGAAGTCGGCGTACTTGCCCACTTCGATGGAGCCGACCAGATGGTCCATGTGCAAGGTATAGGCTGCTCCCAGCGTGACGGCATGCAGCGCCGCATCCACGCTGATCCGCTCGGACTCGCCCAGAATGCGGCCCGAGGCCGTTTGGCGGTTGACCGCGCACCAGGCGGTAAACAAAGGTCCAAGCGGCGTGATCGGCGCATCGGAGTGGATCGAGAACGGGACCCCCGCGCGCGCCGCCGACGCACAGGCGTCCATGCGGTTGGCGCGGTCGGGCCCCATGGTAAGCGCGTAATGGGCGTCGCCCCAGTAGTAGAGATGGTTGGCGAACAGGTTGGCGCACATGCCCAGGCTGGCCATTTTCCGGAATTGCGCCGCATCGGCCATCTGGCAGTGCTGCAACGTGTGGCGGTGGTCCCGGCGCGGCGTGCGGCGCAGGGCAAGGTCCACCGCCTCGATCGCACGTTGTGTGGCTTCATCGCCATTGGTGTGGATGTGCAATTGCACGCCGGCATCGTGATAGGCCTGCACGGTTGCGTCCAGCTCGGCGGGCGCGATGACCCAGATGCCGTTGGGGGCTCCGTTGTAATAGCCGGGCCAGCGCACCCGGGCGGTGAAGCCCTGGATCGATCCGTCCACCACCAGCTTGACCATGCCCAGGTGCAGCTTGTCGTGGTTCAAGCGCTTGGCGGCCGCCAGTTTTTCCAGGCAGCGCGCGGGATCGCCCGCATACGTCAGCGCCGAGGCGGCGGGCACGATGCGCACGGGATAGTCGGGTTCGGCCGTGATGCGCGCCAAGGTCGCCACGCCCTCGTCGCCCAGTTCGTTGACCAGGTCCGTGGCGGTCGTCACGCCCGCCCATTGCGCTACCTTGCCAAACATGCGCAGCCCGTCTTCCGACAGCCCAACCGTGCGGAACGGGCTGCCAATCAGCCGCATGACCGGAAACATGGCCGCAAATTCGCACAGCTCGCCGCTGGGCTGGCCGTCTTCCATCCGCGTCACGCCTTCGATGTCGGTATCGCGGTCGATGCCGGCCCGGGCCAGCATCGGCGTGTTCACGTTCATCAGGTGCATGCTGGCGTGCATGACAACAACGGGGCGCGCCGCGGACACACGATCCAGATGCTGGACGCCCATGCGCTGGCCGTCGAAGAAGATGGGGTCGAAGCCCCAGCCGATCAGGGTTTCTCCCGCCGGCAGGCTGCGTTCGGCCTCGCGCAGCCGGTCGGCCACCGCGTCGAAACTTTTCAGGCCTTCCCAAAGGCGGCCATCGGGCCCACGGCGATCATAGAAGCCCACGTACACGAATTTCCACATGCCGCCTTCGGGCAGATGGCAATGCCCTTCCACCAGGCCGGGCATCAGCACCCTGCCGGCATACCGGTCGTCCACGTCCGCCGGCCCCCAGCCTGCCAGGTCTTCCCTGCTGCCCACGCCCAGGATGCGGCCGTCCCGCACCGCGACGTGGGTGGCGCGCGGCTGGGCCGGGTTCATGGTCAGGATGCTGCGGGCGGCGTAGATCGTCGTCTTGCCTTCAGGCCGGGTCATCGAGGGTTCCTTGTGACGGTTGGATTCAGCCCAGCAACGGCGCCACCACGGCGCCGTCGCGGACCTCTACGAAATGGCAGGCAACGCGGTGGCCCGGCACGATTTCGCGCAGTTCGGGCTCGCGCGTCGAACAGGCGGGCTGCGCGGCCGGGCAACGGCCGGCAAACCGGCAACCCGGCGGCGGGTTCACCGGACTGGGTGGGTCTCCCATCAGCCGCACGCGGCGCGCGGCCGATTCGCGCCCGCCCTTGACTGTCGGTACCGCCGACATCAGCGCCACGCTGTAGGGATGCAGCGGGCGCGTGAAGAAGGCGCGGCGCGAAGCTTGTTCGATGATCTTGCCCAGATACATCACCGCGATGTCGTCGCAGATGTGCTCGACCACGGCCATGTCGTGCGAAATGAACAGGAACGATTGCCCCTGCTCCCGCTGGATCCGCCGCAGCAGGTTCAGAATCTGCGCGCGGATGGCAATGTCCAGCGCCGACACCGGCTCATCGCACACGATCAGGTCCGGCGCGCTGGCCAGCGCCCGGGCCACGTTCAGGCGCTGCCGTTGCCCACCGGAAAACTGGTGCGGAAATAGTTGGCGCTGTTCGGGCCGCAGACCCACCAGTTCAAACATTTTGGCCACGCGCGCTTCGCGCCCGCCGGGCGGGTCGATGCGCATCAAGTCCAGCGGCGCCCGCACAATGTCTTCGGCGCGCTGGCGCGGGTTCAGTGACGAATACGGATCCTGGAACACCAGCTGCAGGCGGCGTCGCATCTGCCGCAACGAGGCGCCGCCCAGGGCGGTCAGGTCGGTGCCGTCGAAATGGATGGAACCCGCGGTTGGGTCCGCCAACCGCAGTACGGACAGCGCCGTGGTGGTCTTGCCGGAGCCGGACTCGCCCACGATCGCCAACGTACGGCCACGTGCCAGGTCGAACGACACGCCGTCCACCGCCTTGACCACGACCGGCTTGCCGTCGGCGCCCTTGCCCCCCACGGGAAAGTGCACGGCCAGGTTCCGGACGGACAGCAATGCGGGAACATGCGATTGCGGCGTCATGCGGCCTCCTGATAGAGCCAACAGGCCACGTCCTGGCCCTCGTCCACGCGCACCAAGGGCGGGAATTCACTGCGGCAACGCGCCAGCGACCGGGTGCAGCGGTCCAGAAAGGGGCACCCCACGCCGCGGTCCCAGACCGAGGGCACCACGCCCGGTATCTCGGGCAGGTCCGGCCGGATATCGTCGGGTTCCCGGTCCAGTTCGGGCAGGCAGGCGATCAGCCCCTGTGTGTAGGGATGGCGGGGATGCGCCAGGATCTGCCGCACGCCGCCCTGCTCCACGACCCGCCCGCCGTACATCACGACAACGCGATCGGCCATTTCCGACACCGCGCCCATGTCGTGCGTGATCAGCAGAACGGCAGTGCCGCGCCGCGCCTGCTGCTCGCGCAGCAGGTCGAAGATCTGCGCCTGGACGGTGACGTCCAGCGCCGTGGTCGGTTCGTCGGCGATCAGGACGTCGGGATCGCAGGCCAGTGCAATGGCAACCATCACCCGTTGGCGCATGCCGCCGGACATCTGGTGCGGGTAGTCGTCCACGCGCCGCTCGGGCACCGGGATGCCCACCGACTTCAGCATGTCGATGGCGCGCGCGCGGGCGTCGGCGCGGCTCAGGCCCTGGTGCAGCCGCAAAGGCTCCGCAATCTGGTCGCCCACCGTGTACACGGGATTCAGCGCCGTCATGGGTTCCTGGAAGATCATCGAGATCTTGTTGCCGCGCACCCGCCGCATGGCCTCGTCGTCGTGCAACGCCAGGTCCGCGCCCGACAAGCGGACGCGGCCGGCGCCGATCCGCCCCAGCGCCGGGATCAGCCGCATGATGGCCAGCGCCGTCATGCTCTTGCCGCAGCCCGACTCCCCGACCAGGCACAGCGTTTCGCCTGCACGCAGCTCGAAGCTGACCTGGCTCAATACCTCCGCTACGCGGCCACGCGAGCGGAACTCCAGGCTGAGGGCCTCGACTTCCAGGGCGGGAACTTCCAGGCGCGCGTTCATGAGCGCCCCCGCGACGTGGGGTTCAATGCGTCGTTCAGTCCGTCGCCGATCAGGCTGACGGCCAGCACCGTCAGGAAGATGGCCGCGCCGGGCAGCGTCACCGCCCACCACGCCGTCAGGATGTAGGGGCGGTTGCTGCCGATCATCAGCCCCCAGCTCATGATGTTCGGGTCGCCCAACCCCAGGAACGACAGGCCCGCTTCGAACAGGATCGCCGTGCCGATGGCCAGCGTGGCCGACACGATCAGCGGCGCCAGCGCATTAGGCAGGATCACGCGCCAGATGATGCGCGCGTCGCCCGCGCCGATCACGCGTTCGGCCAGCACGTATTCCCGCCGTTTCAGGCGCAGGAACTCGCCCCGCGCCAGCCGCGCGGTGCCGGTCCAGCTGACCACGCCGATCGCCACCGCGATGGTCGCAAGCGACGGGGTGAACAACGTCACCAGCACCATCGCAAAGAGCAAGGTGGGCAGCACCTGGAAGAATTCAGTGATGCGCATCAGCGTCTCGTCGACCCAGCCGCCGTAGTAGCCCGCCAGCGCGCCGACGGTCAGGCCGATGGCCATCGACAGCACCGCGGCCACCACGCCGACCAGCAGGGTGGCGCGGCCGCCATAGACCATGCCGGTCAGCACGTCGCGCCCCAGGTAGTCCGTGCCCAGCAGCATCTCGCCGCCGGGCGGTTCCATGGGCGCGCTGGCGATCTCGAACGGGTCCGCCTGCATCAGCATCGGACCGAAGATCGTCACCGCCAGGATGGCGGCCAGCAACAGCACCCCGAAGACAGCCGACGGATTGCGGACGAACACCCGCAAGGCCTCGTAGGACTGCCGCGCGGGTGCACGCGACGCCGTAGCGGCTACGGCAGGCAGGGGAATCACGGAAGGCGCTTGGCTCATGATGTCTTGATCCGGGGATCGATCAGGCGGTAGGCCAGATCGGTTAGCTGATTCATCACCACCACCAGCAGCGAGGCGAACAGCAGGATGCCCAGCAATGTCGGGTAGTCGCGCCGCAGTACAGAGTCGAACGCCAGCCGCCCCAGCCCGGGCCAGTTGAAGACCGTCTCGACGAGGATGGCGCCTGCCAGCACGTTGCCGAACTGCAGGCCCAGCATGGTCACCACCGGCAGCACGCCATTGCGCAAGGCGTGCTTGTACAGGACCGAGCGCTCCGGCAACCCCTTGGCGCGGGCGGTGCGGATGTAGTCGGCGGACAGCGCTTCCATGACGCTGGCGCGCGCCAGACGGCTGTACTGCGCCAGGTAGACGAACGCCAGCGTGAACGCCGGCAGCGCCAGGTGATGCAGTACGTCCACCACACCCGCCCAGCCGTCCTGCGGCCCACCCGCCGACCGCATGTCCGACACCGGGAAGACCGGCAGCACCGACGCAAACAGGATGATCAAAATGATGCCCGTCCAGAAAACCGGCGCCGAATAGCCCACCACAGACAGCAGCGTGATGCCTTGCGACAGCGGTCCGTTGGGCTTCCTGGCGGCCAGCGTGCCCAGCAGCGTGCCCACGATGAAGGCGCTGAATACCGAGGTCACCACCAGCAGTAGCGTGGCGGGCACGCGATCCCAGATCAGGTGGGCGACGGGTACGTTGAAGAAGTAGGAATAGCCCAGGTCGCCGCGCAGCACCTGCGCCAGGTACAGGCCCAACTGCACCAGAAAGGGCTTGTCCAGTCCGTACTGCGTACGCAACTGGGCCCGCAGGTCTTCGCTGATGCCGCCCATGGAACCGGCGATGGTCTCGACGGGATCGCCGGGCGAAATATGGATCAGCAGGAAATTCAGCGTCACCACGGCCAGCAGCAACAGGCCCGCGTAGGCAAGACGGCGCAAGATGAAACGCAGCATGGCGGCTCCGCCTTATTGCAGGTAGACGTCGTCCAGCGGCGACAACATGCCCCATATCCCCTCGGGCATGCCGTGCACCTTCTTGGACGTCAGCGTGTGGTACGGAATCACCGTCAGGAAATCGATCGGCACGTCTTCGGTCACCAGGCGCTGGAACTCGGCGTATTGCGCCCGGCGCTTCTCCACGTCGGTCTCCATGCCCGCCTGCGCCAGCAGCGCGTCGACCTTCGGATTGGAGTAGGACTGCGTATTGGTCCAGATGATGTCGCGGATGTTGCTGGACAGGTAGGTGCGGTGCACGCCGATGACCGGGTCGCCCCAGTTGAAGACAATATCGGTCGTCATGTCGAAATCATGGCTGGCGATGCGCTTGGCCCAGGTCGGGAAATCAGGCGATGCGCGCACCTGCACCGCGATGCCCACCTTCTTCAACTGGCTGCGCAGGTACTCGGCAACGTTCTTGCCCTGCACGTCCGAGCCGGGCATGTAGTCCACCGTCAGCGTCATGCGCTCGCCCTTGGCGTCCTTATTGAAACCGGCCTCCTCCAGCAGCTGCTCCGATTTCTTGAGGTCCAGCGGGTACTTCTTCACGTCCGGCGTGGCGTAGGGGCTGGTGCCCACGATCGGGCCGTCGGCGGGTTTGGCGAACCCCGCGTTCAACGCCTTGGTGATGAACCCCTTGTCGGTCGCGTAGGCGATGGCTTGGCGCACGCGCACGTCGTTCAAAGGCCTGCGCGCCGTATTGAAGGCCAGCCAGCTCAGCGCGCCGATGCCCTCGTAGCCGCGATTGGTCATGACGATGGCGGCGTTGTCCTTGGCGCGCCGCAAGATGGTCGGCTCGGTCATGAAGGGCAAGGCCCCGATGTCGCCTCGTTCCAGCCCGATCAACAGGTTGGTGGCGTCCGGATTGATCTTCACCACGATGCGGTCCAGATACGGCTTGCCCGGCAGGAAGAACTTGTCGAACCGCTCCAGCACGATCTCCTGGCCGGGCTTGAATTCCTTGAACTTGAACGGGCCCGACCCCACTACGTCCGTCGAATTCCGGGGATGCGTCTTGATGTCTTGCCCATCGTCGTAGATATGCTTGGGCAACACGGGCATCAGCGCCGGCGACAAGGCCAGCAGGATCGCCGGGTGCGGCTGGCTCATGCGCAGCACGGCCGTATAGGGATCGGGCGTCTCGACGGATTGCACGGGCGCAAACATGGTCTGGAACGGGTGATTGTTCTTGACCACCATGACCGAGAACGCCACGTCTGCGGACGTAATGGGCTTGCCATCATGAAACACGGCGTCTTTGCGCAAATGCAGCGTCAGGGACTTGCCGTCCGGCGCCAATTCCCACGATTCGGCCAGATAGGGTTGCGGCTTCCAGTCCGCGTCGTAACGCAGGGGGCTGGCAAAGAGCTGCGCACTGGGCAGCGCGGTTGCCGTACCCGATTGCACCGCGCCGTTCAGATGTCGGGGCACCTGGGTCGATCCCACGACCAGCGTGCCGCCGGGCTTGGGCGCATCCGCCGCCACCGCCCCGCCCGCCATCGCCATCACCGCCAGAATCGTTGCCAAGCCTTGTCGTGCGCTGCGCGTGATTTTTCCCTTGATGTGTTTGCTACACGGGCCACTCGTTGGATGGCTTTCGCGTAAGCGTAGCCATCCAATGGACCAGGCCTTAGTACCAAACAGGCAGAGTCTTTGGTGCCAGCGACGCCAGCGAGACGGTCATGCGGAAACGGCGGCGCTTGCCGCGCAGGCGCGTGCATACAGGACGGCGACCGCGCAGCTGTTGACGCGCGCCTGCATGGAGTCGGAGCGGCTGGTCAGCAACACCGGCACACGCGTGCCCAGCACGAGGCCGGCCGTGCCCGCACCGGCCAGCCAGGTCAGCTCCTTGTAGAGCATGTTGCCCGCCTCGATGTCGGGCACCAGCAGGATGTCGGCGTCGCCGGCCACGCGCGACACGATGCCCTTCTGGTCCGCCGCGTCGCGCGAGATCGCGTTATCGAACGCCAGCGGCCCATCGATATCGCCGCCCCGGATCTGCTGCCGGTCGGCCATCTTCGACAGCGCGGCGGCGTCCAGCGTGGCCGGCATCGACGGATTGACGGACTCGGTCGCGCACAGCACCGCAAGCTTCGGGCGCGTCACACCCAGCGCCCGCGCCAGGTCGATGGCGTTCTGGGCGATGTCCGCCTTTTCCTGCAAGGTCGGCGCGATGTTGACGGCCGCGTCCGTCAGGATGAACAACTTGGGATACGCGGCTACCGCCATGACGAATGCGTGGCTGATGCGGCGGTCCGTGCGCAGCCCGGATTCGCGGGCCACCACGGCCGACATGAAATGGTCCGTGTGCAGGCTGCCCTTCATCAACATGCTGGCCGCGCCATCGCGCGCCAAGGCGGCGGCGGCCCGCGCGGCAAGCTTCTCGTCATCCGGCGTGTCCACGATCTCAAGTTCGCCGGCACGCACTCCCATCTCGGCCAGCAAGGCGGCGATGCGGCGCGCCGGGCCCACCAGCACCGGCTCGATGTAGCCGGCGTCCCGCGCCTGGACGGCCGCGCCCAGGCTTGCCGGGCACAGGGGATAGGCCACCGCGGTGCGCAGCCGCCCGGCCGATAGCGCGGCATCGCGCAGGGGTTCGAACAATCGGTCGATTGCCATGGGTACGTGCTCCTGCCGCGGATGTCCGCAAGGTCAAATGGAATGCCTGCGGCGCGGCACCGGCCGCGCCGCAGGCATCGGTCACCCCTTGACGGGATCGATCGACAGCGGCACTTCGCCCGAATGGAACGGCTGGTTCACGTACTGCTTGTACTTGTCCAGCAAGCGCAGCGGCTGCTTGAGCGCGTCGCGCCGGAACGGGTCGCCCAGTTCCTGGCTGACCATCATCTCCAGCACCGTGGTCTTGCCTTCCGACTGCGCCTTGCAGGCGGCCTGCAACGCGGCGCCGACCTGATCGGCGTGCTCAACACGGATGCCTTCCGCGCCCATCGCACGGGCCAGTTCCGCGAAGTTGGGGTTGATCAGGTTGCTGCCTACGAAGCGACGCCCGTAGAAGTCCACCTGGTTCTTCTTTTCCGCCCCCCACTGCCCGTTGTGGAAGACCACCGCCGTCACCGGGATCTTCTCGCGCACGCAGGTCAGCAATTCCTGGAAGCTCATGCACCAGGCGCCATCACCCACGTAGGCCACCGCCGGCCGGTCGGGGCGGCCCAGCTTGGCGCCGATCAGCGCCGGCAGTGCATAGCCGCAGTTGCCGAAGCTCATGGCGGCCAGCATGGAGTTCGGTTCGTCAAAGCGCAGATAGCTGTTGGAGACCGAGCAGATGTTGCCGATGTCGGTGGATACCATCACCTGCTTGGGCATTGCGCGTTCCAGCTCGCGCAGCATGCGGCGCGGATGCATGCGGCCGCCGCCGTGTTCGATGATGTCCAGGCTCCAGTCGTCGCGCTCGTGCGACCACCCATCCAGTTCCTTTTCCCATTCGGCCTTCTGCGAGGCGATCTCGTCGCCACGCGCCGTCTTGGTACGCGTGCAGGCGACCTCGCGGTCCTTCAGCTTGGCGGTCAACGCCGCCGCGGCCGGCCGCGCGTCGCCGCAGATGCCCACCGACACCGGACGCACCAGGCCCAGCATGCGGTGGTCGGCGTCCACCTGGATGATGCGCGCGCCTTGCGGCCAATAGTCCAAGCCGTGCTGCGGCAAGGTGCCGAACGGCCCCAGGCGCGTCCCCAGCGCCAGCACCACGTCGGCTTGCGACAGCAGTTTCATGCCGGCCTTGGCGCCCTGATAGCCCAGCGGCCCGCACCACAGCGGGTGGCTGGCGGGGAACGCATCGTTATGCAGATAACTGGTCACTACCGGCGCGCCCAATAGTTCGGCCAACGCCACGCATTCAGCCTGGCCTTCCGAGAACAGCACGCCGCCGCCCGCCACGATGACCGGGAACCTGGCCTCGGCCAACAGGCGGGCCGCCGCTTCCAGGTCTTCTTCCGAGCCCGGCCCGCGGCGGATGCGGCGTGGTTCCGGGATGGCCACATCGATTTCGCCGTAGAAGTAATCACGCGGAATGTTCAGTTGCGTGGGGCCGCGTTCGGCCATTGCATTGTCGAAGGCCTTGGCCGTGAATTCCGCCATGCGGTCCGGGCGGTTCACATGCGCCTGATACTTGGTGATGCGCGAAAAGATGGGCAGTTGTTCGGTTTCCTGGAAGCCGCCCAGCCCCATGCCGGATGTGCCGGTCTCGGGCGTGATCGCCACCACCGGGCTGTGCGCCCAATACGCGGCGGCCACGCCGGTCACGAAGTTGGTGATGCCGGGGCCGTTCTGCGCAATGCATACGCCGTGGCGGCCCGTCACCCGGGAATAGCCGTCCGCCATGTGCGCGGCGCCCTGCTCGTGCACCGTGGGCACGAAGCGGATGCCTGCGGCGGGGAACAAGTCCAGCGCATCCATGAAGGCCGAACCGACGATGCCGAATACGTCTTTGACGCCCTGCGCGACCAGCGTTTCAACAAACGCTTCACTGGGGGTCATGTGTTGCTTGCTGCTCATGGTCTCTCTCCTGGCAGGCCGGCGCTTGTGTGGTTGCATCGTGGCCGGGGTGATTCGATACTGCCGGAGAAAACCCGCCCGTCCCACCCCTCTGCGTTTCATTTTCTGCAAAATCCGTGCGACGATGGGCCATTGGCCGCCGAATCTTCAAATATTGAAAGATGAAAGACGAATCCTCCGCCGCGTTGCGCGCGCTGACCTTGCTGGAGCAGGTCGCCCGATCCGAATCACCCGTGTCGCTGGCAGCGCTGACCGACGCCACCGGGCTGCCCAAGCCGTCCGTGTTGCGCATCCTGACGCGCCTGGTCGAAGCCGGCATGTTGCTGCGCGAACCGGCCGGCAAAAGCTATGTCAGCGGCCCCCGCCTGAGCGCGCTGGCGCGCGAGACGCTGCTGAATTCGCCCTTGCGCGGCGAACGCCACCGCATCCTGGACAGCCTGGTCGATGAAATCGGCGAAACCTGCAACTGCACCATGCTGGACGGCGACGAAGTCATCTACCTGGACCGCGTGGAAACCGCCTGGCCGCTGCGCGTAAACCTGCAGACCGGGTCGCGCGTGCCGCTGCACTGTTCGGCCAGCGGCAAACTGTTCCTGGCCCATATGCGGCGCGAGCCGCGCGCGCGGCTGCTGGCCGCCGCCCCCTTGCCGCGATACACGCCGAACACCTTGTGCGACGTCGCCGCGCTTGAGCAAGAGCTGCGCGCCATCAAGAAAGAAGGCGCCAGCTTCGACCGCGAAGAATTCCTGCTGGGCATCGTCTGCATGGCCGTGCCCATCCTGCATGGGCCGCGCGTCATCGCCGCCGTGGCCCTGCACGCGCCGGTCGCCCGCCTGTCCATCGACGGCGCGCGAGCCTGGCTGCCCCGCATGCAGGAAGCGGCCCGAGCGCTGGCGGGCACATACGAACCGCAGCCGTAGCCTGCGGCGGCATGCGCACTACGTCCCTGATTTATCTGGGTGCCCCGCCCGCCCGGGCGAAGGTCTGGCCATGCCCAGGGCTTACACTGTCGGTCGACTCTGTTTTTCGCATTTTTTGCGATCCCTCCTATTGTGACCAACACGCCCTTCTCCTCCCTGCCCCTCTTGCCCGCCCTGCTCGACAACCTGCAAAGCCTGGGGTTCGAGCAAATGACGCCCATCCAGGCGCAAAGCCTGCCGCTCATCCTGGAAGGCCGCGACATCATCGCGCAAGCCAAGACGGGCAGCGGCAAGACCGCGGCGTTCGGCCTGGGCGTGCTGCAAAAGCTGGACACGAGCCGCCTGACGCCCCAGGCGCTGCTGGTCTGTCCCACCCGTGAATTGGCCGATCAGGTCGCGCAGGAACTGCGCCGGCTGGCGCGCCTGATTCCCAACGTCAAGATCCTGACCCTGTGCGGCGGCGCCGCCGCCCGCCCCCAGGCTGAATCGCTGGCGCGCGGCGCCCACCTGGTCGTCGGCACGCCCGGCCGCATCCAGGACCACCTGACGCGCGGCAGCCTGGACCTGGCCGGCCTGACCACGCTGGTGCTGGACGAAGCCGACCGCATGGTCGACATGGGCTTCTATGACGACATCGTCGCCATCGCCTCGCACTGCCCGGCCAAACGCCAGACGCTGCTGTTTTCGGCCACCTACCCCGACAACATCCGCAAGCTCAGCGCCCGGTTCCTGCGCAACCCGGCCGAAGTCAAGGTCGAAGCGCAGCACGACGCCAGCCGCATCGAACAGATCTTCTACGAAATCGACGGTAAGGACCGCCTGGACGCCGTGGCGCGCCTGCTGGCGCACTTCCGCCCCGTCTCCACGCTGGCCTTCTGCAACACCAAGATCCGCAGCCACGACCTGGTCGAACGGCTGCAGGCCGATGGCATCAGCGCCCAGGCCTTGAACGGCGACCTGGAACAGCGCGAACGCGACGAGATCCTGATCCAGTTCGCCAACCAGAGCTGCGCGGTCCTGGTCGCCACCGATGTGGCCGCCCGCGGGCTGGACATCCAGAACCTGGGCGCCGTCATCAACGTGGACGTCACCAAGGACACTGAAGTCCACGTGCACCGCATCGGCCGCAGCGGCCGGGGCGATCAGAAGGGCCTGGCGCTCAGCCTGTGTTCGCCCGACGAAATGCGCTGGGCCAACCTGGTCGAGCAATACCAGGGTTCGCCGCTGAAGTGGGGCGACATCAAGTCCTTGAAACCCAAGGCTGACCGCCCCCTGCGCGCGCCGATGGTCACGCTGTGCATCCAGGGCGGCAAGAAGGACAAGCTGCGCCCGGGCGACCTGCTGGGCGCCCTGACCGGCGACGGCGGACTGACCTTCGAACAGGTCGGCAAGATCAACATCACCGAGTTCAACTCCTATGTGGCACTGGACCGCCAGATCGCCAAGCAGGTGTTCTCGCGCGTATCCAACAGCAATATCAAGGGCCGCCGGTTCCGCATGCGGTTCCTCGAAGAATTCTGATTGCTGCCGGGACAGGGAATTTTTCCGGTCGACCGGTCGAAAGACCGCGATGAAAGCTTGATGATTTTGCTCGGGTTTTGCCATAATGGCCCCGCCTGGCCCGGCGTTGCCGCCTCAATCGGGGCGCGCCGGACGCGGAACCAAAGGTAAACAGCGCGCTCCAACGAGCCGCTGTCCCCTTAACCATCACAAGAGAAACTCACCATGATCAAGTCCGACGATACCGGCAAGCTGATCCTGCGCCTGACCCTCGGCATTCTGATTCTGCTCCACGGCCTGTCCAAACTGATGGGCGGCGGCGTCACCGGCATCAGCGGCATGCTGTCGTCGCACGGCCTGCCGGGCTTTCTGGCCTATGGCGTGTACGTGGGCGAAATCATCGCCCCCGTGCTGCTCATCATCGGCGTTTACACTCGCCTGGGCGGCCTGATCATCGCCATCAATATGGTGGTTGCGATCCTGCTGGCCCACACCGGCCAGTTGGGCACCATCACCAACACCGGCGGCTGGGCCCTGGAACTGCAAGGCATGTTCCTGTTCACCGCCCTGGCCATCGCCTTCATGGGCGCCGGCCGTTTCAGCCTGGCCGGCAACGGCGGCCGCTGGAACTAACCACCTGGCTTGGCGTTGCGCCCTCACCCGGCGCGATGCAAGACAACGGGGTCGCTCAGGCGGCCCCGTTGTTTTTTCCGCAGAGATTGATACGAACGACATGCGCCGTCACGCAGCCGCAAACATCCGTCACTTGAAAGCTGTTTCGGAACGATTACAGCCGCGAACTCCCGCCTGAGGGTATGGCCTAATCCGTATCAGCGCATTAGGAAGTAAGCCACACACCTGGCGCTGGTTGGGAGTGACTCAAATGAAGAAGCGTCTGCTGCTGGTGCTGGCCATAGCCAGTTCGTTGACCGGATGCGTCGTGGTGCCGGCCCGCCCGGCCTACTACCGCCCGGCCCCCGTCTATTACACGCCGCACTACTATTACCCGGCGTACCCCGCTCCGCATTACTACTACCGCGGATATTGATCCTCGCACCCGAGGCGATCAGGAACAGCCATGACACCGTCCGTCCGGATTTCCCGCTTTCGGCCCCTGGCCACCGCAGCTTTGCTGGCGATTTGTGCCGGCGCGGCCGCGCAGACCTATGCGCCGCCCCCCGCGCCCGCTGCCCCGGCCTATGACAACGGCGACCCCGCCAACGCCAACCTGGCCCTGGTGGACCGCAGCCCGGAACCACCGCCGCCCCTGCCCGTCTATGTGCAGCCGCCCGCACCGGCAGACGGCTACATGTGGGTGCCCGGCTACTGGAGCCGCAATCGCTACGGCTTTTTCTGGGTGCCCGGCGCATGGGTGATGGCCCCCTACCACGGGGCGCTCTGGACGCCGGGCTACTGGGGCTTCGTGAACGGGCTGTATGTCTGGAACGCCGGCTACTGGGGCCCTCATGTGGGCTTCTATGGCGGCATCAACTACGGCTTCGGCTATGTCGGCATCGGCTACGTCGGCGGCTACTGGAACCGCGACCGCTTCTACTACAACCGGTCCGTAACGAACGTGAACGTGACGCGCGTCACCAATGTCTACAACCACACCGTCGTCGTCAACAACGTCGACAACCGTCGCGTGAGCTACCACGGCGGGCCTGATGGCATCCGCCGCGACGCCGACCCCCGCGAATTGGCCGCCCGCAACGACCGGCACGCGCCGCCCACCGACATGCAGCGCGGGTTCGTGCGCGATGCGGGCAACAACCGCGCGCAGTTCTACGATCACAACAAGGGCCGCCCGCCCCAGGCGTTCGTCGACCACCCCAACAACAACGGGCGCCCGCCTGACGCGCCACGGCCCGGCGGCGACGCGCGACCGGGCAATGGCCCAGGAAACAACCCCGGCAATGGACGGGACCACGGTCGCGACAATCGCCCGGGGCCTGGCGCCGGCAACGGCGCTCCCGCCGCCAACTTCACTGGCGGCCAGGGCCCGGGACAAACCGTCACGGGCACGGCGCGTCCCCCACAATCGCCAGCGCCGCAGCAGGTACGGGACCCGGCACGCGACGCGGCGCGGGACCAAGCCAGGGGTGCGCAGCAGCAAGCGCAACAACAAGCACAGCAACAGCAAGCGCGCGATCAGCAAGTGCGACAGCAACAGGCCCGCGACCAGCAGGCGGCGCGACAGCATCAGGATCGCGAGCAGCAACAGCAGGCGCGGCAGGCCAGGGACGCCCAGCAGCAGGCGCGTCAGCAGCAGGCCCGCGATAGCCAGCAGCACCAGCAGCAGCAACAGGCGCGCGAACAGCAGCATCAACAGCGTCAGCAAGCGCAGCAGCAGGTGCGCCAGCAAGCCTCGCCGCGTCCGGAAGGACACTCGCAGCAGGGCGGCGGCCGAGACCGTGAAGCGCAGCGCGGCGAGGGTCGCGGCGGGCCGAACCGCGACTGAACTGGACCCCTGTCAACGGCGGGACTACAGTAGGCACTTTGCCGCGCCCGCCCGCGCGCCACACTGGATATCGGAGCCTCCCATGAAACGCCTTGTCTCCTGCTTGATGCTTTGCGGCCTGCTGGCCGGCACGTCGGCCCAGGCCGCCTTGAACGTGGGAGCGCCCGCGCCTGACTTCAGCACCCAGGCCTCGCTGGGCGGCAACGTCTTCACATTCAAACTGACCGAGGCCTTAAAGCAAGGGCCCGTCGTGCTGTACTTCTTCCCCGCCGCGTTCTCCAAGGGCTGCACGATCGAAGCGCACAACTTCGCCGAAGCCACCGACGAATACAAGTCGCTAGGCGCCACCGTCATTGGCGTATCGACGGACGATATCGACACGCTGAACAAGTTTTCGGTCAGCGAATGCCGCAGCAAGTTCGCCGTGGCGGCTGATGGCGACGGCAAGATCATGAAGGCCTATGACGCCGTGCACGACAAGCGCCCCGACTACGCACAACGGATCTCGTACGTGATCTCGCCGCAGGGCAAGATCCTGTATGAATTCACGGATATGAACCCGGACTCGCACGTGGCCAACACCATGCGCGCGCTGCGCGACTGGAAGGCGAAGCAGTAACACGTAAAAAAAGCCCGGGTATTCGTCCGGGCTTTTTTACGACGGCGCTTGCGGCCTAATTGAACGGCCAGACCGGCGGATGCGTGCCGGGCGGACTGGACGGGCGCGTCCACCGCGCCGGCGTTTCCGAAAACCGGGCGGCATGACGCACCGCCAGCAATTCGCCGAAGCCCGACGGCTCGGTTTCCAGCAAACCCTCGAATTCCGGCATCTGACAGGCCAGCCCGCCGTCCACCCGGCCCAGGCTGCGCAGCCAATGCGCGGTTTGCGCCAGCGACACGCGCACGTGCCAGCTGCCACCCTCGGTCACCTGCCGCGCCAGCGCGACTTGCGCGCCGAATGCCATCAGGTACCCGGACGCATGATCCAGGATCTGCATGGGCAGGGGCTTGGGCGCTTCCTGTCCTGCCGCCTGCGCCTCGGCATGGTTGAAGCCCGTGGCCGTCTGCACCAGCGAATCGAACCCGCGCCGGTTGGCCCAGGGGCCGGTAGTGCCGTAGGCCGATAGCGACACATAGACGATGCCAGGCCGGATGCGCGCGGCGTCCTGCGGCCCGAAGCCCAACGCGGCCATGCCGCCCGGCCGGTAGCCCTGCACGAACACGTGCGCGCTGCGCAACAGGTTGCCCAGCGCGATGCGGCCGTCGGCCGTATCCAGGTCGGCCAACACCGACAACTTGCCGCGGCTGGTGTCGATGATGTTGTCGATATTGGGCAGTTGCGGCGAGTTCACCAGCATCACGTCGGCCCCATAGGCGGCCAGCGCGCGGCCACAGACGGGCCCGGCGATGATGCGGGTCAAGTCCAGTACCCGGATGTCCTTCAGCGGCCGCGCGTCGTGCCCGTACTTGGGCAAGGGCCGCGGGTCGGCCTCACCGATGCGTTCGATGGTCATCAGTGGCTGCGAGGCGATTGCCTGGCCCTGCGCATGGCGGTCCCATTCGTCAAAGCTGCGCATGGCGGCAACCACCATGCCGGCATCGGCGGCGACCTGCTCGAAGTCCAGCGCCTTCCAGCGGCTCAGCGCGCGCTCCACCGTTTCCCGCGTGGTGCCCTCACCGGTCGGACACCCCAGCAATGCCAACGCACCGTCGCGATGATGCGCGAAGTTGGCGTGGATGCGCACCCAGCCCCCGTCGCCGCAGCGGTACACACCGCTGACGGGATCCCACGGATTGGGCGTCACGCCGTTGATCTTGAAATGGCTGCGACATTCCTGGGCGGCGTGCAGCATGTCGACCGAAACCTGTTGCCGCGCGCCGCCGCGCAGATGCCAGAGTTCGGCCGCAGCCAGGGCGGCAGCGGCCATGCTGGCTTGCGCCGCCGCGCCAACCGCAAAGGACGAGGGCAGCACCGGGTCCGCGCCGGTCAGCAACACGTGATCCAGCGACTCGTCGGGAAGGTCGAGTGAACGCCACAGTTTTTGCAGGACATCGAGCGACGTCTTGCCGGCGGGTGTGCGTCCCCTCAGAAAGGACGGGCGTAGGTCCATCAGATTTCCCATAGCGTTCACTTTTGCTCTCGTCGTTAAGTGAATTACATGGCGCGGGGACAAGCGCGTCAATACGTATGCGGCCTCAGCGTGTTTCATGGTTTGACCGCGTGCTGTCGTGGAAACCTCGGATCTGGCCCAGGGCCCACCCGTCCCCCGCCGCTTTGCCCCGGTCACATCTACTCGTAGTTTTTACATCGTCTTCCATGGACGGGCCGCGCGATAGAATGCCAGCCTCAATGGCCGGGCGCGCCTGTCCGCCGATTTCCGTCCTGGATTGCCCTAGATGAACACGCTGCTCTGGCTACGCACCGATCTGCGCCTGCACGACAACCCCGCCCTGGCCGCCGCCGCCGAAAACGGCACGGTCACTGCGCTGTTCCTGGCGTCGCCCGGCCAATGGCGCCTGCATGGCGACGCGCCTGCCAAAGTGGATTTCTGGCTGCGCAACCTGCGCGAACTCTCGGCAGACCTGGGCAAGCTGGGCATTCCGCTCAAATTATTGACGGTCGCGGACTGGAGCGAGGCGCCCGGCGCCATCACCGGCTTCTGCCAGGCCCACGGCATTGGCCAAGTCCACGCCAATACCGAATGGGCCATCAACGAACGCCGCCGCGATGCGGCCGTGGCCGACGCGCTGCAAGCAAGCGGCGTGGACTGGACGCTGCATCACGGCGCCTCGCTGCTGCGCCCCGGCACGGTGCTGACAGGCAAAGGCGAGTGCTACCGCGTCTACACCCCCTATGCGCGCACGTGCAGGGAACGCCTGCGCACCGCGCCGATCCGCCCCGTGCCCGCCCCCCGCGCCCAAACCGCGCCGGCGTGGAAGGCCGACGCCCTGCCCGATGCCTTCGACGGATTCCCGCCTGCAAGCGATGCCGTGCGCGCGCTGTGGCCCGCCGGCGAAACCGCGGCCAGCGACCGGCTGGCCGCCTTTGCCGACGGCGTCATCGATGCCTACAAGGACGAGCGCGACTTCCCCTCGCTGCCTGGCACCAGTTGCCTGTCGCCCTATCTGGCGGCCGGCGTGCTGTCGCCCGGGCAAGCGCTGCGTGCGGCGCTGGCAGCCAATCACGGCGAATTGGATAGCGGCAAGGTCGGCGCCGCCACATGGATCAACGAACTGCTGTGGCGCGAGTTCTACCAGCACCTGCTGGCCGCCTACCCGTCGCTGTCCATGCACCAGCCCATGAAACCCGAAACCGCCGCCGTGCCGTGGCGCGACGCGCCTGCAGACCTGCATGCCTGGCAGCAGGGAAAAACGGGCATTCCCATCGTCGACGCCGCCATGCGGCAGTTGCTGGCGCTGGGCTGGATGCACAACCGGCTGCGCATGGTGACCGCCATGTTCCTGTCCAAAAACCTGCTGATCGATTGGCGCTTGGGCGAAGCCTGGTTCATGGCGCAATTGGTGGACGGCGACCTGGCCGCCAACAATGGCGGCTGGCAATGGAGCGCCTCCACGGGGGCCGACGCGGTGCCCTACTTCCGCGTGTTCAATCCTCTGTCGCAATCCCGCCGGTTCGATCCTCGCGGCGTCTTCCTGAGGGAATGGCTGCCTGAACTGGCGCACCTGGACGATCAAGCCATCCATGACCCCAGCCCCATGGAACGCGCGGCCGCCGGCTATCCCGCGCCCATCGTGGACCTGGCGCAAAGCCGGCTGCGCGCGCTGGAAGCATTCGGCAACCTGCCTGCCGTATGACTCACATCGCATGAATTTACGTTTTGCATAACATTCCAATATCTTGATGTAGATCAACCCCGCGCACGCGCCCCTCCCCGATGATCCCCGGCTGCACCACGCCCCCGCCCATCACAGGACGACAGACGCATGCGCAACAATCAGCCGGTTTACGACAAGGAATACACGCTTCACGACGAGCAGTACCTGATCTCCCGCACCGACGCCCGTGGCCGCATCATTTACGCCAATCCCGCGTTCGTGGAAGTCAGCGGCTTCTCTCGCGAGGAACTGGTGGGCGCCGCCCACAACATCGTGCGCCACCCGGATATGCCCGAAGCCGCCTTCGAGGACTTGTGGCGCACCATCCAGCGCGGCGAATCCTGGACGGGCGTCGTCAAGAACCGCCGCAAGGATGGCGGCTACTACTGGGTGCTGGCCAATGTCACCCCCATCATCGAGCGCGGGGAAACCGTCTGTTATGCGTCGGTTCGCGTCAAACCGACCCAAGCGCAGATCGACGCAGCCGACAAGCTCTATAAAAGACTGCGCGACGGCACGGCGCGCGGCGTGCGGCTCGTGCGTGGCCAGGCACGGCCGACGGGCATCGCCGGCATCCTGGCGCGCGGCAAGCTGTGGCGCCTGACCGGCGTGCGTTCGCGCATGCTGGCCTGGGCCATGCTGGCGTCCACCCTGTTCCTAGGCGCGGCCGGCGTCGCGCTGTACGGCATGTTCGACCGCATGCAGCCCGAAGAACTCGCCATCGCCGCGGCCGTGCTGGCGGCAGGCGTGATCCTCATCTTCGCCTCAGGCTGGGGATTCGCGCGCAGCATCTCGGGGCTGCTGGCGACCGCCACCGACTTCACGCGGCAGATCGCCGCGGGCAACCTCAGCACGCCCTTGCCCTCGGCCAGCCTGCGCGACGAGATCGGCGCCCTGAAGTTCTCGCTGGAAGTCATGCGCAAAAGCCTGGTCAGTATCACGCGCGACGTGCACGACGGCATTGAAAGCGCGCTGCACTCCGCCTCGGAGATCGCCGACGGCAACGAGGACCTGTCCGCGCACACGCAACGCCAGGCCGCGTCGCTGGAAGAAGCCGCGGCCAGCATGGAACAGCTGGCCGCCACGGTGAAGCAGAACGCGTCGAACGCGCACGGCGCAGACAGGATGGCTAGCCAGGCCTCGGACGTGGCCAAGCGCGGCGGCCAGGTCGTAAACGAAGCCGTGGCCGCCATGCACGGGATCGTCGAGAGTTCCTCCCGCATCACCGAAGTGGTGGGCATCATCGACGGCATCGCGTTCCAGACCAACATCCTGGCGCTGAACGCCGCTGTGGAAGCCGCGCGCGCCGGCGAATCCGGCAAGGGCTTCGCGGTGGTAGCCACCGAAGTACGCAGCCTGGCGCAGAAAAGCGCCACCGCTGCCCGCGAAATCAAAGCGTTGATCGAAGCGTCCAACGAGCGCGTCAACGATGGCGTGCGGCACGTGGAGCGTGCGGGCGCCGCCATGCTGGACATCGTGGATTCCGTGCAGCAGGTCACGCAGATCATGAATGAGATCGCGGCCACCTCCACCGAACAGCACACCGGCATCGACAACGTCAGCCGCACCATTTCGGAAACGGATACCGCGGCCCAACGCAATGCGGTGCGGGTCGAGCAGGCCGCGCTGGCCGTGGACAACCTGCGCACCCGAGGCGCGCAATTGCGCCACGCCATCGAAGTGTTCCGCGTGGCCGGCAGCCAGACGGTGCTGCCCAAGCGTGCCGCCACGCCTGTGCCGGCGGGATTGATCGCGACGCCCAGCGCGCGGCCGTTGCTGGAAGGCCAGGCCTGACGACGACGCGAGGCCGGCTCAGGCGCCGGCCGCCGCCTGCTTGTCCAAGCGCTTGATGAATACCTGCAGTTCTTTTTCGACCTGTTTGTCGCCACGCGCCTGCGCGGCCTCCAGGCCCGAGTTCCACGCCGCCCGTGCGCCTTCCACGTCGCCCAGGCCCAGGCAGGCCTTGCCCAGCCATTTCCAGGCGACCGAGTAGGCGGGGTCGAACGCCAGGGCCGCCCGCAAGTGCGGCTCGGCCTCGCGAAAGCAATCCTGCTCGACATAGGCCTTGCCCAGCGAAAATCGCAGCAGCATGTTGTCGGTGCCCTTGGCCAGCATGGCCTCCAGGCGTTCAATCATTCCTTCCATCGCGGCGCTCCTGCTGGCACTTGAATATCGTTGCGACATGATAGGACGGCCCTCTCCAAGCAGCACGAAAGGCCCCTTGCGCTCGCCGGGATAATCCCGTCAGCAGCAAACGATCCGTTTCCTTGCGTTTCAAGAATACGCAGCCGGGGAATGCTTCGGTGAATACTCTGTCTGATGTTGAGTCTCGTCGTTGAAGGAACTGCCCCATGGCACGGCTGACCTCTTGGCTTTCCCGCGTTGTTCCCTTAGCCCTGCTCCCCCTGGCCGCTGGCGCGTTCGCCCAACAGGAAATCCCACAGCAAGCGCATGATGCCGCTTTGGTGAATCGGGTGACCTGGGGGGCTACCCCGGCAGAATTAGCCCGTGCTCAGAAGATGGGTATTGACCGCTACTTGCAAGCCCAATTGCGACCGACGGCACCTGACAAGCTGCCGGCTGCAGTGCAACAGCGCATCGACGCCTTGTCGATCTCGCGGCAATCGGACGAAGACGCGCGGGCGATCCAGATAGCCATACGGGAAAAGGCAAAAAAACTGCCGGAAGATGAAAAGTTGCAGGCCAATCGCGAAGCACGGCAGATAGCGAACCGGCGTGCTGCCGATGTGAACGAGCGCGCCCTGTGGCGGGCGGTGTACGGCACCAATCAGCTGCAGGACCAGATGACATGGTTCTGGATGAATCATTTCAACGTGAATTTTCAAAAAGGCGACATCGGCACTTTTCTTTCCCAATACGAAGACCGCGCCATCCGCCCGCACGCACTAGGAAAATTCCGCGATTTGCTGGCCGCCACCATGCAGTCCCCGGCAATGCTGATCTATCTGGACAATACCCAGAACTCGGCGGGCAAGATCAACGAGAATTACGCACGCGAATTGATGGAGCTGCACACGCTGGGCGTGGGTGGCGGTTATTCCCAGAATGATGTACAGGAACTCGCACGTATCCTCACCGGCCTCGGTGTCGGAAGTACTCTGGACCCGCCGAAGGTCAAGCCGGCGTTGCGCGGACAGATCGTGCAACAGGGTTATTTCCTATTCAATCCCGCCCGCCACGATTACGGCACGAAGATGTTCCTGGGGCATACGATTGGCGGCGGGGGCATGCTAGAAGCCGAACAGGCGGCCGACCTGCTGGCCCGCCAGCCTGCCACCGCGGCGTTCATCAGCAGAAAACTGGCCGCCTACTTCGTCGGCGACACGCCGCCCGCGTCTCTGGTCGACAAGATGCGCCGAACATTCCTGGAAAAGGACGGCGACATTTCCGCTACGCTGCAGACGCTGTTTGGGTCGCCAGAATTCGCAGCGTCGCTCAAATCCGGTGTGTTCAAAGACCCTGTGCACTACGTGTATTCGTCACTGCGTCTGACCTATGACGACATGCCGCCTATCACAAACAGCCAGGCGGGCGTCGTCCTGCTTAAGCGGCTTGGCCAGCCGTTGAATCAACGCCTGACTCCAGATGGCTATCCCTTGGCCCAATCGGATTGGTCCGGATCCGGACAGATGACGATGCGGTTCGAGATTGCCAACTTCATTGCCGGTGCCCCCCAAGTTCTCTATCGTGAAAGTCCCGACGATCGCCCAAAGAACGTTCCGCAGCCGCCGAACCTGCTGAAAACCCACGACACGAACGGCCTTTTCTCGATGCTGTCGCCCCGTACGCGCGAAACAATCGCGCAGGCCAAATCGACGGTACTCGCCAACACCTACCTGCTGGCTTCGCCAGAGTTCATGCGCCGCTAGGAGTCCCCATGGATCGACGCCGACTGCTTCAATCGATGGCCGCCGCCCCCCTGGTGCTGGGAGGCAGCCGCATCTATGCCGCCCCCGCGGCTTCGGGAAACCGCCTGCTGGTAGTCTTCATGCGCGGCGCGTACGACGCAGCCAGCTTGCTGGTTCCCGCCAGCAGCGACTTCTATTATGAGTCCCGGCCCACCATCGCAATACCCCGGCCCGGCGGCGGCCCAGGGTCAGGGCAGCCGCTGGCCGACGGCTGGGCGTTGCACCCGGCACTGGCCGAAAGCTTGCTGCCGTTCTATGAAAAACGCCAATTGGCGTTCGTGCCGTTTGCCGGCACCGACGACCTAAGCCGCAGCCATTTCGAAACGCAAAGCAGCATTGAACGCGGCATAGGCGGAGGTCAGAACGGCAACTATCGGTCCGGGTTTCTCAACCGGCTTGCCACCACGTTGAACGCCAAAGGGGCCCACCCCGCCGCTTTCACCTCGGAAGTCCCGCAGATATTCCGGGGCGACACCCGCATTCCCAACATCGACCTGCTTGGCGCGGGAAGCAAGTCGCGCCTGAACGAGGAAAGCGCTCGGGTGATCGCCTCGCTCTACGAGGGTACGGACCTGCACGCAGCCGTCACCGAAGGCCAACGCGTCATGGGCGCCGCGCGCGCAGAGATCGACGCCGAAATGCAGGCGGCCAACGGCAACGCCATCTCCACCGACAAGCTTGAACTGGAAATCCGCCGCATCGCCCGCTTCATGACCGACCGCTACAACCTGGGCTTTGTCGACGTGGGCGGCTGGGACACGCACGTGGGCCAAGGCGCCGCCACCGGCGCGCTGGCCAACCGCCTGGGCCAACTGGGCCGGGCGCTTGCCGCCTACGCCGACGCGATGGGCTCTGCGTGGCAGCAGACCACCGTCGTCGTGATCAGCGAATTCGGCCGAACCTTTCGCGAAAACGGCAACAAGGGCACCGACCACGGGCATGGCACCGTGTATTGGGTGATGGGCGGCAACGTGCGCGGTGGTCGCATCGCGGGCCGGCAAGTCGCGGTCAAGCGCGACACCCTGTTCCAGGACCGCGACTATCCCGTGCTGAACGAATACCGCGCGGTCTTCGCCGGGCTGTTCTCGCGGCTGTACGGGCTGGACAAGGCGCGCCTGGCGCAGGTGTTTCCCGGCGTGGCCCCGCTGGACTTGAAGTTGGTCTGAGTTCCTGCGCCGGCGCCGGGCCAGGCGCTACACTCGACGGGCAAGCCAGCGCACTGGCGCCCTCGCGTCCAGACGCCTGACACAGGAGCCCGCATGAGCAATATCTTCGATTTCACTGCCCGCGACATCAACGGGGAGGACCAATCCCTGGACATCTACCGCGGCCGCGTGCTGCTGGTGGTGAACGTCGCCTCCAAGTGCGGCTTCACGCCGCAATATGCGGGCCTGGAAGAACTCTACCGGTCGCTGCGCGACGACGGGCTGACGGTGCTGGGTTTTCCTTGCGACCAGTTCGGTCACCAGGAACCCGGCGACGAAGCCGAGATCCGCAACTTCTGCTCGACCCAATACGACATCACCTTCCCGCTTTACGCCAAGGTGGACGTCAACGGCGCGGACGCGCATCCCCTGTACCGCTGGCTGAAGGGCGAAAAGCCCGGCGTCTTCGGCACCGAAGGCATCAAATGGAACTTCACCAAGTTCCTGGTGGGCCGCGACGGCCAGGTCATCAAGCGCTACGCGCCGACGGACACGCCGGCGGGCCTGAAGGACGATATCGTCCGGGCGCTCTCCGCGCCGGTCTGAGCCGGCTCGCGGCTGGGGCCTGAAGCGCCCTAGCGCAAGGGCGGCAGGCGCCGACGCACCGTGTGTGCCTTGACGATGGCGGTATTGGTTTCGGCGAACTCCGTCACGCGCTCAAGAATTCCGTCCAGGTGCGAAATCGACCGCAGCACCACGCGGGCGATGAAGCAATCATCGCCCGTCACCTTGTCGCATTCCACGAATTCCGGGATCTCCTGGATCAGCCCTTCCACATGCCGCAACTGCCCGGGCAAGGGCCGGATCCGCACGATGGCCTCCAACGAGTATCCCAGCGCCACCGGATCCACATCCAGCGTGTAGGCGCGGATCACGCCCGATTCCTCCAGCCGCCGCAGGCGGTCCGCCACGCTGGGCGCCGACATGCCCACCTGCCGGGCCAGGTCGGCCGTGGTGGTGCGCGCGTTGGCCGACAGGGTCTCGACCAGGCGACGGTCGATGCCGTCCAGAACAGGGCTTTCGTTTTTTAGGTCGTTTTGCATAAATTCCACCTAAAAGAAGGTATGACGTTAAAAGCACCACACGAACATCATATAACCACCTTGATCTGCCTGGGATAATTTCCCCATCGTACATCGCGGACAGCCCGCCCGGAGAAACCTCATGAATCCCGCATCAGAACGCCTCGGCCTGGCGCAAATGGCCGCCGCCATGACCCTGTCCGGCACACTGGGCGTGTTTGTCATCGAGTCCGGCCAAAGCGCCTGGAACGTAGTGTTTTTCCGCTGCGTGTTCGGCGCCTTGTCGTTGTTCCTGTATTGCTGGGCGCGCGGGCTGCTCCGGCCCGGCCTGTTCACGGCCCGCACGCTGGCCCTGGCGCTGGCCGCCGGCGCAGCGCTGGTCCTGAACTGGGTGCTGCTGTTCTCGGCTTACCGGCTGGCGTCCATCTCGTTGGCCACGGCCGTCTACAACGTGCAGCCCTTCTTCCTGATCGGGCTGGGCGTGCTGTTCCTGGGCGAACGCCCTACACGCGGCAAGCTGGCCTGGTCGGTCGTGGCGTTTGCGGGATTGCTGCTGGTGCTGCGCCTGTCGGAAACCGGGGGTGCGGGGGGCAGCGAATACCTGTCGGGGCTGATGCTGGGCCTGGGCGCCGCCGCCCTCTATGGCATCACCGCCATCATCGTCAAGCGGCTCACGGGCATCCCGCCTCAGGTGCTGGCGCTGGTGCAGGTGACGCTTGGCGCCATCATGCTGCTGCCCATGGCGGATTTCAACGCCCTGCCCGCCGCGCCCTTGCAATGGAGCTACCTGGTCGCCCTGGGCCTGATCCACACCTGCCTGATGTACATCCTGATGTATTCGGCCATCCAGAAGCTGCCCACCACGTCCACCGCCGCGCTCAGTTTCATCTACCCCGCCGTGGCCATCATGCTGGACTTTCTGGTCTACGGCCACCGGATGGACGCCACGCAGGTCGTGGGCGTGGCGATGATCTTCCTGGCCGCCGCGGGCGTCAGCCTGAACTGGACCTGGCGCCTGCCGGGCCGCCCGCGCCCCGGCGCCGGCACGGCCTGACCGCGGCAGCGGCACCGGAAACCCGCACCCCGGCCCCGGTTATTCGGGGCCGGGCCGAGCCGTCCCCGCTATCATGGCTTTTCCATCCGCCGGCCCCCGCCGGCGGCGCCATGATTCCCAGGACGCTCCCCATGATCGATCTCTACTACTGGACCACCCCCAACGGCCACAAGATCACGCTGTTCCTTGAAGAAACCGGCCTGCCCTACAAGATTCACCCGGTGAACATCAGCCGCGGTGATCAGTTCAAACCTGAATTCCTGGCCATCGCGCCGAACAACCGCATTCCCGCCATCGTCGACCAGGCGCCCGCCGACGGTGGTGCGCCGATCTCGCTGTTCGAGTCGGGCGCCATCCTGCAGTATCTGGCCGAGAAGACCGGCCGCTTCCTGCCCGCCGACGTGCGCGGCCGCGCCGAAGTCTCGCAATGGCTGTTCTGGCAGATGGGTGGTCTGGGGCCCATGGCCGGCCAGAACCACCACTTCTCGGGCTATGCGCAAGAACGCATCGCCTACGCCATCGACCGCTATGTCAAAGAGACCAACCGCCTGTACGGTGTGTTGAACAAGCGTCTGGCCGACCGCGAATTCGTGGCGGGCGACTACTCCATCGCCGACATGGCCGCCTACCCGTGGATCGTGCCCCACGCCAAGCAGGGCCAGGACCTGAACGACTTCCCGCACCTGCAGCGCTGGTTCAACGCCATCGCCGCGCGACCCGCCACCCAACGCGCCTATGCGCTGGCCGACACCATCAATACCGCCCCGTCCATCAGCGACGAGGAGTCCCGCCGCATCCTGTTCGGCCAGACCGCGCAGCAAGTCACCCGCTGATTCGCCGGAGACCGCCCATGACAGCACCGAAACTGGCGTTTCGCCGCGCGCGCGCCGAAGACCTGCCGCATATCATCGCAATGCTGGCCGACGACGAATTGGGCGCCACGCGCGAAGACCCGTCCGTGCCACCGAATCCGCGCTACATTGCCGCGTTTACCGCGATCAACCAGGATTCCAATCAATTCATGGCAGTGGTCGAGCAGGATTCCCACCTGGTCGGCTGTTTGCAGTTATCGTTCATACCCGGCCTGTCGCGGCAGGGCCAATGGCGCGGACAGATCGAGAGCGTGCGCATCGCCTCGTCTTACCGCGGCCAGGGCCTGGGACGCGCCATGTTCGAATGGGCGATTGAACAATGCCGCATCCAGGGATGCGGCATGGTCCAGCTGACCACCGACCGTGCGCGTCCGGACGCGCGCCGGTTCTATGAAAGCCTGGGTTTCAAGGCCAGCCACGATGGCATGAAGCTCAGCCTGTAGTGCAAGTAGATGATTTTGCAAGGAGCGCCCATGCATGGCGAATATAAAGTCCCCGGCGGCAAACTGGTCGTAGCAGATCTGGAAGTGCGCGACGGCCGCCTGGCCGATGTGCGTATCAGCGGCGACTTCTTTCTTGAACCGCCCGAAGCGCTTGAAGCCATCAACAATGGCCTGAACGGCATGCCGGCCGACGCCGGCGAACTGGAACTGGCGGTTGCCGTCCAATCGGCCCTGCCCGCCGATGCCGAACTGTTCGGCTTTTCCGCCGAGGCCGTCGCCGTCGTCCTGCGGAGGGCGCTCGCATGACGCGCACCGACTGGAACGACTATGACTGGCAACTGATCCACGAAGGCCCGCAGGAGCCGTCGCTGCACATGGCGCTGGACGCCGTCATCACCGATGAAGTCGGCGCCGGCCAGCGGCCGCCCACCTTGCGCATCTGGGAATGGTCCGCCCCCGCCGTGGTGATCGGCCGCTTCCAATCCCTGAAGAATGAAGTCGATCCCGACGGCGCCAAGCGCCACGGCATCGAGGTCGTGCGCCGCGTAAGCGGCGGCGGGGCGATGTTCATCGAGCCCGGCAACTCCATCACCTATTCGCTCAGCGCGCCGCAAGCGCTGGTGCACGGCATGAGTTTCCAGGAATCTTATGCCTTCCTGGACGCCTGGGTGCTGACCGCGCTGCAGGGCCTGGGCATCAAGGCCTGGTATCAGCCCTTGAACGACATTGCCTCGGACATCGGCAAGATCGGCGGCGCAGCGCAAGCCCGCCGGGCCGGCGCCGTGCTGCACCACGTGACCATGTCCTATGACATCGACGCCGATAAAATGGTCGAAGTCTTGCGGATCGGCCGCGAAAAGCTGTCCGACAAGGGCACCACCAGCGCCAAGAAGCGCGTTGACCCGCTGCGCACGCAGACCGGGCTGGCACGCGAGGTCATCATCGACCGCATGGTGGAAACTTTTGCCGGCCTGCACCGTCTGACCCCCGGGCAGATCGGCAGCGACACGCTGGCGCGCGCCCGACAACAGGCCGAAGAGAAGTTCTCCACCCCTGAATGGACCGGCGTGGTGCCCTGACCGCCAAAGCCTGTTGCCATCAAGCCTAGATTTTGTGGAGGTAGTTCAATGCGTCGCACGTTCACGCCGCAAGGCGCGATAAGCGGTCTGATCCTGGGCGCTGCCCTGTTGGCGCTTGCCGGCTGCGGCAGTGCGCCGCCGGCGAACATCACCCTGGCCAGCCCCACCTCTTCCACGCCGGAGAAGGTGGGGGACCTGTCCACCGAACGCATCAAATGGGCCTCGAACAAGCCCGGCTGCGAGGGCGACTGCCCGCGCATTGAAATCGATAGCGTGGCGTTTCCCGGCATCCCCAAGCTGACGGCGCTGGTGGATCACGTGCTGGCCTACATGACCGGCACCGACGCCAACCGCCGCGGCCCGTACAACACGCTGTCGGAGTACACACAGTATTTCTGGTCCACTGCCCGTCCGCGCGACGCCACCTATTTCAAGGCCAGCGTCAAGGACACGGTGGGCGACATCGTGTCGATCGAACTGCACACCGAGCAGTTCCTGACGGGCGCCGCGCACGGCATCCCGGCCACGCAGTATCTGAACTGGGAACGCAGCCGCGACCGCGTCATGAGCCTGGACGAGGCGCTGATCCCTGGTCGTCGCGCCGAATACGTGGCGGCGCTGCAGCGCGCCCACGCCAAGTGGCTGACGGCTAATCCGGACGCCAAGCGGGACCCCGCGGCCTACAGCAAGATGTGGCCCTTCCAGGAAAGCGACAACTTCGCGCTGACGCGCGACGGCATCGTCGTGAAGTACGACGCCTACTCGATTGCGCCGTACTCACATGGCGAGCCCGAGCTCAGCATCCCGTACGCGGACCTGCGCGGCATCTTCAAACCGGAGTTGCTGCCGAAGTCGTAGCCGATACCGGTTGCGGCGAGCTGCAAGCAAGCCGTCGGGCGCGATGGTTTGCGCCCCAATACGCGAAGGCCGGCAACAGGCATCTGCCTGTTGCCGGCCTTTTGCACGCGCCGCGGCGCGCAAGGTCTCTTCGAGACCGGGGTTCGGGTGAGCGGACTGAGGGTGGAGCTAGGGAGGTGGCCGCTTTTTTCGCGTCTGTGGCCGGGTAAGACGCCCAGTCCGCTCAATGCAACCGCGGCCTGAAGGAGCCGGCGGCGCGCCACACGCGCGCCCGCCGCCGACTCACGTCAGGCGCTTAGAAGCGGTGACGGACACCCACGATACCCACGGTGCTCTTGACGCCGTCGACAAACGCGAAGTCGGTGGCGTAGGAGCCCAGCGCGTACAGGTTGGTGCGCTTGGACAGGTTGTACGTGTAGCCGATGCTGTAGACGTTCATCGTCGACTCGTTGCCGGCCGTCAGCGGGTTGCTGCCGTTCGGGTCAGCACGCTGCCACGACGCCAGGATGCTGCTGGCGCCCAGCGGCACGGTCAGGCCGACCAGGTACGAGTTGGCCTTGAAGCCCGACACTGCGACGTTCGTGCCGAAGCTGGTCGCCGTGGGGCTGCCGCTGCCGAACGAGTTGACGCTTTGGCCGGTGAACCAGCCGTCGCGCGTCTGGCCGAAGCCCAACGCCAGCTTCACGACTTCAAAGTCGTACGCGCCGGCGATCGTCCACGACTTGGGCGTGGCATCGGTGTTCAACTGGTTGGCGGGGTTCAGCTGGTCATACGTCAGCGCGACATTCACCGGGCCGTTGACGTAGCGCAGGCCGGTCGTGATGGCGCGGGTGTTGTCGGCGGTCTTGAAGCCGGTTTGCGCGGCGGTGGTGTCAGCCGCGTTGAACGAGTAGCCGACGCCGAACTGGAAGCCGCTGAACGACGGGGTCGAGTACTGCACCATGTTGTCGTAGCGGACCGTGTTGGCGGCGCTGAAGGCCACGCCGACGTTGGCTTGGCCGTAGCTGCCGGCGAACGGTTCGATCGCGGCCAGGTACTTCGAAGCGATGTTGGTCTGGCGGCCGAATTCCAGCAGGCCCCAGGAATCGCTCTTCAGGCCGACGGTGGCTTGGCGGCCGAACAGGCGGCTGCTTTGACCCGATTGGCCGTTGGCCGAGTTGAAGCCGCTTTCCAGCGTGAACACGGCGCTCAGGCCATCGCCCAGGTCTTCGGCGCCGCGCAGGCCCCAACGCGAACCGCTCGACACGCCATTGACCATGCCGAACTTGGATTCTTTGTAATCGTTATTGCCTTTGATTTGCTGGAAGCCGATACCAGTATCGATCAGGCCGTACAGCGTCACCGAGGTTTCGGCTTGGGCCACGCCGGACAGGGCGGCGAACAGCGCGGTGACGAGCAGAGTCTTTTTCATTGCGTAATCCCTTTGATTGAACATACATGCGCAGGTGGCTGGGTTTGCATGGCAAACGGCGTGCGGCGCATGGCAGGAACGAATTCTAGGGACGCAATGTGTCAGTTTTCTAGACGCAAGGAAAACCCGTCCAAGATCTCGAAAAAAACGCCTACATGTGGCCTGAGCTCCACACCCGAGCTCAGTGTAGGGCGAGGTCGCAAAGCTGTCATCGGGGTGTGTTAACAAGCAACATTCGGCGCGGATTCCGGCACGCTGCCAAGATAGGACGTGCGTACCGGGGCCGGATGCTTAGCGAGCCCCCTGCAGCGGCAGCAGCCGCCGATAGCCTTTGGGCAGGGGATGTTCGGCGTGTTCTACCACCGTGCGCGCCAGCCGCGCTGCCAGCGCGTCCGGGAACGGCGTGGCGCGCCGCGTGTTCAGGTCGACGTGCAACGACAACTGCTCCATCGTGGCCGCCAGATAACCGTCGCGCGTCTGCGTCAGCTCCATCAGGCAGAGCAGGCGCTTGTTGTCGGACTCAAGCAGACGCACCTGCAGCATCAGGGGATCCCCCTCCAGCACTTCGCGCAGGTACGCCACGTGGACGTTCATCGTATAGATGCCGCAGCGCGTGGCCTCGGTATAGTCCAACCCGACACCCACCTGGCTGAGCAATTCGAATCCCACCCGGTCGAAGATGCCGACATAGTGGGCGGCGTTCAGATGGCCGTAGGCGTCGATCCAGGCGGGATCCACGGCAAGTGTCGTGGATGGCAAGTGTTGCGTCATGCGTATCTCCTGAAATGGAAATCGCCCCTTTCGGGGCGATTTCTGTTTTTGTCTCCCTCTACCTCCTCGACGAGTCGTTCAAGAACGCCTCGCCGATTCAGTCATCAAGGATACAGGCCGCGCACTTGGCGCGCTTGCAGGATCCGGGTGCAAGCCACGATGAACGCGGCAGTGCGCAACGTGACCTTGTGTTCCTTGGCCACTTGCGACACGGAGCCGTAGGCTTCGCGCATGATGCGTTCCAAGCGCTGGTTGATCTCTTCTTCGCTCCAGAAGAAGCTGGAGAAGTCCTGCACCCATTCAAAATAGGACACTGTCACGCCACCGGCGTTGGCCAGCACGTCCGGCACCACGTAGACGCCGTGTTCGGCCAGGATGTCGTCCGCTTCCGGGGTGGTCGGGCCGTTGGCGCCTTCCACCACGACCTTCGCGCGCACCTTGGGCGCGTTCTCGGCGGTGATCTGGCTTTCCAGGGCAGCCGGGATCAGGAATTCGGTTTCCAGCGTCCAGAATTCGTCCTTGTCGAAAGCCTGGCCGCCCGAGAAGCCGCCCACGCCGCCATGTTGCGACACGTGCGACAGCAGCTTGTGGACGTCCAGCCCTTCGGGGTTGTGCACCGTGCCGGTATGATCCTGCGCGGCGATGACCTTCGCGCCGGCTTCATGGAACAGGCGGGCGGCGGTGCCGCCCACGTTGCCGAAGCCCTGCACGACCACGCGCGACTTCGAGACGTCGATGTTCAGGTCGCGGGCGGCTTCGCACGCCACGACGAACACGCCGCGGCCGGTCGCTTCGACACGGCCCAGGCTGCCGCCCAGCGCGATCGGCTTGCCGGTGACCACACCGGTGGCGGTCGCGCCTTCGTTCATGGAATAGGTGTCCATCATCCAGGCCATGGTCTGGGCGTTGGTGCCCACGTCAGGCGCGGGGATGTCTTTGGACGGACCCACGATCACACCGATTTCGCTGGTGTAGCGGCGCGTCATGCGCTCAAGTTCGGATTGCGACAGGTTGCGCGGATCGACACGGATGCCGCCCTTGGCGCCGCCGTAAGGCAGGTTCACCGCCGCGTTCTTGACCGACATCCAGGCGGCCAGCGCCATCACTTCGGACAGGGTCACATCCTGGTGGAAACGCACGCCGCCCTTGCCCGGGCCGCGTGACACGTTGTGCTGCACGCGATAGCCCTCGAAGTGGGCGATCGTGCCATTGTCCAGTTCGATCGGCACATCGACGATCAGCGCGCGCTTCGGGCGCTTCAGGGTCTCGACCCACCGGCTCAGCGTGCCGAGGTACGGGGTGACCCGGTCGACTTGTTGCAGGTAATTACCCCAGGGGCCGAGGTCATCGGCATTCAGATAAGACGGCAAGGCATGGGTGGGAGTTTGAGACATGAGCATGATCTCCTGACAAAGTTGCGCCATTTTATCCACGAAAGTTATAGCGTCCCCATTTAAATTTAAAATATATTAAATAGGGACATATTGCTGTTGCGGATACCGTACGGGTCACACGCCCGGTCTTGGAACTGCCCCTATCCTAAGCTCCCGTTCCGCAAGCGTCCAGCTTGCCCGGCCGCCGCTTCGCCGACGCAGGGCCACCCGCGCCGGCACGCAAAAAGGGGCGACCTCCCTGAGGAAGCCGCCCCTTGATCACCGCATCCGCCTTCAGGCCGACAGCAGTTGCCAGGCCAACCGGGCGGCCGCGCGGGCGCCGTGCCCGTCCACGTCGAAGCGCGGGCTGTACTCCGCCATATCGGCCAGCCGGAGCTTGCCGCTGGCTTTCACCCGCAGCACGATTTCCTCGATCACGGACATCGGCACCCCATAAGGCGCCGGGGCCGACACCCCGGGCATGACCGCCGCAGGCAGCACGTCCAGGTCGATCGTCAGGTAGACATGGCGCGCGCGCGCCAGCAAGGCGTCCACGTTGGCCAGGCGGGCTTCCAGATGGCGTTCCTGCATGTCGTGGTCTTCGACCCAGACCGCGCCGACCTCGGCCGCCCGGGCGTACAGCGCGGGCGTATTGGCCAGCCGCGACACGCCCAGGCAGGCGTACTGCAGCGCCTGCCCGCGTGCTTCGCAGTAGCGGGTGATCTGGTCGAACGGCGTGCCCGAACTGCCCGGACGGCCCGTGCGCAAGTCAAAGTGCGCGTCCAGATTCAGCACCAGCACGGGGTCCGTATCGCCACGGGCTTCCAGCCAGCGCGACAGGCCCTGGAAGCTGCCCCAGGCGATCTCGTGGCCGCCGCCCAGCACCAGCGGGCGGGCGCCCTGCCCCAACAGTTCCGCCACACGCAGGCCCAGGCGTTCCTGGGCGTCTTCCAGCTGGTCGCCGACGCACGCCACGTCGCCCGCGTCCAGCAGTCGCGTCAAGCCATGGGCAGGCAGGCCCGCCAGGAACTTGCGGATGCCGGCCGGGCCTTCGGCCGCGCCGACACGCCCCTGGTTACGCGCCACCCCGGCGTCGCAGGCAAACCCCAACAGCACGGGCTCGCCCTTTTCGACCTGCCCCGCGGCGGCCTCGACGATATGCGCCAGGCGGCGCGTGTCGCCTTGCTCGGCGCTATCGTCCCGCGCCTTCCACACGCTTTTATCCAATTGCGGGGAAGTCATGCCGCCGCCCCCTGCCCTGCGCTCAACACGGCTTGGAGGAATTCCCGGGTACGCGGTTCGCGCGGCTGGCTGAAGATCACCTCAGGCGGGCCGGATTCCAGGATCACCCCGCCGTCCATCACGGCCACGACGTCGGCCACGTCGCGGGCGAAGCCCATTTCGTGCGTCACGACCATCATCGTCATGCCTTCGCGGGCCAGCAGCTTCATCACCTGCAGCACTTCGCCCACCAACTCCGGGTCCAGCGCCGACGTGGGTTCATCGAACAGCATGACCTTGGGCTGCATGGCCAGCGCCCGGGCGATCGCCACGCGCTGCTTCTGCCCGCCCGACAGGCTGGCCGGCATGGCGGCAGTCTTCTGCGACAGGCCGACCTTGCGCAGCAAGTCTTCCGCCAGTGCATTGGCCTCGTCCCGGCCCATGCCGCGCAGCTTGCGCGGACCGACCGTCACGTTCTCCAGCACCGACAGGTGGGGAAACAGGTTGAAGCCCTGGAAGACCATGCCCACCTGCATGCGCAACTGGTTCAGTTGCGCCTCCGGCAGCAGCTGGCCGTGGTCCAGCAAGGTCTGGCCGCAGATGTCCACGGTGCCGGCCTGCGCTACTTCCAACCCGTTGCAGCAGCGCAGCAAGGTGCTTTTACCCGAACCGCTGGGCCCGATCACGACCACCACCTGCGAAGGCAGCACGTCGAAATCGATGCCCCGCAGCACGGCGTGGTCGCCGTAAGACTTGTGCAGGCCGCGGATGCGGATCATTTCCTGCGGATTGCCGAACTGGTTCATTGCACCATCCCTCCGGCGCGCAGGCGTTGTTCCACCTTGCGCAAAATCACCATGGCGGCGGTCGTCAGGACCAGATAGATCAATGCCACCACCAGATAGGTTTCCAGCGAGCGATACGACACGCTGATGATCTTCTGCCCTTCATGCATCAGATCGTGAATGGTCAACAACGACACCAGCGCGGAGTTCTTGATCAGCGCGATGAACTCATTGCCCAGCGGCGGGATCATGCGCACCACCGCCTGCGGCAGGATGATGATGCGCATGGCCTGGCCGGATGACATGCCCAGCGAACGCGCCGCTTCCGTCTGGCCGCGGTCGACGGACTGGATCGCGCCCCGCACGATTTCCGACACGTAGGCGCCGGAATACATGCCCAGGCCCAGCACGCCGCAGGCGAACGCCGGCAGCGTCACGCCGAACTGCGGCAGACCGAAGAACCAGATGAACAGCTGCACCAGCAACGGGGTGCCGCGAAAGAACAGCAGGTACGTGCTGCACAGGTGGTAGATGACGCGGCGCTGCGGGTTGAGCCGGCCGACGCCGACCAGCAGGCCGATGACGCAACCCAGCAGCAAGGCGCCGGCGGTCACCTCGACGGTGACCACCGCGCCGCGCAGTAGCGCGTCGAAGTCGGCAAAGACGGGAGAAAAATCCAAGTTCATTTCGCGGGCGCCTCGAACCACTTGGTCACAATGGCCTGATAGCTGCCGTCGCTCTTCAACTTCTGCAGCGCCGCGTTCAGCTCGCGCGTCAGTTCAGGCTTGTTCTTGGGCACGGCGATGCCGTAGTCCTCGGTGGTCACCTGGTCGTTCAGCACCGTCAGGCCCGTGGTGCTTTGCGCGAACAGCTTGGCGGCAGGCTTGCCCGTCACGGCGGCGTCGGCGCGGCCGATCTGCACCAGGTTGAACATTTCCTGGTTCTTTTCGACTTCCACGCGCTGCACGGCCGGAAAGTGATCCTTCAGGTAGTTGACCGACTTCGTGCCGACCTGCACCGACACTTTGCGGCCGTCCAGGTCCTTCAGCGTCTTGATGGGGCTGTCCGTCTTGGTCAGCACCACCAACCCGCCTGCATAGTACGGATCGGTGAAGTCCACGACCTTGCTGCGCTCGGGCGTGATGTAGATGGCGGACACGGCGATGTCGGCGCGGCCGGCCTGCAGGGCGGGAATCAGGCCCTTGAAGTCGATGTCGATCCACTCGACTTTCTTGCCCATGGCCCCTGCCAGCGCTTCGACCAGCTCGATGTCGAAACCGGTGCGCTTGCCGTCTTTGACAAACTCCATCGGCGGGAAGGTGGCGTCAGTGACGGCGCGGATGGTTTCCTGGGCGTGCGCGGGGCCGGCGCTCCAGGCCAGGCCCAGCGTCAGGGCGGCGGTCAGCAATGTGCGGCGAGTGGTCATGGTCAGTCCTATGGGAAAGGGGTACGGCGATGAATACGGCGGATGAGATACGGCGGATGGGTACGGCGATGGTTGCGGTACAGCGTGGAATTCAAAGTGGCAGGGCAAGCCGGAGCACGGCGGGTCAGTGCACCTTCAAACGGTCGGAAATGCGGCGGGCGGCGCCGACGGTCAGGTCGATCAGCGCGCGAGGACGCTGGGCGGCCCGGGTGGACGGCGCCATCAAGGTGATGGAGGCCACGGCCTGGTTGGGACGCTGGAAGATGGGCACGCTGACGCCCCACACGCCGGCGTCGACTTCACTATCGGTCACGGCGTAGCCTTGGGCCCGGATCGATTCCAGTTCGTCGGCCAGACGGGCCGCGTCCACGCCGGCTTCGGCAGCCAGATAGGCCAGCGCGGCCTGCAAGCGGGCTTGCGGCATGAAGGCCAGCAGGGATTTCGCAGAAGCGCCGCGCGCCAGCGGCAAGCCCCGGCCCTTGGTGAAGGAACAGCGCAGCGGGTGCTGGCTTTCCACCATGTCCAGACAGACGGCCTGGTCCTTGACGGCCACCAGCAGGCCGATGGTTTCACCGGACGCCGCGGCCAGCGCGGCCATGTCCGGCTGCGCCTCGTGAATCAGGAAAGACGACTGGTCAAAGCCCCAGGCCAGTTGGACGCACAGCGGCCCCGGGCCGTATTCGCCTTCGTGCTCGGCCACGAATCCCCAGCGCTTGAGCAACGCCACCTGCCGGTACAGCGTGCTTTGGGCCAGGCCGGTCTTCTCGGCCAGCGCCGCGATCGTCAGCGTGCCATCGTGCCGGGCCAACGTGGCCAACACATAAAGGACACGGTCTGCGCCCGCCCCTACCGAGGGTTCCGACATCAAGATCTAGCTCCAAGCAATGAGCGCTCAGATTATCAATTTCCGGCTATATCCTTGCTTTCAATTCCCGAGTATTGAGAAATAGCAGGGAAAACCCCGAATTCCTGGGCGAAAAAATGGCGCCGCAAGGCGCCAAACAGTCCTAAATTGCCGGCGAACCGCGCCTCAGGGCGAAGCCGGCGTGTCGTAGTTGTTCAGCTTCACGCCCGACACACCGCCCACGCTGGGCGATGCCGCCGGCGCGGGCGCGTTGCCCGACGCCGCAGCCGGGGCGGGCGGCACATCAGGCGCTGCCGTCGGGGCGATCGCTTCCGGCACCGGGGCCGTCTCGGCCTCGGCAGGCGCCGGGTTGGCGGCTCGGCGTGCACGCTTGGCATCGTCCGCGCGTGCCACCATGGCCGTCAGTTCGGTCGCCAGTGACGCTGATTTGCCGTTGCGGGCCCAGTCGGCCGCGCTCTGCCCTTTCAGGTCGCGCGTGGTCACGTCGGCGCCCGACTTCACCAGCAAGTCCACCATTTCCTTGTTGCCGCCCAATGCCGCCATCATCAGCGGCGTCTCGCCCCCGGGGGCTGGGGCATTGACGATGGCTTTCTTCGACAGCAACAGGCGCGCCATCTCCATCTGCCCTTTCGATGCCGCATAGTGCAGCGGCGTCCAGCCTAGCCGGTTGACCTGCGCCCCGCGGGCGATCAACGTCTTCGCCCGCTCGGTCTGGCCGGCGATCGCCAGGTACATCAGCGGCGTCTCGCCCGCCGGGTTCTCGGCGTTCACATCGGTGCGCTTGTCCGCGGCGATCACGTCAAACACCTTCCAGGCGCCATCCACCACCGCGCGCATCAGCGCAGGCTGGCCGTTCTTGTAGCGCACGTTGGGATCAGACCCGTGGGCCAGCAGGTCTTTGATGTCGTCCGGATAGTCATTGGCAACGTAGACCCACCAGTCGCCAGGATTGGCCGCATGCGCCATCGGCGCCGCCAGCCCAACCGCCAGGGCCAACAGCGCTCCCCGGCAACGCGACAACAGAAAGTGACGGGCGGTCGGGGTTTGGGCGGTCATGGCTATCCTAGGAATCAGATTGAATAATCAGGTTTAACTTATTTCTTTATCTTATTGAAAAGACGGAAGAAATTGTCGGTGGACGCTTGCGCCACTTCGGCCACGGTGATGCCTCTCAGGTCGGCGATCTTCTCGGCTACGTGGATCACCTTGGACGGGTCATTGAGCTTGCCCCGATACGGCACGGGCGCCAGATACGGCGAGTCCGTCTCGATCAGCAGGCGGTCCAGCGGCACCTTGGCGGCCACCTCGTGCACCACCTGCGCGTTCTTGAACGTGACGATGCCCGACAGCGAGATGTAGAAATTCTGGTCCAGCGCGGCCTGCGCCACTTCCCAACTCTCGGTGAAGCAGTGCATGACGCCGCCCACTTCCGACGCGCGCTCTTCCTGCAGCACGCGCACCGTGTCCTCAGCGGATGCACGCGTATGGACAATCAGGGGCAGCCCGGTGTCGCGGGCGGCGCGGATATGGCGGCGGAAGCGCTCACGCTGCCAATCCAGCGGTTCGGACAGGCGGTAGTAGTCCAGGCCGGTCTCGCCGATGGCCACGACTTTGGGGTGTTCGGACAGCCGGACCAGCTCTTCCGGCGACGGGTCAGGCGTGTCCTCGTAGTCGGGGTGCACGCCCACCGAGGCCCAGAGGTTGGTCTGCGGTTCGACCAGTGCCATCAGGCCAGGCCACTCGGGCATGTTGACGCTGACCACCAGCGCGTGGGTGACCTGGTTGGCGGCCATCCGGTCAAGAATGGCCGGCAGATCAGCCGCCAGCTCCGGAAAATTCAAATGACAGTGGGAATCGACGTACATGTTTTGACTACAGAAAAAGCCGCGGCGCCCCAACCCGTTGCCGGGCGAATCGCCGCTGGATCAGGGACTTACGCCTGGCAGGATAGCACCACGCGTTGCAGGGTGGCGTGCGCGAACAGCTTGGCGTTCAACGGATGAGTGGCCAGCGCGCGCTGCCGCGTCAGCCAGCGCGCGGCTTCAGCCACGCGGGCGCGGTCCATGCGCGCGGCGACCTGGGCAACGCCCGTGGCCAACGCCGGAAAGTAGCGCACCGGCGCGCCCGCGCTGGCCAGCATCAGGTCGGTGTACACGCGTTGCAGCGCGTCGATCCATTCACTGGCCGGCACCTTCTCCAGCGATTCGGCCAAGGTGCCCACGTCGGGCGACTGCCCCTGGGCCAGCGGGCCGATCAGCTGTGACAACCACGGCGGACAAGCAGTGTCGCCCGCTTGCGCCAGGCGCAACGCGGCCAGCGGCGCGCCGCCTGCCGCCGCCAGCCATTCGCGCGCGGGCTCAACGTTCTGCGCGCGCAACCATTGCAGCGCGGTGTCCGGGTCCGGCGCCGGCAGCGGCAAACGCCGGCATCGCGACACCAGAGTCGGCAACAGACGATCCGGGGCGTCCGCCACCAGCAGGAAAACCGTATGGGGCGGCGGCTCTTCCAGCACCTTGAGCAAGGCGTTGGACGACACCACGTTCAGCGCATGGGCCGGATACAGCAGCGCTACACGCCAGCCACCGCGGTGCGTCGCGGTATTGAACCAGGACTCCAGCGAACGGATCTGGTCGATGCGGATTTCCTTGGAGGGCGCGCGCTTGGCGGGGCCGGTCGCAGGTTCGGCATCTTCAGCGGGCTCGGCGGCGTCCGCCCCCTCTTCCACCGCAACGGCTTCGGGCCGGATGCGGCGCAAGTCGGGGTGGTTGCCGCTGGCGAACCAGGCACAGGCGGCGCAATGGCCGCAGGCCAGACCATTCTCGGGCGTTTCGCACAGCAGGCTGGCGGCCGCGGCAATCGCGAAATCCAGCTTGCCGATGCCGGCCAGGCCGTGCACCAGCCAGGCGTGGGCGAAACGGTCGCGGTTGCCCAGCCAGGCCCGCGCCGTGTCCATCTGCCAAGGCAGGAATTGGGGTGCGCTCATGCCGGCACGGCCAGCAGCGCGCGCAGCCCCGCTTCCAGTTCCGTCCGGATCTGGTCGATGGACTGCGTGGAATCCACGATATGGATGCGGCCGGGGTCGGCCTTGGCGCGGGCGTGATAGGCCAGGCGGGTGCGCTCGAAGAACTCGGCGCCCTCACGCTCGAAACGGTCAGGTTCGCGGGCATCGGCCAGGCGGGCGCGAGCCACCTCCAGCGGGACGTCGAACAGCCAGGTGCGGTCGGGTTGCCCCGCCTGCATCCAGTCCTCAAGCACGGCGATGCGCGCGGCGCCCAGGCCCCGTCCGCCGCCCTGATAGGCGTAGGTCGCATCGGTATAGCGGTCGCACACCACCCAGGCCCCGCGCGCCAGCGCCGGTTCGATCACCTGGCTGGCATGCTCGCAGCGGGCCGCGAACATCAGCAAGGTTTCGGTATCCAGCCCCATCGTGTCCGTCAATACCAGGGCGCGCAGCTTCTCGCCCAGCGGCGTGCCGCCGGGTTCGCGCGTGGACACCACTTCCACGCCTTGCGCGCGCAAAAAGTCCGCGATCCAGACGGTGTGCGTGCTTTTGCCCGCGCCGTCCACGCCCTCCAGCGTAATGAAGCGTCCGCGTGAGGTCATTGATCTTGTCCTTGTGCTGTTTCGGAATCGGTTTCAGGGCTTGCGCCGGCAGCCGGGCCGGGATCGGCGGGCGCGGCGGCGGGGGCATTGGGCGCACTGGGCGCCCCGGCGGGCGCCGGCGCCGGCACGGCGGTCGGGCGCGTGGTCTGCCCCTGCCCCAGAATGTAGCGGGAGACGTTGCGGTTATGCCCCGACAGGTTTTCCGCGAATTCACTGGTGCCGTTGCCGCGCGAGACGAAGAACAGGTATTTGTGCTGCTCGGGCTGTACCGCGGCAAGCAAGGCCGCCCGGCCGGCGGCGGCGATCGGCGTCGGGGGCAGACCCGGGCGCGTGTACGTGTTCCAGGGCGTATCGGTCTGCAAGTCGCGCTTGCGGATGCGTCCCTGGTAGTTCTCGCCCATGCCGTAGATGACGGTGGGGTCGGTCTGCAACAGCATGCCGATCTTCAACCGGTTGGTGAATACGCCGGACACGCGCCGGCGGTCCGGGCCGTGGCCGGTTTCCTTTTCGATGATGGACGCCAGCACCAGCGCTTCGTAAGGCGTGGCCACCGGCAGGCCGGACTGGCGCTTGGCCCACGTGTCCTGCAGGATGCGCTGGCCTTCCTGATAGGCGCGGCGCAGCAGATCGTAGTCGGTGCTGCCGGGCGTGAAGATATAGGTATCAGGGAAGAACATCCCTTCGGGATGCGTGATGTCCGACCCCAGCCGCTCCATCAGCGCTTCATCGCTGGTGTCGCCCAAGGTCTGCTTGACGTCGGGATGTTCGCGCAGCGCCTGGCGGATCTGGCGGAAGGTCCAGCCTTCCAGGAAGGTGATCTGGCGTTGGGTCATGTCGCCGCGCGCCAGACGCTCCAGCAGCAGCCAGGGGGTATCGCCATTGATGGCCTGGTACCCGCCCGCCTTCATCAGCTTGTCCTGTTCAGTCAGGCGGGCCATCCAGACAAAGCCTGGCTCCCACATCGGCACGCCGACCGCATTGAGCGCGCGCGCGACCGTACGCGGGCTGCTGCCCGGGTCCACTACAAAATCGATCCTGTCGGCCGGTAAATGCATGGGCCGGTGCATCCAGCTCCATGCGGCGCCCACGGCTGCCGCGGCGGCAATCACGATAAGCAGGAATGACCACAAGACGTAAAAACGGAGTCGCTTCTTCATAAGTCCCAGAAGTTTAATGGATCAGGCGGACCTGTCGCGGCAAAAGAGGGGTCGGAGTGCGCGGCACAGCCCTGCGCCTGTCGGGGGCTTGGTGCTTCCACAGAGGGAAGGCGGCTATCATCTGCTCTTTGATGACGCGATAACACCGCCGCCATGCACGCTTTCTATGCTTCGATTCCCGTCCGCCCCGAAGGTTGCGCGCAATGCGCCCCGCTGGAAGATTTTGTGGTTTTCAGCGCGTCCGGCGCCGATGCCCTGACCTTCCTGCACGGCCAGCTGACGCAAGACGTCACTGGTCTGCCCGCCGACGCCGCCCGCCTGGCGGGCTACTGCACCGCCAAGGGCCGCCTGCTGGCCACGCTTGTCATGTGGCGTGCGGCCCCCGGCGCGGATGATGCCCCGCAACTCTATGGCTTGGTCCGCCAGGACCTCTCGCAAGCGCTGATCAAGCGCCTGTCGATGTTCGTGCTGCGCGCCAAGGTCAAGCTGGCCCCCGCCCCGCTGCACGTCGCGGGCGTGCAGGCAACGGCCGAAGACGCCGCCGCGCTGGAAGCCGTGACCGGCGCCTTGCCGCGCGCCGCATGGCAGCGCGCCGACCTGCCGTCGGGCACCTGGATCGCCGCGCCCTCGGCCGACGGCCGCCTGCGCTGGTGGTGGATCGCGTCCGACGATCAATTGATCGAGGCCGCCCCACTGGCTGCCGTGCTGGGTCTGGCCCCCGCCTCGCAATGGCAGGTGGCGGACCTGGCCGCCGGCATCCCCTGGATCGCCACGGCCACGCAAGACGTGTTCATCCCGCAGACCGTCAACCTGGAACTGATCCAGGGCGTCAGCTTCACCAAGGGCTGTTATCCGGGCCAGGAAGTCGTGGCACGCAGCCACTACCGCGGCACCGTCAAGCGCCGCATGGCGTATGGCACCATTGCTGACGCCAGCCTGCAAGGCGCGGCATTGGCGGGCGTGGACGTGTTCGACGCCACCCAGCCCGGCGAGCCGATCGGCCGCGTCGTGGATGCCGCCAGCGAAGCCGGTGTCGCCTCTGTGCTGTTCGAAACGACGCTTGCCGCCCTGCCCGAAGGCGACCTGCGGCTGGGCGCGGCGGACGGCCCCCGCATCGCCGCGGCGCCGCTACCCTACTCGATCACGCCCTGAGGCCTTCCGCTGCCCGGCGCTGGCCTCACACGGCCACGCCGAACAGCGCCCCGACGGCGGCCGTCGCCGCCATCGCCAAGGCCCCCAGCACCGTCACGCGCAGCGCCGCCGGCCCCTTGGGCGCGCCCCCGGCGCCTGCCGCCAGCGCGCCAAGCGCCGCCAGGCACACCACCGACGCGCCGATCACCCAGGCAATCAATTGCGGCAACGGCGCCGTCACGGCCACCGCCAGCGGCAATGCGGCGCCGCCGGCGAACGATGCCGCGGACGCTACCGCTGCCTGCACGGGCTGTGCCCGGTTGTGGATCGAGATGCCGAGTTCATCGCGGGCATGGGCGTCCAGCGCGTCATGGCGCGTCAGCTGGCGCGCCACCTGCGCCGCCAGGTCCGGCGTCAGGCCGCGCCCCACATAGATGTCGACCAGTTCGGCCAGTTCTTCTTCCGAGTTGCCTTTCAGCGAACGCTGCTCCAGGCGCAGGTCCGCGGCTTCGGTGTCGGCCTGGGACCGCACCGAGACGTATTCGCCCGCCGCCATCGACAGGGCACCCGCCACCAGGCCCGCCAGGCCCGAGGTCAGGATGGCGCCGTGCGTGGCTTGGGCCGCCGCCACACCGGTGATCAGGCTGGCCGTCGAGACGATGCCGTCGTTGGCGCCCAGCACGGCGGCGCGCAGCCAGTTGCTGCGGAAGATCCGATGATGTTCTTTTGAAGGCATTGCGCGGCACCCATGCGGTGCGTGACAAGCGCGGCGCGCGCCCGGCCGGAAGGCTGGACGCGCGCCGCGCCGGATTCACCGCGGCGTCACGCGTACCGCGGTAAGCAAGCCTATCACGCACATCGTGGCCTGCTCGCCGTCGTACGCATGCACTTCGACCTGGCAGATCGACAGGCGCTTGCCCGGCTTCACCACGCGCCCGCTAGCGACAAAACGGTCGCCCTTGGCAGGCGCCAGGAAGTTCATCTTGAACTCCGAGGTCAATACGTCCTCGCCGGGCCCGAACAGCGTGAAGGCCGCGTAGCCACCCGCGCTGTCCGCAATCGTCGTGGAGATCCCCGCATGCAGGAAGCCGTTCTGCTGGCACAGGTCGGCGCGGTAGGGCAGCAGGATGTCCACCCTGCCCGGCTCCACCACGTCCAGCCCGGCGCCCAGCAGCCGCATGATGCTCTGTTGCTCGAAGCTGGCCCTGACCCGTGCGGCCGGGTCGGACGGAGACTGATGGCCGGCCATGTCAGTCTTGCTCGCGCTTGACCAGATTCACGATGCTGGAGAAGTCCAGCTTGCCCGAGCCGCCCGAACTGTGCAGCGAATACAGGTTGCGGGCCAGTTCACCCAACGGAATGGAGGCGCGCGCCGACAGCGCCGCCTCGGCCGCAAGGCCCAGGTCCTTCAGCATCAAATCCACGCCAAAGCCGCCCGCGTAGCCCTTGGAGGCCGGCGCATGGTCCATGACGCCCGGCCACGGGTTGTAGAGCTCGGTGGCCCAGTTGCGGCCTGAACTCTTGGCGATGATGTCGGAGAGCACTTTCGGGTCCAGCCCGTTGGCCACGCCCAGCGCCAGCGCCTCGGACGTGCCCGCCATCAGGATGCCCAACAGCATGTTGTTGCAGATCTTGGCCACCTGGCCGGCGCCCGCCGGACCCGCGTGGAAGATGTTCTTGCCCATTTTCTCCAGCACGGGGCGCGCACGCTCCAGGGCGGCGTCCTGCCCCCCCACGATGAAGGTCAGCGTGCCCGCGGCCGCGCCGCCCGTGCCGCCCGACACCGGGGCGTCGATCATGGTGATGCCACGCACCTCGGCCGCCTGCGCCACCTTGCGCGCCGAATCCGGCGCGATGGTGCTGCACTCGATGACAAGCGCGCTGGACGAAATCTTGCCCAGCAGGTCTTCGCCCAGGTACAGGCCTTCGACATGCTTGCTGGCCGGCAGCATCGAGATCACCACCTCGGCGCCCTTGACGGCTTCGGACGCGGACGCGGCGGCGCGCGCGCCGGCGTCGGTCAGCAGCTTGACGGCGGCCGGCACCAGGTCGAACACCGTCAGGCTGTGCCCAGCCTTGACCAGATTCAATGCCATGGGCGCGCCCATGTTGCCCAAACCGATAAACGCGATACTGCTCATGATGTCTTGTCTCCTGTTGCTATTGCTGTAGGTATGGATTCATCGTGACCTGCATGACGGAAATCTTGGGGTGGCCGGTCCGCCACGCGAACCGGCCGGCGCGTCAACGCCCTTCCTGGCCCAGGTCGGCCAAGGGATGCGGCTCGCCAGCGGGCCACGGTTCTTCGAAGAACTTCTGCACCCAGGCATCCGTCGCCATGTCCAGGACGGCGGGATTCCAGTGCGGCTTCTTGTCCTTGTCGACCAGCAAGGCGCGGATGCCTTCGGCGAAATCGCCGTGCGCCGTGCAGGCCAGCGCCGCGATGTACTCGGCGCGGAAGACGTCGTCCAGCGAGCGCAGGCGCGTGCGTTGCTGCAACGCGAAAGCCAGGCGCACCGAACCCGGCGAACCCGCCAGCATCGTCGTCGCCGCACGCGCCAGCCACGGGTCCGCGTGGTCCTTCAACAGCGCCAGCTCTTCATAGATCTCGTCCAGCCGGTTGCCGTTGCACAGGTTGTTGATCAGGAACGAATGCTGGCGCAGATGGCCCGCGTCCAGCGGGGTCTGCGGTTCCAGCGCGGTCAGCGCGCGGCGCAGCAGGCCGTCGTTCATGGACCGCGGCGCAAGCGACGATTCCGACGCCCCCGCGGCCTGTCCGGCCCAGGGCTGCTCTTCCAGCGACGCCAGCAGCTTCGGCCAATCCGCATGGTTCAAGCGGAAATCCGCCAGACCGGCGAAAAAGGCGTCGGCGGTGTTCATATGCGCGCCCGTCAGGGCGAGGAACAAGCCGATGCGGCCCGGCATGCGGTTCAGCAGCCAGCTGCCGCCCACGTCCGGGAACAGGCCGATGGATACTTCCGGCATCGCCAGGCGCGAGGTCTCGCTGACCACCCGGTGGCTGGCGCCCATCATCAGGCCGATGCCGCCGCCCATGACGATCCCATGCCCCCAGCACAGCACCGGCTTCGGATACGTGTGGATGCGGTAGTCCAGCCGGTATTCGTGCTCGAAGAAGCGGCGCGCATACGCGTTGCTCCAACCGCTCTTGCCCTTGTTTTCGCCCATGCTGCGGTACAGGCCGTGCAGGTCGCCGCCGGCGCAGAACGCTTTCTCGCCCGCGCCTTGCAGAACCACCAGGGCCACGCCCGGATCGCGGGCCCATTCGTCCAGGCGCGCCGCCAGCAAGTCCACCATTTCCAGCGACAGGCCGTTCAGGGTCTGCGGCGCATTCAGCGTCGCAATCCCGAACCGCATGCCGTTCGCAGCACTTCTTTCTTCGAACAACACCGGTGCATTCATCTTATGTCGGCTCCTTTTTCCAACAATTGGCGGGCAATGATCACGCGCATGATCTCGTTGGTGCCCTCCAGAATCTGATGAACGCGAGTATCGCGCACCAGACGCTCCAAGGGATAGTCCCGCAAGTATCCGTAGCCGCCATGAATCTGTTGCGCGTCCAGGCAGATCTGGAAGCCCATGTCCGTCGCGAAGCGCTTGGCCATGGCGCAGTAGGTCGCCGCGTCCGGCGCGCCCGCGTCCAGCTTGCAGGCGGCCAGGCGCACCATCTGGCGCGCGGCGACCAGGTGCGTGGCCATGTCGGCCAGCTTGAACTGCAGCGCCTGGAACTCGGCCAGCCGGCGATTGAACTGCCGGCGCTCGTCCATATAGCGGCGGGCGGCGTCCAGCGCGCCCTGCGCCGCGCCCACCGAGCACGTGCCGATGTTGATGCGGCCGCCGTCCAGGCCCTTCATGGCGATCTTGAAGCCCTCGCCCTCCTGACCCAGCAGATTGCCGGCCGGCACGCGGACGTTTTCGAACGTGATGGGGCGCGTGGACTGGCTGTTCCAGCCCATCTTCTCTTCCTTGCGGCCGTAGCTGATGCCCGGCGTATCGGCGGGCACCGCGAACGCGCTGATGCCGCCTGCCCCCTCGCCACCGGTGCGCGCCATCACGACCAACAGGTCGGTATCGCCGCCGCCCGAGATGAAGGCCTTGGCGCCGTTCAACACATAGTGGTCGCCGTCGCGCTGGGCACGGGTGGACAGGGAAGCCGCGTCCGAACCGGCGCCCGGCTCGGTCAGGCAGTACGACGCCAGCTTCTGGCCGCTGGCCAACAACGGGCCCCAGGCCTCGCGCAGCGCGGGCTGTCCCCATTTGCCGACCATCCAGGTGGCCATGTTATGGATCGTCAGGAAAGCGGTCGTCGAGGGGTCCACCGCCGCCATTTCCTCGAACACCAGCGTGGCGTCCAGGCGCGGCAGGCCCAGGCCGCCGATCTCTTCACTGGCATAGATGGCGCAGAAGCCCATCTCGCCCGCCCGGGCGAAGGCCTCGCGCGGGAAGATGCCTTCGGCGTCCCAGCGCGCGGCGTGGGGCGCCAATTCGCCCTCGGCGTAGTCGCGGGCGGCCTGCGCGAACGCGCGCTGCTCGTCGGTCAGTTCCAAGTCCACAGCCTGTCTCCTGTTGTAATCGGTATTGTCTGTTGGCGTTGCTGCCGTCTCGTGAACGTCAGCGTGTCGATTTTGACATGACGTTAACGTAAACGTAAGTGTGAAACCGTGTTTATGTTACGCCGGATGCCACGGCGCGATTTGTCTTATTGATGACAATGTCGGCAGGCGGGCGGGCCCGGGGGACCTGCCCCGCTACGAGCGGCCTACAGCAGCCCGGCCGGACGCACGCGGCCGTTCCTGGCCGTCTTGGACCGGCGGTGTTCCGCGCGGCGGCGACGCGATTCCTTGGGGTCGAAGCTCAGCCCCCGGTAGATCTCCACGCGGTCGCCGTCGGCCAATCGCGCCTGCGGCTCGGTGGCCCGACCGAATATGCCCACGCCGCGCGCCCACGGCTGCACCACGGGGAAAGCCTCGGCAAATCCGCTGGCGGCCAAGGCATCGGCCACCGTCGCGCCCTCAGGCAATTGGACCTCGCGCAGCCACACATGGCCCGGCAAGGCATAGCAGACGCTGATGTTCAACCGCGCCGCGCGACAGGGTTCATTCCCCATACTTGGCCTGCGCCCGCTTGGTGAAGGAATCAATGAAGCTGGTGGCGATGCGGTTGAACACGGGGCCCACTACCATTTCCAGCGCACGGTTGGAAAACGCGTACTCCATGGTGAACAACACCTTGCAGGCATCTTCCGCCAGCGGCTGGAATTCCCAATGCCCGACCAGGCTGGAGAACGGGCCGTCGACCAGTTCCAGATCGATCCGGTCGGGATAGACGTGGGTATTGCGCGTGGTGAAGCGCTGCTTCATCCCCGCGAAACTGATCAGGATAGAGGCCTGCATGCCGTGTTCGTCGCGGGTCTGCACCTCGGCGCCGCCACACCACGGCATGAACTCGGGGTACTTTTCCACGTCGGCGACCAGATCGAACATCTGGGCGGCGCTGTAAGGCACCAGGACGGATCGTTGTACTTTGTGCATCGACTATCGCAAATGGCTAGAATGGCAAGATTTTACCGGCACCGCATGACCTGGGCCTAATAACGGGAAAAGCAAGCGCGCGGCACGCCGGACGGCATGTCCACCCAGCCCCGCCCGTCAGCCTCCCCGAAAAGACCCACAAAGCCCCCAGGCAAAAAAGGCGTTATGAGCATTATCGACAATCGCAAGGCCACGCACGACTATTTCATCGAAGACCGCTACGAAGCCGGCCTTGTCCTGCAAGGCTGGGAAGTCAAGGCGATCCGCGATGGCCGCGTGCAGCTCAAGGAAAGCTACGTCATCGTACGCGATGGTGAGCTGTACCTGCTGGGCATGCACGTCAGCCCGTTGCCCACGGCGTCCACCCATATCCACCCCGATGCCATGCGCACGCGCAAGCTGCTGCTCAAGGCCGAGGAAATCAGCAAGCTCATCGGCAAGGTCGAGCAGCGCGGCTATACGCTGGTGCCGCTGAACCTGCACTACAAGAACGGGCGCATCAAGCTGGACTTCGCGCTGGGCCGCGGCAAGAAACTGTTCGACAAGCGCGACACCGCGCGCGAAAAGGACTGGCAGCGCGAGAAAGAACGCATCATGAAGCACGACACGCGCGCCCCGCGCAAAGACAAGGACGACTGACTTCAGGCGGCGGCCGGCAAGGCGGGATGCTCGGGCTGCCCGCCCGGCCCCACGATGCGGTTGCGTCCGCTCGACTTGGCCGCATAGAGCTTGCGGTCCGCCCGTTCGAAGAACACCTGCAGGTTCTCGCCGGGCATCCATTCGGCGACACCCGCGCTGAACGTGTATGAAATGGTGCTGCCCCCGTGCGAGCACGGCGTGCGCCGCACGGAATCCAGCAGCCGGGCCGCCACTTCCATGACCGCATCGCTGCGCATATCGGGAAACAGCACACCGAACTCTTCCCCGCCCACGCGGCCGACGTGGTCGCCCGTGCGCAGCGTGGCCGTCGCCAGCAGGCCGAAATGCCGCAGGACCGCGTCGCCCGCCGCGTGGCCGTGCGTGTCGTTGATCCCCTTGAAATGGTCGATGTCCAGCAGCAGCAGGGTCAACGGCCGGCGAGTGCGCAACGCCTGCGCGCAATAGCGCTCCGCCTGCATCCACCAGGCCTTGCGCGACATCAGCCCCGTCAGGAAATCCGTGTTGGCTTCATGCTCGCGGTCCGCCAGCATGCGGTCGTGGATGATCATGATGGTGCCCAGCGTCAAGCAAGGCATCACCAGCACGCCCAGCGTCAGATACGCGATGTTCCAGACACTAGGTTCCATCAAGGCTTGCGGGGGCACCAGGTCCAGGATGTGGGCGCCTGCCCGAATGGCGCAGACTGCGGCGGACACCACCGCCACCGCCCACACGAAGCGGTAGCTGTAGCGCGAGCGGTGCGCCGGCATGTTGCGCTGGACGGTGACGGCCACGGCCAGCAGGAATCCCATCTGCAGCAGCGACATCGCGATGATGCGGGGCCCGACCCGCCAATCCACATAGGTGTAGATCAGCAGCACCATCAGCGTCGCAAGGCATCCAAGCGTCATCAGATGCCGCGGCACGCCTAGCCCCATCAAGCGCCGCACGCCCGAGTAGTAGGAATACAGCGCCAGCGCGATGGCCGAGTTGGGCACCACGATCGACAACCACCACGGCGCCGACGTGTTCTGCAGGCCGAATGTAAAAAACGCCAACAGCGTAAGCAAGTTGGCGCGTATGGCTTCGTTGATCCCCGCCATGCCGCTGCGGGCCAGAGACCCCAGCACACACAAGGAAAGCACTCCCGCCAGCCCTGCTATCAAAAGCAAATTAACGGGAGCGATCATGGCCGGAGCGCCGCAGGGCGCAGTATCAGGTGTTGCGCGTGGACTTCACAATGGTCATGGCGGAAGCGATCATGCCGCCCACGTCCGACATGTTGGCCGGCAGGATCAGCGTGTTGCCTTCCTTGGCCACGTTGCTGAACGCCTCGACGTAGCGCTCGGCCACCTTCAGGTTGACGGCTTCCATGCCGCCCGGCTGGCGCACGGCATCGGCGACCTGCGTAATGGCCTTGGCGGTGGCTTCCGCAATTGCCAGGACCGCGGCGGCTTCGCCCTGCGCCTGGTTGATCTGGGCCTGCTTTTCGCCCTCCGACCGGGCGATGGCGGCTTCGCGCTCGCCGGTGGCGATGTTGATCTGTTCCTGGCGGCGGCCTTCGGATGCCGCGATCAGCGCGCGCTTTTCACGTTCGGCGGTGATCTGCGCTTGCATGGAACGCAGGATCTCGTTGGGCGGCGTCAAATCCTTGATCTCGTAGCGCAGCACCTTCACGCCCCAGTTCAACGCGGCCTCGTCCAGCGACGACACGATGTTGCTGTTGATGGAATCGCGCTCTTCGAAGGTGCGGTCCAGTTCCATCTTGCCGATGACCGAACGCAAGGTGGTCTGCGCCAGCTGCGTGATCGCCGAAATGTAGTTCGACGAACCATAGGATGCGCGCATCGGGTCCGTCACCTGGAAATACAGGACGCCGTCGACCTGCAATTGCGTGTTGTCGCGCGTGATGCAGACCTGGCTGGGCACGTCCAGCGGGATTTCCTTGAGCGAATGCTTGTACGACACGCGTTCGATGAACGGGATGACGAAGCCCGCGCCGGGCGACAGGACGCGGTCGAATTTGCCCAGGCGCTCGACCACCCAGGCGTGCTGCTGGGGCACGATGGCGATCGACTTGATGACGATCAGGATCGCCAGCGCGACGACGACGAGCAGGACGATAGTGGAAGTATCGATCATGATGTAAAGCCTCTCCTGGAGTAAGTGCGAGGGCGCCCCTGCCTGCCGGCAACGGCGCCTGCTGCGGGCTGCGCGTGGCGCAAGCCGGTTCTACTGTGCCGAACCCGGCGTGCCCCGCGGGGTCAGCACCAGAGTCGAACCACGCAGTTCGGTAATGATGTGTTCGCCGGCGCGCGGGGCCTGGCCCCGGGCAAGCTCGGCCTGCCAGTGGGCGCCGCGGTACCAGACGCGCGCCGTGCCTTGTTCAGACCAGGCTTCCACGGACACCGTCTGCCCGATGTCCAGATTGACGTCGGCGTTGCGGGCCGAATTGACCTCGCGCTTTTTCAGGACACGCGTCTTGCGCAGCAACAACAAGCCCAGCAGCAGCACGACGCCGCAAGCCACCAGCTGCCACTCCAGACCGGCGCCCAACCAGGCGGCGACGCCCCCGGCCGCCAATCCCAAGGCAACCAGCAGCAAATAGAAGGTCCCCGTCGCCAGTTCCCCGATAAGGGCCAGCGCGGCCAGTCCCAGCCAGATCCACATAGTCTTAAGGTCGCCTGAAAGGATGAGTCGTGAGCGGATTGTACGTATTTCCGGGACGCAGCGGGGCGGATGCCGTGCTCACGAATATTTGCACTGGATTATGATGCGCATTGATGCCCTGATCCCATCCGGATCGCCGGCGTCCGCCCACTTCATGCACAAGCTTCCATGACCGCTGCAATATCTTCTGCCCTACCCGTCCTGATCCTGCACACCGGCGATCCGGACGACACGCTTAAAAGCCAGTTCGGCGGCTATGCCGAACAATTGGCGAAAGCCGCTGGCCTGGCCACCGACGCCATCGAAGTCGTGGCCGTGCATGAGGGCCAGCGTCCGCAAGCCCCGGCCCGCTACCGTGCCGCGCTGATCACCGGATCGCCCGCCATGGTCACTGACAAGGAACCCTGGAGCGAGGAAACCGCTGCCTGGCTGCGCGAGGCAGCCGCCGCCGACCTGCCGATGTTCGGCGTGTGCTACGGCCACCAGTTGCTGGCACACGCGCTGGGCGGCAAGGTGGGTTACAACCCCGCCGGGCGCGAAGTCGGCACGCAGACGGTCGAACTGTTGCCCCCGGCAGCGGGCGACAAGCTGCTGGCCGGCCTGCCGGCCACCTTTCCCGCGCAGATGCTGCACGCCCAGACCGTCTTGCAGCCGCCTCCCGGCTCGGCCGTGCTGGCGCGTTCCGACCTGGACGAGCACCAGATGATCCGCATCGGCCGCAACGTGTTTTCTACCCAGTTCCACCCGGAATTCGGCCCGGACTTCGTGCGCGCCCACCTGGAGCGCTATGGCCGCCGCTACGCCGCCGAAAACCTGGACATTCCCGACCTGTCGGCCAACGTCCGCGCGACGCCCGTGGCGGGCGGATTGCTGCGCCGGTTCCTGGATGTGTACGCGCCTGCCTGAGCCCCTGCCCGCGCGCAACATCCGGAGTGTGGCGTCCGCGCGCCTTTGAGACCATGGGGTCATCGCGCATCTGATCGTGCGCACGACAGGAGTTCCGAATGAGCCCAACCGCCGCCCCCTTGAGCAAACAGCACGCCGCCGCCGTCGAGCGCGCCTGCCGCGCCCTGGAGGCCGAGCAGCCGCCCGACCTGTCCACCTTGGCCGAACAGGCCGGCATGAGCCGCTTTCATTTCCACCGCGTCTTCAAGGCCGCCACGGGCATCACGCCCAAGGCTTACGCCAATGCGCTGCGCGCCAGCCGTGCACGCCAGCAACTCAAGCAAAGCGCCAGCGTCACCGACGCCATGTATGACGCCGGCTTCAATTCCAGCGGCCGGTTCTACGAAGCCGCGCCGGCCATTCTGGGCATGACGCCCACGGCCTTCCGCAAGGACGGCGAAGGCGTGGAGATCCGCTTCGCCGTAGCCCAATGTTCGCTGGGTGCGCTGCTGGTCGCGGCCAGCCGCACCGGCATCTGCGAAATCGCCCTGGACGCCGACCCCGAGCAACTGGTCCACAACCTGCAAGACCGCTTCAAGGCCGCCAGGCTGATCGGCGCGGATACGGAGTTCGAAGCGTGGGTGGCCGCCGTGGTGGGCTTTGTGGAAGACCCGTCCCGCGGCCTGGACCTGCCGCTGGACGTGCGCGGCACCGCGTTCCAGCGCCGCGTCTGGGAGGCCCTGCGGGACATTCCGGCCGGCACGACCGCCACCTATACCGACATCGCCGAACGCATCGGCTCGCCGCGCGCCGTGCGCGCCGTGGCCCGCGCCTGCGCCACCAACAACATCGCGCTAGCCATCCCCTGCCATCGCGTGGTGCGCACCGACGGCTCGCTGGCCGGCTACCGGTGGGGCATCGATCGCAAACGCGCCCTGCTGGCCCGGGAAGCGCAAGCCGCCTGAGGCGCCGAACGCCCGTCGCGCAGCATCATGAAGGGCTAGCGGCACGCGCATCGGCGCGTTCTGCCAGGGCGGCCAGAAACGTCTCGATGGCCGCGGCCAAGGCAAGCGGCGTCTCGTTCATGGGGTAATGGCCGGCGTCCTCCAGCACCTGCAGACTGGCCAGCGGGTAGCGGCGCAGATAGGTGCCGGCCATCAACGCCGCATTGAACGTGGGGTCATGTTTGCCAACCACCACCTTCACGGGATGCAATCCCGCAATCTCGTTGCCAAAGTCCGTATCGGCCCACGCGCGAAGGTACGCGCCAAAGGCTTCCGGCAAAGAACACGCTGCCGAATACGCGGCCTTCCATTCGACCCAGGCCGGCGGCAATCGGCCGCCGGTGCTGCGGTCGATGATGGTCCGGCGCAGATCGGCGCGATCGGCGGCGCCCTCGAGCAACTGCCGCGTCGCCGCTTCGTAGCGTATGCCGCCACAGGGAACGGGCGCGATCGCGACCAGACCGCGCACCCGGGACGGCGCCAACGTGGCGATTCGTTCGATCGCCATGCCGCCCATCGAATGGCCCACCAGGCTGAAAGTGCGCAATCCCAGTTCGTCGGCCAGCGCCAGCGCGTCCAAGGCGATCTCATCGATCGTGTAGGCTCCCGGCACGTCGCGCCTGCCACCATAGCCCCGGTAATTCATGAACACGTAGCGATAGGCATCGCCCGACAGCCAGGGCTCGATCGGCTCGAACGCGTGCGCGTCGCCGAACCAGCCGTGCAAGACGAGAACGGCATGTGGACCCGTCCCCACGCGATGAAAAGGTTTGCGCATGACGCCTCCGATGCAAATGAAAAGCCGCCCTGCAGGGGACGACAGCTGGCTGGGATCATAAGTGCGGCGGAGGTGGCCCGCCTTCGCTATCGGGCTATAAGTTGTAGAATTTGGGCCATGCGCAATACGCTGCTTGATCCCTTCGAAGATATTCCGCGCGGCGTGGTGGTAACCGCGAACGACTATCCCGCTGGCTCGACGTTTCCGCTGCACGCGCATCGGCGGGGCCAGTTCGCTTTTGCTTCCCGTGGCGCGATCAGCGTTGCCACGCCCGAAGGCCGATGGCTCGTGCCGCCCCAGCGGGCGTGCTGGCTGCCCGCCGGCATGGCGCACGAAATGACCATGTCCGGCCAAGTCACGATGCTCAATGCCTTCGTGTCCCCGCACGACGCGGACGCCGCGCAACTGCCCGCGCATTGCTGCGTCTACGGCGTTTCGCCGCTGCTCAGGCATTTGCTGGAAGAGGCCATTGATCTACCCGCCATGTACGACGTCCAGGGACGCGCCGGCAAGCTGATGGCGATGCTGGTGGCGGAAATCGCGTTCATGCCCCGCCTATCGCTGCATGCGCCGCTGCCGCAAGATCCTCGCCTGGCCCGCGCATGCCGGCAGTTGTTCGAGGCGCCGTCGGTGGCGGTAAGCCTGGACACCCTGGCTGACCAGGCAGGCATGAGCCGGCGCACCTTCACCCGCCTTTTCCGTGAGCAGACCGGCGTGAGCGTCGCCGCATGGCGCCAGCAGGTTTGCCTGCTCGCCGCCATCGAACGCTTAAGCCGCGGCCAGGCCGTGACCCGGGTCGCGCTGGACCTGGGCTATGCCAGCCCGAGCGCGTTCGCCTCCGCCTTTCGCCGGACCCTCGGGCAAACGCCCACGCAGTACATGGAAGTGCATCGGTTGGCGTGAAGGCACCGCCGCCTGGCTTCCACCTCGTCTGCCCTGACCGCAAAGAAAAAGCCCCGCATCGTTTCCGATGCGGGGCTTTTTCGATCATCCAGCCTATCGTTACTTGGCCAGACGCTGCCAGGTATCGACAACGGTGTCGGGGTTGAGCGACATCGACAGGATGCCCTCGTCCTTCAGCCATTGCGCGAAGTCCGGGTGGTCGCTGGGGCCTTGGCCGCAGATACCCACGTACTTGTTGGCGGCCAGGCAAGCCTTGATCGCGCGGCGCAGCATGAACTTCACGGCTTCATCGCGTTCGTCGAAGTCGGCAGCCAGCAGTTCCATGCCCGAGTCGCGGTCCAGACCCAGCGTCAGCTGCGTCATGTCGTTGGAACCGATCGAGAAGCCGTCGAAGAATTGCAGGAATTCATCGGCCAGGATGGCGTTGGACGGCACTTCGCACATCATGATCAGCTTCAGGCCGTTTTCGCCGCGTGCCAAGCCGTGCTTGGCCAGCAGGTTGACGACCTTTTCCGCCTGGCCCACGGTACGCACGAACGGCACCATGATCTCGACGTTGGTCAGGCCCATGTCGTCGCGCACCTTCTTCAGCGCTTCGCATTCCATGCGGAAGCACTCGGCGAAGTCTTCGGCGATGTAGCGCGACGCGCCGCGGAAGCCCAGCATGGGGTTCTCTTCCTCGGGCTCGTAGCGCGAACCGCCGACCAGCTTGCGGTACTCGTTGGACTTGAAGTCCGACATGCGCACGATCACCGGCTTCGGGTAGAAAGCGGCGGCAATCGTCGCCACGCCTTCGGCCATCTTCTCGACGAAGAAGGCGCGCGGGCTGGCATGGCCGCGGGCCGCCGATTCCACGGCCTTCTTCAGTTCGCCGTCCACGTTCGGGTAGTCCAGGACCGCCTTCGGGTGAATGCCGATGTTGTTGTTGATGATGAATTCCAGGCGAGCCAGGCCCACGCCGCTGTTCGGGATCTGCGCGAAGTCGAACGCCAGTTGCGGGTTGCCCACGTTCATCATGATCTTCAGATCGATGGCGGGCATGTCGCCGCGGCGGACTTCTTCCACTTCGGTTTCGATCAGTCCGTCATAGATGCGGCCTTCGTCGCCTTCCGCGCAAGACACGGTGACGGCCTGGCCTTCCTTCAGCAGGTCGGTGGCGTTGCCGCAGCCGACAACCGCCGGAATACCCAGTTCGCGCGCGATGATCGCCGCGTGGCAGGTGCGGCCGCCGCGGTTCGTGACGATGGCCGAGGCGCGCTTCATCACCGGTTCCCAGTTGGGATCCGTCATGTCGGTGACCAGCACGTCGCCCGGCTGGACCTTGTCCATGTCGGAGATGTCGCCCACGACGCGGACCGGGCCGGCGCCGATCTTCTGGCCGATTGCGCGGCCGGTGATCAGCACCTGGCCGGTGGCCTTCAGGCGGTAGCGCTGCTGCACGTCGTTGGCGCCCTGCTGCGACTTCACCGTTTCCGGACGCGCTTGCAGGATGTAGATCTTGCCGTCGACGCCGTCGCGGCCCCACTCGATGTCCATCGGGCGCTTGTAGTGCTTTTCGATGATGACGGCGTAGCGGGCCAGTTCATTGACCTCGTCGTCGGTCAGCGAGTAGCGGTTGCGCTCGGACACCGGCACGTCGACGGTGCGCACGGCACGGCCTTCGGGGCGCTCGGGATCGAATTCCATCTTGATCAGCTTGGAGCCGATGCGGCGGCCGACGATCGGGTAGTGGCCCTGGGCCAGCGTCGGCTTGAAGACGTAGAACTCGTCGGGGTTGACCGCGCCTTGCACAACGGTTTCGCCCAGGCCGTAAGACGACGTGATGAACACGACGTCTTCAAAGCCCGATTCGGTGTCGATGGTGAACATGACGCCGGCGCTACCCTTGTCGGAACGCACCATGCGCTGGATGCCGGCCGACAAGGCGACGTCGGCGTGGGCATAGCCCTTGTGCACGCGATAGGAGATGGCGCGGTCGTTGTACAGCGACGCGAACACGTGGCGGATCTTGTCCAGCACGTCATCGATGCCGACGACGTTCAGGTAGGTTTCCTGCTGGCCGGCGAACGAAGCGTCGGGCAGGTCTTCAGCCGTGGCGGACGAGCGCACGGCGAACGAGCCCTTGCCGTCAGCGTCGAGCTTGGCGAAGGCTTCACGGATCTGGGCTTCGAATTCGGCCGAGAACGGGGCCTCGACCAGCCATTGGCGGATTTCCGCACCGGCGTTGGCCAGCTCGCGGACGTCTTCCGGGTTCAGCGTGGTCAGGCGTTCAGCGATGCGCTTGTCCAGGCCCGAGGCCTTCAGGAAGTCGCGGAAGGCGTCAGCGGTCGTGGCAAAGCCGCCCGGTACGCGGACACCCGCGCCAGACAGCTGGCTGATCATTTCGCCTAGTGATGCGTTCTTGCCTCCTACCGAGTCCACGTCCGTCATGCGGAGCTGCTCGAACAAAACAACGTACGACATTGAAGTCACCTTTTACAATGGAATGAAAGCGAGTTTGGTCAATGCATGAAGAGGCGTAGAAAACCGCCTTTCCAAACGCTGACCAAACTGGCCTTGGACCGCCCTTGGGGTGACTTATAGGGGCCTGATTGTACTCGGTGGAGTACCCTCGGCTATCTGACTGGTTGGAATTTTTTACACATGACATCTACCCCGATCGTACGCACGGTATACATCGTTTCCGACAGTACCGGCATCACCGCTGAGACCTTCAGCCAGTCGGTGCTTTCCCAGTTCGAAGAGGTCGATTTCAAGCCGATCCGCCTGCCTTTCGTCGACACCCTGGAGAAAGCCGCCGAGGTCGCCATGCGCATCGACCGCAGCGCCCTGGAAGCCGGTGTTCCCCCCATTGTGTTCAGCACCCTGGTCAACCCCGAGATCCTGGCCCGTGTTCGCCAGGCGAACGGAATTTTCATGGATCTGTTCGGCACCTTCGTCAGCCATATCGAGCAGGCGCTGGGCCTGAAGTCCAGTCACTCCATCGGCCGTTCGCATATGCAGGCCAATTCGGAAAAATACCGCAACCGGATCGACGCCATCAACTTCAGCCTGGCGCACGACGACGGACAGTTCGTGAACCAGCTGGATCAGGCCGACGTGATCCTGGTCGGCGTATCCCGCTGCGGCAAGACGCCGACGAGCCTGTACCTGGCCATGCAATACGCGATCAAGGCGGCCAACTTCCCGCTGACCCCCGACGATTTCGAGCGCGGCACCCTGCCCTCGACCATCGCGCCGCACCGCGCCAAGCTGTTTGGCCTGTCCATCCAGCCCGAGCGCCTGGCCGAGGTCCGCAACGAACGCCGCCCCAACAGCCGCTACGCGCAGCTGGAGCAATGCCGTTACGAGGTCGCGGAAGCCGAGCGCATGATGCGCCGCGAAGGGATTTCCTGGCTGTCCAGCACCACCAAGTCGATCGAAGAAATCGCGACGACGGTATTGCAGGAAGTGGGCCTGGACCGCGGCTGACGCCCCGACCACATCCAAACGCTGCACATGAAAAAAGGGCCGCATAAGAAGCGGCCCTTTTTTATTTGATCACTGGCGCTGCGAGAATGGCAGCACCACCGGCTTGTTGAGTGGCATGAACATGCTGCCGCTAGGCAAATAAAAGCCCAGCAGCTTGCCCGAAGACGCCACGAGATAGGCATCCGACCCGCCGCGTTTGCCGACCCGCAGCGGTTCGCCCAGGGGCCGATAGACGTCGCCCTGCACCAAGGCCCCGACTCGCCGCCACCGAGAGCCCTCGGGCAACGTGTAGGCCTCGCCGTCCGGCACATGCGCCACGACGTCGCGCGACAGTTGCGACACGCTGGACGCCTCGCTCGCCACGACCGGCACGAATACGGCGCTCACTGGCGACGTTGAGGCGCACGCGCCCAGCAACGCCGCCAGGCAAGCCGCCGGAATTAGTGAACCAAACGCTTTCATGCACGCTCTCCCAACGCTTGCCGCCGTTGCTCGAACAGGCAGATGGCGGCCGCCGCGCCGACGTTCAAGGACTCCACCGCCACGGCGTCGTGGGGAATCCAGACTTTCAGTTTCGCCGCGGCCAGCAGCGCCGGCGCGACGCCTTGCCCTTCATGGCCGAACACCCATGCGCATTGCGCGGGCAAGCGCCCGGCATACAGGTTCTGGGCGCCGTCCAGCGCGGTGGCCACCAACGGCACTCGCAGCCGCGGCAGCAAGCCAGCAAGATCGACGTGCTCGTGGATCGCCAGGGCAAAATGCGCGCCTTGGCCGCTACGCACCACCTTGGGCGACCAGGCGGCCGCGGTACCGGTCGCCAGGAACACCCGCTTGACGCCGGCTGCCGCGCAGGTGCGCAACAACGTGCCGACGTTGCCCGGATCCTGGATACGGTCGAACAGCACGCAGTTTTCTTCCACCGCCACCGGCAGCTCCAGCGCCGGTGGCGTTACCAGGAATGCGACGCCCTGCCCGCTTTCCACGCTGGCCACCGATTGCATCAACCGGGCGTCCAGTGCCAGGCAACGGGAATCGGGGACGGCCGCCGCCAGCGCGGCGATATCGGGTTGAGACAGGCGGTCAACATCGAAGACGGCCTGATCGGGCGCGCCATGATGCTGCAGCCACGCCTGGCACAGGTGCACCCCGTCCAGCAGCACGGGCGCGCCGCGCTTGCCCGCGGTGCCCGCCAACTTGGCCAGCGCCTTGACCGCGGGATTGTCGCGGGAACTGATGTGCTTCATGAGACCAGGCCGAAAGCCTTGATGGGAGCGAAACTGCGGCGATGCTCGGCGCAGGGCCCATGCTCGCGCAGCAGCTGCAGATGCAGCGCCGTGCCGTATCCCTTGTGCTGGTCGAACGCGTATTGCGGATACAGCGCGTGCAGGCGCATCAGGTCGGCATCGCGCGCGGTCTTGGCCAGAATGGACGCAGCGGAAATCGCCGGCACCAGGGCGTCGCCCTTGATGACGGTCTGCACCGTGCAGGCCAGCTTGGGCGCCTGGTTGCCGTCCACCAGCGCCAGTTGCGCCGGCATGGACAGGCCCTGGACGGCCCGTTGCATCGCCAGCATGGTGGCGCGCAGGATATTCAGGGAATCGATCTCGCCGACGCTGGCGCTGGCGACACACCAGGCCAACGCGCGCTCCTGGATCTGCAATGCCAGCGCTTCGCGCCGGGCGGCCTTCAGCACTTTCGAGTCCGCCAAGCCCTCGATCGGCCGATCCGGGTCCAGAATGACCGCCGCCGCGTAGACGGCGCCGGCCAACGGACCGCGGCCTGCCTCGTCGACGCCGGCCGTCAGCATCGCCGGCTGTTCGGGGGCCGCGAACAGGTCAGGCTGCTCCACCGGCCACCTCCAGGATCGCTTGGGCCGCCAGGGCTGGCGTGTCGCGCAGCAACTCCTGGTGCATGGCGGTAAAGCGGGCCTCGACGCGCGCAATCAGCGCATCGTCGGTCAGCGACGCCCACGTGGCCTCGGCCAGCTTTTCGGGCGTGGCGTCGTCCTGCAGCAGCTCGGGCACCGCGAAGTCGCGCAACAGCACGTTCGGCAGCCCCACCCAAGGCAGGTACGGCCGTTGCTGCCCGGATTTCCACGACATGATGCGGCGCATCCAGGGCGACAGCACGTAGGAAATCACCATCGGCCGCTTGTAGAGCGCCGTCTCCAGCGTGGCGGTGCCGCTGGCGACGAGCACCGCGTTGGCGGCTTCCATGACCGACCACGCCACCGGCGCCTTGCGGTCGCCGCCCGCGCCATGCAGATCATCCGCGGTAATGCAGCGCAGGCCGGGCACCGGGTGCTCGGCCAGGATGGCCTGGAATTCCGCGCGCCGCTGGTCATTGACCATGGGCACGACGCATTGCAGGGCCGGATCCTTTTTCAGCAGCCGTTGCGCGGCCTGCAGGAAACGCGGCGCCAACAGCCGGATCTCGGACGAGCGGCTGCCGGGCAGAATCGCCAGCACCCGGGCGTCCTGATCGATGCCCAACCGCACGCGCGCCGCAGCGCGGTCCGGCTCCATCGGGATGGCGCCGGCCAGCGGATGGCCCACATACGTGACTGGAATGCCTTCCTTGCGGTAGATCTCTTCCTCGAACGGGAACAGCACCAGCATGTGCGACACCGATTCGCGGATCTTGTGGATGCGTTCGTAGCGCCAGGCCCAGATGGAGGGTCCGACGAAATGCACCGTAGGGGTACCAGCCAGGCGCAGTTGATGCTCCAGCCGGAGGTTGAAATCGGGCGCGTCAATACCGACAAATACGGCCGGCGGTTCCGCCAGCCAGCGGCGCTTGACGTCGCGATAGGTGCCCAGCAGGCTGGGCAAGCGCTTCAAGGCGTCCACGTAGCCGAACACCGTCAGGGCATGCATCGGATGCCAGGTATCGAATTCGCGGGCCTGCATTTGCGGCCCGCCGATGCCTTCGCAGTGGACGCCGGGATCGCGCGCTTGCAGACCGGCAATGATACGACCGGCCAGCAAGTCGCCCGAAGGCTCGCCGGCCACCATGCCGATCCGCGTGCTCATGGACGAATGATGCCGCGCGATGCGACGTCAAGAAACTCGAGCAGCGTTTGCAGATGCTCGGCCGCCTCGGGGATTTCCTGCTGGCGCTTGCGCAATTCGGCGCGCGCCGCATCCAGCGGCAAACCACGGCGGTAAATGATCTTGTAGGCTTCGCGCAGGGCCGAAATCATCACCGGGGTAAAGCCCCGGCGCTTCAGGCCCTCGACGTTGATGCCTACCGGACGGCAGGGGTTGCCGGCCGCTAGCACGAACGGCGGCGAATCCTGCATCAGCGAGCTATTGCCGCCCGTCATGGTGTGCGCGCCCACGCGCGAGAACTGGTGCACGCCGGTCAAGCCGCCGATGATGGCCCAGTCGCCCACGTGAACGTGGCCGCCCAGTTGCACCGAATTGGCCAGGATCGTGTGGCTGCCAATGTGGCAGTCATGCGCGACGTGCACATAGGCCATGATCCAGTTGTCATTGCCCAGCGTCGTCTCGCCGCCATCCTGCACGGTACCGGTATTCAGCGTGACGAATTCACGTACCGTGTTGCCGTCGCCGATCGTCAGACGCGTCTTTTCGCCCGCGTACTTCTTGTCCTGCGGCATGCCGCCGATGGAGCAGTAGCGGTAGAAGCGGTTGTTGCGCCCGATGGTCGTGACACCGTCGACCATGCAGTACGGGCCGATCTCGGTTCCCGCGCCGATGGTCACATCAGGCCCCACCACCGCGAACGGTCCGATCACGGCAGTCGGGTCGATTTTTGCCGCCGGGTCAACGACAGCGGTAGGATGGATATGTCCTGCCATTTACTCTTCCAGGCTGCGAATCGCGCACATCAGCTTGGCGGACGCCACTTCCTGTCCGTCGACTGTCGCGCGCGCGGCGTATTTACAGATGCTGCGGCTCAGGCGTTCGGCTTCGACTTCGATGCGCAACTGGTCGCCCGGCACCACGGGGCGGCGGAAACGCGCGCCGTCGATGCCAACCAGGTAATACGCCGTCTTGGAGCCCTCGCACTTCAAGCCGCCGTTCTCGTCCGTAAACGAAAACAAAGCCGAGGCTTGCGCCATGGCTTCCACGATGAGCACGCCCGGCATCACCGGGTGGTGAGGAAAGTGACCGTTGAAAAACGGCTCGTTGATCGAGACATTCTTGATGGCGACAATGGATTTGCCGGGCACCATTTCAACGACGCGATCAATCAGCAGCATCGGGTAACGATGCGGCAGCCTCTCCATGATCCCCTTGATGTCGAGTTCCATTTTTCTATGCTTTCCTGCGAAATGAAATAATTTTGGCGCGTGCACGCCAGGGCGGCAACCGCGCGCCCTAGTCTTTTTCCAGCGTCCGCACGCGGCGGCGCAGTTGCGCCAACTGTTGTATCACGGCTGCGTTGCGCTGCCATTCGCCATGTTCCGCATACGGGAACACCCCGGTATAGCGGCCAGGCTTCGAAATGCTGGACGTCACCGCAGTGCCGCCCGATATGTGGACGTCGTCGGTCAGGACCAGGTGGCCCGACAGCATCGCCGCGCCGCCAATGGTGCAGCGTTCGCCGATGGTGGTCGAACCCGCGATCCCGACGCACGCCGCCACGGCGGTATGCGCGCCGATGCGCACGTTGTGCGCCACCATGATCTGGTTGTCCAGCTTGACGCCGTCCGCCACCAGGGTGTCGTCCAGCGCACCGCGGTCGATCGTGGTGTTGGCCCCGATTTCAACGTCGGCGCCGACCGTCACTCCGCCCAGCTGGGGAATCTTGCCCCAGGCGCCCTTGCCCAGCGTGGGATCCGGCGCAAAGCCGAATCCGTCCGCGCCCAGCACGGCGCCACTGTGGATGATCGCCCGCGCGCCCACCTTCACGCCTTCGTACAGCGTGACGTGCGCATGCAGCCGGCTTCCCGGCCCGACGGACGATCCGGCGCCGATGACGCAACCCGGCCCCAATACCGTATCGCGGCCGATGCGCGCACCGGCTTCCACGACGCAATTGGGGCCGATACGCACGCCTTCCTCGATCACCGCGTCGGACGCGACGACCGCCGAAGGATGCGTGGCGGCAGGCTCTGCGGGCCGCCGGGCGGCATCGAACCATTGCGCCACACGCGCGTAAAGCAGATAGGGATGTTTGCAGACGACCAGCGCGAACGGCGGCCGGGCAGCCCCTTCGGCTTCCAGGGCCTCGGCGACGTCGGCGGAGACGATGACCGCCCCTGCCTGCGTCGAGCCAAGCTGGCTCTGGTAGCGGGGGTTCGCCAGGAAAGCGATTTCCTGGCTGCCTGCCGAAGACAGGGTCCCGATGCCGCAGACCCGCAAGGGGTCCGCGCCGGGGGCCGTGCTGATACGCCAGTCCATGCCCTGGGTATTGGCAGCGCTCAACAGTGCTTCAAGCGTCGGCGCGCGGGCAAGATCCAGTAAAACCGGCATAACTCGACGGGTACTGCTTACTTGCCCAGGCTCTGAATCACCTTGTCGGTGATGTCGATGCGCGGGTTGACCGTCACGGCGTCCTGGATGATCAGGTCGTAGCTTTCTTGCTCGGCGATGCGCTTGATGGCCTCGTTGGCCTTCGTCACGATGCCCGAGAATTCTTCATTGCGGCGACGATTGAAGTCTTCCTGGAATTCGCGGCGCTTGCGCTGCAGGTCGGTATCCAGGTTCGACAGTTCACGCTGACGCTTGACGCGGTCCGACTCCGACAGGACAGGCGCGTCCTTGTCGAACTTTTCGGCTTGCGAACGCAGGCTGTTGTTCAGGCGCTGGAGTTCGTCGTCGCGCTTCTTGAATTCAGCTTCGATCTTGCTTTGCGCCGTCTTCGCCGGGCCCGACTCACGCAGGATCCGCTCGGTGTTGACGAAGCCGATCTTGGTGTTTTGAGCTTGTGCGGGCATCGCAGCAGCCGAACCGAGAATGAGCGCACCCACCAGGGCAATGGAGCCGCCCAGCTTGCCACGGCGCTTGGCACCCGGCGTATTCGATGATTTAAGTGCGAAATCAGACATCATGAAAATCTCACCTTCCAGTAAGGCAAAGCCAAAGTATGTATTGTGCCACTAAACAGCAAGGGAGCCGGGCCGGTAGGCCCCTCCCTTGTTTTCAAGCGTAACGGCGCGCTTAGAAACCTGTCCCGATCTGGAACTGGAAGCTTTGCTTGTCGTCACCCGCCTTGGAATTGAGCGGACGAGCGTAGGACAGCTGCAGCGGACCCATCGGCGACTGCCACGACAAGCCCACACCGGCCGAGAAGCGCCAGCCGCAAGGATCTTCGACCTCGGTGTTGTTACGTCCGCGGGTGCAGCTCAAACCGCTGCCCGCCGCCACCTGACCCGCGTCGCTGAAGATGAACCAGCGCAGCGTGCGGTCCTTCGAGGCGCCCGGGAACGGCAGGTACAACTGCGCGTTGGCAATCACGCGGCGCGTACCGCCCAGATAATCGCCCGTGAGCGTATCGCGCGGACCCAGCGACGAACCTTCGTAGCCGCGAACGGTGCCGATACCGCCGGCATACACGTTCTTGATGATCGGGTAGTTCTTGCTGCCGTAGCTGCGGCCCCAATCCACCATGCCGTTAAGCGCCAGGGTGTAGGAACCGCCCAGCGGCACAAAGTACTGTTGCTGGCCGGTCAGCATGGTGTATTGCAGGTCGACGGTAGACACGTCCGCCTTCAGGCGCGTATACGAACCCTTGGTCGGCGCCAGCGCGCTGTCACGCGTGTCGTTGGACCAGCCCGTGCTGAAGATCACCGAGTTCGTCGAATCACCGTACTGGCCGACGAAGTCCTTGTAGGCCTGCGGCGAATTCGTGAACAGGTCGATCTGGTTGTGTTCGAAGTTCGCGCCCAGGAAGATGCGGTCGTATTCCGAAATCGGAATGCCGAAGTTCATGCCCAGGCCGATCGCCTTGACGCGATAATCACCGTCGTTGTTGTTCCAGGGTTCAGTCACGCGGTAGTACGCGGACGTCGTGCGGCTGATGCCGTCCTTGGTCCAGTACGGATCGGTGTGCGACAGCACGATCGCGCGGTTCGTCTTGCTGGTGTTCAACTGCAGCGTCAGGTTGGTGCCGCTGCCGAAGACGTTGTCTTCGCTGATACCGGCCGACAGAATCGCCTTTTCGGACGAGCCGTAGCCCACGCCCAGGTTGATCATGCCGGTGGGCTTTTCCTTCACGTCGACGTTGACGTCGACCTGGTCGGGCGAGCCCGGGACCGGATCGGTCTTGACGTTGACGTCGCTGAAGTAACCCAGGCGATCGACGCGGTCGCGCGAGGTCTTGATGTCCTTGGCGTCGTACCAGGCTGCTTCCTGCTGGCGCATTTCGCGGCGCACGACTTCGTCGCGCGTGCGGGTGTTGCCGCCGATCTGGATCCGGCGCACGTAAACGCGGCGGCTCGGGTCGACGTAGAACGTCAGATCGGCTTCGTGCTTGGCACGGTCCAGCTGCGGGTTCGGGTTGACGTTGGCAAACGCGTAACCCAGCTCGCCCAGGTAGTCGGTGATGGCCTTGGCCGAATCGTTGGCCTTGGCAGCCGAGAACGTTTCATTCGGCTTGGTCTGCACCAGCGCGTTGATTTCCTTGTCCAGGCCCAGCAGATTACCGGCCAGCTTCACGCTGCGGACCTTGTAGGGTTCGCCTTCGTGAACGGTGATCGTGATGTTGATGTCCTTGCGGTCCGGCGAGATCGTGACCTGCGGCGGCTCAACCGAGAATTCCAGATAGCCTTGGTCCAGGTAGAACGAGCGCAGGCGTTCCAGATCGCCCTCGAGCTTTTCGCGCGAGTACTTGTCTGTGTCGGTGTACCAGGTCAGCCAGCCCGGCGTCGTCAGCTTGAACTCGTCCAGCAGATCGCTTTCCGAGAAGGCTTTGTTGCCGACGAAGCGGATTTGCTGAATGCGCGCCACCGAGCCTTCGAACACGTCGAAGCTCACGCCCACGCGATTACGCGGCAGCGGGGTCACGGTGGAGGTCACTTCGACGCCGTACTTGCCCTTGGACAGGTACTGCTGCTTCAGTTCGTATTCCGCGCGTTCAAGCATCGAACGGTCGAAAATGCGGCCCTCGGCGAATCCCACCTGGCCAAGCGAGGTGGTGATGGCCTTGGAATCGAATTCGCGCATGCCGTTGAAGTTGACGGAGGCGATCGTCGGGCGTTCCTGCACGACCACGACAACCACGTTGTTGTCTGTCTGGATCTGCACGTCGGTGAAGAAACCCGTGCCGTACAGGCGGCGGATCGCTTCGGTCGCTTCTTCTTCCGTGAACTTCTCGCCGACCTTGACGGGCAGATAGCCGAACACCGTGCCGGCGTCAGTCCGTTGAATACCCTCTACGCGGATATCCCGCACGACAAAAGGGTCGAAGGCTTGGGCCATGGCCGGCAGCAGCAATGCGGCGATCAGACCCGGCAGTACACCCTTTTTGTGATGAAACATCCGGCGAAAAGACATCCTTGAGTATCCTCGGTCGTGCAAATGGCGGGGGATTTTATGCTAAATCGCGTTTAAGTGAACAAACGCGTGAAATCGTTGAACAGCGCAAGCCCCATAAGGCCTGCCAATAAACCTATGCCGGCGCGCTGTCCGATATCGATCCACCTCGCTGGCGGCGGGCTACCCCGCACAATTTCGACGAGATAGTACAGCAGATGGCCACCATCCAGCATAGGAATGGGAAGCAAATTTAGTACGCCCAGACTGATACTGATCAACGCGATATAGGCGATATACGCAACAATGCCGATTCTGGCGGTCTGGCCGGCGTAATCCGCAATGGTGACGGGGCCGCTGACATTGCGCCACGACACGTCGCCCGTCACCATGCGGCCCATCATGCGCAACGAGAACCAGGCGGTATCCCAGGTGCGGACGGCGCCGCGCCACACGCTTTCGAAAATGCCATAGCGCACGGTGACCATCGGAATATCGCCGCCGAGCTGCACACCCAGGCGGCCGATTTCCTGGCCGTTGACCAATTCAGGGCGCGGCGTGACGTTGAGCGAGATATTGGCGCCGTCGCGCACCAGGGTCAGCGACAGCGTCTTGCCGGCGCTTTCCTGGATCTGCTTGACCAATGCGCCGGTGTCCGGCGTGGGCTGACCGTTGACCGCGATGACGAGGTCGCCCTGGCGCAGGCCTGCCGCCTGCCCTTCCCCGCCATCATTGACGGCGCGCACGGCAGGCTTGGGCTGGGCCAGGCGGATACCGGCCGCAGCTAGCGGATCGCCACCGGACGGGTCCATTGCGTTGGCGGGTAGATTCAGTTCGCGCTGCTGGACGGCGCCTGCCGGCGTCGTGACCTCGATCTGGGCGCGGCCGCCCGTGGCCATGACGTCCATCAGCCGCCAACGGGCATCCGACCAGGAGCTGACTTCCTGGCCGTCGATCGCCAGGATGCGGTCGCCGGAAAGCAGGCCGGCCTGGGAGGCCGGCGTGTCTGCTGCGGGTTGAGCAATGATGGCTTGCGGCTCATCCGTGCCGGCCATATTCAGGCCGGCATACAGGAATACCGCAAGGATCAGGTTGAAGATCGGGCCGGCGGCGACGATGGCGATACGCTTGCCGACGGACTTGTTGTTGAAGGCGCTGGCCACCTCGGCGGCCGAGGCGCCCGGAGGGGGATCGTCCTGCATCTTGACGTAGCCGCCCAGCGGCAAGGCGGAAACCGCCCACTCCGTGCCGTGGCGATCCGTGCGGCGCAGGATGACCTTGCCGAAGCCCACCGAAAAACGCAGCACTTTCACCCCGCACAGGCGGGCTACCCAGTAATGTCCCAGCTCATGGAAGATGATCAGGGAGCCAAGCGCAACCGCAAAGGCCAGCAGGGTGAAAAGCATCGGGATCGGGATCTAGAAAATCTGAAAGCAAGCGCGGCCGGCCATCAGGCCAGCCCCAGGTTACCTGCGAAGCGGCGCGCGTCGGAATCCAGCGCAAGCACATCGTCAAGACTGTTGAGCGTAACAGATGCCTGCCGCGCCTGCCACTCCAGGGAGGCCTCGATCACTCGGGGAATCCAGGTATAGGCAAGCCGTCCGCCCAAAAACGCCTCGACGGCGACCTCGTTGGCGGCATTGAGCGCCACGCAGGCCGCCTGCCCCGCCCGCAATGCGGCGAACGACAGCGCCAGGCACGGGAAGCGGGCCAGATCGGGTTTTTCGAAGTCCAGGCGGCCCAGTCGGGTCAGGTCCAACGGCCCCACGCCGCTATCGAGCCGCTCGGGAAATCCCAGCCCGTAGGCAATGGGCGTGCGCATGTCGGGCTGGCCCAGTTGCGCCAGGATGGATCCGTCGCTGTACTCCACCATCGAATGCACGACACTTTGGGGATGCACTACGACCTCGATGCGGTCGGCCGGCATGGCAAAGAGCCAATGCGCCTCGATCACTTCCAGGCCCTTGTTCAGCATGGTGGCCGAATCGACCGAAATCTTGCGTCCCATGCTCCAGTTGGGATGGGCACACGCCTGGTCCGGGGTCACCTCGTGCAGGTCTTCCAGGTCATGGTTCCGGAAGGGGCCGCCCGAGGCCGTGAGCAGCAGGCGCCGGACGCCAGGGGCCTGGGCGTCGGGCGCGCCGGCACGCCCGCCATGCGGCATGCACTGGAAGATGGCGTTATGTTCGCTGTCGATAGGCAGCAATTCTGCGCCATTGTCGCGTATTGCCTGCATGAAGAGCGAGCCAGCGGCGACCAGCGCCTCTTTGTTGGCCAACAGCACACGCTTGCCCGTGCGGGCGGCGGCAAGCGCCGCCGGCAGGCCGGCAGCGCCGACAATCGCGGCCATGACCGAATCGCATTGCGGGTCGGCGGCCGTGTCGGCAAGCGCTTGGGCCCCCACGCGAATTTCAGGCATAGCCTGGGATCCAGCCCAAGCAGCCACAAACCGCTTGCGGGCAGCCTCGTCGGGCACCACCACGACGGCGGCGCGGCTGGCCTCAGCCTGCTCTGCCAAGCGTTCCATGCGGCTGTACGCGGACAGCGCGTAAACCGCCAGCCGTTCGGGATGGCGGGCAATCACATCCAGCGTGCTCTCACCGATCGAACCAGTCGACCCCAGCACGACGACGCGTTGAAAAGCCCTCAAAACAACACTCCAGACAAAAGTAGCGCGAACGGCGCGACGGGAAGAATCGCGTCGATACGGTCATAGACCCCGCCATGGCCGGGCAGCAGCGTACTGGAATCCTTGCGGCCGGCCCGGCGCTTGAGCAGCGACTCGAACAGGTCTCCCACAATGGACAGCACGCCCAACAACGCGGCGATCGGCAAAGCCAGCCAGAAGCTCCAGCGCTCGACTAAGGCAGCGCCGAACGAGCCCGACCACAAGCTGGACAGACCAATCCAGACCACGGCGCCCAGCACACCCGCGATGGCGCCTTCGATGGTCTTGCCCGGACTGACTCGCGGAGCCAGTTTACGCTTGCCGAAGGCGCGGCCGGCAAAATAGGCTGCGATGTCCGCAACCCAGACCAAGGCCAGCAGCGATACGACGAAGCCCGCACCGCGCGCCATGAACATCTGCGCCAGCACCGCCCATGCCGCAAATGCCGCCGGCACCGAAAACACCGACCAGCCGAGGCTGGCGGGCGCCGCGTCGGAGCGCCCGCGGACCACCGCGGTCACGCCGCCGAACAGCCACACGGCGGCCACGGCGGGCACCACGTAGTACAGCACCCAGGCCGGGTCGCTCGCACCGGTTCCGTCGCCGGTCAGCCAGGCCGAAGTCAGTGCCAGCATGCCGGCAAACAGCAGCACGGCGACGCCGACGGAAATCAGGGGGGACGGGGGTTGCGGCAGCGTCAGGCGCAGCCACTCCCAATTGGCGCACGCGGCAGCCAGGGCAAGCAAGGCGACGAACCACCAGGGATTGGCGCTGATCATCGCCGCGGCCAGAATGGCCAACAGGATGACGGCGGTAACGATACGCTGGCCCAACATATGACGGTCTCCTCGTGTGCTGCTTTGGAAAGACGCGCTTGTCGCCGTCTGCTTATTGCGCGCCGTTTTCGCTGACTTGCGCGCTGGTGCGGCCAAAGCGCCGTTCGCGGGTGCGATACCAGTCAAAAGCCGCTTGCAGCTCCGCGGCGCCGAAATCCGGCCAATAGCGGTCCGTGAAGTAGAACTCCGCGTAGGCCATCTGCCAGATCAGGAAGTTGGAAATGCGCTGTTCGCCGCCGGTGCGGATGAACAGGTCGGGCTCCGGCGCCCAGGACATGGACAGGTGCTTGGCCAAGCGCTCTTCGTCCACCAGCTCGGGGCGAGTGGCAAGCGCCGGCTCGGCCGCCAGCATGGCGCGGGTGGCCTGCAGGATATCCCAGCGGCCACCGTAGTTGGCGGCCACCGTCAGGTGCAGGCGGTCATTGTGTGCGGTACGCGCCTGGGCCGCGACGATGAGCTCCTGCAAGCGGGGCTCGAACGCGCTCAGGTCGCCGATCACATGCAGGCGCACGCCCTGCTCTTCGAGCTTGCCGATCTCGCGTTCCAGCGCCTGCACGAACAGGCGCATCAGCAGCGACACCTCTTCGGCGGGCCGGCGCCAGTTCTCGGAACTGAACGCGAACAAGGTCAGGTAGCGCACGCCGGCGCGGCCGCAGGCCTCGACGACGCGGCGCACCGCCTGCACACCCTTGGCGTGTCCGGCCGTGCGGGGAAGCAACCGACGCGTTGCCCACCGGCCATTGCCATCCATGATGATGGCGACATGCTCGGGGATGTCGCGAGTATCGGGAACCGCCTGGGTCGAACTGGTTGCCATGGATCGGGAAATGCGCGGTAGACCGGCGAAAATCAAAAATGCGGGAGAAAAACCTGCGCCGTCGTTCCATCGCTGCTGCATAACGGTGCTGCGGGGCAATGGAAAGGACGGCGCATAGGCAAGAAATCCTGACGCCGGAGCAAAACGGGCAAGCCGCTTGGCTCCAGGGCGATTCAGAATTATACGGTCATGATTTCCGCTTCTTTCTGGACGACCATCTTGTCGATGTCGGCCACAGCGCGATCGGTCAGCTTTTGGACATCGTCCTGCGAACGACGCTCGTCGTCCTCGGAGATTTCCTTGTCCTTGACCAGTTTCTTCAATGCTTCGTTCGCTTCGCGGCGCAGGTTGCGCACGGCGATCTTGGCATCTTCGCCTTCGCTGCGCACGACCTTGGTCAGGTCGCGGCGGCGCTCTTCCGTCAGGGCCGGCATCGGCACGCGGATGGTGTCGCCCATCGAGATGGGGTTCAGGCCCAGATCCGATTCGCGGATGGCCTTTTCGATCGGGCCGGACATCTGCTTTTCGTAGGGCTGCACGCTCAGGGTGCGGGCGTCCACGAGGTTCACGTTGGCGACCTGGCCAACCGGCACCGGCGAACCGTAATACTCGACCTGCACGTGGTCCAGGATGCCGGTATGGGCGCGGCCCGTACGGATCTTGCCCAAGTTGATCTTGAGGGTATCAAGCGACTTGGACATCCTGTCTTCGGCGGATTTGCGAATTTCTGCGGCGCTCATGGAATTTCCTTTTCTTTAAACGTGTACCAACGTGCCTTCGTCTTCGCCGCTGACGACTCGCTTGAGCGCGCCGGACTTATTGATCGAAAACACTTTGATCGGCAGTTTCTGGTCACGGCACAGCGCGAACGCGGTGGCGTCCATGACTTCCAGACGGCGAACGATCGCTTCATCGAAGCTGATGCGCGCATAACGCGTAGCGGTAGGATCCTTGTTGGGATCCGCGCTATAGATGCCGTCCACTTTGGTGGCCTTCAACACGATCTCAGCGCCGATTTCAGCACCGCGCAGGGCGGCGGCCGTATCGGTGGTGAAGAAGGGGTTGCCGGTACCCGCGGCGAAGATGACTACCTTGCCCTCTTCGAGGTAACGCAAGGCCTTCGGGCGGATGTAGGGCTCAACGACCTGATCGATGTTCAGGGCGGATTGTACGCGGGTGTCGATACCCTTGTGCTTGAGCGCGTCTTGCAGCGCCAGCGCGTTCATGATGGTGGCCATCATGCCCATGTAGTCGGCGGTGGCGCGGTCCATGCCCTGCGCACCCGGGGCGACGCCACGGAAAATATTACCTCCGCCGATGACGATGGCCAGTTCGACGCCCGTGGCGGCGACCTCAGCGATCTCATCGGTCATGCGGACGATGGTGGCGCGATTGATGCCAAATGCATCATCGCCCATCAGCGCCTCGCCGGAAAGTTTGAGAAGAACCCGTTTGTATGCTCTGCTGCTCATAGGTGATATCCCGAAGAACAATCCGACGAAAGTGTAAGACAAGATTGGGGGAGCCCCCAACGCCGCACCCGCTACGCGGGTTTGCTGCCCCTGGGCGGCTTGCGCTTTGGGACGGCCCTGCGGCGAAAAAGGCCGGACTAGAATTTAATCTAGTGCCGGCCTTTAAGCACTACCCCGAGGTCAGGCTGCGCCGGCGGCGGCTGCGGCAACCTCAGCGGCGAAGTCGCTGGTCTTCTTCTCGATACCTTCGCCGACAACGAACAGCACGAACTTGCTGATCGAAGCGCCCTTTTCCTTCAGGTGCTGCTCAACCGTGTGCTTGTCGCTCTTGACGAACGGCTGCGACAACAGGGTCACTTCCTTCAGGTACTTGGCAACCGAACCCTCAACCATCTTGGCGACGATTTCGGCGGGCTTGCCCGACTCGGCGGCCTTCTGCTCGGCAACCGAGCGCTCGGCGGCGATGTCGGCCGGGTTCACGCCGTCGGCGTTCAGGGCCTTGGGCTTGGTGGCGGCGATGTGCATCGCCAGGTCCTTGCCCACTTCTTCGGCGCCGGTGTATTCCACCAGCACGCCGATCTTGCCGCCGTGCACGTAGCTGGCCAGCGAGTTCGGGGTCTGGATGCGCTCGAAGCGGCGGATCGAGATGTTCTCGCCGATCTTGCCGATCAGGGCGGTGCGGGTCGTTTCAACCGTGCTGTCGCCGAAAGGCAGAGCCGACAGAGCGGCCACGTCGGCCGGGTTCTGCGTGGCGACCAGTTCAGCCAGCTTGTTCACGAAGCCGACGAAGTCGTCGTTCTTGGCGACGAAGTCGGTTTCGCAGTTGATTTCGATCACGGCGCCTTGCTTGGCGTCGGCGGAGATGAACAGACCGATCAGGCCCTCGGCGGTGACGCGGGCAGCAGCCTTGCTGGCCTTGTTGCCCAGCTTGACGCGCAGGATTTCCTCGGCGCGAACCAGGTCGCCTTCGGCTTCCGTCAGGGCCTTCTTGCACTCCATCATGGGCGCGTCGGTCTTCTCGCGCAGTTCCTTGACCAGGGCAGCGGTAATTTCAGCCATGTTTGCTCCAATTTTGCTAAGACACGCCCCGGCTCGCCGGGGCAGTGATTTGATTCGATGGGACGCCCGCGAGTGGCGGGTTCGGAAGATGGGAGCCCACCTTCGCAGTGCCGGCGAGGCGGGAGCGGACCTTGTTCAGAGCCGCTCCCAGACACTAACCGCCGGACATGACAGCAGGCTTTAGGCCTGGTTGTCCTGCACTTCGACGAACTCTTCCTGACCTTCGCCCTGCTCTTCGACCAGACCGTTCAGGTTCTGTTCGCGGCCTTCCAGAACGGCGTCGGCGATGCCCTTGGCGTACAGCGCGATGGCCTTGGCCGAGTCGTCGTTGCCGGGGATGACGTAGTCGATGCCGTCGGGCGAGTGGTTGGTGTCAACCACGGCGACCACGGGGATGCCCAGGGTCTTGGCTTCAGCGATGGCGATCTTGTGGTAGCCGACGTCGATGACGAACATGGCATCGGGCAAGCCGTTCATGTCCTTGATGCCGCCGATCGACTTGTTCAGCTTGTCCAGTTCGCGTTGGAACAGCAGGCCTTCCTTCTTGATCATGCGCTCAGCGCCGCCGTCGGCGACGATGACTTCCATGTCCTTCAGGCGCTTGACCGAGGTCTTGACCGTCTTGAAGTTGGTCAGCATGCCGCCGAGCCAGCGGGCGTCGACGTAGGGCATGCCGCAACGGGCAGCTTCGGAAGCAACCAGGTCGCGTGCAGCGCGCTTGGTGCCGACGAACAGGATGTTGCCGCCGCGAGCAGCCAGCTGCTTCACGAACTTGGTGGCTTCCTGGTACTTATCAACCGTCTTTTCCAGGTTGATGATGTGAATCTTGTTACGGTGACCGAAGATGTACTGAGCCATCTTGGGGTTCCAGTAACGGGTTTGGTGACCAAAGTGGACACCCGCTTCCAGCATTTCGCGCATCAAAGACATGTAATTCTCCAAGGGTTGATTTCTTGCGCCGCACCTGCATCAGCATCTGGCTGACACCCTGGGTGGTGTTGCGCGCGATTTCCCGCAACACGCGGGATGGACAAAATTTTAACCGGGCCGACCGATCACTGCCGCAATAAACAAACTACGCTGCCGCGATAAACCCAGACGGCCGTCACGACGAGAGCCTTGCACCGCACACTTGCCTGGCGCTGACCCGGACACTCCAGGAAATTCCTGGAAGTTTCCGGCGGTTTCCCGCTCAGCGCACCCCGGACTTGTTTTGTTGGCAGCGAAATCCAGCTCTTCGCGCTTCGACTCAACGCCGACACGCGCATCAGACCACCGGGGCATTTCTTAAAAAAACCCGAAGGTTTTCAAGAACTTAATCCGACATCCATACCGAACCTGCATCGCCGCTCTAAAACATGACCAGGTTTGCAAGTACGCCGCGCCCCAGCTTCGATAAAGCCCTTTTACCCGCCTGCCCCATGACCGACGCCGCCCCGCCCGCCCCTTCCAGAACCTGACAACCTGCCCGATTTCGCTCCACAACCTTCGCTTGCGGTGAAACTTCAGGGCTTGTTGCCGATCACACGTCAGGATCGTTTGGGCCAACTGCGGCCTTGAGAAAGCGGCTTCAAAAGCCTAACCTTCCGCCGGGATCGGCTCTTGCCGTTACCCGATTTACTACTACCCGATTTACAACTATCGGCAGTGATTGGCATTGCTACCGCGCCACAGCCGAGCTTTCCCCAAAATTTTAGGGAAGCCTATAATTCTACTATTCTTTCAAGCAGACATTCAAGCGAGAGATCGTCAAGTTACTTCATGGGCACAATTACCAACCCGGCCGACCTGGCCAAGATGCGCGCCGCCTGCCAAGACGCGGCCAAAGTCCTCGATTTCATCACCCCCTACGTGAAGCCGGGTGTAACAACCGGAGAGTTGGACCGCCTTTGCCTGGAATACCTGACTGACGTCCTACACGTGAAGTCCGCCACCGTGGGCTACGCCCCGCCCGGCTACCCTCCCTTCACCGGCGCCATCTGTACGTCCGTGAACCACCAGGTCTGCCACGGCATTCCCGGCGACAAGGTGCTGAAGAACGGAGACTCGCTGAACATCGACGTCACCATCATCAAGGACGGCTGGTTTGGCGACACGAGCCGCATGTACGCCGTGGGCGAGCAATCCATCCTGTCGCGCCGCCTGACGGACATCACTTTTGAGTGCATGTGGAAAGGCATCCAGCAGGTGAAAAACGGGGCCACCTTGGGCGATGTGGGCAACGCGATCCAGAAGCATGCGGAATCGAACGGCTTTTCCGTGGTGCGCGAGTTCTGCGGGCACGGCATCGGCCAGCGTTTCCATGAAGATCCCCAGGTGTTGCATTACGGCAAACCCGGCACGGGAGTGAAATTGGTGACGGGCATGCTGTTCACCATTGAACCCATGATCAACGCCGGCCGCCGCGAGATCCGCCAGTTGTCCGATGGCTGGACGGTTGTCACCCGCGATCACAGCCTGTCGGCGCAATGGGAGCATGCTGTCTGCGTGACTGACACCGGCTACGAAGTCCTGACCCTGTCGCCCGGCATGCCGCCCCCGCCTGCCTTCATTACCGAGCCCATCGTCATCCCCGCCGTCTGAGGCCCTGCCGCCCGCCGCCATGACTGCCGAAATCCTGAGTTCCCTGCGTGAACGCATCCAGCAATCCCGGCGGGCCGCCGTGGCCCAGTTCCGGGAACACGAACGGCCGGACACCTTGTTGTCCGAACTGCGCCGCATCGTAGATGCCGCCCTGCGCGACCTGGTCAAGCATTGCCCGCTGCCGGCGGGCGCCACACTGGCGGCCGTGGGCGGCTACGGCCGCGGCGAACTCTTTCCGCATTCCGATGTCGACCTGCTGATCCTGCTGCCGCACGTCCCGACACGTGAAGACGAATCCGCCATCGAACGACTGGTGGCGTCCTTGTGGGACCTGGGCCTGGAGCCCGGCCACAGCGTGCGGACCATCGAAGACTGCGAACGCGAAGCCGACGCCGACATCACGGTGGAAACCGCGCTGCTGGAATCGCGCTGGCTGGCCGGCAGCCGCTCCCTGATGAAGAAGTTCGACGCCGCGACCAAATCCCGACTGGACCCGCGCGCCTTCTTCCGCGCCAAGCGCGTGGAGATGCAGCAACGCCACGCCCGCTATCACGACACGCCCTATGCGCTGGAGCCGAACTGCAAAGAGTCGCCGGGGGGCTTGCGAGACCTGCAGGTCATCCTGTGGATGGCGCGCGCGGCTGGCTTCGGCGACAGCTGGCGCTCGGTAGCCCAGGCGGGCCTGCTGACCTCGTCAGAGGCGCGCGACTTGCGCAAGGCCGAACAGGCCTTCAAGCGCCTGCGCATCGAACTGCATTTGCTGTCGAACCGCCGCGAAGACCGCGTGCTGTTCGACCTGCAGCCGGCGCTGGCCGAGGTCTATGGCATTCATGCCACCGCCACGCGGCGCGGCAGCGAACTGCTGATGCAGCGCTACTACTGGGCGGCGCGCCTGGTCACGCAGCTGAACGGCATCCTGGTACAGAACATCGAAGAACGCCTGTTCCCGCGCCCCGACAGCGATGCGCGCGACATCGACGATGATTTTCGCAATCTGCGCGACCGCCTGGACATCATTCGGGACGACGGTTTCGAACGCAATCCCACACTGCTGCTGCGCGCCTTCCTGGTGATGCAACAGCACCCTGAGCTCACAGGCATGTCGGCCCGCACGCTGCGGGCCATCTGGCATTCGCGCCACCGCATCGACGCGCAGTTCCGCCGCAACCCGGTCAACCGCAAGCTGTTCCTGCAGATCCTGCAGCAGCCGCGCGGCATCGTGCACGAACTGCGCCGCATGACCATGCTGAACATCCTGCCGCGCTACCTGCCGGTGTTCCGGCGCATCGTGGGCCAGATGCAGCACGACCTGTTCCATGCCTATACGGTGGACCAGCACACGCTGGCGGTCGTGCGCAACCTGCGCCGCTTCACGATGCCCGAGCACGCTCAGGAATATCCCCTGGCCAGTCAGTTGATTGCGGGCCTGGACCGGCATTGGGTGCTGTATGTGGCGGCACTGTTCCATGACATCGCCAAGGGCCGGGGCGGCGATCACTCCGAGCTTGGCGCTCGCGAAGTGCGCAAGTTTGCGCAAGACCATGGTATGGATCCCGAGGACGCCAAGCTGGCGGAGTTCCTGGTGCGCCAGCATCTGCTGATGTCGGCCGTCGCGCAAAAGCGCGACCTGTCGGACCCGGCCGTGGTGCAGGAATTTGCCGCCACCGTCAAAGACGAACGCCATCTGACGGCGCTTTACCTGCTGACGGTGGCCGACATCCGCGGCACCAGTCCCAAGGTCTGGAACGCCTGGAAGGGCAAGCTGCTGGAAGACCTGTACAAGCTGACCCTGGCGGCGCTGGGCGGCGCCCATGCCGACGCCCACACGGTGCTGACGGAACGCAAGGAAGAAGCCGCCCGCCTGACCCGGCTGGTCGGCTTGCGCGATGATGCCCGCGAGGCCTTCTGGAATCAGCTAGACGTGGCCTATTTCCTGCGTCACGACGCCTCGGACATCGCCTGGCACACGCGCCACCTGTATCACCAGGTCGCGCCCGCCCAAGCGGTCGTCAAGGCTCGCCCCACCGAACAAGGGGAAGGCCTGCAGATCATGGTCTATACCCGCGATGCGCCCGACCTGTTCGTGGCCATTTGCGGCTATTTCGACGCCAAGAGCCTATCCATTCAGGACGCACGGATCCACACCACGCGGCACGGCTGGGCGCTGGACAGCTTCATCGTGCTGCTGCCCGAAGGCGCCAGCGACCTGCGCGCACAAGCCACGCTGGTCGAGCATGAATTGGCGGAACGCCTGAAAGACCCGCACGCGGCTGCCCAGACGCAGCCCAGCCGCGGCGGCTATTTCGGCCGCAGCCGACAGTCCCGGGTGTCCCGGGTGTTTCCCGTCATGCCGCAAGCCGAATTGCAGCCCGACGAGCGCAGCACCTCGTGGCGCCTGTCGGTCACCGCGACTGACCGCCCCGGCCTGCTGCACGCGCTGGCGCGCGTGTTTGCCCAGCACGAAGTCAACCTGCTGATGGCCAAGATCATGACCTTGGGCGACCGCGTGGAGGACGTGTTCATCGTGGACGGCTCGGCGCTGGCGCGCCCCCGCAGCCAGATGCAGTTCGAGCGTGACGTCCTGGACGCGCTGGCCGGCGAAGAGGCGCAGCAGCGCGTCGCCTGATCGCGCCGCAAGGCATCGCCAGACCACCCCGGACCGCATACAATCCGGGTTTTCGGCCAGGCGACGCCCGCTCCATGCAGCTCAATGACTATTTGCGCGTTTTCGGTGGCAGCTTTTTCTTCGCGCTGGCCACGCTCCTGCCCTTCCTGAACCCGCCGGCCATCGCGCCGATCTTCCTGTCACTGACGGAAGGCGCGTCATCCTCCACGCGGATGGTGCTGGCCAAGCGGGTGGCGATCAACGTCTGCCTGATGCTGATCGTGGCCATGGTGGCCGGCAACGTGCTGCTGAGTTTCTTTGGCATTTCGCTGTCCATCGTGCGCGTCGGCGGCGGGATGCTGGTGATCGCCAGCGCCTGGCGGCTGGTGAATTCCCCTGACGCCGATACCGAACGCGTAGCGCGCATGGCCGAATCCTTTACCCCGGAAATGGCCAAGGCCCGCGCCTTCTATCCGCTGACCTTCCCCATCAGCTGTGGCCCCGGCTCGATCGCGGCGGCCATCACCGTGGGCGTTTCGCTGCGCGACCAGAACCACGTGCTGAGCCTGGTGCGGCTGGGCGGCTCGATTCCGGGCATTATCGCCGTGTCGCTGACGCTCTATATCTGCCTGCGTTTTGCCGCCCAGATGCTGCACCGCCTTGGCGACAACGGCACCGCCGTGTTCATGCGGCTGTCGGCGTTCATCATGCTGTGCCTGGGCGTACAGATCTTCTGGGAAGGCGCGCGCGACCTGATGCTTGGCGTGCTGACGCAAGTCATGCAACCAATTCCGATTCCCAAGGCCTAAGCCCTGAGCCTGGCTGGACATGGATCCCGCCCCGACCAACCCGAATCCGCAACAACAATGACTACTCGTTCTGAACGCCTGCTTCGCCTGATCGCCTTATTCTGCTTCGGCGCGGTGGGCGTGGCCCTCGTCTCCCAGCACGTCTTCGACATGCCGCCCTGCGCCTGGTGCGTCATGCAGCGCCTGATCTATCTGGTGATCGGCGTAATCGCCCTGATCGGCGGCTTCGGCGGCGGACGCGCACTGACGCGCATCGCCGCAGCGCTGGCGGCCTTGCTGTCCGTCGGCGGCGTGGCCGCCGCCTGGTACCAATACAGCGTCGCCGCCAACATGCTGTCCTGCGACCAGACCTTTGCCGACCGCTTCATGACCGGCATCGGCCTGGAAGGCGCGATTCCCTGGCTGTTCGGCATCTTCGCCACCTGCATGGACGCCAAGGTGCCGGTGCTGGGCATCGAGTACGCCCTGTGGAGCCTGGCGCTGTTCGTGATCCTGTTCTTCATGGCGCTGCCCGTCGTCTTCGGGCGCAGCCGCTCCCAGTAAGCGGCGCGCCTCGCGCAAGATCATTTTGAAATACCTGACCGGCTACCCGGAAACTCTGCTGCTCCAGGCCCAGAAACTGCTAGACCAAGGCAAACTGGGCGCCGCACTGCTGTCGCGCTACCCGGACGGCCCGCATGCCGTGCGGACCGACCGCGCGCTGTATGAATACGTGACGGACCTGAAGAACATCTATATGCGCAATGGCGACCTGATCAACAAGGTTGCCTACGACAGCAAGATCCACGTGATCCAGCATGCGCTGGGGCAGCACACGTACATCTCGCGGGTGCAAGGCGGCAAGCTGCGCGCCAAGCACGAGATCCGCGTGGCGACGCTATTCAAGACGGTGCCTGCCGAGTTCCTGAAGATGATCACGGTGCATGAGCTGGCGCACCTGAAAGAGAAGGACCACAACAAGGCCTTCTACAACATGTGCCTGCGAATGGAACCGCACTATCACCAGTACGAATTCGACCTGCGCCTGTATCTGACGCATCTGGAGGCGACGCGGGAAACCCTCTGGGACGCGAAGGGGTAAACGGCCCGGCGAAAAAAATGCCGTCCCTCGGGACGGCATTTTCAATCAGCCTGACAGTAACGGATCAGGCGTCGTTAGCGGCGTAACCCATATTGAACTGCAGGCCGCTGGCGCCTTCCTCCTGGCCCGGCTCCGCGCGCGACTGGCCCAGGCGGGCCAGGTATTCGGCGGTGATGTCGCCGGTGACGTATTCACCGTCGAAGCACGAGGCTTCGAAACGCGACATCTTGGGGTTCAGGTCACGCACCGATTGCTGCATGTCTGCCAGGTCCTGGTAGATCAGCGAGTCGGCGCCGATGGCGCGGGCGATTTCCTCGTCGGTGCGGCCGGTGGCGATCAGTTCCGACTGCGTGGGCATGTCGATGCCGTACACGTTGGGGAAGCGGACCGGAGGCGCAGCCGAGGCGAAATACACCTTGTTGGCGCCGGCGGCGCGCGCCATATCGACGATTTCGCGGCTGGTCGTGCCGCGAACGATGGAATCATCGACCAGCAGCACGTTCTTGCCCTTGAATTCCATGCCGATGGCATTGAGCTTCTGGCGCACGGACTTACGGCGCACGGCCTGACCCGGCATGATGAACGTACGGCCCACGTAGCGGTTCTTGATGAGCCCTTCGCGGTAGTCCAGGTTCAGGCGCGCAGCCAACTGCATGGCGGCAGGACGCGACGAATCCGGAATCGGCATCACGACGTCGATATCGCCCAGGCGCATGTTGCGCGCAACCTTGTCGGCCAGGTATTCGCCCATGCGCAGGCGGGCGTCGTAGACCGACACGCCGTCGATCAGCGAATCCGGACGCGCAAAGTATACGTATTCGAAAATGCAGGGCACCAGTTGCGGATTGTCAGCGCACTGGCGGCTGACGAAGCGGCCGTCCAGGTCGATGAACACGGCTTCGCCCGGATCGACGTCGCGCACGAAGACGAAACCACTGCCTTCCAGCGCCACGGATTCCGACGCCACCATCCATTCGGTGCCTTCGTCGGTTTCCATGCGGCCGATACACAGCGGACGGATGCCGTTGGGGTCGCGGAACGCCAGCAGGCCGTAGCCGGAAATCTGCGCCACGACGGCGTAGGCGCCACGCACGCGCTTGTGCACGGCCGACACCGCGCGGAAGATGGCGTCGTCGTCAAGCGACACGCCGTTGGCCGACGATTGCAGCTCGTGCGCCAGCACGTTCAGCAGCACTTCGGAATCCGAATTGGTGTTGATGTGGCGGCGATCGACCCGGTAGAGCGATTCGCGCAGTTCACGCCAGTTGGTCAGGTTGCCGTTGTGGGCGAACATGATGCCGAACGGGGCGTTGACGTAGAACGGCTGGGCCTCTTCCTCGCTGGCGCTGGAGCCCGCGGTGGGATAGCGGACCTGGCCGACGCCAGACGTACCCGGCAGCGAGCGCATGTTGCGCGTACGGAAGACGTCGCGCACCAGGCCGTGAGCCTTGTACATATTGAATTGGTTGCCTTGCGACGTCGCGATGCCCGCGGCGTCCTGCCCGCGATGCTGCAACAGCAGCAAGCTGTCATAGAGCAGCTGGTTGACCGGCCCGCGCCCGATGACCCCTACGATTCCACACATGGTGAGATTTCCTGGTTGATTTGAAGCTAATCAATACGGCAGCCATGTCGCCAAAGACGGCGGCAGCCACGTTTTGATATGTTTGATGGCCTCGATGGCCGAATGCGAAAACATGGCGTCCTTCCACCACGGCTCTTGGGGCAGCGGCGTATAGCCGGCGGCGGCGACCAGCGCCAGGACGATCACCAGACCACGGGCCAGCCCGAACATGCCGCCCAGGCCGTGATCGGCGGGGCTGAGTCCGGTACTGCGGATCAAGGCGGCAAGCGTCATGTTGACCAAACCCACACCAAGCAGCACAAGGATGAACACCACGGCGTATGAGACTCCCATGCGCAGCAGCGTCGTTTCAATATAGGGCTCCAGCCACGTGTAGACCGTGGGGCCCCACCATATCGCGGCCACGAAGGCCAGCAGATAGGCGACCAGCGACAGCACCTCTTTGAGCAGGCCGCGCACCAGGCCCAGCACACCCGAGACCGCCAGGATGGCCAGCACGACGAAGTCGAAGCCGGTCACTATTGCGCGGCGATGAAACCATTGTCATAGCCCAAGGTGCGCAAACGCGCCTGGGCCGCCTGCGCCGCCTCGCGCGAAGGGAACGGCCCCACGCGCAGACGGTACTGCTGTTTGCCTCCGATGGAGGCTTGTTCCACAAATGCGTTGGTGACGCCCGCCTGATGCAGCTTGGTGCGGCGCGACTGGGCGTCTTCCGATGTCGTATAGGCCGCGATCTGCAGGACGAAGTTGCCTTTCGCGGCGGCGGGCTTGGGCGCCGGGGCGGCGGCAGCCGGCGCGGAACGGCCTTCCAGCAGAGCCAGGGCGCGTGCGCCGTCGTCGGAACGCGTGTCGGGCTTGGGCGCCGTGGCCGGCTTCGGTTCCGGCTTGGGTTCGGGCTTCGGCTTGACTTCGGGCTTGGGCGGCGTAGCGGGCGGCGTCACTTGCGTGGCGGGTGGCGTTGTCGGCGCAACGGCCACGGGCGGCACCGATGTGACGGGCGGCGGCGTCGGGACAGCGGCAGGATCCGTGGGGGCCGCACCCGGGGTGCCAGACTCCGGCGTGGCAGGCGTGGTGGCCTGCGGCTCGCTTACCTGCGGCTGGAACGGCGTATTGCGTTCCGGCACGCGGATGGGAATGTTGTCGGCAACCGGCACGGGCTGCGAATCAAGCACCATGGGAAGAATGATGACAGCCGCCAGCACCAGGGCGACGGCGCCTGCCAACCTGCGCCGCGCGCGGCCGCGCAGCTCCGCAGCCTGCACCTCGCTAGGCACTGCCGCCCGTTTGGAGGACTGCGCCTGATCGGCAGGATCTTTGCGTTTGAAAAAACCCATGGAAGAGAATTCCTTGCGGCGCCTTGCGGCAATATGGCGGCGGGCCGCCAAGACCCGATTTGCCTATGCCTTGCGACCCAGAGCCTGCAAAACCGAGGCCACGGTGAGAAACGACCCGAACACTACGATTCTATCATTCTCGCCCGCCCGTTCGCGCGCCGCAGCGAAGGCCTGCGCGGGATCCGCATAGGCGGCGATGCTGGGACTTTCGGCCCCGGCGGGTGACGGCGGTAACGCCGCGGCCACCTGTTCGGCCAGCGCCTGGCCGGCGGTTCCGCGCGGCCCGGGCAGGCCGGCGCAATACCAGTGGTCGATACGGGTGCCCAGCTTGGCCACCACGCCCGCCAGATCCTTGTCGTTCAGCATGCCGAACACCGCATGGGTATACGGATGGAAGCCCATGTTATCCAGGTTCTGCGCCAGCACGGCTGCGGCATGCGGGTTGTGCGCCACGTCCAGGATCACCGAAGGCTGGCCCGGCAGGATCTGGAAGCGACCCGGCAGCGAGGCCTGCAGCAGGCCCAGCCGCACGGCCTGCTGTTGCACCGGCAGGCGGTCCCGCACGGATTCCAGCGCAGCCAGCGCGGCCGAGGCGTTCAGCAATTGATTGGCGCCGCGCAGGGCCGGATAGGCCAGCGCGCTGCGGCGCTGTTCGCGGCCGCCGTACGCCCACTGCTGGCGGTCGCCGGAATAGTTGTAGTCGCGCCCGAACAGCCAGAGGTCGGCGCCGATCTGCTCGACGTGATCCAGGAGCGATTGCGGCGGCACGGGGTCGCTGCAGATGGCGGGGCGGCCGGCGCGGTAGATATGGGCCTTTTCGAAGCCGATTTTTTCACGGGTGTCACCCAGCCAGTCGGTATGGTCGAGGTCGACGCTGGTGACGATGGAGCAATCCGCGTCCACGATGTTGACGGCGTCCAGACGGCCGCCCAGGCCCACTTCCAGTACGACGGCGTCCAGGCGCGATTGCGAGAACAGACGCAGGATGGCCAGCGTGGTGAATTCGAAGTACGTCAGCGAGACCTCGCCGCGGGCGGCTTCCACGGCCTGGAACTGCTCGATCAGGGCGGCGTCGGAAGCGATCTGGCCGTTGACGCGGGCACGTTCGTTGAAGTCGATCAGGTGCGGGGAGGTATACAGCCCGACCTTGTAGCCGGCCGCCAGCAGGATGGCTTCCAGCATGGCACAGGTGGACCCCTTGCCATTGGTCCCGCCAACGACGAATTTCACGCCGGACAATTCCAGCCCCATGCGCGCAGCTACTTCGCGGACGCGGTCCAGGCCCATGTCGATCGCAGTGGCGTGGATGGACTCCAGGTACTGCAGCCAATCGGACAGGGTGGCGGAAGCGTCAGGCGGGCGAACAGGGGACATGGCGGGGTCGCGAAGTGAGATCAGCCTTGGATTTTAGCAGTCCGCGCACGGTGTTTTCCCTAATCCCCTAGGGCGCGGCACGGTATCTCGACCGAAAAAGCGCTTGCCGATGTTTTTTTCATACGTGAAAATAAATTTATGTATGAGAATTTAAACGGATGACCATGACGCAACCTAAAACCCCCAACTGGCTGGTCCGCGAGGCCGACGTTCCGGGCTACCACCCCGCCAACCACACTGGCACGCTCAACCGCCGGTTGATCAGCCCCGAGACCGTCGGCGCACGCGGCGTGGAAGTGCTGCTGGGCGTCATCGACAAGGGCAAAGGCGCCCTGCCCCACGCCCACCCCGGCATCGAACAGGTCTGTTATCTGATTTCGGGCACGGCACGCGCCCAGGTGCAGGACGAATGGGCCGATATGGGCCCGGGCGATTGCTGCTATTTCCCTCCCGACATCCCGCATGTCTTCACCGTGACCAGCGACGAACCCGCCCGCCTGCTGGTGATCTACACGCCGCCTTATGAAGAATCCCCCGATCGCGTGATCCGCGATTTCCCGGCATCACCCCCTGCCGCCTGACGGCGCAGCGACAGGCAGCGGACAAAGAGCCGCGCTTGACCCCACAAAAACTGGAGACAAACCATGCGAAACCTGAGCCTGCTGGGCGCGGCCCTACTTGGCGCAGCGGCCGTGATGGCGGCCCCCGCCACCTACGCCGCCGACTATCCCAACAAACCCATCACCCTGATCGTGCCCTTCCCGGCCGGTTCGGGCACCGACGCCGTCGGCCGGATATTCGGATCCGAACTGTCGGCCATTCTGGGCCAGCAGATCGTCGTCGAGAACAAACCCGGCGCCAACGCCACCATCGCCGCCAGCTACGTGGCGCGCGCCAAGCCTGACGGGTACACCCTTTTCGTCACCACCAATACGTCGCACTCGGCCGCCCCCTGGCTGATGAAGAACGTGCCCTACGACCCGGTCAAGGACTTCACTCCCATCGCGCGCGGCGGCAACCTGCCCTTCATCCTGGTCGCGAATCCGAAGCGCCCCTGGAAGACGGTCGCCGACCTGGTGGCGGACGCCAAGAAGAACCCGGGACGCATCACCTACGCCAGCGGCAACAGCACCGGCATCGTCGCTGGCGCCACGCTGGCCGACCGCGCCAAGATCGACATCCTGCACGTGCCTTACAAGGGCACGCCGCAAGGCCTGACCGATGTGGTCGGCGGGCAGGTGGACTTCATGTTCACCGACCTGGCCTCCGGCCTGCCCTTCGTGCAATCGGGCCAGTTGCGCGCGCTGGCCGTGTCCACCGCCGAACGCAGCGCCATCGTGCCGGACCTGCCGTCCATGGCTGAGTCCGGCGTGAAGGACTTCGACCTGAATTCCTGGAACGGCTACTTCGGCCCGGCCGGACTGCCGCCCGACGTCGTGGCCAAACTGAACGCCGCAATCAACCAGGTCGTGGCCAAACCGGAAGTGAAGAAGCGCCTGGCCGGCTTGGGCTTCGACGCCTTCTCCAGCACGCCCGAGGCGTTTGCGCAATTCGTCAGCGAACAACGCGACCTGTGGGGCAAGCTGATCCGCGACGCGGGAATCGAACAGCAATGACGCAGCACATCCCCTCTGAGACGACATCCGGCGCCGGCCCGCTGACCGGCGTGCGCATCCTGGACCTGAGTTCGGTCGTGATGGGCCCCTACGCCACGCAGATCCTGGCCGACCTGGGCGCCGACGTGATCAAGGTGGAGCCGCCCTCGGGCGACAACATGCGGGCCGTCGGCCCCATGCGCAACCCCGGCATGGGCCACCTGTACCTGCACCTGAACCGCAACAAGCGGTCCATCGTCCTGGACCTGAAGACGCCCGAGGGCCTGGACGCCTGCCTGAAACTGGCCGAAAGCTGCGACGCCCTGCTCTACAACATCCGGCCGCAGGCGATGGCCCGCCTGGGCTTGTCGTATGAAGCGGTGGCCGCGCGCAACCCGCGCATCGTCTACCTGGGCGCCTACGGTTTTGGCGAGGCCGGCCCGTACGCCGGACGGCCCGCCTACGACGACCTGATCCAGGGCCAGACCGGCATCGCCGCGCTATCGGCCCAGCAAAGCGGCGACGTGCCGCGTTATGCCCCGCTGACGCTGGCGGACCGTGCCGTGGGCCTACACGTGGGCATTGCCCTGGTGTCGGCGGTGCTGCACGCCAGGGCGGCGGGACGCGGCCAACAGGTCGAGATCCCCATGTTCGAAGGCATGGCGCACCTGGTATTGGGCGACCACCTGGGCGGCGCCACCTTCGAGCCGCCACTGGGCCCGACCGGCTACGCGCGCCTGCTGGCGCCGCATCGCCGGCCTTACGCCACAGCCGACGGCTACATCTGCCTGCTGATCTACAACGATAAGCACTGGCGCAATTTCTTCGGCCTGATTGGCCGGCCCGAGCTCGAGCGGGATCCCCGTTTCTGCACGCACGGGGCGCGGGCCGCGCATATCAGCGAGGTCTACGCCTTTGTGGCGGAGGTGATCAGCACGCGCCCGAGCCAGGCATGGTTGGACGATCTGGCGCGCGCGGACATCCCCGCTTCCCAGCTGTACACGGTGGACGGGCTGCTGCAGGACGAGCATCTGGCCGCCACCGGTTTCATCCGCGAAATGGACCACCCCTCCGAAGGCCGGATACGCACGACCGCTCCGCTAGGCCAGTACCAGGGCACGCCCACGTCCCTGCGCCGGCACGCCCCCAGGCTGGGCGAACACAGCCGCGAAGTGCTGGAGCAGGCCGGCTATGACGCCGCTCGGATCGACGCCCTCGTCGACCGCGGCATTACCCAAGATGGAAATAACTGATGGACTTTGCCTTCACCCCAGATCAATTGGCGCTGCGCGACGCCGTTGCGCGCATTTGCGACCGCTACCCCGATGAATACTGGCTGGAACGCGACCGCGAAGGCGGCTTTCCCGAGCCGCTGCACGCCGACTTGGCGCGCGACGGCTGGCTGGGCATCGCCATGCCGCAGGAATACGGCGGCGCCGGCCTGGGCATGACCGAGGCCGCACTGATGATGCAGACCATCGCGGCCTCCGGCGCGGGGTTTACCGGTGCGTCCGCCGTCCATATGAATATCTTCGGCCTGAACCCGGTCGTCGTGTTCGGCAGCGACGAGCAGCGTGCGCGTTGGCTGGAGCCGCTGATCGCCGGCCGCGAGAAGGCCTGCTTCGCCGTGACCGAGCCGGACGCCGGGCTGGACACCACCAAGCTGTCCACGCGGGCCGTCCGCCAAGGCGACGAGTATGTGGTGCATGGCCGCAAGATCTGGATCTCGACGGCTCAGGTCGCCAACAAGATGCTGCTGCTGGCGCGCACCACGCCGCTGTCCGAGGTGGACAAGCCCACGCAGGGGCTGTCGCTGTTCTATACCGATCTGGATCGCGAGAAGATCGAAGTGCGGGAGATCGAGAAAATGGGTCGCAAGGCCGTGGACTCGAACATGCTGTTCATCGACGGTTTGCGCATTCCGGTGGCCGACCGGATCGGCGAGGAAGGCCGCGGCTTTGAATACATCCTGCATGGTTTGAACCCGGAACGCATCCTGATCGCCGCCGAAGCGGTGGGCATCGGCCGCGCCGCGCTGGACCGGGCGGTGAAGTACGCCGGCGAACGCACCGTGTTCGGCCGGCCCATCGGGCAGAACCAGGGCATCCAGCACCCGCTTGCCCAGGCCTGGATGCAGCTGGAAGCGGCCGATCTGATGGTGTTCAAGGCCGCCAGCCTGTACGACGCCGGCCAGCCTTGCGGGCCCTATGCCAATACCGCCAAGTACCTGGCGGCAGAGGCCGGCTACAACGCCTGCCAGACCGCGGTAATGACGCTGGGCGGCATGGGCTACGCCAAGGAATACCACGTGGAGCGCTTGCTGCGCGAGAGCTTCATCCCGCGCATCGCGCCGGTCAGCCCGCAGCTGATCATGTGCTTCATCGCGGAAAAGGTGCTGGGGCTGCCGAAGTCGTACTGACGGCGCCGGCCGCCGCGCCGCGTGGCGCGGCAGCGCCTCAGGCCTGCTGTTCCAGCCCGGTGCAGGCCGCCCGCAGGATCCGCGCATAGGCTTCCTGCTGCGGCTCGATCCGGTAGATCGGGCCGCCCACCGAAATCGCGTAGTGTTCGCCCGACAGGGTGACGGGCCAGGCGATGGCGCCCACGTCCGCGATGGATTCTCCGCTGTTCATGAACCAACCGCGCTGTCGCGACCGCTGGATATCGTCCTGCAGCGCTTGCGGCGTGACGAGCGTGCGCTCGTTGTAGCGGGTCATTGCCATGCCGGCCAGCATCGTATCGCGCACGGATTCGTCCATCAGCGACATCAACGCTTTGCCCAGCGAATTGGCATGAACGTCTTTGAACTCGCCGGCAACGGGCGCATATCGGATGGTATGTGGGGAATCCAGCACATCCAGGTACACGACGCGCCCGTCCTGGGTCAGCTTGGCGAACACGACGGTCTCGCGCGTGGCGTCCCTTAATTCGACCAGGCTGGGATAGACCCGATCCAGGACGGGGTCGGCCCGGGCAATGCGCTGGGCCATGGCCAAAAGACGGCCCGTGGGGTAGTAGCCCTGCCGGCGGCCGGTTTCGTACAGGTAGCCCAGGCCGGTCAGGGTGCGGATCAGCGCGAGGCAACTGGACACCGGGACGTCCAGCAGCCGGGCCAGTTCCGACAAGGGCAGCGCGCGTTTTTCGCGGGCAAAGGTTTCGATGATTTCGATAACTCGCAGCGCCGTCTTGACACTCATTGCCCGATCCGAACTATTTAGCACGTGAAACATCTGCCTCGCCGAGGGCTAAAGTTCCCTGCGGGCATGCCGTTATGGTAGCTGAGAATTCCCTGAAAACAGCGCGTTCCTCCGAGACGCCCACATCGCCGCTGGAGTGATCATGGCCGTAACCCCCTTAGCACCCGCTACGTACGCACCTGCTGCGATGACGCAGGCGCACGTCGTGGCCGAACCGGCCGTGAGCGTCACGCCCGCCGCCGCAACGACCAATAGCGGCGCTTCCGACAGCGCCACGTCGGACCAATCAGACTCGCAGAAGCTGCCCTTGGACAAGGCGCTGGACGAAATCAACGACCAGATGAAGGCCTGGTCCACGCAACTTCAGTTCGAAATCGATCCCAACGTGCATCAGGTCGTGGTGTCGGTGGTGGATGCGGAAACCGGTGACGTTCTTCGCACTATCCCCAGCGAAACGGTGCTGAAAATCGCCAAAATGATCGTGAACATGCAAGGCAATGGCATCAAAACCACAGCTTGATACGTCCCTTAAAACGGCGTTTATCGCTTATTTTGGCGCCAATCTGTGAGAGAAGCACCGAATTAGGCCCGCCTTATGCCCTTACCCGGCCAATCGCCGGCACCGTATTTTTGACAGAATCGCTTCGCAAGAAAGGAATTTCACATGGCTTCCATCACTAACCTCGGCTCGACCACCGGTTTGCCCCTGGAAAAGATCCTGACGGATCTTCAGGCCGCCGAGGACAAAAAGCTGAGTCTGTTCACCAATCGCCAAGCCAGTTACGAGGCTCGCGTGAGTGCGTACGGCCAAGTGCAGAGCGCCGTGGAGGCCTTGCAGAAGGCTGCCGCCGCCCTCGGCAAATCGTCGACGCTGGATGCCGTGAAACCCAATGTGGTCGGCGACGGCCTGACCGCGACCATCGGTGAAGATGGTGCGACGGTGGGCGAATACGCCATCAACGTGAAGAAGCTGGCGACCGCCCAGACCCTGCAGTCGGGTGTCGTGGCCGACCGGACCGCCACCAACGGCGCGACCGGTTCGTTCGAAATCGAATTGACCGATGGCACCAAGCGCACGATCGACGTGTCGGGCGATACGTCGCTGAACGGTATCGCGAAGGCCATCAATGCGGATGACAAGGCGGGTGTGCGCGCCACCATCATCACCGACGGCGATGGCGCAAGCTATCTGATGCTGAGCGCCAAGGACACCGGCGAACAGGCTTCGGTGAAGACCATCACGGTGACCGGCAGCCAGTCGCTCCAGGACATCCTGAGCTACAACAACAGCCCGACCGACAAGCTGGTGCAACAGACCGCCGCCACGGATGCGGAAGTCGAAATCAACGGCATTACCGTCAAGAGCAGCAGCAACAACATTTCGACGGCGATCGACGGCGTCACACTGAATCTGACGGCCAAGACCGAACCCGGCAAGACCGTCACCCTGAAGCTGCAAAGCGATACGTCGGTGGCCAGCAAGGCAGTGCAGGATTTCGTTGCCGCCTACAACTCGCTGCAATCGACGATCACGAAGTACACCGCCTTTGACGTTACCGCACAGACGAACCAGGCCTTGACGGGCGACGGCACGGCGCGCGGCATCCAGTCGGCGATGTCGAACGCCCTGCAAGTGGTCACCCAGGAAGGCAGCATGCGCTCGCTGGGCGATCTGGGCATTACGACCGACCCCAAGACCGGCGTGTTGAAGCTGGATCAGACCAAACTCGACAAGGCGTTGACTTCCAACCCTGCCGACGTCAAACGCATCATGACCTCGGCCGACGGCCTTGCCGCCAAGTTCGACAATGCCTCCAAGGCGATTCTTGGCAGCAACGGTTCGATCCAGATCCGCAAGGACGGCCTGAACGAGTCGATCAAGGACGTGAAGGACCAACTGGCGCGTGCCACCGCCTCCAGCGTCGCCTCCATGGCCGCCATGCGCGCCCAGTTCGTTGCGCTGGACAAGTTCGTGTCGCAGCAAACGGTGACGGCCAACTACCTGACCCAACAGTTCGCGGCATTAGCCAAATCCAAGTAATTTATAGAAGATGCATTAATGACTTACGCCGCTCGCCGTCCCACTGGCTCGCATTCTGTCCGCTCCTACGCCGATATCGGCCTGGAAACGCAGATCTTGGGCGCCAGCCCGGAACGGCTGATTTCCCTGCTATACCTTGGCGCCCGCGCAGCGATCGGGCAGGCCCGCATCCACATGCAGGAAGCCAGGGTGACGGAGCGCGGCGCGGCCATTTCCAAGGCGATCAAGATCGTCGACGAGGGCCTGAAGACCGGACTGAACATGGAGGCAGGCGGCGAGATCGCCGAGAATCTCGCCCGCCTCTACGATTACATCGTCCGTACGCTTTTGATGGCGAATCTCAAGGCAGACCCCGAGCAGCTTGAAATTGCCGACCGCCTGTTGGCGGATCTGGCCGAGGCTTGGCAGACTTCCATCGACCGCCCTGTCGGCGGCACGCAGCCTTGATGGCACGGCGCAAACGAACCCAGCCCGCCAGCAAACGCCCGAGATTTCCATGACGTCCCTTACCCAGCCCACCACTCCCATCCTGGAACGCTACCAGGAGATCGCCTTCATCACGGGCGAAATGCTTACAGCCGCCCAAGCCGGCGACTGGGATGCCGCGATGGTCCATGGGCAACAATATTGCGAGCAGGTCGAGCGCCTGCGCATGACTGAACGCACGGTTCCGCTGGATGACGCCGCGCGCGCCATGAAATATGACCTGCTTGTGCGCATCCTGGAAAACGACGCGCTGACGCGCGACCTCGCCCTGCCACAACTGGCCCGACTGGGCGAGCTGCTGGGACGCATGAAGCGCCAGCAGACGCTGCTGTCGGCCTACGGCAACCAGGCGCCTGAAGAATGAGCGTAGGTCCCGCCGCACTCGGCAACGTCCTGGTGCAGCGGTTGGACGCCGTGCTTGGCACGACGATGTCCGCCGCTACCGCCAATCAGGTCTCCGGCGCACGGCCGGACGCGGTCAGCCAGCCCGGAGGCTTGGATAAGCCCGGCTCGTCGGATGGTTCCACCCGCGATTCCCGGCAAGGTATACAGACTGGCGGCGCCCGAGGCGACCGCCAGAATACTGTTGTCGACGCCAAGACCGCCGCCGCCCTGGCGCTGGCGGCCCGCGGACTCGTCACCAGCAGCGACACCACGGCATCGGCCCCCACAACGCTGGGCACGACCGCACGGACGATTCTTGCCTTGCTGGCCCAGTATCCCGAGGCCGCCCCTGCCGTGCAGGGGCGCGCCCCGCTGTGGAACGCCAACGGCACGCCGGCCCAAGGCGCCGGTCAAGCGCCGTCCGGGCAAGCCGCAACGACTGCGGGCCAACCTACGCCTGCCGCCACGCCTGCACCGACCCAGCCTGCGGCCCCTGCCGGCCTCGCCACCGCCGCGGATACCGCCGCAGCTACCAAGCTTGCGCGACCCGCCGGCCCGGCGGAGGCCAACGCCGCCCGCGGCGCCGATGCCGCTGCCCACGCCTCGCAGGCGGCAAGCGGCCCGTCCGCCCGTTTGCTGGGCCAGGCATTGCGCCAGGCCCTGCAAACCAGCGGCCTGTTCTACGAATCGCATCTGACGAACATGGTCTTCGGGCGACTCAGCCCGTCGTCGCTGCAGAACGAGCCCCAGGCCAAACTGAGCAAGGACGACATCCCGCAGAACACCATGACGACACGCGCCCGGCCGGAGGCCCCTGCCTCGGGACGGGTTGGCGGCGGCGCGGATGCCCCCTCCGGCGCCGGCTCGTCCTCCACCTCGGCACCGGGTGCGCCGATCACCGGCATCCACCAGGACCTGACGGTACTGGTGCGTCAGCAGTTGGACGTGCTGGCCAACCAGTCGCTGACCTGGCAAGGCGAAGCCTGGCCGGGCACCCCGATGGAATGGGAAGTGGAACGCGACCCTTACGGAGGCGATCCCGACTCGGCGACGCCCACTTGGGCTACGCGCCTGAAGCTGGATCTGCCCCGGCTTGGCCTGGTGGACGCCCGGCTGAACCTGGCCGGCGACCAGATCGTCCTGCAACTGGTTGCCCCCCTGGCAGCCGCCGAGATCAATGACTCGTCCGACCAGCTGCGATCGCGCCTCCTGGCTGCGGGCCTGACCTTGAGCAACCTGGCGGTCAGCGTGACGGAACCCCGCGCCATCGACCCGGACGACCTCTGATGAGCACCACCTCCTACGCCGAGGACAACGGCCCCAACGCCAACCGCAACGCGGCAGTCGCCATTTCGTATGACGACAAGGACGGCGCTCCGCGCGTCGTCGCCAAGGGCTACGGCCAGTTGGCCGACACGATCGTCCGTGCCGCCGAAGAGAACGGCTTGTACGTGCACGAGTCCCGCGAACTCGTCGGGCTGCTCATGCAGGTGGACCTGGACGCACATATTCCCCCCCAACTGTACGTAGCAGTGGCAGAATTGCTGGCCTGGCTCTATCGCCTGGAATCGCGCGAGCTTCCCGAAGCCGCGCCACCCGCCTGACCTCACTCTCTAAGGACCACCATCGTGTTGGATGCCAGCGACCCGGAATTCCTGCTGACCCGGCCGGAAGACATGCGCTCAGCCTTGTTTGAACTGACGCACCCCGACAGCCACATCCTCGTGCGCGATGCCGCCGACCGCGAGATGGCCGTGCTTGTCCTGGGCGCGGACAAGCACACCCGCCAGTTCTTCTGGCGGCCGCGCGACTACGCTGGCGCCGACTTCGAACAGTCCGACAGCATGGGGTTGCTGAGCGGCACCACTTTCCATTTCCACGCCACTGCTTACGGCGGCGTGCAGATCCGGTTCCGCGTGCAGCGGCCCGAGGTGATCCAGTTCGACGACGGCAGCGCGGCATTGGTGTCGCCCTTTCCCGATCGGCTCGCTCGCATCCAGCGGCGCAAGATGTTCCGTGCCTCGCTGGCCGGCAGCGCCAACCTGTGCCAGGCCAGCTGGCAACCCGCGCCAAAAGAGAAGCCCTACAGCTTCACGGTGCGCGACCTGTCGGTCGATGGCGTGGGCCTGCGGGTCGGACTGGCGGTGCCGGTGCTGCCAGAGCGCGGCACGGTGATGGAAGCTGTGCAACTGGACTTCGGCGAATTGGGCAAGCTCAGCGCCGATCTGGAAGTGCGCAACGTCTACCCGATTTCAGGCCAGCCGATGATCCAGCCGGGAACACCAGAAGACGAGGCGCCCAGGCACGTGTCGCTGACCGGCGAACCGCCGATGAGCCACGTGGGCGCCGTATTCCTGAATCTGGATGCGCGCCAGGAGAACTGGCTGCAGAAAGTGGTGTGGCGCCTTGAGAAAGGCGCGCAGCGCGACTGATACGCCCGAGGGGCAGCAAGCATGCGAAGCATGCACAGCGTGGGGAGCCCTTTTTACCGCCGGGCCGCCCCAAGGTAAAAATGCCCCCTCGGGGGGCAGCAAGCATGCGAAGCATGCGCAGCGTGGGGGCCCTTTTTACCGCCGGGCCGCCCCAAGGTAAAAGTGCCCCCTCGGGGGGCAGCAAGCATGCGCAGCGTGGGGGCCACATCCATCTCTTGGAAAGGCCCCCGTTTCCTTCTTCGGCCTTAAACGGCCATCGAGGAAATTTCCTTGTAGGCGGCAACCAGTTTGTTGCGCACCTGCACGGCCGTCTGAAAGCCGATGCTGGCTTTCTGCATGTCGATGATCACATCATTGAGCGAAATGTCGGGCGCGCCCATTTCAAAGGCCTTCGCCTGGGCGGACGACGCGTTCTGCGCCGCGGTCACGCGGCGGATCGAGCGCTGCAGCTCGGCGGCGAAGCCGTCGGGCTGGCCGACCATTTCGCCGGCGGCGAGATTCCCGGTTTCCGCCTTGCTCACGACGGAGCGCATCTGCTGGAGCATGCTTTCGATGCCGGACAAGCCTGATACAGCCATTACCTGATTCCTTGCTGGTGGGGCATGACGCCAATATTGTGCAGAGCGTAACGCCGTTCGCGCGCGCCCATAGCCGATAAAAACCGCCAAAAACCCCGACATTTCCCCGAATGCCGCCAGCCAGGCGCAAGCCCATGGCCGCGGCTTTCGCCTTGCCGTCGACATAGAGGATAAGTAACGCCAAAAACCGGCTGTTTTCATCGATTGGGATTGTCGTACCTACGGCAATAATCCAGGCTCTCCCCAGACCAGAAGCACGTTGCATGTGTAATCTGCCCTACCCAGACATGAAGTCCTTTTCCCTGCTCCGCGTAGCCAGCGGGAGCCATCGATGAATCAGCAGGCCACTCTGAGTTCGTCGCTGCTGGCGAAGTTCCCCGCCCTGGAAAAGATACGCGCGCTGCCCAAGCCTATCCTGCTTGGCGCGGCGGCCGCCGTCGTTGCGCTGGTCGTTGCCGCCGTGATGTGGGGCAGCGAACCCAAGTACAAGGTCCTGTTCTCGAACCTGGACGACCGCGATGGCGGTGCCATTGTGACGGCGCTCGGCACGATGAACGTGCCCTACCGTTATAACGAGACCGGCACTGCCTTGCTGGTTCCGGCCGACCGCGTATACGACGCCCGGTTGCAACTGGCCTCCCAAGGACTGCCGCGCGGCGGCTCGGTCGGTTTCGAACTGATGGACAACGCCCGCTTCGGCGCCAGCCAGTTCGCTGAGCAGATCAACTACCAGCGCGGTCTGGAAGGCGAGCTGGTCCGTTCGATCGAGGCCATGCACACCGTGCAGCACGCCCGCGTCCACCTGGCCATGCCGCGCCAGTCGCTGTTCGTACGCGAACGCCAGGCGCCCACGGCGTCGGTGCTGCTGAACGTCTACCCGGGCCGCAGCCTGAGCGACGCCCAGGTGTCGGCGATCTCGTGGCTGGTGGCCTCGAGCGTGCCCGAACTGACCGCTGAAAACGTATCGATCGTCGACCAGAACGGGCGCCTGCTGTCCGCGCCGCTGGGCGAAGGCCGCGGCATGGACGCTGACCAGATGCGCTTTGTGCGCGAAATGGAACAGCGCACGGTCGAACGCATCCTGACCATCCTGAATCCGCTGGTCGGCCCGGGCAACGTCCACGCCCAGGCCAGCGCCGACGTCGACTTCGCCCGCCGCGAAGAGACCTCGGAAGTCTATCGCCCGAACCAGGAACCGGGCCAGTCCGCCATCCGCAGCCAGCAGACCAGCGATTCCACCCAGCGCGGCGTGAACCCCGCGCAGGGCGTGCCCGGCGCGTTGTCAAACCAGGCCCCGGCCAACGCACAGGCCCCGATCGCCAACCCACCCGCGCCGCAACCGCCCCGCCCGGGCCAGCCGCAACAGCCGGCCAACGCGCAGCAACAGCAGCAACAGCAGACGGGTACGCAGACGGCCGCCACCAACCTGAACGAGCGTCGCGACGCCACCACCAACTATGAAGTGGACCGCACCATCAGCCACATCAAGCAGCCGGTGGGCAACCTGAAGCGCCTGTCGGTCGCCGTGGTGGTGAACTACATCCGCGACAAGGACGGCGAGCCCCAAGCCCTGCCGCCCGAAGAACTGAACAAGCTGACCAACCTGGTCCGCGAAGCCATGGGCTATTCCGAAACGCGCGGCGACTCCCTGAACCTGGTCAACAGCCAGTTCAACGATGGCCCGCCGCCGGTGCCGATGTGGCGCGACCCGGAAATGATCGCCCTGTTCAAGACCATCCTGGCCTGGCTGGTGGGTCTGGTGGTTGCGTTGTGGCTGTACCGCAAGGTTCGCCGCTCGGTCACCGAATACCTGTATCCGCCGGTTGATCCGGAAATGGCTGAAGCCGAACGCATCGAAGCGGCGCGCGAGGCCCAGGACGTGGCCCGCACGAAGGAAGTCAACCGTTACGAAGACAACCTGGAACGCGCCCGCACGATGGCCAATAAGGATCCGCGTGCCGTCGCGATGGTTCTGCGCACCTGGATGAGCAAAGATGAAAAATGATTCCACCCCGATGGACGGCATGACGCGCAGCGCCGTCCTGATGATGTCGCTGGGCGAGGACGCGGCAGCCGAGGTCTTCAAATACCTCAGCGCCCGTGAAGTGCAGCAGGTCGGCGCGGCGATGGCCAGCCTGAAGCAGGTCACGCGCAATGACGTGGCTGTCGTGCTGGAAGAATTCCGCCAGGAAGCCGATCAGTTCATGGCCGTCACGCTGGGCTCGGACGACTACATCCGCAGCGTCCTGACCAAGGCGCTGGGCAGCGACCGCGCAGCCGGCCTGATCGAAGACATCCTGGAAGCCGGCGACGGCGGCAGCGGCATCGACGCGCTGAACTGGCTGGACCCGAACACCGTGGCCGAGCTGATCGGCGACGAACACCCGCAGATCATCGCGACCATCCTGGTCCACCTGGAGCGCGACCGCGCCGCCGGCGTGCTGGCCTTGCTGACCGATCGCCTGCGCAACGATGTCATGCTGCGCATCGCCACCTTCGGCGGCGTGCAGCCCGCGGCCTTGTCCGAACTGACTGAAGTGTTGAATTCCGTGCTGGCCGGCCAGGGCGCCAAGCGCAGCAAGATGGGCGGCGTGCGCACCGCGGCCGAGATCCTGAACATGATGAATTCCTCGGACGAGGAAACCGTCGTGGCCAGCCTGCGCGAACGCGACAACGACTTGGCGCAGAAGATCATCGACGAGATGTTCGTGTTCGACAACCTGCTCGACGTCGAAGACCGCGCCATCCAGCTCATCTTGAAGGAAATCGACAACGACACGCTCATGGTTGCGCTCAAGGGCGCCCAGGAAGAGCTGCGTGCCAAATTCCTGCGCAACATGTCCAGCCGCGCCGCCGAAATGCTGCGCGAGGACCTGGAAGCGCAGGGTCCGATCCGCATGTCGAAGGTCGAAGCCGAGCAGAAGAAGATCCTGCAGATCGCCCGCCGCCTGGCCGAAAGCGGCCAGATCGTCCTGGGCAACTCCGGAGACGATGCGTATGTCTGAAGCGGACAACGGCGCGACGACGCTCATCTCGCGCAGCGCCGCCTGGCGGCGCTGGCAGATGCTGTCGTTCGACGAGCCGGCGGCCGTCGAAGTCGAGCCGGAGCCCGAACCCGATCCGGGTCCGGATCCCGCCGTGGTGATGGCGCAGCTGCGCGCCCAGGCGATGGCCGAAGGGCGCGAGGAAGGCTACTCGCACGGCCACGCGGCCGGCATGGAAGCAGGCCAGCAAACGGGACACGATGCAGGATTCGCCGCGGGTCGCGAAGCCGGTTTCGCCGAGGGCCTGGCCCAGGCGCGCGAACAGGGCGCGGCCGAAGCGCAGCGCCTGCACGCGCTGGTCGAAGCGTGCGCCGCGTCGCTGGGTTCGCTGGAAGAAAAAATGGGCCAGAGCCTGCTGACGCTGGCGCTGGACATCGCGCAGCAAGTCGTGCGCACGACGCTGGCCGAGCAGCCTGAAACGGTTGCCGCCGCCGTGCGCGACGTGCTGCACATCAATCCGTCTGCCGGCGGCCAGATGCGCTTGTGGGCCAACCCCGACGACATCGAGCTGATCCGCCTGCACCTGGCGGACGAACTGAAAGAAGGCCATTGGCGCGTGCTGGCCGATGAATCCATCGCGCGCGGCGGCTGCCGCGCCGAAACGCCTTACGGCGACATCGACGCCACGCTGCAGACGCGCTGGCGCCGGGTGGCGGCCTCGCTGGGCCGCAATGTCTCCTGGGAGGAGCCGGCGTGAACAGCCACCCGGCTCCGGCACAGCCCGGCCAGACGGCCGCGCCGACGTCGTCCGCGCCCGCCGTTGCGGCACCTGCCGTCCCGGTCATCGACCGCTGGAAGACGCAGTTGGAGATCGGCTCGATCCGCGCCGCGTCGACCGACCCGTGGCTGGTCAGCGGCAAGATCACCCGCGCGACCGGCCTGGTGCTGCATGCCACCGGCCTGCGCCTGCCCGTCGGCGCGGCTGCCCGCATTGAAATCGCGCGGGGCCATGACCATTGGGCCGACGCCGAAGTCGTGGGTTTCGACGGCCACACGCTGTACCTGATGCCGCAGGCCGACATTTCCGGCCTGCCGCCCGGCGCGCGTGTCGTGCCCGGCGAACCGCCCGTGCAGCGGCAGATCCCGCTCCCGCGCAAGGCTGAACTGAACGGCAACGCCAAGCCTCAGCTTGGCCGCCACCTGCCCGTGGGCAACGCCCTGCTGGGCCGCGTGCTGGACGGCGCGGGCCGCCCGCTGGACGGGCTGGGCCCGTTGACGGGCGCTGAACTGGCGCCGCTGTCCGCCCTGCCCATCAACCCCTTGTCGCGCGCACCGATCGACACCGTGCTGGACACGGGCGTGCGCGCCATCAACGGGTTGCTGACCGTCGGACGCGGCCAGCGCATGGGTCTCTTCGCCGGTTCCGGCGTGGGGAAATCCGTGTTGCTGGGCATGATGGCCCGCTACACCAAGGCCGACGTGATCGTCGTGGGCCTGATTGGCGAACGGGGCCGCGAAGTCAAGGAATTCATCGAGCACAACCTGGGCCCCGAAGGCCTGGCGCGCTCGGTCGTGGTGGCGGCGCCCGCCGACGTGTCGGCCCTGCTGCGCCTGCAAGGCGCGGCCTACGCCACGCGCCTGGCCGAACACTTCCGCGACCAGGGCCTCGATGTGCTGCTGATCATGGACTCGCTGACCCGCTACGCCATGGCGCAACGGGAAATCGCGCTGGCCATCGGCGAACCGCCTGCCACCAAAGGCTACCCGCCGTCGGTGTTCGCCAAGCTGCCCATGCTGGTCGAACGCGCCGGGATGGGTGCGCCCGGCCCGTCGGGCAAGGCCGGATCCATCACCGCGTTCTATACGGTGCTGGCCGAAGGCGATGACCAGCAGGATCCTATCGCCGATTCGGCGCGCGCGATCCTGGACGGCCACGTGGTGCTGTCGCGCCATCTGGCTGAAGCCGGCCACTACCCCGCCATCGACATCGAGGCGTCGATTTCCCGTGCGATGACCTCGCTGATCACGCCGCAGCAGTTCGCCGTCGTGCGCCGGTTCAAGCAGAACCTGTCGCGCTACCAGCGTAACCGCGATCTGATCGCCGTCGGCGCCTACGCCGCCGGCAACGATCCGCAGCTGGACGAAGCCATCGCCCGCTACCCCCGTCTGGAGGCGTTCTTGCAGCAGGACATCGGCGAGAACGTCGGCTACGACGATGCCGTCAACCAGTTGCGCGCCAGTTTCGAGTTAAGGGACACCTATGCCTAGCCAATTGCCCTTGGACATGCTGATCAACCTGGCCAAGGAAAGCACGGATGAAGCCGCGCGCCTGTTGGGCCGGCTCAGTGCCGAGCGCACCAATGCCGAGCGCCAATTGGGCATGCTGAACGATTACCGCCAGGATTACCTGGAGCGCCTGCAGCAGGCGATGACGACGGGAATGTCGGCCAGCGACTGCCATAACTACCAGCGCTTCATCGGCACCCTGGATGACGCGATCAGCCAGCAGCAGACCGTGCTGCGCCAGGCAGACGAGAACCTGGCCAAAGGCCGCCAGTACTGGCAGCAGGAAAAACGCAAGCTCAATTCCTACGATGCCCTGGCGCAGCGCGAAATGCGCGCGCAGGCCGTCGTGGAATCCCGCCGCGAACAGCGCGCCAACGATGAATACTCCGCCCGCCTGGTCCAGCGCCAGGCCGGCCTGCATTAAGCAATACCTCACAGGAAGCCCAAGATGACCGCTCCCCTGCCCTTGCCCACGATCGCACCCGTCGCGCCGACGTCGATTGCTGACGCGCTTGGCGCCAACAAGTCCGCGTCCGCGAACAAGAAAGGCCCGAGCTTTTCCGACGTGCTGGCCCAGCAGCGTCCGAAGCCGTCCGCCGATTCGCGCCCCGCGAACAACGGCGCCAAGACGCCCGGCAAGAACACCACCGCCAACGACCCGGCCAGCAAGGCTGAAAGCGCCGCTGCCGGCGCGATCGACGATGCGGTGAAGACCGCCGCCGCCGCGGAAGCCGGCGCAATGGCGGTTGCCGCCACCCAACAACCGGCCGCGCCGGTCTTGCCGCAGCAAGCGCTTGAAATCGCCGCCCAGGCGGCTGAACAAGTGCAGCTTGCCCGCGGCAACGCCGAAGCCGCCGCGGCGGCACTGGGTTCCGGCGCGGCCGTGCTCACCGCCACGCTGAATGCCGCCAACGTCAATGCCGGCGCCGCCGCTGCGCCTGGCTCGCCGGTCGCAGCAACGGCCCAACAGGCCGAAGCGGCCGCTGCGCTTGCCGCGCGCGATGCCCAGGCCGCCTTGCCGGTGGTGACCGCCGCCGTCAAACCGGGCAGCGCCGTGGCCCCGGCCGTGGAAGCCGCGCCCGCCAACGCGAAGCCTGCGGCGAAGACCGAGTCGCTTCGTCTTGCCACCGACCTTACGCTGCCGCGCGTACCGCGCGATGCCCGCGCCGAGACCGAACACACAACAACGCTGCCGGCGCGCACCGAAGAAGAACTGACCGCGGCGCTGACCAGCACGGCGCAGCAATTCCAGGCCCCGCAACACGGCGCTTCGGCCCAGGATCATCTGGCTCAGGCCTTGGCCGCCGCGACCCAGCGCCAAGCCGCGCCCGTGATGAATCAAGCCGCGGTTGCCGCACCGGCCGTGCCCGTCGTGATGCAGATCGCCACCCCCGTGGGCGGCACGCATTGGGGTACCGAACTGGGCCAGCAAGTCGTGATGATGAGCACCAACGCGCGCCAAGGCATGCAAACGGCAGAGCTGCGCCTGGATCCGCCCGACCTGGGCCCCCTGCGCGTCAGCCTGAACCTGGCCGATGGCGTGGCTAGCGCCTCGTTCGTGTCGGCTCACGCGTCGGTGCGCCAGGCGATCGAAACCGCCATCCCGCAATTGCAGCAAGCGCTGGCGCAAGCCGGTATTTCATTGGGCCAGACCAGCGTCGGCGAACAGGCCGCGCAGCAGGAATTCGCGCAACAGCAGGGCGGCAATGGCTCGCAACGTCAGAACGGCGGCGGATCGGTGGTTGCCGATGCGACGGCCGGCAACGCCGCGCCCGTCGTGCCCTCGCCGCGCAATGCCAACGCCCTGGTCGACACCTTCGCGTAGCAAACAGGCGGCCCGCGGCCAGCAATGGATGCGGGCAGTGCAGCAATAGCTTGAGATACGCGGCTTTCGCCCTGTTTTTCGCCTCCAAGCCGAGGCGGGAATTGGGGCAGAATGCTTTCATCCACTAAGTATCCGTTTTCACCAGCGGCCCAATACGCATCGAAACCGAGATGGCGACTTCCAAAACCTTATCCGCGCCGTCGGGCGCGAAGACCTCCGGCGGCATCGGCCGCATCCTTCGCCCGATCCTGGCCATACTGGTCCTGCTCCTCGTCGCCGCCGCCAGCGCCGGCGCAACCTGGTTCATCACCCAACGCATGCAGCAGCCGCAAGCCGGCGCCGCGGTGCAGTTGGGCGTGGGCCAGGTCCCGGGCGGCCAGCCTGGCCAACCCGGTCAGCCGGGCCAGCCCGGCCAAGGCCCGCAGGCAGCGCCGACGACCTTCGTCGCCCCGCCCGCCGCTCCTGTCGCCGTGCCCGCGCCGATCTTCGTGCCGATCGAAGCATTCACCGTCACGTTGCAGAACGCCGACACCGAACGCATCATGCACGTGGGCCTGACCCTGCGCGTCAGCGACGAACAGACCCGCACACGCCTTGAAAAGTACATGCCCGAAGTGCGCAGCCGCATCCTGATGGTGCTGTCCTCGCAATCGCCCACCGGCGTGCAGACGCAGCAAGGCAAGACGGATATGGCCACCGCGATCAAGCAGGCGGTCAACCGCCCCTTCTCGCCCCTGCCGGACGGCCAGTATGTCACCGACGTACTGTTCACGGCGTTCGTGGTGCAATAAGCATGGCCTACGAGGCATTCCTTTCACAGGACGAAGTCGATGCGCTGCTTGCCGGCGTCACCGGCGAGAGCGACAGCAAGACCGAGGCGGCCAGTACCAACGACGGCGCGCGCGCCTATGACCTGAGCTCGCCCGAACGCGTCGTGCGCCGCCGCATGCAGACGCTGGAGTTGATCAACGAACGTTTCGCGCGCCACATGCGCAACGTGCTGTTGAACTTCATGCGCCGCAGCGCGGACATCACGGTCGGTTCGATCAAGATCCAGAAGTACGCCGACTTCGAACGCAACCTGCCCGTGCCGAGCAATCTGAACATGATTCAGATGAAGCCCCTGCGCGGCACGGCGCTCTTCACGTATGACCCGAACCTGGTGTTCCTGGTCATCGACAGCCTGTTCGGCGGCGATGGCCGCTACCACACGCGCGTCGAAGGCCGGGACTTCACCACGACCGAACAGCGCATCATCCGGCGCCTGCTCAACTTGACCCTGGAAAGCTACGGCAAATCCTGGGACCCCGTCTATCCGATCGAATTCGAGTACGTGCGCTCGGAGATGCACACCAAGTTCGCCAGCATCACCGGCAACAATGAAGTGGTGGTCGTCACCTCGTTCCATATCGAATTCGGTGCGACCGGCGGCGACCTGAACATCTGCCTGCCCTACTCCATGATCGAGCCGGTGCGCGATCTGCTGACGCGGCCGCTGCAGGAAACCACGCTGGAAGAGGTGGACCAGCGCTGGTCGCAGCAGCTGTCGCGCCAGGTTCGCAGCGCCGACATCGACGTGGTCGCGGAATTCGCACGCATCCCCTCGTCGATCCGCGAGCTGATGAGCTTGAAAGTGGGCGACGTCCTTCCCGTGGACGTGCCCGAAACCATCATTGCCAACGTGGATGGCGTGCCGCTGATGGAATGCGGCTACGGCGTCTTCAACGGCCAGTACGCGCTGCGCGTACAGAACATGTTTACCTACGATACCGATTCACACGAGGCCCCCGACCATGACTGACAAGAACGAGCCTGGCACCGGCTCGTCCCCGGCCGACGACTGGGCCGACGCGCTCGCCGAACAATCCCGCGCCAATCCGCCCACCCAGGCCGATGGCCTGAAGCCGCAGGACGACTGGGCAGCCGCGATGGCTGAACAATCCGCCGCCACGCCGGCAGCCCCCGCACAGGCCGCGCCCGCCGCGCCTGCTGCCCCGGCACCGGCGCCCGCAAAGCCTGCCGCGCAATCCGCGGCCCAATCGGTGTTCAAGCCCCTGGCCGGCGCCACCGCCGGCGCCGGCACCGACATCGACCTGATCATGGACGTGCCCGTCCAGTTGACGGTCGAACTGGGTCGCACCCGACTGACCATCAAGAACCTGCTCCAGCTGGGCCAGGGCTCGGTCGTCGAGCTGGACGGCCTGGCCGGCGAGCCGATGGACATCTTCGTCAACGGCTACCTGATCGCCCAGGGCGAAGTCGTCGTCGTCGAAGACAAGTACGGCATCCGCCTGACCGACATCATCACCCCGTCCGAGCGGATCAACCGCTTGAACAACCGTCGTTGACGGCACCGGCGCCATGACCGAATCCTCCCTGCTGCGCGTCATCATCGGCCTTGTGCTGGTGGTGGCCGCCATCCTGGTTTCGGCATGGCTCGCCAAGCGCGCCGGATTGACCCAGCGCGGCGGCGGCAACTTGCTCAAGCAGATCGCCAGCCTGCCGGTCGGTGCGCGCCAAAGCATCGTTGTCGTCGAAGTCGACAACACCTGGCTGGTGGTGGGCGTCAGCCCTAACCAGATCAGCACCCTGCATACCCTGCCCGCCGGCCAGTTGCCGGAGGGTTCGCCCTTGCCCGCCGCAGCATTCGCGGCCAAGCTGGGCCAGGCGCTCAAGCGCCGCTAGCGCCACCTGCGCGATCCAAGCGATACCCATGAGTTTGCTCACCCGCACGACCTCCACCCGCGCCCGTCAGAACGCGCTGCCGTTGCTGGCCGCCGCCGCGGTGCTGGGCCTGGCCTTCTTTCCCGCCGGCGTCGTCGCCCAGGCCACGCTGCCGGCGTTGACCACCACCCCCGGCCCCAACGGCTCCGAGACGTACTCGCTCAGCATGCAGACGCTGCTGCTGATGACCTCGCTGTCGTTCCTGCCGGCCGCGCTGCTGATGATGACCGGCTTCACCCGCATCATCATCGTGCTGGGCTTGTTGCGCAGCGCGATGGGCACGGCGATGTCGCCGCCCAACCACGTGCTGATCGGGCTGGCGCTGTTCCTGACCTTCTATACGATGTCCCCGGTGTTCGACAAGATCTACGCCGACGCCTACAAGCCGCTGTCCGAGGGCTCGATCCAGTTCGAGACCGCCGTCGAACGGGCCGCGGGGCCGCTGCGCACCTTCATGCTGCACCAGACCCGCGAGAACGACCTGTCGCTCTTCGCCAACCTGGCCAAGCAGCCGGCACTGGAAGATCCCTCGCAAGTGCCGCTGCGCATCCTGGTGCCGGCGTTCATCACCAGCGAGCTGAAGACCGCGTTCCAGATCGGTTTCACCATCTTCATCCCGTTCCTGATCATCGATCTGGTGGTCGCCAGCGTACTGATGGCGCTGGGCATGATGATGGTGCCGCCCGTGACCGTGGCGCTGCCGTTCAAGCTGATGCTGTTCGTGCTGGCCGACGGCTGGAACCTGCTCATGGGCTCACTCGCCCAGAGCTTCTACCAATAACGCCCGGAGCAGAATCGCCATGACAGCCGAAACCGTCATGACCATGGCCTACCAGGCGATGAAGATCGTCCTGGCGATGGCCGGCCCGCTACTGCTGGTGGTGCTGGTGGTGGGTCTCGTCATCAGCATTTTCCAGGCCGCCACGCAGATCAACGAAATGACGCTGTCGTTCATTCCGAAGTTGCTGGCGATGTGCGGCGTGCTGGTGCTGCTGGGCCCGTGGCTGATCGGCGTGATGGTCGACTACATCCGGCAATTGATCGGCCAGATCCCCATGCTGGTGTCCTGAGCGGCCCGCGCCGCCAGACGCCAGACGCTTCCCTCATGATCGCCTTCACGCTCGAACAGCTCAACGGCTGGATCGGCCAGTTCCTCTGGCCGTTCGTGCGCATCCTGGCGCTGGTGGGCACGGCCCCCCTGTTCTCCGAATCCATCATCCCCGTCAAGGTCAAGGTCGGTCTGGCCTTTGTGCTGGCCGTCGCCGTCAGCCCGGCACTGGACCCCATGCCGCCGATCGCGCCCGGGTCGTTCGCCGGCCTGTGGATGGTGATGCAGCAGGTGCTGATCGGCATCGCCATGGGCTTCACGATGCGCCTGGTGTTCGCCGCCGTGCAGACGGCGGGGGAATTCGTCGGCCTGCAGATGGGATTGTCGTTCGCGTCATTCTTCGACCCCAGCTCCGGCGCCAACACCGCGGTGCTCTCGCGCCTATTCAACATCATCGCGATGCTGACCTTCCTGGCGTTGGACGGCCATCTGCTCGTCCTGGCGGCCTTGGTGCGGTCTTTCGACACATTGCCCGTGGCCATGATCCAACTGCATCAGAACGGCTGGGGAGTGGTCGTGGAATGGGGCAAGACGGTCTTCGTCTCCGGCCTGTTGCTGGCATTGCCACTGATCTGCGCGCTGCTGACCATCAACCTGGCGATGGGCATCCTGAACCGCGCGGCGCAGCAGCTGTCCGTGTTTTCGGTGGGTTTTCCGGTCACCCTCATCGTCGGCGTCACGGTGCTGACCGTGGTGCTGCCGCATGCCGGTCCCTTTTTGGAATCGCTGTTCGAATCCGGGCTGGGCGCCATGAGCCGGGTGGTCGACGCGTTGGCGGGTCGATAGTACCCAGGGCTCGCCAGCCCCACCCACCAGCACCATGCAAAACGGCCGCTTTTCAGCGGCCGCTTCTTTTGCGGGATGTTGATCGCCCCGGCAGATCAGGGCTGACCGGTCAACCGGAACACGCGGATCGTTTCACGCAGTGCGCCAGACTGGTTGCCCAGCTGCATCACCGCCCCACCCAGTTCCTGCACCAGCGCCGTGTTCTGCACCGTCATCACATCCATCTGCGACACGGCGGAGTCCACTTGCTCGATACCGCTGGACTGCTCTTGCGAGGCTTGAGAGATCTCGCCAATGATGTCCGTAACCCGATGCACGGCGGCCACGATCTCTTCCATCGTGGCGCCGGCTTGCTCGGCCTGTGCCGACCCTTCCGACACGCGGTCGACCGAGTCTTCGATCAAGCCCTTGATTTCCTTGGCGGCCTGGGCGCTCTTTTGCGCCAGGCTGCGCACTTCGCCGGCGACGACCGCGAAGCCCTTGCCAGACTCGCCCGCACGCGCGGCTTCCACCGCAGCGTTCAATGCCAGGATGTTGGTCTGGAACGCGATGCCTTCAATGATGCTGACGATGTCCGCGATCTTGCGCGAGCTGTCGGAAATGCCGTGCATGGTGTTGACCACCTGGCCTACCGCCACGCCGCCGCGGCGCGCCACGTCCATGCTGCTGGCGGCCAGCTGATTGGCCTGGCGGGCATTGTCGGCGTTTTGACGCACCGTCGAGGTCAGCTGTTCCATGCTGGCGGCCGTCTGCTGCAGCGATGCCGCCTGGCCTTCGGTGCGGCCGGCCAGTTCCTGGTTGCCGCGGGCGATATGCACGGCCGCGTGCGTCGTGCCCTCGATGCCCCGGTAGACGTCCTGTGCAATGCCGATCAGGCTCTTGCGCATGACTTCCAGCGAGAACTTCAGGCTGCCCACCTCATCGTCGGAATCCGCCACGATCTGCGTGGTCAGGTTGCCGGCGGCGACCTGGCGCGCCATGTTGGCGGCATCCACCATCGGATCCAGCAGAGACCGCGACAGGCTCCAGCCCATCCCGAAAATGGCGATCACGCCCAGCGCGATAACCCCGCAACCGAGGCTGGCGCCCAGGGTATCCAGAGTGGCCCAGTTAGCATGCAGCCCGTAGGCGCCCGCGCCCGCGACGATGCCGCCAGACAGCAGCGCATGGCGCAGCATGCGGCTACGCACGCTGCGCTTGAAGGGAAACGCTACGAGATCCAGACCGCGCCGCCAGCCCGCGCGCACGGGGCGGCCGCGGTGGATGCGCACGCCGCGCGCCGTGCCTTCGCGGATGCGGGCGTACAGCTCCTCGGCCATCTCCACCTGCTCGTCCGACGGACGCACGCGCACCGACGAATACGCGACGACTTCGCCGTTTTCGACAATCGGCGTGGCGTTGGCCAGCACCCAGTAGTAGCCCCCGTCCTTGCGGCGGTTCTTGACGAGCCCCAGCCACGATTCGCCCGATTCCAGCGTGTCCCACAGATCCGCATAGGCTTCGGACGGCATGTCGGGGTGGCGCACGATATTGTGCGGCTTGCCGATCAGTTCTTCGCGGGTGAAGCCGCTGACTTCGACGAACGCCGGGTTCGCGTAGACGATGCGGCCCTTGGTATCGGTGCGCGAGATCAGGTACTGATCTTCACGCAGCTTGGTTTCCACGTCATGGACGGGTAGGTTCACGCGCACAGCTAGTCTCCGGTTACTTCATAAGAGCAGCGAATGAATGGCAGCGAGCAACCGGACCTGACGCCCCGCATCGACCTGTACCCGCCCGGTTTGTCGGGCAGGATCCACTGCCGTCAAACACTGTTCACCGCCCATTTCAGGCGTTATTTTTGTTTACGGCCAAATTTTCGAAAACTTAACGTGCGTAGGAATCGCACGCCGCATCGCATTGCCGTTGCGCAACAAGAAACACGGCCGCGCTCAGGCGCGGCCGTGGTCATGCCCGCGGTAGCCGCCCAACCTGCCGCGCCCATCGCGCGGCAGGTCCGGGCACCACCGACACCTCAGCCTTGCGTCAACGTCGGTGCGGCATAACCGCCCAGTTGATGCGCGGGCACTTCAATCACTTCACCGGCATTGATCTTGAAGACTGCGACCGCTTCGGCCAGGCGGTGGGCCTGATCCTGCAGGGAGCCCGCGGCGGCTGCCGCTTCTTCCACCAACGCCGCGTTCTGCTGCGTCACCTCGTCCATCTGCGACACGGCGCGGTTGACCTGGTCGATGCCGCTGGACTGCTCTTCGGACGCCGCCGAGATCTCGCCCATGATGTCCGTCACGCGCTTCACTGACGCCACGATCTCCTGCATGGTCGCGCCCGCGCGTTCCACCTGCTGCGAACCCGCGCCCACCTTCGTGACCGAGTCTTCGATCAGGCCCTTGATTTCCTTGGCCGCCTGGGCGCTGCGCTGCGCCAGCGAG